>Ga0206116_1000095_pt1 | contig 140302 bp, 123 predicted proteins | sample 3A1Ametagenome_FD_178000 | JGI IMG/M metagenome (GOLD analysis project Ga0206116, IMG submission 178000) | Enriched microbial communities from leaf-cutter ant dump, University of Wisconsin, Madison, United States - 3A1A | ecosystem: Environmental > Terrestrial > Nest > Insects nest > Nest dump...
GCGGGCGGGAAAGGGGCGACGTGCGCCGATTCGACTTTGTCGATTAAGCCTCCGTCGCTTGGGCCGGGGTGCCCGCGGTCTCCTGGGGTTACGCCGGAGCGGCCTTTCCGTTTCCGCCAATATGCCTTGCTCTACGGGAGACAACGCCATGACCGCTCAGCCGACCCCCGCCAACGTCCTGACCCTGTTCAAGACCAACGCCCAGACCACCGCCGCCAAGTCCGCCCGCGTCGCCACGCTGGTGCAGGACGGCTACCGCCGCTGGTTCGACGGCGTCACCGCCTCGGTCAACGACGCCAGCCGTCTGGCCGCCGGGCTGGGCAAGGCCCGCAACGCCGCCGATCTGGCCGCCCTTCAGCGCGACTGGCTGTCCACCACCCAGGCCCGCGTGACCGAGAGCGTGCAGGGCTTCCTGGACGTCTCCACCAAGATCGCCGCCGAAATCACCGCCCTGCCGGCTCCGGCCGCGGACGCTGCCCCGGCCCCGAAGGCCGAGGCTCCGAAGCCGGCACCGGTGGCAGCCCCGGCGATTGCCGCCGTACCGAAGGTCGAGGCCCCGAAGGTCGAAATCGCCGCCCCGGTGCCGGCCGTCGAGGCTCCGCAGCCGGCCCCGGTGCCGGCCCCCGTCCCGGCTGTTGCTGCCGAGACCGCCCCGGTCGCCGCCACCGTCGCCGCTCCGGCCGCCGACCCGGTCGAGGTTCCGGTGAAGGAACTGGTCGAGACGGTGAAGGCCGAGACGGCCGCCCCCGCCGCGGCAATCGCCGCCGAGGCGAAGGCGGTGGCCAAGCCGGCGCAGCGCCGCCCCGCCAAGCCGCTGGCCGCCAAGCCGGCGTCGAAGACCTCCCCGACCGTGAACTGACACCCGTCGGCACAAGATTGGCGCGGCGCGTCTCTTCGCCAGATCGAAGAGGCCGCCGCGCTTCGACTCTCCACAATCCCGCGACGACTCGGGCTTTGACCGTTTCATCGCGGATCCCGGCTTGATGACAGGCTTGACGACGGCGCTTTTGTTCGACTATATAGCGGCCTCCTTCGGGCGGCAGGCCGTCCGTTACCGGGTTTCATTTGCTAAAATAAAGGAACAGTCCGATGGCACGTCGGTGCTCCGTGACCGGCAAGGGCACGCAGTTTGGCAACAACGTCAGCCACGCCAACAACAAGAATCGCCGCCGCTTCCAGCCGAACCTCCAGGAAACGTCGCTGCTCAGCGACAGCCTGGGTCAGCTGGTGCGTCTGCGCCTCTCGGTGAACGCGATCCGCTCGATCGAGCACAAGGGCGGCCTCGACGCCTTCCTGCTCGATGCGAAGGACGCCGTGCTGAGCCTGGACGCCCGTCGCATCAAGCGCCGGATCTCCAAGGCGCAGGAGAAGCAGCAGGCCGCGGCCTGATCGCTTCCCCTATTCTGGGGCGCGTTTGGTGTGCTGACGCGGGGCGCTTGCCGCTCCGCTGAAGAAGTTTAGGACGCGTACAGGACGATTCCGACTCCCGGTAAGAGAGCGGCGCGCGACATCCGAAAGGGTGCCGCGCGTTTCGTCGTTTCTGGGCCTGTCATTTTCGGGAGATGTGAACCATGGAACATCTCCAGGAAGATGTTCCACGACGTTCCATCTGCGGCCGCCCTACTCCTCCAGCAGCCCGTCCGGATCCTCCGCATCCACCACCCGGCGGGCGATCTCGTAACCGAAGCCGGCCCGTCCCAGCGCCGCCATGTCCTTCTCCCGTTGCGACTCGCGCTGTTCCGGCCGCCGGTAGGGGCCCAGCCGCCGCCGCTTTGCCAGCGCCAGCGCCGCCGTCAGGTCCAGGTCCGGCCCGACATCCTCGCGCAGGCTGTCCAGCGCCTTGTCGGCCTCGTCGCGGCCGATGCCCTTGCCGGCCAGCTTCTGGGCGATCAGCCGGGTGGAGGCGCCGCGGCGGTGCAGGCTTTCGGTGCGCATCCGGGCATAGGTCTCGTCGTTCAGCAGGCCGCTGCGGACATAGCGGGCCAGCAGTTCGTCGATCCAGCGGGCACCCTCCTCGCGGTCGGTGCCGTGAGCCTTGGCCGACAGGTCGACCTTGCGCATCAGCACCCGGCGCAGATTGGATGTCGAACTGGCGAAGCGCTCCAGGTAATGCAGCGCCGCGTTCTCCAGATACTGCGGCGTGACCCGCTTCGGCGGCTTTCTCGCCGGCGGACCGGCGGTCTTGTTTCCGGCGCTCCTATTCAAAGGGCGCTTATCGTCGGTGTTCATGGCAGTCCCTTCGGCGGCGGCGGTTGCCGGATGGGCGGGCCGCACGTACAGTCCGTGGCCTTACTGGCGGTCCGTGACCTACCCGGCGCCCTTTCCTGGCGAAACAGTTCCGGCCCTCCGTCGGCTCCCCCACGGGGGCCGAAAGCGCGGGTGCCGGTTCCCAAAAGGCAGATCGTGACGCGATGACCCTTCCCCTTCCTCCCATGCCGCGCAATGTCGGTTCCGTCAACTGGATCGGCCTGTGGACGCTCTACGCACGCGAGGTGCGGCGTTTCATCAAGGTTCACCAGCAGACCGTCTGGGCGCCGGTGGTGACGACGCTGCTCTATTATGCGGTGTTCGCCCTGTCGCTGGGGTCGGCGGTGCGGATGGTCGGCGCCACACCTTACCTGCAGTTCCTGGCCCCCGGCCTGATCATGATGGCGATGGTGCAGAACGCCTTCGCCAACACGTCTTCCTCCGTCGTGATCGCCAAGGTCCAGGGCAACATCGTCGACATCCTGATGCCGCCCTTGTCGCCGATGGAGCTGGTCAGCGGCTTCGTGCTGGGCGGCGTCACCCGCGGCATCGTCGTCGGTCTGGTGACCGGCCTCGCCATCTGGGCGGTGATCCCGATGCACATGCCGCATCCGGGCTTCGTCGTTTTCCATGCGGTGATGGCGTCGATGCTGCTGTCCCTGCTGGGCCTGGTCGGCGGCGTCTGGTCGGAGAAGTTCGACAACATCGCAGCCGTCACCAACTTCGTGGTGACGCCGCTGTCCTTCCTGTCCGGCACCTTCTATTCCGTCGACACCCTGCCGCCGGTCTTCTGGTGGGTCGCCCATTTCGACCCGTTCTTCTACATGATCGACGGCTTCCGCTACGGTTTCATCGGGGTGTCCGACGGGGCGCGCTGGCTGGGCGTCGCCGTGATGCTGGGCGTGAATGCCGGCCTGTGGTGGCTCGCCTGGCGCATGTTCAAGACCGGCTACAAGCTTAAGGCGTGAAGACGCTGCGAAAACAGCGCTTTTTCACCCCTGTCCGTTGACAGAACCCATCAATCCCCGGATATTTGCCGTTCCCGGCGGTCAGGCATTGGCCGCCGGATTTTCCTTTTTTGGGAGACCAAAGCCGTGATCCCCGTCGTTATGCCCACATACGCCCGCGCCGATGTTGTTTTCGAGCGCGGTGAAGGTCCGTATCTCTACGCGACCGACGGGCGACGATTCCTCGACTTCGCCGCCGGCGTCGCGGTGAACGCCCTGGGTCACGCGCATCCCTATCTGGTCGAGAAGCTGACCGAGCAGGCGCAGAAGCTGTGGCACACCTCCAACCTGTTCCGGGTCGCCGGACAGGAGAGCCTGGGCAAGCGCCTGACCGAGGTGACCTTCGCCGACACGGTGTTCTTCACGAACTCCGGTGCGGAAGCGTGGGAATGCGGCGCCAAGGCCGTCCGCAAGTACCACTACGATTCCGGCAACCCGCAGAAGAACCGCATCATCACCTTCGAGCAGGCCTTCCACGGCCGCACGCTGGGCGCCATCTCGGCCGCCAAGCAGGAGAAGCTGGTGCACGGCTTCGACCCGCTGCTGGACGGCTTCGACCAGGTGCCTTTCGGCGACCTGGACGCCGTGCGCGCCGCGATCACGCCCGCCACCGGCGGCATCTGCGTCGAGCCGATCCAGGGCGAGGGCGGCATCCGTGCCGGTTCCGTGGAGTTCCTGCGCGGCCTGCGCGCGCTGTGCGACGAGCATGGCCTGCTGCTGTTCCTGGACGAGATCCAGTGCGGCATGGGCCGCACCGGCAAGCTGTTCGCCCATGAATGGGCCGGCATCACGCCGGACGTCATGTGCGTCGCCAAGGGCATCGGCGGCGGCTTCCCGCTCGGCGCCTGCCTTGCGACCGAGCGTGCGGCGTCGGGCATGACCGCCGGCACCCACGGCTCGACCTATGGCGGCAACCCGCTGGCGACCGCCGTCGGCAACGCCGTGCTGGACGTCATGCTGGCGCCGGGCTTCCTGGACGAGGTCCAGAAGACCTCGGCAATCCTGCGTGGCCGTCTTGAGGAACTGATCGCCAGGCATCCGTCGATGTTCCTGGAGCTGCGCGGCCAGGGCCTGATGCTGGGCCTCAAGCTGGGCCAGCCGGTCGGCGAGGTGGTGGCGAAGCTGCGCGCCAACGGCCTGCTGTCGGTTCCGGCCGGCGACAATGTGGTGCGGCTGCTGCCGCCCCTGACCATCGGCGAAGCCGAAGTGAACGAAGCCGTCGGGATTCTCGACCGGACGGCGCAGGAGTGCGTGGGATGAACGGCGACACCAACACCGCCAACGGCACGGTTCGGCATTTCCTCGACATCGACCGGATGGACGGCGCCACCCTGCGCCGCCTGCTCGACCATGCCGTCCGCATCAAGGCCGACCTGAAGAAGGACCGGCTGGCCCATTCCACCCTGCTGGCCGGCCGCTCGCTGGCCCTGATCTTCGAAAAGCCCTCGACCCGCACCCGCGTGTCGTTCGAGGTCGGCATGCAGCAGTTCGGCGGCAATGTCGTGGTGCTGAAGCCCGACGACATGCAGCTGGGCCGCGGCGAGACCATCGGCGACACCGCCCGCGTGCTGTCGCGCTTCGTCGACGCGGTGATGGTCCGCACCACCGGCGAGGAGCGGGTGCATGAGCTGGCCGCCCATGCCAGCGTGCCCATCATCAACGGCCTGACCGACCAGACCCACCCCTGCCAGATCATGGCCGACCTGATGACCTTCGAGGAGCATCGCGGTCCGATCAACGGCCGGACCGTCGCCTGGATCGGCGACTGCAACAACGTCGCGGTCAGCTGGGCCCATGCCGCCGTCCGCTTCGGCTTCGAACTGCGTCTGGCCTGCCCGACCGTCTACGGCCCGTCGCCCGAGCTGCTGGCCTGGGCGGAGCGTGAGGGCACCGGCCGTCTGGTCGTCACCGAATCGCCGGAAGAAGCGGTGCGTGGCGCCGAATGCGTCATCACCGACGCCTGGGCCTCGATGCACAACACCGACGTGGACGAGCGTGCGGCGATCCTCACCCCCTATCAGGTGAACGAGGCGCTGATGGCGCACGCCCATCCCGAGGCGCTGTTCATGCACTGCCTGCCGGCCCACCGGAACGAGGAAGTGACCGACGGCGTGATCGACGGCCGCCATTCGGTGGTCTGGGACGAGGCGGAAAACCGCCTGCACGCCCAGAAGGCCATCCTCGGCTGGTGCATGGGCGTGCTGGACTGACCGTCCACGCCTGACGCCTGCATTCGACGCTTCGATTGGCCCTCTTCCCCGCCGGGAGAGGGCCAAACTCGCATGGGTGCCCTGCCGGCCTTGATTCGGCCCCTCCGCCCCCCGATCTTCGGCCCTACGCCTGCATAACCGGTCTCTGTCTTAAGGAATGCGCCCTATGGACGATCCGTCCGTCCGCCCGCTCACCGATGATTTCGTCCTGCCGTTCCAGATCGAGGCGTCGCGCCTACGCGGCCGCATCATCAAGATGGGACCGGCGATCGACGAGATCCTGACCCGCCACGACTATCCGCCCACCGTCGCCCGCTTCCTGGCGGAGACGGCGACGCTCGCCGTGCTGCTCGCCAGCATGCTGAAGTACGAGGGCATCTTCACGCTCCAGACCAAGGGCGACGGGCCGATCCGCCTGATGGTGGCCGACGTCACCTCGGTCGGCGACGTGCGCGCCTATGCCCAGTTCGATCCGGAAGCCCTGGCCAAGGCCGAGCGGGACGTCGACATCGCCCCGGCCGCCGCCCTGCTGGGCAAGGGCTACATCGCCTTCACGGTGGACCAGGGCCCCGACACCGACCGCTACCAGGGCATCGTCGAGCTGTACGGCAAGACGCTGACCGACTGCGTCCAGCATTACTTCCGCCAGTCGGAGCAGATCGACACCGGCCTGACCGTCTCGGTCGACCGCGCGGCGCTGCCGGACGGCTCCTTCGGTCCCTGGCGGACCGGCGGCATCATGGTCCAGCGCCTGCCGCAGGAACAGGGACTGACCGCGTCGGACAACGAGGACGACTGGCGCCGCGCCATGGCGCTGATGGCCAGCGTCACCGGCGACGAGCTGCTGTCGACCGAGCTGCCGGCCGCCGACCTGCTCTACCGCCTGTTCCATGAGGATGGCGTGCGCGTCTACGAGGGTCATGCCCTGCGCTTCGGCTGCCGCTGCTCGCGCGAGCGGGTGGAGACCATGCTGCGCAGCCTGCCCCGCGAGGAGGTGCAGGAGCTGAAGATCGACGACGGCCGGGTCGAGGTGACCTGCCAGTTCTGCTCGACCGACTACCACTTCACCGACGCGGATCTCGACCGCGTGTATGGTCCTGCCTCCTAACGGGGAATAGGGTCCGACACGAACGCGTTCATGGGGGCGCGGCGTCCGCGCCGCGCCCCTTTCCTTTTGCCAGCAACCCAGGCTGCCAAGCGCAGTCCAAGAACCGGAGCCCCCATGCTGTCGCGCCGCTTCACCCTCGCCGCCGGAATGGCCACCCTCCTGCTTGCCGCCTGCCAGAGCGCGCCGCCGCGGCCGGCGCCCCGTCCGGTCGATTTCTCCAATTTCGGGCCGATCGTCCTCAATGCCGGCACCATCGACGTGGTGGACGCCTACCGTCCGACCGGAGCCAAGCATGTGGAGAACCGCTCCGCGGTTCCGCCGGCCGAGGCGGTGCGGCGCTGGGCGGCGGAGCGGTTGCAGGCGGCCGGCGGGATGGGCCGCGTGCGCGTCACCATCCGCGACGCCAGCATCGTCGAAGTGGCGCTGCCCACCAAGAAGGGCATCACCGGCTATTTCACCAACGACCAGGCCCAGCGCTATGACGGCCGGATCGAGGTGGAGATCGCCGGCGAAGTGCCGGACACCGGCAATGGCGGCTTCCGCGGCGTGACCCGCTCCACCGTCACCCATTCCACCACCGTGGCGGAGAACATCTCGCTGGCCGACCGCGAGGCGACCTTCCTGGAGATGACCCGCCGGATGATGGACGATCTGAACGCCCGCCTGGATGCCGGCATCCGCAAGGATCTGGCGCCGATGGTCCGGCGCTGACGTCTCGGTGAAAGTTGGCCCGGCCTTTGCGGTGGGGCACCCGACGTTTCGTCAGAACGGAGGGTGCCCATGCCGAAATTCGACCTCTATGTCGTCCGGCCGCCGGAGGGATCGGCCACGATCACAGCCATCCCCGAGGAAAAACAGCAGTCGTCCCAGGCGGCGCTCCGCAATCTCAGCCGCTCCGGCTGCGTGGTGAAGTCCCTGGGCGACATAGACCTGTCCTTCGTCAAGAAATCGGAGGCGCAGATCAAGCTGGAACTGGCGGTGCGGCAGATGTTCGCAGCCTCCGCCTACAAACCGCCGGTGTCTATTGTCTGGTAGTGGCCGCCCGGTAGCGGCATGAGGCAAGCGGCCTTCGGGCGGGGGCGGCAAAAACTGCCCCCGCCCGCCGCCCCTATCGGCAAGTTCGGCCGGCAAACCCAGCCCTAGATTTCCAGCTGCATGCCCAGCTCGACCACCCGGTTGGGCGGGATGCAGAAATACTCCGATGCGCTGGACGACAGCTTCGACAGGAAGATGAACAGCGGCTCCTGCCAGCGCGGCAGCCCGGACTTGCCATGGCTGCGGATCAGCGTCTCGCGGCTGACGAAATAGGTCGTTTCCATCGGCTCGAACGGCAATCCGGGGATCCGCTTGCTTTCCAGCGCCACGGGGATGTCCGGCTCGTCCTTGAAGCCGAAATGGACGATCAGCCGGAAGAATCCGGCCGACAGCGCCTTCAGCTCGAAGCGCTGCTCGTCCGGCACATGCGGCACGTCCTCGATGTCGACGGTCAGCAGCACGACGCGCTGATGCAGAACCTTGTAATGCTTCATGCTGTGCAGCAGCCCCGGCGGCAGGCCGCGCGGATTGCCGGTCAGGAACACCGCGGTGCCCGGCACCCGCTGCACCGACCCGCTCTTCAGCCGCTCCAGCAGCATGTCGAAGGGCAGCGCATCCTCGGCCAGCCGCTTGCGCACCACCTCGCGCCCGCGCCGCCACGTCGCCATCAGCAGGAAGACCGCGGCCCCCACCACCAGCGGGAACCAGCCGCCCTCCTCCACCTTCACCAGATTGGCGAGGAACAGCGCCATGTCGACGGTCAGGAACACCGCCAGCGCCAGCACCGCCTGCCACAGCTTCCAGCGGCCGAGCGAGCGCGCCACCTTGTAGGCCAGCAGCGTGGTCGCCACCATCGTGCCGGTCACCGCGATGCCGTAGGCGGCGGCGAGGTTGCTGGAGGTCTGGAAGCTCAGCACCAGCAGGATGACGCCGGCCAGCAGCAGCCAGGTCAGCTGCGGCATGTAGATCTGGCCCTTCTCGTGCTCCGACGTGTGCATCACCTCCATCCGCGGCAGATAGCGCAGATGCATCGCCTGCAAGGTCACCGAATAGGCGCCGGAGATCACCGCCTGCCCGGCGATGATGGTGGCGGCGGTGGCCAGCAGCAGCAGCGGCACCTGCGCCCAGTCCGGCGCCAGATGGAAGAAGGGGTTCTCTATGGCTTCCGGCTCGTGCAGCAGCAGGGCGCCCTGGCCGAAATAGCACAGCAGCAGCGAGGGCAGCACGATCGTGTACCAGGCGCCGCGGATCGGCTTGCGGCCGAAATGCCCCATGTCGGCATAGAGCGCCTCCGCCCCCGTCACCGCCAGCACCACGGCACCCAGCAGCAGGAAGCCGTGCCAGCCATGGTTGAACAGCATCTCCACCGCATGGCCGGGCCACACCGCGCCCAGCACGCCGGGATAGCGGACGATCTGTCCCAGACCCAGAACAGCCAGCGTCACGAACCACACCAGCATCACCGGCCCGAACAGCTTGCCGACCTTCTCGGTGCCGAAGCGCTGCAGCACGAACAGCCCGACCAGGATGGTCAGCGTGATCGGGATGACATAGCTGTCCAGGGCGGGGGCGACGACATGCAAGCCCTCCACCGCGCTCAGCACCGAGATGGCGGGGGTGATCAGGCTGTCGCCGTAGAACAGCGAGGCGCCCATCACGCCGATCGCCATGACGACCCCGGTCCGCCGGTGCCCCGGCCGCATGCCGCGCAGCGCCAGCGCGGTCAGCGCCAGGATGCCGCCCTCGCCCTGGTTGTCGGCGCGCATGATGAAGATGACGTACTTCACCGTCACCGTGATGATCAGCGCCCAGAAGATCAGCGACAGCACGCCCAGGATGACTTCGGGCGTCAGCGGGAAGCCGCCGCCCTCGGTCAGGCATTCGCGCAGCGTGTAGAGCGGGCTGGTGCCGATGTCGCCATAAACGACACCCAGCGCCCCCAGCGCGAGCGCGCGCAGCTTGGCCGCATGCTCCCGCCCATCCATGCTTGCTTCCATACCCGGTCCGCTCCGATGTTTCCACGCACGGCCATGCCTAAGGTGGCTTGGCATCGCCGCGCAAGCACCGAATGGCGAAACACGCCACCGGCACGACCGATCCCCGGTGATTTTCATCCCGACGGTTTCAAAACGATATGGGGCAGGCGCGGCACTCGGCACCGTTGCATCGGGGCCGGGGCCGTGCTTCCATCCTTGCGTGCACCGTGGACAGTTCCGAGCCGGCAGCCATGTCCAACGATTTCCTGTTCGCCTCGGACGAGTCTCCCACCCCGCAGGACCTGTCCGGCGGGACCGGCGACACCGACCCGGCCGCCCCGCCCTGGCTGGTGCTGGTCGCCGACGACGAGCCGGAGGTCCATGCGGTCACCCGGCTGGCACTCGCCCGTCTGCGCTTCCGCGGCCGTCCCCTCCGTCTGCTCGACTGCACCAGTGCCGTGGAGGCGGAACGCATCCTGCGCGACACCCCGGACATCGCCGTCATCCTGCTCGACGTGGTGATGGAAACCGAGGATGCCGGCCTGCGGCTGGCCCGCCGCATCCGCGAGGATCTGGGAAACCGCGCGGTCCGCATCGTCCTGCGCACCGGCCAGCCGGCCCGCGTGCCGGAGGAGGAGCTGGTCCTCGCCTACGAGATCGACGGCTACACGGCAAAGACCGAACTGACGGCACGCCGGCTGTTCACCAGCGTGGTGACGGCGCTGCGCGCCTATGCCGATCTGGCGGTCCTGCAACGGGAGCTTGCCGAGCGCGGCCGCGCGTTGGAGGAGGCGACCGTCCGCCTCAACCGTATGGCGACGCTGGATCCGCTGACCGGCGTGTGGACCCGCCGCCGCTTCCTGGAACTCGCGGCGGCGGAGCTGGCGCGGGCACGGCGCTATGGCCGGCCCCTCGGCGTCTTCCTGCTCGACCTCGACGGCTTCAAGTCGGTCAACGACCGCCATGGCGATGCCGTCGGCGACGCGGTGCTGCGCGCGGTGGTGAAGCGGATCCGGGCGGCTCTGCGCATCTCCGACCACATCGCGCGGTCGGGCGGGGCGGAGTTCGTCGTGCTTCTGCCGGAAACCGACGATGCCGGCACCGCCGTGGTGGCGGAACGGGTGCGCGCCGCCCTGGCCGACAGCCCGATCCCGGTGGAAGAGCGCGCGATCTCCGTCACCGCCAGCATCGGCGTCGCCAACTGGCTTCCCGATGAGCCCGGCGTCGAACGGACCCTGCACCGCGCCGAACACGCCTTGCAGGCCGCCAAGCAGGCCGGCCGCAACCGGGTCGAACGCGCGCCGGAACAATAGGGTGCCGCGCCCGGCCTTCCGGATGGCCACTGTGTAATATCGTTTCAGCGCCGCGATTGAACGACGACAAGCCAGGGGTTACTCCTATCGTTGGAAACATCTTGGCGTATGTCATTTCCGATCGGGGGTTCGCACATGTGGCAGGACTACACCAACGCGCTGATGACCGCCTTCGGACTGGCCGGGCTGGGGTTCGGCATCGGCAAGCTCGTCATCGTGCTGGGTGAACGTGCGATCGAACGCCGCCACGGGTCGGAGGGGGTGCGCGACATCATCGCCCGCCGCGCCAAGCTGGAGACAAAGCTGGAGGCCCGCCGCGGTGATCGCATCCGCGAACTGAAGGATCTGGACGGCGCCGCCGAGGATGTGCTGCGCCGCCGCAAGGTGATGGAGCGCCAGATCGAAGAGGCGCGCCGGTCCGGCGAGCGGCTGGTCCGTCTGGTCGGCGAGGAGGTTCAGGGCAGCCCCTGCTACGTCGCCATGGTGGTGAACAAGTATGTCGGCACCAGCGCCGTCCAGCAGAGCCAGCATTCGCTGGTCGATCCCAGCTGGGCACAGCCGCAGATGATCGAGGTGTGGGCACGCTCGATGGCGGAGGCGCGGACGGAGATCGAGCGGCGCTACCCGCCCGCCTTCGGCTATGCCGTGACGCGGATGCAGGAATTCCTGTCCGCCGATACCCCCGTCGCCAAGGCCAGCTGAGCCCCCATCGAAAGCCGGACCCGCCATGGACAGCATGCCCTACATCTTCGCCGGTCTGGTCGGCCTCGCCTCGCTCGCGGTGTCGCTGCTGCTGGCGTTGCGCCGCCTGAAGACGTCGGAGGAGCGGATCGCCACCGCGGTGTCGCGCAAACAGGCGCAGGTGGAGCGGATCAAGAAGATCGCCCGCGTCACGCTCCAGCAGGCCCGCGACCTGCGCGACGCCCGCCGCCGCAAGGCGATGGCCGAGCTGGGCTGCGAGGATCTGGAACAGCGCCTGAAGGCATCCGGTGCCAGCGACCGCCGCATCTATGTGCTGGACGACCGCCGCACCCAGAAGGACCAGGGCTGGCTCCTGCGGGTGGTCAACATCGAATACGCCACCCGCGTCAATCCCACCATCATCCCCACCGCGCTCGACAGCTGGAAGCGCGGACGCCGCTTCCTCGTTTGGGCGCTGGATGAGAAAAAGGCCCGCGAAAAGGTCAATGCCCGCTTCCCGGAGAACAAGGGCTTCACCGTCATGGGCGTCGAGTCCTATGTCGAGTGAGAATGCTGCCAAAATGCCGCAACTCGCCACGATAATGACATAAGTCCCATTTTCAGATTATCATCCCCTCGCGCACCCATCTTCCTGCGCCGGGGAGCCCCGCCATGATCCGTTACGCCGAGTTGCAGCTCGCCACCAACTTCAGCTTTCTGGAAGGGGCGTCGCACCCTGACGAGCTGGCGATGACGGCGGCGGCGCTGGGGCTGGCGGCGGTGGGGGTGACGGACCGCAATTCGCTGGCCGGCGTGGTGCAGATGCATGTGGCGGCGAAGAAGGCGGGCATCCGGCCGCTGATCGGCTGCCGGCTGGACCTGACCGACGCCGACAGCCTGCTGGCCTACCCGACCGACCGCGCCGCCTATGCGCGGCTGTCGCGCCTGCTGACGCTGGGCAAGATGCGGGCGCCGAAGGGCGAGTGCTTCATCGCCCGCACCGATGTCCTGGCCCATGCCGAGGGCATGCTGTTCCTGCTGCTCGGCCCCGACCGGCGTGACGAGTCCTTCCTGCGCGAGCTCCGCGCCTGGCGCAGCGGGCTGGCGCGCGGGCAGCTCTATCTGGCAGCCAGCCACCGTTACCAGGGCGACGATTCCCGCCGGCTGCGCTGGCTGGCCGGGCTGGCGGAGGCGGAAGGGGTGCAGCTGGTCGCCACAAACGACGTGCTCTATCACGGCGCCGGGCGGCGGGCGCTGGCCGACGTGATGACCTGCATCCGCCATCACACCACCATCGACGAGGCCGGCTGGCGCCTGTCCGCCAATGCCGAGCGCCATCTGAAGCCGGCCGTCGAGATGATGCGCCTGTTCCGCGACCATCCCGACGCCGTCGCCCGGACGCTGGAGATCGCCGAGGCCTGCCGCTTCTCGCTGGAGGATCTGCGCTACGACTATCCCGACGAGGTGGCGGAAGGTCGCGACCCGCAGGAGACACTGGTCGCCCTGACCTGGGAGGGGGCGGCCAAGCGCTATCCGCCCGACCGGTTCCCCGGCGGCATTCCCGATGCGGTGCGCCAGACGGTGGAGCGCGAACTGGCCCTGATCGCCGAGCAGCGCTTTGCCCCCTATTTCCTGACCGTCCACGACATCGTCCGATTCGCCAGGACACAGGACATCCTGTGCCAGGGCCGCGGCAGCGCCGCCAACTCCGCCGTCTGCTATTGCCTGGGCATCACCTCGGTCGATCCGACCGAAGTCGACCTGCTGTTCGAACGCTTCATCTCCAGTGCCCGCGGCGAGCCGCCGGACATCGACGTCGATTTCGAGCATGAACGGCGCGAGGAGGTGATCCAGCACATCTATGAGAAGTATGGACGTCACCGCGCCGGGCTGACCGCCACCGTCATCCGCTACCGCGCCCGCAGCGCGCTCCGCGAGGTCGGCAAGGCGATGGGGCTGTCGGCCGATCTGGTGGCGCGGCTGACCGGCTCGATCTGGGGCTGGAGCCGCGAAGGCGTCGACGAGGAGCGCGCCCGCAAACTCGGCGTCGATCCCGACGACCCGAGACTCAAGCGCACGCTGGAGCTTGCCAACGAGCTGATGGGCTTCCCGCGCCACCTGTCGCAGCATGTCGGCGGCTTCGTCATCACCCGCGGCCCGCTGTCGGATCTCTGCCCGGTCGCCAATGCGGCGATGGCGGACCGCAGCACCATCGAATGGGACAAGGACGACATCGACGCGCTGAACATCCTGAAGGTCGATGTGCTGGCGTTGGGCATGCTGACCTGCATCCATCGCGCCTTCGACCTGATCGAACAGGTGCATGGGCAACGCTGGACGCTCGGCACCCTGCCCCAGGGCGATCCGGCGGTCTACGAGATGCTGGGGCGGGCCGACAGCCTGGGCGTCTTCCAGGTCGAAAGCCGCGCGCAGATGAGCATGCTGCCCCGGCTGCGACCGAAGAAATTCTACGATCTGGTGATCGAGGTCGCCATCGTCCGCCCCGGCCCGATCCAGGGCGGCATGGTCCATCCATACCTGCGCCGCCGCAGCGGGGCGGAGGACATCACCTACCCGATGCCGGTGCTGGAACCGGTTCTTCACAAGACGCTGGGCGTGCCGCTGTTCCAGGAGCAGGCGATGAAGGTCGCCATGGTCGGCGCCGGCTTCACCGCCGAGGAGGCCGACCAGCTGCGCCGCGCCATGGCGGCCTTCCGCAAGACCGGAAAGGTCGAGCTGTTCCACGACAAGTTCATCGCCGGCATGACCGCCAACGGCTGCGATCCCGATTTCGCCGAGCGCTGCTTCCAGCAGATCGAGGGCTTCGGCGAGTACGGCTTCCCGGAAAGCCACGCCGCCAGCTTCGCCCTGCTGGTCTATGTCTCCGCCTGGATCAAATGCCACCATCCCGCCATCTTCGCCGCCGCCCTTCTGAACAGTCAGCCGATGGGCTTCTACGCCCCGGCCCAGATCGTCCGCGACGCGCGGGAGCATGGCGTGACGGTGCTGCCGCCGGATGTGAACCTGTCGGGCTGGGATTGCGCGGTGGAGAATCCATCCTCGCTCCGCCTGGGTCTCCGCCTCATCAAGGGCTTCACCGAAGCCCACGCCGACTCGGTCGTCCTCTCCCGTGCCGGCGGCTACCGCGACCCTTACGACCTGTGGCGCCGCGCCCGCCTGCCGGTCGCGGCGCTGGAGAAGCTGGCAAAGGCCGACGCCTTCCGCTCGGCCGGGCTCGACCGCCGGGCGGCCCTGTGGGCGGTGCGGGCGCTGGGCGACCAGCCGCTGCCGCTGTTCGCAAGGCTCGACGGTCCGATGGCGGAGGAACCGGAGGCCCCCCTGCCCGCCATGGCACTCGGCGAGCATGTGGTGATGGATTACGGCAGCCTGTCCCTGTCGCTGAAGGCCCACCCGCTGTCGCTGCTGCGCGACGGCCTGCCCGGCATCACCCCGGCGGAACGGCTGGCGCGAACGCGCGACGGCCGCCGCCTGACCACCGCCGGCCTCGTCCTGGTCCGCCAGCGGCCGGGTAGCGCCGAGGGCGTCGTCTTCATCACGCTGGAGGACGAGACCGGAATCGCCAACCTCGTCGTCATGCCCGATGCCTTCGAGACCTTCCGCCGCACGATCATGACCGCCCGGCTGATGGCCGCCACCGGCCGGGTGCAGAACCACGAAGGGGTGGTGCATCTGCGCGTGGAATCCCTGATCGACCTGACCCACCGGCTGTCCGAACTGACCGGCGAGAATCGCCCGGCAGCGGGTCCTTTCCCCAAGGGCCGCAATTTTCATTGAGAGGGCCGATTGCTCCTGACATCACGCTGTCAGGAGGGGCGTGCTATCAAGAGGGCGTGCCGGCACGAACCACGAACATCCACCCCACTCGCTGTCAGGAGCCACTCCGATGAACATCCCGCACGTCGTCACCTGGTTCGAGATCCCGGTCACCGACCTCGCCCGCGCGGTCGGCTTCTACGAGACCGTCTTCGCCGCCAAGATGGTCCAGGAGCCCTGCCCCAGCGGCATGACCATGGCCGTCTTCCCGGCCGAGGGCACCGCCGTCAAGGGCTGCCTGATCCAGCACGAGGCCTGCAAGCCGAGCGCCGACGGCACCACCGTCTATCTGAACGGCGGCGACGACCTGTCCGCCCCGCTGGCCCGTGCCGAGCAGGCCGGCGCCCGCATCGTCGTGCCGAAGACGCTGATCAACCCCGAGATCGGCTATTTCGCCCAGTTCATCGACAGCGAAGGCAACCGCGTCGGCCTCTATTCGATGCACTGACCGCACAAGCCCCCCGACCGCCGGAGCCGCCGCCATGCGCCGCGCCGACCGCCTGTTCCAGATCGTCCAGCATCTCCGCAAGGGGCGGCTGGTGACGGCTGCCGAGCTGGCGCGGTGCCTGGAGGTGTCGGAGCGCACCGTCTACCGCGACATGCGCGACCTCGCCTCCTCCGGCGTGCCGGTGGAGGGCGAGGCCGGCGTCGGCTATCTGCTGCGCGACGGCTACGACCTGCCGCCGCTGATGTTCACCCAGGACGAGGTGGAGGCGCTGGTGGTCGGCGCCCGCCTTGCCCGCGCGTGGATCGGCGGCGCGCTCGCCGATGCCGCCGCCCGCGCGCTCGACAAGGTCGAGGCGGTGGTGCCGGAGGCGCGGCGGCGCGAACTGGCCGACAGCCGCGTCTTCGTCCCCGACTTCTCCTTCCCCGCCGCCCTGCGCGACCGGATGGACGTGCTGCGCTGCGCCATCAATGCCAGGCGCGTGGTGATGTTCGATTACCGGCGCGAGGACGGCAATCATTCGGCCCGCGCGGTCCAGCCGCTGGGCCTGTTCTTCTGGGGGCGGGTGTGGACGCTGGGCGCCTGGTGCGAACTGCGCGGGGAGTTCCGCAGCTTCCGCATCGACCGCATGGAAACACTGCTGCCCCTGGAGCGCCGTTTCGAAGAAATCCCCGGCCGCGGCCTGGACGACTACCTCGCCCTCTGGCGCAAGGAGGGTTGCCAGCAGGGGTGAGGCTCCCTCAAACCCCGTCGATGTAGCTCAGCAACGGCTGCCAGTCGCCGCGATGCTCGGCGGCGCGCTTGCCCGGCATGTCGAACAGGCTGAGGCCGCTTTCCGCCGCATCGGCATAGATCTGGCTGTCGCGCAGCCGTGTCACCACCTGATGGCCGATGCCGCCCAGGAAGCGGTCCAGCCGGTCGGCGGCCTTGGTGCGGGCGCGCATGCGGTTGCCGACCACCGCCACCGTGGTTTTCTTCTTGGCGATCCGCTTCAGCTCGTCCAGCTTGACCAGGAAGCGCTGGGTCGCCTGCTCGTCGAAGGCGCCGGGCAGCACCGGCAGCACGACGATGTCGGCCATCTTCACCAGATCCTCGATCTGCCTGGTCTTCAGCGCGGCCGGCGCGTCGATCACCAGCCGCTTGATGCCGCGCGGCGTGTCGGTGAAGTCCTTGGCCCAGTCGAGCCCGACCAGGGCCGGCGCCCTCTCCGGCCGGCGCTCCAGCCAGCCGAGCGAGGAGCGCTGACGGTCGACGTCGGCCAGCACTGTGGGCAGGCCGGCCGCGGCGGACGCGGCGGCGAGGTGGGTGGCGACGGTCGTCTTGCCGCAGCCGCCCTTGATGTTGGCGACGAGGATCGTGAGCATGGCCGCGGACTCTACACCCCGGCGTCCGGCTTCGACCAGAAATGCTTGGTGTCGATGAAATCATGCCACAGGGCGACCAGCGCCGCCTCGGTGTCGGCCACCCCGCGGGCATGCCAGCCGATGACGATGCCGGCGGCGCGCGGCTCGCCGGGGGCCGAGCGGCTGCCGTCGTCATGCAGCTCGTGCAGAAGCCGCGTCGCCGTCGCCACGTCGTTCAGATGCCCCAGCGCGTCCTGGAAGGCGGCCATCTGCTGGATATAGCGGCGTACCGGCTTGTCGTCATACAGGCTGCGGAAGAACTCCACGGCATAGCGCAGCTTCTTCAGCGCGATGCGCAGCTGGTGGCGCTGGGCCACCGGCAGATGGGCGAAGCCGTGGCCGGCCCGCTTGGCCTTCTTGTGGCGCTTGTTCAGCAGATGGTCGGCCAGCCCGATCACCGGCTGGAACAGCCGCACCGACTCCTCGCTGACCGGCTGGTCGCGCCAGCCGCGCTTCTCCACCCAGCTGCCGACGCCCAGCAGGAAAGCGGTGTAGCGGTCGGAGCGGATCGCCTCGCGCACGCCCTCATAGGCGCGCAGCCGCTTGGCTTCCGCCGCCGCCGCCAGCGCGTCCAGATCCTCGACCGCCGAGCGGCCGTGCCCGTCGGCCTTGTGGAAGGCGTCGCGCACCGGCGCCAGCAGCTCCTCGCCGAACACGTCCCAGTCGCGTGCCGGCCCCAGGCTGCCGGCCAGCCATTTGATCTCGCCGACCAGCCACAGATACTGCGCGGCCGGAATGAAGGGCCGGAACAGCGCGGTGGCAGAGCGCAGCCGGCGCAGCGCGACGCGCATCTGGTGCACGCCCTCCGGATCCTCGCCGGCCAGCGTCACCGCCTCGTTCGCCACCATGTGGGCGATGCAGGCGCGCACGATGCGCGCCACCGCCCCCTCGACCGTCGTCTCGGGGTCGAGCACCAGCTTTTCGGCCTTCAGCGCCTTGTCGGCCGTGCCGTTGGCCAGCGCATGGCCGCGCTCCGCCTTGGTGCGCATCTCCAGCCGCAGCGGGGCGGCCTGCGTCAGTTCCCGCGCCAGATCGTAGAGTGCGGCGGGCGTGCCGCTCTTCAGCTCCAGTTCCACCTCGCAGAGCTCGGTGGACCGCCCGTCCGGCAGTTCGATCCGGCCGCGGTCGAAGGCGACCTCGATCACGGCGGCACCGTCGCCCTCGCCCAGCGTCACGTCCTGCGTGGTGCGTTCGACGATGGAGGTGAAGACCGGCCGGAGTTCCGAGTCGCTGAGCGATCCCAGCAGCTCGATGGCGGCGGCATCGGCGATCAGCGTCAGGTCGGGCGTGGCGGAGGTCACCGCGCATTCCCACTCGCCGCGCCCCAGCCCGTCCTCGTCCGGGGCGGACTTGACCGTCTGGACGAAGCCGTCGCCGGTCTTGCGCACCCGCAGCGTCACCTTGCGCGCGGCGAGCCGGCGCTCCTCGGTGTCGTAATAGGTGCTTTCCAGGGTCCGTGTCGCCGCCGGGCCGGACGCCCGGCCTGCGATGGCGGAAGCGGCGCGCAGCCTGTCGAAGTCTTCCGGCTTCGCTGCCAGCTTCAATTCCGTCTCGCGGTTGATCTCGGCCTCAGCCATCGCCTGCGCTTCAACCCCCGTTTTGCGGCCCATTGGCCTACAGTTGGGTGTTTGCACAGCCTATGGACAGGGTCAAGTTACGGAAATGTTGCAGAAGCCTGCGGTTGCATCATCCATCGGCTGCACCTACGCCGCCGGCTCCTCGCATTCGGCCAGGGGTTTAACCAGGACGTTGCAGGGTCATTATGCCCCATTTCACCCCACCCCTGGGGCGTTGCAAAGCGTGCAGGCCTGTGGTTGGGTTCCCGCAAACTGAAACGGCCTGTCCCGCTGGGATCGGCCATAATTGGGGAAGTGTGACGATGACCGATTTCAACACGATCGACGATCTTGAGGTGAGCGGCAAGACGGTGCTGGTGCGCGCCGACCTGAACGTTCCGATGCAGGACGGCAAGGTGTCGGACACCACCCGCATCGACCGCCTCGCCCCCACCCTGAAGGAGCTGTCCTCCAAGGGTGCCAAGGTCGTGGTCCTGTCGCATTTCGGTCGTCCGAAGAACGGTCCGGACGCCAAGAACTCCTTGCGCAACGTGCTGGACGCTCTCAGCGCCGCCGTCGGCCAGAAGGTGGCCTTCGCCGAGGATTGCGTCGGCGAGAAGGCCAAGGACGCCATCGCCAAGGTGCATGACGGCGCCATCGTGCTGCTGGAGAATACCCGCTTCCACGCCGAAGAGGAAAAGAACGACCCGGCTTTTGCCAAGGAAATGGCCGCGCTGGGCGACATCTACGTCAACGACGCCTTCTCCGCCGCGCACCGCGCCCATGCCTCGACCGAGGGCGTCGCCCGCCTGCTGCCGAACGCCGCCGGCCGCCTGATGGAAGCCGAGTTGAAGGCCCTGACGCTGGCGCTGGAAAAGCCGGAGCGCCCGGTCGCCGCCGTCGTCGGCGGTGCGAAGATCTCCACCAAGCTGGAACTGCTCGGCAACATGGTCCGCAAGGTGGACCTGCTGGTGCTGGGCGGCGGCATGGCCAACACCTTCCTGTTCGCCCAGGGCACCGATGTCGGTGCCTCGCTGTGCGAGAAGGACATGGCCGACCAGGCCCGCGCCATCATGGCGACCGCCAAGGACTCCAACTGCGAGATCCTGCTGCCGAAGGACTTCGTCGTCGCCAAGGAGTTCAAGGCCGGTGCCGCCAACCGCGTCGTCGCCTTCGACGCCATCGGCGCTGACGAGATGGCGCTGGACGTCGGCCCGGCCACCGTCGAGTTCCTCGGCGTGAAGCTGCAGGGTGCCAAGACCGTCGTCTGGAACGGCCCGCTCGGCGCCTTCGAGATCCAGCCCTTCGACGCCGGCACCAACGCGGTGGCCGGTCTGGTCGCCGCCCGCACCGAGGCCGGCGGCCTGCTGTCGGTGGCCGGTGGCGGCGACACCGTGGCGGCGATGGCCCATGCCGGGGTCGAGGACAAGTTCACCTACGTCTCCGCCGCCGGCGGCGCCTTCCTGGAATGGCTGGAAGGCAAGGAACTGCCGGGTGTGGCGGCTCTGAAGAAGTAAGCGGTTCCACAGGATCGCAGACGCGGAAGGCTCCGGGTTCCGGCCCGGAGCCTTTTTGCTGTCCTACTCCTGCCCAGCCCGTTCCGCCCTCACCCTCAACCAGTCCGCCATCCCCTGGTCGTCGAGTGCATATTGTCCGCGCGCCGACCGCCACAGGATGTTCTTCTGCCGCAACGCCTCGATGGCCGCCTGGACCGCCGGCGGTTCCACCGCATCGCCGACCGCATCGGCATAGGCCTGCAACGCCGGGGCGGAGAAGGGGGCGGATTGTGGCCCCTCCACTGCCAGCCGCTCGACCACCGCCTGCTGCAACGGCGTCAGCCCGGACCACAAATTCTCGTAATCGTCCCACACCCGCTGGCGCAGCCCGGTCGCCCCGTCCGCCAGCGCCCGCTTCAATTCCCCGGCATCGCCGACCAGCAGCGCCGCGTCCGACAGGATCCGCATCAGGGTTTCCGGCTGCCGCCCCACCGCGTCGAAGGCCGCGAACACGTCGTCTGCATCGAAGCGGTTGCCCTCGGCCAGCCGGGCGTTGATCCAGGCCGTGTAGGCGTCGGTATAGGCACGGTCGAGCAGCGGAAAGCTGCGCACGCTGGTCCCGAAGAAGGGCTGGTCGCGGTTCAGCACCAGCCGGCTCAGCTTGTCGCGGTGGGATCCCGTCAGCACGATCATCAGGTTCGGGCCGTCGCGGGCGTCGTCCCGGGTGTTCAGCCGGTCGCGCGCCGCCTTCAACGCGAACATGGCGGTCAGCCCGGCCTCGGTCGTCAAGGCATGCTGCGCCTCGTCCACCAGCAGGGCGATCCGCTTGTGCGTCCGCTCCAGCAAGGCCTCCAACGCGTCGGCCAGCGTGGTCCCCTGCGCCTGCCCGATCCGGTCGATGTCGACCGAGACGCCGCCCATGCCCAGCTTGCTGAGTCCGACCGCCCGCGCCGCCTTCACCGGCAGGCTGTCGGCCCGGCGAAGCTCGGCCTTCAACGCCTCCGCGATCAGATGCGCCGGATCGGCCGCCATGTCCGACCACAGATCGACATAGACAGACAGGATGCCACGGTTCTCCAGTTCCGGCCCCAGGTCGTGACGCAGGAACGTGCTCTTTCCGGTCCGCCGCGGGGCAGCCAGACACAGCGTCGGTTCCGCCCCGATCGGTGCGTCTCCCGTCACGATGTCGGCCAATGCCGTCGCCAGCTTCGGCCGGTGGAACAGGAACTTCTGCGTTGACGCGGCGGGTTGGGATGGCACGGACGGCCTCTTTAGGACCAATTATGGGTCGATCCATAATTTATGGTCTGAGAAATAATCGTCAATAGTCCAGCTCGGACAGAGAAACGCCCCCCGCATCCCAACCGTTTCCCCTTGCATCCGCCGGCACAAATGCCCATAACAGCGGCGGGAGACTGGCGTCGGACGAGTCCCTCGCCAACCCGGTCAGGTCCGGAAGGAAGCAGCCGCAACGAGTTACGGCTCGGGTCGTTCGTCCAGTCTCCCACCCTCTTCAAAAATTGCCAGCACGAAACAGACGGCGACAGCGCGGTGCCGGGACGCTATCCTGCGGCCCGAAATTCCCCTCCCGTCGTTTCGACAGGCCAGCCGCGTGACCGATACCACAGTCGACATTCCCGCTTCCGCTCCCGCCACCGGGCAGGCTTACCGGGTGCTGGCGCGCAAATACCGGCCGAAGACCTTCGACGAGCTGATCGGCCAGGACGCGCTGGTCCGCACCCTGACCAACGCCATCCAGTCCGGCCGCATCGCCCAGGCCTTCATGCTGACCGGCGTGCGCGGCGTCGGCAAGACCACCACCGCCCGCATCATCGCCCGCGCGCTGAACTGCACCGGGCCGGACGGCACCGGCGGGCCGACGGTCAGCCCCTGCGGCGTCTGCGACAATTGCCGCGCCATCGCGGAAGACCGCCACGTCGACGTGATGGAGATGGACGCCGCCAGCCACACCGGCGTCGACGACATCCGCGAAATCATCGACGGCGTGCGCTACGCCCCTGTCTCGGCCCGCTACAAGCTCTACATCATCGACGAGGTCCACATGCTGTCGAAGAGCGCGTTCAACGCGCTCCTGAAGACGCTGGAGGAACCGCCGAGCCATGTGAAGTTCGTCTTTGCCACCACCGAGATCCGCAAGGTGCCGGTGACGGTGCTGTCGCGCTGCCAGCGTTTCGACCTGCGCCGCGTCGACGCCCAGGTGCTGAAGGAGCATTTCACCCGCGTCACCGCCCAGGAAGGCGCCGAGATCGAGGGCGACGCCGCCTCGCTGATCGCGCGGGCCGCCGACGGGTCGGTGCGCGACGGGCTGTCGCTGCTCGATCAGGCGATTGCGCTGGCCGCCGGCACCGTCACCGCCCAGCAGGTGCGCGACATGCTGGGTCTGGCCGACCGCACCCGCGTCATCGACCTGTTCGAGGCCGCCGTCTCCGCCAAGCCGGCCGAGGCGATGGACATCCTGTCCGATCTTCATCGCGTCGGCGCCGACCCGGTGGTGATCCTCCAGGATTTGCTGGATCTCGTCCACAATCTGACCCGCCTGAAGGTGGTGCCCGACAGCGCCAACGATCCCTCCCTGCCGGAGGCCGAGCGCACGCGCGGCGCGTCGCTGTCCTCCAAGCTCGGCATGCCGGCGCTGACACGCGCCTGGCAGCTTCTGTTGAAGGGGCTGAACGAGGTGCAGGCCGCCCCGGTGCCGCAGCAGGCGCTGGAGATGGTGATCGTCCGCCTGTCCTACGCCGCCGACCTGCCGACCCCAGGCGAACTGATCCGCCAGTTCCAGGCCCAGCAGGCGAATGGCGGAGCAGGCGCGCCGATGGGCCGCGGCCCCGGCGGTGGAGGCGGACCGGTCGCGGTCGCCAGCCAGTCCACTCATGCCGTCGCCCGCTCCATGGGGTCCGCCCAGCCGCAGAGCGCCCCGGTGGCGCAGGCGGCCCCCGCCCCCATGGCCGCCCCTGCCGCCATCCCGGAGGGCGAGGAGCTGTCGCCGATGCCGCACGATTTCCGTGCGCTGGTGCAGCTGTTCTCCGACCGGCGCGAAGGCGCGCTCTACGGTTACATGATGGAGACGGTCCAGCTGGTCCGCATGGAGCCGGGCCGGCTGGAGCTGAAGCTCCGCCCCGCCGCCCCGCCGACCCTGCCGGCGAAGGTCGGGCAGTTCCTGACCGAATGGACCGGCCAGCGCTGGATCGTCGCGCTGTCCGAAGGCCCGGCCCAGCCGACGCTGGCCGAACAGGACAAGGCTGAGAAACACCGCGCCTGGGCGGAGGCGGAAGCCAACCCGGTGGTGCGCGCCGTGCTCGACGCCTTCAGCGGGGCGAAGATCATCGACGTGCGCGACCTCGCGGAAGTTGCCGCGGCGGAGAGTGCGGCGGTTGCGGATGACGGCGAGACACCCGATTTCATGGTTCAGCAGCAGGACGATGGGGTCTACTACCCCCTCGACGACGAAGGAGAGTACTGACCGATGAAGAATATCGGCAACATGATGAAGCAGGCCCAGCAGATGCAGGCCAAGATGCAGGAAATGCAGGCGAGCCTGGAGCAGGTCGAAGTGACCGGCCAGAGTGCTGCCGGCATGGTCGTCGTGACCGTCAACGGCAAGAGCGAGATGAAGAAGGTCAAGCTCGACAAGTCCGTCGTCGATCCCGAGGACGTCGAGGTTCTGGAGGACCTGATCGTCGCCGCCTTCAACGACGCCAAGAAGAAGGTCGAGCAGCACGTCGCCGAGGAAACCTCGAAGATGATGGGCGGCCTGAAGCTGCCGCCGGGCATCAAGCTGCCGTTCTGATCTTAACAAGCTTTTGTGAAAATCCCCTCTCCCCGGAGGGGAGAGGCGGATTTGCACATCGATGATCGGACCTGAAATCGAACGCCTGATCCAGCTGCTGTCCAAGCTGCCGGGACTAGGCCCCCGGTCGGCGCGGCGGGCGGCGCTGCATCTGATGAAGCGGCGGGACAGCCTGCTGATCCCGCTGTCGGAAGCGATGGCGGCGGCCGGCGAATCGATCCGCGCCTGCTCCGTCTGCGGCAATCTCGACAGCCGCGACCCCTGCACCGTCTGCTCCGACACTACCCGCGACCGCTCGGTCATCTGCGTGGTGGAGGATGCCGGCGACCTGTGGGCGCTGGAACGCACCCGCGCCTTCCGCGGCACCTATCATGTGCTGGGCGGCCTGCTGTCGGCGCTCCAGGGCGTCGGCCCCGACGACCTGAACATTGCCGGCCTCGCCGAGCGCGCCAAGGACCCGGCCGTCCGCGAGATCATCCTGGCGCTGAACGCCACCGTCGACGGCCAGACCACCGCCCATGTGGTGACCGACCGCCTGACCGACTCCGACGTGTCGGTCTCCCGCCTCGCCCATGGCGTCCCGGTCGGCGGCGAGCTGGACTATCTCGACGATGGCACGCTGACCGCCGCGCTGAAGGCACGGCGGCCTTTGTAGCCCCTCAGCGCTCGAACAGCCCAACCAGTTCCACATGGGCAGACCATAGGAACTGGTCGACCGGCCAGACCTTCACCAGACAATAGCCGCCATCCACCAGCACCCGCGCGTCGCGGGCGAAGCTGGTGGGATTGCAGGACACGCCCACCACTCGCGGCACTTTGCTGCCGGCGAGCACCGCCGCCTGCGCTGCGGCGCCGGCGCGCGGCGGGTCGAACACGACGGCATCGTAACGATTGAGTTCCTTGGCGCTCAACGGGGTCTCGAACAGGTCGCGCCGCTCCGCCGTCAGCCGCAGCCCCTGCACCGAGCGGCCGAGCGCCGCCACCGCCGCCTCGTCGCCCTCCACTGCATGGACCGCCGCCTGTTGCGCAAGCGGAATGGAAAAGGTGCCGATGCCCGCGAACAGGTCGGCGATGCGGCCTGCCTGTCCCACCCCCTCACGCACCGCCGCCACCAGGGCCGCTTCGCCCTCCGCACTCGCCTGGAGGAAGGCGCCGGGCGGCGGCTGGATCGGAACGCCAGCGAAACGGATGAAGGCCGGCCGGCGGTTCGCCACCGGCTCCGCTGCCGCGCGGTCGGCCGGCTGCCAGGCGATGCGGGCGATGCGCTCCGGCTCGAACCCGACCAGCGCCTCGCGCGCCGCACGGTCCAGGCTGCGCGGCCCGACCAGCAGCAGATCGACCCCGCCCTCCAGATCGGTCAGCACCACATCGGCATCGCCGCCGTCCGGCAGCAGAGCGTTCAGCAGGGCACGCAGAGGCTCCACCAGCGCGAACAGGCGGGGCGACAGGACCGGGCATTCCTCCAGATCGACCAGCCGGTGGCTCTGCCGCTCGTTGAAGCCGAACCAGACCCGCTTTCCGCGCTTCAGCGCCGCGAAGCGGGCGCGGCGGCGGGCACCGGCAGGCGTCCGCGCCAGCGGCTCCATCGGCACATCGCCAAGCCCGACCCGTTCCAGCGCCCCGCGCACCATCCCGACAGTCCAGGCGGCGTAGGTCGGATCGTCCATCTGCTGAAGCGTACAGCCGCCGCAGCGCCCGAAATGGCGGCAGGGCGGTGTCTGGCGGCCAGGGCCGGGTTCGAGAACCTCAAGCGGTTCGGCGCGTACGCCCTCCCCCTTCCCATCGCTGTCGGCGACACGGACACGCACGCGGTCACCCGTCACCGTGTAGGGCACGAACAGGCGCAGCCCCTCGGCAAAGGCGATCCCGTCACCGCGCGCACCGACATCGGCGATGGACACCTCCATCTCCTGCACGTCACGGGGTGGCGCGGCGGTCTTGCGGGTCGGCTGGCGCCCCTTGGCGAAGGGGCGCTTGGCGGGACGCGTCATGTCGGGGGTCCGTTATAAACAGGTCTGGAGCGCCCTCCCTTTACGCCTCCAGCAGCTTGGCGCGCAACGGTTCCGGGATCGGCGTCGGGCGATGGGCGGCCTTGTCGACGATCACCGCCACCGCCTCCTGGGTGGCGATGCAGCGGTCGCCCAGGAAAATGGCGCAGCCCAGCGTGATCGAGCTGGTGCCCAGCCGCAGCATCCGCGCGCCGACCCGCACCGTGTTGGGATAGAGCAATTCCGCCTTGTATTCGATCAGGCTGCGCGCCAGGACGACGGTCCAGGGCACCTCGTCGGTGAAGCCGCCGACCTGATGGATCAGGGCGACGCGCGCCTGTTCGAAATAGACGCCGAGGGCGTTGTTGTTGACATGCCCAACGGCATCCAAATCGTTGAAGCGCACGCGCTCCTCCCACCAGAAGCGGTAGAGGTCGGGGCTGGTCAGGTCGGGTTTGCTCAGGTCGGGCGTGCCGGTCATGCCGTCTTCCTTGCCGTATAGGTCAATGCATCTCCGGACTGTGGCGTATGGTCCGGAGCGGCGCAAGCCCGCCTTCGCGCCCCGCGTCCCCGGTCTGCATCCATATTTCCGGGGCGGCCCGCGAATTCCCGCGCCAATCGCCGATTGACCGTGTTATTGGAGTCGGACCAACCCTCCGCAACGGACCGGACGATGAGCAAGGACACCACCAACCAGACGGCCGAGGCGCTGTTCGAAAAGGCGCTGTCGATCGCCGAAAAGCACCTGGATGAGGCGATCAAGGAAGGTGGCCCGCTCGGCCCCTACATCGCCGTCGCCATGATCGAGGCCGCGGTGAACGCCGCCGTGGACGAGACCAGCCACGAAGACGTCATCGACATGCTGCGCGACCTCGCCGCCCAGATCGAGGCGGACGCCGACGAGGCGGAAGAGGACTGACGCCCAAGCAGATTTTCCCAGATCGGGCCACTGATGGCCCGGCCTGGGAAAATCTGCGAACTCCAAGGTTTTGCAGGATTTCCGGGCCCGCCCGTTGGGGGGCGGAGTTCGGAAACCCTGCTTACGCCGTCGTCAACGCCACTGCGGACCCTGCCTGCCGGCGCGCCTCGCGCCGGCGCAGGATCTCGTAGACGACGGCGCCCAGGATGGTCAGCGCGATCAGCACCAGCGACAGCGCGTTGACCGCCGGCGTAAGCCCGGTGCGCACCTTGGTCGCGATGTAGACGGTCAATGTGGTGTCCAGCCCGCGCACGAACAGCGTGGTGTTGTAATTCTCGAAGCTCTGCAGGAAGGCCAGCAGGGCCGCCGACAGGATCGCCGGCATCAGATACGGCAGCGTGATGCGCCGGAACACCTGCCCATGCGTGGCGCCGAGGTCGAGTGCGGCCTCCTCCAGCGCCGGGTCGAACCGCTCCAGCCTTGCCGAGAACAGCAGCATGGCATAGGCGGCGATGAAGCTGGACTGCGCCACCACGGTCAGGAACAGCCCGCCGCTGACCCCGAACCACTCCCGCCAGAACACCAGCGTCGAGATGCCGACGATTACCCCCGGCGTCAGCAGCGGCGACACCATCAGGGCGTAGAGGACGGTCTTGGCCCGGCTGTGCAGCCGGTCGAGCAGCAGGGCCGCCGCCAGCCCCAGCGGCACGGCCAGCGCGATGACCCCCGCCCCGACGATCAGGCTGGTGCCCAGCGCCGCCCACATGCGCTGGTCCTCCCACAGCGCCTGGAACCAGCCGAGCGTGAAGCCCATCCAGGGCGTCACGGTGGGAAAGCGGCTGCTGTTGAAGGTCGCCGCCGCCATGATGCCCAGCGGCAGGAACAGATAGCCGAAGAACAGGACCAGATAGGCGCCGGTCAGCAGGCGGCGGAAGCGGGCAGCGGTCATTGGGGCCGTCTCATTGCTTGAAGCTCACTTCGCGATATCCGCCAGCCCGACGCGGAACAGCCGCATCGCGCCGAGGATGAAGCCGATGCACAGCACCAGCAGGATGAAGGCGTAGGCCGCCCCCTGGTTCCAGTTCCCGCCCTCGAAGAACCAGTTGTAGATGATCTCGGTGAACCAGCGGCTGTTCGGCCCGCCCAGCAGGGCCGGCACGGCATAGCTGCCGGCGGCCAGCATGAAGGTCATGATGCAGCCGACGGCGATGCCCGGCTTGGCGTGCGGCAGCACGATGCGGCGATGGATGCGCAGCCAGCCGGCGCCGAGGTCCCGCGCCGCCTCGATCTGGTTGCGGTCCAGCGACTCGATGGCGTTGTAGAGCGGGAAGACCATGAACAGGATGTACACATAGACCATGCCGACGATCACCCCGGCATCGCCGCCCAGGAAGCGCTGCGGTTCGTCGATGATCCCCAGCCCCAGCAGGATCGCGTTCAACGGCCCGTTGAAGGCCAGGATGATGTACCAGGAGAAGGTGCGCAGCAGCTCGTTGATCCAGAAGGGCACGACCAGCATCAGGATCAGCAGCGGGAGCCGCCGCTTCGGCGCAACCTGGGCCAGATAGAAGGCGACCGGATAGCAGACGGCCAGCGTGGTCGCGGTGACGAGCGCGCTGGCCCAGATCGTCTTCAGGAAGATCGACAGGTGGATCTGGTTGGTCCACAGCGTCAGGTAGTTCCTGACCGTGAACACGTCCTCCGGCCCGCCGATCTTGGATGGCGGCAGCGACGGCCGGAAGGAGAAGCCGATCATCATCAGCTGCGGCAACAGCACCAGCAGAGCCAGCCAGACCGCAACGGCCAGCAGGATCACCCCGGTCAGAACCGGGCCGTACCGGCGAAGAACCTCCGTCATTCGGGCGCTGCTCCAGCCTGTGGGACCGGTTTGACGCCTAACATGGGGATTCCCGCCGGCGCAAGCGCCGCTATATGACGATGACGTTCAGCAGAGGGGGACTCAGCCGAGATTGTGCTTGGCCACCACGGCGGCGAAATCGTCGCCGAAATGCTCGCCGACCCGGATGACGGAGACGCCGTACGGGATCTCCTTCAGCGACGGGTGGTCGAGGTTCAGCGAGGTCAGCAGCGCCATCGGCACATGCTGGGTCACGCTCATGGCGCGCAGGCCGCGGATCAGGTCCAGGCCGGACAGGCCGTCCATCACCATCGAGGCGATGACCATGTCGGGCGGCACGCGCACGGCAAGGCTGATCGATTCGATGGGGTCGGTCACCGTCATGGTGCGGAAGCCGCAGGCGGCCAGTTCCGTCCCCAGCTTCTTGGCGACGACCTTGGACGGGGTGACCAGCATGATCTCGACGTTGCGCACGTCGACGTCGGTGACCTGGAATTCGTAGCGCACCGGCAGAGCGCGGATGATCCGGTTGGTCTCGGCCAGCAGCGGCTGTTCGGCGCGGTCGACCAGTTCGGAAATGCGGTCGATGAAGATCTGGGCATCGACCAGCTCCTTCTCGTCCAGCCGCTTCAGGCCGCTGAGGTAATCCTCCATGCGGTGGGCGACGAGGCTGACGGTGGGATAGCCGAAGCTGGTGCCCATGCCCCTGAAATTGTTGGCGGCAAGCCTCAGGACGCCGATGGTCTCCGCATCGCCGCGCAGGCCCTTCACACGATCGGCCAGCGTCGCGTTCATCTGCTCCAGCCGGTCGCGCGCGTCGTCCACGAACTCCATGCGCAAGCGGTCTTCGAGGTCGTCGGTCGACAGGTACGAGGCCATGGAGCGGATTCCGGCTGAGGAAAGGGGTAACCCGAAGGTACACCAAAACCGGGCGCCGAAACAGACGCGGCGCGCCCCTATTCGACAGGACGCGCCGCGTGCAACAAAACCATTGGTTTTATGGGGTGATCACAGCCGGGAAAGGAGTTCCTGAAACCAGGCCAGACGCTCTTCCGTCTGGGCAATGTCCCGGTCCAGCCAGGAGGCGAAATGGCCGTCGCTGCCGACATTCGCCCGCTTCAGGTCGCCCAGCCGCGCCAGCTCGGTCTCGCAGAGCGCCACCAGATTGTCGATCTGGTCACGCTGCGACTCAGGCTCCAGCAGATGCAGGAAGCGCAGCTTCAGCGCGATGACCAGCTTGTTCAGCCCGTCGGCCGACGGCGCGCGGACATTCGCCCGCATCAGCGTGTCGAATTCCGCCCGGCCGGCTTCCGTCGGTCCCAGCAGGGCGTTGTCTTCCATGCCGCTGCCGTCCAGCGCCTCGATCAACCCCTCGTAGCGCAGCATCTCCAGCGAGGTGCCCATCAGGTCCAGCGACGGCCCCATCATGCGGTCGAGGAAATGACGGACGGCACCGGCCAGATCGGCGTAGCGCAGCGGCCCGCCCTGGATCAGCGTGCCCAGGACGACAAGGCGCACGGCCTCCTTCGGCATCAGCGAGTTGTCACGGTACATGGCGAACCCCCTAGGCGAGCCGCTGGATGCGAAGCCCCGGAAAAACGGAAAGGACGGCAAGAGCGACGGCCGGTCCGCAGCACTGAAGCTGCGAACCGGTCGCAACGCTATCCCTCAAGGTAGGGTCGCGCGTGCCGTCTGTCCAGAGGGCAAAACGTCCTTATCGCCAAAAGGGTCTTTCCAGACCTGTCTCCCGCGGCCCCGCTCAGGCGGCGAGGCGCAGGTCCAGCCGGCTCCACACATCCAGCAGCGCGTCGACCAGCATGCCCATCTGCGCGTCGGTGTGCAGCGGGGTCGGGGTGAAGCGCAGCCGCTCCGTCCCGCGCGGAACGGTGGGGTAGTTGATCGGCTGGACGTAGATGTTGTGCCGCTCCAGCAGCTCGTCCGACGCGCGCTTGCAGCGGTGGGCGTCGCCGACCATCAGCGGCACGATGTGGCTCATCGACGGCATCACCGGCAGGCCGGCATCGGCGAACATCCGCTTCAGCGTGGCGGCGCGTTCCTGGTGATGCGCCCGTTCGCTCTGGCTGTGCTTCAGGTGACGGATGGAGGCCAGAGCCCCCGCCGCCAGCACCGGCGACAGCGAGGTCGAGAAGATGAAGCCGGCGGCGAAGCTGCGGACGCAGTCGATCAGCGCGGTGGAGCCGGTGATGTAGCCGCCCTGCACGCCGAAGGCCTTGCCCAGCGTGCCCTCGACGATGGTCAGCCTGTCCATCACGCCGTCGCGCTCGGCCACACCGGCGCCGCGGGCGCCATACATGCCGACGGCGTGCACCTCGTCGAGATAGGTCATGGCGCCGTGCTTGTCGGCCACGTCGCACAGGTCGGCGATGGGGGCGATGTCGCCGTCCATCGAATAGACGCTCTCGAACGCCACCACCTTGGGCCGGCCGGGGGCGATGCCCGACAGCAGCTCGTCCAGATGCTTGGGGTCGTTGTGGCGGAAGATGTGCTTTTCGGCGCCGGAATTGCGGATGCCGGTGATCATCGAGTTGTGGTTCAGCGCGTCCGACAGGATCACGCAGTTGGGCAGGATCTTGCCCAGCGTGGTCAGCGTCGCGTCGTTCGACACATAGCCCGAGGTGAAGAGCAGCGCCGCTTCCTTGTGGTGCAGGTCGGCCAGTTCGCGTTCCAGCAGCACATGGTAGACGTTGTTGCCGGAGATGTTGCGCGTGCCGCCGGCGCCGGCGCCGACCTGGTCCAGCGCGTCGTGCATCGCCTTCAGCACGTTCGGATGCTGGCCCATGCCGAGATAGTCGTTGGAGCACCAGACCGTGACCGGACGCTCGCGCCCGTGGGAATCGCGGAAGGTCGCCGTCGGGAAATTGCCCGCGTGGCGCTCCAGATTGGCGAACACGCGGTAGCGGCCGTCCTGCTTCAGGGTCGCAATCTGGTTGCGGAAGAAAGTTTCGTAATCCATCGCGCGTTTCCGTTCGCGTTCATTCACACGGTCGGCTGCACCGGGTTTCAGACTTAGGGGCTAGGCCATTCGTCCGGCGCGTCGAAGAGGATCGCATGATCCTTCCCGGCATGCCACCCGGCATTGATCGAAATCAAGCCGTCCTCGCATGAGACCTTCGCACAAGTGGCAGGCTTGCATGTCCTGCGGATGCCGCATGTCGGCGTCCCGCGGACATCCCATTGGCATGGCGATGACTTGATTTCATCGGCAGCAATATGGGCCGAATGCACCGGATAACCATGGCCGCTATCCGGGAATACGTGCGCAAATCTGCCCCGATGCAGCGGCCTTTTCAGCCGGGAGGACAGAGCTGCAACAGAGAGCGGAAGCTTTCCCTGGGTTGCGGCCGATTCTAATAAATGTATTGAAGTTGAAAAAATATCATCGCCATCATCTCCCGCGCGCATGTGTGTGACAGGGAGAGCAAGATGGGCAAGCGGATCGTCCTGTGTTTCGACGGCACATGGAACAAGCCGGGCAGCGGCAGCCACCCCGACACGGACAATGAGGCATCGACCAACGTCTGGAAGTTCTCGAAGTCGGTCCTCGCCACCGCGCCGGACGGCACCGCACAGATCGCCTATTACGATTCCGGCGTCGGCACCGATGAAAAGGGCGGCTTCCTTCACGACTGGTTCGACAAAATCTTCGGTGGGGCCTTCGGCCTCGGCCTCTACAAGAAGATCAAGGACGGTTACTGGTTCCTCGCCTCGAACTACAATGACGGCGACCACGTCTTCATCCTGGGCTTCTCGCGCGGCGCCTACACCGCCCGCAGCCTCGTCGGGCTGATCCGCAACGCCGGGCTGCTGCCGGCCGACAGGCTGGGCGAGACGGACAACGCCTACGCGCTCTACCGCAAGCGGGACGACGGTCCGGACGTGGGGGAGGCAAAGCGGTTCCGCGACACCAACGGTTCGAGGCTGATCCCGATCCATTTCCTCGGCGTCTGGGACACGGTGGGCGCGCTCGGCGTGCCGCTCGGCATCTGCGAGCATCTGGACCAGGAGCTGTACGGCTTCCACGACACCGAACTCAGCAGCCTCGTCCGCAACGCCTTCCAGGCGCTGGCGATCGACGAGCATCGCAAGACCTTCGCCGCCAACCTTTGGGATCCGAAGGCGAAGCCGGCGCAGCGGATGGAGCAGCGCTGGTTCGCCGGCTGCCATTCGAACGTCGGCGGCGGCTATGACGACGACAGGCTGTCGGACATCACGCTGAAATGGATGATGGAGCACGCCGAGGGTTGCGGCCTCGCCATCGACCCCATCTGGGTGCCGGAGGTGACGCCAGACAACGCGCTGGGCGTCATCGTCGATTCCTACGCCCGTTTCCTGGACGGGGTCGGCGAGCTGGTGCAGTCGCGCCATTACCGCCCGGTCTGCGTCCTGCCCTACAGCCAGGAAAACCTGCACGAGTCGGTGCCGCACCGCGCCGCCAGCGATGCGGGCTACGCACCGCCCAACATCGGCTACCGCAAGGCGCTGGCGCAGTTCGGCACGGTGCGGGAAGAGGAACCGGCCCCGGCCGGATGACCGAGGGCGCAACGAGAAACGGGGCGGGGCCATCCTCCGGCACCCGCCCCGTTTTACGATGACCTGAACCGGCCCTTACTTGGTGCCGAACATGCGGTCGCCGGCATCGCCCAGTCCGGGAACGATGTAGGCGTTCTCGTCCAGATGGCTGTCCAGCGCCGCGGTGAAGACCTTCACGTTCGGGTGCGCCTCGTGGAAGCGGCGCACGCCCTCGGGTGCTGCGACCAGCGCCATGAAGCGGATGTTCTGGTCGTCCACGCCGTGACGGTTCAGCACGTCGCAGGCATGGGCGGCGGAGTTGCCGGTGGCCAGCATGGGATCGACGACGATGAACAGCCGCCCGTCGGCCGGCGGCAGCTTCACCAGATATTCGTGCGGCTGCTTGGTGTCGTGGTCGCGGTAGAGGCCGATATGACCCTCGCGCGCCGACGGCACCAGCTCCAGCAGCCCGGCCGACATGCCGAGCCCGGCGCGCAGAACCGGCACCACCGCCAGCTTCTTGCCCAGGATCACCGGGGCGTCCATCGGCTGCAGCGGAGTCTCGATCCGCTCGGTGGTCAACGGAATGTCGCGCGTCAGCTCATAGCCCATCAGCAGCGAGATCTCGCGCAGAAGGGTGCGGAACCCGCCGGTCGACCGTTCCTTGTTCCGCATATGGGTCAGCTTGTGCTGGATCAGCGGATGGTCGAGGACGAACAGGTTGGGAAATTCGGGCAGGGTGCGCATGGAATCCGGATCGCGGCTGACGGTATGGTTGGCCCGATCCTAGCGCGCCTGGGGGGCCGGGGCCAAGGGGGCTGACCGGCTGCTGCGGTTTGTCCCTAACCCCCGCCCCACCGCCGCCTTCTGCTCCGGGCGGTCGATGCCGTAGCGGATCACCCGGTTGCGGCCGGAATTCTTGGCCTGGTAGAGCGCGCGGTCGGCGCAGACCACCAGATCGTCGACGGTCAGGTCGGCCACCGCCTCCACCAGCCCGAAGGAGGCGGTGACCGGGATCACCCGGCCGTCGGGCAGCACCACCGGCGAGCGCATCAGGTCGACGCGCAGCCGCTCGATCACCGCATAGCCCTCGTCCAGCCCGGTTTCCTTCAGGCAGACCAGGAACTCCTCGCCGCCCATGCGGAAGGCCTCGTCGAAGCTGCGGACGCCGCGGCTGATGACGGCGGCGGTGGCGGCCAGCACACGGTCGCCGATGTCGTGGCCGTAGCTGTCGTTGATGCCCTTGAACTTGTCGATGTCGCAGAGCGCGACGCAGAAGGGCTGGCCGGTGCGGCGGTAGCGGTTGTGCTCGCGCTCCAGCGCCTCGCCCATGCCGCGGCGGGTGCGCAGACCGGTCAGCGGATCGAGGCCGGAGGCGGCGGCGGCGAAGGCGCGCTCCATCCGGCGCAGATGCAGCATGAACTCCTCGAAGCGGCCGATCACCCCCTCATACTCGGACTCGGTCGGCAGTTCGCCGCTCGACGCCTTCAGCAGGATCAGCCGGGCCTGCCGGTGCATCTGCTCGTGCAGGTTCGCCAGCTTCTGCACCGCCGGCTGCTGCAGCAGGTCGTCGCGGCTGGCGGCTTGGCACCAGGCCTGGAAGGAGGCCGGGGCCGACGACCGTTCCCCGCCGCGGCCGTCGCGGTAGAAAACGGCGCGCTGCCACTGGCCGATCCAGCGCAGATGCTCATCGAGCACGGCGCCAAGCGCCTCGGTTGTGGACAGGGTGGTGGAATCGCTCATGGGCGCATCCTAGCCGACGACGCAGGGTCCCGCCTTGCGATCAAGATAAGCCGAAGCATTCGTCTAAAACAGGGCGCTATTCCGGCGAACCATCCTTAAAGCCCGCTTCAAAGCCCGGCGACCGCCGAAAGGAAGGCGCGGACAAGCGCCGGGTCCTTGTGGCCGGGGCGGTCCTCCACGCCGGACGACACGTCGACCTCGGCGGCGCCGGTGACCCGCACCGCCTCCGCGACATTGTCCACCGTCAGCCCGCCCGACAGCATCCAGGGGCGCGGCCAGCTGCGCCCGGCCAGGATGGTCCAGTCGAAGGCGATGCCGTTGCCGCCGGGCAGCGCCGACACCTTGGCAGGCGGCTTGGCGTCGAACAGCAGCCGGTCGGCGACCTCCGCCGCCTCCAGCGCCGTCGTCAGGTCTTCCGGCCCGCCGATCTTGATCGCCTTCATCACCGGCAGGGCATAGCGGGCCTTGATCTCGGCGATGCGGCGCGGCGTCTCGGCGCCGTGCAGCTGGATCAGGTCGAGCGGGACCTGCCCGGTGACATGCTCCAGGAACTCGTCGTCGGGATCGACGAACAGCCCGACGGAGCGCACGCCGGTCGGCAGCAGCCGCGCCAGCTCCGCCGCCATCGGCGGGGCGATGGCGCGCGGGCTGCGCGGATAGAAGACGAATCCGACATAGCGCGCCCCGCCGGCGACGGCGGCGCGCAGGCTTTCGGGCTCGCTCAGCCCGCAGATCTTGGCGGCGACGGTCATGCGGTCTCCCCCCGATTGTCATGGATCTCCGCGACGATGCGGCGGGCGGCGGCGGCCGGGTCGGGCTCGGCGGTGATCGGCCGGCCGATCACCAGATGGTCGGCGCCGGCGGCCAGCGCCTCCGCCGGGGTCATGAAGCGCTTCTGGTCGTTGGTAGCGGCCCAGGCCGGGCGGATGCCGGGCACCATCAGGATGAAGTCGGGACCGCAGGCCGCCCGCACCAGCGCCACCTCGGCCGGCGAGCAGACGACGCCGTCCACCCCCGACGCCTTGGCCAGCTTCGCCAGCCGCACCACCTGCTCGGCCACCGGCACCGACTGGCCGACCGCGCCCAGGTCGCCCTCGTCCAGGCTGGTCAGCACGGTGACGGCCAGGATCTTCGGCCGGTCGGCCCCGGATGTGGCCGCCGTCTCCGCCGCCGCGCGCATCATCGCCGGACCGCCGGCGCTGTGGATGGTCATGAAGGCCGGCTTCAGCGGCAGTGCCGCACGCACGCCGCCCGCCACCGTGTTGGGGATGTCGTGCAACTTCAGGTCGAGGAACAGCGGCGGCCCGTCCTCCCCGACCACGGCGCGGACGCCGGCAGGCCCCTGGGCGATGAAGAACTCCAGCCCCAGCTTGATGCCACCGACGGCCCCGGCCACCTGCCCGGCGATGCGGCGGGCGGACTCGATCTCGGTGGTGTCGACGGAGCAATAGATGCGCGAGGCTGGCGCGGTCATGGGAAGGCGGTCTCCAGAACCCGGATGAGGATGGTGCGGCACCCTATCAAGGGACGGAGCCATGCGCCAGTTTCAACCCCTCTGCACCCCCATTCACCGATCCGCCATCCACCGCTCCGCGGTCCACCTCTCCAGCGCCGCGAACAGGCCGGCGGCCGTGGCGCAGGCGGCGGCCAGCGCCGCAGGATCGGCAAGTTCCTCCTCCAGCCGGACCATCAGCGCCTTCCAGGCTCCCGCCATGTCCAGCCCGTCCGACGCCAGGAAACGGGCGCCGCGCCGGGCGTCGTAGCCCAGCGCGCGGGTGATCCCCGGCAGCATCGCCCGCCCGCCATGGGCCGAGCCGTCCAGCACATAGCGCGCCGCCAGCCGGGCCGGCGCGCCGTCCAGCGGCGGCAGCCCCATCATCTCCGGCAGCGCGTCCGGATCGGCACCGAGCACCCTCAGATCCTCGCGCAGCAGCGCCAGCCGCGCCGCGCCGTCCCCCCCGGCCTCCCCCAGCCCCCGTTCCACCGGCGCGTTGAAGCCGTGGAGAACGGCCAGCGCGCGGACATATTGCGGCTGCGTGATGTCCGGCCGGACCAGAGGCTGCAGCACCTCGGCCTTGTCCAGACGGTCGTGGCTCTCCCGCGTCGCGGCGCGCAGCGCCTGCCTTGCCGGTCCCATGATCTCTGCTCCCCGCTTCCGGCTCAGGTCGGCGCCAGCACGCCGGGCAGCGGCGCCGGGCCCTGACTGGCCTCCTGCTGCCGTGCCCACAATGCGGCATAGGCGCCGCGGGCGGCCAGCAGGTCGCTGTGGTGCCCGCGCTCGATCACCCGGCCGGCCTCCAGCACCAGGATCTCGTCGGCGTCGATGACGGTGGACAGCCGGTGGGCGATCACCAGCGTGGTGCGGCCGCGGCTGACCTCGCGCAGGTTGGCCTGGATTTCCCGCTCCGTGTGGGTGTCGAGCGCGCTGGTCGCCTCGTCGAACAGCAGGATGGCCGGGTCCTTCAGGATGGTGCGGGCGATGGCGACGCGCTGCTTCTCGCCGCCCGACAGCTTCAGCCCGCGTTCGCCCACCGTCGTCTGGTATCCGTCGGGCAGCGCCATGATGAAGTCGTGGATGTGGGCCAGCCGGGCCGCCCGCTCCACCTCCGCCGGGCTGGCGCCGGGGCGGCCATAGGCGATGTTGTAGAAGACGGTGTCGTTGAACAGCACGGTGTCCTGCGGGACGATGCCGATGGCGCCGCGCAGCGAGGACTGGGTGACCTCGCGGATGTCCTGCCCGTCGATCAGCACCCGCCCGCCATTGACGTCGTAGAAGCGGAACAGCAGGCGGCTGATGGTGGACTTGCCGGCCCCCGACGGGCCGACGATGGCGACCGTCCTGCCGGCCGGCACGGTGAAGCTGACATCCTTCAGGATCGGCCGGCGCGGGTCATAGCCGAACTCCACCCCCTCGAAGCGCAGCTCCGCCCCATCGACCGCCAGCGGCTTCGCATCGGGGCCGTCGGCCACCTCGCGGTCGACCGCCAGCAGGGTCACCATCGATTCGATGTCGATCAGCGACTGCTTGATCTCGCGGTAGACGACGCCGAAGAAGTTCAGCGGCTGGTAGAGCTGCAGCAGATAGGTGTTCACCAGAACGAAGTCGCCCAGCGACATGCTGCCGTCGACGATGCCCTTGGCGGCCATGCCCATCACCGCCGCCAGCCCCAGCGAGATGATCGCCGACTGCCCGACATTCAGCAGCGACAGGCTCTGCTGGCTGCGCACCGCCGCCTTCTCGTAGCTCTGCAATGCGCCGTCGTAGCGGCGGGCCTCATGCTCCTCGTTGCCGAAATACTTGACCGTCTCGTAGTTCAGCAGGCTGTCGATGGCCTTGGTGTTGGCCTTGCTGTCGGTGTCGTTCATCAGGCGGCGGAACTTGATGCGCCATTCCGACACGAAGAAGGTGTAGAGGATGTAGCCCATCACCGTGACGAAGGTCGCCAGCGCGAACCAGACGCTGAACAGCTTCCACAGGATGGCGCAGACCAGTGCGATCTCCACCAGCGTCGGCACGATGGAGAACAGCGTGTAGCGCAGCAGCGACTCGATGGCGCGGGTTCCACGCTCCAGCGAGCGGGTCAGGCCGCCGGTCTGGCGTTCCAGGTGGAAGCGCAGCGACAGCGCGTGCAGATGCCGGAACACCGACAGCGCCACCCGGCGGATGGTCCGCTGCGCCACCGTGGCGAAGACGGCGTCGCGCAGCTCGGCGAAGACCAGCGAGGTCACGCGGGCGAGGCCGTAGGCGACGATCAACCCCAGCGGGATGGTCACCGCCGCGCCCGGTCCCCCTCCCAGCCCGACACTGCCGCCGGCGCTGGCGGGCGTCAGCGCATCCACCGCATGCTTGTAGAAGATCGGCACATAGACGTTGGCGACCTTGGCGCCGATCAGCAGAAGCATCGCCAGCACCACCCGCACCCGCGTTTCCACGGAATCGCGGGGCCAGATGTAAGGGCCGAGCGAGCGGATCGCGGCCCGCAGGTCGCCGGACGGGCGGGTGAAGGCGCTGCTGTCGGAGGTCGGCGGGAGGCTGCGGCGCATCGGATTTTTCAGTGGCCTTATACGGTGATGTCTGCGGACCTAAGGGAGACCGGCCCCCGAAGGACCGTCACCCGAATGCTGTGCAGGCGACGTAACCTAGGGACCGGGGCCTCGTCGTCAAAGCCCCGGGTCACGGCTTTGACACGATTTTGCCGCGCCCCAGGGGCGCTTTCCGTGCATTTCCCTGCGTCATGGCAACGGACTGGAAACCACTTTCCTCTACCCTGCCGGGCGTATCGCGTTCGACCCGCACCGCAGACCAAGGCAGTTGACCATGCAGAACGCCAGTTTCGCCGGCCGATTCAAGGTGGGCACCCGCATCCAGGTGGGTTTCCTTCTGATCCTCGCCCTCCTCGTCCTGGTGGCCGCGCTGGGCGTCCGGTCGCTGTCGACGGTGCAGAGCGGTTTCACCCGCTATGGGACGATCTCCGACAACTCGCTCCGCATTTCCGACATCGACGGCTCGGTCTCGGACATGCGCCGCAACGCGCTCAACTACTCCTTCTCGGGCAACAACGCGCTGATCGCGCCGATCCAGGCGCAACAGAAGAAGCTCGGCGAGTTGCTACAGACCGCCCGCGACATCTCGCAGGACCCCGGACGCCGCGCCCTCATCGAGCGGATGATCCAGCAGTTCAACAGCTACGGCGTCAATTTCGGCCAGCTGGTCAAGCTGCGCGAGCAGCGTGACCGACTGGTGTCGGAGGAGTTGATGCCGCTGGGCCAGAAGGCGCGCGAGGGGTTGAGCCGGGTCGTCGCCACCGGCATCGCCTCCGGCGACTTCGAGTCCGCCGCCTATGCCGGCCAAGCCCAGGAATCGCTGATCCTCGCCCGTCTCAGCGCGCAGCGCTTCCTGACCGACCCGTCGGCGAAGGCGGCGGACGAAGTGCGCAGCCGGATGGACAGCTTTATCAAAGCGGCCTCCGCACTTTCCCCCCGTCTGGCCGACCCGATGCAAAAGCGCGCCGCCGAGGAGGCGGTGCAGATCGGCAGCCGCTATCTGGAGAGCTTCAACCGCGTCGTCACCGCCGTAAACGACGCCCAGACCCTGGCTTTCAACACCATGGCACAGGAGGCGGAGGAGTTTGCCGCCCTGGTGGACAAGGTCATTCTCGCGCAGACCGACGCCCGCAAGACGGTGCTGACCGCCGCGCAGGACGATATGGACAACACCAGCACGCTGATGATCGGCATGGCGGTGGGCGCTTTCGTGCTCGGCATCGCGATCGCGCTGATCACCGCGCGGTCCATCGTCCGCCCGGTGGTGCAGATGACCGGCACGATGACGGAGCTGGCCGCCGGCAACCTCACGGTGGACGTGCCGGCGCTCGCCAACCGCGACGAGATCGGCAGCATGGCCAAGGCCGTGCTGGTGTTCAAGGAGAACGCCATCGAGAAGAAGCGGATGGACGAGGCGGAGCGCGAGAGGCTGGAGGCCGAGCGCCGTGCCGCCGAGGCCCAGCGCGCCCGCGAGCAGGCGATCGGCGAGGAGATCGCCACCCTGATCGACGCCGTGTCGAAGGGCGACCTGGAACGCCGCATCGATCTGGCCGGCAAGGACGGCTTCTACAGGACCATGTCGGAGGGCATCAACCGCCTGACCGACACGGTGGAGGCGGTGATCGCCGATCTGGGCGAGGTGCTGTCGGCGCTGGCCCAGGGCGACCTGAACCGCCGCGTCACCCGCGACTACCAGGGCGCCTTCGAGCGGGTGAAGACCGACGTCAACACCACCTCCACCCGTCTGGCGGAGATCGTCGGCCAGATCACCCAGGCCGCCGAGACCATCGCCGCCGCCGCCGCCGAGGTGTCGCTGGGATCCTCCGACCTCGCCGACCGCACCGAGCAGCAGGCCTCCTCGCTGGAGGAGACCGCGGCCAGCATGGAGGAGTTGGGGGCGACCGTGCGCTCCAACGCCGAGAATGCCCAGCGCGCCAACGTGATGGCGACCCAGGCCCGCGGGTCCGCCGAATCGGGCGGCGGCGTCGCCGGCTCCGCCATCGAGGCGATGCGCAAGATCGAGGAATCCAGCCGCAAGATCACCGACATCATCGGCGTGATCGACGAGATCGCCTTCCAGACCAACCTCCTGGCGCTGAACGCGGCGGTGGAGGCGGCGCGGGCCGGCGATGCCGGGCGCGGCTTCGCCGTGGTGGCGCAGGAGGTCCGGCAGCTCGCCCAGCGCTCCGCCCAGGCATCGAAGGAGATCAAGGGGCTGATCCTGGACAGCGACGCCCAGGTGAAGGACGGCGTCGATCTGGTCAGCAAGGCCGGCGACGCCTTGCAGGGCATCGTGTCCGGCGTGCAGCAGGTGGCGACGCTGATCGCCGAGATGGCCTCTGCCTCGGCCGAACAGGCGACGGCGCTGGACGAGATCAACTCGACCGTCGCCAACATGGACGAGATGACCCAGAAGAACGCCGCCCTGGTGGAGGAGACCACCGCCGCCGCCCAGGCGATGAGCGGACAGGCCACCGACCTGAAGTCGCTGGTCGGCTTCTTCAAGTTCGATCAGGCGGCCGGCTTCGGCACAACCGGTTTCGGCCATGCCGCGGCACCACGCGCAGCGGCGGTCCAGGCCGCCCCGGCGGTCACCACCACCCGCCGCACTCCGGCTCCTACCCGCGCCGCCGCCAAGCCGGCGGCGAAGCCCGCCGCCCGCGGCAACGGCACGGCCCATGCGACGGTCCACACGACGGCCACGGCCAAGCCGGCCGCCCGCGCCGACTCCTCCACCCGCACCGCCGCCGCCGCAGTTCCGGTCCTGAAGCACAGCACCAGCGACGACGACGACTGGAAGGAGTTCTGAGAGGGGCGTAACCGTATCTGAACAGACCGGTGCATCTTGAAACGGAAAAAGGCGTCGGGCCGAGACCCGACGCCTTTTTCCGTTCCGGCTGCTGTCGAACGGTCTATTGCATGAACCAGCCGTGGCTGACGACCAGAGACTGGCCGGTCAACGCGTTGGACCCGAAGGACGCGAAGAACAGGGCGGCCTGGGCGACGTCCTCGACCGTGGTGAACTCACCGTCGACGGTCTCCTTCAGCATCACCTTCTTCACCACATCCTCTTCGGAGATGCCGAGTTCCTTGGCCTGCTCGGGGATCTGCTTCTCGACCAGCGGGGTGCGGACGAAGCCGGGGCAGATCACGTTGGCGCGCACGCCATGCGCCGCGCCTTCCTTGGCGACCACCTTGGCAAGGCCGATCAGCCCATGCTTGGCGGTGACGTAGGGCGCCTTCAGCGCCGACGCCTCCTTGGAATGGACCGATCCCATATAGATGATGCTGCCGCTGCCCTGCTTGTACATCGTGCGCAAGGCGGCGCGGGTGGTCAGGAAGGCGCCGTCCAGATGGATGGACAGGAGCTGCTTCCACTTGGCGAACTCGAACTGCTCGACCGGCGCCACCGTCTGGATGCCGGCATTGCTGACCAGGATGTCGATGCGGCCGAAGGCGTCGGCGGCGCGGGCCATGCCGGCATCGACCTGGGCCTCGTCGGTCACGTCCATGGCGACGCCGAGAGCCCGCTTGCCTGTGGGGTCCAGGCTGGCCGCGGCGGCATCGGCACCGGCCTGGTTCAGGTCGGCGATGACGACCTTGGCGCCCTCGCGGGCGAAGGTCCGGGCGATCTCCAGCCCGATTCCGCTCGCCGCCCCGGTGATGACGGCAACTTTGTCCTGCAAGCGCATGGGTCCGCTCCTGTTCGGTCGAAAGGTCGGTAACGGTTGGTTCCTGGCAGCGATGGCCGGTCAGTCCGGCTTTCCGTCGTCGCGCAGCAGGTCGTGCGTGACGGGTCCGCCCAGCCGCGGCGGCATCGCCAGCCAGTCCGGGTGGGCAAGCGTGGCAAGCGTGTCGGCAAGGCCGCTTTCCCAATGCTCCCGCATGCCGGCGTTGGAGAACTCGTAGTCCTTGCTGTCGCGCTCGTAGCTTTTGCGGCGGTAGATCAGGTGGATGATGTTGACCGCCGCCCCGCAGGCGGCGCTCCGCAGCGCCTTCGCCTCCGGCGTGTCCCGCAGATCCTCCGGCAGCCGGTCGAGCAGGGTGACCAACTGGTTGCGCAGGGTCTGCTCGTAGGTGACCTTGTCGGTGTTGAAGCGGGTGCGGCTGGAATAGGTGATGTCCTTCTGCCGCTCAAGCACCTCCGACATGCCGCGCGGCACCTGCCCGCTGGCGCTCCACAGATCGACCTGGAAGACCAGCGTGTCGCGGCGCGGCCGGTCCTCCAGCACATGGTCGAGCGGCGTGTTGGACACCAGCCCGCCGTCCCAGTAGAAGCCGCCGTCGATCTCGACGGGGGCGAAGCCGGGCGGCAGGGCGCCGCTCGCCATCACATGCTCCGGGCCGATCCGGTGGGTCTCGGTGTCGAAATAGATCGAGTTGCCGGTCAGCACATCGACCGCCCCCAGCGACAGCCGGATGTCGCCGCGGTTGATCCGGTCGAAGTCGATCAGATCCTCCAGCGTCTTCCTCAGCGGTGCCGTGTCGTAGAAGCTGGTCGGCCCGGCGAAGGGACCGGCCGCCGCCCATTCCACCGCCGGCCGCGGCCGGAAGAAGCCGGGCTGCCCGGACAGCGCCGTCCGCCACGCGCTCCATTGGTTGAGGACCGAGATCGACGGCCCGTCGGGATCGAGCCGCCGCCACAGCGCCTCCGCCCCTTCCCAGGGCGAGGGCGGGGCGATGCGGCTCCAGAACTCCGACAGCGCGGCGCAGCGCCGCTCCGGCGGGTTGCCGGCGATCAGCGCCGCGTTGATGGCGCCGATCGACACGCCGGCCACCCAGGTCGGATGGATGTCGTGCTTGAACAGCCCCTCGAGAACGCCCGCCTGATAGGCGCCGAGCGCGCCGCCACCCTGAAGGACAAGCGCCACCCGCTCATAGGGGGCGATGAGATCGGCAAAGGACCCGTCGCGCATCTGTGTCTTTCCCAACCAGTCAATCGATTGCAGACATCTTTCCTCGGTCGGCAAGCCAGATATGGGGCTAGAATTGAATACGGCTATGCAGAAACATGTCCGCAAAACGGAGAATTCTTCATGACAGCCATGCCCATCTCCTGTAACCCGTCCGCGCCCTTGCGAGAACCTACATCAAGGTATTACACCGCGATGAATTACTTGTAATACTCGGCACCGGCCTGAAAAGGCGTCACATCGCGCGGCGGCGGAATTCACCGCTCTTGTGCCAAATGCCGGAATTAACCTTTCGGTCGGAATTGCGTGCTGCAATCGCCACCTGACCAGTATCCGTTTCCGGTTTTTGGAGGACGCCATGTCCCGCCGCCCCGCCCCGCGCCGCTTTCTTCCGCTTGCCGCCCTGCTGCTGCTCGGCGGTCCGCTGACAGGCTGCGGCGCCGTCACCGGCGTGGCCAGCGGTGCCGCCAGCATCGCCGGCACCGCCGTCGACGTGGTCGGCACCGTGGCGGAAACCTCCGTCGACGTGGTGACGGCCCCGCTGCGGTAGGGCGGCCCTACCCCGCCACCATCGCCGCCAGCGTTTCCAGCCGGTCGGCCTCATGCGCCGGCTTGTCCCAGCGGATGCGGTGGATGCGGGGGAAGCGCATGGCGAGCCCGCTCTTGTGCCGGTTCGACGGGTGCACGCTGTCGAAGGCGACCTCCAGCACCAGCCCGGCCTCCACCTCGCGCACCGGGCCGTAGCGGCGGGTGGTGTGGTTGCGCACCCAGCGGTCCAGCTCGACCAGCTCGGCGTCGGTGAAGCCGGAATAGGCCTTGCCGACCGGCACCAGCTCCTCCCCGCGCCAGACGCCGAAGGTGTAGTCGGAATAATAGCTCGACCGTTTCCCGTGGCCGCGCTGGGCGTACATCATCACGGTGTCGAGCGTCAGCGCCCCGCGCTTCCACTTGAACCACGGCCCCTTCGGCCGCCCGGCGAGATAGGCACTGTCGCGCCGTTTCAGCATCAGCCCCTCGATGCCGTTCTCCCGCGCGCCCTCCCGCAGCTCCACCAGCTCGTCCCACCGGTCGAACGGCACCAGCGGAGACAAGTCCATCCGCCGCGGCCGCACCGCCTCGTACCAGCGCTCCAGCCGGGCGCGCCGTTCGACGAAGGACAGGCCGCGCAGATCCTCACCGCCGTCGAACAGGATGTCGTAGAGCCGCACCCAGGCCGGCCCGTCGCGCAGCATCTGCGCCGTCACCGTCTTGCGGTTGAGGCGCTGCTGCAGATCGTTGAAGGGCGCCACCACCCCGTCGCGCGCCACCAGCAGCTCGCCGTCCAGCACCGCGTCGAAATTCATGTGGTCGACGATGTCGGGGAAGGCGCCGGACACGTCGTCGCCGGTGCGGCTGTAGAGCCGCCGCTCTCCCCCGCGCGCCACCATCTGCACGCGGATGCCGTCCCATTTCCATTCCGCGGCATAGGCGGCGGGGTCGAGCCCGGCACGGTCCTCCTCCTCCAGCGGGTGGGACAGCATCATCGGGCGGAAACCGGCCCCTGCCCCGGTCGCCGGCCGCTCCGCCCTCCCCTCCAGCCAGGCGAACAGCTCCGCATAGGGGGCGGTCAGCCCGTGCCAGACCTCCTCGACGTCGTCGACGCTCACCTCCGGCCGGGCCGCCTTGCCCCATTCCGCCAGCGCCGTCTTGGCGAGCCGGGCCGAGACGCCGATGCGCAGCGCCCCGGTGATCAGCTTCAAGAGGGCGAAGCGGCCCGACGAGTCGAGCGTGTCGAGCCAGCCCTCCACCAGCCCGATCACCTGCCCGCGCTTGGCGGCCCGCAGCGCCTCCACCACCTCGTCCAGGCTGGGCGGCAGGCTGTTGGCCCGCTCAGGACGCTCCGGCCAGATCAGCGCCACCGTCTCCGCCAGATCGCCGACATAGTCGTAGGACAGCGCCAGCAGCTCCGGATCGACCCGCGTGGCGGCCAGTTCACGGATCGCCGCCGGCTTGGCCTCGCGGAAGCTGAGCGCCCCGGTCAGCGCCGCCAGCGCCCAGCCGCGCTCGGGGTCGGGCGTGGTGGCGAAATGCTCGACCAGCAGGCGGATCTTGCCATTGCGCGACGGCATGAAGACCAGCGCGTCGATCAGCGCGGCAAAACGGTTCACGGCGCCTCTCCTTCGCCGGCCTTCTCCGGCATTCCCTCCGAGTCCTCGTCCTCGAAGCCGATCAGCGCCAGGGCGCGGGCGCGGATGCCGCGGCCGGTGGCGTAATGGACCAGCGCCTCCTCCCGGCCATGGGTCACCCAGACCTCCGGCGCGCCGACATCCTCCAGCGTCTGGCACAGCTCGTCCCAGTCGGCATGGTCGGAGATGACCAGCGGCAGTTCCACCCCGCGTTGGCGCGCGCGCTGGCGCACCCGCATCCATCCCGACGCCACCGCCACCACCGGGTCGGCCAGGCGCCTGGCCCAGCGGTCGGCCACCGCCGCCGGCGGGGCCAGCACCAGTGCGCCCTTCAACTCCTCCTTCGCCGCCACCGTCGCCGGCCGCAGCTCCCCCAGTTCCACCCCCAGGCTGCTGTAGAGCCGGCAGAGCGGTTCCAGCGCGCCGTGCAGCCAGATCGGCCGGTCGTAACCCGCCGCCCGCAGCAGCGTGATCAGCCGCTGGCATTTGCCGAGCGCATAGACGCCGACGACATGGCTGCGCTCCGGGAACAGCGCCATCGAATGGAGCAGCTTCTGGACCTCCCCCAGATCGGGAGGATGGCGGAACACCGGCAGGCCGAAGGTCGCCTCGGTCACGAAGACGTCGCAGGGCACCGGCTCGAAGGCGGCGCAGGTGCGGTCGAGCCGGCGCTTGTAGTCGCCCGACACCACCACGCGCGACCCGGCATGCTCCATCACCACCTGGGCGCTGCCCAGCACATGGCCGGCCGGCACCATCCGCACCGTCACGTCGCCGATTCGCAGGCTCTCGCCATAGTCCAGCGCCTGCAGGCTGCCGCCCACCCCCTCGCCCATCCGCTGGCGCATGATGGCGAGCGTGCCGGACGTCGCCAGCACGGTGCGGTTGCCCGGCCTTGCATGGTCGGAATGGCCATGGGTGACGACCGCACGCTCCACCGGGCGCACCGGGTCGATGTAGAAGCCCCCCGGCTCGACATACAGGCCCTCGGGCAGGACCTTGATCCAGGTGTCGGGGTGCGGGCGGCCTTGATTCGAATGGAGTGCAGCGGACATGCGTCCTAATATAGGGCGTTCCAAGCGGAGACCCAGCGCATGCACCCGATCCTGCTGCCGACCCCCGAAATCGCCGACGCGCTCGCCACGGGTCGCCCGGTGGTGGCGCTCGAATCGACGGTGATCTCCCACGGCATGCCCTATCCGCGCAATCTGGAGACCGCCCGCGCGCTGGAGGCGGAGGTGCGGGCCGCCGGCGCCGTCCCCGCCACCATCGCGGCGATGGACGGCCGCATCCGCATCGGGCTGGACGACGACGCGCTGGACCGGCTGGCGACCGCCGGCCATGCCGCGCGCAAGCTGAGCCGCCGCGACCTGCCCATCGCCCTGGCGACCGGAGCGCTCGGCGCCACCACGGTGGCGGCGACGATGATCGGGGCGCGGCTTGCCGGCATTGCCGTCTTCGCCACCGGCGGTATCGGCGGCGTCCATCGCGGGGCGGAGACCAGCTTCGACATTTCGGCCGACCTCGACGAGCTGGCCCGCACCTCCGTCTGCGTCGTCTGTGCCGGCGCCAAGTCGATTCTCGACCTGCCCAAGACGCTGGAGGTTCTGGAAACCCGCGGCGTGCCGGTCCTGGGCTTCGGCACGGAGGAGTTTCCCGCCTTCTACAGCCGCCGCAGCGGCCTCTCCGTCGATCATCGCTGTGACAACGTGACGGAGGTGGCAGACATCCTGCGGACGAAATGGCAGCTTGGCCTGGAAGGCGGCGTGCTGCTCGCCAACCCGATCCCGGCCGCCGACGAACTGGATGCCGACGCGATGGAGGCGGCGGTCGCCCAGGCGCTGGCCGATGCGGACACCAAGCGAATCAAGGGGAAGGACATCACCCCGCATCTGCTGGCGGCGCTGGAGGCCATCACCGGCGGGCGCAGCCTGACCGCCAACATCGCGCTGATCCGCAACAACGCGCGGGTTGCGGCAGGGGTCGCCGCCGCACTCGCGAGCCTCTAAAACCGATAGGATAGGACTACTCCCCCGGTGGTAAGGCTTTAGCCCCGGTACCGGCTTAAGACCCCGTTAACCGGCTGCGCGCAAATCTGTCGTCATCGAACGAGCGGAGGCTTCAATGCGCGCACCCAGCAGCACCTCGACCCTGGTTTCCCGGATGATTGCGATGGCCGGCCAAGGCGACGAGGCGCCGGGCGTCGCGGAGATGAAGGAGCCCGCGCACGTCAAGCGCATCGTCTGGGCCTCCCAGGCGGCCAAGCTGCGCGTGTCGCTGTCGTCCCGCTCCATCCACGAGATCGAAGCCGCCGTCACCGCCGACCTGGACAGCATGGAGCTGCCGGAAGTGTTCTTCACCTCCGTCGAGGTGGGCGGCCATGTGGTGACCTGCGACCTGGACGCCTCCGGCACCGCCTCCATCTTCGGGCTGATCGAGGCCCACGAATACGACGATCTGGTCGAAGAGGCCGGCGACGACGCCCTGTTCGGCGTCGATTGGGACGGCGTCTACATCACCCCGGCCCGCACGCGGCACTGAGTCCGGCGCCTCCGGTCCAAATAGCCCCGCTTTCAAAAACGCCCCCGCAGCCAGCCTGCGGGGGCGTTTCGCGTTTGACTGTTCAGGATTTGCGAGCCGCCAGATGCCTTGCCGGGTGAGCTTCAAGCCGGCCGCTTCGGATCGTGACCTTCTCTTGGCCGTCATTCCCGCCTTCGCGGGGATGACGGCCGACAAGAGTTCGACAGCCTCCATTCGCTTTTTTCCCAACCTTACGAAATCGGCAGGGACGGCCGGTTCGCGCCGGCGGTGGGCATGCCGACCACCACATCGTCGCGGGTCACCGGCAGGCCGGCCCGCCGGTCCTCCCAGGCGGCCAGGAAGGCGTCGATGCGGTCGGCCGGCAGCGGGCGGCTGATGAAATAGCCCTGGATCAGGTCGCAGCCCATCAGCGACAGCACCTCCCATTGGGCCGCATCCTCCACCCCTTCCGCCACCACGCTGTGCCTCAGGTCGTGGGCGATGCGCGAGATGGACGACACCATGCTGCGCGCATCGGGCCGGCGATGCACGTCATCGATGAACGCCTTGTCCAGCTTCAGCGTGTTGATCGGCAGAGTGCGCAGATAGGTCAGCGACGAATAGCCGGTGCCGAAATCGTCCAGCGCGATGTGGATGCCGGCCTTGCGCAGCGCATTCAGCTTGCCGATGGCCGCGTCGAGCGAGCCGATCATCTGCGACTCGGTGATCTCCAGCTCCAGCCGGTGCGGCGGCAGGCCGGTGCGCTCCAGGATCTCCAGGACGCGCGGCACGAAATCATGCTGGGCCAGCTGGACCGCCGACATGTTGACGCTCATCGTCACGTCGCCAGCCCCGCGGCAGGCCAGCCCGGCCGCCTCGATGCAGGCGGTTTCCAGTACCCACAGGCCAAGCGGGACGATCAGGCCGGAATCCTCGCAGACCGGAATGAAGCGGTCGGGCGACACCGGCCCCAGCTCCTGGTCGGTCCAGCGGATCAGCGCCTCGAAGCCGCGGACCCGGCCGTCGCGCGTCGCGACCTGCGGCTGGTAATGCACGGTGAAAGCCTGGCGGTCGAAGGCCAGCCGGGCCCGGCTGAGCAGCCGCATGCGCTCCACCACCTTGAGGTTCATGTCGGCGGTGAAAGTGCAGATGCGCCCACGCCCGCTTTCCTTGGCCCGGTACATGGCGGTGTCGGCATTCTGCAACAGGTCGTCGAAGCAGCGGCCATCCCAGGGATAGCGGGCGATGCCGACGCTGCATGTCACGAAGAAATGCTGTCCCTCGACCAGGAAGGGGGCGGCGAACGCCTGCTCCAGCCGCTGCGCCACCTCCGCCGGATCGCCGGCCTCGCCACCCTGGACCACCACCACGAACTCGTCGCCGCCCAGCCGCGCGATGAACAGCCCGTCGCCCGCTCCATTGCGGATGCGCAGGCCCAGCATCATCAGCAGTTCGTCGCCCGCCTTGTGGCCGAAGCCGTCGTTGATGAATTTGAAATTGTCCATATCCAGGAACAGCAGCGCCAGCGGCCCGGCATTGCCGGATGCCTTGGTGGCGGCGATCAGCCGGTCGACATGCTGTTCCAGCGTCAGCCGGTTGGGCAGTCCGGTCAGGGAATCGTAGTGGGCCAGATGGTCCAGCCATGCCTGCTGCCGCTTCTGCGCGGTGATGTCGGTATAGGAACCGCCCATCATCACCGGCTTTCCCCGCCCCTGCATCTCCCCCTTCCCATCGAACAGGATCTTGCCGGTGGCATAGAGCCACAGGTAACTGCCGTCGCGATGGCGGATGCGGTATTCCACCCGGTATTCCGGCAGCTCGCCCGATAGATGCCGCTGCAGCGCCTCCTCCGCCAGCGGACGGTCCTCGGGATGGATGCGGTCGTACCAGGCCGCGCGCGAATCGATGCTGGCGGCGTCGACACCCAGCAGCTCCTCGACCCGGCCGGACAGGACGCGGGTGTCGTTGACGATGTCCCAGGTCCAGATGATGTCGCGCGACGCCTCAGCCACCAGCCGCATCCACCGGCCGCGTTCGCGCAGCGCATCCTGGCTGGCGGTCAGCTCCACGACCTTGGCCTGCAACTGCCGGCGCGACTCGGTCAGTGCCTCGTTGCTCCGCTGCAACGCAGCCTCGGTCTTCCGCCGGTCTCGCAGCGTGACGGACAGCACCACGACCATGCCGACCAGCAGCACCAGCACGCCCCCGACCGTCACCACCAGCCAGCGGTAGGTTTCCATGAAGGAGAAGGGCTTGCCGACCAGCCGGTCGAGCGGCATCAGCCGCGCGGGATCGATGCCGTAGCGCTGCATCTGGCCGTAATCGGCGGCCCGGATGACCGACTGGCGTTGCTCCGCAGGCAGGCCGGCGACCGGCACGCCGTTCACCAGGGCGGCGGCCAGCCGTCCGACCGCGCGGCCATGCTCCTGCCCGCTCAGCAGGCTGCCGCCGGCGATGCCGTGGCCCAGCAGGAACTCCTGCAAGCCGTAGATCGGCGCGCTGCTCTTTTCACTCATCAGTTTCACGAACCGCTCGGGCGGCAGGACCAGACCTTCGGCATCGGTGGCATAGGTGCCCAGCAGCACCGCGCTGTCCGGCGGCAGGGTGGCCAGCCGCTCCTCCATCCGGGCGAAGGGCAGAGCCGGCAGCGTCTGCCGCTCAACCCCGGCGGGGAAGCGGCCCGCGGCGACCAGCGCCTCGATCTCGGCATCCAGTCCAAGACCCGTCTCGGTGTCGTCGCGCAGGATGAACAGGCGTTGCAGCCGCGGATTGGCGGCCATCGCCATGCGCAAGGTGCCCTCGATGTCCTTGGCCTCGCCGATGCCGACGACGTTGGCCTCATGCCCGGTCAGCCGCCGCGCCGAAATCGGCAGGACGCCGCCATGCACCAGCGGCACCGGTCCGTAGATTTCGTGCCGCAACTCCAGGGCGAAGGACAGCGCGGCGTCGTCGGTGGAGACGATGGCGTCGATGGTGCCCTTGGGGTGGCGGTAGGCGATCAGCGCCCGCAGCCGTTCGATCCCGGCGGGGTCGGGAAAGCGCTTCCAGTCCAGGTAATAGGGGATTGCCAGCGCATTGGGCGCCGCCGATGCCAGGATCTCGGCGATCCCGTCGGCCTGCCCGTCGGTCCACTCGTATCCCTGATGATAGGAATGCAGGACCAGCACCGTCCTGTTGGGTGGCGTCGCCCGTCCGCCCGCCGGCACCGACAGGGTCGCCAGCACAAGCAGCACAAGCGGCAGGATGCCGCCGCGCATCCGTATGAAGGACCAGATGACGCTCCGTCCGGTCATGGGACACCCTTCGCTCGCTTGTCCGGCCTCTCCTCCTATGGCCGCGCGTCGCGCAGCCTTAAGGAGGTATGAAAGAGGTTTGGCCTTTGCTGACAAAAGGATATGCAGCGCAGTCCTATCGGCGCCAGAGCCTTTTTCTAAGGAATTCCCGATGATATATGGTTAATTTTCCATAGGAGATTGGAGAAGTTACAGAATCCTCGCGCATGAGACGCGACGGAATATTTGCGCGGCCCCAACTCTCGTTTTGCAGTGCAATCCGCAACGGGCCCGGTCTCTTCTCGCACCTGCAAAACAACAAGTGGGACTGTCGCGGGTCCTCGCCGGCGGCACCGCACACCGGCCCTCTGGGAGAGCATGGCCGCGTCGTTGCGGAACAGGGGACAGCGCCCGGCTGTTGTCCCGGCTGCACCCCGCCCCTTCCTCCTCTTCGGGAGCCCCGCCCGTGTCCGCTGCCTCCACCCGGCCCAATGCCCAGCCCAATGCCCGGCCAAATGCCAGGGGCACTGCCAGCCCCCTGGCTTATACGCCGTCGGTCGAAAATCCGGGTCCCGATGAAGCGCAGGTCTTCAACGATCTGGCCGAAACGATGCTGTCGATCAGCGCCAAGACCTTCGAGGACAGCGGCCATGCCAGCCGCAGCGTCCATGCCAAGAGCCACGGGTTGCTGATCGGACGGCTGGATGTGCTGGACGATCTGCCGGCCGAACTGGCACAGGGACTGTTCGCGAAGGCGGAGAGCTATCCGGCGATCCTGCGGCTGTCGACGACGCCGGGCGACGTCCTGCCCGACAGCGTGTCGACCCCGCGCGGTCTGGCGGTGAAGGTGCTGGGCGTGTCCGGCGAACGGCTGCCGGGATCGGAGAACGAGGCCACGCAGGATTTCGTCATGGCCAACGCCCCCGTCTTTTCGGCACCGGATGCCAAGCAGTTCCTGTCGACGCTGAAGCTGCTGGCCGCCACCACCGACCGGGCGGAAACCGCGAAAAAAGTGCTGTCGGCCGGCCTGCGCGTCGCCGAACGGGTGGTGGAGGCCTTCGGCGGCGAAAGCGCGACGCTGAAGACGCTGGGCGGCCACCCGGAAACCCACATTCTTGGCGAAACCTTCTACAGCCAGGCGGCACTGCGCCATGGCGACCACATCGCCAAGCTGTCCATCGTGCCGGTCTCGCCGAACCTGACCGCGCTGGCAGACGCGCCGCTGAACCTCACCGGCAAGCCGGACGGCATCCGCGAGGCGGTGATGGAGTTCTTCCGCGACCACGAGGCCGTCTGGGAACTGCGTGCCCAGCTGCGCACCGACGAGGAGCGCATGCCGGTGGAGGATGCCAGCGTGGTGTGGCCGGAGGATCTCAGCCCCTACCGCACCATCGCCCGCATCACCGTGCCGCCGCAGACGGCCTGGAGCGAGGAACGGTCGCGCGCCGGCGACGACCGGCTGGCCTTCAGCCCCTGGCATGGGCTGGCGGCGCACCGGCCGCTGGGCTCGATCATGCGCGCCCGGCGCCTCGCCTACGACCGCTCCGCCGAATTCCGCATGGAACGGAACGGCTGCCCGATGCATGAGCCGGCGGCTGGCTTCCGGCTGCCGGGGTAAGGCCAGGAAACCGGGGTGGGGGCCGCGACCGGCCCCTTGCCCTCATTGCAGGCTGCGCTGCATCTCCTCGAAGGTGCGGGAGAAGCCGTTCAGCGGGAAATCGATGTCGCGCTTGCCCAGGCGGGAACTGACGCGGACCAGGATGGTCGAGCCGTTGCGGAACTGGTCGGCGACGCGGCCGGACACGAAGTTCGGGAACATGCACATGTTCAGCGTCGCCACATGCGATTCGATGCGCGGCTGGCGGTCGACGCGGATGGCGCAGCGGTCGATCAGACCCTGGCTGGTGGTCAGGAACAGGTGGAAGTCGTTGCCGGTCGGAATGATGCTGAGCGCGACGAAGCCGACATCCTTCCCGTCGTCGAACAGGCGGTAGATCATCAGCCGGCAGGTCTTGCTGTCGGTCATCCGGTCGATGTCGCACTGGTTGGTCCAGGCGCCCTCCGGCCCGAAATCCGCCGCGGCCTTGGAGAAGTCCACCGCGGCGGCGGGCTTGGCGCCGGACAGGGTCCCAATCAGCCCCAGGGCCAACACCCCGGCAGCCGCAACCGCCCTGATCCCGCCCCAGCCCCACAGCCCCTTTGCACGCATCGCCCCGGCCCCCGCCATCGTTCGTATTAACACGGAATGCGCCATGATAACCGGCAGCGGCGGGGGTGCAAGGCACGAGATGCCGCGCATGGGACCGGGAGGGAAAAGCCTCGAACGGTCCTCCGCGCGGCATCGCCGGATCAGATGCGGCCTTCCTCGAAGTCGCGGAAGGCCTGCATCACCTCCTCCCGCGTGTTCATGACGAAGGGGCCGCCCCAGGCGATCGGCTCGCCGATCGGCTCGCCGGCCAGCAGCAGGAAACGCGCGCCGTCGGCCCCGGCGACCGCCTCCACCCGCTCGCCATCGCCCAGCACGATCACCCGCGGTCCCGACAGCAGACCCTCGCCGCCGACATCCAGCGTGCCTTCGAACAGCACCAGGAAGGCGGTGTGACCGGCCGGCAGCGGCTCGGCGAAGGACACCGACGGCGGCAGCGCCACGTCGAAATAGCGGGCGTCGGTCGCCTCGGCCCGCACCGGGCCCGCCGTGCCGCGGGCGGTGTCGCCGGCGATGACGGTGACGGTCGCCCCGTCCTCGCGCCGCTCCACCGGGATGGCGGCGGCCGGGAACTCCTGATAGCGCGGCTCGGTCATCTTCAGCCGGGCCGGCAGGTTGATCCACAGCTGGAAGCCGCGCATCAGCCCCTCGGTCTGCTCCGGCATCTCCGAATGGATCAGGCCGCGGCCGGCGGTCATCCACTGCACGCCGCCGGTCTCGATCACGCCCTCATGCCCATGGTTGTCGGCATGGCGCATGCGCCCGGCCAGCATGTAGGTCACCGTCTCGAACCCGCGGTGGGGATGGTCGGGGAAACCCGCCAGATAGTCGGTCGGCTGGTCGGACCCGAACAGGTCCAGCATGAGGAAGGGGTCGAGCGTGCGCAGGCGGGGGCTGCCCAGCATGCGGGTCATGCTGACCCCGGCGCCGTCGGAGGTGGCCATGCCCTCCACGGCGGCGAGCACCGGACGGACACCGGGGGTGGCGGGCTTGGCGGGCATGGCGGCAACTCCTGAACGAGCGAATGGCAATGCACCACAGGTAGTCGCTCGCGGCCCCGCCGTGAAGCCGGCCCGCCCGCGCCACAGCGTTCCGCTCCGCGCAACAATCGACCCCTGAAACTGCACAGCGAAAAAGGCCGCCGGAGAACCGGCGGCCTTTTCGCGAGAGACCCGTGGGAAAGGGATGTTCTTAGTGGATGCTCTCGCCATGCAGGGCGAGGTCGAGACCGTCGCGCTCCACATCTTCCTCGACGCGCAGGCCCATGACCACATCGACGACCTTCAGCAGGACGAAGGTGGCGACGGCGCACCAGACCATGGTGTAGAGGACGCCCTGGACCTGGATCCAGACGGCGGCGGCGTTGCCTTCCAGCAGGCCCAGCGTGGCCTTCGGGTCGGCCTGGAGGACGGAGGCGAAGCCGCCTTCGCTGTTGGACACCGACATCTTGGCGAAGACGCCGGTCAGGATGGCGCCGATCAGGCCGCCGACGCCGTGCACGCCGAAGGCGTCCAGGCTGTCGTCATAGCCCAGCATGTGCTTGAGGCTGGTGGCCGACCAGAAGCAGACCACGCCGGCGACGATGCCGATGACGATGGCGCCCGTCGGGTCGACGAAGCCGGCGGCCGGGGTCACCGCGACCAGGCCGGCGACGGCGCCGGAGATGATGCCGAGGATCGACGGCTTGCCCTTGACGATCCACTCCGCGAACAGCCAGCCCATGGCGGCACCGGCGGTGGCGATGTGCGTGGCGGCCAGCGCCATGCCGGCGCGCGGACCGGCGGTCAGGGCCGAACCGGCGTTGAAGCCGAACCAGCCAACCCACAGCAGCGAGGCGCCGATCAGCGACAGCACCAGGTTGTGCGGCATGAAGGCTTCCTTCGGGTAGCCCTTGCGCTTGCCGATCACCAATGCTGCGACCAGGCCGGCGACGCCGGCGTTGATGTGCACGACCGTGCCGCCGGCGAAGTCGAGCACGCCCAGGCCGAACAGGAAGCCCGACGGATACCAGACCCAGTGGGCGATCGGCGCATAGACCACGATCGACCACAGGGCGGTGAAGACCAGCAGGGAGGAGAACTTCATGCGGTCGGCGAAGGCGCCGGTGATGAGGGCCGGGGTGATGATCGCGAAGGTCATCTGGAACATCATGAAGACCGGTTCGGGGATCGTCGTCGCGACGCCCGAGCCCGTCGCCTCGCCCAGCACGAAGGCCTTCGAGAAGTCTAGTCCGTTGAGGAACAGCCGGTCGAGACCGCCGACATAGGCACCGGTGCCGGTGAAGGCCAGGCTGTAGCCGATGACGTACCACAGGACGCTGATCAGGCAGGTGATGGCGAAGCTCTGCATCACCGTCGCCAGCACGTTCATCTTGCGGACCATGCCGCCGTAGAACAGCGCCAGGCCGGGGATGGTCATCATCAGCACCAGCGCGGTGGAGATGAGCATCCAGGCGGTGTCGCCGCCATTCAGTGCCGGAGCCGCCGGTGCGGCGGCAGCAGCGGCGGCAGCAGCGGCCGCGGCAGCGGCGGCAGCCGCCGGATCCTGGGCAAGGGCTGCGGCCGGCATGCCGACCGCGCCCAGAGCAACCGCCATCATCGGTGCGGCCATAAGGAACAGACGGTTCATCGAGGCTCCTCTTTCTCCAAAATCGCTCCCACCCCCTTACGGCCGGCGCGGCACCGGAGGTGTTCCGCGCTCAAGCCACCGCACTGGGGCGACCCCGTCCCGGTCGCCCCGTCCCCGGCAAAGACGGGGCGGCGGACGGGACCAAGGACGCCTCCAGCGTTACAAGAAGCGTGCCAGTCGAAAACGGCTTGGAATCGTCAGGGTTGTCCCAGGCCGGGACCCCCGAACGGGCACCCTCCTACGAGTCGCACCCGGTGTTTGCACAGGAAATGGGCAGATTTTGGAACCGACATTTCGCCGCAAATTCCGGGCTTTCGACCGAACGGCATGGCCGGCAACCCGATTTTAGACCGTGCCGGCCCACCGTTCTGGCTGCCATTCCGGCAGATGATGAAAATTTGGGCACAGAATGACCGGCAAGCCGTCCATTGCGGCGGCATCGCAGCGGTGCCGGCCCAACACCCTACCTCTTCCATCCAGTCCGTTCGGAGGGGTGGGGCATACGCCCCCCTTTCCTCCTAGGACTGGGAAGCACTCTTGCGGCGGGTAAGCCGATGCCAACCGTCCGCCGCGCCTATTGGACATGGCGGCGAGATGTGGCACCGTCAACGCCTCCATATGGATTGGCCGCAGCCGAGCGGCCGCAAGAATAAGGCAAAGGGGGTAACGGCCATGCTCGACAAACGGGATCTGCGCCTCGCACCGCGTCGTGCGGTGGCGCTGGTGCTGGCCGGGGGACGCGGAAGCCGTCTGAAGCAGCTGACCGACCGGCGGGCCAAGCCGGCCACATATTTCGGCGGCAAGTACCGCATCATCGACTTCGCGCTGTCCAACTGCGTCAACTCCGGCTTCCGCCGCATCGGCGTGCTGACGCAGTACAAGTCTCACAGCCTTCTGCGCCATCTCCAGCGCGGCTGGAACGTCTTCCGCGGCGAGATGAACGAGTTCTGCGACCTGCTGCCGGCCCAGCAGCGCGTCAGCGAGACGGAGTGGTACCAGGGCACCGCCGACGCCGTGTACCAGAACCTGGACATCCTGCGCGACCACGAGCCGGAATATGTCCTGATCCTGGCCGGCGACCACATCTACAAGATGGATTACGGCGCGCTGCTGCTCGACCACATCGACCGCAAGGCCGACGTCACCGTACCCTGCATCGCGGTCCCGCGCGACCAGGCGACCGGTTTCGGCGTCATGCACATCGACGAGGAGCGCCGCATCATCGACTTCGTCGAGAAGCCGGCCGACCCGCCGCCGATGCCCGGCCGTCCCGACATGGCGCTGGCCAGCATGGGCATCTACGTCTTCAACGCCCAGTTCCTCTACGACCAGCTGGAGCGCGACGTCGCCACCCCCGGCTCCAGCCGCGATTTCGGCAAGGACATCATCCCGCATCTGGTGAAGTCCGGCGCCCGCATCATCGCCCACGATTATGCCGACAGCGCGGTGATCGACGCGCCGGACGACGCCCCCTACTGGCGCGACGTCGGCACCATCGACGCCTATTGGGAGGCCAACCTCGACCTCTGCCATGTCACGCCGCAGTTGAACATGTACAACCGCGACTGGCCGATCTTCACCTACCAGGAACAGCTTCCCCCCGCCAAGTTCGTCTTCGACGACGAGAACCGGCGCGGCACGGCGATCGACAGCCTGGTGTCGGGCGGCTGCATCATCTCCGGCTCCACCGTGCGCCGCTCGCTGCTGTTCAGTTCGGTCCGCGTCAACTCCTACAGCGAGCTGCACGAGGCGGTGGTCCTGCCGGAATGCGACATCGGCCGCCATTGCCGCCTGAAGAAGGTGGTGATCGACCGCGGCGTCAGCATCCCCAACGGCCTCGTCGTCGGCGAGGACGCGGAGCTGGACGCCAGGCGCTTCCACCGCAGCGAGGGCGGCGTCGTCCTGATCACCCGCGAGATGATCGAGAAGCTGCCGAAGGAATAGGGCGGCATTTCGCCGCCCTCCCCCGCCCCATGGCCCGCGCCGATGCGGTCCGGCTCCCCACCGGACCCGCATCGGCGCTATACCATGTCCACACCCTCCCGCCTTTCATCCGAGTGCCTTCCCGATGCGCGTCCTCTACGTCACGTCCGAATGCTACCCGATGGTCAAGACGGGGGGGCTGGCGGACGTGTCCGCCGCCCTGCCGCCGGCCCTGAACGCCGCTGGCGCCGATGTCCGCCTGCTGCTGCCGGGCTATCCCGCCGTCCTGAACAGTTTGCAGAATCTGCATGAGGTCGGCGACCTGATCACCGACCTGCCCGGCTGCGACCGCGCCCAGCTGTGCATCGGCCGCACCGCCGACGGGGTTCTCGCCTATGCGCTGAAGGCGCCGTCGCTGTACGACCGTCCCGGCAACCCCTATCTCGGGCCGGACGGCAAGGACTGGGCCGACAACGCCCTGCGCTTCGCAGCACTGGCCTGGGTCGCCGCCGGCTTCGCGGCGGAGACCTCCTACGATCCGTGGTGGCGTCCCGACATCCTGCACGGCCATGACTGGCAGGCGGCCCTGATCCCCGCCTATCTGGCCCTGCGCCCCGACCGCTTCGCCGGCCCCTTCCGGCCGGGCACGGTGCTGACCATCCACAACATCGCCTATCAGGGTCTCTTCGGTCCCTGGATGATGGGCGACCTCGGCCTACCCTCCTCCAGCTTCCGCGTCGACGGGGTCGAGTATTACGGCAACATCAGCTTCCTAAAGGCCGGTTGCTTCTATGCCGACCGCCTGACCACGGTCAGCCCGACCTACGCCAACGAGATCCAGACGGCGGAGCATGGCACCGGCCTGCAGGGCCTGCTCGCCAGCCGGTCCGACGTGCTGACCGGCATCCTGAACGGCGTCGATTACACGGTGTGGGATCCGGCGACCGACCCGCATCTGCCGGCCCGCTACACCCCCGACGACCTTGGCGGAAAGGATTCCTGCAAGGCCGACCTGCAATCCGCCTTCGGCCTGGACCGCCGCCCGGACGCGCCGCTGGCCGCCGTGGTCAGCCGCCTGACCTGGCACAAGGGCCTCGACCTCGTTCTGGAGGCGGCGGGGCAATGGGTGTCCTGGGGTGGCCAGCTGGTCGTTCTCGGCACCGGCGACGCCTCCAGCGAGGCCGGCTTCCGCCAGCTTGCCCAGTGGCATCCGCAGTCCATCGGCGTGCGCATCGGCTATGACGAGCTTTTGTCCCACCGCATCCAGGCCGGTGCCGACCTGTTCCTGGTGCCGTCCCGCTCGGAGCCCTGCGGCCTGACCCAGCTCTACGCCCTGAAATACGGCACCCTGCCGCTGGTCCGCCGCACCGGCGGCCTCGCCGACACGGTGATCGACGCCAACCCGGCCGCCAGCGCCGACGGCAGTGCGACGGGGTTCCAGTTCGTCAACGCGACCGGCCAGGAACTGGTGTGGGCGCTGCGCCGGGCGATGAGCGTCTACCGCAAGCCCGACCGCTGGCAGACGATGCAGCGCCGCGCCATGACGCGGGACTTCGGCTGGCACGGGCCGGCGGAGGAGTATATGGAGCTGTATCGGGGGCTTGGGGGGCGGTAGGAGGCGGACCGGCTCGCCACCCGTTTGCCTGGGGATCGCCCACGGGAGGCGGTTCCGTCGATGACGCCCGAGACCAGTACCGCGCCTGAATCCGACCCTGGCTTATATCATTTTACGATATACAATGATGTCATATTGAAGCATATATCGGTGAGAGATATATGGTTGATGAAGCGGTTGAACGCCTTCTCGGATATCACCGGCGGCGCTACTGGCTGGAGAATGGGTGGAGCCTGCGGTTTCGCCTCTGGCGAACGCCGGTCACCGCGGAGAAGCCCCACGGCATGCGTTATTCGCTGACCCTGCACGATGTGGACGGCACCCGCCTGATGGGCTTCGACAACGCGCATGGAGTCGGCCGGGAAACGCGCTTCGACCATAAGCATCGTTATGGCCGCGTGGCCGATCCGGTTCCCTACGCCTTCACCGGAGCGGACGCGCTGCTGAGCGATTTCTTCGCGGCGACGGAGCGCGCCTGCCGGACGGCGGGTGTCGCGCTGACCATCGCGATGGAGGACACCGAGGATGACGACCAAGGAGGGACCGGCGATGCGGACCTTGCATGATGTGCGCGACGAGATGCTGGCGGTCGCCCAGGGCACCCGCCCGGTTCCCCCGGTGCGGTCGGTGACGGATGGCGAGTCGGTCTCCGGCCTTCTCGGCGTGCTGACCCCGGCCAACCGGGCGTTGATGCAACTGATCGCCGCCGAACGGCCGGAGACGGTCTCCCGCCTCGCTCACCTCGCCGACCGCGCTCAGCCCAACGTCTCGCGCGCTCTGCAAGACTTGGCGAAGCACGGTCTGGTGCGACTGGTCCGCGACGGCATGAGCATCCGGCCGGAACTGGTCGCGGCGGAGATCGACGTCGATCTGGTGCGGGGGACTTGCCGGGTGGTGCCGATGGCGGTGGCGGCGGAGTAGGGAACGCCTCCACCGATATGGAAGTTTAATTATGGCTGATCCGGGAACTACATTCGAACCGGCCGAAGATGAAGAGCTTACCCGCGCCATTATCGAAGCGCGTTCTCAGGCTGCCGCCGGTCAAACCATCCCTCTGCCCATCCCCCTGCGCGACGTCGCCGATTGGCTCGACAGTTGGGGCATGCCCAACGAACGCCCGGCCCCATCGCCGCAGTAGACCACACGTCACTCACGACTTTCCCACACCCCCTTACCGCCGACCGCCATCCATGATAGGACTATAAACCCTAACCACCCGAGGAGTGTCCTGCATGCACCACCAATGGCGCCACGCCTCCTTGCGCCCCCCTACGCATCCACCCCGCCAAATGGAACACTGAACACACCCGCGAAAACCGTTTCAACCTGTTCCAAACGTTCCATCCCACCACCGTCCCCCATGCCCGGCGGCCCCGCGTGGAACAGTGAACAGTCCCCCGAAACCTGTTTCACGCTGTTCCACCCACCCCACTCCGCCCCCAAAACGAAACGGCCCCCTTCCTTTGCGGGAAGAGGGCCGTCGTCGTTTCAGCTACCCGGTTCGGCTCAGTCGCGCTTGACCGTGTCGCTGTTCAGCGCCGCCTGCGCCGCCGCCAGACGGGCGATCGGCACGCGGTAGGGCGAGCAGGAGACATAGGTCAGGCCGATCTTCTCGCAGAAGGAGATCGAGGCCGGGTCGCCGCCATGCTCGCCGCAGATGCCGAGCTTGATGTCCGGACGGACCTTGCGGCCGCGCTCGGTGGCGATCTCCACCAGCTCGCCGACGCCGGTGACGTCCAGCGACTGGAACGGGTCCTGCTCCAGGATGCCCTGGCGCTGGTACTCCGGCAGGAAGCTGCCGGCGTCGTCGCGCGACAGGCCCAGCGTGGTCTGGGTCAGGTCGTTGGTGCCGTAGCTGAAGAACTCGGCCGACTCGGCGATCTCGCCGGCCTTCAGGGCCGCGCGCGGGATCTCGATCATCGTGCCGGTCAGATACTCCACCGCGACACCGGTCTCGGCCTTCACCTGCTCGGCGGCGCGGTCGATCACCGCCTTGAGGATGTCGAACTCCTTCCTCGTGATGATCAGCGGGATCATCACTTCCGGAATGACGGCCTCGCCGGTGGTCTTGGCGACCTCGGCGGCGGCGGCGAAGATGGCGCGGGCCTGCATCTCGTAGATCTCGGGGTACGAGATGCCCAGGCGGCAGCCGCGATGGCCCAGCATCGGGTTCGCTTCATGCAGCTGGATGGTGCGGTGGCGCACCCGCAGCGGATCGGTGCCGGTGGCCTCGGCGACCTCCGCCATGTCCTCTTCGGTGTTCGGCAGGAACTCGTGCAGCGGCGGGTCGAGCAGGCGGATCGTCACCGGCAGGCCGGTCATGATCGTGAACAGATCGACGAAGTCCTTCTTCTGGAAGGGCTCCAGCTTGGCGAGCGCCTTGCGGCGGCCGGCCTCGTCCTCCGCCAGGATCATCTCGCGGACGGCCAGGATGCGCTCCGGGTCGAAGAACATGTGCTCGGTGCGCGACAGGCCGATGCCCTCGGCGCCGAACTTCCGCGCGGTGCGGGCGTCCAGCGGGGTCTCGGCATTGGCGCGGATCTTCATCCGGCGGATCTTGTCGGCCCAGCCCATCAGGGTGGCGAAGTCGCCCGACAGCTCCGGCTGGATCGTCGGCACCTCGCCCAGCATCACCTCGCCGGTGGAGCCGTCGATGGTCAGGATGTCGCCTTCCTTGACGGCAACGCCGCGGACCGACATCTGCTTGGTCTTGTAGTCGATGCGCAGGTCGCCGGCGCCCGAGACGCAGGCGCGGCCCATGCCGCGGGCAACCACCGCCGCGTGGCTGGTCATGCCGCCGCGGCTGGTCAGGATGCCGCGGGCGGCGTGCATGCCGTGGATGTCCTCGGGCGAGGTCTCGATGCGGCAGAGGATCACCGCCTCGCCCTTGCCGGCCATCTGCTCGGCCTCGTCGGCGGTGAAGACCACCTTGCCGGACGCGGCGCCGGGGGAGGCGGGCAGGCCCTTGGCGATGACCTTGCGGTCGGCCTTGGGGTCCAGCGTCGGGTGCAGCAGCTGGTCGAGCGAGGCGGGATCGATGCGGCGGACCGCCTCGTTCCGGTCGATGACGCCCTCGTTCGCCAGATCGACGGCGATCTTCAGCGCCGCAGGGGCCGTGCGCTTGCCGTTGCGGGTCTGCAGCATGAACAGCTTGTTCTGCTGGACCGTGAACTCGATGTCCTGCATGTCGCGGTAGTGCTTTTCCAGCTTGAGGCGGACTTCGTTCAGCTGGTTGAACACCTCCGGCATCACCTCCTCCATGGCGGGGAGGTCGGACTTGTTGGCGATCTTGCCGGCGACGGTCAGGTGCTGCGGCGTGCGGATGCCGGCGACGACGTCCTCACCTTGCGCGTTGACCAGATATTCGCCGTAGAAGGCGTTCTCGCCGGTCGACGGGTTGCGGGTGAAGGCCACGCCGGTGGCGCAGTCGTTGCCCATGTTGCCGAAGACCATGCACTGTACGTTGACCGCGGTGCCCCAGTCGGCCGGGATGTCGTGCAGCTTGCGGTAGGTGATGGCGCGGGCGTTCATCCAGGAGCCGAAGACGGCGCCGATGGCGCCCCACAGCTGCTCCTGCACGTCCTGCGGGAAGGGCCGGCCAAGCTCGCGCTCGACCGCCTTCTTGTAGTCCTCGATCACCGCCTGCCAGTCCTCGGCCGACAGGTCAGTGTCGAGGTTGTAGGACTTGTCGCGCTTGTGGTTGTCGAGGATGTCCTCGAAATGGTGATGCTCAACGTCGAGCACGACGTTGGAGTACATCTGGATGAAGCGGCGGTAGCTGTCGTAGGCGAAGCGGGAATCGCCCGACCGCTTGGCGAGACCGGCGGCGGTCGCGTCGTTCAGGCCCAGGTTCAGGACGGTGTCCATCATGCCCGGCATCGACGCGCGGGCGCCGGAACGGACCGACACCAGCAGCGGGTTGGCCGGATCGCCGAACTTGGCGTCCATCGCCTGTTCCAGCCGAGCGATGGCGGCGTTCACCTGCGTCGTCAGCTCCGGCGGATAGGAGCGTCCGTTGGCGTAGAAATAGGTGCACAGCTCGGTGGTGATCGTGAAGCCCGGCGGAACGGGCAGGCCAAGATTGGCCATTTCGGCCAGATTGGCGCCCTTGCCGCCCAGCAGGTTCTTCATCTCGGCCCGTCCTTCGGTGGCACCGGCCCCGAAGCTGTAGACCCACTTGGATTCACCCTGGCTCGCCATCGCGGATTTCCTCTCGCCCCATGGTCGTCCGGCATGTGGGTGCTCCCCTTGTCTCCAACGACCGTTCCACCCTGCGGAAATCCGCCGGGTAAAACCCCGTGGTCAGTTTGCTTGACCGCACATGCCGCTGAGTGGACCTTCTATCGCCCCAAACGTTGGGACACAAGACAGTCGCGTGGTCTAGAACAGGATGACCTGCGCTTCACCGGCAAAGGAGCGTTGCGGCTATATCGTATTGCCCGCATCCCCATTACTCCGGCGGATCCGCATAATACCGATTCGAATGGTGAATTGCGCCCGAAGTACCCCGTAAATCCAAAGAAAAACGGGACCATTTCCCCTGCAAATGTTTCAGATGCTGAAGCAAGCGTCGGCCGGACATTCGACCCAGTGCTTGCCCTCCCCCGCCAGCCAGCTCACGAGCGCCGCCGACGGCATCGGCCGGGCGAACAGATAACCCTGGCCGATGGCGCAGCCTTCCGCCTCCAGCATGCGGTGCTGGGCCTCGCGCTCCACCCCCTCCGCAACGACGGTCAGGCCCAGCGCCTCGCCGATCTGGATGATCGCGCGGACCAGCGGCCGGTTGGCGGCGTCGATGTCCAGCTCCTTGACGAAGCTGCGGTCGATCTTCAGTTCGCCGACCGGAAAGCGCTTCAGATAGCTCAGCGACGAATAGCCGGTGCCGAAATCGTCGATGGACAGCGTGACGCCCAGCGCGTGAAGGGCATCCAGCGCATCATGCACGCCGATCTCCTCCGTCATCATCAGCCGTTCGGTGATCTCCAGCGTCAGATCGTTGGCCGGGATGCCGTTGACGGCCAGCGCGGCGCGGACCTGATCCGGCAGGTCGCCGCGCGCGAAGCGGACGGCGGAGACGTTCACCGCCAGCCCGGGCACCGGCACCCCCGCCGCGCGCCAGCGGCCGAGCTGCGCCACCGAGGTCTGCAACACCCAGCTGTCCAGCCGGTCGATCAGGCCGCATTCCTCGGCCAGCGGCACGAACTCCACCGGCGACACCGCTCCCCAGCGCGGGTGGGTCCAGCGGATCAGCGCCTCCACCCGATACAGGCGGTTCGGCTTCAACCGCAGCTGGGGCTGGTAATACAGCTCGAACGGCGCTTCGTCCTCCGGACAGCCCGCCTCCTGCCGATCCAGCGCCTCGCGCAGGGCAGCTTCCATCTCCAGCCGGCGCACCGCCTGTTCGTTCATGTCGCGGCGGAAGAAGTGGCAGCGGTTGCGGCCCGCCTGCTTGGCCCGGTACATCGCCGCATCGGCCTGACGCAGAAGCGTGTCGAAATCCATGCCATCGTCGGGATGCACGGCGATGCCGATGCTGGCGGTCGGGGTCAATGTCAGATCGGCCACCGTCAACGGCACCGACAAGGTGGCCAGCACCCGCTCGGCCAGCAGCGAGGCGTGTGCCGCGTCACAGCCCGGCAGCAACGCCACGAACTCGTCGCCGCCCAGCCGGGCCAGCGTGTCACCCTCGATGAACAGCGGCTTCAGCCGGGTCGCCACCTCCACCAGCAGCCGGTCGCCGACCGCATGCCCAAGCGAGTCGTTGATGGTCTTGAAGCGGTCGATATCCAGGAACATCAGCGTCACCGGCTGCCGGGTTCGCCCAGCCAGCGCCAGCGCCGCGGTGGCGCGGTCGGCCAGAAGCTGGCGGTTGGGCAGCCCGGTCAGCGTGTCGAAGTAGGCCAGCCGGTTGATCTCCGCCCGCGCCCGGTCATGTTCGATGGCAAGCACGCACAGATGCACGCAGGCTTCCACCAGCCGGCGGTGAAAGGGAGGGGCCGGGCGCGGCTCCCGGTAATAGAGCGCGAAGCTGCCCAGCATGCGGGCGTCCCGCCCCTTGATCGGGTTGGACCAGCAAGCGGCCAGCCCATGGGTCAGCGCGAGGTCGCGGCGCTTGGCCCAGCGCGGATCACCGGCAATATCGGCGGACATCACCGCCTCGCCTGCGCTCATCGCGCTGCCGCAGCAGCCGACGTCCGGCTCGATGGGAAGCCCGTCGATGTTGGCAGTGTAGCCGGCGGGCAGCGACGGGGCGGCGGCGACCCGCATGCGGTTCTCGTCGTCCCGCAGCATCACCGAACAGGTGACCTCCGGCGCACAGGCCTCGACCTGCCGGCAGAGGAAATCCAGGACCTGCTTCAGCGACCGGCCGGTCGCCACCAGCTCCAGAACATTCTGCTGCAGGCGGGCCACCGCCTCCGCCCGCTCACGCTCGTCGAAGTTGCGCATCTCGCACAGTAGCAGCTCATCGCCCCCGTCGGTCAGATGCTGCCAGAACAGATCGACCGGGACCGGATCATGGCGCAGGATCCGCAAGGCGCCGGCACCGGGCGGCGGATGATCCCCCCGCGCACCGTCCCACACCGCTTGCCAGTCACGTCCGCCGAGATCGAGCAGGCTGGGCAACGAGCGGCCGACCAGCGTCTCCAAAGGGAGGCCGGCCAGCCGGGCAAAGCCGGGGTTGGCACCGATGATGGCGCCGTCGGCCGATGTCCAGACCAAGGCAGCGTTCCATTGCGCGGCGGTTGCCCGCAACAGGCGATCGGACGGCAGACGGTCGTCCAGCGCGGTCGCGGCCGAGTCCATGACCCCTGATCCCTCCGGACATGCTTCGGGAACGCCATGCCGGCGTCCCCGGGAGAGTCAGCTAACATGAACACACGCGGTACGGTCAAGGCTCGTCGCACCTCGGCCAACCTGTTGCAGTCACACAAGAACAGTTCTAATCCGCAATCGTTGAAACCGTTTGTGCACGAGAAAAAGGGAGGAAGCGGTTTCCCACTCCCTCCCCATCGTCAGCGGCCTTTGGATGACACCCCGGAGGAGCGCCGCCCTTGGGATCAGCTGCAGCCGGTGGTCGATCCGCAGCTGTCGCACTTCAGGCAGGTGCCGTTGCGGACCAGGGTCATGTTGCCGCACTCGCCGCAGGGATCGCCCTCATAACCGCGGGCACGGGCCTCGCGGATGCGGTCGAAGCGCTGGTCGCTGGTGCTGCCGCCATAGGCCGTGCCGGTGGCCGCAGTGGCCGCGACATGGCCCTGGGCGGTGGCGGCGGCAACCGCCGGGCTGGCCGACATGGCCGCTTGGGCGGAGACCTGAGTGCCGGCCGAGGCGGTGACGCTGACGGCCGCCGTGTCGGTGCCGGTGGCGGCGAAGGCCGCCGCGGCGCTGGCGCGCTGGACCTGACCGCCCGTCTGGCCACCATGCAGGACGCGCAGGTTGTTGCGGACATAGCCGGTCGACGCGATGCGGCGGACGATGTCGGACGGCTGCACCTGGGTGTCCGGCAGGTCACCCTGCTTGTCGCCGCTGCCGACCGTCGACGGCACCAAATCCTCCGGCGTGGCGTGCGCCAGATCGGTGCGGTTCAGGTAGGAGATGGCGATCTCGCGGAAGATGTAGTCGATGATCGACGTCGCCATCTTGATGGTGTCGTTGCCTGTCACCATGCCCGACGGTTCGAAGCGGGTGAAGGTGAAGGCCTCCACGAACTCCTCGAGCGGCACGCCATACTGCAGGCCGATCGACACCGCGATAGCGAAGTTGTTCATCAGCGACCGGAAGGCGGCGCCTTCCTTGTGCATGTCGATGAAGATCTCGCCCAGGCGGCCATCCTCATACTCGCCGGTGCGCAGATACACCTTGTGGCCGCCGACATTGGCCTTCTGGGTGTAGCCCTTGCGGCGGTGCGGCAGACGCTCGCGCGAGCTGCTCTTCCGCTCGACCACCCGCTCGATCACCTTCTCGACGATGCGCTCGGTGACCATCTGGGCGCGGACGGCGGCCGGCGCCTCGATCATCGCCTCGACAGCCTCGCCATCCTCCTCGTCGTCGAGCAGGGCGGCCTGCAGCGGCTGGCTCAGCTTGGAGCCGTCGCGGTAGAGCGCGTTCGCCTTCAGGCCCAGGCGCCAGGACATCAGGTAGGCGTCCTTGCACTCGTCGACCGTCGCCGTGTTCGGCATGTTGATGGTCTTGGAGATGGCGCCGGAAATGAAGGGCTGCGCCGCCGCCATCATCGTGATGTGCGATTCCCAGGACAGGAAGCGCTTGCCGATGCGGCCGCAGGGATTGGCGCAGTCGAACACGGACAGATGCTCGTCCTTCAGGAACGGAGCGCCCTCCAGGGTCATGGCGCCGCAGCAGAAGGTGTTGGCCGCCTCGATCTGCGCCTTGGTGAAGCCGATGTGGCTCAGCAGGTCGAAGCCGGGAGCGTCCAGCGTCTCGGCTGGGATGCCCAGCGTCTGGGTGCAGAAGTCGGCGCCGATGGTCCAGCGGTTGAAGACGAACTTGATGTCGAAGGCAGTGGCGAGGTTGCCTTCCAGACGCTCCAGCAGCTCGTCGGTGAAGCCCTTGGCCTTCAGCGACTCGTGATTCACGCCTGGAGCGTTCTTCAGCGTGCCGTGGCCGACGGCGTAGAGTGCGATCTCTTCAATCTGGTCCGGGGTGTAGCCAAGCGTCTTCAGCGCCTCCGGCACCAGACGGTTGACGATCTTGAAGTAGCCGCCGCCGGCCAGCTTCTTGAACTTCACCAGGGCGAAGTCGGGCTCGATGCCGGTGGTGTCGCAGTCCATCACCAGACCGATGGTGCCGGTCGGGGCGACGACGGTGGCCTGGGCGTTGCGGAAGCCATGGGCCTCGCCCAGTTCCAGCGCCTCGTCCCACACGCGGACGGCGGCGAGCGCCAGTTCCTGGTCCGGGCAAAGGTCGGCGACGAAGGGCACCGGCTCGACCGCCAGCCCCTCATAGCCGTTCATCTCGCCGTTGGCGGCGCGGCGATGGTTGCGGATGACCCGCAGCATGTGGTCGCGGTTGGCTTCGAAACCCGGGAAGGTGCCCAGTTCCTGCGCCATCTCGGCCGAGGTGGCATAGGCGACACCGGTCATGACGGCGGAGATGCCGGCGCAGTAGGCGCGGCCCTCATCCGAGTCGTAGGACAGGCCGGACGCCATCAGCAGGCCGCCGAGATTGGCGAATCCGAGGCCCAGCGTGCGGAACTCGTAGGAGAGCTGGGCGATTTCCTTCGACGGGAACTGCGCCATCAGCACGGAGATTTCCAGCACGATGGTCCACAGCCGGCAGGCATGCTCGAACGCCTCGACGTCGAAGGAGCCGTCCTTCAGACGGAACGACATCAGGTTCAGAGAGGCCAGATTGCAGGCGGTGTCGTCGAGGAACATGTACTCCGAGCACGGGTTCGAGGCGTTGATGCGCCCCGAGGCCGGGCAGGTGTGCCACTCGTTGATGGTGCTGTCGAACTGCACGCCCGGATCGGCGCAGGCCCAGGCGGCATAGCCGACCTTGTCCCACAGGTCGCGGGCACGGACGGTCTTCACCACCTTGCCGTTGGTGCGGCCGATCAGGTTCCAGTCGGCATCGTCCAGCACCGCCTGCACGAACTCGTTGGAGATGCGCACGGAGTTGTTGGAGTTCTGCCCGGAGACCGTCAGGTAGGCTTCCGAATCCCAGTCGGTGTTGTAGGTCTTGAATTCGATGGAGGTGAAGCCCTGGCCGGCGAACTGGATCACGCGCTGGATGTAGTTCTCAGACACCTGATCCTTGCGGGCGGCGAGGATCGCCTTCTTCAGCTCCTTGTTTTCCTTCGGATCCAGGCCCGACTGGGCGGCGGCCATCACCGAGGTCAGATGCTTCTGGCAGATCTTGGAGCCGGTCACGAGTGCTGCGACCTTCTGCTCCTCGTTCACCTTCCAATCGATGTAGCCTTCGATGTCCGGGTGGTCCATGTCCACCGTGACCATCTTGGCCGCACGGCGGGTGGTGCCGCCCGACTTGATGGCGCCCGCCGCGCGGTCGCCGATCTTCAGGAAGCTCATCAGGCCCGACGACTTGCCGCCGCCGGCCAGCTTCTCACCCTCGCCGCGCAGGCGGGAGAAGTTGGAACCGGTGCCCGAGCCGTACTTGAACAGGCGGGCCTCACGCACCCACAGGTCCATGATGCCGCCCTCGTTCACCAGATCGTCGGCGACGGACTGGATGAAGCAGGCGTGCGGCTGCGGATGCTCGTAGGCCGAGGCGGACGAGGTCAGCAGGCCGGTCTTGAAATCGACGTAGAAGTGGCCCTGGCTCGGACCGTCGATGCCATAGGCCCAGTGCAGGCCGGTGTTGAACCACTGCGGGCTGTTCGGAGCCGCCATCTGGGCAGCCAGCATGAAGCGCATCTCGTCGAAGAAGGTGTGCGCGTCGGCCTCGGTGTCGAAATAGCCGCCCTTCCAGCCCCAATAGGTCCAGGTGCCGGCCAGGCGGTCGAAGACCTGCTTGGCCGAATGCTCACCGACGAAACGCTTTTCCTTCGGCAGGGCGGCCAGCTTCTCCTGGTCCGCCTCCTTGCGCCACAGCCAGGACGGGACGGTGTTCTCTTCCACGGCGCGGAGTGCTGCCGGGACACCGGCCTTGCGGAAATACTTCTGGGCCAGGATGTCGCTGGCGACCTGCGAGAAGTTGTCCGGCACCTCGATCCCGGTCTGCTGGAAGACGATCGTCCCATCCGGGTTGCGGATCTCGCTGGTCGCCTGGCGGAAACCGAGGCTGGCGTAGGCGTCCTGGCCTTCGTGCGTGAAACGACGCTCAATCCGCATGATGAGACTGTCCCTTGCTTGGAGCCCGCCGCGGCGCGCTCAAATGGAAATATGGTGCGACCCGTCCCGTCGAAGCGGCCGGCGGTCTCTCTCCGCCGTCCGGACCGGCAACGCAGATGGCGCCGTACAAACAGGGGGCTCGATGCCCTGCTGTCCGCCGTCGCCGCTGTGCTGCCGACCGGGGCCGCCGCTCAAGGCCGGCCGGGTCACGTGAGCGGCATCCTAGCCAGCGCGACCGGGGCAAGCAAGCCCCACTCTGCTAGATATTGTGGTTGACATCACTGAACCCCTCAAAACCTTGATCTTGTGGTGTTCAACCCGTTACCGGGGATCCTGTTCCCGCCTGCAAAGATTTTTTTTCGGGGGCGGTGGCTGGCCGCATCGCAGCCGTGAGGCACAATCTATAGGCACTCAAATCACCGTCGATACCGGATCGGACGGCGCCACGCCGGGATTAGAGCCCAAAACGCAGCCGACCGCCAGTGCTTCGTTGCGGTGAAAATCAACATCTTGTTGCCTGTGCCCCATTGCACACACCACCGATTCGCTGCGCTTCGACTCGAGGCAAGGTGGCGGAATCCAAGGGGCCACTCGAAAAAGCGGGCCAAAGGAGATCTCGAGTCGCCGCCGGTCGGCCTGCGGATCGACATGGGAAGAGGGGTAGGACGGCCTCCCCGCAACTATTTCAAGCGTCCCCGGTTAAGGCGGGTGGAGCCAAGATGGATCCCGCGCGATCCGATAAATCCTTGGGGGAGGAGAAGTGCCCATGCTGAAGATCACCCACAAGATGTGGTTCGCATTGCCGGCACTGACACTGCTTGTCGGCATGGCGACTCCACTGGGCGCGGCCGCCCAGAGCGTCATCATCAACGGTTCGACTCCGGCGGTCGGTGCGGCGGTGGAACGCAAGACCGGCCCCAGCGTCGACCAGCTGATGGACCGCAACGTCCTCGGTGCCGACGGGTCGAAAATCGGCACCGTCACCGACGTGATCCTCAACGACAAGGGCGAGGCCCAATACATCGTCATCCATTCCGGCGGCATTCTGGGCTTCGGCGGCAAGGACATCGCGGCCGACCTGACCCTGGCCGACCTGCGGACCGGCACCGAGGCGATCCATCTGCGCGAGGTGACGGCCGCCAGCGTCCGCGACATGCCCGAATTCCGCTACGACGACAGCATCACGTCGCTGACCCGCAGCCCGGAACCGCGGCGGCATTAGCAAAATTGAGCGACGAAAAAGGCCGCGCCCCAACCGGGACGCGGCCTTTCTCTTACTCTTCCGGGAGATCGCTAAGCCCCTCCCTCGCGTTGCTGCAAGGGAGGATGACCTCAGGCGATCACTCGTCGTTCTGCTGCTTGCGCTTCAGAGCGGCGCCCAGGATGTCGCCCAGCGAGGCGCCCGAGTCGGACGAACCGAACTCAGCCATCGCCTGCTTCTCTTCCTCCATCTCGCGGGCCTTGATGGACAGCGAGATGCGGCGGGAAGCGCGGTCGATCTGGGTGACCTTGGCATCGACCTTCTCGCCGACGGCGAAGCGGTCCGGGCGCTGTTCCGAACGGTCGCGGGACAGGTCCGACTTGCGGATGAAGCCGGTGTAGCCCTCGCCGACGGTCACTTCGATGCCGCCGTCCGTCACCTGCGTCACGGTGCAGGTCACGACCTCGTTCTTCTTCAGGCCGGCGGTGGCCGACTCGAACGGATCGCTGGCCAGCTGCTTGATGCCGAGGCTGATGCGCTCCTTCTCGACGTCGACGTCGAGAACCTTGACCTTGACGCGGTCGCCCTTCTTGTACTCGGCGATCGCCTCTTCACCCGACTTGTTCCAGTCGAGATCGGACATGTGCACCATGCCGTCGATGTCGCCCGGCAGGCCGACGAACAGACCGAACTCGGTGATGTTCTTGACTTCGCCTTCCAGCTCGGTGCCCGGACCGAACTTGTCGGTGAAGGTCTCCCACGGGTTGTCCAGGCACTGCTTCAGGCCGAGGCTGATGCGGCGCTTCTGCGGATCGACGTCCAGGACCATGACCTCGACTTCCTGCGAAGTCGACACGATCTTGCCCGGATGGACGTTCTTCTTGGTCCAGGACATTTCCGAGACGTGGACCAGGCCCTCGATCCCCGGCTCCAGCTCCACGAAGGCGCCGTAGTCGGTGATGTTGGTGACGCGGCCCTTGAACTTGGCGCTGACCGGGTACTTGGCTTCGACGCCTTCCCACGGATCGGCTTCCAGCTGCTTCATGCCGAGGCTGATGCGCTGGGTCTCCGGGTTGAAGCGGATGACCTGGACCGTGACGGTCTGGCCGATCTGCAGGGCTTCCGACGGATGGTTGATGCGGCGCCACGCGATGTCGGTGACGTGCAGCAGGCCATCGACGCCGCCCAGGTCGACGAACGCACCGTAGTCGGTGATGTTCTTGACGACGCCCTGGAGGATCTGGCCTTCCTTGAGGTTGGCCACCAGCTCCGAACGGGCCTCCGCACGGCTCTCTTCGAGCACGGCGCGGCGAGACACGACGATGTTGCCGCGCGAGCGGTCCATCTTCAGGATCTGGAACGGCTGCGGGGTGCCCAGCAGCGGGGAGATGTCGCGGACCGGACGGATGTCGACCTGCGAACCCGGCAGGAAGGCAACGGCGCCCGACAGGTCGACCGTGAAGCCGCCCTTGACGCGGCCGAAGATGACGCCGGTGACGCGGGTCTGGTCGTTGAACGACTTCTCCAGCAGGGCCCAGGCCTCTTCGCGCTTCGCCTTCTCACGGCTCAGCATCGCCTCGCCGTTCTTGTCTTCCATCCGCTCGAGGTAGACCTCGACGGTGTCGCCCGCCTTCAGCTCGGGCGGCTGGCCGGCAACGGCGAATTCCTTCAGCGCGACGCGGCCTTCCGACTTCAGACCGACGTCGATGGTGACCATGTCGTTCTCGACGGCGACGACGCGTCCCTTGACGACCGTACCTTCGAGCGACTCGGCCGCGCCCAGCGACTCTTCAAGCAGAGACGCGAAGCTTTCCTTTTCGACCGTGCGGGCCAGTGACTGTGCCATTGAAACTCCTAAAGGTGGCGCGAAAGCGGCCCCGTTCCGGTCCCGCCCGCGGCAAAACGGGTGGGACCTCGACCGAACCGCCGCGCCGGGCACCACGCCCGGCGACTTGGTTGATGGTTTTCCGTGGAGGGAGTCGGACCCGTCCGCGCCGCCACCGGCGGCCCGTCAACGGAGGTCGGAAGCGGCGGCGTTACGCCGTGGGCTTCAGACCGGTTTTCGAACCGATGTGGGCGACCGCCATCGAGAACACCTGATCGGCATCGAGAGCGGACGTATCAAGCACAAAAGCGTCGGCAGCCGGACGGAGCGGGGCCACCGCTCTCTGGCTGTCGCGCGCATCACGAGTCTTCATGTCCTCCAGGACATCGGAGGATATAGCCGGAATCCCCCGTCTCTGCAACTCCTTGAGTCGCCGTTCGGCCCTGACCTCCACCGAAGCGGTAATGAACAGTTTGGCCTGGGCATCGGGACAGACAACCGTTCCGATGTCGCGCCCATCCAGAACCGCCCCAGGCGCGCCGCCCGGCGGGTGGGCGGCGAAACGCCGCTGGAAGTCGAGCAGAGCCGCCCGCACCTCCGGCACCGCCGCCACCTTGCTGGCGGCCTGCGCCGCCTCGTCGGTGCGCAGCGCCACCTCCCGCAGGATCGGGTGTTCGGGATGCAGCTCATAGGCCGCGCGCGCCGCCGCCGCATTGTCGGCCGGATCGCCGCCGGCCCGCAGGACCGAGACGCCGACCGCGCGGTACAGCACGCCGGTGTCGAGGTGGGCGAAGCCGAAAGCATCGGCGATGCGCTGCGACAGGGTGCCCTTGCCGCTGGCGGCGGGGCCGTCGATGGCGACGACGACCGCCTTGACCGGCAGATCCTGATTGGAAAGCGGCTGAGTCATCGCCTCAGGCCTCCACGATCGCAGCGCCAAGTCCGTTCATCAGCCCGACGAAATCCGGGAAGCTGGTGTCGATGAAGGCGCCGTCGTCGACCGACACCGGCTGGTCCGTCGCCATGCCCAGAACCAGGAAGCTCATGGCGATGCGGTGGTCCATGGCGGTGAGGACGGTGGCGCCGCCCTTCGGCGGCTTGCCGCTGCCATGAACCGTCAGGCTGTCGTCGGCACCGACCTCGACCGACACGCCGCAGCGGGTCAGCCCCTCGGCCACCATGGCGAGGCGGTCGCTCTCCTTCACCCGCAGTTCCTTCAGGCCCAGCATCACCGTGGTGCCCTCGGCACAGGCGGCGGCGGCGGCCAGGACCGGATATTCGTCGATCATGCTCGGGGCGCGGTCGGCCGGCACGACGATGCCCTTCAGGGCGCTGTGCTTCACCCGCAGGTCGGCCACCGGCTCACCCGCCTGGTCGCGGCGGTTCTCGAAGGCGATGTCGGCCCCCATCTCCACCAGCGTGTCATAGAGGCCGGTGCGGCGCGGGTTCATGCCGACGTCGTTCAGCAGCAGTTCCGAGCCCGGCCGCAGCAGGGCGGCGACCGCCGGGAAGGCGGCGCTGCTGGGATCGGCCGGCACATGGATGGTGCGGCCGCTCAACTCCGGCTGGCCGGTGACGGTGACCGCCAGCGCACCGTCCTCCAGCCGCTCGGTCGTCACGGTGGCGCCGAAATGGCGCAGCATGAGTTCGGTGTGGTCGCGGGTCGGTTCCGCCTCGATCACCGTGGTGGCGCCAGCGGTGTTGAGGCCGGCCAGCAGGATTGCCGACTTCACCTGGGCCGACGCCACCGGCAGGCGGTAGGTGATCGGGACCAGTTCGCCGCTACCGACCACGGTCAGCGGCAGCCGGCCGCCGGAGCGGCCGACGAAGCGGGCGCCCATCTCCTCCAGCGGCTTGGTGACACGGGCCATCGGCCGCTTGTTCAGCGAGGCGTCGCCGGTGAAGACGCAGGTGATCGGATGGCCGGCGACCAGCCCCATCAGAAGGCGGGCGGCGGTGCCGCTGTTGCCCATGTCCAGCACCTGGGCCGGCTCCTGCAACGCACCCAGCCCGACGCCGCGCACGCGCCAGATGCTCCCCCCCTTGCCATCGTCGCTCCGCTCCGCCTCGGCCCCCAACAGGCGCATGGCCGCCGCGGTGTGCAGCACATCCTCGCCCTCCAGCAGGCCATGGATCACCGTCTCGCCCACGGCGATGGCGCCCAGCATCAGCGACCGGTGCGAGATCGACTTGTCGCCGGGCACACGGATGCTGCCCCGGATCGCGCCGGTGGTGGTGGAGCGCAGCGGCCTTGCGTGCGTCATGGGACGGGTCCTTCGGATCGGAACGGGAAGCGGTTGTGGCCGCCGTTCCTATCACAGCCCCCGCCCCGATGCGAGAGGAGCCAAACCGCAGCCTGTGCCGTCACCGTCCGCCCCGGCGCCCTCCCCCTCGTCCAAATGAAAAGAGGCCGCCCGAAAGCGGCCCCGAGTTCAAGGAGGAAACCAAATGGAGGAGTTGCACGGTGTGCAGGTCCGTTCTAGCCAGTTATGGTTAACGCCGTGTAAAGGCAACCCCTGCCCGTCCGGGATACCTCTTTATCCCCACCGCTGCGACGCCGCGCCCAGCGGTCCGTCTCATCTTTTTTTTGACAAGCGCCGCAGGGCGTGGCAAAGGGCGCCTCTTGAGAACCCCCCTGATTTTTGTGACGGAGGACGTGGCGTGGCCAAACCCGAATGGGGCGTCAAGCGCATCTGCCCGAGCTGTGGCGCTCGTTACTACGACATGCGCAAGGACCCGCCGGTCTGCCCGAGCTGTGGCGCGCAGTTCGATCCCGAAGCTCTGCTGAAGTCCCGCAAGGCCCGTCCGGCCCCGGCCGACGACACCAAGAAGGTGGCGGCCGTGACCGAGGACGAGGACACCGAGAGCGAGGCCGAGACCGAGACTCCGGAACTGGAGGATGTCGAGGACGACATGTCCGTCGACGACATCGAGGAAGCCGACGACACCGCCGAGGATGAAGACGACGTCCTGATCGAGGACACGTCCGAACTGGGCGAGGACGACATGGACGAGGTCGTCGACGTCGAAGGCGAGGACGAGGAGGAGCGCTGACCGGCGCCCTTTCCGGTGACCGCTTTCCGGTGAAGGCGGGACGGACGGCGGGGCGGTGAGAAAAAGCGCGAAAGGTCGAATTTTCCGCTTGCATCACTCCGCTGCCTGACTATTATCCCGCTCCACCAAGGCCGGACGGAAACGACCGGCCCCCAGAGTTAAGGGGCCATAGCTCAGCTGGGAGAGCGCTACAATGGCATTGTAGAGGTCAGGAGTTCGATCCTCCTTGGCTCCACCAAATCGATCAAAGGCTCGGCGAGCAATTGCCGGGCCTTTGGTGTTTTTGCATCAAACGTCAGATCGATGCGCCGGTCTCCTTGTCGGGATTTTCGCCACGCCGTTTGGCCCTCCGACCCTACCTGCTGCATGACGGGTCGCTGTTTCCCCTGGAAGTCGAAATCGCTTGCGGCGACACTCCTCTCGCCGGGGGAAAGACCTGCGCGATCGCGCATGGGGGATGCGTTGCCATGCGGCCCGATTCTCCGCGCAATGTCCTCCGGCAGGTCCAGGGCGGTTCACGATGGCAGGCACGAACAATCCACACGCCAACCATGCGCAGGGCCTGGTCGAACGGGCGATGCGCGCCATGGCACGCCATAGGGCGGGCGACCTGTCCGGCGCCGAGGAGGACTACCGGGCGGTCGTTGGGCAGGTTCAGCATATTGGCCTCTATGCCGGATTCGGTGCGCTGCTGCTTCAGACCCGGCGGCGGGACGAGGCTGCCCGATGGTTGCGGCGCACCCTTGCGCTCGATCCCGCCAGAGACGCAGCCATCGAGAATTTCGGTGTCCTCCTGCACGAGCGCGGGGACAGCGGGACGGCGGAGACGTGGTTGCGGCGGCAACTGGCACTGTCCCCGAATGCACCGGGTGCAATGGCCAATCTCGGCGTTGTCCTGACCGCAACCGGCCGTTTGCCGGAGGCCATCGCCTCGCTCCGGGCGGCCTGCCGGCAACAGCCTGACAATCCCGACCACCGGTACAATCTTGCCGTGGCGATGGACAAGGCCGACGACCGGTCGGGAGGGCTCAAGACCTATCGGCAGGCGCTGTGTCTGGAACCGGCCCATGCCAGGGCACTGAGCAACGCCGCCCTATCCGCCAACCTGATGAATTTGGCAGGGGAGGCCCTGAACCTGTACCGGCATCTTGCGGATGTCGACCCCCGGTCCGCGTCCGTCCGCTACGAACGGGGGACTCTGCGTCTGCTGGCAGGCGATTGGGAAAGGGCGTGGGAGGATTGCGAGGCGCGCGCCCATATTCCGGGCTTGTCCCCTCCGATCAAATCGGCCACCCGGATCAGGCGATGGGATGGAACGCCCATGCCGGACGGAGTGCTGGCCTTGACCGGTGAGCAGGGCATCGGCGACGTTTTGACATTCTGCCGTTTCCTGCCTTTGGCCGCGGCGCAGGTGAAACAGATCGTCCTGCAGGTCCACGCCCCCCTGGTGCCGTTGCTGCAAGGGCAGATCGCCAACATGACGGTGCAGCCCTTTGGGGAAGTCATCCACGCCGACGCCGTGCTGCCCCTCCTGTCGCTGCCGAAGGTGCTGGGCGTGACGCCATCGACCCTGCCCCGCGAACCCTATCTGTCCGCCCCGCCGGATCGGGTTCGACATTGGCGCGCCAGGCTGGCCGGTGGGGAGGGACGGTCGTTCGGCTTGGCGTGGGCAGGAAATCCCGACTATCTGCATGACCGTCTGCGGTCCCCGCGTCTGGAGCCGGTTCGCCGCCTGCTCGATACACCGGGGTGGCGGCCGGTGCTTTTGCAGGTCGGAGCCGGACGGAAGGATTTGGAGCGGGTGTCCTTGCCACCCCATGTCCTGGATCTGGGCGGACAGATGGCGGATTTCGCGGACACCGCCGCCATCGTCGCATCGCTGGACCTGGTGATCACGTCCGAAACCGCCCTGGCCCATCTGGCCGGCGCCATGGGGAAGAGAACCTGCATGATGGGATGGCTGCAGGCGGATTGGCGGTGGATGCCGGGCCCGGAGGGCAAATTGCTCTGGTACCCGTCGACCCGGATGTTCCGGCAAAGCGCCTTCCATCAGTGGGCTGGCGTCGTGGATCGGATACAGCGGGCCCTGACGGATTTTTCTGAAGAAACCTGGGACGCCGGTCCCGAAGCGGAGCATCGATGAAGAGGCCGGCCGGACTGTCGCCCGTGCGCCGACGGCACGGGCGGCATCCCGCAGGACTCCTCCCGCCTACTTCAGCCAGCGGTCGAACACCGCCTGATACTGGCCGGTGGCGACGGCCTGGTGCAGCCACTGGTCGACCCACAGCTTCAGCACGATGTCGCGCGGCAGCAGGAAGGCCTTCTCCGAGAAGTCGAAGGGCTGGTCCGGATGGACGGCGCACAGTTCGGGATGCAGCTTCTGCTGAAGCCGCGTCTCCACCGCGTCGGTGATCATCAGGTCGGCCTTGCCGGCGACGATCTGGTCGAAGATGGTGACGTTGTCCGGATGCACCTCGATCTGGGCCGTGCGGATGTTTGCGCGGGCGAACTTCTCGTTGGTGCCGCCGGGGTTGACGATCAGGCGGACGCCGGGCTTGTCGATGTCGGCGACGGTCTGGAAGCGGTCCTTGTTCTCGCAGCGGGTGATCGGCGTCTTGCCGTCGCGCATCAGCGGATCGGTGAACAGCGCCTTCTTCTGCCGCTCAAGCGTGACGGAGACGCCACCGACGGCGATGTCGTACTTGTCCGCCAGCAGGTCGGGCAGCAGGGTGCTCCAGCTGGTCTTCACGAACTCCACCTTCACGCCCAGCGCCTTGCCCATCGCTTCGGCGAGGTCGATATCCATGCCTTCGAACTTCTGGGTCTGCGGGTTCAGGTAGGTGAAGGGCTTGTAGTCGCCGGTGGTGCCGACGCGCAGCGTTCCGGCCGACAGAACGGCATCCAGGCGCGAGCTTTCGGCGGTCTGAGAAGCGGCCGACGCCGGCGGAGCGCTCTGCGCCAGGGCTCCGGTGGTCGACAGGGCGGTGACGGCGCAGACCAGCACCGTGCCGACGGCTGCGGCAAGGCTCCGGCCGCGGCGACGCAGATTATGGACAGGCATGAAGTTCCTCCCGATGCTTTGTTTGCGGACCGGATGGTACGGCGCGGGGAGGAGTGTGGCGAGGGGCTGCGGTCCCGAAGGATGGGGTTCAGATATGCAGCCGTCGAAAAGGTGCGGCAGACCCAAAACGGCGAAGGCCGCGAACCCGTTCCGGTTCGCGGCCTTCAGAATGGTGGGCGGTACTGGGATTGAACCAGTGACCCCTACGATGTCAACGTAGTGCTCTCCCGCTGAGCTAACCGCCCACTGTAGCGACCGGCGGAGAAGCGCTTGGCGTCGTTCCGTCCGGCGTGGGCGGGTGTATACCGACCTCCTCGCCGACACGCAAGCCCTTTCGTGCTGTCATCCGATTTTTTATCCGGCGTCGGCAGGTCGGCAGCCACCCCCATGAGAGAGCTTCCGTGACATGGGGGCCGGCGTCCATTACATCATTCGATCATGGACGCCTCCTTCGACGCGCAACGCGGCGCTGGCGCCGGTGCCGACCCGGCTGCCAACGCTCCGCTGCCCAACGCCCCGGCCTTCGAAATTCTGGCCCCGCAGAGCCAGAGGCTGCCGCTCGTGCTGGCTTCGCCGCACAGTGGCAACGCCTATTCCGCAGAATTCCTTGCCTCGTCCCGTCTGGATGCCCGTGCGCTGCGCAAGTCGGAGGACTGTTTCGTCGACGAGATCTTCGCTTTTGCCCCCGGCTTCGGCGTGCCGCTGATCCGCGCCCTGTTTCCGCGCGCCTATCTGGACGTCAACCGCGAGGCCTACGAGTTGGATCCGGAAATGTTCGCCGATCCGCTGCCGGCCTATGTCAACACCCGGTCCCCGCGGGTTGCGGCCGGGCTGGGCACCATCGCCCGCGTGGTCGCCAACGGCGAGGACATCTACAAGGGCAAGCTGCGCTTCGCCGAGGCGCTGGACCGCGTCAGCCGCTGCTACACCCCCTACCACAACGCGCTGCGCCAGCTGGTGGACAGTACCCGCGACGCCTTCGGCCATGTGCTGCTGATCGATTGCCATTCCATGCCGTCGGGCAGCGTCACCACCAATGGACGGGGCGGCGGGCGCGGCGGCAGCCATCCCGACATCGTGCTGGGCGACTGTTTCGGCAATGCCTGCGCTCCGGCGGTGATCGATGCGGCGGAGGATTACCTGCGCGGGCTGGGCTATGCGGTCAGCCGCAACAACCCCTATGCCGGCGGCTACACCACCCGCCATTACGGCCGGCCGCGCCAAGGCATCCACACGCTCCAGATCGAAATCGCCCGCGACCTCTACATGGACGAGGCTGCGCTGACCCGCCTGCCCTATCTGGGCACCCTGGCCCGCCACATGACCGAACTGGTCGACACGTTGGGGCTGCTGCCGCCCGACGGGCTGGCTCCGCGCTGACCCCGTCCCTCTGCTCGAAGGCCCATCGGGCCAAAAAAAGGGCCGCGGGCGGACCCGCGGCCTTTAGTCTAGGGAGGAAACGCCCAAGAAGTGCGTTACGCCAACGTCCACGCCGAGGCGCGACCGTTGCCGCACTGCACAATATGAGCGCGCAGCCTCCCGGCTTCAAGCCCAAAAAGAATTTCTCATTCATTACATCATGTTAATCGAAACGGGAGATACCGCGAACCGGATAGGATCAAGCCACGTTTGCTGCATCGCAGCATTACCTTTCGTGAAATGGCCTGCCCTAAAGGACAAAGGGTGCCGCACCTTCGGACCGCTATCGTGAACGTGACGGCAGGATCCCGGAACCAAGACCGCCCTTTGTCGTTTCGCAGTGGTCCAATACCGGGTGTCCGCCACGGCGGCGCTGAAGGTGCGGACTGCGGAACGCCCTGCCGGCGGCCAATAAGGAGAAGAAGATCGTGAGCAGGCTCGTCGTCGTATCCAACCGGGTGGCCCTTATGGAAGAGGGCAAGCAAGCCGCGGGCGGTCTTGCCGTCGCCATCCTGGCAGCCTTGAAGAAGACCGGGGGCATCTGGTTCGGGTGGAGCGGAACGGTCGTCGACGGCGAGTCCCAGGCGGAACCGACCAAGACGGAGGCCGGCAAGCTGACCTACGCCACGCTGGATTTGGGACGCCGCGATCATGAGGAATATTACAACGGCTTCGCCAACCAGACCTTATGGCCGCTGTTCCACTATCGCCTGGGCCTGATCTCGGTGAACCGGCGCACGCGCGAGGGATATTCCAGGGTCAACGCCTATTTCGCCGACAAGCTGGAACCGCTGTTGCGCCCGGACGACATGGTCTGGGTCCACGACTATCATCTGATCCCCTTCGGCGACGAGTTGCGCCGCCGCGGCTGCTCGCAGCGCATGGGCTTCTTCCTGCACACGCCCTTCCCACCGCCGGAACTGCTGACGGCCCTGCCCAACCACCGCGACCTGATCCGCGAGCTGTGCGCCTACGATCTCGTCGGCTTCCACACCGCCACCGATCTGCGCGGCTTCTGCGACTACATCCGCACCGAGACCGACGGCACGGTGGAACAGCGCGGCGCCTACGGCACGGCGATGATCCGCGCCTTCGGCCGCACCCTGATGGCGAAGGTGTTCCCCATCAGCATCGACACCCCGGCACTGGAAAGCCTGGCCCGCACCGCCGGCCGCTCGCGCCAGGCCGAACGGCTGCGCGAAAGCCTGGTGGGGCGCCGGCTGATCATCGGCGTCGACAGACTCGATTACTCCAAGGGACTGCCGCAGCGCTTCGCCGCCTTCGAACAGCTTCTGGAAAGCTATCCGGAGCATTGCAACCGCGTCTCCTTCCTTCAGGTCGCTCCGCCAAGCCGGGAGGATGTGCCGGAATACATCGCCATCCGCCGCGAGTTGTCGGAGATGGCCGGCCGCATCAATGGCCGCTTCGCCGAGTTCGACTGGCAGCCGATCCGCTACCTGAACCGCAGCTTCGGCCAGCGCGTTCTGGCCGGATTCTACCGTCTGGCCAATGTCGGGCTGGTCACGCCGCTGCGCGACGGCATGAACCTGGTCGCCAAGGAGTATGTCGCCTGCCAGGACGCCGACAATCCGGGCGTGCTGGTGCTGTCCCAGTTCGCCGGCGCCGCCCACGAGATGGGCGAGGCGCTGATCGTCAACCCGTTCGACATCGAGGGCGTCGGCGATGCGCTGCAACGGGCGCTGACCATGCCGCTGGGCGAGCGCAAGGAACGCCACGCCGCCCTGATGCAGACCCTGCGGCGGCAGGACATCAACTGGTGGCGCGAAAGCTATGTAGACGCATTGACGCGGGCACCGTATGACTTTCCGGTCACCTGAGCATCCGCTCGGCCCACCAACACCGCAGATCCGGATCCATGGCCGCCGACCTCTCCCCCGCCATTCCCGGCACCGCCGGTAACGCCGCCCCCATCCTGGCCCCAATTCTGGTTGCCGACATCGGCGGCACGAATGCCCGCTTCGGCCTGATCGACGGCCGCATCGTCCGCGACACCCGCGTGCTGCGCTGTGCCGATTACGCCTCGATCGAGGATGCGGCCACCGCTTATCTGACGACGGTCGGGCTGGCGGCTGCCGGTACCCCCGGCCGGCCGCGGCGCGGGGCCTTCGCCGTCGCCGGACCTGTCACCGGCGACCGCATCGCCATGACCAATCTGGTCTGGCAGTTCTCCGTCAACCGGGTGCGGGACGCGCTGGGGCTGGACGGGCTTGTCGTCATCAACGACTTCACCGCCGTCGCCCTGTCGGTGCCGCGTCTGGCCGAAGAGGACCGCCGCCAGATCGGCGAGGGCGCGCCGCAGGCGGGTGCCGTCGTCGGCGTGCTGGGGCCGGGCAGCGGGCTGGGCGTGTCCGGTCTGGTGCCGGGCGCCAACAACCGCTGGACCGCCCTGTCGGGCGAGGGCGGCCATGTCACCATGGCGCCGATCAGCGACCGCGAGAGCGCCATGCTCGGCCAGCTGCGCAAGAGTTTCGAGCATGTCTCGGCCGAGCGGGTGCTGTCCGGCCCCGGCCTCGTCAACCTCTACGGCGCACTGTCGATCCTGGACGGGCGGGAGCCGGCCGCCCTCACCCCCGCACAGGTGGCCGACAACGCCCTGAACGGCAGCGAGGCCCATTGCGTCGAGGCGGTGGAGATGTTCTGCGCCATGCTGGGCACAGTCTCCGGCAACCTCGCTCTGACGCTGGGCGCGCGCGGCGGCATCTACATCGCCGGCGGCATCGTGCCGAAGCTGGGCACGCTGTTCACCCACTCCCGCTTCCGCAAGCGCTTCGTGGAGAAGGGCCGGATGCGCGATTTCCTGGCGCCGATCCCCACCTACGTCATCACCCACGAGCTGCCCGCCTTCCTGGGCCTCGCCGAGGCCGCAGGGGCGGAATAACTCCGCGACAGCGGGGAGCCGCACTGGAAGACTATGCCGGGAAGCCATTGGGGTGGTGCGGCCGATTGCGCATCCCATCGGTGGTTCCCCCTATTGGCCGACTTGTCGCTTGAACCGGCGGGTCGGCCTCCACATGGTTGCTCCCCTCTCTTTCGGATTTGCATCGGAACACCATGCCTGCCGACCTTCGTGTCCGTTTCCTGCACCCGTCGGGCGCCATCGGCCCCGGCAAGATCGCCCTGCTGGAGGCCATCGACCGCACCGGCTCGATCTCCGCCGCCGCGCGGTCGCTGGACATGAACTTCCGCCGCGCCTGGTTCCTGGTGGAGACGATGAACACCGCCTTCCGCGAGCCGGTGATCCGCACCAGCGTCGGCGGGCGTGAAGGCGGCGGCGCCGGCCTGACCCCGCTGGGCCAGGAGGTGGTCGCCCGCTATCGCCAGACCCAGGAAGAGGCGCGCAAGGCCGCCGAGCCGCATCTGCGCTGGCTGGACGAGGTGCTGCAGGAAGACATTGCGGACGGGACAGGGCCCGGGACGAAGCCGCCGGCCGGCTGATCCGCCCTGTTTGCCGGTCAAGTCGTCAACATTGCCACGGCAAGTCACGGCCGAAACCTTCCAAAGCACTGACGTCCGCTTTTTCTTCCATGCGCGCAGTGCAGCCCTGGGCCACCGGAAGCCCGATGGTGCGGCGGGACGGGGCACCGTACATATGGCCCTGTTGCCGCTCGGCGCCAGCGTGACCGAACGGCAACAACCCGTTTCCCCCGACCTCATCCGGCATCCGGACGGGCCGCAGCCGCGGTGCCGCACCGCCATGCCTTTGCCCGAGCCGATCCCCGCGCCATGCTGTCCCTCCCCCTGCCCGTCACGGCCGCCGATGCCTTCGGCGCCGCCGCCTTCGCCGGTTCGTGCCTGTGGCCGCTGATGAAGAAGCGCCGCGCCCTGTTGGCCGGGCAGGCCGCCACCAATCTGATGTTCATCACCCACTATGTGCTGCTGGGGGCGCACACGGCCGCGGCGCTTTGCCTGCTGGTGGTGGCGCAGGCGCTGGCGGCGCTGCCGGAAGGGCGCAGCCGCTGGCAGACCGCGATCTTCGCCGCGACGGTTCCGGGCATAGCCGCCATCGCGCTGTTCACCTGGTCCGGCCTGCCGTCGGCGCTGTCCAGCCTGGGCATCACCTTCTCCACACTTGCCCGCTGGCAATCGGACGCGGTGCGCATGCGCATCCTTCTGCTGGTGGCCGGTGGGTTCTGGGTCAGCCACAACGCGCTGGTGATGTCGCCCTTCGCCATGGCGTCGGACGCCTTCTGCGCCGCCGCCAACCTGCTGCGCCTGCGCGGCGCGCTGCGAAAGGAAGATGCTCCGGCAGCTGTGCCCGCCGCCAATGTCAACGCGCTGCCCCCGGGCGCTGCCGCCGCCTGAGCCGTCTCCACTGAAACGGGCTAACGCCTCCGGACGGGCTCCTCCTGTCCGGAGGCGGTCGAATTGGGCACTGGCGCACCGGCACCGTCGCGCCTAAAAGAGGCCTCGTGCACCGCAACGGCAGCGACGAAGGACGGCCCATTCATGCTGAAGCGTCTTTACGACTGGACCATGGCCAAGGCCGCGTCGAAGGATTCGACCGCCTGGCTGGCCGGGGTGTCCTTTGCCGAAAGCTCCTTCTTCCCGCTGCCGCCGGACCTGCTGCTGGTGCCGATGGTCATCGCCAACCGCAAGGCGGCGTGGAAGCTGGCGACGATCTGCACGCTGGCCTCGGTCGTCGGCGGCATCGCCGGCTACATGATCGGCTATTTCCTGTACGAGACGATCGGCCGCTGGGTGATCGAGTTCTATCACCTGACCGACAAGTTCGAACAGCTGCGCCACACCTTCGTCGAGTACGGGGCGGAGATCCTGATCATCAAGGGCATGACGCCGATCCCCTACAAGCTGCTGACCATCACGGCCGGCGTGGCGCATCTGCCGCTATGGGTGTTCATCGGCGCCTCGATCATCTCGCGGTCGATCCGCTTCTATCTCGTGGCGGCACTGCTGTATTTCTTCGGCCCGCCGATCCGCGCCTTCATCGAGAAGCGGCTGACCCTCGTCACCAGCGTTTTCGCGGTGGCGCTGATCGGCGGTTTCCTGGTGGTGAAGCTGCTGTAAGCCGCCAATTCCTTCCAGGCCACCTTATTCCAGACAGACAGGACCTCCATGGCTCCGCGCGGGCGCCCGCCCCATCCCAGCCGCGCCCGTTCCCGGACCGCCGCCCCCGTCCCCTCGTCCGCCCCGCCGATCCCGGAATCCACCGAGTCGCGCAAACTGTTCCGCGTGGCCGGGCTGGCCGCTGTCTCCGCCCTGTTCACCCATGAGCCGGAGCGGGTAGAGCGCCTGTTCTTCGACGATCGGCTGAAACCGGCAGTCGGCGCCTTCTGCAAGGCGATGGCAGCGGCCCGCAAACCCTACCGCATGGTGGAGGCGGACGAGTTGGCGAAGGTCGCCGGCACGGTTCTCCACGGCGGTGTGGTGGCGCTGATGGCGCCACGCACGCTGCCGCTGTTCGACACGGAGACCGCACGCCGGGCGACGGAACCGCTGCTGATCCTGGACGGAGTCGGCAACCCGCACAATCTGGGCGCCATCCTGCGTACTGCGGCCTTTTTCGGCCTGCCCCGCGTCCTCGTCTCCGATCATCCCGGCCAGGCATTGCCGTCGGAGGCCGCCTATCGCGTGGCCGAAGGCGGTTTCGAGTGGGTGGTGCTGGAGCGTGCCCCCACCCTGCCGGCCGTGCTGAAACGGCTGCGCGCCAGCCACCGGGTGTTCGGGACGGCGCTGGACCAGACCCGGCCGACCGTCGACGCCGGCGCACTGACGGGATGGCGCGGCAAGCAGGGTGCGAAGCCGCCGGCGGTCGTGCTGGGCAACGAGGAGGACGGCATCCCCCCGGCCACGCTGGCGGCCTGCGAGGCGGTGTTGACCATTCCCGGCAGCGGCCGCGTCCAATCGCTGAACGTCGCCGCCACCGCCGCCATCCTCATCCACGCGCTGGCCGCCGGGTAACGCCCCTTACCCGAGCGCCGCGATCAGCACCACCGCCACCAGGGCGACGGACGCCAGCGGCAGCAATTCCACCCCGTTGCGCGTCCAGCTGGGTACCGCGGCATGATGGCCGCCAGCGTGACCGTTCGCGATGTCGTCGGCCCAGCCATGGCGCGACGGCACCGCACCGGGGGCCGACACCGCCGGGGCAGCCGGGTTCGCCATGTCGACGACACCGTCGCCGCGGTGATAGTCGCCGGTCTGCCGCCGGGCCAGCGCCGGGTTGGGCCGGCCCTGCATCAGGCGGGAATCGTCCAGCTCGACCTCGACACCGGCCGCCTCGACCCGTTCGATCACCGCGGCGGTTTCCTCCGGCGTCATCGTGTCGACGGGCAGGATGCCGCCAAGCGCCTCGGCGCTCAGCCGGTTGCCGTTGCGGCGGCCATGATCGATCAGGGATTGGATCAGGCGTTCGTCGGTGGTGCTGGCCATGATGGCTCTCCTTTTTTCAAGTTCCCAGCAGGTCACAAGCTCAAACGCGCGAAACAGCCCGAAGGTTCACCGGCACGCCGACTCCTCTGGTGCCACCTTGCCGCGGCCCGGCCGCGACCCGACATAAGAGGTCCCTCCAACGGATCGTCATGATGGGAGACCCGACCATGCTGGGGCATTTTCTGCGCAAGCCGGCGACGCTGCCGACGCCGGAGGAGGCGCTGCCCGGCCGCAGCCAACCCGTTCCGGTTCCCGAACAGCACCATGTCAACGGCCATCGCCTGACCGGCCCCTATCCGCCGGGCCTGGAGGTCATCGACCTCGGACTCGGCTGCTTCTGGGGGGCGGAGCGCAAATTCTGGCAGGTTCCCGGCGTCTGGGTAACCGCCGTCGGCTACCAGGGCGGCCATACCCCGAACCCGACCTATGAAGAGGTCTGCTCCGGCCGCACCGGCCATACCGAGGCGGTGCGCGTCGTCTACGACCCGGCAATGGTGACGGCGGAGGACCTGCTGCGCGTCTTCTGGGAGTCGCACGACCCGACCCAGGGCATGCGCCAGGGCAACGACGTCGGCACCCAGTACCGCTCCGCCGTCTACACCCACAGCCCCGCCCAGCAGGAGGCGGCGGAAGCGACGCTGGCTGCCTATCAGGAGCGGCTGGCCCAGGCCGGATATGGCCCGATCACCACCGAGATCCGCGAGGCTCCGCCCTTCTATTTCGCGGAAGGCTACCACCAGCAGTATCTCGCCAAGAATCCCAACGGCTATTGCGGGCTTGGCGGCACCGGCGTCACCTGCGCGGCCTGATGAAACACGGTTAAACGCCGGAGTGCGGCGTCCCTGACGGGCTTAGCCCTTGCGGTTGCGCCACACCGGCCCTTGCGGGTATGGTTCGGGCGGCTCTTGAAAGCTCCGGCGGCACCATCCCGCGGGAGCGCCGCCCGTCCAGCTGCGATTGTCATGACCAAGGAAAGAACCGAGCTGGCGACGCCGTATCTCAGCGGCCTGCTCGAATTCTGGCTCACCAAATCCGTCGCCGGCCGGCCGCCGGTCCCCAGCAGCATCGCCCCGGCCGACCTGCGGCCGTGGAAGGACAACATCGCCGTCTTCGAGGTGATCGGGGAGGAAGCCGGCACTTTCGTCTATTCCTACTACGGCAAGGCGCTGGCCACCGCTTTCGGCCAGTCGCGCCTGGGCGCCACGCTGGACGACCTGCCGCCGGAACAGCGGGCATTGCTTCAGCCGGAATACGAGACGGTGCGCCGCGAACGGCTGCCTGTCGCCCGTGTCCACACCGCGGTCTTCGGCGGGCGCACCCGCAGCTTCGAGCGGCTGGTGCTGCCGATGTCCAGCGATGGGGTCAGCATCGACAAGCTGCTGGTCGCCGCCTATGAAATGACCCCGCGCGAACTGGCGGCGCGTCCACCGCTGCCGGGCGGCTCCTCCTCCGGTCCAGTCCCCCTCACCGTTCAGAAGCCCGGAGCCTCGGCATGAGCCCGCGTATGCCGCATCTCGCCGCCCCGCCGACCCAGGCGGGGGTGGTGACCGCCGACGAGTTCAATCTGTGGTGCGCGCTGAACGGCCGCCCGTTCAATCTCGTCCCCAACCCGCGCCCAGACGGCCGCGTGATGTGGGATGTCGAGGTTCTGCCCGGCACCCCGCGCGCCGGGACGGTCTATTCCACCAACCTGTCGGACGAGGCGCTGGCGGTGGTCGCCGGCTTCGCCTTCCTGTCGGGCGTCGAATGGGCCTATGAGGCGCGCGATCCGGCGGAGGCGGAGGCACCCGCGGCCCCGTGCGAAGCCGCCCCGGCGGCGGAGGCGGCAACCGCCATACCCGGCCCCGCCACGGCCCCGGTGGTGCCCTGCGCGCCCGCCGCTCCGGCCGCTCCGGTGGATTATCCCACCGTCTATTCGCTGCCCACCGTCTCGCTGCTTCAAACCCCGCCGCCGCGCCCGGTGCAGCAGCATGACGAGTCGGTGCTGGCCCGCAACGCGCGGATGCTGGAAACCGTCCTGAAGAATTTCCGCGTCCGCGGCGAGATCATGGACGTCCGCCCCGGTCCTGTGGTGACGCTCTATGAATTCGAGCCGGCGCCCGGCACCAAGTCGGCGACCGTCATCAACCTGACCGACGACATCGCCCGCTCGATGAGCGTGGTCACCGCCCGCATCGCCATCGTCCCCGGCCGCAGCGTCATCGGCGTCGAGCTGCCGAATCCGGTGCGCGAGATGGTCTACCTGCGCGAGAGCTTCGACCACGACGCCTTCCGCAACACCACGGCACAGCTCGCCATCGCGCTCGGCAAGGACATCAGCGGCGAGCCGGTGGTCGCCGACCTCGCCCGCATGCCGCACCTTCTGGTCGCCGGCACCACCGGCTCGGGCAAGTCGGTGGCGATCAACACGATGATCCTGTCGCTGCTCTACCGGCTGCCGCCGGAGCGCTGCCGCTTCATCATGGTCGATCCCAAGATGCTGGAGCTGTCGGTCTATGACGGCATCCCGCATCTGCTGACCCCGGTCGTCACCGATCCCAAGAAGGCGGTGGTCGCCCTGCGTTGGGCCGTGCGCGAGATGGAAAGCCGCTACGAGGCGATGTCCAAGCTCGGCGTGCGCAACATCGAGGGCTACAACGCCCGCATGGCCGAAATGATCGCCAACGGTGAGAAGATGCCGCGCCGCTCCCCTGCGCCGGGCGAGCCGGAGAACGTCTTCGACCTGACGCCGCAGGAACCGACGCCGCTTCCCTACATCGTGGTCATCGTCGACGAGATGGCCGACCTGATGCTGGTCGCCGGCAAGGAGATCGAGGCGGCGATCCAGCGCCTCGCCCAGATGGCGCGTGCCGCCGGCATCCACCTGATCATGGCGACGCAGCGTCCGTCGGTCGACGTCATCACCGGCACCATCAAGGCCAACTTCCCGACCCGCATCAGCTTCCAGGTCACCAGCAAGATCGACAGCCGCACCATCCTCGGCGAAGCCGGGGCGGAGCAGCTGCTGGGCCAGGGCGACATGCTGTACATGCAGGGCGGCGGCCGCATCACCCGCGTCCACGGTCCCTTCGTCTCCGATTCGGAGGTCGAGGAGATCGTCCAGTATGTGAAGGCCCAGGGCGCCCCCAACTACGTCACCGCCATCACCGAGGAGGAGGAGGAAGCCGCCGCGGTGGAGGATGAGGACGGCGGTTCGGTTGCGACCGGCGACGACCTCTACATGCAGGCCGTCAACCTCGTGGTCCGCGAGGGCAAGGTGTCGGTCAGCTTCATCCAGCGCCAGCTCCAGATCGGCTACAACCGCGCCGCCCGTCTGGTCGAGCGGATGGAAACCGAGCGCGTCGTCGGACCTGCCAACCATCAGGGCAAGCGCGAAGTCCTGCTGTCCCACGCCGGCCTGTCGGCAAAGCGCGCCGGCGTGTGATCGATCCTCTGGAAAAGCCCCTCTTCCCTTGTGGAGAGGGGCTCCTCCGGTTGGGAGATGGCAGTCAGCAAGCAAAAGGCTCCCCATGGACCCGAAACCTCATTTCGAGGCCCTCGCCCTCTACAACCGCTGGTCCAACCGCCGCCTGTACGAAGTGGCGGCACAGCTTTCCGACCATCAGTTCCGCGAGGATCGCGGCGCCTTCTTCGGCTCGGTCCGCGGCACGCTGAACCACATCCTGGTCGCCGACCGGGTATGGCTGGAACGGATCGAGGGGGAGGGGCAGAAGCCCTCGTCGCTCGATGAAATCCTTCATGACGACTTCGCCGATCTGCGCACCGCCCGCGAGGCGGAGGACGAGCGCATCCTGCGGGTGGTCGCCGAGACGCCGGTGGAGCGGTTCGAGTCGGTCCTCTCCTACCGCAGCATGGCCGGCACGCCCTTTGAGCTGCCCTTCGCCCAGGTGCTGACCCACGTCTTCAACCACCAGACCCACCATCGCGGACAGGTGCACACGCTGCTGGGTCAGTTCGGGCTGACGACTCCGGTGCTGGATTTCGTCTATTTTCTGTTGGAAGCGAAATGAGCCGTCCCATCACAGACCTCGCCGCGCTGGAATCCCTTTATGGCGAGCCGGCCGCCGCTTCCGTCGCCAAGGAGGTGCCGGCGCTCACCCCCGGCTATCGCACGCTGATCGAGGCGTCGCCCTTCTTCGTCCTCGCCACCAGCGGACCGGGCGGGCTCGATGCTTCGCCGCGCGGCGACGAAGCCGGCTTCGTCCGGGTGGCGGACGATCGTACCCTGCTGATCCCCGACCGCCGCGGCAACAACCGCATCGACAGCCTGCGCAACATCCTGACCGATCCGCGAGTCGGTCTGCTGTTCCTGGTGCCGGGACTGAACGAGACTCTGCGGGTCAACGGCCAAGCCGTGATCGACACCGACCCGGCCTTGTGCGAGAGCTTCGCCGTCGACGGCAAGGCGCCGAAGTCGGTGCTCGTCGTCACCATCGAGGCGGTGTTCTTCCAATGCGCCCGCGCTCTTCTGCGGTCGCGCCTCTGGGATCCGGCGGTGCAGATCGAGCGTCGCAGCCTGCCGTCGACGGGGGCCTTGCTGGCCGAGGCCAGCGCCGGGCGGGAAGGCGGCGACGCCTATGACCGGTCGCTGACCGAGCGAATCCCGAAAACCCTGTACTGACTCGGGATCCTTACTGCACAGCGAGCCTGTCGGCGGCCGGCAGCCGGATGGTGAAGACAGAGCCCTCATCGTGCCCGCTCTCCACCGACAGGGTTCCGCCATGGGCGGCGACGATCTTCTGCGTCATGTAGAGCCCCAGCCCCGACCCCTTGGTTCCGCGCGACGATGAAGCGCGGAAATAGATCGAGCCGATTCGCTCCACCTCCTCCGGGCTCATGCCGAGGCCCCGGTCGGCGACGCGGATGACGATGCCGCCTCCGTCATCGAAGGCGGTCACCCGGACGGCCGTGTCCGCCGGCGAGTAGCGCAGCGCGTTCTGCACCAGATTGCCGATCGCCACCCCCAGGAAGGGCGCATCGACCAGCATCGGGCGGTCGGGGACGTCGATCGACAGGGCAAGCCGCTCTTCCGCTTCCGTCCCCTTCAGACCGCCCAGCACCTCGTCCATCAGCTGACCCAGCGCCACCGGCTCCGGCTTCAGGGCCAACGCCCCCTGGTCGAGCGCATCGGAGGACAGGAAGAGATCCACGAGCTCCGCCATCTTGTGGGTGGTGCTGCGGATGCGTTGCAGGCGGGACAGCGCCGATGGCGACTCCACCGCGCCCGACAGTTCGATCATCTGCGCTGCGCTGTCGATGGAGGCCAGCGGGGTGCGGAATTCGTGCGACAGCATCGCGACGAAGCTGCGCTGCTCTTCCGCCCGCTTGGTGGCGAAGGCCGATTCCTCGCGCGCGCGCAGCCGCTCCGTCTGAAGCTTGCCGATTCGCAGGGCCAGACCGGTTCCCAGCACCATCACTGCGACCATCGAGGCGACCTGATAGGGATCGGCGACGAAGAAGTCGGACGGCAACACGCCCCGCAGGATCAGTTGCGCCATGATCAGCCCGCTCAGCGACACCAGGGTGCTGGCCAGATAAAAGCGCGGGCTGAAATCGCTCGGGTTCAGCCAAGCGATGCGCGCGGTCAGCACCAGCGCGATCATCACGACGACCAGCGCCGACAGGGTCACCACCGGGTTGGTCACGGCATAAATCGGTGAGACCGTCGTCGGCAATGCCAGAAGCACCAGCAGGGCCAGCCCCTGATAGCAACGCGCCAGCTTCGGCGCCCGGGCCTTCAGATCGAGAATATAGACCCACATGATCAGAGCCGTGGCAAAGCCGAGAAAACCGCTGCTGCCCACCAGAAAATTCATAAGCCAGCCCGGCAGATCCGGCAGCAGGGCTGCGCCGATCCCGTTGGCGAACAGGTAATAGCAGAAGACCGTGGCAACATAGGCGGTGTAGGACAGCAGCGCTCCGTCACGCAAAAGCAGGCCCAGCGCGACATAACCCAACACCAGGATGCCCAGCACCCCCAGGAAAAACCCCTGGAACAGCAGATCCTTGGTCTGGTGGCCGACATAGGCGGCGGGCGACCACACCCGTGCCGACAGGCGGATGGCGCTGACCGAATCGACGCGCAGGTAAAGCGAGACCGGCTTTCCTTCCGGAAGGGTCAGCGGCAGGCTGTGCAACCGGGTCTTCATCGGCCGCTGGCTGAAGGGAACGAAGTCTCCCAGCCGGACCAGCCGATAAGCAGCAGGGTCCTGTGGCCGGCCTGCGGCTCCGTTTGCCTTCGGAATGAAGAGATCGAGGTGGTCTATATAGGCCTCGCCCATCTCCAGAAGCCAGTCCGCCGGCGCACCGGGTTCGCGCATCAGGTCGAAGCGGTACCAATGAATGTCGCGGGTCTGGCCGACACCGCGGAAATCCTCACGCGGTTCCATCTGCCCATCGGCGTCGGCCTTCAGGACGGCAGCGAGGTCGAGCTTGCGGTCGGGATCGACCAGCCGGGCGAAATGGCCCGCCAGGGTGGCGCTCTCGGTGGCTGGCCCGAGCCGAAGCGGCTCCACGCTGGAAACCGCGGCCGCGGCCGTGCCGACGAACCACAGAAGAAGCATCGAAAGCAGGGCGATCGGCCCCGCCATCCGACGAAAAGAAGCGGATGAGGTCGGGGAACCGGCATTGCGCCCATCGCAGCCGTTTTGCCGGGCAGAAGAGCGGCGATTCCAGCCCTGCCGTTCCCTGCCGTTGTTCGCGTCCGTCATCATCGCGGGCTATCGGTAAAGATAAAGTTTTAGGAAAACATTAAGTTTATGTGCATTTCGTTCTTCCAACTCTTCTGGTTCCCGGCCGTCGTCAGATGCGTGAAGGGGACAGCTTGAACTCCACAACCGTGTCGGTGGAGGCAAGGGCACTGACCAGCGCCATCGGATCAGGATCGCCCCTCCCCTGCAACACCAGTTGGCATTCGAATTGTCCGCTGCCGTTGGCGAGATGGAAGGCCCAGTCGACCACCTCGAACCCATGTTTCTTGGCCTGTACGCGCAACTCCTCCGGCGGCGGCGCCTTGTCGCGCGGGAAGACCAGCGTCAGATGGACCACCGACTGGTGGGGCAGCAGACGTTCGACCGGCCGCAGCAGGCTCATCACCAGGATGGTCAGCAGCGCCGCGGCGATGGCGACCGCATAGAAGCCGAGCCCGATGGTGATGCCGATGGCAGAGGTCGCCCAGATCGAAGCGGCGGTCGACAGGCCGCGGATCGACAGCCCCTCGCGCATGATGACCCCGGCGCCGAGAAAGCCGATGCCGGTGACGATGCCCTGGATCACCCGCGTCGGATCGCCGGTCAGGGCGGTCGCGTGCAGCGCCCCCTGCGTCCCGATGCCGCCATACCACATGGAGGGGTAGGCGTTGACCACCGTCAGCGCGGCCGAAGCCAGGCAGACCAGCCCGTAGGTCCGCATCCCGGCCGCCCGGCCGTGATAGCTGCGCTCGTACCCCAGCAGCAGCCCGACCGCCAAGGCTCCTAAAAGATGCAACAGAATCAAACCATTGGTCGCTAATTCGGCCGACGACCAGTAGGAACGCAGCAAATCCATGGCCCATTCCACTTCCGATCGAGGCTTCCGATGAAGGCCTCCACCGCAGTCTAGCGCAGCCCGGGCCGTGACGCCCACACGGTGGTAGGCGCCACTCCGTCACAGGTCGCAAATGCCCCCACTTGACCTGAGTCAATTCCAGATCGCCAGAAAGTACCGATACTAAGGGCCGAAAACCAGTACCTAAGGACCAGCCGCAAAGACTGGCACCAGGACCGGTTCGACCCGTTTCCGCTCCGACCGAGAGTGCCGCCATGAGGCCCACCACCTCCCCCGTCCTGTCCCATCCGTCCGACCAGAAGGCGACCGACGCCGCACCGGCCCCGACCCGCCGGGCCGAAGGGCTGATGTTCCTGTCGCTGGCAGTGCTGGTCTGGCCGGTGATCGCCGTCGGCACCGTCTCCGCCTACGGCTTCTCGATCTGGATGTACCAGCTCCTCACCCACTGAGCCCAGCGCTCCCCCAGGATCGACATGCCCCGCGCCCCCGAAGTCCACATCTCCAGCCTCGTCATCCAGCACAGCCCCGACCGCACCGACGCGGTGCGCGAAGCGGCGGCCTCCGTCGCCGGGCTGGATTGGTGTGCCGCGGAGAACGGCAAGGCGGTGGTGACCCTGGTCACCGCCAGCGCGGCCGAGGTCGTCGACCGCATCGCCCTGCTGAACGCCATTCCCGGCGTCCACACCACCACCATGGTCTACCACCACTACGAACCCGCGGACGCGATCGACGCAGCCTGACGCCCCTCCCCCGGACCGTCATCCAGGCGCGCCGTTTCCGCCTTTTCCCGACCGAATTCTCTCCGAACCTGGAGTCCTCCTCATGTTTCTGTCCCGCCGCGATTACCTGAAGGCGCAAGCCGCCGCTGCCGCCGCCGCGGCGGCCGGAATTTCGCTGCCCGCCTCCGCCGCCAACATCCTGACCGGCGAAGGCGCCAAGCTGACCTGGTCGAAGGCCCCCTGCCGGTTCTGCGGCACCGGCTGCGGCGTGATGGTCGGCGTCAAGGACGGCCGCGTCGTCGCCACCCACGGAGACGTGAAGGCCGAGGTAAACCGCGGCCTGAACTGCGTGAAGGGCTATTTCCTGTCGAAGATCATGTATGGCGAGGACCGGCTGAACCAGCCGCTGCTGCGCATGAAGGACGGGAAGTTCGACAAGGACGGCGAGTTCGAGCCGATCGGCTGGGATGCGGCCTTCGACATCATGGCCGCCAAGTGGAAGGAGACCCTGAAGAAGAAGGGTCCGACCGCCGTCGGCATGTTCGGCTCCGGCCAATGGACCATCTATGAGGGCTATGCCGCCTCCAAGCTGATGAAGGCCGGCCTGCGCTCCAACAACCTGGACCCGAACGCCCGCCACTGCATGGCGTCGGCGGTGGCCGGTTTCATGCGCACCTTCGGCATGGACGAGCCGATGGGCTGCTACGACGACATGGAGCAGGCCGACGCCTTCGTGCTGTGGGGCTCCAACATGGCGGAGATGCACCCCATCCTGTGGACGCGCGTCACCGACCGCCGCCTCAGCCATCCCGGCTGCAAGGTCGCCGTTCTGTCGACCTACGAGCACCGCAGCTTCGACCTCGCCGACATCGGCCTGGTCTTCACCCCCGGTTCCGACCTGGCGATCCTGAACTACATCGCCAACCACATCATCAAGACAGGCCGGGTGAACAAGGAGTTCGTCGAGAAACACTGCAACTTCAAGCGTGGCCGCGACGACATCGGCTATGGCCTGCGTCCCGACAACCCCTTGGAGAAGAAGGCGAAGAACGCCGCCAACGCCAACGACTCCGATCCGATCAGCTTCGACGAGTTCGCCAGGTTCGTCGAACCCTATACGCTGGACAAGGCGCACGAGCTGTCGGGCGTGCCGAAGAACCGGCTGGAGGCGCTGGCCGAGCTGTATGCCGACCCGAAGGTGAAGGTCGTGTCCTTCTGGACCATGGGCTTCAACCAGCATGTCCGCGGCGTCTGGGCCAACAACCTCGTCTACAACATCCACCTGCTGACGGGAAAGATCTCCCAGCCCGGCTGCGGCCCCTTCTCGCTGACCGGCCAGCCGTCCGCCTGCGGCACCGCGCGCGAGGTCGGCACTTTCTCCCACCGGTTGCCAGCCGACATGGTGGTGACCAACCCCGAGCACCGCAAACACGCCGAGGAGATCTGGAAGCTGCCGGAGGGGACGATCCCCGACAAGGTCGGTTACCACGCCGTCCAGCAGGACCGCATGCTGAAGGACGGCAAGCTCAACGCCTACTGGGTCATGTGCAACAACAACATGCAGACGGCCCCGAACACGGCGAAGGAGACCTTCCCCGGCTACCGCAACCCGGAAAACTTCATCGTCGTCTCCGACCCCTACCCCACCGTGACGGCGCTGGCCGCCGACCTGATCCTGCCCACCGCCATGTGGGTGGAGAAGGAAGGCGGCTATGGCAACGCCGAGCGCCGCACCCAGCTGTGGCGCCAGTTGGTCGATGCGCCGGACGGTGCGCGGTCCGACCTGTGGCAGATCATGGAGTTCTCCAAGCGCTTCCGCATCGAGGAGGTGTGGCCGGAGGATCTCTTGAACAAAAAGCCGGAGCTGCGCGGCAAGACGCTGTACGAGGTGCTGTTCCGCAACGGCCAGGTCGACCGCTTCCCGCTCTCCGACCTTGACCCGAACTACAACAACCAGGAGGCCAAGGACGCCGGCTTCTACGTCCAGAAGGGCCTGTTCGAGGAATACGCTTCCTTCGGACGCGGCCACGGCCATGATCTGGCGCCCTTCGAGCAGTACCACCAGGAGCGCGGCCTGCGCTGGCCGGTGGTCGACGGCAAGGAGACCAAGTGGCGCTACCGCGAGGGCTCCGATCCGTACGTGAAGGCCGGCGAGGGCATGCGCTTCTACGGCAACAAGGACGGCAAGGCGAATGTCTTCGCCCTGCCCTACGAGCCGCCGGCCGAGGCTCCCGACGCCGACTATCCCTTCTGGCTCAGCACGGGCCGCGTGATCGAGCACTGGCACAGCGGGTCGATGACGCTCCGCGTGCCGGAACTGCGCAAGGCTTTCCCGAACGCCGTGGTCTTCATGCATCCCGACGACGCCAAGGAACTCAATGTCCGGCGCGGGCAGGAGGTGCGCGTCACCTCGCGGCGCGGCGAGGTCCGGGTGCGGGTCGAGACTCGCGGGCGCAACAAGCCGCCGCGCGGCCTGGTCTTCGTCCCCTTCTTCGACCACACGGTCCTCATCAACAAGGTGACGCTCGACGCCACCGATCCCATCAGCAAGCAGACCGACTACAAGAAATGCGCGGTCAAGATCACGCCAGTCCTGAACGCCTGAGGAGTGCCGGCATCATGAAGACCCGTTTCCTGATCGCCGCGCTGGCCCTGCTGGCCGGCATTCCGGCCCTGACCATCGGCGTCACCTCCGGTGTCGTTGCCGCCGACAAGCCCGTCGTGATGGCGGACGCCACCGGCACCGTGGGGGGGATCAAGGTCCCCTCGACCAACCATCCGATCACCACGGACGTCCCGGCCGAGGCGACCCACCGCGAGATCACGGACGACCAGAAGCGCGTGCGCAACTACGCCGACCAGCCGCCGCTGATCCCGCATGCCATCCGCGACTACCAGATCGACCTGAACATCAACAAGTGCCTGACCTGCCATGACCGCCGCAACACGGCCGGCTCGCAGGCGCCGATGCTGTCGGTCACCCATTTCCAGGACCGTGACGGCCAGACGCTGGGCACGGTGGCGGCGCGCCGCTATTTCTGCACCCAGTGCCATGTGCCGCAGACCGACGCCCAGCCGATCGTTCCCAACAGCTTCCAAGACTTCGACTCGGTCCTGGGCCATGCCCAAGGCGGCCAAAAATGACGATCCGCTCCGCATTGCTGGGCCTGTGGCGGCTGTTCGCCCGCCCCAGCGTCCATTTCAGCCTGGGTTTCCTGACGCTGGGCGGCTTCATCGCCGGCGTGGTGTTCTGGGGCGGCTTCAACACCGCGTTGGAGGCCACCAACAAGGAAGCCTTCTGCATCAGCTGCCACGAGATGCGCGACAATCCCTATGAGGAGCTGAAGCAGACCATCCACTTCACCAACCGGTCGGGTGTGCGCGCCAGCTGCCCCGACTGCCACGTCCCGCACCAGTGGACCGACAAGATCGCCCGCAAGATGCAGGCGTCGAAAGAGGTTTGGGGCAAGATCTTCGGCACCATCGACACCCGCGAGAAGTTCCTGGACAAGCGCCGCGAACTGGCCGAGCACGAATGGGCACGGTTGAAGTCCAACAACTCGCTGGAATGCCGCAACTGCCACAGCGCGGACTCGATGGACATCACCAAGCAGAATCCGCGCGCCGCCAAGATGCACGAGACCTACCTGTTCACCGGCCAGAACACCTGCATCGACTGCCACAAGGGCATCGCCCACCACCTGCCCGACATGCAGGGGATCGAGCCGGGCTGGAGCATGAAGACCAGCCAGAAGTAGGCATCCAGCCAAACAAAGAGCCCTGCTTCCGAGAGGAGCGGGGCTCTTTGCGTTTCACGGGAAACCACCGGCAATGCCTCACCCCAACAACGCCACCACCGACAGCGCCAGCAGCGTCACCAGCACCGCCTCGCCCAGCCCGACCAGGCCGCGCAGCCCCAGCGCCACCCACCAGCTCGCCCAGTCGCGGCGGTGGCGGACCTCCTTCAGCAAACGCTCCTGGATGCCGGCGACGGTGCGCCGGGCCGACAGGCTGGCGATGCCGCCGACCAGCGCAACCAGCCCGGTGCCCAGCACGAAATACAGAGCCCCCTTCCAGCCGGCGAAATGATCGGGGTCGTTCAGGTAATGGCCGGCGCCGACGACGATCCACACCGCCGCCGGCCAGACGCCAACGATCTCCGGGCCGGGGCCTTCTCCCTTCGGTCCTTCTCCGCTTTGCGGATCGTCCATCGCCGCCCCCTCAACCGCCCGGCACATGGCGGTAGGCCAGCACGCGCGTCGCCGGCCCGCCTTCGACATCGGCCAGCGGCAGCAGCAGCTCGACGAACTTCGCCCCCGGCAGCATCGGGTCGTCGCGCACCAGCAGGCAGCGCGGCTCACCGCTCTCCAGGCAGGTGCGCAGGTCGGACAGCCAGCGCTGCGCCGCCTGCTCCGGGTGGCAGTCGGTCACCCGCCGCGTCGTCGGCCGCTCGGCCAGCCGGCGCTGCAGGGCGCGGCCGCAGGATTTGTAGACGAAGTCGCTGCCGTCGGCGGTCGGCTCCATCAGGGCGGTGCGCGGCACGCTTTCCCGGACCTGGGCGGTGTCGATCTCGCTTGCCAGCGGCATGCGGCGCTTGCGCTTCAGCCTCACCCAGTGGGTGTAGAGGATGCGGACCTGCGGCGTCTGCTCCGCATCGATCACATCGGCCCGGCAGGGCGGCGGCGGTGCATCGAGCACCGGAGTCGCCACCGGCGCCGAGGCAAAGGCGGCTGCCGCCGGCACCGGCTGGGAGACCGGCTGCGGAATGGGGCGCGAGGCCGCGGCGGTGACCAGCGTGTGCGCCTGCCCGGCCGGCGTATGGCCGATCCGGCCGCCATGCTTCTTCAGCATCGGCAGCGGCGCCCAGGCTGTGCAGGTGTGATAGCCCTTGGTGATGCGGCGGTAGTCCTGACTGCTGGCGGTGCGGCACTCTCCCTCCACCCCGTGGCGGGCGACATGCACCAGCGTGTTGTCCTCCGACAGCGCGCGTTCGCCGCCCCACGAGACGCAGGCGGCGCACGCGCGGCTGTCCTTGGCGAATGCGTGGCTCATCGGGGCGTATCTCCAATGGGTATGCGAAATGGGAGAAGGGGAATTGATGCGTCCCTTTCCACCGCCGTTCAAGACCCGCATGGGGCGGCGGTTGCCGCGCCCGAGATTCAGTCATGCGAGGGTGACATCCATGCCACCCCTTCCCCCCCGGCCCGGAACCCCCTATAAGGGGGCCTTGCACGACATGCCCATCCCGCTCTCCGTCTCCGGTCCCCCGGTGCCGGGGGGTTTTCGGCTGACCACATTTCAGAGAAGCGGACCCATGCCCAAACGCACCGACATCAAATCCATCTGCATCATCGGCGCGGGTCCGATCGTCATCGGACAGGCTTGCGAGTTCGACTACTCCGGCGTTCAGGCCTGCAAGGCACTGCGCGAGGAAGGCTACCGTGTCATCCTCGTCAACTCCAACCCGGCCACCATCATGACCGACCCCGGTCTGGCCGACGCCACCTACATCGAGCCGATCACCCCGGCGGTCGTCGCCAAGATCCTTGAGAAGGAGCGTCCCGACGCCCTGCTGCCGACCATGGGCGGCCAGACCGCGCTGAACACGGCGATGGCGCTGTCCGACGACGGCACGCTGGAGCGGCTCGGCGTTGAGATGATCGGCGCCAAGCGCGACGTCATCGCAAAGGCCGAGGATCGCATCCTGTTCCGCGACGCCATGGACAAGCTGGGGCTGGAGTCGCCGAAGTCGCGCATGGTCCGCACGCTGGACGAGGCGATGGAGGCTCTGGAGTTGGTCGGCCTGCCCGCCATCATCCGTCCCAGCTTCACGCTGGCCGGCACCGGCGGCGGCATCGCCTACAACCGGGCGGAGTTCGAGGACATCGTGCGCGGCGGTCTGCGCGCCAGCCCGGTCGGCGAGGTGCTGATTGAGGAATCGGTGCTGGGCTGGAAGGAATACGAGATGGAGGTCGTGCGCGACGGCGCCGACAACTGCATCATCGTCTGCGCCATCGAGAACATCGACCCGATGGGCGTCCACACCGGCGACTCGATCACGGTGGCGCCGTCGCTGACGCTGACCGACAAAGAATACCAGATCATGCGCGACGCCTCGATCGCCGTGCTGCGCGAGATCGGCGTCGACACCGGCGGCTCGAACGTCCAGTTCGCGGTCAACCCGGCCAACGGCCGCCTGATCGTCATCGAGATGAACCCGCGCGTGTCGCGCTCCTCGGCGCTGGCGTCGAAGGCCACCGGCTTCCCCATCGCCAAGATCGCCGCCAAGCTGGCCGTCGGCTACCGCCTGGACGAGCTGACCAACGACATCACCGGCACCACGCCCGCGAGCTTCGAGCCGACGATCGACTACGTCGTCACCAAGATGCCGCGCTTCACCTTCGAGAAGTTCAAGGGCTCCGAGCCGCTGCTGACCACCTCGATGAAGTCGGTGGGCGAGGCGATGTCCATCGGCCGCACCTTCCAGGAGTCGGTGCAGAAGGCCCTGCGCTCGATGGAAACCGGCCTGACCGGCTTCAACGAGGTGAAGATCGGCGGGGACGAGAACCCGGACCGCACCGCCATCCGCGGCGCGCTCGCCACCCCGACGCCCGACCGTCTGCTGGTGATCGCCCAGGCCTTCCGCCACGGCTTCACCGTGGACGAGGTGCAGGCCGTCTCCAAGTACGACCCCTGGTTCCTGGAGCAGATAAAGGCGATCACCGACCGTGAGGCGGCGATCCGCACCGATGGGCTGCCGACCGACAAGGCCGGCTGGCTGAAGCTGAAGCAGATGGGCTTCTCCGACGCCCGTCTGGCCGAACTGGCCAAGACCACCGAGGCCGCCGTCGCCGCGGCCCGCCGCATGGCCGGCGTCACCCCGGTCTACAAGCGCATCGACACCTGTGCTGCCGAATTCGCCTCGGCCACCCCCTACATGTACTCGACCTACGAGACCGACGGGTCGGGCGAGGCGGAGTGCGAGTCCGACCCGACCGACAAGCGCAAGGTCGTCATCCTCGGCGGCGGTCCGAACCGCATCGGCCAGGGCATCGAGTTCGACTATTGCTGCGTCCATGCCGTCTACGCCCTGCAGGAGGCCGGCATCGAGACCATCATGGTCAACTGCAACCCGGAGACCGTCTCCACCGACTACGACACCGCCGACCGCCTGTATTTCGAGCCGCTTACGGCCGAGGATGTGGTGGAGCTGGTGCGGGTCGAGCAGCGCAACGGCACCGTGCTGGGCTGCATCGTGCAGTTCGGCGGCCAGACTCCGCTGAAGCTCGCCGCCGCCCTTGAAGCCGCCGGCATCCCGATCCTGGGCACCTCGCCCGACGCCATCGACCTTGCCGAGGACCGCGAGCGCTTCCAGAAGCTGCTGCATGAGCTGAACCTGAAGCAGCCGGCCAATGGCCTCGCCCGCTCGCTGGAAGAGGCGGAGGCCGTCGCCAGCCGCATCGGCTTCCCGGTCGTCATCCGTCCGTCCTATGTGCTGGGCGGCCGGGCGATGGAGATCGTCCACGACATGGCCGGGCTCCAGCGCTACATGGGCACCGCCGTGCAGGTGTCGGGCAAGAACCCGGTCCTGATCGACAGCTACCTGCAGGACGCCATCGAGGTCGACGTGGACGTCGTCTGCGACGGCGAGACGGTCTATGTCGCCGGCGTGATGGAGCACATCGAGGAGGCCGGCATCCATTCCGGCGACAGCGCCTGCGCCCTGCCGCCCTACACGCTGCCGGCCGACACCATCGCGGAGATCAACCGCCAGTCGGACGCGCTCGCCCGCGCGCTCAAGGTGGTCGGGCTGATGAACGTGCAGTTCGCGGTCAAGGCCGGCACCGTCTACATTCTGGAGGTCAACCCGCGCGCCAGCCGCACGGTGCCCTTCGTCGCCAAGGCCACCGGCACCGCCATCGCCAAGATCGCTGCCCGCGTCATGGCCGGGGAGAAGCTGTCCGCCTTCACCCTGAACGGCCCGACCCCGCCGCACACCGCGGTCAAGGAAGCGGTCTTCCCGTTCGCCCGCTTCCCCGGCGTCGACATCGTGCTGGGTCCGGAGATGAAGTCGACGGGCGAGGTGATGGGCCTCGACCACAACTTCGCGCTCGCCTTCGCCAAGGCGCAGCTCGGCGCCGGCGTCACCCTGCCGGTCAAGGGCAGCGTCTTCGTCTCGGTCAAGGACCACGACAAGCCGGCGCTGGCGGTGATCTCCAAGAAGCTGCACGAGATGGGCTTCCGCATCCTCGCCACCTCCGGCACCGCCAAGGTGCTGAGCGATGCCGGCGTGCCGGCGGAAACCATCAACAAGGTGGTCGAGGGCCAGCCTCACATCGTCGACGCCATGATCAACGGAAACGTGCATCTGGTCATCAACACCACGGAGGGCGCCCAGGCCCTGTCCGACAGCTTCAGCCTGCGTCGCACCGCGCTGACCTACAACATTCCGTATTACACCACGGTGGCAGGAGCACGCGCAGCGGTGGAAGCGATTGCCGCACTCCGGAACGGCAGCCTTGAAGTCGCCCCGTTGCAGTCGTACCTTAGCGGATCGTATTAAGGACGGACGACGGCGCGGCGGACCTCCTCCGCGCCGTCTTCGTCCTTGATGTCGCTTTGGACAGGTCGAACGACTGCAAGCGGTGATGGACCGAACATGGAAAAAGTTCCGATGACAGCGGCGGGCTTCAACCGCCTCCAGGAGGAATTGAAGCACCTTAAGATCACCGAACGCCCGGCGGTCATCAAAGCCATCGCGGAAGCCCGCGAACATGGCGACCTTTCGGAAAACGCCGAGTATCACGCGGCGCGCGAACGTCAGAGCTTCATCGAAGGCCGTGTGCTGGAGCTGGAGGACAAGATCAGCCGTGCCGAGGTCATCGACCCGGCCAAGCTGACCGGCAACACCGTGAAGTTCGGCGCGACCGTGACCCTGGCCGACCAGGACACGGACGAGGAGACGACCTATCAGATCGTCGGCCAGGACGAGAGCGACATCAAGAACCGCCTTCTGTCGATCCAGGCGCCGCTGGCCCGCGCCCTGATTAACAAGTCCGTCGGCGACAGCGTCGAAGTGTCCACGCCCGGCGGTTCCAAGCTGTACGAGATCGTTTCGGTCGAGTTCCGTTGACGTTTCAACCGCCCTCTCCCACCCCGGGAGAGGGCGGTTGCCCCTTTATCCCCCAAGCTTTTCCTTGAAGAAGTCGTTCACCCGCCGGATCGCATCCGAGCGGGCGTCTTCGTCCGTGCCGACATGGGCGGTGCCACCGGGGGCGGTGGCGAGGTCCTTGCGCTTGCGCACCGGCGCATCCGGCGCGTCGAAGCCGTGATAGGCGTCGGGATAGACCACCAGATCCACCTTGCCCTTGACCCCGTCGCGCCCGCACAGTTCGACGCAGCTCTCCGGCGGCGTCCAATCGTCCTTGCCGCCGACCAGCAGCAGCAGCGGGCCGTCCGGCTGCCAGTCCTCCTTGCTCAACGCCGCCTTGCAGCCGGGGTAGAAGGCGACGGCGGCGCGGAAGCCGCCCTCCTCGGTCCCGGCCGGTCCATCCTCGCCGGCGCCGTAAGCGACCATCACGGTGCTCGCTCCCTGCGACCAGCCGATCAGACCGATGCGGTCATGGTCGACCTCCGGCCGCTTGCGCAGGAAGGCTAGCGCCGCCCAGGCGTCGCGCTTGCGCTCCACCGTGGCGCGGACGGTGCGGTCCTTGAGAGCGGTGGTGCAGACCTCCTCCACATCGCGCGGACCGAAGCTGTCGACCATCAGCACCTCGTAGCCCTGCCGCTGCAGGTGGGTGGCCCACCAGACATGGCGCGGCGACACCCGGCCGTTGCGGGCGTAGAGGCCGCCGCAGCCATGCAGCATCACCACCGCCGGGTGCGGGCCGTTGCCAGAGGGGCGCAGCAGCCGGCCGCTGAGCATCGTCGGCGTGCCGCCGGTCAAATCCCCGTCGACGGACGGAAAGCGCACGATCTCCTCGGCATGGACGCCGACCGCGGCCTGCGCCGGCGGTGCCGACAAGACGAGCCCCCCGACCCCGATCACGCCCGCCGCGATCCCCCCGGCACCGGCATACAGCACCGCCCCCAACACAGCCGCAAGACCGCGGGTGGAAGCCTTCATTCTGCAGCGTCCCCGACCTCCGGCGCCTGCCCCGACGGCGGCGCTCGCGGTTGCAATATTAAACCTCTGCGATGCGGAAGGCCATGGGCGCCCGCCATTTGTCCCTGCGGACGCATCGCCCGTCCATCCGTCAGCCCTCCAACCCGATGGCGAGAGCTGCCTTGCCGTCGCGTTTGAGCTAGGCTGCGGGACGATGAGCGATCCCCGTGCTCCCCTCCCGTCCTTCGGTGCCTTCTGCCTCTACTGGCTGCGGCTGGGGCTGACCAGCTTCGGCGGTCCGGCTGGGCAGATCGCGATGATGCAGAGCGAACTGGTCGACCGCCGCCGCTGGATCGACCAGACCCGGTTCCTGCACGCGCTGAACTTCTGCATGCTGCTGCCGGGACCGGAGGCGCAGCAGCTCGCCACCTACATCGGCTGGCGGATGTATGGCGTGCGCGGCGGGCTGGTCGCTGGCGGGCTGTTCGTGCTGCCGGGTGCGCTGGTGCTGCTGGCCCTGTCCTGGATCGCCGCCGCCCATGGCGACACCGGGCTTGTCGGCGCGCTGTTCGACGGGATCAAGCCGGCGGTGGTGGCAATCATCGCCGCCGCGGTCTGGCGTCTGGGTCGCCGCACGCTGAAGGGACCGGCGGCCGCTGCGATGGCCGGGGCCGCCTTCCTGGCGCTGGCGCTGCTGCACCTGCCCTTTCCGCTGGTGATCGGCGCCGCGGCGGTGGTCGGAGGCATGGCGGCGCGCATGGGCCGCCACTGGTTCGCCCACCCGCATCCGGTGGCCGATGCCGGTTCCACCACCGACCTGACGTCGGAGCCTGCCCCAAAGGCCGGCCGGCTGCTGGCCCTGTTTGGGCTATGCGCGGTTCTGTGGGCGGTTCCGGTGGGAGCGGTCCTGCTGGCCTTCGGCGCCGATCCCTGGCGCGGCATCGCGGCGCTGTTCACCAAGGCCGCCTTCATCACCTTCGGCGGCGCCTATGCCGTGCTGCCCTACATCGCCGGACAGGCGGTGGACGCCTATGGCTGGCTCAGCCCGCGGGAGATGATCGACGGGCTGGCGCTGGCCGAGACGACGCCGGGGCCGCTGATCCTGGTCACGCAATATGTCGGTTTCTTCGCCGGCTGGAACCGGCCGGGCGCGTTGTCGCCGGCGCTGGCGGGAACGCTGGGGGCGGCGCTGACGACCTACGTCACCTTCCTGCCCTGCTTCCTGTTCATCTTCGCCGGCGCCCCCTATCTGGAGCGGCTGATCCACAACCGCTTGGCCGCAGGTGCGCTGGCGGCCATCGCCGCGGCGGTGGTGGGGGTGATCCTGAACCTGGGCGTCTATCTGGGAATGGCGGTGCTGCTGCCGGACGGGCAGCATACGGCAGGCAGCCTGATCTCGGCCTGGGCGATCATGCTGGGCGCGCTTTACGCGCTGACCCACCGGGGGGTGGCCATCCACTGGGTGGTGGCAGGGGGAGCGGCGGCGGGCCTGATCCAGGCACTCGCCGCATCTTCCTTGTAGAACGAGCAGGGTCGAGCGAGTGGAGCCCGTTCAGCGCCGGGTGGCGCGGGCGGGCGTCTCGGCCTCGTCCTCGACGTAATCCTCGTCCTCGTCGTCCTCGTTCCCTTCCGGGATGTCGGGCGAATCGACGTCGATGGGAACGCCGGGGGTGTGCTTGCTGGTGCGGATCGACAACGCCGACTTCACATGGGCGACGTTGGGAGCCGCCGTCAGCTTGGTCGTCAGGAAGCGCTGGTAGTCGTCCCAGTCCTCCGCCACGATCTTCAGAACGAAGTCATATTCGCCGGCCAGCATGTTGCACTCACGCACGAGCGGCCAGCTGTTGACGAGCTCCTCGAATTTCTTTAGGTCCGCTTCGGCCTGGCTGCTGAGGCCGACCTGGGCGAACACCGTGACGCCGAACCCCAGTGCATCGGGGTTGACGTCGGCGTGGTAGCCACGGATGAATCCCGCCTCTTCCAGCGCGCGGACGCGGCGCAGGCAGGGCGGAGCGGAGATGCCGGCACGTCGGGCAAGCTCCACGTTGGTCATCCGGCCGTCGTTCTGCAGATCGCGCAGAATTCGACGGTCAATTCGGTCGAGTTTGACCCGCCGCATGGTTTACTCGGTCGCTCCGGGGATGATTTGGAGAAAGGATATTACACGGGCATGGTGTCTACGCCAAGACGGAAACCCCCGCAAGGGCGAGCAACCCCGATAACGGTCTTTTCGCCGCAGCCCTCCCGCCGGGAGGCTCCCCTCCCTTCGAAGCTTCAACGATCCGGGTTCCCATGCAGCCTCTGACCAGCGCGCCTCTGACCTGCTGGGTCGTGTCGGACGGCAAGGCCGGCATGGAAAACCAGTGCATCGGTCTTGCGGAGTCGCTCGGCCTGACGCCGGTCGTCAAGCGCGTCCACCTGCGCACGCCCTGGCGCCAGCTGACCCCCTACTGGCGCATCGGCAACCGGTTCGCCGCCGGCTCCAAGGGCGATCCGGTGGAACCGCCCTGGCCCGACCTGCTGATCGGCACCGGGCGGCAGTCCATCGCCGTCTCGCTGGCAGTGCGCCAGCAGTCGGGCGGCCGGACCTTCACCGTCCAGATCCAGGATCCGGTGATGAACCCGCGCCATTTCGACCTGATCGTCGTGCCGCGCCACGACAGGCTGCGTGGCGACAATGTGATGGTGACCCGCGGCGCCCTGCACCGGGTGACGCCCGCCATCCTGGCCGACGCGGCCGAACGCTTCGCCCCGCGTCTGGCCCATCTGCCGCACCCGCGCATCGCCGTGCTGATCGGCGGCGACAACGGCGTCTACCGCCTGACACCCACCATCATGGGCGATGTGGCCGAACGGCTGGCCAACCTGACGCGCACCCATGGCGCCGGGCTGATGGTCACCCCGTCGCGCCGCACCGGCGCCGACAACGAGGCGATCCTGCGCGCCCGCCTGTCCGGCCTGCCGGCGGAGGTGTGGGACGGCACCGGCGAAAATCCTTACTTCGCCTATCTCGGCCTCGCCGACGCCGTGGTGGTGACCTGCGACAGCGTGTCGATGACATCGGAGGCCTGCTCCACCGGCAAGCCGGTCTATGTGATCGAGTTGGAGGGCGGGTCTCCCAAGTTCCGCGCTTTCCATGACGGGCTGTATCAGGACGGCATCACGCGGCCCTTCGACGGCTCCCTGGACCATTGGGATTATGCGCCGCTGAACGAGACGGAGGTGGTGGCCGAAGAGGTCCGCCGCCGCCTGTCCGCCCACCGCAAGCGATTCGGTCTGTCGTAATCGGAGTGCGGGGTGCGGCGCGACCAATGCGCGCACCCCGCTGGTACGACCGGTTTGCTGCGGAGTTCGGTCGCCGGCCATGCCATAAGCGCTGGCAAACCGGCCGTTCAAAAAACACGGTCCGGGGCCGTCCTTCCATCCGGAACTTCCGCCGCCATGACCACTCCCGACGCCGTTTCCGCCTCTTTCCTGCGTTGCCTGGAAAACAGCCGGCTGTTCGACCAGCCCTACAATCACTGGCTGCTGTCCGAGGCGCTGCCGGAGGAGTCCGCCGACGCCATCGCCGACCTGCCCTGGGGCCCGCCCCCGGTGTCCGACACCTATGGCAAGCGCGAGACCAACAACGCGTCACGCACCTATTTCGGCGAGGAGAACCGCGGCAGGTATGCGGTGTGCGAGACGGTGGCGCAGGCTTTCCAGAGCCGCCCGGTGGTGGACGCGATCCAGAAGACCTGCAACGTCGATCTGACCGGCACCAGCCTGCGCATCGAGTATTGCCAGGACACCGAGGGCTTCTGGCTGGAACCGCATACCGACATCGGCGTCAAGAAATACACGATGCTGGTCTATCTCTCGAAGGGGCCGAACTGCTCGCACTGGGGCACCGACGTGCTGGACGAGAGCCGGACGGTCGTCGCACGCGCGCCCTACGCCTTCAATGAGGGACTGATCTTCATCCCCGGAAGCAACACTTGGCATGGCTTCGAGAAACGTTCGATCGATGGGGTGCGCAAATCGATCATCGTGAATTATGTCGGTCCCGAATGGCGGGCCCGGCAAGAATTGTGCTTCCCTGACAAACCTGTTGCATAAAACTTCCACCATGTTTAAGTGACGCCGGTTTTGGGGGGCAAAGCCACCGTCGGCACGCTCTTTGGGAGTCTCGTACCCATGTCCATGCTCGATCTGGACAAGTTCCGCGCCACCCCCCTGCAGCACGATCCCTATGATTTCCTGTGCGTTCCGGGTTTCGTGAAGCGGGAGTATCTGGAAGAGCTGCACCGCGACTATCCCAAGGTGGACAAGCCGGGCTCGATCCCGCTGGGCGTCTTTCCCCAGGGTCCGAGTTTCGACCGGATGATCGCCGAACTGAAGGGGCCGGAGGTCTGCAAGGCCTTCTCCGAGAAGTTCGGCCAGGATCTGTCGAAGTACCCGACCATGTTCACGGCGCGCGGCATGTGCCGGCCGACCGACGGCAAGATCCATCCGGATTCGGCCAGCAAGGTCATCACCGTGCTGATCTACATGAACCCGCCCTGGGAGGCGACCGGCGGCCGCCTGCGCATCCTGCGCTCCCAGAATCTGGAGGATTACGCCGCCGAGGTGCCGCCGGAGGAAGGCACGCTGATGTGCTTCCGCCGCAGCGACACCTCCTGGCACGGCCATTATCCCTTCGAAGGCCAGCGCCGCGCGATCCAGATGAACTGGGTCAAGGGCAGCGTCTATATCTGGCACGAACAGTGGCGCCACCGCATCGGCGCCTGGGCGAAGGGCGTCTTCGGCGGCCAGCCGGCTGGGTATTGAGGGCCGGCTGTTGCAGGGACGGGCTGAGGGGCCGCATCCCCCCTCAGTCGATCAGATCCTCGACCTCGCGGATGCGGCCGTTGTCGATCATGAACTGAACCAGTTCAGGACGCTGCTTGCCGAGCGTGCGGTGACGCTGGCGCACGGCGGCGATCAGGTCGCCGTTGCGGCCGAGTAGATCGTCGGCGAACTCGATCATGCGCAGGTTGGGCCAGGTCTGCGCCCGGATGGCCACCACCGCCCCCACCGCGTCGGCCGCCGGCAGTTCCGGGCGTGCCTGGGCCAGGATCATGGTCAGCGCCGCGGTTGACCGCGATACGCCGGCATGGCAGTGCACCAGCAGATGGCGGCACTCCACCGGCTCGGCCAGCAGGTCGCGGCCGAAGGCCAGGATGCGTTCCACATCCGACCGTTCCGGCGCGATCTGGCCCTGGGTCGGCTCGATGACGTCATGGAAGCGCAGTTCCAGCCGCTCATGCTCGCCATAATCGCCGAACTCGCTCGGCTCCGTCATGTCGGGGTCGAGGATCGACAGCACATGGCTGACCTTGCCGCCGCCGAAATTGCAAAGCTCGCTGAGACCGCAGACCGTCAGGCCGAAAGGCACGAAATCGCTGGCCATCATTCTCTCGTTCGATTGCGGGGGAAGAAAATCGAAGGGATTTGCGGCCAGCATTTGGCACCGGGCGCCACGGCCCCGTCAACCCGGCCGAAGCCGGACCGGTCCCAGACCGGTCAAAGAATGTTGAACAGGTAGAGCAGGAGGATGACGGGGATCGGAATGCCGACCAGCCACAGCAGGATGCCTCGCACGAACCCTCTCCTTGTTCCGTTGATGACGGGCGATGCGGCCGGACGCCGCCGGCCCTTTCACCCATCATCAACGGCGCAGCCGCCGGTTGGTTGCAGCCGCGCGAACGATCGTCACGCCTCCTCACCCCCCTCGTCATCGGAAGCAGCCGCCGGAGCATCGGCGTCGGTCGGCAGCGCCGGACGCGGACGGCGGGTCCGCAGTTTCTTCAGCAGCAGCGAGAAGGGCTTCAGCGCGGTGTCCATGACGGTCTGGTCACCCTCCAGCCGCGACAACAGGAAGGCGCCGGCTTCGAGGGTGGAGACGCTGTCGCGCCGCGGCTCCTTGCGCGCCTGCCCATAGAGCGAGCGGAACTGCGGATTCAGCACGATGCGGCGGCATTTCAGCAGCCAGGCATTGCGCCACCACAGGGTCTTGGCCTGGCTCCAGGTGCCGTCCAGGACGATGACGCCCTCTAGATCCTCCAGGATCTCCGCGCTGTCGCGCAGCGGCTGGCCGTTCCTGTCGACCACCCCCACCTCCGGCCGCGGAGCGCCGCCTTCCTTCACCGGGCCGAGATACAGCACGCCCCATCGCTTGGGATCGACCTCCCGCCCCAGGATGCGCTTCAAGCCCGGCCAGCTCAGCCCGACCTTCACCATCGAATTGGCGAATTGGAGATGGGCGATCTGGGCAGTGCCGAGATTTTCCCGCTTCTCCTGCGGATGTTGCAGGATCAGCAGGAAGATGCGGTTGTCGATCGGTTGCACTGCCTCACAAATGCACAGGTGATTAGGCTTTAGGCAGGTCGGACAGGAATCGGGGGCGGTGGCGCTGTGCATGGGAGGTACGCATTCCTTGAAGGGGATTGGCCGCGAATATGGGTTGGAACGGCGCGGAAGGGAACACATCTCACACCGAGGACGGTTACGTTCACCGAAGAGCGATGGCCGCCACGGCGCGTACGACAGATCCCCTCCCAAGATTCCCTCGTGTCATACCTGTTCATGTGGGTTCAAGTGGCTTCGTATAAACCGTTTGTAGAGATTTAGTCGTGTGTCATGGAACTCGTGTGACGCGCTTAACAGCTGGCCTGGAACTTGCGTAGTTATTATCCAGGCAAACAGGACGACGGGTGGGCCAGGACCGGCCTTAGTCAGGCTGATCCACGGTGCCATCCGGCGCTCAGAAGGAGACCTGCCATGCTGCCCGCCCACCTTGCCGACCGCCTGTTGAAGCAGCGCCGCGATGCCGACAGTGCGGAGTTCGCCCGCCAGCTGCCGCTCTACGCCCCGATGGACGCGGATGACCCGCGCTGGATGACCGAGCCGGACGGGTCGGAGCAGCCCGGCCGCCGCGAGCCCGATTGGGCAACCGACTACTGACCGGCAGTCACCCTGCGATGGCCGGTTTGCGGTGATCCGACAACCGACACTGTCGGTTGTCTGACATCGGCTGCCCGGCCGGCCATAGCCCCGACTCGCGTCTCGCGGTCTGTCGAAAGCCGCTTCCATTCTCTTTTCCTACGTCGTGCCAGCCCTGCCCGTCCCAGGCGAGGGTCCAGCTGCCTGGGCGCCCGCCCCGGCAGCGCTCCAGCATGACCGACCAGCGCGGCATTCCCAGCCCCGGCGGGCCTCCGGCCGGGCGTGGCGCCGCATCCCCCTCCTCATCCAAGCTGGGGAGGGCATCCAACCGCCAGCGGGTCACCGCGGCGTTAAGCCCTTCCGTCCGCTCGCCCGCCATCCGCCGGCCCACCATCCGCCGGTCATGCCGGCCCGATGCGCCGGCACTCGCATCCAGCAGGAAGCCGGTCACCCCCGAAGACTCGGCGGCAAGTTGCAGCCGCCGGCTGGCGGTCAGGTCCAGACCCTCCAATTCGCCCAGAACCGCCGACAGGGTGGAACAGCGCAGCGCCTCCTCCATCGCCCACAACGCATCGACCGGCCGCACCGCCCGCACCGCAACCAGCCGGTCCGGCGTCAGCCCATAGGCCGCCAGTCCCGGGGCATACAGGTCGCGTCCACGCAGGATCCACAGCGCCGGCCTTTTCGGGGTTGCCAGCCCGGCCAGCATCGCCACGGCGAATCCGGTGCCGGCCCCGGGGTCGTCCGCCACCACCGCATGCAGACAGCCCAGCGGCAGCCCCCCGTCGGGCAGATGCCCGTCGACCGAGTCGATCCCGAACGGCAGGGCCCGCCCCCCGTCCCCCCCCGCTCCTTCCATCCGACGGATGCGTGCACGCAGGTCGGCCAGCAGTCCGGCACGATCCCGCGGCGCCGCGTCCGCGGATAAGGAGGAGGACAACGGGACAGACATGACTCGGCTCCGCTCGACAGGCATATGTTCCTGATATGTTCTATCACGGACGCTTGTCGAGGGGGAGTCTGCGACTGCTGTCTTGTTATGTGGCCGCTTGTCCTGAAGTCAGCCGTCCCTGGGTTCAGTTGGCGATCGGTGTCGCGCCGATCTTTCCACGCGGAGCGGCCTTGATGGTCGGGCCGGCGTTGTCGACGGGTTTCGCCAGGGTGGTGGAGGTGCCACGGCTGCCGCGCGGCGTGCTGCCCTTCAGGCTCAGCAGATGCAGCCGGACATAGGCGGTGGACCCGCCGACCTTCACCGCAACCCAATCGCTGTTGCGCACCCGGCCCAGCGTGGTCACCGCCTGCCCCGTCCCAAGCGTCGCGATGACGCCGGAGCCGCCCGCCGGCTGGGCATAGGCCGGCGTCGGCTTGTCCACCTGCCACTCCCCATAGATCGGCTCCAGCCCGGTTCCGGTGTCCGGTGCAGTCCGCACGGTCGGCGGATTGGGCGTCCGCTGGTACGGCATGCAGCCGGGAACCATCAGCGTGGCCAGGGCCACCATCAAGGGAAGGGTACGGAGACGCCGGATCATCGCTCACCTTGGGATGGAACGGTGCTTTTCAGGAATGGGACAAACGGAAAGGATCAATAGGCAGGTTGTAGACCTTCGGCGCGACCATACAGGAGGCGGCCCCCTCTTCGCCACCGCAGCGCAACCGGATTCGCTATGCGCTTTTTGAGGCACGCCATCCGGTCGCGAAGAATTATCTCAAGTCCAATCTTTTTTCGATGCCGCACCGCGCAGGAGTTCCAAGCCGCCCCGCGTATCTTGACCATCACGACGGCACCTTACGGGGGCATCCGGCCATGATCTCCTCCCTCGGCAGTTCCAACAGCGCGGCGACGCTTCAGAAATTCTTCTCCAAGGCGGATGCCGACAGCGACTCGTCGCTGTCCAAGGACGAGTTGCTGGGCGCGCTCGGCGGCACCTCGGCCGCCTCCGACAGCGGGAAACTGTCGTCCGCCGTCGACGGCCTGATCGGCAGCCTGGACAGCGACAGCAACGGCACGCTCAGCACGACCGAGTTCAGCTCCTTCGCCAGCCAGTTCGACTATGGCAGCGGCAGCGCCCTGCTGGCAGCGCAGGAGCAGGCGGGCGCGATGCAGCAGCAGTTCGCCCAGACCCTCTATTCCAGCCTGGACAGCGACAGCAGCGGCGGCATCAGCGCCGACGAGCTGACGTCCGTCCTGACCTCGGCCGGCCAGTTGGGCACCGATGCCGCGTCGCTGTTCAGCAGCCTCGACAGCGACGAGGACGGATCGATCTCGCAGGATGAGTTGAGCAACGCGCTGAAACAGGCCGACGCCAACCGCCCGCCGCCCCCGCCCCCACCCGCCAATGACACCGGTATGGCAGGCGGCACGGCCAGCGCTTCGGACAGCGGCAGTACGTCCTCGGCCTCTACGGCCTCGTCTTCCGGCTCGTCATCGGCCGGCGGTACGACCAGCTACGACCCGCTGGACACCAACAAGGACGGCTACGTGTCGGAACAGGAAAGGATGGCCGCCTATGGCGGCATGCAGCAGCAGACGGGCGGCGTCACGTCCAACCGCCTCAGCGGCGACATGCTGCGGACATTGATGCAGGGCATCAACGAGGTTGCCGCGTAGCCTTGTGGGTTCGGATACGCGGTACGGGGAAAGGCGGTCGGCGGGTGGCGCCGGCCGCCTTTTCTTTTCCCCGGTCGTCTCCGAATTCCGTCAAACCGCCCGGCTGTGCCGTCCGGCGCCCTTGGACAGGTGGGTGTCGAAGCGGGCGGCAACGATGCGCATCAGCGGGCGGGCGCTCTCCGGCACATGGACGCGCCGGCCGTCCACCACCGCGACGCCGTCGGCGACCAGATCGGCCATGTCCTCCAGTTCCGCGTCGAAGGCGGACTGGGGCAAGCCGTGGGCACGGGCGATGGCGGCGGTATCGACCGACAGGTCGCACATCAGCCGCATGATCAGATCGCGCCGCACCTTGTCGTCCTGGGTCAGCGCGATGCCCTTGCCGGTGGGCAGGCGGCCTTCCTCGATGGCGGTGGCGTAATGGTCGAAGGGCACCGCGTTCTGCACGTAGCCCTGCGGCAGCGCGCCGATGGAAGAGGAACCGAAGCCCAGCAAAGTCTCGGCATCGTCGGTGGTGTAGCCCTGGAAGTTGCGGCCCAGCCGTCCTTCCTCCTGCTGCACCGCCAGCTCGTCGCCGGGACGGGCGAAATGGTCGAGACCGATGGCGCTGTAGCCGGCGGCCGACAGCGTGTCGGCGATGGCGGCGAACTGCTCCCAGCGGCCGAGCGAACCGGCCAGAACCGACTCGTCGATCTTCTTCTGATGGGTCTTCATCCACGGCACATGGGCATAACCGAAGACCGACAGCCGGTCGGGCGCCATCTCCAGCGCGATCTCGGCGGAACGGGTCACGCTCTCCACCGACTGGTGCGGCAGGCCGTACATCAGGTCCAGGTTGACGCTGGCGATCCCGGCGTCTTGAAGCCAAGCCAGCGCCTGCTCGGTGACGGCGCGCGGCTGGACGCGGTTGATCGCCTGCTGCACCGTCTCGTCGAAATCCTGCACGCCCAGCGAGGCGCGGTTGACCCCGGAGCGGCCCAGTGCGGCCGCCATTTCCACCGTCAGGGTACGGGGATCGATCTCCACCGCCAGTTCGGCATCGTCGGCGACGTCGAAGCGTTTGAGCAGCAGTGCGATCATCGCCTCGAAATCGTCGGGCGCCATCATTGTCGGGGTGCCGCCGCCGAAATGGATGTGGCGGACCGACAAACGGCCGGAAATGCGGTCGGCCACCATGGCGATCTCGCGACGCATATGGTCGAGATATTCCGCAATCGGCTCGTAACGCGCGACAATCTTGGTGTGGCAGCCGCAGTACCAGCACATCTTCTGGCAGAAGGGCACATGCAGATAGAGCGATCCCGACCGGGACGGCTCGATCGCCTCCAGCCAGCCGCCATAGACGTCGCCGTTCACCTCGGGCGTGAAGTGCGGCGCGGTCGGGTAGCTGGTGTAACGCGGCACCCGCAGCCCGTCATACTTGGCGAGCAGCGCGGCGTCGACACCGTGGGCGACACCATGGGAATGGGACGGGTTGGCGGGGGCCGGCGAAACGGCCAGGGCGGTGATGGCGTTCATGAGCGACAGAGTGCCGCAGTCCCCCCACCCCCGCCTTGATCCACGTCAAGATCGGAAAAGGCCGTTTTCTGGCGGCTGGCGCTTCAGCGTTTCGCTGCGGCGGACAGACGCTGTTCCAGATGCTCGTGCAGCAGGTTCAGGTTCATCCGGTTGGCCTTGAAGGCAATGTCGAACACAGTGCCCAGCACCGGGACCGACCCGCCCGCCCAGTCCAGCAGCACGTTGAAGACCATGCGGGCCACCAGCGCCTTCGGCAGGTCGAAGCGGGCGGCCTCCATGATGATGTAGGCGGAAACGACCGCCGTCACCGTGTCGCCGGCCACCGGAACCACGCTGGCGATACCGTCCAGTCCGATGGGGATGCGGGTGAAGGGAATGCGCCAGCGCGTATCCATCAGCCGGGTCAGACGGCGAAGCCGCTCCAGCCGCTGGAAATCGATGGGGACCGAGCCGCCCGTCCCGCCCGGCGGCAGCGGTTCGGCAACGGCGTGCCGGCGTGTGCGGATGGCGTCGATCATTGCATGTCCCCCGATCTTGCGGTCCCGCGCCCGCAGCGCTACTCCCCGCAAGGGAAGAACCCGCCGATCCCCCCCGCGGTTCCACCCTCCGGGCATAAAGTTCGCGCACCCGGCATACACCATGACCGCCGGTCGCTGGCGGTTCCCCTGACCACCAACGGCACCCCCTCGCCAGCGGACCTCAACCTGCCCCGACCGCCGCCCGCACCCGCGCAGCGCCGGCGGCATGAAGCAGCGCATAACCGACCAGCGCCGAGGCGAGCGAGCCGGTCAGCACGCCCAGCCGCACCGCCACCGCATGATGCGGATCTGCGAAGGCCAGCGTGCCGATAAACAGGCTCATGGTGAAGCCGATGCCGGTCAGCACGGCGACGCCATAGATCTGGCCCCAGCTGGCGCGGACCGGCCGCTCGACCACACCGCTACGCACGGCGATCCACACCGCCAGGAAGACACCCACCTGCTTGCCCAGGAACAGGCCGAGCGCGATCCCCAGCGGCACCGGCTCCAGCAGGCTGGCGGGGGTGATGCCGTCGAGCGGCACACCGGCATTGGCGAGCGCGAAGACCGGCATGATCAGGAAGGCGACCCATGGGTGCAGCGCATGCTCCAGCCGATGGAGCGGCGAGTCCGGCGCCCGCTTGCCGGCGCGGTTAATCCGCAGAGGGATGGCAAAGGCCAGCACCACGCCGGCCAGCGTCGCGTGGATGCCCGATTTCAACACGCACACCCATAGGACCAGTCCCAGCAACAGATAAGGCGTCAGCGACCGAACCCCCTACCGGTTCAGCAGCCACAGGCCGACCGCCGATGCCGCTGCCAGACCCAGCGCCAGCGGCACCAGCCCGTGACTGTAGAAGATGGCGATGATCAGGATGGCACCCAGATCGTCCATGATCGCCAGCGCCAGCAGGAAGACGCGCAGGCTGCTGGGAACCCGGTTGCCCAGCAGAGCCAGCACGCCGAGCGCGAAGGCGATGTCGGTGGCGGCCGGGATCGCCCACCCCTGCAGGGCACCCGGTTCTGCCTGGGCGAACAGGCAATAGACCAGCGCCGGCACCGCCATGCCGCCCAGCGCCGCGATGCCGGGCAGCATCGCCTTGGCCGGACTGGACAGTTCGCCCTCCAGCACCTCGCGCTTGATTTCCAGCCCGACCAGCAGAAAGAAGACCGCCATCAGCCCATCGTTGATCCACAGGATCAGCGGCTTGTCCAATCCGACGCCGCCGGCCGTCACCGCCACCTTCATCGCCAAGGTCGCTTCGTAGAGCGGGGCCGCCGGCGAGTTTGCCCAAAGCAGGGCAAGCACCGCCGCAATCATCAGGACCATGCCGCTGGCGCTTTCGGTTTTCAGGAAGGTGGCGAGGCGTCTCAGCGTCATCGCGTCTCGTCTTTCCGCAAAATTGACCGAAAGCAATAGATGGTAACGCCAGTTTTCCGTTGGAAGCCGCGAATGTCGAAAAATCTCTGTGTGGACGAGCTGCAGAGCATCGCGGCGAATTGACGCGCCCGCGTGCCTAAGCTGCTGTCAAGGCTCCCAATTCCGACACCGAATACTTGAGATCAGTCGGGCTTATGTCTTTTGGTCGCTGGCGATGCCTGGGGCCAGACGACACAATTCACCCAACAGCATCAGCGGAGTCCACGGCCAATCAGCCGCAAGGCTCTGGGCAAGGCCGGCAAACGGCCGCCCGTTCCGGAGGAAACGACAATGACCACGCTTTACTGCGCCTGCTGCGGCAGGCCCTTCGTCCGTACGTCCGCCCGGGGCCCCGCCCCTTTCTACTGCTTCCAGGATTGCCGGCTTCAGATGGCGATCCGCCGGCGCGCCTGGAGCGAGCGGACCGACAGTATCACGGCCACCCGACGGACTGTCGAGCGGCACGAAGGGGAGCACGCCGACCCGGCTCCTTTCGGCCGCATTCCCAGCACAGCCGCAGGACAGCGGACATCAGGCTTCTGGAGATGAAACGCACTGGCCCGGAACCGGCGGCGAAAGGGCGGTAAGACGCCGGTAAAAGACTGGCAAACCAGGGGAGCAGGCAGGCGGGAAAAATGGAACTGGCCCCTTGTGGCGGGCCCAAGTCGACCTCATGTGGTCGCGGTCACGCTGGCGCCCCGCGGTGCCGGCGTGAAACCTGTCGGTTGCACCCAACTGGCCACCGCCACCCGATTGCCGCCATCTGACCGCCGGAGCCCCGCCCCTACATGCTCGAACTCCTCTCCGACCCGAATGTCTGGGCCAGCCTTCTGACGTTGACCGCGTTGGAGATCGTGCTGGGCATCGACAACATCATCTTCATTTCGATCATGGCGTCCAAGCTGCCGCCCGAACGGCAGCACAGTGCGCGTCGCGTCGGCTTGGCGCTGGCGCTGCTGACCCGCCTGGCCCTGCTGGCTTCCATCGCCTGGGTGGCGCAGCTGACCCAGCCGCTGTTCACCGTCGCCGGCTGGGATGTGTCGGGCCGCGACCTGATCCTGATCCTGGGCGGCCTGTTCCTGCTGGCCAAGGGCACGCTGGAGATCCACCACACCGTCGAAGGCCATGAGGAGGGCGGATCGGCACCCAAGCACGCCACATTCACCTCGGTGGTCGTCCAGATCATGTTCCTGGACATCGTCTTCTCGCTCGACAGCGTCATCACCGCGGTCGGCATGTCCGACCATCTGCCGGTGATGGTCGCCGCCGTGGTCATCGCCATGGCGGTGATGCTGTTCGCTTCCGGCCCTGTGGGCGATTTCGTCAACCGTCACGTCACGGTGAAGATGCTGGCGCTGTCCTTCCTGCTGCTGGTCGGCGTGGCGCTGGTGGCGGACGGCTTCGGCTTCCACATCCCCAAGGGATATCTGTACTTCGCCATCGCCTTCTCCACCCTGGTGGAGGCGCTGAACCTGCTGGCCCGGCGCAAGCACAACGCGGCGCACTGACCGAAAGAAAGGGGGGGCGCCGGCCGCGACGCCCCCTTCCCCCGTCACGCCTCGGCGCGTTCGGCCATAAGATGCTCGTAGGCGACCTTGAACAGGTCGCGGATCGACACGATGCCGACCGCGCGCTTGCCCTGGGTGATGGGCAGGTGGCGGTAATGCTTGTCATGCATCAGCTTCAGCGCATCGACCGCGTCGGCGTCTGGCGGCAGGCTGTCGGGGTTGCGGGTCATCACCGCACCGACCTCCACCGACGACGGGTCGAGATCCTTGGACAGCACCTTGTTGTTCAGGTCGCGCTCGGTGACGATCCCGATCAGGGCGCCGTGGTCCACCACCAGCACCGCGCCGATGTTCTTTTCGGCCATCATCTTCGACACCGTGGCGACAGAGGTATCCTCCGGCACCAGGATCAGTTCCTGCGACTTCACGACGTCCGGAACCAGCTTGCGTTTCATCGACTCCCCCAGGATCTGGTTGTTGTGGGCCAGACTGTAGCCAAAGCAAACGATCCGGGAGAACAGCGGCATCGCAGCACATCCGGCGCCGATTGTCGCAGGCAGACCTTTCGAATACTTACGAAGCTTTTCCCGTCATGACGCATTGCCCTTATGACGCTTTGGGCGAGGCGAATGCCGCCCCCCTTGATGATTGCCGCCCGGCGATCACCATGCCCAGCGCCAGCAGCAGCGCACCCAGCACCACCACGGCAGCGGCCCCCAGCAGCACGGCGTTAAAGCTGCCGGTTCGGGTCACCACCAGTCCCGCCGGCAGCGGCCCGATGATCTGCCCAAGCCCATAGGCGGCAGTCAGCGCCCCGACCACCCGGGCCGAGGCACCGGCCGACAACTGCCGTCCCAGCGCAAAAGCCTGCGAAACGATTCCGACGAAGGTACCACCGAACAACAACGCCGAAATGACGGCCACCGTCGGCGAACCGGTCATCGGCAGCAGGATGGTGACGGCCTGGGTCAGGTGCGCCAGGATCAGCGACCACCAGCTGTTCGACCGGCGGGCGACCGCGGCCCAGAACACCCCGGCGCCCATCGCCCCCAGCCCGGCCACCATCCAGGCGGCCTCGCCCACCGCGGCGGTGCCGGGATCGGTCTTCAGGATGGAGACCAGGAAGGTGGCCGAGACGATATAGCCGCCGCCCTCCAGGAAATAGGCGAGCGTCAGCAGCAGGAGCGGGGTCGACAATCCCCCCCGCCGTACCGTACCGGCATCCCCCGCCGTCCCGGCCGTGGTGGAATGCGGCTGCGGCGGCGGGTCGCGCACCCAGAGGCCGGGCATCAGCCCCAGCACCGCGCAGATCGCCCCCAGAGCCAGCCAGTCGCCGGCCCAGCCCAGCCGGTCGCCGAACAGCGCGACGAACAAGCCCGACGAAGCGATGCCGAGCCCCACCCCGGTGTAGAGCCAGCCGGCGAAGCGCTCGCCGCCCTGGCGGGTCAGCGTGTCCAGCACCATGGCGATGCCCAGGATGAAGATGCCCGCGCTCGACACCCCAGACAGGAAGCGCAGGACCAGCCAGACCGGCATCGCCTGCCCGGCATCGCCCAGGTCGAGCCCCATCGCCGCGGTGGTAACGACACTGACCAGCAGCGACAACCGGTACATCGCCGTCCGCGTGGCACCGTGCGGCACCAGCCCGGCACCCAGCGCGCCGATGAAATAACCCAGATAGTTCAGAGAAGCGAGCAGCCCCGCCCCATCGGCCCGCAGCCCAGTGGCCTCCTGCATCGCCGGCAGGATCGGGGTGAAGGCGAAGCGCGCGACACCCATTGCGATGGCCAGCCCGATCAGGCCGCCAACCAGCACCCGCACCATGATCCACGCCCTCTCGTTTTTCGGCCGGCTCCTTTGACCGGGAACCGTTCGACAGAACGAACCGTCCGGCGGGCCGATTGATTTGACCTCCATCATGGCTGCGGCACCACCCTCATTTCCAATGAATTGTTCTGATGATAAGCTCCACTTTCAGTGATGGGTGCCATGCACAGGAAGTCGGAAGGAGGCCTCGCGATGGATCTGGCCGGTTTGCGGGTGGTGAAGGCGGTTGCCGAAACCGGAAGCGTCAGCCGGGCGGCGGAGGCGCTGAACTGCGTGCAGTCCAACGTCACCGCGCGGATCAAGCGGCTCGAGGAGGATCTGGGTGTCGACCTGTTCCTCCGCCTCAGCCGCGGGATGGAGCCGACGCCCGCCGGGCGGGTGCTCAGCGGCTATGCCGACCGGGTGCTGCGGCTGGTCGCACAGGCCCGCGACGCGGTGGCGGAAGCGGCCGGGCGCGGCGGCCGGCTGTCGGTGGGCAGCATGGAATCGACCGCCGCGGTGCGCCTGCCGCCGGTCCTCGCCCGCTTCCACCGCGACCATCCCGACGTGGAACTGACCATCACCCCCGGCCCGACAGAGACGCTGCTGGCGGACGTGCTGGCCGGACGGTTGGACGGCGCCTTCGTCGGCGGCGAGGTGGCCCATCCCGATCTGATCGCCCGGTGCATCTTCGACGAGGAGCTGGTGCTGGCCGAACCGGCCGCCGGGCTCACCACCGAGTCCGCGCGCCGCACCCTGATCGCCTTCGGCCGGTCCTGCGCTTATCGCGGCCGGGCGGAGATGGCGATGCGCGAGGCCGGGCGCGTGCCCTTCCGGGTCATGGAGTTCGGTGCGCTGGATGCCATCCTTGGCTGCGTCGGCGCCGGCATGGGGGTGACGGTCATCCCGCGCGCCGTCATCGAGCGTACCCCCTGGCGCGACCTGCTGGCGGCCCGGCCGCTGCCCGACGCGCTGGCCCGCATGCCGACCCAGTTCGTGCGACGCGCCGACGCCATCGAAACCGCCAGCCTGCGCGCCTTCATGGAAGCGTTTTCCGAAGCCCCCTGCCCGGCCATCGCTTCAAATGCGGCAATGCAGGGTGCGACAGGCTCGCCCACATCACGCGCAGGGTTGAACGGCTCATCGGCGGCGTGCTAGGCAGGCGCGGGTTGGCCATCCGGCCCGGTGCCATGCGCGTGCCCTATTGCTGGGAAACGGCTCCGATCGGCCCCGGTGGGCGATAGCGGAACCACGGACGCGCGGCTGGCACCGCGGGCCGGAACAGCGGAGAAGAGATCATGCCCTACGTCGTCACCGACGGCTGCATCAAGTGCAAGTACACCGACTGCGTCGAAGTCTGCCCCGTGGATTGCTTCTACGAGGGTGAGAACATGCTGGTCATCCACCCGGACGAGTGCATCGACTGCGGCGTGTGCGAGCCGGAGTGCCCGGCCGAGGCGATCGTCCCCGACACCGACGACCGCGCGACCAAGTGGCTGGAGATGAACCGTGACTATTCCGGCCAGTGGCCGAACATCACCCGCAAGAAGGACGCGCCGGCCGACGCCGACGAGTTCAAGGGTGTGGATGGCAAGTTCGAGAAATATTTCTCCCCCAAAGCGGGTTGAGACCGACTGACGATGCGGCCCGGCCCCCGATTCGGGTAGGATTATTCGAGTCGGGCCGCATCAACCGATTGCACTCATCGATGTTGCTATGCAAAATCGACGGGGCGGCCATGGCCGGGCGATGGACGATTTCCGCCCGGTAGATTGCGCGTTCCCTTTGTAACTCGGGCGTAACATCGCTATAATGCGCGCCCGGAGCCGGCCTTCGCGCCATTGCCGGTTTTTCCTACGTTCCAGGACCTGTGGCTTTTGTGATCGTCGTGGATGGGTCCCATCCCCACGGCGCCATAACTGTCCAGGGTCCTTTTTCGTCCCTTCCACCGGGACGGCAAAATGGCGTGATCGCGAGAAGTGAGAGCCAATCCACATGTCGAACAAGCTTGACTTCGAAGCCGGTGACTTCGTCGTTTATCCGGCTCATGGCGTCGGTCGGGTCGAAGGGATCGAGACCCACAGCATTGCCGGACTCGAGGTTCAACTCTACGCGATCACGTTTGAGAAAGAGCGCATGACGCTCAAGGTTCCGGTTACCAAGGCCCGCAACGCCGGCCTGCGCCGCCTGTCCTCCAAGGACCGGATCAAGGTCGCGCTGGAGACCCTGCAGGGCCGTTCGCGCGTCCGCCGCACCATGTGGAGCCGCCGCGCCCAGGAGTATGAGGCCAAGATCAACTCCGGCGATCCGGTGTCCATCGCCGAGGTGGTGCGCGACCTGTACCGTGGCGCCGACCAGTCCGACCAGTCCTACAGCGAGCGCCAGATCTATCAGGCCGCCCTGGAGCGCCTGGCCCGCGAGCTGGCCGCCGTCGAGAAGATCGACGAGACCAAGGCGACGGAGCGTCTGGAATCGGTGCTGTCCAAGGCCGCCTGATTTCAGCTCCCGGCTTTCGGGCTCCTCATAGACGTCCGTGACACGAACGGGCGCGCGGCTGCTACGTCACGCCGCGCGCCCGTCTCGTTTTTCACCTTTGTTTCCTCAGCATGACACGCCTAAACTCCGGCCGCCTTCCGGCGGACAGCGTCGGAACGACTTCGCGAACGACGCCGAAGGGAATCGAGTTTGGGTCTGCCGCCGCGCCTTGGTCCTCGCCAGACCAACCGACCTGCCGGCCCCAGTGTCGGTGCTCTTGTCGGTGCCCTTGAGGACGACAGCCGTTTCGCCTCTCTCGGCCGTCCGCGCCGGATCTGGGCCATCGGCGCCATTCATGCACAGCCGGACCGGCTGGACCCGATCCACCGCGCCATTGGCCAGCGTTTCCGGCCCGGCGATCGGCTGGTCTATCTCGGCAACATGATCGGCTTCGGCGAGCAGGTGGTGGAAACCATCGACCGGTTGCTGGCCTTCCGCATCGCCCTGCTGGCGATGCCGGGCATGATCGCGTCCGACATCGTCTACCTGCGCGGCCAGCAGGAGGAGATGTGGCAGAAGTTGCTGCAACTCCATTTCGCCCCCGATCCGCGCACCGTACTGGACTGGATGCTGCGCCAAGGCGTTGCGCCGACGCTGGCCGCCTATGGCGGCCAGCCGGATGCCGGCATGGCGGCAGCACGCGGCGGGGCGGTGATGCTGGGCCGCTGGACACGTGAACTCCGGCAGGCGGTGGCCGCCAGGCCCGGTCATGAACAGCTGTTCAACGCGCTGCGCCGCGCCGCCTACACCGGCGGCACGGCATCGCAGGGCGGTGCTGCGGATGACGGATCCTTCGACAGCTTTTCGGAGGGAACCGGGAACGGAGAGGGCTGGACCGGCAGCAGCCGCGGCGGCGGGAGCCTGCTGCTGGTCAATTCCGGCATCGATCCCCGCCGCCCACTGACCGGCCAGGGGGATGCCTTCTGGTGGGGCAGCGCCGGCTTTGCCCGGCTGGAACAGCCCTATGGCGGTTTCAGCCGTCTGGTGCGCGGCTACGACCCCAACTGGCTGCCCGAAAGCCCCGGCGTCGGCGTCGGGCCGGCGACGGTGACGCTCGACGGCGGTTGCGGCCGCGGTGGCTACCTCGTCTGCGCCTGTTTCGATTCTTTCGGTGAGATGCTGGACCTTTTCCAGGCGTGACCCAACCTCAGGTTCTGCCAGATCGCTTCGCCCCACCGTAACTTCGCGCAATAACGGTGAAGAGTCTCTGCTTTCCGCGCCTTGCCGGCCACCCGTGAACGGGTTGCCGGTGAAATTCCTTTTTTCCCTGGTGATCCGCTCCCCCTACACCTGCGTATGATTCCGCAACAGGGCGCGCTCATGCTTGTTGTCTTAACCCGACGGCATCGACCGGGGGCAGGCGGCAAAGCGGCGAAGACCCGATAATACGGGGATATGCGAAGGAACACGATGCCGCCCAGACGGGAAGGAAGGGACGGATGGCATACATCGACGATCCGGAGACTCAGCGTGCAAATCTGAGCTTCATCAAGGCATCCATGCGCGAACCTTTGCTGTCGCGCGACCATGAATTCGACCTCGCCCGAAAATGGCGCGAAGGCAACGACGAACGCGCCCTGCATCAACTGGTCCGGGCCTATACCCGTCTGGTGGTGGCCACCGCATCGCGTTTCCGCAACTATGGCCTGCCGATGGGCGATCTCGTCCAGGAAGGCAATGTCGGCCTCATGCAGGCGGCCAGCCGTTTCGAGCCCGACCGCGAGGTGCGTTTCTCCACCTACGCCGCCTGGTGGATCCGCTCCGCCATGCAGGACTACATCCTGCGAAACTGGTCGATCGTGCGGACCGGCACCACCGCCGCGCAGAAATCCCTGTTCTTCAACCTGCGCCGGCTGCGCGCCAAGATCGACAGCGCCACCCAGAACGGCAGCGGCGCGCCCATGACCAAGGAAGGCCGCGAGTGGATCGCCGGCGAACTGAAGGTCGAGGTTTCCGAGGTCGAGGCGATGGAGATGCGTCTGTCCGGCTCCGACCAGTCGCTGAACACGCCGGTGGCCGACGGCTCCGACGACGACTGGCAGGATTTCCTGGCCGACCAGCGCCCCTCGCCCGAGGATGTGGTGATCGGCATGCGCGACGCGAACACGCGGTCGCAGTGGCTGGCGGAGGCTCTGGGCGAATTGAGCCCGCGCGAACGCACCATCATCCGCGAACGCCGCCTGCGCGAGGAAGGCGCCACGCTGGAGGAACTCGGCCGTGAACTCGGCGTCAGCAAGGAGCGCGTGCGCCAGTTGGAGCACCGGGCTCTGCTGAAACTGCGGCAGTCGATGCTGAAGCGGGTCGAGGATTCCGACGACCTGCTGGCGGATGCATGAGAAGGAGCCCTCCCCCTGGACAGGAGAGGGCCCATTTTAGCCATCAATGCCGGAAGTGCCGCATTCCGGTCAGCACCATCGCCAAACCCTTCTCGTCCGCAGCGGCGATGACGTCGGCATCACGGATCGAGCCACCGGGCTGGATCACCGCCGTCACCCCCGCTTCGGCGGCAGCCAGCAGGCCGTCGGCAAAGGGGAAGAAGGCATCCGACGCAACGACCGAGCCCCTGGTCAGCGGCTCCGACAGGCCGGCAGCCTTGGCGGCTTCACCCGACTTGATGGCGGCGATGCGGGCGCTGTCGACACGGCTCATCTGGCCGGCACCGACGCCCACAGTTGCACCGTTCTTGGCATAGACGATGGCGTTCGACTTGACGTGCTTGGCGACGCGGAAGGCGAACAGCAGGTCGGCCAGTTCCTGTTCGGTCGGCGCGCGCTTGGTCACGACCTTCAACTCGGCCGGGTCGATGCGGCCGCTGTCGCGGTTTTGCAGCAGGAAGCCACCCGACAGCTGCTTGATCATCATGCCGGGCTCGGCCGGGTTAGGCACGTCCTTGGTCAGCAGCACGCGCAGGTTCTTCTTGGTCGCCAGCAGCGCGCGGGCGGCCTCGTCGGCGTCGGGAGCGATCACCACCTCGGCGAACAGCTTGGAGATTTCCTCGGCAGTCTCGGCGTCCAGGCTGCGGTTGACGGCGATGATGCCGCCGAAGGCGCTGACCGGGTCGCACAGCAGGGCCGACTTGTAGGCCTCCAGCAGGTTGGCCCCCTGGGCGACACCGCAGGGGTTGGCGTGCTTGATGATGGCGACGGCCGGCTGCTCGAACTCCGCCACCAGCTCGAAGGCGGCGTCGGTGTCGTTCAGGTTGTTGTAGGACAGCTCCTTGCCCTGCAACTGCACGGCGGTGGCGACACCCGGACGCTTCTCGCCGGTGACGTAGAAGGCCGCCTGCTGGTGCGGGTTCTCGCCATAACGCAGGGTCTGGGCCAGCGAGCCCGACAGGGTGGTGCGCGGCGGGAAAGTTTCGCCCAGCTGGCCGGCCAGCCAGGTGGAGATGGCGGCGTCGTAGGCGGCGGTGCGGGCATAGGCGCGCTGGGCCAGCTTGCGGCGCAGGGCCAGCGTGACGCAACCGTCATGGGTCGCCAGCTCGTCCATCACCGCCTCATAGTCGGACGGCTCGGTGACGATGGCGACGAAGTCATGGTTCTTGGCGGCGGCGCGGATCATCGCCGGTCCGCCGATGTCGATGTTCTCGACACAGTCGTCATAGGCCGCACCCTTGGCGACCGTCGCCTCGAACGGATAGAGATTGACCACCACCAGATCGATGCCGGGGATGTCATGCTGGGCCATCGCGTCGGCGTGGATGTCGCGGCGGGCCAGGATGCCGCCATGGACGCGCGGATGCAGGGTCTTGACGCGGCCGTCCATGATCTCCGGGAAGCCGGTGTGGTCGGAGACTTCCTTGACCGGCACGCCGGCCTCGGCCAGACGCTGGGCCGAACCGCCGGTCGACAGGATCTCGACGCCACGGGCGGCGAGCGCCTTGCCCAGCTCCACCAGACCGGCCTTGTCGGACACGGAAATCAGGGCGCGGGCAATGCGGACCTTGTCAGGGGCGGGGGCGTGGTTGGCTTTGGGCGGGCTCATGGCGTCATCCTGATCGCTGCGGGAATTTCATAAGGCCGCAGGCAACCGGGGAGACCCGGACAAGCACGGAAGAAGAAAAGCACGGACGGCCACGGAAATGCCGCTCAGCTGTGCTTATCCGCGTCCGCCCGGCCGATGGTGGCCCGGACGGAGATGGATAAGCACGGCGAGACGAGTCCCATGGTCGTCCGTGCCCCAAATCCCGTGTTCATCCGTGTTTCCACGCCTCTCCCGAAGGAGATAGGCCCGGCCACCGCGGATGGGCGCGATTTACGCCGCCTTGCGCTCGCGGCGCAAGGCCCATTTCACCGTCAGCCCTTCGGGGCCGCATTGTCCCTGCATCATGATCTGCCGGGTGCGTCGGGGCTCCTCCCCGCTGCCAAGATAGACGCTCTCCGCCACTTCCAGCACGGCGCCGGTCACCCGCATGCGCCAGGCATTGCCGCTGGGCAGGCGCAGAAGGACCTGATCGTCGCCGCCATTGCCCTGCGCCTGGACGGGAACGACCTGGACGTTGGGGTGCAAATGAAAGCGGATGGCGTAAGGCTGCGGCTGGGGCGTGGCGCCGATCACCGGTTCCAGCGTGTCCTCGCCGCGCAAATCCTCGCCATTGTCGGCCAGATAGACACGGCGGCGGTGCAGCAGGCCGAAGCCCTTGCTGTAGCCGTTGTGGCTGGCGACCACCAGCATGGCGCCGTCGGATTCCTGGCGTTCGCAACTGACATTCGTCGGCCGACGCCCCAATCCGCCCTTTTCCAGCACTTCCGACGAGTTGGTGTCGGCAACCGCCATGGTTGAATGCGCAGAGGTGCCGGCCAGCGCCGCGCGCCAGGGGCCGCGCTGGGACGGGTGGCTGCCGCAATTGACGATCAGCCGCTCCTTGTTGACGGAGACCTCCATCGACAGGGTGCCGGCATGGGCGGTGCGGTCCAACCCGGCCGGCGGCGGTGCGCCGGTGTCGAGCAGAACCAGCGTGCGCCCGGCGAGCAGGCGCTCGAAGCCGGTGTGCGGCGCGCTCTTCAGCGGACGGCCGCGGGCATCGGCCTGGGCCAGCACCGTGTCGATCAGCGCCGGCTCCTCCTCCCGCCCGCCATTGAACAGGGCGAGCCCGCCATCGACATGGCGGAAGAAGCGGAGCGCCGGCGTCATGCGGTCAATGGCGTGCTGGAGGGTTTCCGGCACCTCCTCCTTCGCGACGCGCAGAACGGCACGCATGTCGATCAGGTCACGCAGCACCCGCATCTGGATCGACGGGTTGCGCTCGACATGGCCACCGTCGGGCAGGATCTGGCGCGGCAGCTCCTTGTCGAGCAGGCGCAACGCCTCCCGCGCCGCCTTGTCCTGGTCGGGCAGGCAATAGCCGCCATAGAGCAGGCCCTTGATCGCGCCGATCAGCCGCTCGCCATCCAGCTTGGCCGGCGCCACCCGCAGCAGATGGCGCAGCTGGCGGGCCATGCTCTCGAACACACGGGCGCGGAACTCGTCGTCGGCGGACGCACAGTAGAAGTCATGCAGGCCGATCCAGCTGGACAACCGCACGCCCAGCACGTCGGGCGCCCAGCTCTGCGAATGCCAGCCGCCATTCTGGTCCAGCCAGGACCACACCAGCACCCGCGCCCGGCGCCTTGCGGTGTCGCCGCCGACCGCGCGCAGGTCGCGCAGCCATTCGAAGCCATGGGCGGCGCGCAGCCAGCCGTGGCTGACGCCTTGGGGCCGCCAGTTGGGCGTGCCGTTGGGGTCGACCATGACCAGCTGGCCGGCAAAGCTCATCCGGCCGGCCAGCATCGCATTGCCGTTGTCGGTATCGCCCGGCCAGGGATCGGGCGGGATCACCGCCAGCGCCCCCGGAGCCTTGCCGCCCAGCATCAGGGCGTAGAGAGGATTCCCATAGGCAAGGCGTGCCATGCCGCTGCGAAACCGTCCGTTCCCGTCGCCCATCTGCGCCGACTCCTTCAGGACCGCGAGCGGCGTCGACGGCCGGCGGAGGGTGATGATGCGGTGCGGGAGAACGCGGACGGAAGCATGGCTCGTGTCGTATCAATTCGCCGCCCGTACCGCAAGACAGGGCTGGGATTTATCCCGCGGTGCGGACCGGCAATCCCAACTCCCCCGGATGTCCGTCCGGTGTCAGTCCGGGCGTCGGCGCAGGCGCGCCACGAAGAAGCCGTCGATCCCGCCGAGATCGGCCAGCATGCCCGGCAGGCTGCGGACCTCCCCCGCCTCGTTGATCGGCTCCGACAGGCCGCCGAGCTCGTCGGCGCTCACAGGCCAACGCTCCACCCGCCTGTCCTGTTCCAGCAGGCGGGCGACCTGCACCTCCCCCTCCCCCGGCTGGATGGAGCAGGTGCAGTAGATCAGCGTGCCGCCGGGCTTCACCAGTTCGACCGAGCGGGCGAGCAGCCGCGACTGGGCGCGGGCCAGTTTGGCGATGTCATCGGGCGTCTTGACCCGGAGGATGTCGGGGTGACGCCGGATCGCACCCGTGGCCGAGCAGGGCGCGTCGAGCAGCACGGCATCGGCCGGCGCCTCCGGCTCCCAGGTGGCTGCGTCGGCGGCCAGCACCTCGGCCTCAAGGCGCAGGCGCTTCAGGTTCTCCGTCACCCGTTCCAGCCGGCGGGCCGAGCGGTCGATGGCGGTCACCTGCGCGCCCTGCACCACCAGCTGCGCCGTTTTGCCGCCGGGGGCGGCGCACAGGTCGAACACGCGCTTGCCTGCCAGATCGCCGAACAGCTTGGCCGGCAGCGAGGCGGCGAGATCCTGGATCCACCATTCCCCGTCCTCGAAGCCAGGAAGCTCGGTCACCGACCCTCCGGGCGGGCGGCGCAGCGATCCGGTCGGCAGCAGGGTGGCGCCCAACCGCTCCGCCCAGCCCTCCGGATCGGACTTCACCGTGATGTCGAGCGGCGCTTCGTGCAGGTGCGCCTCGACGATGCCTCGGGTGCGGGCGGTGCCGTAGGCGGAGCGCCAGGACAGCCACAGCCAGTCCGGCGTGTTCAGCCGCCCGGCATCCTGCCGCGCCGCCATCTCCGCCCCCTCGCGGCCGATCCGGCGCAGAACGGCATTGATCAGCCCCTTGTAGGGGGCCGCGTTGCGGGCGGCCGCCAGCTCCACCGCGGTGTCGACGGCGGCATGGGCGGGGGTGTTCAGGAAGACCAGCTGCGCCGTGCCCAGCCGCAGCATGTCGTGGATGGCCGCCTTGGGCAGGCCCGGCTTGGCGAGGCTGGCCTGGATCATCTCGTCGATCTGGCCCAGCCGGCGCAGGACGGTGGCGACCAGCAGGCGGACGAAGCCGCGGTCGCGCGGCTGCAGCGCCGCCAGTTCGGGATGCGCGTCGAACGCGTCGTCGAAGGGAACGGACTTGCGCAGCACGTCGCGCAGCAAGTCGAGCGCAACGCCGCGCGCGGCGAGGGAAGTGTCGGTCATGTGTATGGATCTAGCGCGCCGGACGGCCAGTGTCGATACGGGATGCCCAGCGATTTCAAAAGCCCGTTGCCGGACCGCGGAAGCTGGAAAAGCGAAGGGCCGGTGCGTTGCCGCCCGGCCCTTTGATCTTCGCTTTTACCGGAGAACTGGAGCGGGCGAAGGGATTCGAACCCTCGACCCCAACCTTGGCAAGGTTGTGCTCTACCCCTGAGCTACGCCCGCGCTCCCGTCGTCCGGGAGCCGCTTTCTACGGAAACGCGGCCTCCGCCGCAAGAGGAAAATTCACCCTCCCCTCACTTTTTTCGCGGCGGCGTCTCTTGCCCTCGCTGTCGCTGTTTCCGCACCGCGGCACCGGGCGCCTTGCGTCCCGTCTTGTGTCTGGGCGGCGGCGCGCTATGGTACGCGGCCATACGGCAACGGATGGAGACTGCGGCATGGCCGGCACCATCACCCTGACCCGCGATGGAGCGGTCGCGACCCTGACCCTGTCCAACCCGGACAAGCTGAACGCCTTCGACAAGCCGATGTGGCACGCCCTGGTCGGTCACCTGGGCGCGCTGGAAGCCGACGAAGGAGTCCGCGTCGTCGTCATGCGCGGCGGCCCCGGCTCCAACGGTGCCCGCAGCTTCTCCCCCGGCGCCGACATCTCGGAGTTCGAGAGCGAGCGCAACAACCCCGAACAGGGGGCGACCTACGGCGACCTGATGGACGAGGGGCTGGACGGCCTGCGCGCCTTGCGCCAGCCGGTGCTGGCCGCCATCGACGGCCCCTGCTGCGGCATCGGTCTGGCGGTGGCGCTGGCCTGCGACCTCCGGGTCTGTTCGGAGAGCAGCCGCTTCGGCGTGCCGGTCAGCCGGCTCGGCATCTCCATGGGACCGACGGAACTGAAGCTGGTCGCCGATGTCGCCGGCGGTCCGGCGGCCCTGGAGATCCTGCTGGAAGGCCGCGTCTTCGGTGCGGCGGAGGCCAAGGACAAGAGGCTTGTCCACCGCATCGTGCCGGATGAAGGCTTCGAGGCGGAGATCGCCGCCACACTCCAGCGCATCGCCGCCGGCGCGCCGCTGGCTGCGACCCTGCACAAGCGCTATGTCCGCCGCCTGTCCGATCCGGCTCCGCTGACCGAGGCCGAGATCGCCGAATGCTACCGCTGCTTCGGCACCGAAGACTTCCGCGAGGGATACAGGGCTTTCCTGGAAAAGCGGAAGCCCGTGTTCACCGGGCGGTGACGTGGTAAGGCTGGCGGCCTGTTCAGGACGAGCCACTGAGGAGCCACACCGCGATGACGATCCATCCAACCGCCCGCCCCTTGCCGCAAAAGACCATCGGCGTGCTCGGCGGCATGAGCAACCAGGCCACCGGCGAATATTACCGCCTTCTCAACGATGGGCTGAATGCCCGGCTGGGCGGCTGGGACAACGGCGAGATCGTCATCGTCAGCGTGAATTTCGGCAACATCGAGCATTTCGTCCGCACCGGCGACTGGGCCGGCGCGGAGCGCTACCTGTCGGACAAGGTCGATGCGCTGGAACGGGCGGGCGCCGATCTGGTCGTCTGCGTGTCCAACACCATGCACCGGGTGGTCGAGCCGATCATGGAGGGTCGCGCCATCCCCTTCATCCACATCGCCGACCCGACGGGCGAGGCGATCGTGAAGGCCGGGCTGACGCGGGTCGGCCTGCTCGGCACCGCGGCGACCATGCGGTCCGACCTGCTGGCGGAACGGTTCCGCGACCGTTTCGGCATTGAGCTTCTGGTGCCAGACGAGGCCGACCAGGTCATCGTCGACCGCATCATCTTCGACGAGCTGGTGCGGCGCGACCTGCGCCCCGACTCCAAAGCCGAGTACCTGCGCATCGTCGAGGATCTGCGCCGCCGCGGCGCCGGAGGCGTGATCCTGGGCTGCACCGAGATCTTCCTGCTGATCGACCAGCCCGACCTGCCGGGCTTCCCGGTGTTCGACACCACACGGCTGCACACGCAGGCGGCAGTGGACTTCGTCTCCGCGGCCGGGTGATCCGTCTCCGACCGCGCTTACGCATGGCAGGGCTTTCGCATGGGCGATGGTCAATGTGGCGGGACGCCTCACATTCGTAGGGTTCCGCTTCCTGCCTGACGGTCCGTCATGTCGCGCGTCACCCCGCTGATCATCGCCTGCGCCCTGTTCATGGAGAACCTCGACTCGACGGTGATCGCCACCGCCCTGCCGGAGATCGCACGGTCGATGGGCGAGGATCCGCTGCGCCTCAGTCTGGCGATGACCTCCTACATGCTGGCGCTGGCGGTGTTCCTGCCGGTCAGCGGCTGGGCGGCCGACCGTTACGGCGCCCGCACCGTCTTCGCCAGCGCCATCGGCGTCTTCATGGCGGGCTCCATCGCCTGCGGCCTGTCGAACGGGCTGGCGGAACTGGTGGCTGCCCGCATCCTCCAGGGCATGGGCGGGGCGATGATGGTGCCGGTCGGCCGGCTGATCCTGCTGCGCACCGTGCCCAAGGACCAGTTGGTGACGGCGATGGCGCGGATGACCCTGCCGGCGCTGATCGGGCCAGCGCTGGGGCCGCTGGTCGGCGGGGCGATCACCACCTACGCCTCCTGGCGCTGGATTTTCTTCATCAACGTGCCGATCGCGCTGATCGGCATCGCGCTGGTTCTGGCGCTGATCCCCAACCTGAAGGAGGAGCAGCGCGATCCCTTCGATGCCCGCGGCTTCCTATGGAGTTCCATCGCGCTCGCCGCCTTCATGTTCGGGTTCGAGAATGTCGGGCGCGACCTGCTGCCGGCCTATGCGGTCGCGATCCTGCTGACGGTGGCGCTGCTGGCGACGCTGGCCTATCTGCGCCATGCCCGGCGGGTGGCGCGGCCGGTGCTGGACCCGTCCCTGTTCAGATTGCAGACCTACCGGGCGTCGGTCCTGGGCGGCACCCTGTTCCGCATCGGCATCGGCGCGGTGCCCTTCCTGATGCCGGTGATGCTGCAGATCGGCTTCGGCCTGACCGCCTTCGAGTCGGGCGCCCTCACCTTCGCCGGGGCGGCGGGTGCCCTGACCATGAAGGCGCTGGCCGGCCCGATCCTGCGCCGCTTCGGCTTCCGACCGGTGCTGACGCTGAATTCCATCGTCAGCGGCGTGATCCTGGCCAGCTACGGCGCCTTCCGCCCCGACACGCCGCATCTGGTGATCCTGGGCGCGCTGCTGCTGGGCGGCTTTTTCCGGTCGCTGCAATTCACCGGCATGAACACGCTGAGCTATGCCGAAGTGCCGCAGCCGATGACCAGCCGCGCCAACACGCTGGCCAGCGTGATGCAGCAGCTGTCGATGAGCCTGGGCGTCGCCGTCGGCGCCACCACGCTCCACCTGACCGTGCAGTGGAGCGGCACGCTGACCCCGGCCTCCTTCGTTCCCGCCTTCCTGACGGTTGGACTGATGGCCTGTGCGTCCAGCCTGCCCTTCTGGCGCCTGCCCGCCGATGCCGGCGACGAGATCAGCGGACATATCGGCCGCCGCGGTGCGGACAAGCCAGCGGGCGATGCCCGCAGCGCGACAGTCAAGGCGGCTGCCCTGACCGACGCCGCGGATTAGCAAAATAGAGGCGAACGGCCGCCGTCCTGTTTCCGAGAACCGACAGAAGCCCTATCCATTTTGCGGATATACCTGAATCGCTGGTACTTCGGATGAGAATAATTCCGGCGATCATGATTAATTTTCGTGCGAGTCAGGGTTGGTAGCGCGTGCGTTCCGGGCGCGTTCCCGCTATAAACATGCATGGCGGCCATGCGCCGTCCTCAAGATAAACGGGAGGCTCCGGGCGGCTGCGCATCGGGGCGGGACAGCATGATGGATTGGGACAAGCTTCGGGTCTTCCACGCGGTGGCCGAAGCCGGCAGCTTCACGCACGCCGGTGAGACGTTGAACCTCAGCCAGTCGGCGGTCAGCCGCCAGATCAGCGCGCTTGAGGAAAGCCTGGGCGTTCCGCTGTTTCACCGCCACGCCCGCGGGCTGATCCTGACCGAACAGGGCGAGTTGCTTCACCGCACCGCCCGCGACGTCTTCGCCAAGCTGTCGATGACCGAGGCGATGCTGACCGAAAGCCGGGAGCATCCCAAGGGCCCGCTGCGGGTGACGACGACCGTCGCCTTCGGATCGACTTGGCTGACGCCGCGCATCAACGAGTTCATGTCGATCTACCCCGACATCCAGTTGACGCTGCTGATCGACGACGACGAGCTGGATCTGGCGATGCGCGAGGCGGACATCGCCATCCGCATGAACACGCCGCGCCAGCCGGACCTGATCCAGCGGCACCTGATGTCGATCCGCTTCCACCTCTATGCCAGCCAGAGCTATCTGAAGAAGAAGGGCACGCCCAAGACGCTGGCGGAGTTGGACAGCCACGACCTGATCACCTATCCGCCCGACGTGCGGGCACCGATCCCCAATGTCAACTGGATCATGGAGATGGGCGACCCGTCGCCCAACCGGAAGCCGATCCTGCAAGTCAACAGCGTCTACGCCATCTACCGCGCGGTGGAGAGCGGGCTAGGCATCGGCGCGCTGCCCGACTTCCTGGTCGATAGCTTCTCCAAGGACGTGACGCGTATCCTTCCGGACGTCGACGGTCCGAAGGTCGACGCGTACTTCGTCTATGCCGAAGAATTGCGCCATTCCAAGCGCATCGCCGTCTTCCGCGACTTCCTGGTTAAAAAAGTGGCAGAAACTCCGTTCTGACCACGAACATATCCAGTGATCCTGTAAGAGAATTGCTGAAAACGACAGCGCCGCTCCGACTTACCGGAGCGGCGCTGTCGTTTTCAGCATTTTTATTAGCTTCCTAAGGGAAGTCTGAAGCCATGCGTGCCTTGCATGGTAGATTTATACATTTATGCCTGGAAAGTTGGCAGCAGAATGGTCAAATTTTGATCGTTGGATGTTGCGACGCAGCATCTGATGTTTCGTCCCGGAGGTCTCCCCTCCGGGGTTGGGTCCTCGGACCCAGCGTCTCCCAGACGTGAAGCCTCCCTGTTCAACTCGCCGCTAATCCATCGGGTTAGCGGCGGTTTTTTTATGCGGGCAGGGTCTGGGGGAACTCAGGGGGAACAGAACTCCCTGGCTTGGCTGGTTCTCTACCCTCCCTGGTGCCGCTGGCAGCGCCTGTGCGAGCGAGTGCTCTTCCACCATTCTGACCATGACGATGCCGGCCAGCGAGCCAGAACGCCAGAGGGCGCCCATTGATCGTTCATCCGGCCAAGCCTGGCCCGCGCGCCCTCATCCATACCAGCAGCCGCGAAACCGCAGCGCTTCAGCCGCACATCGACCGCACTCCGGCAGCGCACGCCGCAGCGCCCCACAGCGGCAGTGCAGGGCCGCGTCCAGGGTAGGCTGGCGATGGACTTCGACGTGATCGGGGATGTAGGCGCAATAACGCAATCTGTTGGCAGACCCGATGCGATGCCCTCCGCGGCGACCCCATAACGGGCGACATCACGCTAGCGACGTTGACCAGATGCCGCGAACGCCCGGTCAGGGAGACCGATGTCTTCACTTGGACGAGGTCGAGATATAGGCATCCGCCGCGCTCGCAACATCGAGGAGCCGGACTTCGCCGGCATCACTTAAACGGTAGCACGGCGGCTTTGCCACATAATCAGGCCCGTACCGCAACTCTTTTTGCCAGCCCTTGAGAAATCAACATGAAATCACAGAATAGAGAGAAAAACATCAAACTAGTTATACTGCCAGAAAAATTGATAAGTTTCTAAAAATTGCATTTAGTTCCAAAATATTGCGGTTATTATTTTTTTAATTATGAGGGAGAACAGATTTTTTCCGTATTAAAATTCAGTAAATATTATTTACACGTTAGAGATTGCACCATTTCGTTGATTTTTTTTGCATGTTTTATCTTAGCAACAAAGTGGAACACACTCTATGATTGGGCAGTGTGGCACATTGGTTGTGACGCTCACGCACTGCTTGCAAGGTGAAACACCCATGTCGCCGTCGCCGTCCACTCTCGCGTTGATCCGCCAAAGCCTGATGTCGGGCGGTCGCCTGCCGGCAATGGTTGCGGCACCCATCGCACTCGGCGTTTCGCTGGCCGGCAGTGCCGCATCGGCGGAAACACTGTCCACGGTTCAGAACCAGACTTTCGAGCCGACCGGCAGCAACATCCTCATCACCAGCACCGGCGGCGTGGTCGATAGCGGTACCGGCAATGTGTACACCGATCAGACCACCGGCGTGTGGGTCAAGTCTGCCGGCGGCTGGACCCTGACAAACCAGGGTACGATCAGTATTTCGGTCGACACGAACTTCTATCAGGCCGATGGCATCTACGGTCAGACCTACGGCACCGTCATCAATTCCGGACTGATCGACGTTCAGAAAACCTACGATGGCATCCTGTTCGCCAATTCGTCGCCGTCGCTGAGGTCTGTCGTCGAGAACACCGGGACGATCATCGGCAATTGGGCCGGCATCGAATCCTCCCACGCGCTCAACCTCACCAATGGGTCGTCGTCCGACGGAGCGGCGCTGATCAAGAATGTCCGGTCGGCGACGGCGCTCATGCAGACGGATTACGCGGCGGTCATGGTCGCCGGGCTGACCACGCCCTCCTTCGTCACCAACTACGGCACGATCATCGGCACCACCGACGCGCTCTCCGTCACCGGTGTCTCGACCATCGTCAATTATGGGACGATCGCCGCCGGAAACGGCTACAGCGCGATCAAGACCTACGGGTTCGGCGCCGGCAGCCTCATCACCCTGAAGGACGGCAGCGTCGTGGTCGGCGGCATCCAGGCCGGGGGCGCCAATCAGGTTCTGCGGCTGGAGGGCAGCGGCACCCTGTCCGGATCGGTGTCCGGCCTGACCAGCCTGACCATGAACGGAACCGAGTGGACGCTTGGCGGCGCGAGTTCGGCCACCACGACGAACCTCCAGGCCGGCACGCTGCGCGTCAACGGCTCGCTCACCACCGGGCTGCAGCTCAGCAGCGGCACGACGCTCGCCGGCACTGGAACGGTCGTCGGGAACCTGACCACCCCGTCCGGCACCACCCTGTCGCCCGGCGGCTCCAGCACGCCCGGCACCCTGACGGTCGCCGGCAACTACACGCAGGACAGCGGCAGCACGCTGGCGATCCGCACGACCTCGTCCACCGCCAGCAAGCTGGCCGTCACCGGTACCGCCACAATGGGCGGCGCTCTGTCCGTCACTTCGACCGGCAGCGGGTACGGTGCCAGCACGACCTATACCATCCTGACCACGACGGGTGCTCTGGCCGGTGCCTTCACCTCCGTCACCAACAGCGACGCGACGCTGACCCCGACGGCCACCTTCGACACGGCGAACAAGGAAATCAAGCTCACCCTGACCGAGGTGACCTCCCCGCCACCGCCACCCCCGCCGCCTCCACCCCCGCCACCCTC
>Ga0206116_1000096_pt1 | contig 139291 bp, 120 predicted proteins | sample 3A1Ametagenome_FD_178000 | JGI IMG/M metagenome (GOLD analysis project Ga0206116, IMG submission 178000) | Enriched microbial communities from leaf-cutter ant dump, University of Wisconsin, Madison, United States - 3A1A | ecosystem: Environmental > Terrestrial > Nest > Insects nest > Nest dump...
CCAACGAGGCGTTGGCGCAACTGCATGATCGTTTCGCGGGCGAGTACCTGGCGCGGTTTTCCGGAACGCGGGTTACGCATCAGGCACGCCAGGTGCTCTGTCGCCTGTTGCCGCAGGGAGAGCCGCGGCGCGAGGTGGTCGCACAAGCCTTGCACCTGTCGCAGCGCACACTGCAGCGACGCTTGCAGGAGGAGGGCACCAGCTATCAGCAACTGCTCGACGATACGCGCCGGGAATTGGCTGAGCAGTACCTCGGCCAGGTTAGCCTGACGCTACTGGAAATCGCTTATTTGCTGGGATTCGCCGACCCGAGCAACTTCTTCCGCGCCTTTCGCCGTTGGTTCGGTGAAACACCCGGCGAATACCGGGCGCGTCTGGGCATCGCCTCCTGACGCCTCAGTGCCGCCAGAAGGCCGGGAACAGCAACACCAGCACGGTGAGAATCTCCAGGCGCCCCAGCAGCATGCCCAGGGTCAGCAGCCACTTGGCCAGATCCGGGATGCCGGCGTAGTTGCCGGCCGGGCCGACCATCTCGCCCATGCCCGGGCCAACGCCGGAAACCATGGCGGCGGCGCCGGTCAGAGCGGTGATCCAGTCCACTCCGCACATGGCCACCGCCAGCGCCAGGGTGGCGATGGTGATGGTATAGAAGAAGGCGAAAGCCAGAATCGAGCGGACGATATCCTCGTCCAGGCGATGGCGGTTGTACTGTTGCTTGATCACCGCGCGCGGATGGATGAGCTGCTTGAGGTTGGCCTTGAGCAGGATATAGGCGACCTGGAAGCGGAAGATCTTCAGACCGCCGGCGGTGGAGCCGGAACAGCCGCCGACGAAGCCCAGGTAGAAGAACATCATGCTGGCGAACGGGCCCCACAGGTGATAGTCGCCCAGGGCGAAACCGGTGGTGGTCATGATCGAGGTGATGTTCACCGCCACCAGGCGCAATGCATCGAGCCAATGCAGATCGGACGTGCTCCACTTCCACAGCGTGAGCATCAGCCAGCAACTCAGCAGCAGCACGAAGAATCCACGTACCTGCTCGTCGCGCAGCAGCGCGCGGTAGTTGCCCCGCAGCGCCGAAACATACAGCACGAAGGGCAGGCTGCCACAGATCATCACCAGTACGGCGACCCAGTGTACGGCGGGTTGCTGCCAGTGGCCCAGCGAGGCGTCCGAGGTGGAGAAACCGCCGGTGGCGATGGACGACATGGCATGGTTGATCGCATCGAACAGGCTCATGCCCGCCAGCCAGAACGCCAGCACGGCGACGCTGCTGAGGCCGACATAGGCCAGCACCATGTACTTGGCGACCATGTGCGAGCGCGGCATGACCTTGTCCGAGCGATCCGACGATTCGGTCTGGAACAGGCGCATGCCACCGATGCGCAGCATCGGCAGGATCGCCACGGCCATGGCGATGAAGCCGATGCCGCCGAGCCAGTGCAGCAGCGAGCGCCAGATCAGCGTGCCGGGCGACATGTCGTCAAGGCCGCTGAATACCGTGGCGCCGGTGGCGGTAATGCCGGACATGCTCTCGAAGTAGGCGTCGGTGATGCTGGCGCGCTCGGCGAAGAGGAACGGCAGGGCAGCGAAGATCGACACCATCACCCAGCTTGAGACCGTCAGCATGTACATGTCGCGCGGGCGCAGGTGGGTTTGCTGTGGGCGACCCTGCGCGATCATGGCGATGCCGGTCAGGGCGGTGATCAGGCTGGACCAGAGAAACGCGTTGATTCCCTGCGGCTGCTCGAAGATCAGCAGGGTGATCACTGGCACCAGCATGCTCAGTGCCAGGGTGATCAGAAAGATGCCGTTGATGAAGGCAAGAATGCGCAGGCTCGACAGGGGCATCGGTCAATGCTTCCAGAAACTGCGGGTGACCAGCACCAGCAAGGTGAGAATTTCCAGGCGTCCGAGCAGCATGCCGACGGTCAGCAGCCATTTTGCCGAGTCCGGCAAGCTGGCGAAGTTGCCGGCCGGGCCGATGATCGGGCCGAGGCCGGGGCCGACGTTGCACACCGCTGTGGCGGCGCCGGTCAGTGCAGTGACCCAATCCAGCCCGACCAGGGTCAGCGCCAGGGCCAGCACGCCGATGGTGATGGTGAAGAAGAACGAGAAGGTGATCATCGAGCGGACGATTTCCTCGTCCAGGTTGTGGTTGTTGTACTGCTGCTTGATCACCGCGCGCGGGTGCACCAGCTGCATCAGGTTGGCCTTGAGCAGCACATAGGCGACCTGGAAACGGAAGATCTTCAGACCGCCGGCGGTGGAGCCGGAGCAGCCACCGACGAAGGTCAGGTAGAAGAACAGCAGCAGGGCGAAACTGCCCCAGGTGGTGTAGTCGCCGAGGGCGAAGCCGGTGGTGGTGACGATGGAGGTGACATTGACGGCGACGACGCGAAAGGCCGTCAGCCAGTCGTACTCCGAGTTGAGCCACAGCCAGGTGCTGAAGACCAGCCAGGTCAGCAGCAGGAAACCGAGGAAACCGCGCACCTGGTGGTCGCGCAGCAGCGCCCTGCGATTGCCGCGCAGGGTCGCGACGAAGAGCATGAAGGGCAGGCTGCCGAGAATCATGAACACCACGGCTGTCCAGTGCACCGCCGGTTGTGGCCAGTGCGCCAGCGACAGGTCGGACGTGGAGAAGCCGCCCGTGGAGATCGACGCCATCGAGTGGTTGATGGCGTCGAAAGGCGACATGCCCGAAACCCAGAAGGCCAGGAAGCCCAGGCCGGTGAGTCCCAGATAGATCAGCAGGATGTATTTGGCCGCCATGTGCGAGCGCGGCATCACCTTCTCGCCCCAGTCCGACGACTCGGTCTGGAACAGACGCATGCCCCCGACGCGCAGCAGCGGCAGGATCGCCACGGCCATGCCGATGAAGCCGATACCGCCGAGCCAGTGCAGCATCGAGCGCCAGATGAGGATGCCCGGCGACATGTCGTCCAGGCCGACCAGCACGGTCGAGCCGGTGGTGGTGATGCCGGACATGGTTTCGAAGAAGGCGTCGGTGTAGCTGATGTGAGCGATGAACACCATCGGCAGGGCGGCGAAGCAGCACACTACGACCCAACTGGCGGTAGTCAGCAGGTACATGTCGCGTGGGCGGAACTGTAGATGCTGCGGGCGGCCGGGAATGACCAGGGCCAGGCCGGTGATCAAGGTGATCAGGCTCGACCAGAGGAATGCCGAGAGATCTTCAGGGTGTTCGAAGATCAGCAGCGTGAGCATGGGAATGGCCATGCTCACCGCCAGGGTAATCAGGAATATGCCGATGATGAAACCGATGATGCGCAGCGTCGGCAAGGCCATGTGAAGGGGACTCTGGCGAGTTACGGAAAAGGCGCCATTCTACCTGCGGGCCTGAGCGTGTAAACCGCCAACGATAGGGGCTTTACAAGGCCATGGCCAAGCATAGAATAGCCGTCAGTTGCCGGCGTCCGTCGGTTTCCGAGCCCCCCTATCATGTCCGAAGCTAATCCCTGCCTCACGTGCGGCGCCTGCTGCGCGTTTTTTCGTGTGTCCTTCTTCTGGGGCGAGTGCCAATCCGCCGGCGGAAGCGTTCCGGATGAACAGGTCATCCAGGTCAGCCCTCACTACGTGGCCATGCGTGGCACCGAGAGCAAACCGGCGCGCTGCACCCAACTGCTGGGTGATGTCGGTTGCGGCGTGCGCTGCACCATGTATGAACAGCGTTCGAGCAGTTGCCGCGAGTTCGAGGCGTCCTGGGAGAACGGTGTGCACAACCCGCGGTGCGACGATGCACGCAAGGCCCATGGCTTGCCGCCGCTGACGCCGCCCGTGCAGCCAGTCATATCGCCGGATCGCGTCGCCTAGCACAATTGCTTGCCTGAGCCTTGGCGGCTTTGCCCTTGCAGCCTGCGACCGGGCGCTTGAGAATGCGGCCTCTTTGTTTTTGGAGGTGGCCGATGGACGCTCTCGATGCTCTGCTCAATCGTGTTTCCGTTCCCCGTCTGGTCGATCCGGCCCCGGATGCGGCGCAGCGCGAACTGCTGTTTCGCGCCGCCTTGCGCGCCCCGGATCACGGGCAGCTGCGGCCCTGGCGCTTTCTGACGGTAGAGGGCGATGCGCGTACGCGTATGGGGGAGTTGTTCGCCGAAGCGTTGCGTGTCACCGATGCCGAGGTAGCCGACGAGGCGCTGACCAAAGCACGTGGCATGCCGCTGCGCGCGCCGTTGCTGGTGGTGGTGATAGCGCGTACCCAGACGCATCCCAAAGTGCCTGAGTCGGAGCAGGTGATCGCCGCTGGCTGCGCTGCTCACGGCATATTGCTCGCCGCCCATGCTCAAGGGATCGGTGCTGTCTGGCGTACCGGCGACATGGCCTATAACGCCCATGTCGCCAAAGGGCTGGGGTTGGCGGCAGATGAACAGATCATCGCCTACCTCTATCTCGGCACGCCGGAGCGCGAGCTGCGCCGGGCACCGGAGTTAGCGGTCGATGATTTCGTCAGTGCCTGGAACGGCTGATCGGTTAGCAGCGTAGTCGTAGCCCGATGCAATCCGGGGATACCCGCACTTACTCTCCCGGATTGCCTTTGGCTAGGTTCGCTCAGCTCGCCTGTTGTCTGAGCGGCAGGCTTAGCGTGGCGATGAATCCACCGTCCGGGTGATTGGCCAGCAACAGCTCGCCGCCATGACGTTGCGCCGCCCGGCGTGCGATGGCCAAGCCAAGGCCATGACCCGAGCCGCCTTGCCCGGGGGCACGAAAGAAGGGTTTACCCAACTGCTGCAGGTATTCGACCGCGACCCCAGGGCCGTGGTCGCGCACGCTCAACTCAACCCGCTGGCCCTGATTGCGCACGGCGATAGTGATGGGTTGGCTGCCTGGGTTGAAGCGCAATGCATTGCGCAGCAGGTTGTCCAACGCACGTTCCAGCATGTCCGGCCAGCCTTGCAGGCTCACGTTCGGATCGATATGCGTCTGCAACTGCTGTTCAGGAGCGGTCAGTCGCGCATCTTCCTGCAGTTTGCCCAATATGGCGGTAAGGTCGACTGGTTGGGCGGCACCGGGATCGGCATCGAGGCGGGCGAGGGTGAGAATTTCGCTGATCAGCGCTTCCAATCGATCACATTCCTGACGCAGGCGCGGCCAGAGTTTCTCCCTTTCGGCTGCCTCGGCACGTTCAGCGAGAGCCAAGGCAATGCGCAGGCGTGCCAGCGGCGAGCGCAGCTCGTGGGAAACATCGCGCAGCAACTGACGCTGGCTGCCGATCAGCCCTTGCAGGCGCTCGCCCATGCGGTTGAAGTCCTTGGCCAGCAGCCCCAGCTCGTCACGCCGGGTTGCCAGGCGAGCCAGGCTGTTCTGCTGATAAGCCGTTTGACCAAGGTCGTGCACGGCGCCACGCAGGCGATCCAGCGGGCGGGTGATCGACAGTGTCAGGAACAGGCTGAACAAGGTCAGTACCACCAGTGCGATGGCCAGGGCGCTGAGCGGCCAGAACAGGCTGCCGCGGTGCCAGGCGGCCAGTTCTGGGTGCGGAATACGGTAGATGAACAGGTAGCTCTCGCCGCTCGTTGGGCTGGTGTACTCGGCTGTCAGGCGGCGCCAGGGCAGGCGACGATCGTCACCGTGGCGAGCCTCGAACGCAGCCGCGCGCGAGGGGAAGGTGCCCTTGATCACCTGCTGACCGCTCTCGCCGAGCACCTGCACGTCGATGCGGTACTCGCGCTTACGCTCTTCGAGCAGGCGTTGAGCGGCACGCTCGCCTTGTTGTTCGTAGAGCTCGGTCCATTGCCGGTCGAGCTCGTCGAGCCCCGGGTGCTGGTTGAGAATCCAGGCGTCCTGGTTCAGGGCGCGGCCGAGCAGCATGGAAAGCCCCGCCACCAGGGCGATGGCCAACCAGAAGGTGGCAAGAATGCGCCAGAACAATGACCGCACGGTGTCTCCTCATGAAAAAACCGCCGGGCCAAAGGCGCGGCGGTCAGGGAATGGGCTCGAGGCTCAGTTGGCCTTGGCTTCCTTCTCGGCTTTCCAGGCCTTGAACTCGGCCATTTCGGCGCGGCGAGCTTCCATTTTCTTCTGGTGTTCGTCGAAGGCCTTCTGTTGCTCCGGGTTGAGCAGGTCACGCAGGGCCTTGTGTTGTGCGGCGCGGGCGGTTTCCAGCTCTTTTTTCATGGCCTGCTTTTCGGCTTCCGGCAGCTTGTCCAGGTAGCGCTTGGTGATTTCACGATGGGACTTCATCTGCTCGCCCATCAGTTTGTGAAACTCCTGGCGCTGCTCCTTGCTCAGGTTCAGTTCCTTGAACATGCCTGGGCCACGGTCGTGATGACGCGGGCCGCCTTCGTCCATTGGCATGGCGATGGCCAGGGTCGGCAGGGCAGCGGCGAACAGCAGGGCGGTGAGGGTCTTACGCATGGTGTTTCTCCTTGTCTCGAAACCGGTAACGACCGGATGGGCTCATTATGCGGCGGTCAAGGTCAAGGGCAGTCAGGCGTGGGTAAAGCTTCGGTAAAGGCGATGTTTCGAGGCATTTACGCAAGCAGCCGTCATGGCGCGTAGTAATAGCCGCGGCTGCGCAGGGCGAGGATGCGTGGACGGCCATCCGGGTGCGGGCCGAGCTTCTTGCGCAGGTTGCTGACGTGCATGTCCAGGCTGCGGTCATACAGTGTCAGCTTGCGGCCCAGGGCCAGTTGCGCCAGTTCCTGCTTGTCCAGCGGTTCGCCGGGCTGGCGTAGCAGGGCTTCGAGCAGGCGGCTCTCGGAAACGGTCAGCGGCATGTCATGTTCGCCAATGCTGACCACGCCACGGTTGGGGCTGAAGCTCAGGTCGCCCAGTTCCAGCTGACTGCTGATTGGTGCCGGCGCAGTGCGGCGTAGTACGGCGCGCAGGCGTGCGGTCAGCTCGCGCGGATCACAGGGCTTGGCCAGGTAATCGTCGGCACCGAGTTCCAGGCCGAGAATGCGATCCAGCGGTTCGCCACGCGCCGACAGCATCAGCACTGGGAGCTCAGGATGTTCGTTGCGCAGTTGCTTGAGCAGTTCCAGGCCGCTGCCGTCGGGCAGCATCACGTCCAGTACCACGGCATCCGGCGCCTGCGCGGTGAGGGTCTGGCGGGCGCTGCCGGCTTCATGACACGCCGTGACCTGGAAACCTTCCTGGGTCAGCCAACTGACCAGTAGCTCGCACAGTTCCTGGTCGTCATCGATCAGCAATAAACGGCTCATGGGCTCAGTTGATCCACTCGCGGCGGGTTTTGCGTCGGCCACGCAGTACCGCGCCAACCAGTACGGAAATCAGGCTGAGACCGGCGCCGAGGGCGAACCAGGTCTGTTCCTCGCTGAGCAGTTTCGGCTGAGTCTGAGCCTGGCTCTCCTTGAGTTGCAGGCGCAGGCGCTGGTTTTCCTGGCGCAGGCGCTGCAGTTGCACGGCGTTATTAGCCTCCTGCTCGCTGCGCAATTGCTCGCTCTGCTCCAGGCGCTGCTGCAGCACTGCGCTCTGTGTCTCTGCCGCAGAATCCGTGGCCGCAGGGGGCGTGGCATTTTCCTCGGCCTGCGCAAGCGCACAGGTCAACAACAGGGTGACCAGCAGGGACAGTGGGATCGGGCGCATCGCGATTCCTTGTATGCGAGAGCAGCTTGGGCAGGGATCAGGGGAAGACTTTTTTGAAGGGCTTGACGACGACACTGGCGTATACGCCAGCCGCGCGATAAGGATCGGCATCGGCCCAGGCTTGCGCAGCTTCCAGTGAGTCGAATTCCGCGACGATCAGACTGCCGCTGAAGCCTGCCTGGCCCGGGTCATTGCTGTCGATTGCCGGATGTGGGCCGGCCACTACCACGCGGCCTTCCTGCTTGAGCTGCTCAAGACGCGCGAGGTGAGCCGGGCGCGCGGCAAGGCGATTTTCCAGGGAGTTTTCGACGTCGGTGGCGATGATGGCGTAGAGCATCTCAGTCCTTATTTGGATCGACCTAGGGAGGGAAGGGCAAGCATTTATGCCAGACAACGGCAGCTAGAAGACGGATGTGGGGCATAATAACAAACATCAATCTCAACGAAAGCGCCGCCATGATTGTCGATCTGCACTGCCACAGCACCGCCTCCGATGGCGCCCTGGCCCCTTCCGTACTGGTGGCTCGGGCGCATGCGCGTGGTGTGCGGTTGCTGGCATTGACCGATCACGACACCCTCGAAGGTCTCGAGGAGGCACGCAGCGCCGCGGCAGCGTTGGATATGCAATTGGTCAATGGCATCGAACTGTCATGCACCTGGGGCGGGGCGACCATTCACGTGCTGGGCTACGCCTTCGAGCGTGAGGCACCGGCGTTACGCCAGGCCATCGAGGCTTTGCATCATGGTCGCTGGCAGCGCGCCGAGGAAATCGACCGGCGCCTGGCCGCCAAAGGCATGCCAGGCGCGCTGGATGGCGCCCGCGCGATCCAGCGAGAGCTGGGCGATAGCGGCAACGCGCCGGCGCGACCGCATTTTGCCGAATTCATGGTACGTGCGGGGTTCGTGCGCGACCGTGCCGAAGCCTTTCGCAAGTGGCTGGGATCGGGCAAGTTGGGCGATGTCAAACAGCATTGGCCGGCTCTCGAGGAGACCGTCGACACCTTGCGGGCCGCTAATGCCTGGATCAGCCTGGCGCATCCGTGGCAGTACGACTTTACTCGCAGTAAGCGTCGGCGTTTGGTAGCCGATTTTGCGGCGGCAGGTGGACATGCCCTGGAAGTGGTCAATGGCATGCAACCGGCCGAGCAGGTCGGCGGCCTGGCGATTCTGGCGCGTGAATTCGGCTTGATGGCCAGTGTCGGCAGCGATTTTCATGCGCCGGGTGACTGGTCCGAACTGGGCATGTATCGCCCGCTACCCGATGACCTGACGGCGCTCTGGGAGCGCTTCGACCATGTACAGTCATCCGCTGTCACCCCATGAGCAGGGAGCAAGTGTGAGTCAATTCTTCCAGGTTCACCCGGAGAACCCCCAAGCTCGCCTGATAAAACAGGCGGTAGAGATCATTCGTAGTGGCGGTGTGGTGGTCTATCCCACCGATTCGTCCTACGCGCTGGGCTGCATGATCGGCGACAAGAATGCGGTGGAACGCATTCGGCGCCTGCGTCAGCTCGACGACAAGCACAACTTCACCCTGGTCTGCCGTGATCTGTCGCAGATCGGTCTGTTCGCCAAGGTCGATACCGCGGCCTTCCGTTTGTTGAAGAACCATACGCCAGGCCCTTACACCTTCATTCTCAATGCCACACGCGAAGTGCCGCGCATGCTCTTGCATCCCAAGCGCCGCACCATCGGCATTCGCGTGCCGAGCCATCCCATTGCCTTGGCGCTGCTGGAGCAATTGGGCGAGCCGCTGATGAGCGTCAGCCTGATTTTGCCGGGTGACGATCTGCCGCTTTCCGACCCGTACGAGATGCGCCAGATGCTCGAGCACCAGGTCGATCTGATCATCGACGGCGGCTTTGGCGGGCTGGAGGCTTCCACCGTGGTCAATCTGGCGGACGACTCGCCGGAGATCATCCGGGTCGGTTGTGGTGATCCGTCGCCGTTCGAAGGTGATGAGTGATGGTTCGCCTCTCTGTCCGAGGCCGTAGGCAATGAGCGAGAACCTTGTGCCAGCCGTAGACAGTCAGGCCGGCGCGCAGCAGGAGCTGCCGTTCGCTCTGGTCTATGGTGAGGCCGTTACCGAGCTGCCACTGGATCTGTACATCCCGCCGGATGCGCTGGAGGTGTTTCTCGAGGCCTTCGAAGGGCCGCTCGACCTGCTGCTGTACCTGATTCGCAAGCAGAACATCGACATTCTCGACATCCCTGTGGCGGAAATCACCCGTCAGTACATGGGCTACGTCGAACTGATGCATACGGTGCGCCTGGAGCTGGCTGCCGAGTACCTGGTGATGGCGGCCATGCTCGCCGAGATCAAGTCGCGCATGCTGCTGCCGCGTTCGAGCGAGGCGGAAGAGGAAGAGGACGACCCGCGCGCCGAACTGATTCGCCGCCTGCAGGAGTACGAGCGTTTCAAGGCTGCTGCCGAGGGCCTGGACGAGTTGCCGCGGGTGGGCCGCGATGTCACGGTGCCGCGCCTGGACGCTCCGGAGGCGCGTGCGCGCAAGCTGCTGCCGGATGTCAGTCTGGAAGAGGTGCTGCTGTCGATGGCCGAGGTGCTGCGCCGCGCCGACATGTTCGAGAGTCACCAGGTCACCCGTGAAGCGCTGTCGACCCGCGAACGCATGAGCGAAGTGCTCGAACGTCTCAAGGGCGGTGCTTTCGTGCCTTTCATCGAACTGTTCGGTGCCGATGAAGGGCGCTTGGGCGTGGTGGTGACCTTCATGGCCGTGCTCGAATTGATCAAGGAATCTCTGGTCGAGCTGGTGCAAAATGAGCCCTTCGCCGCCATCCACGTCCGAGCCCGTGCTGAATGAACCTGACCGATCCCCGCGAGCTGGCCCAACTGCTCGAAGCCTTTCTTCTGGCGTCCGGCAAGCCACAGTCCCTGGAGCGCCTCTTCGAACTTTTCGAGGAGGGGGAGCGACCGGAACCCGAACAGTTCAAGGAGGCGTTGGACGTTCTACGTCAGTCCTGCGAGGGCCGCGCTTTTGAATTGAAGGAAGTCGCCTCCGGCTATCGTCTGCAGGTGCGCGAGCGTTTCGCACCCTGGGTCGGCCGGCTGTGGGAGGAGCGCCCGCAACGCTACTCGCGTGCGCTGCTGGAGACGCTGGCGCTGATCGCCTATCGCCAGCCCATCACCCGCGGTGAAATCGAAGATGTGCGCGGTGTGGCGGTCAACAGCAACATCACCAAGACCCTGCTCGAGCGCGAGTGGATTCGGGTAGTGGGTTATCGCGACGTGCCTGGCCGTCCGGCGATGTTCGCCACCACCAAGGGTTTTCTCGACCATTTCAATCTCAAGAGCCTCGATGAATTGCCGCCATTGGCTGCTCTGCGGGAGCTGGAGCCGGAACCCGAGCTGGCGCTGGACGACGATGCCGAGGTGCCGGCGGGATTGCAGGCGAGGGCCGATCTGGTTTTGCAGGAAGACGGCGAGCCGGCCGAGCCTCGCGAAGAAACCAGCTTCCGCAGCCTGCTGGCCGAGCTGGACACCATGGAACAGGGGCTCAAGACCGACTTCGACGATCTGCGCCTGGCGGACGATGAAGACGAGTCCGTGGCCAACACGGCCGATCTGGATGACGACGAAACGTTGCATTGAGATCGTTTAAGCCGTTCATCGAATACTTCAATCTCGCCCTCGGCCGCCAGGCCTCTATTCTTGCGCCCATCCGATACTTCCTGTCGAGGCGGTTCAATGAGCAAGAATCCCTGCATCAAGGTCTGCGAGTTCGAGCGGGACATTTGCCTGGGCTGTGGTCGCAGTCGTCAGGAAATCAAAGGCTGGAAGCGCCTGGACAAGAGCGAGCGCCGGGTCTTGCTGGCCGAGGCCGATATGCGCCTGCTGGTGCTGGAGGCGACTGGCCGCCGCAAGCGCTAGGCGTATGCCCGCACTGCTTGCAGGCGTCGTGCTCTGCGGTGAATGCCAGCGATTGCCCAATACCAAGCACTACTACAGAGCTCCTCCTGTGAGCTGCGGTTCAACGGGATACTCGACGGTGCGTGCGCAAGCGTCAGTATCGTCTACCCTAAGGGCTTTGCAGCGCGTATGATGCGCGCCCTTCGATCATCCACTCTACACCGGGAGGTGCCTTTGATGACTGAGCACGAACAACCACGCCCTGCAGGCGAGAAACTGCAGAAAGTCCTGGCCCGTATGGGCCTTGCCTCGCGCCGCGAGATCGAGACCTGGATCGGCGAGGGCCGCGTCAAGGTCAATGGCGTAGCTGCCACGCTCGGCCAGCGCGTCGATAGCCATGACGCCATTGCCCTCGATGGCCGTCTGCTCAAGCGCGAAGAGATTGCCGGCTCGGTACGCCGTGTGCTGATCTACAACAAGCCGGATGGTGAGATCTGCACCCGTGATGATCCGGAAGGCCGTCCTACCGTATTCGACCGTTTGCCGCGCCCGAAAGAAGGTCGCTGGATCAATATCGGCCGCCTCGACATCAACACCACCGGTTTGCTGCTGTTCACGACCGATGGTGAGTTGGCCAACCGCCTGATGCACCCCTCCTACCAGATGGATCGTGAGTACGCCGTACGCGTGCGCGGTGAAGTCACCGAAGAAATGCTGGAGAACCTCAAGACCGGGGTCATGCTCGAAGACGGTCCGGCCAAGTTCACCGACATCAAGGAAGCACCAGGAGGTGAAGGCTTCAACCACTGGTACCACTGCGTGGTGATGGAAGGGCGTAACCGCGAAGTTCGTCGTCTGTGGGAGTCCCAGGGGCTGGTTGTCAGCCGCCTGAAGCGCGTGCGCTTCGGTCCGGTATTCCTGACCTCCGATCTGACCATGGGCCGCTGGCGTGAGATGGATCAGCGCGAAGTGGACATTCTCAGTGCTGAAGTCGGCCTGACGCCGCAGGCACTGCCAGCGATGAAGGAAAAGACCCGCGAGAAGCTCGACCGCTTGCAGCGCAAGTCGGCCAAGCCGGTGGAAGTGCGTGGCAAGCGCGTACTGCGTCCGGCAAAGGATGAGGCAACTGCAGAGGGCTCCCGTCCGAGTCGTGCGCCACGTCGTGACGAGGGTGAGCAGCGCACGCCGCGTGCACCGCGCAAAGAGGGTGGTGAGCGTCGGGAAAATGGCCGTGGCACGCCGGTCGCCGAGCGTCCGAGTGATGTGAAGAAGCGTCAGCCGCGTCCGGCGGTCGAGCTGGCTGACCGTCCGGCCCGCAAACCCCGTCCGGCCTCGCCGAGCAAGCGTCCGCCTGCTGGTGACGGCCAGCGTCCGGGCTTCGGACGTAAACGCTGATCGACGAAAAAGGGACTCTGCGGAGTCCCTTTTTCATTCTGGCCCGGATTTCATTCGGCAGACGAAAAGCCGTCTCTCAGCCCGCCATGGACAGGCGGTTGCGGCCCTCGCGCTTGGCGACATACAAGGCGCTATCGGCGCGGCGTAGCAGGCTTTCGGCGGATTCACCCGGCAGCAGGCTGGAGCAGCCGAGGCTGATCGAAACATCGATTGGGCGGCCGGCATCCAGGCATTGCAGTTCCATCACGGCAAAACGCAGGCGTTCGCCTACCAGGGCGGCGCCTTCGCGGTTGGTGCCGGAGAGGATCACCAGAAACTCCTCACCGCCATAGCGGAACACCATGTCGATGTTGCGCAACTGGCTCTTGAGGGTCTGAGCGACGGCTTTCAGCACTTCATCGCCCAGTGCATGGCCGTGGTTGTCATTGATCGTCTTGAAGTGATCGATGTCCAGCATCAGCATGGACAGCGGTTGCAAGTTGCGGCGGGCCAGATCCACCTCGCGTTGCAACACTTGATCCATGGCGATGCGGTTGCCGGTGTCGGTCAGTGGGTCGCGTAGGGCGCTTTGCAGAGCGGTGCGGTAGAGCAGGGCGTTGCGCAGTGGAAACAGCAGGCTGGCCAGCAGCGACTCCAGCTGCATCAGCTCTTCTTCGGCAAAGCGCTGCTTGCGACGGAAGATCAGTTCGCCCAGGTATTCCCCTTCGTGGCTCAGACGGTAGCCGGCCGAGTGTGGTGCCCGATCGCCCAGTTCCAGGCGCAGGTCATGTGACGGGTGCTGGAAGGCCAGGGCATCGAGAGGCACCAGGCGCTGCACCTCGCGGAAGAACAGACCGAGAATGCGCTCGACATCCAGGCTGGTTTGCAATTGCAGGCTCAGTTGATGACGCAGCTCCACCAGGCTAGCCGGCTTTAGCGGCAGACTGCGACTGCCAGTAAAGCCAAGGCGCTGCAGTTTGGCGGCGTCGAAATCGATGGTGTTGGATTGGCTGGGGGGAACCATGGAGCTGAACCTCTGGCGCGATGGTGCGACGAGAGGGTTAGAGCGAATTTCATGCCAGCTGGTTCAGGATTGATAAAAATCCTTTTAATTCAGTGGTTTGGGTGTTTCTTTGGCTGGCAAGTGGCAGGCTTTTGCCGGTTGTCTGACGGCAATACTGGCAATGTGCTGCCGCTTGGCGATGGGCGTGGCGGATTTCTGTCGCGGGCCACCCGGCGCCTGGCGCCGGGCGGGTGGTGTTACTGGGCGTCGAAGGCCTGGCCATTGACGCCGGCGCTGTCCGATCCCATCAGGTAGAGATAGACCGGCATGATGTCTTGCGGCAGCGGGCGAGTCGCCGGATTTTCCCCCGGATAGGCCTGGGCGCGCATGTCGGTACGTGTGGCGCCAGGGTTGATGCTGTTGGCGCGTACGTTGCTGATGCCATCGAGTTCGTCGGCCATGACTTGCATCAGGCCTTCGGTGGCGAACTTGGAGACGGCATAGGCGCCCCAATAGGCGCGGCCCTTGCGGCCGACGCTGCTGGAGGTGAAGACCACCGAGGCATCCTGGGACAGCTTGAGCAGCGGCAACAGGGTGCTGCTGAGCATGAACATGGCGTTGACGTTGACATGCATCACGCGCATGAAGTTGTCACCGGACAGCTGTTCCAGCGGTGTCCGTGGGCCGAGGATCGAGGCGTTGTGCAGCAGGCCGTCGAGGCGACCGAATTCGTTCTCGATCATCACCGCCAGTTCGTCGTACTGATGCGGCAGGGCGGTTTCCAGGTTGAAGGGGATCACCACTGGCTGCGGATGGCCGGCGGCCTCGATCTCGTCGTAGACCTGGCTCAGGTTGGCCTCGGTCTTGCCCAGTAGCAGCACTGTGGCGCCGTGTGCGGCGAAGCTCTTGGCGGCTGCCGCGCCGATGCCGCGACCTGCGCCGGTGATCAGGATGACCCGATCCTTGAGCAGATCGGGGCGGGCGGTGTAGTCGAACATGTGAGAATCCTTCGGAGAGCTCTAAGGGTAGGGCGGGGGATGCCCGCCAAATGGGAGAGTGGCGGGTTTCACCCGCCCTGCGAGATCAACAGCTGCAAATGGCGCGGTCGAGGACGGCACGTAGTTCCTGAGGGTGATCCACGACCACGTCGGCGCCCCAGTTGCGTGGGTTGTCTTCGGGGTGGATATAGCCGTAGGTCACTGCAGCAGTGCGGCAGCCAGCGGCTCGGCCAGATTCGATATCGCGCGCATCATCGCCGATGAACAGCACTTCCTCCGGTTTGACGCCCATCTGCTGGCAGGCGAGCAGCAACATGTCCGGGGCTGGTTTGCTCTGCTCGACATGGTCAGGGCAGACCAGTACCGCAGAGCGTTCTGCCAGCTTCAGGCGTTGCATGATCGGCTCGGCGTAGCGCAGCGGCTTGTTGGTGGCAATGCCCCACAGCAGGCGCGCCTGCTCGATATCGCTGAGCAGGTCTTCGATACCGTCGAACGGACGGGTCAGCACCGCGCAATGTTCCTGGTAGCGCTCGAGAAACTCCTGGCGCAGCGCCTCGAAGGCGGGCGAGTCCGGGGCTTCGTCGAACGCACAACTGACCATGGCGCGCGCGCCACCGGAGACCTGGTCACGAATCACCTTGTCCGCCAGCGGTGGCAGGCCGCGTACTGTGCGCATGGCCTGAGTGATGGCGATGAAGTCCGGCGCCGAGTCGAGCAGGGTGCCGTCCATGTCGAAAAGAACCGCTTTCAAACGCATGCGTGTCACTCCTTGCGCAGCGTCTGGATCATGTAGTTGACGTCCACGTCAGCTTCCAGTTTGTAGTGCTTGGTCAGGGGGTTGTAGGTCAGGCCGATGATGTCCTTGACCTCCAGTCCTGCCGCGCGACTCCAGGCGCCGAGTTCGGAGGGGCGAATGAATTTCTTGAAGTCATGGGTGCCGCGTGGCAGCAGGCGCAGGATGTACTCGGCTCCGATCACCGCGAATAGATAGGCCTTGGGGTTGCGGTTGATGGTGGAGAAGAACACCTGGCCGCCGGGTTTGACCAGTTTGTGGCAGGCGCGGATCACCGAGGACGGATCGGGTACGTGCTCGAGCATCTCCAGGCAGGTGACCACATCGAACTGGCCCGGCATTTCCTCGGCGATGGCTTCGGCGGTGATCTGCCGGTATTCGACTTCGACGCCGGACTCCAGTTGATGCAACTGGGCCACGGACAGCGGTGCTTCGCCCATGTCGATGCCGGTGACAGTGGCGCCACGCTGGGCCATTGCCTCGCTGAGGATGCCGCCGCCGCAACCGACGTCGAGCACGCGTTTGCCGGCCAGGCCGACGCGCTCGTCGATCCAGTTCACCCGTAGCGGATTGATGTCGTGCAGAGGTTTGAACTCGCTTTGAAGATCCCACCAGCGGTGTGCCAGTGCCTCGAATTTGGCGATTTCGGCGCGGTCGACGTTGCTCATAAGCATCTCTTTGAAAGCATGGAAAGCGTATCGCCGCCATGTTGCCAGTTTAAGACTCGGCGTGGGGCGGCGTGGATTCGTTCAATGTATGTCAGTTTGTCGCAGTGGCCTGGGAATGTTGTAGTGCCCAAGGGTTATCGGCTGCTCATCTACTTCGTTGATACTCGGTCTGCTCCCTCTCCCATTTATGGGAGAGGGTTGGGGAGAGGGCCTGCCTGGCAGCTCTTTCCCCCGGCCCCTCTCCCGCAAGCGGGAGAGGGGCGAATAAGCGGTGTTACTTGCTGGCGATCCTGGCTCCCCAGTCCTTGGCCTTGGCGATCAGATCGCTTTCGTCCATACGGGTTAGGCGGCCGTCATCCAGCAGTTGCTTGCCACCGACCCACAAGTGTTTCACGCAGTCGCGGCCGCTGGCGTAGATCAGTTGTGAAACCGGATCATAGATCGGTTGCTGGGCCAGGCCGGAAAGGTCGAAAGCGACCACGTCGGCCAGCTTGCCCAGCTCCAGCGAGCCGATCTGGCTCTCCAGGCCCAAGGCGCGGGCACCGTTGAGCGTTGCCATGCGCAGTGCGCTATGGGCGTGCAGAGCGGTGGCCGAGCCGGCAACTGCCTTGGCCAGCAGTGCGGCAGTGCGGGTTTCACCGAGCAGGTCGAGATCGTTGTTGCTTGCCGCACCGTCAGTGCCGATGGCGACGTTGACGCCGGCCTGCCACAGGCGTTCGACCGGGCAGAAGCCGCTGGCCAGTTTCAGGTTGGACTCCGGACAATGGACGATGCTGCAGTTATGCTCCACCAGCAGGGCCAGATCGTCGTCGTCGATCTGGGTCATGTGCACGGCCTGGAAACGTGGGCCGAGCAGGCCTAGGCGAGCCAGGCGTGCCAGCGGGCGCTCGCCGTGCTTGGCGATGGCCTCGGTCACTTCCTGGGCGGTTTCATGCACGTGCATGTGGATGCCGGCGTCCAGCTCGTCGGCCAGCACGCGGATCTGCTCGAGCTTGTCGTCACTGACCGTGTAGGGGGCGTGCGGGCCGAAGGCGATACGAATGCGCGGATGCTGCTTGAGATCGTCGAACAGCTGCAGGCCCTTGCGCAGCGCCTCGGCGGCGTTGAGTGCGCCGGGCACCGGGAAATCCAGCACGGGCACGGTGATCTGTGCGCGAACGCCAGCGTTGTGCACGCACTCGGCGGCCGTCTGCGGGTAGAAGTACATATCGGAGAAACAACTGATGCCGCCCTTGACCTGCTCGGCGATGGCCAGATCGGTGCCATCACGGACGAAGTCTTCGTCGACCCAGCGGCTCTCGGCCGGCCAGATATGCTCGTGCAGCCAGGTCATCAGTGGCAGGTCGTCGGCGATGCCGCGCAGCAGGCTCATGGCTGCGTGTCCATGCGCGTTGACCAGGCCGGGAGCAAGCAGGCAGTCCGGCAGCTCCCGCACTTCTGTTGCTGGATGGCGCAGTGCCTCGCGGCGCGGCGCGATCAGGACGATTTGGCCGTCACGAATACCCAGGCCATGCTCGCGCAACACCACGCCAGCCGGCTCCACGGGCACCAGCCAGGTGGGCAGGAGCAGGAGGTCGAGAGGGGCTTCGGGCATGGTCGGTTGTCCGTATGGCGTGAAGACTGCATAAAAGAAGTGCGCCAGTGTATAGATGAACGTCCGCTGCTTGAAGTCGTGGGCGCTGCTGGATTGTTCGGTCTGCGCCTGCTTCTCTGCGTATAATCCGCGATTTTTTGGCCGTGAAGGGTGGAGTGCGCGATGCGCGAGCAATTGCTGGCGGTGGAGAAGGTTCAGGCGATCGACTGGCGCGATGGCGCCCTGTATCTGCTCGATCAGCGCCTGTTACCGCACCAGCAGGTCTGGCTGCGCTTCGAGTCGGCCGCAGCGGTGGCCGATGCGATTGCTGACATGGTAGTGCGTGGTGCCCCGGCCATTGGTATCGCTGCTGCTTACGGCCTGGTGCTGGCGGTGCGTGCCAGGCTGCAGGCTGGGGGCGACTGGCGTGAGGCGCTGGATGCGGATTTCGCTCGCCTCGAGCAAGCGCGTCCCACCGCAGTGAACCTGTTCTGGGCTCTACAGCGCATGCGCGAGCGTCTGGCGCGGCTCAAGGATGGCGATGACATTCTGGCGCTGCTGGAAGCCGAAGCCATCGGCATTCATGTCAGTGACCGCGAAGCCAACCTGACCATGGCGCAGTTGGGCATGGAGTTGATCCGCAAGCATCAGGGCAATTCTCAAGTCGTGCTGACCCACTGCAATGCTGGTGCGCTGGCTACGGGCGGTTTCGGCACCGCCTTGGGGGTGATTCGCGCGGCGCATCTGGAGGGGCTGATCGAACTCGTCTATGTCGATGAAACACGACCCTGGCTGCAGGGCGCGCGCCTCACGGCCTGGGAATTGGCGGGCGATGGTGTGCCGGTGAGCCTCAATGCCGATGCGGCGGCGGCTCACCTGATGAAGACCAAGGGCATCACCTGGGTGATCGTCGGTGCCGAGCGGATTGCCGCCAATGGTGACGTGGCCAACAAGATCGGTACCTATCAGTTGGCGGTCAACGCCATGCACCACGGCGTGCGCTTCATGGTGGTGGCACCCAGTTCGAGTATCGACATGAGCCTGGAAAGCGGCGAGGACATCCTCCTGGAGGAACGTAGCAGCGATGAACTGTTGGTGGTCGCCGGGCAGCGGGTTGCGGCCGATGTGCCAGCGGTCAATCCGGTGTTCGACGTGACGCCGGCTGATCTGGTGGACTACATCGTGACCGAAAAGGGCGTGATCGAGAGGCCGGATGCAGCCAAGCTGGCGCAACTGATGTGCCGCAAGCGCCTGCACTGATCAGTCGATTCGAAGGTGGCCGCGGGGTAGGTGTGCGGCACGCTTTGTGGTAATCTCCGCCAGTTTCCAAGGGGGCTGACTGCAGCCACCTTCACAGTATCGAATCGTGGCATAACTCGTTGATTTGTCGTGAGTCGTTAGTGGCCTGAGGCCATAGCGACGAGCTCCGTAGCGTTCAGGAAGAGCGGCGCGGAGTTTCACCAGAAAAAGGAACCAGGCTTCTCATGGGCGAACTGGCCAAAGAAATTCTCCCGGTCAATATCGAAGACGAGCTGAAACAGTCCTACCTCGACTACGCGATGAGCGTGATCGTCGGGCGTGCGCTGCCGGACGCGCGCGATGGCTTGAAGCCGGTGCATCGCCGTGTGCTGTACGCCATGAGCGAGCTGAACAACGACTGGAACAAGCCGTACAAGAAATCCGCCCGTGTGGTCGGTGATGTGATCGGTAAATACCACCCGCACGGCGACACCGCGGTGTACGACACCATCGTGCGTATGGCTCAGGACTTCTCCCTGCGCTACCTGCTGGTCGACGGCCAGGGTAACTTCGGCTCGGTGGACGGCGACAACGCCGCAGCCATGCGATACACCGAAGTGCGCATGACCAAACTGGCGCATGAGCTACTGGCCGACCTGGACAAGGAAACCGTCGACTGGGTGCCCAACTACGACGGCACCGAGCAGATTCCGGCGGTCATGCCGACCAAGGTGCCGAACCTGCTGGTCAACGGCTCGTCCGGTATTGCCGTGGGCATGGCCACCAACATCCCGCCGCACAACCTTTCCGAGGTGATCGACGGTTGCCTGGCGCTCATCGACAACGCCGAGCTGACCGTCGATGACCTGATGCAGTACATCCCCGGTCCGGACTTCCCGACCGCGGGCATCATCAACGGTCGTGCCGGCATCATCGAGGCCTACCGCACCGGCCGTGGCCGCATCTACGTGCGTGCCCGGGTCGAGGTCGAGGACATCGACAAGGCGGGCAACCGCCAGCAACTGGTCGTTACCGAGTTGCCCTACCAGCTGAACAAGGCGCGTCTGATCGAGAAGATCGCCGAGCTGGTGAAAGAGAAGAAGATCGAAGGCATCACCGAATTGCGTGACGAATCCGACAAGGACGGCATGCGCGTGGTGATCGAGCTGCGTCGTGGCGAAGTGCCGGATGTTGTGCTGAACAACCTCTATGCCCAGACCCAGATGCAGAGCGTGTTCGGCATCAACGTCGTGGCGCTGGTCGACGGTCAGCCGAAGATCATGAACCTCAAGGACATGCTCGAGGTGTTCGTCCGTCACCGTCGTGAAGTGGTGACCCGGCGTACCGTCTACGAGCTGCGCAAGGCTCGCGAGCGCGGCCACATCCTCGAAGGTCAGGCTGTCGCGCTGTCGAACATCGACCCGGTGATCGAGCTGATCAAGAACTCGCCGACGCCGGCTGAGGCCAAGGAGCGCCTGATCGCCGCTGCCTGGGAATCCAGTGCGGTCGAAGCCATGGTCGAGCGTGCGGGGGCTGATTCCTGCCGCCCTGAAGGGCTCGATCCGCAGTACGGCCTGCGTGATGGCAAGTATTTCCTCTCGCCTGAGCAGGCTCAGGCCATTCTCGAGCTGCGCCTGCACCGCCTGACTGGGCTGGAGCACGAGAAGCTGCTGTCCGAGTACCAGGAAATCCTCAACCTGATCGGCGAGCTGATCCATATCCTGACCAGCCCCGAGCGCCTGATGGAAGTCATCCGCGAGGAGCTGGAGAAGATCAAGGCCGAGTTCGGTGATGCTCGTCGTACCGAAATCACCGCGTCGCGTCAGGATCTGACCATCGCCGATCTGATCACCGAGGAAGAGCGTGTCGTCACCATCTCCCACGGTGGCTATGCCAAGAGCCAGCCGCTGGCCGCCTACGAGGCGCAGCGTCGCGGTGGCAAGGGCAAGTCTGCCACCGGGGTGAAGGACGAGGACTACGTCGAGCACTTGCTGGTCGCCAACAGCCACGCGACCCTGCTGCTGTTTTCCAGCAAGGGCAAGGTGTACTGGCTGCGTACTTTCGAAATTCCCGAGGCCTCGCGTGCTGCGCGTGGTCGTCCGCTGGTCAACCTGCTGCCGCTGGACGAGGGCGAGCGCATCACCGCGATGCTGCAGATCGACCTTGAGGCCCTGCAGCAGAGCGCCGGTGCAGACGAAGACCTGGACGACGAAGGCGTGGTGATCGAAGGCGAAGCCACCGAGGTGGTCGAGGCCGAGGAAGTCGAAGAAGTCGAGGGTGAAACTCCCGAACTGGTCGCCGAGCCGACTGGCGCCTTCATCTTCATGGCCACTGCCTTCGGTACCGTGAAGAAGACTCCGCTGGTGCAGTTCAGCCGTCCGCGCAGCGCCGGCCTGATCGCGCTGAAGCTGGAAGAGGGCGACACCCTGATCGCGGCAGCCATCACCGATGGCGCCAAGGAAGTCATGCTGTTCTCCGACGCCGGCAAGGTGCTGCGCTTTGCTGAGAGCAAGGTGCGTACCATGGGTCGTACCGCTCGCGGTGTGCGCGGCATGCGCCTTGGCAAGGATCAGCAACTGATTTCCATGCTGATTCCGGAGTCCGGTGCGCAGATTCTCACTGCCTCTGAGCGCGGCTTCGGCAAGCGCACTGGCCTGGGCAAGTTCCCGCGTCGCGGTCGCGGCGGCCAGGGCGTGATCGCCATGGTCACCAGCGAGCGTAACGGCAAACTGGTTGGCGCCATCCAGGTGCAGGACGGTGAGGAGATCATGTTGATTTCCGACCAGGGCACCCTGGTGCGTACCCGTGTCGACGAAGTCTCCAGTTCCGGCCGTAACACTCAGGGTGTGACCCTGATCAAGCTGGCCAAGGATGAGACCCTGGTCGGCCTGGAGCGTGTACAGGAGCCGACTCCGGTAGAAGATGACGAACTGGTCGAAGGTGAAGAGGGGGCTGAAGTCGCCGAAAACGCTGAGGCACCGGTCGTCGACGCCGAGGAAGCTGGCGAGGAGTGAAGTCGGGTTCGGTGGGAGGGCTTTAGTCGCGACTGTCGCCGCTGAAGCGCCTTCCGCAGAGCATAGGATGGGTTGAGCACAGCGATACCCATCGGCAAGCAGTATGGACATGCCATCGCTGGTGGTGGCGTTCTGTGAATCTGAGAGAGACAGACGTGAGCAAGCGAGCTTTTAATTTCTGCGCCGGCCCTGCCGCCCTGCCAACCGCCGTACTGGAGCGTGCCCAGGCCGAAATGCTCGACTGGCAAGGTCGAGGTCTGTCGGTCATGGAAATGAGCCATCGCAGCGACGAATACGTAGCGATTGCCAGCCAGGCGGAACAGGATCTGCGCGATCTGCTTGCCGTGCCCAGTGACTACAAGGTGCTGTTTCTGCAGGGTGGTGCCAGCCAGCAGTTCGCCGAAATTCCGCTGAACCTGCTGCCGGAAGATGGCGTGGCCGACTATGTCGAAACCGGCATCTGGTCGAAAAAAGCCATCGAAGAGGCGCGCCGTTACGGCGCCGTCAACGTCGCCGCCAGTGCCAAGGCGCACGACTACTTCGCCATTCCCGGGCAGAACGACTGGCAGCTGTCGGAGAATGCCGCTTACGTGCACTACTGCAGCAACGAAACCATCGGCGGCTTGCAGTTCGACTGGATTCCGCAAGTCGGCGATACCCCGTTGGTGGTGGACATGTCCTCGGACATCCTCTCGCGCCCCCTCGATGTTTCCCAGTTCGGTCTGATCTACGCCGGTGCACAGAAGAACATCGGCCCGAGCGGCCTGGTGGTAGTGATCGTTCGTGAAGATCTGCTCGGTCGCGCCCGTTCCAGCTGCCCGACCATGCTCGACTACAAGATCTCGGCCGATAACGGCTCGATGTACAACACTCCGGCGACCTATTCCTGGTACCTGTCCGGCCTGGTTTTCCAGTGGCTGAAGGAGCAGGGCGGCGTCGAGGCCATGGAGCGCGTCAATCGTGCCAAGAAGGATTTGCTGTACAAGGCCATCGATAGCAGCGACTTCTACAGCAACCCCATTGCCCACAATGCGCGCTCCTGGATGAACGTGCCGTTCCGCCTGGCCGATGAGAAGCTGGACAAGGCCTTCCTGGTCGGTGCCGATGAGCGCGGATTACTCAACCTCAAGGGCCATCGCTCGGTAGGTGGTATGCGTGCCTCCATCTACAACGCCGTTGGCCTGGATGCGGTCGAGGCGCTGGTGGCCTACATGGCCGAGTTCGAGAAGGAGCACGGCTGATATGTCCGAGCAGGAGCTGAAGGCGCTGCGGGTACGCATCGATAATCTCGATGAGCGCATTCTTGAGCTGATCAGTGATCGCGCGCGCTGCGCCGAAGAAGTGGCGCGGGTGAAAATGAAGGAGCTGAAGGAAGGCGAGTCGCCGGTCTTCTACCGCCCCGAGCGTGAGGCCCAGGTACTCAAGCGTGTCATGGAGCGTAACCAGGGGCCGCTGGGCAACGAGGAAATGGCGCGGTTGTTCCGTGAAATCATGTCCTCCTGCCTGGCGCTGGAAAACCCGCTGAAAGTCGCTTATCTCGGCCCTGAGGGCACCTTCAGTCAGGCCGCGGCGATGAAGCACTTCGGTCATGCGGTGATTAGCGTACCGATGGCTGCCATCGATGAAGTGTTCCGCGAAGTGGCTGCCGGTGCAGTGAACTTTGGCGTGGTGCCGGTGGAAAATTCCACCGAGGGCGCGATCAATCACACGCTGGACAGCTTCCTCGAGCACGACATGGTGATCTGCGGTGAAGTCGAGCTGCGCATCCATCATCACCTGCTGGTGGGCGAAACGACCCAGACCAACAAGATCACCCGTATCTACTCCCATGCCCAGTCGCTGGCGCAATGCCGCAAGTGGCTGGATGCACACTACCCGAATGTCGAGCGCGTGGCGGTTTCCAGCAACGCCGATGCGGCCAAGCGGGTCAAGAGCGAGTGGAACAGCGCGGCCATTGCCGGTGATATGGCGGCCAATCTGTATGGTCTGACCAAGCTGGCCGAGAAGATCGAGGATCGCCCGGACAACTCCACGCGCTTTCTCATCATCGGCAGCCAGGAAGTGCCGCCGACCGGTGATGACAAGACCTCGATCATCGTCTCGATGCGCAACAAGCCGGGCGCGCTGCATGAGCTGCTGGTGCCGTTCCACAACAACGGTATCGACCTGACTCGCATCGAAACGCGCCCCTCGCGCAGCGGCAAGTGGACCTACGTGTTCTTCATCGACTTCGTTGGTCATCATCGCGACCCATTGATCAAGGACGTGCTGGAGAAACTCGCCCAGGAAGCCGTAGCACTGAAGGTGCTGGGGTCTTACCCGAAGGCGGTGCTTTGAGTGGAGCCTGAGCTTCAGGTGCCGCTGGGCTCCTCGCTTGTGGAGTGCAATCAGCGGGCACTGGGCAAGCAGCAGGAACCTTGCGTCATCTGGTTCACGGGGCTCAGTGGCGCGGGCAAGTCGACTCTGGCTGAAGCGCTGGAGAGCAGCCTGCAAGCTGCAGGTCTGCATACCTATCTGCTCGATGGTGATCGCCTGCGTCTTGGCTTGAATCGTGATCTGGGTTTTTCCGAGCAGGAGCGGCAAGAGAATATTCGCCGTGCTGGTGAGGTGGCTGCATTGATGACCGAGGCAGGATTGATCGTGCTGGCCGCGTTCATTTCGCCTTTTCGCGCTGATCGCGATGCTGTGCGTCAATTGTTGCCCGGCCGATTCGTCGAGGTCTTCATCGATACGCCTCTGCACGTTTGCGAGGCCCGTGATCCGAAAGGACTGTACCGGCGGGCGCGAGCAGGTCTGATCCAGAACTTCACGGGGCTTGATTCTCCATTCGAGGCACCGCAGGCTGCCGAGTTGCGTTTCGACACCAGCAGCTGTTCGGTTGAAGAGGCCGTGCAGCAGATCCACGACTACCTCAGGAGTCATCATGCTCTGTGAGTTCGTCAACCGTATTGCGTTAGAGAAGAGCCTCCATTCATGAGTTGCGATTTCCTAGCCCTGGCCCAGCCAGGCGTGCAAAAACTGTCCCCATACGTACCCGGTAAGCCAGTCGATGAGCTGGCTCGCGAGCTGGGGCTCGACCCTGCCGGCATCGTCAAGCTGGCCAGTAACGAGAACCCGCTTGGCCCCAGCGCCAAGGTGCTTGCTGCAATTCGTGCCGAGCTGGACGAGCTGACCCGTTATCCCGATGGCAACGGTTTCACCCTCAAGGCTGCTCTGGCTGCGCGCTATGGCGTGCAGGCGGCGCAAGTCACGCTGGGCAACGGTTCCAACGATATTCTCGAGCTGGTCGCCCGTGCTTATCTGGCGCCTGGTCTCAATGCCGTGTTCAGCGACTATGCCTTCGCCGTCTATCCCATCGCCACTCAGGCCGTTGGTGCGCAGGGCAAGATCGTGCCAGCCAAGGATTACGGTCACGATCTGGAGGCGATGCTGGCGGCCATCGATGACAACACTCGTGTGGTATTCATCGCCAACCCCAACAACCCGACGGGCACCTGGTTCGGCCCAGAGGCGCTTGAAGCCTTCCTGGCCAAGGTGCCGGAGTCGGTGCTGGTGGTGCTCGACGAAGCCTACATCGAGTACGCCGAAGGCGATGAATTACCGGATGGGCTGGACTACCTGGCGCGTCATTCCAACCTGTTGGTTTCGCGCACGTTCTCCAAGGCCTACGGCCTGGCTTCGTTGCGTGTGGGTTACGCCATCAGCTCGCCAGCCATTGCCGATGTGCTCAATCGCGTACGCCAGCCCTTCAACGTCAATAGCCTGGCCCTGGCGGCTGCCTGTGCAGCGTTGGCCGATACCGAGTACCTGGCTGAAGGGCGCCGCCTCAACGACGCCGGCATGCAGCAGTTGCAGGAGGGCCTGCGTGAGCTGGGGCTGAGCTGGATTCCCTCCAAAGGCAATTTCATCGCCATCGATTTTGGGCGCGACACTGCCGCGATCAATCAGGCGCTGCTGCGTGAAGGGGTGATCGTGCGGCCGATGGCTGGTTATCGCATGCCCAACTTCCTGCGGGTATCGATTGGCTTGCCGCGGGAGAATTCGCGTTTCCTCGAGGCACTGGCCAAGGTGCTGTCGGCGTGACTGTCACTGCAGTGCAATCGAATGCACCTAAGATCGGCCGCCTGGTGGTGGTCGGTCTCGGCCTGATCGGTGGCTCTTTCGCCAAGGGGCTGCGCGAGCGTGGTCTGTGCCGGGAGGTGGTGGGTGTCGATCTGGATGCCGAATCGCGCCGCCTGGCCGTTCAGCTAGGCGTCGTGGATCGTTGCGAGAGCGACCTGGCGGCCGCCTGTCAGGGAGCGGATGTCATCCAGCTGGCAGTCCCTATCCTGGCCATGGAGAAGCTGCTTGCCGAGTTGGCCGTACTCGACCTTGGTACTGCCGTACTCACTGATGTGGGCAGTGCCAAGGGCAATGTAGTGCGCGCTGCGCGCCAGGCGTTTACCGGCAAGTCCGTGCGTCTGGTGCCTGGTCATCCGATTGCCGGCTCGGAACAGAGTGGTGTTGAGGCTGCGAACGCCGAGCTGTTTCGTCGCCACAAGGTCATTCTCACGCCCTGCGAACACAGTGATGACGCGGCCTTGGCGTTGGTGGAAGGCCTGTGGCGCGAGCTGGGAGCGGATGTCGAGGTGATGGAGGTGGAGCACCATGATCAGGTGCTCGCCGCTACCAGCCATCTGCCGCACCTGTTGGCCTTTACGCTGGTCGACTCGCTGGCTAAGCGTAGCGAGAACCTGGAGATTTTCCGTTATGCCGCTGGCGGTTTCCGTGATTTCACGCGGATCGCCGGTAGTGACCCAGTGATGTGGCACGATATCTTTCTCGCCAACCGCGAGGCCGTGCTGCGTACGCTGGACGTATTTCGCGATGACCTCGACGCTCTGCGCGACGCGGTCGACGCCGGGGATGGGCATCAACTGCTGGGCGTGTTCACGCGCGCTCGTGTTGCCCGCGAACATTTCAGCAAAATTCTGGCCCGCAGGGCCTATGTGGACGCTATGCACTCGACCGATCTGATTTTCCTGGCAAAACCCGGTAGCAGCCTGTCCGGACGTATCCGCGTACCCGGTGACAAATCCATCTCGCACCGTTCGATCATGCTGGGTTCGCTGGCTGAAGGCACTACCGAGGTAGAAGGCTTCCTTGAGGGTGAAGATGCGCTGGCTACGCTGCAGGCGTTTCGCGACATGGGTGTGGTCATCGAAGGCCCGCATCACGGTCGTGTGACCATTCATGGCGTCGGCCTCCATGGCCTGAAAGCGCCGGCCGGCCCTTTGTATATGGGTAACTCCGGTACCTCTATGCGTTTGCTCTCCGGTCTGCTGGCTGCGCAGTCGTTCGATACCACTCTGACTGGCGACGCTTCGCTGTCCAAGCGCCCGATGAATCGCGTTGCCAAGCCGCTGCGCGAGATGGGGGCAGTGATCGAGACCGGCCCGGAGGGGCGTCCGCCGTTGACCATCAAGGGCGGTCAGCGCCTGGCGGGCATGGACTATCAAATGCCGATGGCCAGTGCCCAGGTCAAATCCTGCCTGCTGCTCGCGGGTCTCTATGCCGAGGGCAAGACCTCAGTGACCGAGCCGGCTCCGACTCGTGACCATACCGAGCGTATGCTGCGCGGCTTCGGCTACCCGGTCGACGTCGAAGGCAGTACCGCCACTGTCGAGTCCGGTCACAAGCTCAGCGCCACGCGTATCGAAGTGCCGGCCGATATCTCGTCGGCAGCCTTCTTCCTGGTAGCGGCGAGCATCGCCGAGGGTTCGGAGCTGGTGCTCGAACATGTTGGCATCAACCCGACCCGTACCGGCGTCATCGATATCCTCAAGCTGATGGGCGGCGACATCACCCTGGAGAACCAGCGTGAAGTCGGCGGTGAGCCAGTTGCTGACATTCGTGTGCGCGCGGTGAAGCTCAAAGGCATCGAAATTCCGGAAAACCTGGTGCCACTGGCTATCGACGAATTCCCGGTGCTGTTCGTGGCGGCGGCGTGTGCCGAAGGCCGTACCGTGTTGCGCGGCGCCGAGGAACTGCGCGTGAAGGAATCCGACCGTATCCAGGTCATGGCCGATGGCCTGATCGCTCTGGGCGTCAAGGCTGAGCCGACGCCGGACGGTATCGTCATCGAAGGTGGCACCATGGGCGGTGGTGAGGTCTGGGCGCACGGTGACCACCGTATCGCCATGTCCTTCAGTGTCGCCTCGCTGCGTGCCAGTGCGCCGATCCGCATCCATGACTGCGCCAACGTCGCCACCTCCTTCCCCAACTTCCTCGTCCTGGCCGCTGAAGTCGGCATCCAGGTGGCCGAAGAGGGCAAGGCATGAGCGCCCCGGTAATCACCGTCGATGGGCCGAGCGGCTCTGGCAAGGGCACGCTCTGCGCCTTGCTGGCCAAGCAACTGGGCTGGAATCTGCTCGATTCCGGCGCGCTCTATCGTCTGCTGGCCTTCGCTGCGGGCAATCATGGTATCGATCTGACCAATGAAGAAGCGCTCAAGCAGTTGGCTGCGCATCTGGATGTGCAGTTCATCGACAAGCGCATCATCCTCGAAGGCGAGGAAGTGACCGATGCCATTCGTAATGAGCAGGTAGGGGCGGGGGCTTCGATGGTCGCGTCCTTGCCGGCGGTGCGTGAGGCGCTGTTGCAGCGTCAGCGCGCATTTCAGGAGATGCCGGGTCTGGTGGCTGATGGGCGCGACATGGGCACGGTGGTGTTTACCGATGCCCCGCTGAAGATTTTCCTCACCGCCAGTGCCGAGGAGCGTGCCCGTCGCCGCTACTTGCAGTTGAAGGCGAAGGGCGATGATGTTAATCTCGCGAGTCTTCTCGACGAGATACGGGCGCGCGACGAGCGCGATACCCAGCGCGCGGTGGCGCCGCTCAAGCCGGCAGCCGACGCAATCCTGCTGGATTCCACCGAGCTTTCCATCGAGCAAGTGCTAGAACGAATTCTGCGCGAGGTCGCTGATCGCGATCTCGCCGGTTAAGGGTTCTCGATTGCCTTAAATCGATGAACTCGCAAGGAGGCATACGGGAGACCAGTCCTTGTCCCGTAGGCCTCTTTTTACATGAACGAACCCACATGGTCTGGAATGTGGTTTGGGCGAATCCCCGCCCTTGATCAACAGGAATCAACATGAGCGAAAGCTTTGCAGAACTTTTTGAAGAAAGCCTGAAATCCCTCGACATGCAGCCGGGTGCCATCATCACCGGTATCGTGGTCGACATCGACGGTGACTGGGTTACCGTTCACGCCGGTCTGAAGTCCGAGGGCGTCATCCCGCTCGACCAGTTCTTCAACGAACAAGGCGAGCTGACCATCAAGGTCGGTGACGAAGTCCACGTCGCGCTGGACGCGGTTGAAGATGGCTTCGGTGAAACCAAGCTGTCCCGCGAAAAAGCCAAGCGCGCTGAATCCTGGCTGGTTCTGGAAGCTGCGTTCAACGCTGAAGAAGTGGTCAAGGGCGTTATCAACGGTAAGGTCAAAGGCGGCTTCACTGTTGACGTCAACGGCATCCGCGCGTTCCTGCCGGGTTCCCTGGTTGACGTCCGTCCGGTGCGTGATACCACTCACCTGGAAGGCAAAGAGCTGGAATTCAAGGTCATCAAGCTCGACCAGAAGCGCAACAACGTTGTCGTTTCCCGTCGCAGCGTCCTGGAAGCCGAGAACAGCGCCGAGCGCGAAGCTCTGCTGGAATCCCTGCAGGAAGGCCAGCAAGTCAAAGGTATCGTCAAGAACCTCACCGACTACGGTGCGTTCGTTGACCTGGGCGGCGTAGATGGCCTGCTGCACATCACCGACATGGCTTGGAAGCGCATCAAGCACCCGTCCGAGATCGTCAACGTTGGCGACGAGATCGACGTCAAGGTTCTGAAGTACGATCGCGAGCGTAACCGCGTATCCCTGGGCCTGAAGCAACTGGGCGAAGACCCGTGGGTTGCCATCAAGGCTCGTTACCCGGAAAACACCCGCGTTGTTGCCCGCGTCACCAACCTCACCGACTACGGCTGCTTCGCCGAGCTGGAAGAGGGCGTGGAAGGCCTGGTACACGTTTCCGAAATGGACTGGACCAACAAGAACATCCACCCGTCGAAAGTCGTCAACGTCGGCGACGAAGTGGAAGTCATGGTTCTGGACATCGACGAAGAGCGTCGTCGTATCTCCCTGGGTATCAAGCAGTGCAAGACCAACCCGTGGGAAGACTTTTCCGGCCAGTTCAACAAGGGTGACAAGATCTCCGGCACCATCAAGTCGATCACCGATTTCGGTATCTTCATTGGTCTGGACGGCGGCATCGACGGCCTGGTTCACCTGTCCGACATCTCCTGGAACGAAGCAGGCGAAGAAGCCGTGCGTCGCTTCAAGAAGGGCGACGAGCTGGAAACCGTCATCCTGTCGGTTGACCCGGAGCGCGAGCGCATCTCCCTGGGTATCAAGCAACTGGAAGACGATCCGTTCAGCAACTACGTCTCCGTCAACGACAAGGGCACCATCGTCCGTGGCGTTGTGAAAGAAGTAGATGCCAAGGGCGCCATCATCGACCTGGGCAACGAGATCGAAGCGACTCTGAAAGCCTCTGAAATCAGCCGTGATCGCGTTGAAGACGCGCGCAACGTCCTGAAAGAAGGCGACGAAGTAGAAGCGAAGATCATCAGCGTCGACCGCAAGTCCCGCGTCATCAGCCTGTCCGTCAAGTCGAAAGACGTTGAAGACGAGAAGGACGCGATGAAGGAACTGCGTAACAAGCAAGACGTTGAAAGCACTGGCCCGACCACCATTGGTGATCTGATCCGTGCCCAGATGGAAAACCAGAACTAAGTTCGGGTAATTCATCCAAGAAAAAGGCGACCTTCGGGCCGCCTTTTTTGTTTTTGCTGTTCTAGCGTATTGAAATCGCCCACAGACCTCTCTTCTAGAGTCCGGCTTCTGTCTAGAAGATATCGTCTGATTGTCACCGCGCTGGGCGATTCTGGCTGTGCCGTAACGCTAAATATCTGCTTGGCATCTACCTGTTTCTGTGCTGAAGAAATCGCTATATGGGCGTTTACTCCCGATGTTGCGCTAACACCTTGTTTTTTGGGCTGTTCAAAAGCTGATCAGCGTGCTAAAACCGAACCGTCGAGTCTTCTAGCCGCTTGAAAAAGAAGGGAAAATCATGACCAAATCGGAGTTGATCGAAAGAATTGTCACTCATCAAGGTCAGCTGTCCTCCAAGGATGTCGAATTGGCCATCAAGACCATGCTGGAGCAAATGTCCCAGGCATTGGCGACAGGGGATCGCATCGAGATTCGCGGCTTCGGCAGCTTCTCGCTGCATTACCGTGCTCCGCGCGTAGGGCGTAACCCAAAGACTGGTCAGTCGGTACGTCTGGATGGCAAGTTCGTGCCGCACTTCAAGCCGGGTAAGGAGCTTAGGGATCGGGTCAATGAAGACGATGAATGATATGGCAGTTGACTGTTAGGTTTCTGCTAGGGGCTTTCTGCTCTTGGTACGTTTCTCTATTTCTGTGATGGCGAATTTTTCGCAGGTTCTATGCCAAGCACAGGTGCTTATTGGTTGCTGGCCCCCCCCTTGTCGGTTTTCAACTTGCTTCTATAGGACAAGCTAGGCTTGCAGATTAAAGGCATAATAGCCTCTGTAGAGGTGTTCAGGGGCGAAAGGTAAGGGCGAGTACGGGATAATTTTGATGGTTGAGTCCTGTCATTCGCTTAATAGGTTTTGAAATCTGATACCCAATAATTTTATTGAAAGGTCAAGGCGCTTGGTGTGCCTGCACAAGGCGTGGTGATTCTTTAGTATGAAAAGTCTGACGGGTTATTTAGCTAATTCATTTTGGATGCTGTTTGAACAAGTTCTCCGATTGGCATCTGGTATGCTGGTTGGCATTTATGTTGCTAGATCTGTTGGGCCAGAGTCCTATGGACTTCTGATTTATAGTCTGTCTTTATTAGCAATGCTGATGCCGATTGCTAAGTTGGGAATGGATAGCATACTTGTTCGTGATTTGATGCGCGTAGAAGCGGGGGAGCGGAGCGTGTTTGCTGCGTTCCTGATAATGTTTGTTGGGGGGGCGATCGGTTGGGTAGGTTTATCTGTATTCGCTTTTCTAGTCTATGGATTTAGCACAACAAGTATTTGCATTTTTTTGGCTGCATGCGCATTGATTTTTCAATGTTTTCTGGTGTTCGATTATCAGTTCCAAGCGATCCTGAAGGCACGTATATCTTCTCTGTGCAAGTCTGCTGCCTTGTTGGCGGGGATTGCACTAAAGGTGCTGATCATCCAATTCGACTACGGAATTGAATATGTTGTTGCTGCATATCTATTTGATCATGTCATAGTTGCTGCTTTTCTTTGTTATTTGGCAATCAGTAATCAGTGTTTTTTCTTGCCAAAGTATAATATTGGAGGGGAAGTGAGGTGTTTGTTACGTGCCGCACTGCCAATGACGCTGTCTGCATTTGCTATTGCGGCATACGCAAGTGTTGATAAGCTCTTTGTTTTAAATAGCCAGGGCTCTGTTGGTCTGGGGCTATATGCTTCAGCTACAAGGTTGGTAGATGGCGTTTCAATGCTTTTCGTTGTCGTTTGTGTGTCTATTCTTCCTATACTCATAGGTATGAAAAAAAATAACAATGAAAAATATGTGGTTAATATGGTGAGGGGATTTGCTGTGATTTTTTGGGGGGGGGCAATTGGGGCGGCAGCAGTTTTCTTTTATAGCAAAGAAATTATGTCGCTATTGTTTGGTGATAGCTTTTCCAGGGCCGAAGAGGTTTTAGAGGTTTCGATCTGGTCTGTAATTTTTCTTGGTTTCGGTTCATTAACTGTTCGCTATATGATCGTTGAGGGTTTAGAGCGCTATCTTTCATTCAGGTCAATGGTGATGGTTGTGGGGAATGTGCTGTTCTGTTGGCTTCTGGTTCCGCGCTATGGTGAAATCGGTGCTGCGTGTAGTGTATTGATTAGCGTATTCTTATCTAATTATGTGTTTGATGCTGTTTTCAAAGAAACAAGGCCTTTGTTTTTGCTAAAGACAAAGGCCATTTTATTGATTGGGCTGCGCTAGGCGAATTATAGCATGTTGAATATTTATACTGATCTTTTTAATGAGTTGCATATGTACGGCGTACGCTACTGCTTGTACAAGTCATTGAATTTCCTAGATCAGGATCTGGCTGGTGAGCGAGGTGATATTGACGTTGTTGTTGATTCAACTGAGTTTTCAGTGTTTGAGGCTTGTGCTCGGCGTGCCGGATTCAGGCGTGTAATCGGCGGACTACCATGGCCTATCTACTTTGTTGGACGGGATCAGAAGACACAAAAATTTGTGATGATTGATGTCGATGTATGCTTTAGATTTGGCCCTAAGCCAATGAGGCCTTTTCGTCTTCCTGTTGATTGGAATCGCTTGAAGCTAAGACTTGAGCGTGGCGTTAAAGTATTGTCAGGCGCGGACTATTTTTTGCTAATGCTTTTTATGCGGCTGAGTTCTTCAGCGCCTAAGCAAGATGATTTGTGTGAATTAAAGTCTTTGTATCCTCTCGTTAAAGACGAGAATTTTACTGACTCGTCTTTGTTTTCTTCTGTTGATCTAAATCTGGACTTATTGAGTGTTTTTACTTCCAGGCTTCTTGAGGCGCCTGATTGGTATGTGCTTCAAAAAAAATGCAAAGCGGATTTAATGGCGTTGCTATGGGCTGCTGTCGACTCAGCTCAGAGATCTGAGCAGTTTGGTAATACGGTTTTGTATCGTATGAAAGTGTTACTGCGGAAGGTGGGGCGATTATTGTCTCTTCCAGCATATCGCATTCGAAGTAAAGGTTTGTTAGTGGCGCTTGTGGGGGTCGATGGTGCCGGAAAGTCAACGGCAGTAGAAACACTTATGAGTGACAAATATTACCAGCTCACAGGAGTTAGGAGGGTATATTTCGGATTTAATGAATACCGCATTCCAGGCGTGCTCTGGGCTAATAAAGTTATGAGTCGTATCCCTGTTTTCAAATATGTGCCACGGCTCATGATGATCATTGATCGGCAGCTAAGAATTATTCCCGCTCTATTTTATCGTCAGCGAGGAAATTTAGTTGTTTGTGATCGTTACTATTATGATGACGAAATATCAAAAAGTCTGATCGGTAGTCAGGTCGGGCCGTTATCTTTATTGAAGAAAATTCTTAAGCCAAGAATGTTTGTTATTCCCGACTTAACCATATATTTGGATGTTTCTCCGGAAGTTGCATACGCCCGTAAACAAGATTATCCCTTCGAAACTATGTTGGTGATAAATAAGGCCTATCGTGACTACATGGGAGAGCGTGAAGAGGTGGTCTTTATCAATGCCGACAATCCACAAGAAGTCGTTATTGAGGAGTTGTTTCTCCGAATCAAGGGATTGGAGATGATGCATTGATCAAGGAGAGCCGTATTGTCAGTAAAATGCTTGTTTTCTTTGGGGGGGCTTTTTTAGCTCGGGCTAGGGTTTCTCATATAGCCCTTCGTTGGTTACGTTTTCTGTCTCGGGTTCATCCCTATTTAGAACCATCTTTTTTACCTAATTCTTCTGTTTTGGCGCGAGTGCTAAATGATAAAGATTTTTCTTGCCGTGTTACCAGCACAGGAGCCATTCACTTTTATTGCGCTGAGCATGTCCTGATATTTGCGGGTTGCGAGCATTCTAAGCGATCGTTGAATAGTAATTATAATAATTATTTATTTTTAAGTTCGGGGGGTATGGCGAGCCTTGTTGATTATAGGCTTTCTACCAAGACGTTGGAAGGATGCCGCTATTATCAAATGGAGCGTTTAAGTTGTGGGGCTACTGATTTTTCAATATACGCCGACTCTGTAAAGGGGGAGTGGACTACAGATCAGTTCCAATATATGGATTTTACAAGTGGTTTATCATTTGTGAGATCTTTCTGTTCCGTGTCAGTCAATCTTCCGAAAGCGCAACCTGGGTATGTAGGCTTGATGCATGGTGATTTAACTGATGAAAACTTAATGGTCAATGGGGACGGGCGTACCGTGCTAATTGACCTTGATAGATTAAGTTTGAATGGTGCTCAAGAAATTGATGCAATACACAAAGAAGTTAATTCAAGGGAAAAATTTGAATCAGTTTCGTGGCTGCAGTTTATCCATCAATATTTTTTTATCGAAACCCCGCGTTCTGAAAACCAAAACAATTTGTATTGGGCATATTTTTTATATCGCGTCGGCTGTGAGTCTCAGGGATGTGCGAGTAGGCGTTATAAACATTTGATACGCCTAGCTGTTGGTAAAATAGTGGCGCGTCGCTATAGTGTATTTGTATTTGTCGCTCCCGCAGGGGTTACTGGTGGAGTAGGTGCGGTAGTCTCCGACTTATCTGAAACGGTGAATTCGATCTGTGGAAGAGAAGTTGTAAAAATTGTAAGCTCTTTTTGGGGGTTACAAGCAGTACAGAATGTTACTCTTGTTCACTCTCATGGTTTGTGGAGCCTAGTGCATGTCTGGGCATTTTTGTATTCTTGTGTTTACCGAGTTCCTTATATAATTAGCCCACACGGCATGCTGGATCCTTGGGCATTGTCGCATAAGAAATGGAAGAAAAAGGCTGCATCCCTCTTGTATCAGTCCTTTGTTCTGAAAAAGGCCTCTGGCATTATAGTGAACTCAGATAGAGAGGCGGTTCAGGTCAGCGCGTTACTGCCAAAGCAGAGAATTATTACTATCGCCAATGGGGTGAAATTTTCTGAGTATGTTCAGCCCAATAGAAGTGGGGAAATATCCGGACGTGCGCTTTTTTTATCTAGAATAAATCCGGTAAAAGGTGTAAGGGAGCTATTATTCGCTTGGTCTAAGTCCAAGGCGGTGGCGGACTATAATATTTACCTCGATATATATGGAAATTCCGATGATGAGCAATACATGGCAGGCTTGCTCGACTTGCAGTATAGATTGGGGTTGTGTGACAAAGTCAGTTTTAAAGGAGGGGTATATGGTGCGGAAAAGTGGAAAGTCTACGAGGAACATGATTTTTTCATTTTGCCATCCCTAGGAGAAAATTTTGCGATTGTCGTTGCCGAGGCTTTGTATGTAGGGCTGCCGGTCATTACTACAAAGTGGACACCATGGAGTGATTTAGAAAGAATGGGTTTTGGCTTTCAGGCGGATAATCTTTGTGACGATTTGGTTCGGGTGATTGATGAATGTATAGAGCGTCTGTTTATGGAGGGTCGAGATCTTTCAAGTTTTTCGCGTATTTATATTGATAGGACTTATTCTTGGGCAAATATTGGACATGAATATTTACAAACCTATCTGGATTTTGAAAAAATTATAGTTGATGTTGGGAGGGGGAATTGAACTATCGGGCAGACATTGACGGTCTTCGTGCGCTTGCGGTCTCGGCAGTTATTTTTTTTCATGCTGGGTTCTCTGGTTTTTCGGGCGGTTACTTAGGTGTTGATGTATTTTTCGTCATCTCGGGCTATCTGATTGCTCATGTAGTTGTTGCCTCATACGGGCGTCCGGGGGCGCTGGTGAACTTCTACTCTCGGCGAATTGCTAGGCTGCTGCCAGCGTTATATCTAGTACTTTTCTCTACCTTGTTGGCCTTGTATTTTTTTGCACTACCTGATTTTTTGGTTTCGTATGCGAAGTCCATGATGTCAGTTATCTTTTTTTATTCGAATTTCTTTTTTTATAGCGAGGCAGGTTATTTTTCGGAGGCGGCAGAGCGTTTGCCGCTATTGCATACATGGAGCCTGTCAGTTGAGGAGCAGTTTTATTTATTTTTTCCGTTCTTGATTTTTTTTCTGCTTAAATACTTTTCTAACTTTACCTTAAGAGTTGTTGGTGGGTTAGCAGTTGCCTCATTTGCTGGCTATATTTGGGCGGTTTTTTTCTGGCCTAATGGTGCTTTTTTCTTTACCCCGATTAGAGGTTGGGAGTTGCTTTGGGGGGCTTTTCTGGCGTTATGTTCTCGCCAAGTTGTGTTGAACATGGGCACCCGGCTGGCAGATGCACTATGTTGTTTGAGTCTTTTTCTAATAGGTTCAAGTTTTTACCTGGTGAATTCTTCAATTAATCCGCTTTGGGGGGCTGGGGTGGTTTTTTTTAGTGGAGTATTATTGTGTTTTACTCCCTATTCGAGCTTTATCAAACGACTGTTATCTCTTCGTGCCCTTATTTCGCTCGGGGTTCTCTCCTATTCCTTGTATTTGTGGCATCAGCCAGTTTTTGCCGGATATAGAGTTATTGTTGAACCACATATTAGTACTTCGATGGCATGGGTGCTTATCAGTATCTCGCTGTTACTCTCTGTTGCAACTTATCGAATGGTTGAGAACCCATTCAGGAAAAAATACTTAGCAGGTCGGCAGCCTGCATTTGCTTTTTTCTTTCTATGCGGTGGAGGCCTATATTTTGTGTGTTGGCTCATCGTGAGAATGGATGGTGTGGAGGCGAGATTTGATGAGTCCGTCTCGCGATATTTTAAGAGTAATACTGAGAGTGGCTTTCGTTATGTTTTAGATTGCCATGCTAATTTAGAACGGCAATTTTCTACCCGCGGTTGTGGTGTTGGTGACTTTTCAGATGATGCGTCAACCCTTTTGTACGGTGATAGTCATGCAGGTGCAATCGCATATTCTCTCGGAAATTATCTCAAAGCCGAAGGGGGGGTTCGTATGTTTACCAATAACGGTTGCCGTCCTTTATTGGAGCGTTATCTGGGGGTGAGTGGTCAGGAAGATATTGCATGTAGGCAGTTTAATGAGCACTTTCTCTCTTATTTAGAGGGGCATGCTCCAGTTGACCGTCTTATAGTCTCTTTTCGTTGGCCTGCAGACTATCCTGAAGGTAATCGGCGTGGTACTGGTCTGTTGGGGGGCTTTTCTAGAGTTCCGCTTGAAGTCGTGAACCCTGATAACGCTAGAGAAATGTTAGCTGATGATATGAGAAGGACGCTTTCACGTATATCTCAGATGACTCGTCGTATGGTTCTTATATACCCCATTCCGCGAGCAGGTGTAGATGTACCGGAAATGCTATCGCATACAGCGCTTCGCGGTGCTGAACTGGCGACTATTGATTACAAGTCTTTTGAGCAGGAAGCAGAATATGTCACCAAAATGCTGGACTCGATTCAGGGAGATAATATATTGCGGCTTCGGCCTGCCGATGTACTCTGTTCCTCGTTGATAGGTGTCTGTCGAGTTGCTGATGAGTATGGTAGTTACTATATCGATGATAATCATCTTAGCGTTAGGGGGGGTGATGCCTTGCTGAATAATTCAGGATTTCGGGAGCTGTTAAAATAATTTTGTATGCTCTGTGGTTCGTGTATTCTAAATGCTGGTAGTTGAGATTTTTATTGTATTTACTTTCCTGGTTTTTTGGTTGTGTGTGAATTGTTTTTTGTTTTCTCACTGGTGGGCGCTGCCATTATTGTAATTTAGGAGATGGTTGTGCGTATTTTGATTCTCTCTCAATATTTCTGGCCGGAAAACTTCATTGTTAATGATGTTGTTCGTGTTCTTGATGAGCAGGGACATCAAATTGTAGTTGCTACTGGAAAACCCAACTATCCTGACGGTAGAGTCTTTCCTGGGTATCGTGCATCTGGAATGCTTTGTGAGCATTATCTCGAAAAAATTGAGGTGTTTCGAGTGCCGCTCTGGCCACGTGGTGAGGGGGGGGCACGTAATTTAGTGCTGAATTATCTTTCCTTTGTGGTTTCCGGTTTGCTTTTTCTACCTTGGATGCTCAGAGGTCGGAAGTTTGATGCCATTCTTGTGTTTGCCCCTTCGCCTATTACTCAGGTTATTCCTGCCATTTTGTTGAAATGGTTGAAAGGAGCTAGGCTGGCCCTTTGGGTTCAGGATCTTTGGCCTGAGAGTTTATCTGCGACGGGTTTTGTGAAGAATTCCTGTTTGCTGGCTGTTACAGGATGCCTAGTCAGGGCGCTGTATAGCTGTTGTGACATCTTGCTTGTTCAGTCTCGAGCTTTTTTTGAGCCTGTTGCGCGTTATGCCGCATCAGAGAAAATTGTTTACTACCCCAATTCTATTGATGTACGGAATTTGCAGGCAACGGTGCATGTAGATGAGGCGTTGATCAGCCTTCTTGAGCGGCATTTTTGTGTCGTCTTCGCGGGTAATCTGGGGACTGCTCAGGCCTTGGATACATTGTTGCAAGCAGCGGCACACCTTCGTGATGATACAAATATCCGGATGGTTTTGATTGGTAGTGGTAGTCGTCTTGCTTGGCTGAAGGAGCAGAAAGAACTTCTTGGTTTGGATAACCTAGTATTACCTGGCCGTTTTTCGATGGAAGCGATGCCTTCAATTTTCCAGAGTGCAGGTGCTTTGCTGGTGTCATTAAGCGACGAGCCGGCTTTTGCCCAGACTATTCCTAGCAAAATCCAAGCATATCTAGCTGCTGGTCGACCAATAATTGCTAGCATCAATGGAGAGGGAGCCAGAGTGATTCTGGAGGCCGGTGCTGGTTTTGTATCGCCTGCTGATCAGGTTATGCCATTAGTCTCCAGTATCCGTGCAATGGCGGGCTTGAGTGAGGACGAACGTGTTGCTATGGGGCGCTCGGGCAAGGCCTATTTTGACGTGAATTTTGAGATGAGAAGCCAAGTGCAGAGGTTGGTAGAAATACTTGCTGCTGATTAGTGGTTGGTTTGAGGTAGAAAAGATGAGAGTTCTTGTGCTTGGCGTGACTGGTATGTTAGGGAGTGCCGTGTTTCGGGTTTTTACAGGCGACCCTGCGTATGACGTATGGGGGACTTTACGTAGTTCCGCATCTTTACGCTTTTTTCCAGGTCAGGCTCAATTGCTTACTGGGGTGAACGTGCTGGATCAGGATGCCCTTGCCGGCGTTTTAAGCAAGGTGAGACCCGATGTAGTGATTAATTGCGTCGGTCTGGTCAAGCAATTGGCTGATGCTAAGGATCCTTTGGTGGCCTTGCCTGTCAATGCAATGCTCCCGCATCGTCTGGCGCGCATGTGTGAACTGCTTGGTGCTAGGTTGGTGCATATCAGCACCGATTGCGTTTTTTCCGGACGTAAGGGATTGTATTTGGAGAGCGATCCTTCGGACGCCGAGGATCTGTATGGAAAGTCCAAGTATATTGGTGAGCTGAATGAGTTCGCACATGCCGTGACATTGCGTACTTCCATCATCGGACATGAACTTGATAGCACTCATTCGCTGATCGATTGGTTTCTTTCTCAGCATGACAGAGTAAGGGGCTTTGCCAGGGCGATCTTCTCAGGGCTACCCACGGTGGAGCTGGCTCGAGTGATGAAGGATTTCGTGATTCCCAATAAACAGCTCCATGGTCTGTATCATGTCGCTGCTGAGCCTATCGACAAGTGCCGCCTACTTGGTCTTGTCGCGGCGCAGTATGGTAAAAAAATTGAAATTCAATCGGATGATGCACTGGTCATTGATCGCTCACTGAACGCATCACGCTTGCAAGCCGCGGTAGGTTATGTGGCCCCATCTTGGCCAGACTTGATTCAGCGTATGTATGAGCATCGCTCTTTGTAGCATCAATTGATTGATAACATCTTATTCACGCAGCTTTCGGCTGTTTTCACGTTTTGGAAGGTTTCATGTTCGACAACAAGGTATTGATGATTACTGGGGGCACCGGCTCCTTCGGTCACACGGTGCTACGGCGTTTTCTCGATACCGATGTACGCGAAATCCGCATCTTCTCTCGTGACGAGAAGAAGCAGGAGGATATGCGCATCGCGCTGGCCAACGACAAGGTCAAGTTCTATATCGGTGATGTGCGCGACTATGACAGCCTCAAACAAACCATGGTCGGGGTTGATTACATCTTCCATGCGGCTGCTCTCAAGCAGGTGCCGTCCTGCGAGTTCTATCCAATGGAGGCGGTGCGTACCAATGTCAATGGCACTGAGAACGTCCTCAATGCCGCTACTGCCAGCGGGGTGAAGCGAGTGGTGGTGCTTTCCACCGACAAAGCCGTATATCCGATCAATGCCATGGGTATCTCCAAGGCCATGGCTGAAAAATTGATGGTGGCCAAGTCGCGAATGATCCCGGACGGGGGCACCGTCGTTTGTGCCACTCGTTACGGTAATGTGATGGCCTCTCGTGGTTCGGTGATCCCGCTGTTCGTCGAGCAGATGCGTTCCGGTGAGCCGTTGACGGTGACGGATCCTCAGATGACGCGTTTCCTGATGTCGCTGGAAGACTCGGTCGACCTAGTGCTGCATGCATTCGAGCATGGTAAACAAGGTGACCTCTTTGTGCAGAAGGCTCCCGCGTCTACTGTTGGCGATCTGGCTCAGGCGCTCAAAGAATTGTTCGGGTGTGACAACTCGATTCGTGTCATCGGCACTCGTCATGGTGAAAAACTATATGAGTCCTTGGTATCCCGTGAGGAGATGGCCAAGGCCGAAGACATGGGGCGTTATTACCGTATTCCGGCCGATAACCGCGACCTCAACTACAAGAAGTATTTCGTCGAAGGCGAGGAGAAAATTTCCGAGTTGGACGACTACACCTCGCACAATACTCATCGTCTGGACGTACCCGGCATCAAGGAACTTTTGCTCAAGCTCGATTACATCAAGGAGCAGCTCGATGCTTAAGGTCATGACGCTGGTCGGAACCCGCCCGGAACTGATCAAGATGAGCCGGGTGATCGCCGAGATGGATCGCCAGGTCAACCACGTGCTGGTGCACTCGGGGCAGAATTACGACTACGAGCTCAACCAGGTCTTCTTTGACGATCTGGAGATCCGCAAGCCTGATCACTTTCTCGGTGCCGCCGGCGAGACCGCCGCTCAGACCATCGCCGAGGTAATTGCCAAAGCGGACGCCGTGTTCGAGCTGGAAAAGCCTGATGCGTTGCTGCTCTATGGCGACACCAATACTTGCCTGGCGGTGATCGCCGCGAAGCGCCGCAAGATACCGGTGTTCCATATGGAGGCGGGTAACCGCTGTTTTGACCAGCGTGTGCCGGAAGAGCTTAACCGCAAGGTGCTTGACCATCTCTCTGATATCAATCTGGTGCTCACTGAGCATGCTCGTCGCTATTTGATTGCTGAGGGCATCCGCCCTGAGACCATCATCAAGACTGGCTCGCACATGCATGAGGTGCTGGATTACTACCGACCGAAGATAGAGGCCTCCGATGTGCTTGCTCGCGAGGGGCTCAAGGCCGGAAAGTTCTTCATCGTCAGCACCCATCGTGAAGAGAACGTTGACACGCCGGACAACCTGCACGATCTACTTGCCACCCTGCGAGCGCTGGCCGACGAATATGGCTTCCCGCTGATTGTCTCAACTCATCCACGTACACGTAAGCGACTGGAGGCGCTAGGCGAATCGCTGGAGCACCCACTGATCCGTTTCTCCAAACCATTCGGCCTGCTCGATTACATCAAGCTGCAGATGAACGCCTTCTGTGTGCTCTCCGATAGCGGCACTATCACCGAGGAAGCCTCGTTGCTCAATCTGCCGGCGGTAACGCTGCGAAATGCGCATGAACGCCCCGAGGGTATGGATCAGGGCACGCTGATCATGAGCGGGCTGAAGAAGGATTCGGTGCTGGCTGCGGTCAAGGTCATCACCAGCCAACACCATGCCGATGAGCGGGTGATTCCGCTGGTGCCCGACTACGAGGGCGGTTCAGTGTCGCTGCAGGTGGTGCGGGTGGTGCTCAGTTACACCGACTACGTGAACCGTACCGTCTGGCGCAAGGACTGAACATGCGTATTCTGCTGACTGGCGCCAGTGGCTTCGTTGGTCGTGGTGTGCAGGCGCGCCTGCTGTCCGATGGCGTGCATCGGTTACGCTGCGCCCAGCGCAATGCACCGGTAGCTCCACTTGTCGGGGTAGAGTACTGCCTTGCTCCGTCCTTAGAGGCGGAGGCCGACTGGTCGCAGGCGCTCGCGGATGTCGATGCGGTAATTCACTGCGCTGCACGGGTGCACGTGATGCATGAACAGGCTGCCGATCCGCTGGCGGAGTTTCGTCGAGCCAACGTCGAGGGCACGCTACGCCTGGCTCGTCAGGCTGTGGCAGTGGGCGTGCGACGTTTCGTCTTCGTCAGCTCGATCAAGGTCAACGGTGAGCAGACTCTCCCAGGGCAGACCTATAGAGCCGATGATGTTTCGAATGAGACGGATCCGTATGGCATCTCAAAACGAGAAGCTGAGGATGAATTGCTGGCTCTTGCTGCTGAATCAGGGCTGGAGGTGGTCATCGTACGTCCGCCTTTGATCTACGGCCCTGGAGTCAAGGCCAACTTCTTGAGCATGATGCGCTGGTTGCAGCGGGGGGTGCCGTTGCCCTTCGGTGCCATAGATAACCGCCGTAGTCTGGTTGCACTGGATAATTTGGTGGACTTGTTGGTTGTATGCCTTACCCATCCAGGGGCCAGCGGGCAGCGTTTTCTGGTCTGCGACGGCGAGGATCTATCTACCAGTGAGTTGCTGCGTCGCCTGAGTGCCGCTCTCGGGCGTCCGGCGCGGCTCTTGCCAGTGCCGCAGGCGTTGATTACGCAGGCTGCGATCATGCTGGGGCGTCGCCAGCTTAGTCAGCGTCTGTGTGGTTCATTACAGATCAACATGGACAAGACGCGTGAGCGATTGGGTTGGGCTCCACCGTTTACGGTTGATCAAGCGCTAGCTAAGACGGCTGCGCATTATTTAAAAGAATTCTCTAGATGAAAGTTATGGTTCTGATAGCTGCCATCGCTTTAGTTGCGTGGGGGCTTACGGCAATGTTGCGACGCTATGCGATGGTACGTAGCCTGATGGATATACCCAACGCGCGTAGCTCACACAGCCAACCAACGCCGCGTGGAGGAGGCGTTGCCATTGTTGTGGCATTCCTCTTGGGCTTATGCGTTGCGTCCGCTACAGGTCTGGATCTACCCGTTGAGATTTATTACGCGTTGCTCGGCTCAGGTTCGGCAATAGCATTGCTTGGATTCCTGGATGACCACGGGCACATTGCCGCTCGCTGGCGCTTGCTTGGGCATTTCGTTGCTGCTGCTTGGGCACTCTTCTGGCTCGGCGGGTTGCCTCCGCTGGTAATGGTTGGCCACTCAATTGATTTTGGTTGGCTGGGTTATTTGCTGGCGTCTTTGTATCTGGTTTGGTTACTCAACCTTTACAACTTCATGGATGGAATTGATGGCATTGCCAGCATCGAAGCTATCTGTGTTTGTGTTGGGGGGGCTCTGTTGTACCTCCTCCAGGGGCATGCCGAGGCTGCAGTGCTGCTGCCGCTGCTGCTGTCGTCTGCCGTGATGGGATTTCTTTACTGGAATTTTCCTCCTGCAAAAATTTTCATGGGCGATGCTGGTAGTGGCTTTCTAGGTGTTGTGCTTGGTGTTCTTTCCTTGCAGGCAGCGTGGATCGATCAGTCCTTGTTTTGGGGCTGGCTGATCTTGTTGGGTGTTTTTGTGGTGGACGCGACCTTTACTCTACTTCGGCGTTTAATGCGCGGAGACAAGGTTTATGAAGCTCACCGAAGTCATGCATATCAATACGCCTCGCGTCAGTTCGGCCGACATCTGCCGGTTACTCTGACGGTCATTGCGATCAATCTCTGCTGGCTGTTACCAGTGGCGATTTGGGTTGCGCGAGGCGGCGATGGTTTGACCGGACTATTGCTGGCTTATCTGCCTTTGATAGTGCTGGCTATCAAATTTCGTGCTGGCGAATTGGAGCGTAGATGAGCCAGTTGCGTAAATTGCTTGTTCTTGGGGCCGGTGGTCACGGCAAGGCTGTTGCCGAGGCTGCGTTACTTTCTGGTGAGTGGCAGAAGGTGGTTTTCCTCGACGACAGATGGCCTGAGCTGAAGGTTGTTTGCGGCCTGCCTGTGATCGGTGGTCTGAGCCATTTGGCTGAAAATGCAGGGGCAACTGACGGAGCTATCGCTGCGGTTGGTAATAATTGCTTGCGCCGCGCCTGGCAAGGAAAGGTCACCGCTGCCGGTATTTCGCTAGTTAGCGTAGTTCACCCTCGTGCTTGCGTGAGCACTTCAGCTGTAATTGGCCCTGGCTCAGCCATCATGTCACTGGCAGTCGTTGGCTCTGAGGCTCGGTTAGGGCGGGGGGTGATCATCAATGCAGGAGCAGTGGTCGACCATGATGTGACGTTGGGCGACTATGCGCATCTTGGTGTCGGTGTCTGCTTGGCTGGCGGCGTTGCGGTCGGTGAGGCTGCTTGGCTTCAAGCAGGTTGCAGTGCTGGATATGGTGTCGTTATCGAGCAGGGTTCAATTATCAGACCCGGCCAGGCTCTGATTGCCAAAGATTGAAGTGTTGAGATGATTCGTCGAAGAATAGAGTTATTGCGCCACTACCTTTTGCATTTGTCTCGTCGGAAAAAGCGAGCTCTTCAACTAGCTGTTGATGTATTGCTAATTTGGCTGGCGTTGTGGTTGTCGTTTGCCGTTCGCATGGGAGATTGGGATGCTGCCAGGCCTTTTTCTGGTCATGGTTGGCTGTTTCTGCTGGCGCCTATTATTGCACTTCCCATTTTCATCAGGCTGGGGATGTATCGTGCGGTAATGCGTTATGTGGGTAATGATGCTCTTGTAACGATAGCCAAGGCAGTGACCTTGTCTGCATTGGTGCTATCTCTGGCTGTTTATTGGTATCGTGGGCCGACGGCTCTCGTTCCAAGATCCATGGTTTTTAATTATTGGTGGTTGAGCCTGCTGCTGTTGGGCGGTTTGCGCTTGACCATGCGACAGTTCTTTATAGGTGATTGGTTCGAGCTGATTGCTCGCCGTCGCGATATCGAGTCGGGCACCTCCAGGGTCGCCATATATGGAGCCGGGGCGGCTGGTAATCAGTTGGTAGCAGCTTTGCGTTTGGGTAAAGCAATGCGTCCGGTCGCATTCATTGATGATGATTCCAGTATTGCTACTCGCACGATCGCGGGGCTACGCGTCTACACACCCAAGCATATTCAGCAAATGATCGATGAAGCTGGGGTGACAGAGATTTTGCTGGCAATGCCCTCGATCCCCCGCGCGCGTAGGAGAGAGATACTTGAGGCGTTGGAGCCTTACGCGCTTCATGTGCGCAGTATCCCCGGGTTTATGGATCTCGCTAGTGGGCGGGTAAAGGTTGAAGACCTTCAGGAAGTCGATATAGCCGATCTTCTCGGGCGTGATGCAGTGCCGCCTCGGCAAGATTTGTTCGAGCGCTGTATCAAAAAACAGGTGGTTCTGGTGACCGGTGCTGGCGGCTCCATTGGTTCTGAGCTGTGTCGGCAGATTCTCGTCAGCGGTGCACGCACCTTGCTGCTTTTCGAGCACAGCGAATTCAACCTCTACAGCATCCATGGCGAGCTACAGCAGCGTATTGATCGGGAGTCGCTGCCGATCAAGCTAGTACCGATTCTTGGGTCTATCCGGAACTTTGAGCGCTTGTTCGATATTCTGCAGACTTGGCGCGTCAATACCGTTTATCACGCGGCAGCGTACAAGCATGTGCCGATGGTTGAGCATAACGTCGCCGAGGGCGTGCTCAACAACTTGGTAGGTACGCTCAATGCCGCGCAGGCTTCGATCAGGGCGGGTGTTGCCAATTTTGTGCTGATCTCAACCGATAAGGCAGTACGACCCACTAATGTAATGGGCAGTACCAAGCGCTTGGCTGAGATGGTGCTGCAGGCGCTGAGTCGTGAGTCTGCGCCGTTGCTGTTCGGTGATGAATCAGGTGTTCATCACGTCAACAAGACCCGTTTCACCATGGTGCGCTTCGGTAATGTGCTTGGTTCTTCTGGGTCGGTTATTCCGCTGTTCAGGGAGCAGATCAAGCAAGGCGGGCCGGTGACGGTGACGCATCCGAATATCACCCGCTATTTCATGACTATCCCTGAGGCGGCGCAGCTGGTCATTCAGGCTGGTTCGTTAGGGCTGGGTGGTGATGTGTTCGTGCTGGATATGGGGGAGCCGGTGAAGATTGCCGATCTTGCGGAGAAGATGGTTCGCCTTTCTGGCTTGAGTGTGCGTGACGAGCGTAATCCTCATGGTGATATCGCCATCGAATTCACAGGGTTGCGTCCTGGGGAGAAACTCTATGAGGAGTTGCTGATCGGCGAAGATGTGAAACCGACCGAGCATCCGATGATCATGCGCGCCGAAGAGGACATGCTGCCTTGGGAGGATTTCAAAAGGCGCTTGCAGGAGTTGCTGGATGCAGTCGATGAGGATGACTACGCCCGCGTGCGTGCCCTGTTACGTGAGACGGTGCATGGTTATGTGCCGGAAGGTGAGATCGTCGACTGGATTCATCTCAGAAGCCGCGAGCATTGAGACGTCGATTTGACAGCTGGAAGATAGCGTCTAGGTTGATTCAAGTGGGGTTTGAAACCTCACTGGGATCTACTTACGACAAAGGAATGCAATCATGGTAAGACTCGGTCTATCTTCCGCCCTGTTCGCTGTTCTCGTTTCTTTCTCTCTGGCTGCAGCCGCAGCTGAAACTCCGAAAACCGAAAGTGCCAAACCGGCTGTCGTTCAGATAGCGCAGGTTGCTGTGGTCAATCTGAATACCGCTGATGCTGCAACCTTGCAGCGCGAGCTTTTGGGTATTGGAGCGACAAAGGCGCAAGCGATTGTGGCTTACCGGGAGGAGCACGGTAATTTTGCCTCGGTCGATGAGTTGCTTGAGGTCAAGGGTATCGGTGAGGCGACGCTAGAGAAGAATCGCGATAAGTTGAGTGTGAACTGACGCCGGGCGGCGTTTCCATATGGGCCGGTCTTTTGACCGGCCTTTTGCGTTTTTGGCGTGCAAGAAATTGTTGTGTGGAGGAGTCGGTGCGCATGGCGCACCCTAGGGAGCTTTGCGTTTTTGAGGTCGTAGTAGGTGAATAGCTCGGTGCAATAAATGAAAAGCCCAGATGCTAACGAAACTCTGAAAAAGCTCCACGCCGCCACTCTCGTGAATGTGCGAATCCAGGTGCTGCGGGGGCTGGATTATCTCTTTTGGGCCAGCATAAGCTCTGTTCAGCGATGAAGCCGCTGTCCCGCCTGCGCGGGAATAGCGACTATTTCAGACCATCCTTAAGTGATGACCTCGACAGTACAGCCCCGAAGGGGTGAGCGAAGCGAATAACCTGGGACATAGTCCCAGGCGAGAGTCCACAGGCAATAAAAAACCCAGCGCTTAGGCTGGGTTTCTTGAATTTGGCTCCGCGACCTGGACTCGAACCAGGGACCCAATGATTAACAGTCATTTGCTCTACCGACTGAGCTATCGCGGAACAACGGCGCGTATGTTACTGATTAAAAAAGAGAAGTCAACACTTTGCGGTGACTTCTACTCGTATGGGATTCGGCAGATTTGGCGGCGCTATTGTGAGAGGGGGCTTTGGCCGCGACGGCCGTGGTGGATCGCAGCTGAAACGGAATGCCACCCAGCCGCTCCTACGGTGGCTCTTGACGCATGCAAAAACGCCGGCGTATGGGCCGGCGCTTTTGTTTATCGCTAGGGTTTACAGCACGGCGTGAATCGCGCGAGTGACGCTGTCCAGGTTGCCGTTGTTCAGCGCGGCGACGCAGATGCGGCCCGTGCCGACGGCGTAGATGCCGAACTCCTCCTTGAGGCGTTCCACTTGCTCCACGGTAAGGCCGGAGTAGGAGAACATGCCGCGCTGCTCGGCGACGAAGCTGAAGTCGCGCTTGGCGCCCAGTGCTGCCAGTTGCTCAACCATGGCCAGGCGCATGCTGCGAATGCGGTCGCGCATTTCGCCCAGTTCGGCTTCCCACATGGCGCGCAGTTCGGGGCTGTTGAGCACGCTGGCGACCACAGTGGCGCCGTGGGTCGGTGGGTTGGAGTAGTTGGTGCGGATCACTCGCTTGAGCTGCGACAGGACCCGGCTCGAGTCTTCACGGCTGCTGGTGACCAGCGACAGGGCGCCGACACGCTCGCCATACAACGAGAACGATTTGGAGAAGGAGCTGGAGACGAAGAACTCCAGGCCCGACTCGGCGAACAGGCGCACAGCTTCGGCGTCCTGGTCGATGCCGTCACCGAAGCCTTGGTAGGCGATGTCGAGGAAGGGCACGTGCTCGCGCTCGCGTAGGACTTCCAGCACGGCTTTCCAGTCGTCCAGTTGCAGGTCGACGCCGGTGGGGTTGTGGCAGCAGGCATGCAGCACGACGATGGAGCGCGCCGGCAGGTTGCGCAGGTCTTCGAGCATGCCACCGCGGTTTACGCCATTGCTGAACGGATCGTAGTAGCGGTAGTTCTGCACCGGGAAACCGGCGGACTCGAACAGGGCGCGGTGGTTTTCCCAGCTCGGGTCACTGATGGCCACGGTGGCGTCTGGCAGCAGGCGCTTGAGGAAGTCGGCGCCGATCTTCAGGGCACCTGTGCCGCCCAAGGCCTGGGTGGTGATCACCCGGCCGGCCTCGATAAGGGCTGCGCCCTGGCCGAACAGCAGTTCCTGCACGGCCTTGTCGTAAGCGGCGATGCCTTCGATCGGCAGGTAGCCACGCGGAGCGTGAGCCTCGATGCGCGCTTTTTCGGCTTCTGCGACGGCGCGCAGTAGCGGAATTCGCCCCTCCTCGTTGTAGTAGACGCCCACGCCAAGGTTGACCTTGGTCGTGCGGGTGTCCGCGTTGAATGCTTCGTTGAGGCCCAGGATGGGATCGCGCGGAGCCATTTCGACGGCAGAGAAGAGACTCATGATGGGTGCGGCAACTCGAGTGAGGGGTGGGTGGCCAGGCGTCCCCGACAAAAGCGCTAGGGGGCGCGTAAACGGGACGTTAGTATAACGACCCTGAATCCAGGGGGCGACAGCGCAAAGCCCTGAATTAAGGCCTTTTGCCAGGTAATTTGACTTTGCCTGACGGTATCGCCAGATCGCCCTGCAATTCATGGCTTTTGACGCAGTCCGAATGGATACGTCACAGCCATTTGTCGAGGTGCTGCATGTCCGAGTTTCAGTTGGTGACCCGCTTCAAACCTGCTGGCGATCAGCCCGAGGCGATTCGGCAGATGGTTGAAGGGCTGGAAGCCGGTCTGTCGCATCAGACCCTGCTTGGCGTGACGGGGTCGGGCAAGACCTTTTCCATTGCCAACGTGATTTCCAAGGTGCAGCGTCCGACTCTGGTTCTGGCGCCGAATAAGACCCTGGCGGCGCAGCTCTATGGTGAGTTCAAGGCGTTCTTCCCGAACAACGCGGTGGAGTATTTCGTCTCTTACTACGACTACTACCAGCCGGAAGCCTATGTGCCGTCGTCGGATACCTTCATCGAGAAGGATGCGTCGATCAACGACCATATCGAGCAGATGCGCCTATCGGCGACCAAGGCGCTGATCGAGCGCAAGGACGTCATCGTGGTCTGCACCGTATCCTCGATCTACGGCCTGGGCAGCCCCGAGGAGTACCTGAAAATGGTGTTGCACCTCGATCGTGGCGACAAGATGGATCAGCGCGCATTGCTGCGCCGCCTGGCTGAGCTGCAGTACACGCGCAACGATATGGATTTTGCCCGCGCGACGTTTCGTGTGCGCGGCGATGTGATCGATGTATTCCCGGCAGAGTCGGATCTGGAGGCCATTCGCGTCGAGCTGTTCGACGACGAGGTGGAGAGCATCAGCGCTTTCGACCCGCTCACTGGGGAGGTCATCCAGAAACTGCCGCGTTTCACCTTCTACCCGAAGAGCCACTACGTCACGCCGCGTGAGACGCTGCTGGAGGCGGTGGAGCACATCAAGGTCGAGCTGCAGCAGCGCCTGGAATACCTGCGCGGCGCGAACAAGCTGGTGGAGGCGCAGCGCCTGGAGCAGCGCACGCGCTTCGATCTGGAAATGATCCTTGAGCTGGGTTACTGCAACGGCATCGAAAACTACTCGCGTTATCTCTCTGGTCGTCCGGCAGGTGCGCCGCCACCCACTCTGTACGATTACCTGCCGGACGAAGCACTGCTGGTGATCGACGAATCCCACGTCTCGGTGCCACAGGTTGGCGCGATGTACAAGGGGGACCGTTCGCGCAAGGAGACGCTGGTGGAATACGGCTTCCGCCTGCCTTCGGCGTTGGACAACCGGCCGATGCGTTTCGAAGAGTGGGAGGCGGCCAGTCCGCAGACCATCTTCGTTTCGGCGACGCCTGGGCCTTACGAGGCTGAGCATGCCGGACGTGTCGTCGAACAGGTGGTACGGCCGACTGGCTTGGTCGACCCTCAATTGGAGGTGCGTCCTGCACGTACCCAGGTCGACGACCTGCTGTCGGAGATCCGTTTGCGCGTGGCTGTGGGCGAGCGCGTGCTGGTCACCACCTTGACCAAGCGTATGGCAGAAGACTTGACCGACTACCTGGGCGATCACGACGTCAAGGTGCGTTACCTGCATTCGGATATCGATACCGTTGAGCGCGTGGAGATCATTCGTGATCTGCGCCTGGGCGCTTTCGATGTGCTGGTGGGGATCAACCTGCTGCGTGAGGGGCTGGATATGCCAGAGGTGTCACTGGTGGCGATCCTCGATGCGGACAAAGAGGGTTTCTTGCGCAGTGAGCGTTCGCTGATCCAGACCATCGGCCGCGCGGCGCGTAACCTCAACGGCAAGGCGATTCTCTACGGCGACAACATCACGGGTTCCATGCAGCGTGCCATCGATGAAACCGAGCGGCGCCGCGCCAAGCAGATCGCCTTCAACGAGGCCAATGGCATCGTGCCCAAGGGCGTGCAAAAGGACGTCAAGGACATCCTCGAAGGCGCTGTGGTACCTGGTGCGCGTAGCAACAAGCGCAAGGGTATGGCCAAGGCGGCGGAGGAGAGCGCGCGTTACGAGAATGAGCTGCGTTCGCCGAGCGAGATCACCAAGCGTATTCGTCAGCTGGAAGAGAAGATGTACGCCCTGGCGCGCGATCTGGAGTTCGAGGCTGCAGCGCAGCTGCGCGACGAGATCCAGAAACTGCGGGATCGGTTGTTGCAGGTCTGACGCCGACCAAGCCATTCCCGGATTGCATCTGGGCTACTGTGGGAGGCGACGAAACCTCCTACAGCTTTACCTGTTTCCGTTTATCAATGCGCCGCGCCACCGCCCGCCATGTTCTGTGGCAGCTTTCGCGTCAGCAGGATCGCCAGCATGCTCACCGCCAGGGCGATGCCAATGAAGTGGAAGGCATCGTTGTAAGCCATGATGATCGCTTGTTCATGGACGATCTGGCTGAGCTTGGCCAGGGCCGCCTGCTCGCTGCCCAGTGTCTGCGTTAGCAGGTGTAGGCGTTCCTCTACCTGCGGGTTGGTTGGCACGATGGATTCGCGCAAGTAGTCGAAGTAGACCTTGGCGCGGGCATCCAGCAGGGTGGCGAGCAGGGCGATACCGATGGCTCCACCCAGGTTGCGCAGGATGTTGAACAGGCTGGAGGCCGAGCCAGCGTCCTGCGGCAGGATGTAGGCCGTGGCGATCAGCGAGACGGTGACCATCACCAGCGGCTGGCCGAGCGCGCGGATGATCTGGATATGGTTGAACTGCGGGCCGGCGAAGTCCGGGTTGAGTACGCCGGAGAAGAAACTCGCCGCGCCGAACAGGGCGAAGCCCAGGGCGCACAGCCATTTCGGCGAGATGATCTTCATCAGCTTGGGCACCAGCGGGATCAGGAATAGCTGCGGCACGCCCATCCACATGATCACTTCGCCGATCTGCATGGCGTTGTAGCCCTGGATCTGCGCCAGGTACAGCGGCAGCACATAGATCGATCCATAAAGACCCACGCCAAGCCCCAGGCTGGAAATGCTGGCCAGGCCGAAGTTGCGTTCGCGCAGCACGCCTAGGTTGATCAGCGGATTGGGCCGGGATATCTGCAGAATGACGAACAGGATCAGGCTGACCAGCGCCACGCTGCCCAAGCCGACGATCAGTTGCGATTCCAGCCAGTCCTTGCGATGACCCTCCTCGAGAAAAACCTGCAGACAACCCAAGCCTATACCCAGGGTGACGATGCCGGCGTAATCGGTGGTCTTCAGCAGCTCCCAGTGCGGCGCTTTCTTCTCCAGGCCATAGAGCAGGCCGGCGATCATCAGCAGGCCAGGCGGCACGTTGATGTAGAAGATGTACTCCCAGCCCCAGTTTTCGGTCAGCCAGCCACCGAGTGTCGGGCCGATGGAGGGGGCGAAGGTCGCCGTGATGGCGAACAGCGCCATGCCTTTGGCGCGGTGGTGCTCGGGGAGCTTGATCAGCGTCATGGTGAACGCCAGCGGGATCAGCGCGCCGCCAGTGAAGCCCTGTAGGGCGCGGAACACGATCATGCTTTCCAGGCTCCAGGCCAGGGAGCACAGCAGCGAGGCGATCAGAAAACCCACTGACACCCACACGGCCAGACGGCGCGCCGAGAGCAACTGCACCAGCCAGGCGGTCAGCGGGATCATGATGATCTCGGCCACCAGGTAGGACGTGGAAATCCACGAACCTTCCTCAAGCGTGGCGGACAGCGCGCCCTGGATGTCCTTCAGCGAGGAGTTGGTGATCTGGATGTCCAGCACCGCCATGAAAGCGCCGAGCATGGCGCTCATCACGGCGATCCAGTCTCGGCGGCTGGGCTCCGCCGTCGGGCGGATCAGCGCATCACCCGCCATGGCTTTCGTCGCTGCGCAGATCCACGGTGACCTCCACCGACATGCCGGGGCGGATCAGCCCGCGCAACGGGTTATCAGCGGCAAAGGTCAGCTTGACCGGGATGCGCTGCACCACCTTGGTGAAGTTGCCGGTGGCGTTGTCTGGTGGTAGCAGGCTGAACTGCGCGCCGGAGGCGGCGAACAGGCTGTCGATGCGGCCTTCGATAGGCGTGTCCGGATAGCTGTCGAACAGTAGTTCGGCCTTCTGCCCCGGGCGCATGCGGCCGATCTGGGTTTCCTTGAAGTTGGCCTGGATCCAGATGTCCTGATCCGGCACCAGCGACAGCAGGTAGGCGCCGTTCTGCACCACCTGGCCTTCGCGTGCCGAGCGCTGGCCGACTAGGCCGCTGATCGGCGCATGAATCTGCGTGCGCGAGAGATTGAGGTCGGCCTGTTCCAGATCGGCCTGGGAGGAGAGGATCAGCGCGTCCAGGCGTTTGAGTTCGGCTTCCAGGCTGGCAACCTGTTGGCGTTGCGCCTGCAGGTCGGCCTGCGCCTTGGCTACCTGCGAGCGGGCCACACGGTTGTCGGCGGCCAGCGTGGTCACGCGTTCTTCGGAGACATAACCCGGCTTGCGCAGGGTCTGGGCGCGGCCCAGGTCGAGCTTGGCGCGTTCGAGGGTGGCCTGGCTGGCAGACACGTCGGCCTGGCTGGCGGCGATCAGGCTGGCCTGCTGGTCAAGCTTGCTCTGCGCCTGGGTGCGTTCGGCCTGATGGGTTTCCAGTGCGGCGAGGGCGCGCTGGCGGGCCAGGCGGAAATCGGCGTCTTCCAGTACCGCCAGGAGCTGGCCGGCCTCTACATGTTGGTTATCGCGCACCAGCACTTTTTCGATGCGCGCATTCAACTGGCTGGAGACCCGAGTGATCTCGCCCTGCACATAAGCGTTGTCGGTACTTTCATGGTAGCGACCGACCAGCAGCCAATGGGCGAGCAGGGCGCCGGCAATCAGCACCAGCAGGATCACGAAGACGAAAAGGCGACGTTGCAGTTTGGCGGGCATGCTTGAGGCTCGAGATGCGGCAGGGAAATGTAAGTAAATTTAACAGTGTTCCCTTTGCGCTAGTAGACTCTAGGCCTGGCATGCTTTGTTGCGTATGAGGAACAATCATGGGGCTGGATGATGCTTTGATTTTTACCCGGGTAGTGGATTGCCATAGTTTCACGCAGGCCGCGACCAGCCTGGGTATGCAGAAGTCGACGGTGAGTCGGCGTATCGCACTGCTCGAGGAGCGCCTGGGGGTGCGTCTGCTCAATCGCACCACGCGCAAGTTGCGCCTGACCGAAGTGGGGCAGGCTTACTACGAACGCTGCCGGCAGATCATGCTCGACTTCGCCGAAGCCGAGCAGGCGGTGATGCAGTTGCAGCGCGAACCCTCCGGATTACTGCGCATTACTTCACCGATCGAGTTTGGCCAGCTTTTTCTCGGGCGCGTGCTGGGTGAGTTCATGCGCCAGTACCCGCAGATCGACGCCGAGGTGGAGTTGACCTCGCGCTTGGTGGATCCGCTGGAGGAGGGCGTGGATATCGCCATCCAGGTCGGCCAACCGCAGGATTCCACCCTGATCGCGCGCAAGCTGTTCGAAAGCGGTCGACGCCTATGTGCAAGCCCTGCGTACCTCGCTGCGCACGGTACACCGCGTAGCGTCGCCGAGCTGGAGGGGCATCGAGCGATCCTGCTGCAGCACGACGCGCCGCGTTACTGGCCGTTGCTGGGCGAGCATCTGCCGTGTCAGCGGGTGATGACCTGCAACAACATCACCTTTGCCCGTGAGGCGACGCTGGCGGGCGCCGGGATTTCCGGGTTGCCGGTGATGATCAGCGAAGAGGCTGTGCGCAGCGGTCGCCTGGTCGAGCTGCTGCCCGAGGCGCGCTTGCCGGTAGGTGAGGTGTATGCCATCTACCCGTCGCGGCGCTTCCAGGCGATGAAGGTCAAGACCTTCCTCGACTTTCTCATCGCCAGCTTGCCGATCACCCGCGGCGGGTTGCTGGAGCCAGGGGCCGCCGGCCTGCTAACATCGCCCGCTTGATTAAAACCTCGTGTCTTCCATCCGAGAGCATTCATGACCACCGTCCGTACCCGTATCGCGCCATCGCCAACCGGCGACCCCCATGTCGGCACCGCCTATATCGCGTTGTTCAACCTGTGTTTTGCCCGTCAGCATGGTGGCCAGTTCATCCTGCGTATCGAGGACACCGACCAGGTTCGTTCCACGCGTGAGTCCGAACAGCAGATTTTCGACGCGCTGCGCTGGCTGGGTATCGAGTGGGACGAAGGCCCGGACGTTGGCGGCCCGCACGGCCCGTACCGGCAGAGTGAGCGTGGCGAAATCTACAAGAAGTACTCCGATGAGCTGGTCGGCAAGGGCCATGCCTTCCCGTGTTTCTGTTCCGCCGAGCGCCTCGATGAAGTGCGCGCACAGCAGATGGCCAACAAGGAAACCCCGCGTTACGACGGTCACTGCATGCACATGGAGCCGGCCGAGGCGCAGCGTCGCATTGCCGCTGGTGAGTCCCATGTGGTGCGCATGAAAGTGCCGAGCGAAGGCGTTTGCGTGGTGCCGGACATGCTGCGTGGCAATGTCGAGATCCCGTGGGATCGCATGGACATGCAGGTGCTGATGAAGGCCGATGGCCTGCCGACCTACTTCCTGGCCAATGTGGTCGATGACCACCTGATGGGCATCACTCACGTGCTGCGTGGCGAGGAGTGGCTGCCGTCCGCGCCGAAGCTGATCAAACTGTACGAATACTTCGGTTGGGAGCAGCCGGCGCTGTGCTACATGCCGCTGCTGCGTAATCCCGACAAGAGCAAGCTGTCCAAGCGCAAGAACCCGACCAGTGTGACGTTCTACGAACGCATGGGCTACCTGCCGCAGGCCATGCTCAACTACCTGGGGCGCATGGGCTGGTCGATGCCGGACGAGCGTGAGAAATTCTCGTTGGCCGAGATGATCGAACACTTCGACATCAACCGCGTGTCGCTGGGCGGGCCGATTTTCGATCTGGAGAAGCTGTCCTGGCTCAATGGCCAGTGGCTGCGTGAGCTGCCGGTGGAAACCTTCGCTGCCGAAGTACAGAAGTGGGCGCTCAATCCCGAATACCTGATGCAGATCGCGCCGCACGTGCAGGGCAGGGTGGAAACCTTCAGCCAGATCGCACCGCTGGCAGGTTTCTTCTTCTCTGGTGGCCTCAACCTGGACGCCAAGCTGTTCGAGCACAAGAAGCTCTCTGCTGATCAGGTGCGCCAGTTGATGCAGCTGATTCTGTGGAAACTCGAATCGTTGCGTCAGTGGGAAAAGGAGCGCATCACCGGTTGCATTCAGGCCGTGGTCGAGCACCTGGAGCTGAAGCTGCGTGATGCCATGCCGCTGATGTTTGCCGCCATCACCGGTCAGGCGAGCTCGGTTTCCGTGCTCGATGCCATGGAAATCCTTGGCCCGGATCTGACTCGCTTCCGTCTGCGCCAGGCGCTGGAGCTGCTGGGCGGCACTTCGAAGAAGGAAACCAAGGAGTGGGAGAAGCTGCTGGCAGCCATCGCTTGATGCCTTCGTAGGGTGCGCCGCGCGCACCGAGTGTCGTGCTGTTGAGCATCGGTGCGCATGGCGCACCCTACGAGGCGTCACGCGACCCTAAGTAATTGTTCTAGTGGCAAAAACTTTGGGCTAGCAGGAAAAATGTTGTTGACAGGCAATCGGGGCGCTCTTAACATGCGCCCCGTCCTCGAGATGGGGCTATAGCTCAGCTGGGAGAGCGCTTGCATGGCATGCAAGAGGTCAACGGTTCGATCCCGTTTAGCTCCACCAATCTCGGCTCCTTCGGGAGTGCCAGAATCGATGTGAGTCGGTTCACGATCAGGGTCTTGCGTCCCCTTCGTCTAGTGGCCTAGGACACCGCCCTTTCACGGCGGTAACAGGGGTTCGAGTCCCCTAGGGGACGCCACTATTTCCAGCCGCAGCGCTCAGGCGTTGCAGCCAGACCGAAAGGTTTTGGGGCTATAGCTCAGCTGGGAGAGCGCTTGCATGGCATGCAAGAGGTCAACGGTTCGATCCCGTTTAGCTCCACCAAACACTGACAAGGCCAGCTTAGTGCTGGCCTTGTTCTTCGAAGGTTTTGTCCCCTTCGTCTAGTGGCCTAGGACACCGCCCTTTCACGGCGGTAACAGGGGTTCGAGTCCCCTAGGGGACGCCATTTTCCAGTCGTAACGCGCAAACGTTACGAACCGACCGCAAGGTTTCGGGGCTATAGCTCAGCTGGGAGAGCGCTTGCATGGCATGCAAGAGGTCAACGGTTCGATCCCGTTTAGCTCCACCAATCACCAAGGCCAGCCTAGCGCTGGCCTTGTCGTTCGAAGAACTGCGTCTAGTGGCCCAGGACACCGCCCTTTCACGGCGGTATCAGGGGTCGAGTCCTCTAGGGGCGCCATTTTTCTTGCCGCATTTGCGGAACCAGGGGCTACTTCTTCGGAAGTGGCCCTTTTTATTTCCCGTCGTTTCTACTGGCTGCTGCCGGTGATGCAGCGCTGCTTCTGTGTCGTTCGTGGCGCGTGGCCGGCGTTTTCATATTGAATTGCTGACTTTATTCAGGTCTGGCTGACGTTTTGGCGTCGTCTTGTCTTTTAATATGATGAGTTTAATATTAAATTCATCATATGAAGGGGTAATGCCATGAGTGAGCGCAAGACTGAAACTCGCCAACGCATTCTTGAGGCTGCCAGTTGCCTGCTTGTGGATCGTGGCCCCGCTGATCCGGCCGTAGCGGAGGTAATGGCTGCCGCCGGGCTGACGGTCGGCGGCTTCTATGCGCATTTCGCCAGCAAGGATGCCCTGATGCTGGAGGCCTTCTGCCAGCTATTGGCGCGCCGCCGTGATCGTCTTGCCGCGGTCGACGCAGGTCTCAATGGTGTGGAGCGCCGGGCGTTGCTGGCGGCGTTCTATCTGTCGCGCAAACACCGCGATGCACTCGATGAGCGCTGCCCCGTACCCAGTTCGATCGGTGAGATCGAGCGCTTGCCGGAGGGCTTTCGCCAGGCGCTTGCAGAACATGTTCAGTTGCTGGCTGCACAAATGAGTGAGACGCCGGAGGAGGCTGATATCGCGTTGGCTGACCTGGCTCTGATGGTGGGTGGCCTGGCTTTGGCCAGGGCGTTGGGGCCAGGCGAGCTGTCCGATCGACTGCTGCGTTCTGCCAAGTCGGCGATCAGGTGAAAACAGGCGTCTAGGAGAGTGCGATGAACCAGATGATCTGGGTGCGAGGTGTCAATGCGGCATTGGGGCGACTGGCTCCGCAAATGTTGGCGGGCCGTTTGCGTGAGCGCTTCATGACGCCGCGCAGCTTGCCACCTCGGGACTGGGAGCTGCCGTTGCTGGCCAGTGCAGAGAGAATCACGCTGCGCTTCGGCCTGTCGGCGCTGCGTTGGGGGAGTGGCCCCACCGTGCTGTTGATGCATGGCTGGGAAGGGCGGCCGACGCAATTCGCAAGGTTGATCAGTGGTCTGGTGGACGCGGGTTATGGCGTAGTGGCGCTGGATGCGCCGGCGCATGGTCAATCGCCGGGGCGAGAGGCGAATGTGGTGTTGTTCGCCAGGGCGCTGTTGGAGGCGGCCAGCGAGTTGCCGCCGTTGCATGCGGTAATCGGTCATTCCATGGGTGGAGCCAGTGCATTGCTGGCGACGCAGATGGGGCTGCGTACTGGTGCTTTGGTGAGCATTTCAGCGCCGAGCAGGATTATCACCATGCTGGGCGGTTTCGCCCGTTTCATGGGGTTGCCGGCCCGGGCGCGTGAGCATTTCATCAGCCAGGTGGAGCGCACGGCAGGAATTCCGGCTGCACATCTCGACGTGCAGCGCTATCAACTGCAGTTGCCGGGTTTGGTCGTGCATGCCGAAGATGATCCGTTGGTGCCGATGGGTGAGGCGGAGCTGATTCACCAGGCCTGGTTCGATAGCCAACTGCTACGTCTGCCGGCAGGTGGTCATCAACGCCTGCTCGGTGACCCGCAAGTGCTGCAGGCGGTGCTCGCTCTGCTCGGAGAGGTGCGTCAGGCGTCGTCGAGGGCGCTGGCTTCGTAGCTGGCAACACGGTTGCGACCGGCTGCCTTGGCGCGGTAAAGGGCCCGGTCGGCCAGGTCGAGCCAGCTTTCGCCGCAGTCCGGGGTGTCGGGGATTCCCGCATGCAGACCGATGCTGATGGTCAACGGGATCGACTGCTGCTGATAGAGGCAGGGATGACGGGCCAGGTCGTCACGCAGTTGCTCGGCCAGGTCAAGCGCGCCGGTCAGGTCGGTGTTGTCGAGCAGGGCCACGAATTCCTCACCGCCGAAACGTGCCAGCAGGTCGCTGCTGCGCAGACGCTGCTGGATGCGTTGGGCGGCGTGGCGCAGGCAGGCGTCTCCGGCGAGGTGGCCATAGCGGTCATTGACCTGCTTGAAGTGATCCAGATCCAGCATCAGGACGGCGAGCGATTGGCGGCTGCGTTCGGCACGGGCGCAGCCGCGCGCCAGCTCCTCGGTCAGCGTCTGGCGATTGAACAGGTTGGTCAGGCCGTCACGGCGATTCAGTTCGGCCAGGCGCAGGTTGGCGCTGGACAGCTGTTGCAGCGTTTCCTCCAGTGCTGCAGTGCGTTCCTTCACGCGCTGTTCCAGGTTCTCGCTGATCTGTGTTTGCAGTTCCAGATGTTTGGCCTGCTCGTTGCTGAGTTGCCGCGCCTGGGTGATCAGTTTGGCCTGGGCCATGCGCTCGGCCTCCTGCACCTGGCGGATCCGGGCGGCCAGGGCGATGGAGAAGACCGTCATCTCGATCACGCCGCCGATCTGTTGGGCATGTAGCGTCAGCAGCGAATAGGGCAGCACGCCCGTTCCCGTGAGGATGCTGGCCAGGCTGGCGCTAATCAGCACGAACCAGCCCAGAGCGAACAGGCGTGCCGCAGCGTAACCGGCACGCCAGCGCAGCAGGGTGATGACGAAGGCAGCGAGGGCGCAGGCGACGATGAGGACGAAGCTGGCGATCAGTGCCGGCTGGTAGGGGCCGAGCAGGGCCATGACCAGTACCAGCCAGGCGCAGGCTTTCAGGCTGTGAGCGACCCAGCGATAGGCGGCGGGCGCTTCACGCAGCGCCAGCACGCCATAGGTGAACTGGATGCCGAACAAGGTGGCCAGTGCCGAGCTGAGGGGGAAACTCAGCTGCTGCCAGGTCAGGGTGTTGGGCCACAGCCATTGGAAGGCAAAACCGAGCTGGATGAACTCATAGAGGCTGAAGCTGGCGACGAACAGGCAATACCAGAGGTAGTTGCGGTCGCGGGTGATGCAGAAGATCGACAGGTTGTAGATGAACATCGCCAGCAGCGCGCCGAAGAACAGCCCCTGAAACAGCAAGCTGCGCTGCTCCTGATGGTCGAAGGCCTCATGGGTCATCAGGCTGGCGCTGAGGTTGGCCGAGCCGTTGGTCTGCATGCGTAGCCAGATCCGTCGTTGTTCGCCCGGCGCGATGTTCAGCGGTAGCACCATCTGACGATTGTCGACCCAGCGCCAGTCGTACGGGCGCTGGTCGCCGGATCGATACACGCGCTCACCGTCCAGGCCATAAGCATCCAGCTGATCCAGCAGCGGATTGCCGATCAGCAGAACCCAGTTCAAGGCGCGGGCGTGAGGGTTGTGCACATCCAGGCGCAGCCAGTAGGTGCTGCTGTCGTAGCCAAAGCTGGCATCACGTCGGCCCACTGCCTGCCAGGCTGAATCGGGCAGGGCGCGCACCGTGTGGAAATCGGTATCGCCTTGCGGGTCTTTCCAGAGCTGCATGTAAGGGCCGGGCAGAACCTGGGTCTGTCCAGCTGGCAACGGCAGGCTGTCCGCCCAGGCGAGAACGGGTAGCAGCAGAAGCATCAGTAAGCGCAGGGTGGCAGTCAATTGCTCGGTTCTCATGGGCTCGGGCGAGCGCAGTGCAATTATGGCGCGACGACAGGAGGTGATGAAAGGGTGGCGCTGCAGAGAAAAAAACAGCGGCGTATCATGCGCGGCATTGGCGGGGGAGTCCGCCCGTCGATGTGATGCAGATCTGGGAGTTGAGAAATGAAGCTGACGATGGATGAGGTGCTGCGCCAGGCCCGCCCGGTAATGCCCGTTCTGGTGATCGAGGAGGTTGAGCTGGCACTGGATCTCGCTCGGGCGCTGCAGGACGGAGGGATAACCGTGCTGGAGGTGACCTTGCGTACGCCGCGGGCGCTGGATGCCCTGGCGGCCATCCGCCGTGAGCTGCCGCAGTTGCTGGTGGGCGCCGGCACGCTGATTCATACCGAGCAATTTCAGGAGGCGCGCGATGCCGGGGCGCAGTTCGCGGTGAGCCCGGGGTTCACCGAGCGCTTGGCGTTGGCGGCGGAAGATGCGGCGCTGCCCTATTTGCCGGGGGTGATGACGCCTTCCGAAGTGTTGCTGGCGCTTGAGCATGGCTATCGCTCGCTCAAGCTGTTCCCGGCCGATGGTGCCTCCAGCGTGAAGATGCTCAAGAGCTTCAAAGGGCCGTTCACGGGTATTCGCTTCTGCCCGACGGGCGGCGTCACTGCTGACAACCTGCTGAGTTTCCTTCGTCTGCCCAATGTCGCCTGCGTGGGGGGAACCTGGGTGGCGCCGAGCAATCTGGTGCGTGCCCGTGCCTGGGATCAGATTACCCAGCTTGCCGCTGAGGCGCGTGCGTTGGCTGCCAGCCTGGAGGCGCAACCATGAATTGGGACTTGCCAAGCCCCTTCGTCATCGACATCCAGGTCGGTGCTGATGACATCGATGGGCTCGGTCACGCCAACAATGCGGTGTATGTCAGTTGGCTGGAGCGTTGCGCCTGGCGCCATTCGCAGTTTCTTGGGCTGGATCTGGTCGAATACCGTCGACTGGATCGCGCCATGGCCGTGGTGCGCCACGAGATCGATTACCTGGCCAGTGCTTATGAAGGGCAGGATCTGCAGATGGCGACCTGGATCGTCGAGTCCGATCAGCGCCTGAAGATGGATCGACGCTTTCAACTGGTACGCCCCGAAGACGGGGCAACGCTGCTGCGGGCCAAGACCACCTTCGTCTGCATCGAGCTTTCCAGTGGGCGTCCCAAGCGCATGCCTGCGGAGTTCGTCGAGGGTTACGGCAAGGCGTTGTTGCCGCCGGAGCTGTAACAGCGATCAGTCGAGCACTGGCGCGAGAAATACCTGTTCCGGTTCGACCGTGACGGCGAACTGGCGGGTTTCACCGGGGTGCAGAATGACCGACTGCGCGACATCCGGCCCGCGACCACCACAATAGCCATCTGGTGACATGGCAGCGGCCACGCTCAGTTCGCCACTGGGTAGATCCAGGCTGGTGTGTTCGCCGGGCCCCAGCTTCGCTACCACCTGCTGGTTGACGTAGAGCTCCACGTCGCAGGCGTTCGGTGCGTTGTTGTCTCGACTGAAGATCAGCCGAGCCGGGGCGTCGGCCCCTGGATCTGCGGGCGCCGGTTCGATGGCAGCAGACAGTCCGTCGCTGGCTTGTAGGTTCATGCAGCACAGGCCGAGAGCAATCAGCGCGAGATGGCGCATGGCGCGTCTCCTATTTTGGCGATGTGGCCAGTGTGGCCCATCTTGCGCGGCGCGTGCGACCCCTTAAACTGTGCGCCCCATTTTTCCGGACAAGCTCATGCAAATCGCCCTGGCGCCCATGGAGGGGTTGGTCGACGAGATTCTGCGCGATGTACTGACCCGCGTCGGTGGCATCGACTGGTGCGTGACCGAGTTCATTCGTGTCAGCGAGCGTTTATTGCCGGCTGCCACCTATCACAAGCTCGCCCCTGAACTCTTCACGGACGCCCGCACGCAGGCTGGCACGCCGATGCGCGTGCAGTTTCTCGGCTCCGATCCGCAATGCCTGGCCGACAACGCCGCTTTTGCCTGCAGCCTTGGCGCGCCGGTGATCGACCTCAACTTCGGTTGCCCGGCCAAGACGGTGAACAAGTCGCGCGGCGGTGCGGTGCTGCTCAAGGAGCCGGAGTTATTACATGCCATCGTCCGCGAAGTGCGGCGCACGGTGCCGGCCGAGATTCCTGTCACGGCCAAGATGCGCCTGGGTTTTGAAGGCAAGGAGGGCGCGCTGGATTGCGCGCGCGCACTCGCCGAGGGCGGTGCCAGCCAGATCGTCGTGCATGCGCGCACCAAGGTGGAGGGCTACAAACCACCGGCGCACTGGGAGTGGGTGGCGCGGGTGCAGGATGTGGTTGGTGTTCCGGTATTCGCCAATGGCGAGGTGTGGACGCTGGAGGATTGGCGTCGCTGCCGCGAGGTCAGTGGTGTGGATGACATCATGCTGGGCCGCGGATTGGTGTCTCGCCCTGGTCTGGCGCGACAGATTGCTGCGGTCAGGGCCGGTGAGGAGCCGCAGGAAATGAGCTGGGCCGAACTGCAGCCCCTGTTGCTCGATTTCTGGCAGCAGGCGCGGCGCAAGCTTGCACCGCGCTACGCGCCGGGGCGTTTGAAACAGTGGTTGGCGATGCTTACGCGCACCTATCCGGAGGCCGTGGCGCTGTTCGCCGAGGTGCGGCGTGAGCAGGATTGTGCGCGCATTGACCAGTTGCTGGCGTTCTCCGTGTAGGGCGCGCTGTGCGCACCGCCTGTCAAACATTGGTGCGCACGGCACACCCTACTGGTTTTTTGCACTTGAAAAATTTCCGACCGACCTCAGATAGGTGACTGCGGGATGCCGAAGTCGGGTTCCGCAATATGACACTTGCTGAAATTTCAGGAGAATATTCATGAGCAACGTACTGTCTCTGGCCCCTCTGTTCCGCCAGTCCGTCGGTTTCGACCGTTTCAATGATCTTTTCGAGTCTGCCCTGCGTAGCAACGATGCTGGCAGCTCCTACCCACCCTACAACGTCGAGAAGCACGGCGAGGATCACTACCGCATCGTGGTGGCGGCTGCCGGTTTCCAGGAAGATGACCTGGAGTTGCAGGTCGAGCGTGGCGTGTTGACCGTGGTGGGCAACAAGCGTGATCGCAGCGCCGAAAGCATCAGCTACCTGCATCAGGGCATCGCCCAGCGCGCGTTCAAGCTGTCGTTCCGTCTGGCGGATCATATCGAGGTCAAAGGTGCCAACCTGGCCAACGGTCTGCTCCATGTCGAGTTGGAGCGCATCGTGCCGGAAGAGGCCAAGGCCAAGCGCATCCCCATCGGTAACCAGCGCCCGGCGCTGGAGAGCTGACAGTGTTGGATGCATGAACAGAAGGCGCCCCGCGGGGCGCCTTCTTCGTTTCACTCGTGCGAATTCTTCGCTCAACTGGCCGGTTTTCGACGCTGTTTGTCCAGCAACTCGCGAAACGCCTCCTGCGGCAGCGGCCTGCTGAACAGGTAGCCTTGATAGAGGTGGCAACCCTGTGCTTGCAGAAAGTCCAGTTGATCCTGTTGCTCCACGCCCTCGGCGATCAGTGCTAGCCCCAGGCTGCGTGCCATGGCGACGATGGCACGGATGATCTCGGCGTCGTTGGGATCGCAGGTTGCGTCGCGCACGAACGACTGGTCGATCTTCAGCATGTCCACCGGCAGGCGTTTGAGGTAGGTCAGCGAGCTGTAGCCGGTACCAAAGTCGTCCATGGCGAAGCTCACACCATGCTTCTTCAGGCGCAGCATCTTGCCGACGGTGTCGTCGATGTTCTGGATGACGATGCCTTCGGTGATCTCCAGCTTGAGCATGGCGTTGGGTAGCTGGCTGTTGCGCAGGCTGCTGGCGACCCGGTCGACGAAGTCATGCTGGCGAAATTGTCGCGGGCTGATGTTGACGCACAGGCTGAAGCGCTCGCCGTCGATCAATCCATCGGCCATGAGGCGCGAGCAGAAATGGCAGGCTTCGACCAGTACCCAGCCGCCGACTTCGACGATCAGGCCGCTTTCCTCGAGTACCTGGATGAACTGGGCGGGCGATTGTGCGCCCAGTTGCGGATGTTGCCAGCGCAACAGGGCTTCGGCGCCGACCACCTGACCATCGCGAGCATCGACCTGGGGCTGGAAGTGCAGTTCGAATTCGCCGCGGGCCAGGGCCAGGCGCAGGTCGTTCTCCAGGCGCAAGCGCGCGCTGGCCGCGTCCTGCATGGTGGTGCGAAACAGCTGGATGGCGTTGCGGCCGGAGTCCTTGGCGCGATAGAGGGCGATATCGGCGCGCTTGAGCAGATCCGCCGGGGTATTGCCGTGGTCGGGAATCAGTGCGACGCCGATACTGGGCGTGACCTGCAGTCGGTGGCCGTCCAGCAGCATTGGCTCGGCCAGCAACTGGCGTAGCTTGTCGGCGACCTGGCGCACGTGGCGGGTCACTTCCGAGCGTTTACCTTCCAGGCCGGAAAGCAGCACGACGAACTCATCGCCGCCGAGACGCGCCACGGTGTCTTCCAGGCGCACGCTGGCTTCCAGACGCGCGGTGACCAGGCGCAGCACGCTATCGCCGACTGGATGGCCAAGTGAGTCGTTGATGTGCTTGAAGTGGTCGAGGTCGAGAAACAGCAGGGCGCCGCGCAGATCATGGCGTTTGAGCAGGGAAATCTGCTGGGTCAGGCGATCCATCAGCAGGGCGCGATTGGGCAGGTTGGTCAGGGCGTCGTGATAAGCCAGGTGCTGCACCTGGGCCTGCGCCTGCTTCAGTTCGCTGATATCGCGCGCAGTGAGCAGCAGGCAAGGCACGCCGTTGAGTTCGATGGGTTGCACGGAGACGTCCATCAGGCGCACTTCGCCTTCGCGGTGTCGTCCGTGCATCTCCATGCGCAGAACCTGGCCATGCTGCAGCAGGTGTTCGATCATCTGCGTGCGCTCTTCGGGGTAGGCCCAGATGTTCAGTTCGTGCACGGTGCGGCCTACCACTTCCCAGGCCTGGTAGCCGGTAATGCGGGTAAAACCCTCGTTGACCTCGATGTAACGACCGGTGTCGCGCTCGGTGATGGTGATGGCGTCCGGGCTGGAGTGGAATGCCCTAGCGAACTTTTCCTCGGAGCCTTTCAGGCGCTGCTCGCGCTCCACGCGTTCGCTGATGTCCACCAGGGTGCCGACCATGCGCAGCGGCTGGCCGGCGTCGTCCAGCTGCAGTTTGGCGGTGCTTTCCAGAAAACGCAGGTCGCCCTTGCCCTGCTGCACTCGGTAGGTCACCTGGTAATGGGTTTTGCCCTGTTCGACCAGTTGCAGGTAGCTCTGGCGCAGGCTCTGGCGATCCTCCATGGGCACCTGGTGGAAGAACGCCAGGAAATCTCCCTCGAACGGTGCCAGCTCCAGCCCTTGCAGTTGCGATGCGCGAGCGCTGGCGAACAGGCGGTGGGTGGGAATGTGCCAGTCCCAGGTGCCGAGATCGGCGGATTCCAGTGCCAGTTTCAGGCGCTGCTTGCTCTCCTGCAACGCCAGTTCCTGCGTGCGTTGTTCGGTGATGTTGCGTACGGTGAGCACCAGGCAGGTCTTGCCATCGAGTTCGATCTCGCCGCCGAACAGGAGGTTGATGCTGGCCTTGCCGTCGCGGCTGAGCAGGCGTACTTCAAGATTGTTCAGATGGCCGGTGCGCAGGGCTTCGAGCATGCGCTGGCGGTCTTCGGGGGCGGCCCAGATGCCCAGCTCCAGCGAGGTGCGGCCGACGGCTTCGGCACAGCTCCAGCCGAACTGCTGCTCGAAGCTGGGATTGACCTCGATGAAGCGGCCCGTGGCGCGTTCGGTGATGGAGACCGCGTCGGGGGTGTGCATGAAGGCCTTGGCGAACTTCTCCTCGCTGAAGCGCAAGGCATTCTCAGCCCGCTTGCGCGCGCTGGTGTCGAGGAAAGTACAGAGCATCAGGCGATCGCCCTGCAGTTCGATGTACTGGCTCGATAGCACGCCGTCGAGGATGTCGCCGCTGCGCGTGCGTAACTGCACTTCCTGAATCACCGGTTCCCGGCTCAGCGGCGCCTGCTGGCGCAGGTGGTCACGTTGCTGGGCGTGTACCCAGAGATTCAATTCATGGGTGGGGCGGCCGAGAATGTCGCTGGCAGTCCAGCCAAAGGCCTGGGTGAAGTGCTGATTGACCTCGATGATTTCGCTGTTGTCGTAGCGCACCAGCATCATGATGTCCGGGCTCAGGCGGAACAGGCTGACAAAGCGTTCCTCCGATGCACGTAGCGCCTCGGCGCGTTCCTGCTGGGCGCTGATGTCACGGATCACGCCGAACATGCGTGGCCGCCCGTCGGCTTCGTACTGCAGGCTACCGGTGATCTCCAGCCAGTGCAGGCTGCCGTCGGGCCAGCGGATGCGATGCCGCAGCGCATTGGTGATCTGCTCGCCCTGGAGAATGGCGTGGAAGGTTGCCAGGACTTCCGCGCGTTCCTCTTCGGGAATCAGCTCGATGTAATTCAGCTCGCGGGTGACTGGGCGGTTGGGGTCGAGGCCGAACAGTGCCTGGGCGCCGCGCGACCAGTTCACCTGGCCGCTGCGAATGTCCCAGTACCAGGTGCCCAGGTGTGCGCCGTTGAGCGCGGCCAGCAGGCGCGGCGCGTCTTGCCAGGTTTGCTCGAATTCGGCGGGATCCATCGCCGGTATGTGTGGCAGGGGCGGAGTCTGGTCAGTCGATCTGGCCATGTCCTGACCTTCCTCTGATGGGCGCGATGCGCGTTACGGGCGTTAGAGGCATGCAGGGGGCGTTCTTATCGTTGTGGCGTCACGTTAGCGTCAGGTCGATTGCCTACGCAAGGTCGTCCCGCTGGCTGTCGAGCAGATCCATGAAGGCGCGTGCGGCATTCGACAGGGTTCGCTCGGTATGCAGGATGTAGCCTAGTTGCCGGGTCAGCTGTATGCCCGGTATTGGCAGGCGCGCCACCTGGTCATCGAGCATGGTACGCGGCAGCACGCTCCAGGCCAGGCCGATGGAGACCATCATCTTGATGGTTTCCAGGTAGTTGGTGCTCATGGCGATATTGGGAGTCAGGCCCTGGGCTTCGAACAGGCGCTGAACGATGTGATGGGTGAAGGTGTTGCCGCCGGGGAATACCGCCGGGTGCTGTGCGACATCGGCCAGGCTGATCACCTGACTGCGGGCCAGGGGGTGCTCGGGCGCTGCGACGAAATCCAGCGGGTCGTCCCAGACAGCGACGGCGCGGATCGGCTCGCGGGTTTCCGGGGCGAGGGTGATCACCGCCAGTTCGGCGCGGCCATGCAGGACTTCTTCGTACGCCACTTCCGAATCGAGAAACTGGATATCCAGCGCCACCTGCGGGTGGGCACGGGTGAAGGCGCGCAACAGGGCGGGGAGGCGATGCAGGCCGATATGGTGGCTGGTGGCGAGGGTCAGGCGGCCGCTGACTTCGCCCGACAGGTTGGTCAGCGCGCGGCGGGTATCGTCCAGTACGTTGAGGATCTGATAGGCACGTGGCAGCAGGGCGCGGCCGGCCTGGGTGAGACCGATTTCGCGGCCGAGCCGGTCGAAGAGGCGCACGCCCAGTTGCTGTTCCAGGCCGGCAATGCGCTTGCTCACGGCCGGCTGGGTCAGGTGCAGGCGTTCGCCAGCTTCGGAAAAGCTGCCGGTTTCGGCGATGGCGATAAAGGCATTGAGGTTGGCCAGATCCATGAAGCGCTCCGCGAATGGAAGGATGCCTTGAGCATACATTCCATTGCGGAATCCTTTGAATAAAAAATATGAATTTGAGTTATTTCGTGCCTGGCCATAGCATTCTCCCCATAAGCCGAAGGGCCATTTTCGCCCTGGCATAGAAAAGGACATTTCCGACGCCGGGCGGTGATAACGCAGGTAGTTCCGGAGGTGTCCGAAAAGCGCTGATGAGGTAAGGCTGATGACTGGCAAGACGCTCTACGACAAGCTCTGGGAAATGCACGAAGTGAAACGTCGTGACGACGGTTCCTCGCTGATCTACATCGATCGTCACATTCTTCACGAAGTGACATCGCCGCAGGCTTTCGAAGGCCTGCGTCTGGCTGGGCGCAAGCCGTGGCGTATCGACGCCAACATCGCCACCCCGGATCACAACGTGCCGACCACCAAGGCCGAGCGCCAGGGTGGCCTCGAAGCCATCGCCGATGAAGTTTCGCGCATCCAGGTACAGACCTTGGACGAGAACTGCGATGACTTCGGCATCCTCGAGTTCAAGATGAACGACGTGCGCCAGGGCATCGTCCACGTGGTCGGTCCGGAGCAGGGCGCTACCTTGCCGGGCATGACCGTCGTTTGCGGCGACTCGCACACCTCCACCCATGGCGCTTTCGGTGCCCTGGCCCATGGCATCGGTACCTCCGAGGTCGAGCACGTGCTCGCTACCCAGTGCCTGGTCGCCAAGAAGATGAAGAACATGCAGGTGCGCGTCGAAGGCAAGCTGCCGTTCGGCGTTACCGCGAAGGACATCGTGTTGGCCGTGATCGGCAAGATCGGCACCGCTGGTGGCAATGGCCATGCCCTGGAGTTCGCCGGCAGCGCGATTCGCGACCTGTCGCTGGAAGGACGCATGACCATCTGCAACATGTCCATCGAAGCCGGTGCCCGTGTGGGCCTAGTGGCGGTGGACGAGAAGACCATCGCCTACGTCAAGGATCGTCCGTTCGCGCCCAAGGGCAGCGATTGGGACAAGGCCGTGGCGCAGTGGCAGAACCTGGTCTCCGACGCCGACGCGGTGTTCGACACCGTGGTCGAACTGAAGGCCGAAGACATTAAGCCGCAGGTCAGCTGGGGCACTTCGCCGGAAATGGTGCTGGCCGTCGACCAGAACGTGCCGGATCCGGCCGTCGAAGCCGACCCGGTGAAGAAGGACTCCATCTCCCGCGCACTGAAATACATGGGCCTGACCGCCAACCAGCCGATTACCGATATCCAACTGGATCGCGTGTTCATCGGCTCGTGCACCAACTCGCGTATCGAAGACCTGCGCGCCGCTGCCGAGGTGGCCAAGGGCCGCAAGGTCGCCAGCACCGTCAAGCAGGCGCTGGTGGTGCCGGGCTCCGGTCTGGTCAAGGCGCAAGCCGAGGCGGAAGGGCTGGACAAGATCTTCATCGAAGCCGGTTTCGAATGGCGTGAGCCGGGCTGCTCCATGTGCCTGGCGATGAACCCGGACAAGCTGGGCAGCGGCGAGCATTGCGCCTCGACCTCCAACCGCAACTTCGAAGGCCGTCAGGGCGCGGGTGGTCGTACCCACCTGGTCAGCCCGGCCATGGCTGCCGCTGCCGCGGTAACCGGTCGCTTCATCGATGTGCGCGAATTGATCCAGGCCTGAGGAGAAACAGATGAAAGCCTTTACCCAACACACCGGCCTGGTCTGCCCGCTCGATCGTGCCAACGTCGACACCGATCAGATCATTCCCAAGCAGTTTCTCAAGTCGATCAAGCGCACCGGTTTCGGCCCGAACCTGTTCGACGAGTGGCGTTATCTGGATGTCGGTCAGCCGAACCAGGACAACTCCAATCGCCCGATCAACAAGGAGTTCGTGCTCAACTTCCCGCGTTATCAGGGCGCCAGCGTGCTGCTGGCGCGCGAGAACTTCGGTTGCGGTTCGAGTCGCGAACATGCGCCGTGGGCGCTGGACGAGTATGGTTTCCGCACAGTGATCGCGCCGAGCTTCGCCGACATCTTCTTCAACAACAGCTTCAAGAACGGCCTGCTTCCGATCGTCCTCAAGGACGAGGAGGTCGATGCGCTGTTCGAACAGGCCGAGGCGACCGAAGGTTATCAACTGACCATCGATCTGCAGGCGCAAACCGTGACGCGTCCGGATGGCGTGCAGTACAGCTTCGAAATCGATGCCTTCCGCAAGCACTGCCTGCTCAATGGCCTGGATGACATCGGCCTGACCCTGCAGGATCAGGACGCGATCAAGGCGTTCGAAGGCAAATACCAGCAGAGCAGCCCCTGGCTGTTCGGCGCGATCAAGTAGTGTGCGCTGTGCGCACCGACTGACTCACTATTTAAAAGGTGCGCACGGCGCACCCTACTGCGTATCGAGGATGTGATGAGCAAGCAGATTCTGGTTCTCCCTGGCGACGGTATCGGTCCGGAAATCATGGCCGAGGCCGTGAAGGTGCTGAACCTGGCCAATGACAAGTTCTCCCTGGGCTTTGAGCTGAGCTTCGATGACCTGGGTGGTGCGGCTATCGACCGTTACGGCGTACCGCTGGCCGACGAGACCCTGGCGCGTGCTCGTGCTGCCGATGCTGTGCTGCTCGGCGCCGTAGGCGGGCCGAAGTGGGACAACATCGACCCGGCCATCCGCCCGGAGCGTGGTCTGCTGAAGATTCGCTCGCAACTGGGCCTGTTCGGTAACCTGCGTCCGGCCATTCTCTACCCGCAGCTGGCCGAGGCTTCCAGTCTCAAGCCGGAAGTGGTCGCTGGCCTGGACATCCTCATCGTGCGTGAGTTGACCGGTGGCATCTACTTCGGTCAGCCGCGCGAGAGCAAGGTTCTGGAGAGCGGCGAGCGCATGGCTTACGACACGCTGCCGTACAGCGAAAGCGAAATCCGTCGCATCGCCAAGGTCGGTTTCGACATGGCGCGCGTGCGTGGCAAGAAGCTGTGCTCGGTGGACAAGGCCAACGTCCTGGCGTCCAGCCAGCTGTGGCGTGCCGTGGTCGAGGAAGTGGCCAAGGACTATCCGGACGTCGAGCTGAGCCACATGTACGTCGACAACGCCGCGATGCAGCTGGTGCGTGCGCCCAAGCAATTCGACGTGATGGTCACCGACAACATGTTTGGTGACATTTTGTCCGACGAGGCTTCGATGCTGACCGGTTCCATTGGCATGCTGCCGTCGGCATCCTTGGACGCCAACAACAAGGGCATGTACGAGCCGTGCCACGGCTCCGCGCCGGACATCGCCGGCAAGGGCATCGCCAACCCGCTGGCCACCATTCTCTCGGTGTCCATGATGCTGCGTTACAGCTTCGGCCAGGTCGCTGCTGCGGACGCCATCGAGCAGGCGGTGAGCCTGGTGTTGGATCAAGGCCTGCGTACTGGTGACATCTGGTCCGAGGGCAAGACCAAGGTCGGTACCGCTGCGATGGGTGATGCAGTAGTCGAAGCGCTGCGTAGTCTGTAATCTTCCCAGCCCCGCCGGGGTGGTTCCGGCGGGCTGTTTATATAGGTGTAGTCGTTATGAAACGTGTAGGTCTGATCGGTTGGCGTGGCATGGTCGGTTCCGTGCTCATGCAGCGCATGCTGGAAGAGCGGGACTTCGACCTGATCGAGCCGGTGTTCTTCACCACTTCCAATGTCGGTGGCCAAGGCCCTGCCATCGGCAAGGACATCGCTGCGCTGAAAGATGCCTACAGCATTGACGACCTCAAAGGCCTGGACGTGATCCTGACCTGCCAGGGTGGCGACTACACCAACGAAGTCTTCCCCAAACTGCGCGAAGCGGGCTGGCAGGGCTACTGGATCGATGCTGCCTCCAGCCTGCGCATGGACGACAGCTCGGTGATCGTGCTCGATCCGGTCAATCGCAAGGTCATCGACCAGGCGCTGGATGCCGGTGGCAAGAACTACATCGGCGGCAACTGCACCGTCAGCCTGATGCTGATGGCCTTGGGTGGTCTGTACGAGGCCGGCCTGGTCGAGTGGATGAGCGCCATGACCTATCAGGCCGCTTCGGGCGCCGGTGCGCAGAACATGCGCGAGCTGATCAAGCAGATGGGTGCGATCAATGGCGCTGTGGCCGATGATCTGGCTGATCCGGCCAGCGCCATTCTGGATATTGACCGCAAGGTTGCTGAAGCCATGCGTGGCGAAGGCTTCCCGGTCGACAACTTCGGCGTACCTCTGGCTGGTAGCCTGATCCCATACATCGACAAGGAGCTGCCGAACGGGCAGAGCCGTGAAGAGTGGAAGGCGCAGGCCGAAACCAACAAGATTCTCGGTCGTTTCAAGAACCCGATCCCGGTCGACGGTATCTGCGTGCGCATCGGTGCTATGCGTTGCCACAGCCAGGCGCTGACCATCAAGCTGAACAAAGACGTGCCGATGGCCGATATCGAAGGCCTGATCAGTCAGCACAACCCCTGGGTCAAGCTGGTGCCGAATCATCGTGAAGACTCCATTCGCGATCTAGGCCCGACTGCTGTCACTGGCACCCTGAGTGTTCCGGTCGGTCGTCTGCGCAAGTTGAACATGGGTTCGCAATACCTGGGCGCCTTCACTGTCGGTGACCAGCTGTTGTGGGGCGCTGCCGAACCGTTGCGCCGCATGCTGCGGATTCTGCTGGAGCGCTAAGCGCGCAAAGCCGGCGTCGAGTGTCAAAACAAAGCCCTTCTGCAACAGCAGAGGGGCTTTGTCTTTTCTGGGTGCGAACCCGATTGCTTGGGCGGGAGGGCGCGGTTACAGTGCCGCTCCCTCTGCGTCACAGGTCCATTCCATGAGCCAGTCCATCAATATCGCCCTGATTGGCGCCACCGGTAGCGTCGGTGAGACGCTGGTCGAATTGCTCGAAGAGCGCGAGTTTCCTGTCAAGGAGCTGCATCTGCTGGCCAGTAGTGAGTCGGCAGGGCAGAGCCTGTCGTTTCGTGGGCGTCAGGTGCGGGTTCGCTCGCTCGATGCTTTCGATTTCTCTCAGGTGCAGTTGGCTTTTTTCGCTGCTGGCAGCGAAGTGACGAAGGCATGCCATGAGCGCGCCCTGGCAGCCGGCTGTTCCTTGATCGATATGAGTGCAGCCTTGCCGCTGACGCAGGCGCCTTGTGTGTTGCCCGAACTGGGGCGCGAAGGCTTGCCGGTGCTGAAGGCGCCTTTTCAGGTCAGTGCGCCGACGCCTTCTGCAGTGGCATGCGCTCTGGTATTGACGGCGCTTCGCCCGGTCGTGCCGCCACGTCAATTGCAGCTTACGGCTATGTTGTCGATGTCCACCCTTGGTCGTAGCGGCGTGCAGGAGTTGGCGCGACAAACCGCCGAGTTGCTGAATGGACGTCCCTTGGAGCCCAAGGGGGTCGATCGCCAGGTCGCCTTCAATCTGCTGGCGCAGGTTGGTGGCGTTGACGAACAGGGGCACGCTGAACTCGAGAAACGTCTGGCTGCTGAATTGCCGCAACTGTTGGAGTTGCCGGATTTGTCGGTTTCAGCAACTTGCGCTCTGGTGCCGGTATTTTTCGGCGACAGCCTTGCGCTCAGCGTGCAATGCGATTCGCCAGTTGACGTGACGGCAGCTCAGCAGGCGCTGGAAGCCGCGACAGGTATAGAACTGGTGGAGGCGGGCGATTACCCCACGGCCGTTGGCGATGCGGTGGGGCAGGATCAGGTGTATGTCGGTCGCGTTCGTGCCGGAGTAAGTGATCCACGGCAACTCAATTTGTGGATTGCGTCTGATAACGTAAGAAAAGGCGCCGCCCTGAATGCTGTGCAAATAGCCGAGTTATTGATAAAACACTATCTGTAAAAGATACTTACCTAGAAATTTGAAGAATCTTTCTAGCTTGGCAATACTGGCTGAGTTGATTGCTGAATGGGGAGCCGTTCTTGGAACGGAGGCAGGCGGCAATTCTCAAGACCTTCTCGCGCGCCGAGAAAAAAGATAAAACAAGGGATAACGCTATGGTTCGGGTTCGCAAACTGGTGCTGGCAATTGCGGCTGCTTCGGCGCTGTCTTCCGGTATGGCGCATGCGTTGGGGTTGGGTGAAGTCACCCTGCAGTCCTCGCTGAATCAGCCGTTGGTAGCGGAAATTGAACTGCTGGAGGTGCGCGACCTGGCCTCCAATGAAGTCATTCCCAGCCTCGCGACCCCTGAAGAATTCATTAAGGCTGGCGTCGATCGTCAGTACTTTCTGACCGACCTGAAGTTTACGCCCGTACTCAAACCCAACGGCAAGAGCGTGATTCGCGTCACCTCCAGCAAGGCAGTACGCGAACCTTATCTGAACTTCCTGGTGGAAGTGCTCTGGCCGAATGGTCGGTTGCTGCGTGAATACACCCTGTTGCTCGATCCGCCGCTGTACTCCCCGCAAACTACTGCCGCTGCGGCCCCGCAACTGCCGATCGCGGCTCCGGCGCCCACTCCACGTCCGTCCGTTGCGCCCGCACCCAGCAGCGCAGCGCCTGCCCCCGCTCCGCGTCCGGCCGCACCAGCAGCACCTGCTTCGCGCGCTATTTCTGGTAACGAATACAGAACCACTGCCAACGATACGTTGTGGGAAATCGCCCAGCGTGTCGGTGGCGGTTCGATCAATCAGACCATGCTGGCCATTCAGGATCTGAACCCTGATGCCTTCATCGGTGGCAACATCAATCGCATGAAGAGTGGTCAGGTGCTGCGTCTGCCCGATGAGCAGCAGATTCGCCGTCGCAGCAATGCAGAGGCCATCGCTCAGGTCGCGGAACAGACTGCGGCCTGGCGTGAGGGCCGTGCGGTGGCTTCGCGTCAGCTCGACGCCACCCGCCGCACCACCGCCGGCTCGGCACCGGCAACCGCTGAAAGTGGCGACAGCCTGAAGCTGGTGGCTGGCGACTCCGGTCGTTCTACCCGTGGCAGTGAAGCGGGTTCTGCCGATAGCAAGGCGCTGGCCGACAAGCTGGCGGTTACCCAGGAAAGCCTCGATTCGACCCGTCGTGAGAATGCCGAGCTGCAGAGCCGCGTTGGTGATCTGCAGAGCCAGCTGGACAAGCTGCAGCGCCTGATCGAGCTGAAGGACAGCCAGTTGGCCAAGATGCAGGCTGAGATGGCTGGCGCTCCCGCCGCTCCAGCAGCGCCAGTTGCCACCGAAGAGCCCGCCGCTGCGGCTCCCGACACTACGCCGCCCGCTGTGGAGGCCACGACTCCTCCTGCTTCGCCACCCGAGGAGGCGGCGCCAGACTATAACTACTCCGAGGAGCCAGCAGCGCCAGTCGAAGACAGCGCTGCCACCGAACAGCCGGCCAGTGAGCCGGCTGATGCCGTTGCGCCGGTCGCTCCAGCGGCACCTGCCGAACAGCCTGCCAAGCCCGCCACTCCGGTAGCACCGGCTCCCGCTCCAGCATCGCAGAGTTTCGTCGACGACCTGATGGCCAACCCCATGACCCTGGGGCTGGCTGGTGGTGGCGCGTTGTTGCTGTTGCTGGTTGCGTTGATGGCGCTTTCGCGGCGCAATGCCATGAAAGAGGCCGAGCTGCATGAAGAGCTGGCCGACGATCTGGCCGAGAAAGACGCTTTCGCTTCTGATCTCGATATGCCGGAAGACAGCTTTGCCGACCTGGTCGACGATGCTCAGCAGACAAGCCCGCTCGCCGGCGAAGAGCGCGTCACGGCGCAAACCGGCGATGCCTTGGGTGAGGCAGATATCTACATTGCCTATGGTCGCTTCAACCAGGCAGCAGAGCTGCTGCAGAACGCTATCAATGATGAGCCGCAGCGCAGCGACCTGCGTCTGAAGCTGATGGAAGTCTATGCCGAGCTGGGTGATCGCGAGGGCTTTGCCCGTCAGGACAACGAACTGCGTGAAATTGGTGGCGTCAATGCCGAAGCCGAGCAGCTGAAGTCCAAGTACCCGGCTATGGCTGCCTTCGTGGGCGCAGGCACTGTCGCTGCGGCTGCCGCAGCTGATGATGACCTCGGTGAGTTCAGTCTCGATGACCTGACGCTGGACGAGCCGAGCAAAGATGCTCCGGTTGCTGCCGACAATATGGACGATGCCTTCGATCTGAGTCTGGATGATCTCGAGTCCGATCTGGGGCCTGACGCGTCGCCGGCTCAGGATGGCGCCACGACCTTGTCGCTGGACGACGACCTGGACTTCGGCCTGGTCGACGAGCCGACTGCATCGCCGGCAACTGCCAGCGATGATCTGGACTTCGATCTGGCGCTGGATGACGACAAGGTCGAGCTGTCCCAGCCTGCGAGCGATCTCTCTGAATTCAGCCTCGATCTGGACGAGCCCGCTCCGGCCGCTAGCGACGAAGCCGATGACTTCCTGTTGAGCCTCGACGATGACATCGCTGCAACTGCTCAACCTGTAGACGAGCTGGGTGATCTGGGGCTGGATCTGCCGGACGAAACTCCTGCGGTCGATCTCGACCTGCCGGCAGACTTCGATCTCTCTCTAGAGGACGAGGCGCCAGCGCAGCCTGTTGCCAATACCGATAGTTTCGCCGCACAGCTGGATGAAGTGACAGCAGAGCTGGATCAGCTGTCAGGTGATCTTGGGCAGCCGGATGCAGCACCGCCGTCGTTCGACAGTCTGTCGAGCGATCTGGATGGTGACGACGACTTCGACTTCCTGTCCGGCACTGACGAGACCGCGACCAAGCTGGACTTGGCGCGGGCCTACATCGATATGGGTGACACCGAAGGTGCACGTGACATTCTTGATGAAGTGATTGCCGAGGGCAGCGATGCCCAACAGCAGGAAGCTCGCGAGATGATTGCCAAGATGGTTTGATTGATACATGTCTGACGCAGTACCTGTAGCGGCCGCCGAAATGGCGGCCGCTGGCTTTTCCAGAATCGCCCTGGGCCTCGAATACAAGGGCGCACGTTATCGTGGTTTCCAACGCCAGAGTGCGAGCGTTCCATCGATCCAGGGATACCTGGAAGCGGCCTTGTCCAAGGTCGCCGGTGGTGCGCCAGTGAGCATTCTCTGTGCGGGGCGCACCGATGCCTCCGTACATTCCAGTGGCCAGGTGGTGCACTTCGATACCACTGTCGAGCGCTCGTTGCATGCCTGGATCATGGGCGCCAACATGAACCTGCCCAATGACATCAGCGTGACCTGGGCGAAGGTGATGCCGGCACATTTTCATGCGCGTTTCTCCGCCATGGCGCGGCGTTACCGCTATGTGATCTACAACGACCCGATTCGCCCGGCGCACATGGCCGAGGAAGTGACCTGGAACCATCGGCCGCTGGATGTGGCGCGCATGCGCGAAGCAGCTCTGGCGCTGGTCGGTACGCATGATTTCAGTGCTTTCCGGGCGACGCGTTGCCAGGCCAAGTCGCCGGTCAAGACCGTGCATCATCTGCAGTTGATCGAGCATGGCCGCTTCATCGTTCTGGACATTCGCGCCAATGCTTTTCTCCACCACATGGTGCGTAACATCGCCGGCGTGCTGATGACCATCGGTGCGGGTGAGCGGCCGCCGGAGTGGGCGCGCGAGGTACTCGAACGTGGCGACAGGCACAGCGGTGGAGTGACTGCGCATCCTTATGGTCTGTATCTGGTACAGGTCGACTACCCGGAAGAGTTCGAATTGCCGCCGCGCTATCTCGGGCCGCATTTTCTCTCCGGCCTTCCGGACGTGCGACAGGCATAACCCTTTGCTACCATCCGAACCCGCATGGCGAGAGGTGTGAACGTGACGGTCGTACGCAGCAAGATTTGTGGGATCACCCGCATCGAGGATGCCCTGGCGGCGGTGGAGGCGGGAGCTGACGCCATCGGTCTGGTGTTCTATGCGAAAAGCCCGCGAGCAGTCAGCATCGAGCAGGCCGCCTCGATCTTGCAGGCGTTGCCGCCGTTTGTGACCACTGTCGGGCTGTTTGTCGACATGCCGCGCGATGAGTTGCAGCAGTTGTTGCAGCGTCTGCCGCTGGATCTGTTGCAGTTCCACGGCGATGAGTCGCCGGCTGATTGTGAGGGTCATGGCCGTCCCTACATCAAGGCGCTGCGGGTTCGCTCCGGTGAGAGCGTATCGGCAGCCATGGCGCCCTATAGCGGTGCGCGGGGCATTTTGCTGGATACCTTCGTCGAGGGTGTGCCGGGTGGCACAGGCGCCTCATTCGACTGGTCGCTGGTGCCGGAAAATGCCGGTAAGCCGATCATCCTGGCCGGCGGCCTCGATGCAGGCAATGTCGCCGTGGCGATTCGCCAGGTGCGCCCCTATGCCGTTGACGTCAGCGGTGGGGTGGAGGCCAGTAAAGGCATAAAGGATGCAGGCAAGATTCGCGCGTTCATTCAGGCCGTGCATGATCTGCGATGTGACGGCGACTCGAACGAGGCCGTCAATTAGCCTGTCACACCGCCAGCGGGCAGTCCTGAGCTGACCTGCCGATACGGCGGACAAGAATTGCTGGAGGTGGGCGTCCATCGTGAGTCGCTCACCCGAACCAACGGTTATGGAGAAATGACAGCATGAGCAACTGGTTGGTAGACAAACTCATTCCCTCGATCATGCGTTCCGAGGTGAAGAAAAGCTCGGTGCCCGAAGGCCTGTGGCACAAGTGCCCGTCCTGTGAGGCCGTGCTTTATCGTCCCGAGCTGGAAAAGACGCTCGATGTCTGCCCCAAGTGCAACCATCACATGCGTATCGGCGCCCGTGCCCGTATCGATCTGTTCCTCGACGCCGATGGCCGCGAGGAGCTGGGCGCTGACCTGGAGCCGGTCGACCGTCTGAAATTCCGCGACAGCAAGAAGTACAAGGATCGCCTGAGCGCTGCGCAGAAGCAGACCGGCGAGAAGGACGCGCTGATCGCCATGAGCGGCACCCTCGAAGGCATGCCGATCGCTGTTTGCGCGTTCGAGTTTTCCTTCATGGGCGGTTCCATGGGCGCCATTGTCGGCGAGCGTTTCGTTCAGGCGGCCAATGTCGCACTGGAAAAACGTTGCCCGCTGGTGTGCTTCTCCGCCTCCGGTGGTGCGCGCATGCAGGAAGCGCTGATCTCGCTGATGCAGATGGCCAAGACTTCCGCTGCCCTGGCGCGTCTGCGTGAAGAGGGCTTGCCATTCATTTCCGTGCTGACCGACCCGGTCTACGGCGGCGTTTCCGCCAGCCTGGCGATGCTCGGCGACGTGATCGTGGCCGAGCCCAAGGCGTTGATCGGTTTTGCCGGCCCGCGCGTGATCGAGCAGACCGTGCGCGAGAAACTGCCGGAAGGCTTCCAGCGCAGCGAGTTCCTGCTGGAACACGGCGCCATCGACATGATCATCCCGCGTAACGAGCTGCGCCCGCGTCTGGCGCGCCTGCTGGCGCAACTGATGAATCGTCCGTCTCCGGTTTCCCTGCCGGCCACTGCATGACCGAGCGCAGTCTGGGCGAGTGGCTCGCCTACCTCGAACAGCTGCATCCCTCGGCCATCGACATGGGCCTGGAGCGCTCGCGCGAAGTCGCGAAGCGCCTCGGCCTGGGCAAGCCCGCGCCGTTGGCGGTCACCGTGACCGGTACCAACGGCAAGGGCTCGACCTGCGCCTTTCTCGCCAGCCTCCTGCGTGAGCAGGGCCAGCGTGTCGGGCTCTACAGCTCCCCGCATCTGTTGCGCTACAACGAGCGTGTCGTGCTCGATGGTCGCGAGGCGAGCGATGCTGAGCTGTGTCAGGCCTTCGCGGCGGTCGAGGCGGCGCGTGGCGAGATTTCCCTGACCTACTTCGAGATGGGCACCTTGGCAGCCTTCTGGTTGTTCGAGCGTGCCGGTCTGGATGCCGTGGTGCTCGAAGTCGGGCTGGGCGGACGCCTTGATGCGGTGAATCTGATCGATGCCGATCTCGCGCTGATTACCAGCATCGGCCTGGATCATGCCGACTGGCTGGGCGATACCCGGGAATCGGTAGCCTTCGAGAAGGCGGGCATCATGCGGGCGGACAAGCCAGCCTTGTGTGGTGATCTCGATCCGCCGTCGCCTTTGCTCGAGCAGGTCGTGGCGCTGGATTCACCGTTGTTCCTGCGCGGGCGGGATTACGATCTGGCCCTCTCGGAGACGGAGTGGAGCTGGTTCGGCCTGAATGCTGCCGGCCAGGTGCTGAGGCTACAGAGTCTGCCGCTGCTGGATCTGCCGATGGAAAATGCGGCACTGGCGCTGCAGGCTTATGCCTTGCTGGATCTGCCCTGGGATGAGCAGGCCATCGTCCGCGGGTTGTTGGCGACGCGAGTAGCGGGCCGTCTGGATCGGCGCGTGCTGACATGGCAGGGCAAATCGCTGACCTTGCTGCTGGATGTCGGTCATAACCCTCACGCAGCAGACTACCTTGCCCAGCGCCTGGAGGCCCGGCCGCCTGCTGGGCAGCGCCTGGCGGTGTTCGGTCTGCTTGCGGACAAGGATCTACCAGGCGTCGTTGCGCCGTTGCTGGCTCAGGTGGCTCAGTGGGGCATTGCCCCGTTGAATACACCGCGTTCGCGTCCGGCCGCGGAGCTCGCAGCTCACCTGCAGGGGCTTGCCGCTCGCGTCGTGCAGTATCCGAGTGTGCATGCCGCGTTGGCAGGGCAGTGCGACAAGGCTGCGAGCGGGGATGAAATCCTGGTGTTTGGTTCGTTCTTCTGTGTCGCCGAAGCGCTGGATTGGTTGGCCGGGCAGGGCTGAGTTTGGCTATCGGGTCTGGCGCCATACGGCATTGCGATGGCAGTATCGCAGCCTCAGGCTTTGAGACTGTGGAGTAGGGGATGGCATTGTTGGACAAGGGGCTCAAGCAGCGCATGGTCGGTGCTCTGGTGCTGGTGGCGCTGGCGGTGATTTTCCTGCCTATGCTGCTGTCGCGCGAAGACGAGATGCGCCGTGTGGTTGTGGATGCGCCGGCCATGCCGCGAGCGCCGGCTACTGCCGAGATCATCGTGCAGCCTGCCGAGGTCGTTGAGCCCGAGGAATTGCCGCAGGAGCCGATCCCCGTCGACGAGGTGGATCCGCAGATCGTCGAGGTGCCGGAGCAGCCCAAGCCGACTTCGCCGCCTGTTGCCGAGCCGAGCAAGCCCGAGCCGGTCAAGACCGAACAGGCGGCTACGAGCGCACCAGCCAAGCCTGATAACCGTCTGGATGCCAACAACCTGCCAATCAGCTGGTCCGTGCAGTTGGCCAGCCTGTCCAGTCGCGCCGGGGCGGAAAACCTGCAGAAGACCCTGCGCAGCCAAGGCTACAACGCCTACATCCGTACGTTCGACGGCATGAACCGGGTGTTCGTCGGGCCATTGATCGAGCGGGCCGAGGCCGAGCGCCTGCGTGACCAGCTCAATCGCCAGCACAAACTCAGCGGTTTCGTGGTGCGTTTCCAGCCTGAGGCGGGCTGAACCCGTCGTTGATATGCAAAGCCCGGTTACCCGATTGGCCGGGCTCTGCTAAAATGCTCCGCCTTTTCCGCTGGTAGGCCGCACCGTGGTATTCACCTGGGTCGATTGGGCGATCATCGCCGTCATCGCCATTTCTAGCTTGATCAGTCTGAAGCGCGGCTTCGTCAAGGAAGCCCTGTCGCTGCTGACCTGGATCATCGCCGGTGTGGTCGCCTGGATGTTTGGCGGCGCTCTGGCCCAGCATCTCGTCGAATTTATCGAAACGCCTTCTGCGCGGGTGATTGCGGCTTGTGCCATTCTCTTCATCGCCACCTTGCTGGTGGGCGCTCTGGTCAATTTCCTCATCGGTGAGCTGATTCGCGTGACTGGCCTGTCCGGTACCGACCGTTTTCTCGGCATGGTATTCGGCGCCGCACGTGGTGGTTTGTTGGTGGTGCTGCTGGTGGGGCTGATCAGCCTGGCGCCGGTGGAGGAGGATACGTGGTGGCAGCAGTCGCAACTGGTGCCGCATTTTCTGATGGTCGCCGACTGGTCGAAGAACCTCATTCTGGGGTGGTCCGATCAGTGGTTTACCGGTAGATCGGCTCACCCAGCTGATCTGCTTTAAAAGAGTGATCGGTGCGGAGTAACCGCTGCATCGGTCGCTGAATTAGCCTGAACTATCTAGCAGGGGTCGTGGCACATGTGTGGCATCGTCGGTATCGTCGGTAAATCGAACGTCAATCAGGCGCTGTATGACGGGCTGACCGTCCTCCAGCACCGCGGCCAGGATGCTGCCGGTATTGTCACCAGTCATGATGGCCGCCTGTTCCTGCGCAAGGACAATGGCCTGGTGCGTGACGTGTTCCAGCAGCGTCATATGCAGCGTCTGGTCGGCCATATGGGCATCGGCCACGTGCGCTACCCCACCGCAGGCAGCTCCAGCTCGGCCGAAGCGCAGCCTTTCTATGTCAACTCGCCGTACGGCATCACCCTGGCGCACAACGGCAACCTGACCAACGTCGAGCAGTTGGCCAAGGAAATCTACGAGTCCGACCTGCGCCACGTGAACACCAATTCCGATTCGGAAGTGCTGCTCAACGTGTTCGCCCATGAGCTGGCCCAGCGCGGCAAGCTGCAGCCCACCGAGGAAGACGTGTTTGCCGCCGTCACGCATGTGCATGAGCGTTGCCTGGGCGGCTACGCCGTGGTGGCGATGATCACCGGCTATGGCATCGTCGGTTTCCGCGACCCCAACGGCATCCGCCCGATCGTGTTCGGCCAACGCCACACCGACGAAGGCGTCGAGTACATGATCGCCTCCGAGAGCGTGTCGCTGGACGTGCTCGGTTTCACCCTGATCCGCGATCTGGCGCCGGGCGAAGCGGTGTACATCACCGAAGACGGCAAGCTGTTCACCCGCCAGTGTGCGACGAATCCGAAATACGCTCCGTGCATCTTCGAGCACGTCTATCTGGCGCGTCCGGACTCGATCATGGATGGTATCTCGGTCTACAAGGCGCGCCTGCGCATGGGCGAGAAGCTGGCCGACAAGATTCTGCGCGAGCGTCCGCAGCACGACATCGACGTGGTCATCCCGATTCCCGATACCAGCCGCACCGCGGCGCTGGAGCTGGCCAACCACCTGGGCGTGAAGTTCCGCGAAGGCTTCGTCAAGAACCGCTACATCGGTCGTACCTTCATCATGCCCGGCCAGGCGGCGCGCAAGAAATCCGTGCGGCAGAAGCTCAACGCCATCGAGCTGGAATTCCGCGGCAAGAACGTGATGCTGGTGGATGACTCCATCGTCCGTGGTACCACCTGCAAGCAGATCATCCAGATGGCTCGCGAAGCCGGCGCGAAGAACGTCTACTTCTGCTCGGCGGCGCCAGCGGTACGCTACCCGAACGTTTACGGTATCGACATGCCCAGCGCTCATGAGCTGATCGCCCACGGCCGTACCACTGAGGAAGTCTGTGAACTGATTGGCGCCGACTGGCTGGTCTACCAGGATCTGCCGGATCTGATCGAAGCGGTCAGTGGCAGCAAGAAGATCAAGATCGACAACTTCGACTGTGCGGTGTTCGATGGCAAGTATGTGACCGGGGACGTCGACGAGGCTTACCTGGATCGCATCGAGCAAGCGCGCAATGATGCGAGCAAGGCCAAGTCGCAAGCGGTCAGCGCGATCATCGATCTGTACAACAATTGACGCAGGCGGACAGGGGTGACCCTGTCCGTTTCGAGGGCGTGCATGGCGCCCCCTAAAGTCCGTAGCCCGGATGCAATCCGGGGGAATGTCACACTGAATTTCCCGGATTGCATCCGGGCTACTTTTCGTGAGGTAGCGATATGACCCAGGAATGGGATGCCGGTCGGCTCGACAGCGACCTGGATGGCGTAGGCTTCGATACCCTGGCAGTACGTGCTGGCCAGCACCGTTCGCCCGAGGGCGAGCATGGCGAGGCGCTATTTTTGACCTCCAGCTATGTGTTTCGTACCGCAGCCGATGCGGCCGCGCGTTTTGCCGGTGAGGTGCCGGGCAACGTCTATTCGCGTTACACCAACCCCACCGTGCGCACCTTCGAGGAGCGTATCGCCGCCCTGGAAGGCGCCGAGCAGGCGGTGGCCACTGCTTCCGGCATGTCGGCCATTCTCGCCATCGTCATGAGTCTGTGCAGCGCTGGTGATCATGTGCTGGTGTCGCGCAGCGTGTTCGGTTCGACCATCAGCCTGTTCGAGAAGTACCTCAAGCGCTTTGGCATTTCGGTCGATTATGTGCCGCTGGCCGACCTCGATGCCTGGCAGGCGGCCTTCAAGCCAAATACCAAGCTGTTGTTCGTCGAGTCTCCGTCGAACCCCTTGGCCGAGTTGGTGGATATCGCGGCACTGGCCGAGATCGCTCATGCGCGTGGTGCACTGCTGGCGGTGGACAACTGCTTCTGCACTCCGGCCCTGCAGCAGCCGCTCAAGCTTGGCGCTGATATCGTCATGCATTCGGCAACCAAATACATCGATGGCCAGGGCCGTGGGCTGGGCGGCGTGGTCGCTGGGCGTAAAGCGCAGATGGAGCTGGTCGTCGGCTTTCTGCGTACGGCCGGGCCGACGCTCAGTCCATTCAACGCCTGGCTGTTCGTCAAGGGTCTGGAAACCCTGCGCATTCGCATGCGTGCGCAGAGCGAGAGTGCTCTGCAACTGGCGCTGTGGCTCGAACAGCACCCCCAGGTCGAGCGCGTGTACTACGCTGGTTTGCCCAGCCATCCGCAGCATGAACTGGCGAAGAAGCAGCAGAGCGCCTTTGGTGCGGTGGTCAGTTTCGAGGTCAAGGGCGGGCGTGAGGCCGCCTGGAAGGTAATCGATGGCACTCGCGTCATTTCGATCACCACCAACCTCGGCGACACCAAGACCACCATCGCCCATCCGGCGACCACTTCACATGGTCGCCTGACCCCGCAGGAGCGCGCCAACGCTGGTATCAGCGACAGTCTGATCCGCGTTGCCGTAGGCCTGGAAGAGCTGGAAGACCTCAAGGCGGATCTGGCGCGCGGCTTGGCCTCGCTCTGAGCATGCTGGAGTGGGAGACGAATGGCACGCCCAACAACGGGCGTGTCGCGCTGGTCACCGGTGCCGCGCGTGGCATCGGTCTGGGCATCAGTGCCTGGCTGATCACCGAGGGTTGGCAGGTGGTACTGGCCGATGTCGACCGTGAGCGGGGCTCCAAGGCAGCGCGTGCGCTGGGTGACAACGCCTGGTTCGTTGCCATGGATGTAGCCAAGGAAGATCAGGTCAGTGTCGGTGTTGCCGAGATACTCGGGCAGTTCGGCCGCCTCGATGCATTGGTGTCCAACGCGGCTATTTCCGATCCTTATACACCGCCGCTGGAGTCGCTCGATCTGCGACGCTGGAATCGCATGCTGGCGGTGAACCTGACCGGGCCCATGCTGCTGGCCAAGCATTGCGCGCCTTATCTGCGCGGCCATCGTGGCGCCATCGTCAACATTGCCTCGACCCGGGCCAGCCAGTCTGAAGCCGATTGCGAAGCTTATGCCGCGAGCAAGGGTGGATTGGTGGCGCTGACTCATGCGCTGTCGGTCAGCCTGGGGCCGGAGGTGCGAGTGAACTGCGTCAGCCCTGGCTGGATCGATGCCCGTGACCCCTCGCAGCAACGTCTGGCGCCATTGTCGGTGTTCGATCACGCGCAGCATCCTGTCGGCCGCGTTGGCACGGTGGAAGATGTCGCGGCGCAGGTCGCCTGGCTACTCTCTGATGCGGCTGGTTTCGTCACCGGGCAAGAGTTCGTGATCGATGGTGGCATGAGCCGCAAGATGATCTACCAGGACTGAATATCCTGCCCGCTGTCAGGCTGTGGCTGGTTGCTGTTGCAGATTTGGCAAAACGAAAAAGGCTCCCTGGGGAGCCTTTTTCGTCTGGGGCGAATTACATGTTGGGGTAATTCGGGCCGCCAGTACCTTCCGGAGCAACCCAGGTGATGTTCTGGGCCGGATCCTTGATGTCGCAGGTCTTGCAGTGCACGCAGTTCTGCGCGTTGATCTGGAAGCGTTTCTCGCCGTCTTCCTGGGTCACCACTTCATACACGCCGGCGGGGCAGTAGCGCTGCGCCGGTTCGTCGTACAGCGGCAGGTTCTTCGCCAGCGGAATGCTCGGGTCGGTGAGCTTCAGGTGGCAGGGCTGCTCTTCTTCGTGGTTGGTGTTGGACAGGAACACCGAGCTCAGCTTGTCGAAGCTCAGTTTGCCGTCCGGTTTCGGGTAGGCAATCTTCTTGCTCTCTGCGGCCGGCTTCAGGCAGGCGTAATCCGGCTTGTTGTCGTGCAGGGTGAAGGGGATCTTGCCGCCGAAGATGTTCTGATCCAGCCAGTTGATGCCGCCGCCAACGATGGCGCCGTACTTGTGGATGGCTGCGCCGAAATTGCGGCTGCGGAACAGCTCGTCATACAGCCAGCTGGCCTTGAAGCCATCTACGTAGTTGGTCAGTTCGTCGCCGCCCTCGCCGCCGGTAGCCAGTGCTTCGGCGATCGCATCGGCAGCGAGCATGCCGGACTTCATGGCGGTGTGGCTGCCCTTGATCTTGGCGAAGTTCAGGGTGCCGAGGTCGCAACCGATCAGCGCACCACCTGGGAATACCATCTTCGGCAGCGAGTTGATGCCGCCCTTGGCAATGGCACGTGCACCGTAGGCAACGCGCTTGCCGCCTTCCAGGTACTTGGCGATCACCGGGTGATGCTTGTAGCGCTGGAACTCGTCGAACGGCGACAGGTGCGGGTTGGCATAGGACAGGTCGATGATCAGGCCGACCACGACTTGGTTGTTTTCCAGGTGATAGAGGAAGGAGCCGCCGGTGTTCTCGGTGCCCATGATGTCCATCGGCCAGCCGGCAGTGTGAACCACCAGGCCTTGCTCGTGCTTGGCCGGGTCGATGTCCCAGATTTCCTTGATGCCGATACCGTAGTGCTGGGCGTCGGCTTCGCTGTCGAGGTTGTACTTCTTGATCAGTTGCTTGCCGATGTGGCCGCGGCAGCCTTCGGCGAACAGGGTGTACTTGGCACGCAGTTCCATGCCTGGGGTGTAGTAGCCTTCCTTTGGATGGCCTTCGCGGTCGACACCCAGGTCACCGGTGACGATGCCGCGCACTACGCCGCTTTCATCGATCAGTGCTTCCTGAGCGGCGAAGCCTGGATAGATCTCGACGCCCAGATTCTCGGCCTGCTGGGCCAGCCAGCGGCACAGGTTGCCCAGAGAGATGATGTAATTTCCTTCGTTGTGCATGGTTTTCGGCACAAAGAAGTCGGGAATTCGGGTAGCCTTGTCAGCGTCGCGCAGCAGATAGATGTCATCGCGCTTGACCGGGGTGTTCAGCGGAGCGCCGAGTTCTTTCCAGTCGGGGAAGAGTTCGTTCAGGGCACGCGGCTCGAACACTGCGCCAGAGAGGATGTGAGCACCGACTTCGGAGCCTTTTTCGACCACGCAGACGCTGATCTCCTGGCCCGCTTCAGCGGCTTTCTGCTTCAGTCGGCAGGCGGCGGACAGGCCAGACGGGCCGGCGCCGACGATGACGACGTCGAACTCCATAAATTCGCGTTCCACAGGCTATCTCCTACTCAGGCTCTTCGATGTTTTATGTGGGAGGACGCGGCTCGCTCCCTAAGCACGGCGTGCGCATTATATCTACACCCTCTCAACGGGCCAATACAAACGTTTGTTTGAATTTTCTGTAGGCCTGTTAGAATCGTACTACATCGCGGATGACCGGCCAGTTCGCTGTATTGACCGAGCCAGGCCGCGGGGTCAAGATACGGGCGGTTTTGCGCTCGCCGTCTGGGCTGAAAGGTCGGTTCCTGTCGATTTTGCATCACCGGCCAGGCTCGCCTTGGCGACATTCTTATTCACCGGAGAGTAACGAGGAATCCATGAAGGTTCTTGTAGCTGTCAAACGAGTGGTTGACTACAACGTCAAGGTTCGCGTCAAGGCGGACAACAGCGGCGTCGACCTCGCCAACGTCAAGATGTCCATGAACCCCTTCTGCGAAATCGCCGTGGAAGAAGCCGTACGCCTGAAGGAGAAAGGCGTGGCGAGCGAAATCGTCGTCGTCTCCATTGGCCCGGCCACTGCTCAGGAGCAACTGCGCACCGCGCTGGCTCTGGGTGCCGACCGTGCCATCCTGGTCGAGTCCAATGACGAGCTGAACTCCCTGGCCGTGGCCAAGCTGCTCAAGGCAGTGGTCGACAAGGAGCAGCCGCAGTTGGTCATCCTCGGCAAGCAAGCCATCGACAGTGACAACAACCAGACCGGCCAGATGCTGGGCGCGCTGACTGGCTTCGCCCAGGGCACTTTCGCCTCCAAGGTCGAAGTGGCTGGCGACAAGGTCAACGTTACCCGTGAGATCGATGGTGGTCTGCAGACCGTTGCGTTGAACCTGCCGGCGATCGTCACCACCGACCTGCGCCTGAACGAGCCGCGCTACGCATCGCTGCCGAATATCATGAAGGCCAAGAAGAAGCCGCTGGAAACCGTTACCCCGGACGCACTGGGCGTTTCCACCGCTTCCACCGTCAAGACCCTGAAAGTCGAAGCGCCGGCTGCTCGCAGCGCTGGCATCAAGGTCAAGTCCGTGGCTGAACTGGTCGAGAAACTGAAGAACGAGGCGAAGGTAATCTAAATGACTATCCTGGTTATCGCTGAACACACCAATGCCGCTCTGGCTGCCGCTACCCTGAACACCGTCGCTGCTGCGCAGAAGATCGGTGGCGATATTCACGTTCTGGTAGCCGGTGCCAACGCTGGCGCTGCTGCCGAAGCCGCTGCCAAGATCGCTGGCGTGGCCAAGGTTCTGGTTGCCGACAACGCTGCCTATGCCAACCAACTGCCGGAAAACGTAGCGCCGCTGGTAGCCGAGCTGGGCAAGAGCTACAGCCACATCCTGGCTGCCGCCACCAGCAACGGCAAGAACATCCTGCCGCGCGTAGCCGCTGCGCTGGACGTCGATCAGATCTCCGAGATCATCGCCGTTGAAAGTGCCGATACCTTCAAGCGTCCGATCTACGCCGGTAACGCCATCGCTACCGTGCAGTCCTCGGCTGCCATCAAGGTGATCACCGTACGTAGCACCGGCTTCGATGCCGTCGCTGCCGAAGGCGGTTCCGCTGCCATTGAAGCCGTTTCCGGCCCGGCCGATGCCGGCAAGTCCGCCTTCGTTGGTGAAGAGCTGGCCAAGTCCGACCGTCCGGAACTGACCGCAGCCAAGATCGTCGTTTCCGGCGGCCGTGGCATGGGCAATGGCGACAACTTCAAGCACCTGTATGCCCTGGCCGACAAGCTGGGCGCCGCCGTCGGCGCTTCCCGCGCCGCGGTCGACGCCGGTTTCGTACCGAACGACATGCAGGTCGGTCAGACCGGCAAGATCGTCGCGCCGCAACTGTACATCGCCGTCGGTATCTCCGGTGCGATCCAGCACCTGGCCGGTATGAAGGACTCCAAGGTGATCGTTGCGATCAACAAGGACGAAGAGGCGCCGATCTTCCAGGTTGCAGACTACGGTCTGGTTGCTGACCTGTTCGAAGCCGTACCGGAGCTGGAAAAGCTGGTGTAAGCCGCTTTCTCTGCTACGAAAAACCCGCTCTCAGGAGCGGGTTTTTTATTGTCTGCCATACCTGCTGGCCGCACTGTGAGGCAGGGGGCAGCACGCGCACTACGGACGTGCTATTGCCTATGAGCTGCCTGCGTCGGCGTCATTTCAAGCTATCGAGGAAGTGGCGGTAGAGCAGGGCGCTTTCTTCGGGGCGCTCGAGCATTGGGGCATGACCGACACCTTCCATGATCGCCACGCTGGGCTTCTGCAGCAGTGGGCGCATGACGTCGATGCCCGATACGTCCAGCACACGATCCTGTTTGCCCCACAGCAGGAGAGTGGGCGCCTGGATCTTCGACAATACGGGTTCCAGGGGGATGTAACGCTCGATCAGTTGCTGGAACACCTGGTCGTAATGGGTGGCGTTGGCCATGGCGCGCTCGGCCAGGTAACCCTTGAGCGACTCTGGCAGATAGGGTGGCTCGACGAAGACGAACTGCAACAAGCGCTGAAAATCCTCCGGCCGCCTGACCACCAGCGGGTTTGGAGCCCCGCGCTCCACCAGCTTGAAAAGCTCGCTCTTGTTTGGCGTGTCGATCCCGGCATTGGCGAATAACGCCAGTGAGCGCACGCGATCTGGATAGCGCGCCGCAAATAGTGCGGCAATATGCCCGCCCATGGAATTCCCCAGCAGATGCGCCTGCTCGACTCCCAAGGCGTCGAGAATGTTGGCGAGGCGTTCGGCCTGGGTACCGACATCGTAACTGCCGGCTGGACGATCACTCTCACCGAAGCCGGGCAGATCGAGGGCGATGACGCGATAGCCGTCGGTCAGGTGGCGAGAAAAGCGCAGCCAGTTATCCTTGTCAGCAGCAAAGCCGTGAAGCAGCACCAGGGTTTCGCCGTTTGCCGATCCTCCCTCGTAGTAATGGATGTTAAGATCGCGGACATGTAGTTGTTGATGGCTGAGCCCTGCGCGCTGTTGTTCGATCAGTCGCAGGCTGGCCAACTGAGTTGCCGGGAAGCAGTACAGTATTGTCGCGATACCGATGAGCAGTACGAGTAGACCGGAGAGCAGTTTTTTCATGGCGCGTCCTTATCGCGAATTATTATGGCGGCGCCATTAAGCTAGCATGAACACGGAAGCTTTCCGGAGCTCTCCCAACCTTACCGATCACCGCACGAACCGAGAGTAGCCAATGCCCGAGCGTTGTCTGTTTAAGTCACTGTTGCTGTGGTGTGCCCTGGCTCTGATGCCGGCAACTGCCTTGGCCGTGGGTAAATGCGAGCGCCTGGTGGCGACCGGTAACCCTGAGTATCCACCTTACCTGTGGCGTGATCCGCAGAATCCGCAGCAGCTGATTGGTGCGAATGCCGATCTGCTCAAGCACCTGGCCAAAGAGTTGGGTGTCGTGGTGGATGTGATCTATACCGGCCCCTGGTCTCGGGCGCAGGACGAGGTGCGCACCGGGCGGGTCGACCTGATCGCTGGCGCCTTCTTGACGTTGCCGCGCCTGGATAGCATGGACTATGTACACCCGGCATTCTTCTTCACCCCCAGCGTGGTCTGGGTGCGCAAGGGCGAGGCATTTCCCTACGGCAGCTGGATCGATCTGCAAGGACATACCGGCGATACCCTGGTAGGCAACAGTTTTGGTCAGCAATTCGATGCTTTCGCCAAGCAGAATCTCACTCTGGAAGGGGTGTCCAGCCTGACCCAGGCGTTCCAGAAGCTCATGCTCGGGCGTACCGACTATGTGCTCTACGAACGTTATCCCGGCCTGGCCCTGGCCGAAACTCTGGGCATGGAAGATGACCTCGAAGTGCTGGATCCGCCTATTTCCAGTGAGGGCCTTTATCTGACCCTGTCGCACAACTCGGCTTGCAACGAGCCCTGGCTGCGCGGACAGCTGGCGCGGAAAATGACAGAATTGGTCGCCGCCGGGCTGCCCGAGCAATTGCTGCAGCGCAATCTGGAGCTATGGAAAGCCCAGCAGATGCAGCCCGATCCGGTCGGCGACATCAATCAGTAGGATATTTTTGTGAATCGATTTCTTTTCGTGCTGCTGGCATTGGGCCTGACCGCCTGCGCCAGCGACCCGGCCCCCAACGAACAACTGCGTCTGACCGAGCAGGCACTGACCCAGGCGAAGGCGCTCGGTGTGGATGGCGAGCAATCGGAGTCGTTGCGTCTGGCCGAAGACAAGTTCGTGCGAGCGCAAGCTGCACTGCAGGATGGGCAGAACAAGGAGGCGCGTTTGCTGGCTGAGCAGGCCGAGCTGGATGCGCGCTTGGCTGAGGCCGAGCACCTCAATGGCAAGGGACGTGAACAACTGGCGGAGCTGAATCACCGTATCAGCCGCTTGCGTCAGCAACTGGGGGCCATGTGATGGGGGGCTCGAAAGCAATCCCTAGCCTGTTGCTGGCCAGCGTCGTGCTTGGCGGTTGTGCGGCTCACCAGCCGGCTAGCGAGCAGGCGTTGGAGGCGGCTCGCGTCAGCTTCCAGGCGGTCAAGGAAGATCCCAATGTGCTGCGCGCCGCACCCAAGGACGTGATTCGCGCCGGCGAATCCCTGGGACGTGCCGAGCGACTGTCGAGCTATTGGGGTAGCGCGGAGGATGTACGGCATTACGCCTACCTCAGCCAACGCTATGCCGAAATCGCCCGGCAGCACAGCGAGATCAGCCTCAATCAAGAGCGTGCTGCCAAGCTGGAGCTGGAACGCCAACGCCTGCTGCTGACTTTGCGCGAAGCCAAGCTGCTCAGCGTGCAGCAGCACAGTGGATGGCTCGAAGAACAGATGGTCAGCCTCGCCACCAGCGAGACCGAGCGTGGGCTGGTCATGACTCTGGGTGACATGTTGTTCGATGCTGGCCGTGCCGAGTTGCAGCCGGCGGCCAATCGCACGGTACTCAAGCTTGTGCAATTCCTGCAGATCAACCCGCAGCGTCGTGTGCGCATCGAGGGCTATACCGACAACACCGGCAGTGCTGAGGAAAATCTCGAGCTGTCACGCGCCCGTGCGCAGGCAGTGGCTGATTTGCTGGTCGATCTTGGGGTCGACCCCAAGCGTATTCAGGTGGTCGGCTACGGTATCGACTTCCCCGTGGCAGAGAATGCTTCGGCGCGGGGGCGTGCACAGAACCGTCGAGTGGAGATCGTTTTCTCCGATGAGCGAGGTCAGCTCGGCGCCGAACGTTGATGGTGGTCTAACCCCTAACCCCGGCTTTGTCCGGGGTTTTTTATGCCTGCTCGATAGTCGTATCGGGAATACAGCTGCTGGGTAAGGGCTGTATGGCGAAGACTGTTGCTATCTGTGCCGGTACAATTTTGTAGCAATGGTTTACTGTTATGGTTCAGTGATCCGGAGGAGACCGCCATGACCAATCTGTTGCTTTATCAACGTATCGCCGGACAGTTGGCCGAGGATATTCGTCGTGGCGTCTATCAGCCGGGTGAGCGGGTGCCCTCGGTACGCAAGATGAGTGCGCAGCTCAACGTCAGCCATGCCACGGTGTTGCAGGCTTATGCCAACCTCGAAGACCAGGGCCTGATCCGGGCGCGGCCGCAGTCCGGCTTCTACGTGCACCAGACGCCGGCGCTGACGGCGCCGACGCCGGATATCGCCAAGGTCGAGCGTCCAGGTCTGGTCACCCGTTCCAGCATCATCAATCAGGTGCTCACCGAGTCGCGCCGCGAGGGCGTATTCCCGTTAGGGGCTGCGGTGCCACATGTGGACTATCTGCCGGTTCGCGCACTGCACCAGCAGTTGGCCAAGGTCACTCGTTTTCACAGCCCGCGTGCCTTCAGCTACATGTTCAGCCCAGGTTTCGAGCCGCTGCGCCGCCAGGTGGCGATCCGCATGCGTGATGCCGGTGTGGTGGTCGATCCATCCGAGGTGGTGATCACTCATGGTTGCGTCGATGCGCTGCAGATGAGTCTGCGCGTGCTGACCAAGCCGGGCGATCTGATCGCGGTGGAGTCGCCGACCTACTACGGCCTGCTGCAACTGGCCGATCTGCTCGGCCTCAAGGTCATCGAGATTCCCTGCGACCCCACCACCGGTATCAGCCTGGAAGCGCTGCAACTGGCGGCCAACCAGTGGCCGATCAAGGCTCTGGTGTTGACCGCTCGGCTGTCCAACCCGCTTGGCGGCACCATTCCCGAGGAGCGTCAGCGCCAGTTGCTGCGTCTGGCTGGCGATTACGACTTCCAGCTCGTCGAGGACGATATCTATGGCGAGCTGATGTTCGAGCAGGGGCCGACCAAGGCGCTCAAGTCGCATGATCGCGACAGCCGGGTGATCTACTGCTCGAGCTTCTCCAAGACGCTGTCGCCCGGCGTGCGTATCGGTTGGATCGTCGCCGGCAAGTATCAGGACGAGATTCAGCGGCTGCAGACCTTCTCCACCCATTCGGCGTGCAGTGTCACTCAGATGGCAGTGGCGGCCTATCTGGAGAATGGTGGCTATGACCGTCACCTGCGACATATCCGTCAGGAGTACCGCAAGAACCTCAGTGCCTTCCAATTGGCGGTACAGCAGTACTTCCCGACCGGTACGCAGATAACCCGGCCCAAGGGTGGCTTCATCCTCTGGGTCAGCCTGCCGGCGCGGGTCAACACCAAGGATCTGCACCTACGTGCGCTGCAGCAGGGCATTTCCATTGCGCCGGGGTTGATCTTCAGCAACACCGAGCAGTTCAACCATTGCGTGCGACTCAACTGCGGCATCCCGTGGAACCGCGAGGCGGAGCGGGCGCTGATGACACTGGGCATGCTGGCGACGCAGCTGTGTCAGGAAGCGGGCGGTTCGTGGGAAGGCTGAGAAAGCGCGCCGTGGCTTAACCCGTTTTATCGGAGTGCTGCGTCTACCTGAGCGAAGGTCTCGTGCCATTGCTCAGGAGGTGCACCATGTCCGTTTATTCCTTGTTGCTCGTTCGTCCGTTTGCTGTTGGTTTTTCGGCTGGGACACTGTTGTTGCTCACTGCGTGCAGCGCCTCTGGCCCGGAGCCGGAAGCGCAGGCCGATTCGGCGCCAGTGGCACCGCTCGTGCGCGAGCGACTGACTGCACCTGCCGCCGTCGAGATGCATGCCGAGGCCAGCCAGAAGCGCATGGCGACTCTGGCTTATGCGCCGGCTCCGATGATCGATGCTTTGCCGCCGAGCTATCGTGACGAGCCTCGCGAGCAGTACCAGGCCTATGCCGATAACCCGGTGTTCGCTGTCGCCGAGACGCCGGTATCCACCTTCAGCATCGACGTTGATACCGGCAGCTATGCCAATGTTCGTCGCTTCCTCAATGGCGGGCAGTTGCCACCGAAGGACGCCGTGCGCCTGGAGGAGTTGGTCAACTATTTCCCTTATGCCTACCCGTTGCCGCAGGGTGACGTGCCCTTCGGCGTCAGCACCGAGCTGGCGGTGACGCCGTGGAACCCGCAGACGCGTTTGCTGCGCATCGCCATCAAGGCCTCGGATCGCAGTGTCGAGGAACTGCCACCGGCCAATCTGGTGTTTCTGGTCGACGTGTCCGGCTCGATGCACCGCCGTGAAGGCCTGCCGATGGTGCAGGGCACGCTGAAGTTGCTGGTCGACCAATTGCGTGCGCAGGATCGCGTTTCCCTGGTCACCTATGCCGGTGACAGTCAGGTGGTGTTGGACTCCGCGCCTGGCAGCGACAAGGCGAAGATCCGTGCAGCCATCGATCAACTGAGTGCCGGTGGTTCGACGGCGGGGGAGTCAGGCATTCAGCTGGCCTACCAGCAGGCGAGCAAGCACATGATCGACGGCGGCATCAACCGCATCCTGCTGGCCACCGATGGGGACTTCAACGTCGGCATCAGCGACTTCGACAGCCTCAAACAACTGGCGGCCGACAAGCGCAAGAGCGGCGTTTCGCTGACTACCCTGGGTTTTGGTGTGGACAACTACAACGAGCGCCTGATGGAGCAACTGGCTGACGCCGGCAACGGCAACTACGCCTACATCGACAACCTGCGCGAGGCGCGCAAGGTGTTGGTCGATCAGCTCGGTTCGACTCTGGCTACAGTGGCCAGCGATGTGAAGCTGCAGCTGGAATTCAACCCGAGCGAGGTTAGCGAGTACCGCTTGCTGGGCTACGAGAACCGCGCGCTCAAGCGCGAGGATTTCAGCAATGACAAGGTCGATGCCGGTGATATCGGCGCCGGCCACACGGTCACTGCGCTCTACGAGATCGTGCCGACGGGGAGCAAAGGCTGGCTTGAACCGCTGCGCTATCAGGTCAGCGCTCAGCCTGCGCTCAAGAGCAACGATCTGGCCTGGCTGAGGATTCGCTACAAGGCGCCAGGGGAGACGAGCAGCCGCTTGCTGGAGCGTCCGATCGAGCGTGCCGAGGCCAAGCCGGTTGCGGCTGCCAGCGAGGATCTGCGTTTCGCTGCTGCGGTCGCCGCCTTCGCCCAGCAGCTCAAGGACGGTCGCTATACGGGCGACTTCGGTCTGGCGCAGAGCATTGAACTGGCGCGCTCGGCCAAGGGCGAGGATCGCTTCGGCCTGCGCGGCGAGTTCATCCAACTGGCCGAAATCGCTCAGAGCCTGCACACTTCCGGTTCCACACCAGTAAGAGTTCAGCAGTGAACGCACCTCTCACGGATGACGACGCCGCTTTATTGCGGCGTTACCGCCGCGGCGATGCCGCGGCCTTTAACACGCTCTACCAGCGCCATCGACTGGGGCTGTTCCGCTTTCTGTTCGGACTGTGCGGCGATCACGCCCTGGCCGAGGAAGTGTTCCAGGAAACCTGGATGAGCCTGATCCGCAGCCAGAGCGAGCAGCGCGAGGCGGTACTGTTCAAGACCTGGCTGTACCAGATCGCCCGTAACCGCCTGATCGATCATTGGCGCAAGACGGGCCGTCATCAGGCCGGACATGACGAATACGATGAAGGCCTGCACGCCCTGGCCGATCCACAACCGGGCCCGGAACAGCAGTGGGGCCTGAGCCGCGATAGCGAGCGGCTGCAGGCGGCGCTGGCCGACCTGCCGGAAGACCAGCGCGAAGTGTTCCTGCTACGCGCCCATGGCGACCTGGAATTGAACGAGATTGCCGAGTTGACCCGCACGCCGGCCGAGACGGTCAAGAGCCGTCTGCGCTATGCCCTGCAGAAACTGCGCCGGCTGCTGGCCACCGAGGAGTTGTCCGTATGAACCATGAACGAGAACCGCTGGAGCATGAGCAGGCGCTACTGGCGCATTTCCGTGCCCATGGCAGCGGCGAGCCCTCGGCCGAGCTGGATGCACGTATCCTGGCGGCCGCCAGTGCGGCTGCCCGTGAAACGAAGCAGGCCCAGATCGACAGCGGCAACGTCGGATGGGCGCAGCGCCTGCATCAGTGGCTGTTCGGCAGTGGCCGCCAGCGCTGGTCGGTAGCAGTGGCCGGGCTGGCCTGCGTTGGTATCGGCGTCAGCCTGACCTGGCGCACGCTGGAACAGGCGCCGGATGCCTTCGATGCCGTGCCGCCCAGCGTGGCGATGAGCCCTGCCGTGCCAGCCCCCGCGCCGATGGCAGCCAAGCGTGCTGCCGAGAGTGAGTCAATGGCGCGTATGGCCGTCCCCCAGGAGCGCCTCAAGGCCGAGGCTGTGGCACGCCCAGCGCAGCCGGCCGCGATGGCGGATGAACCTATGGCCAGTGCTGCCGCAATCGCACCCATGGCCGAACTGGTGATCCAGAGCGAACCGCGCGAGGCCTTGCTGCATCTGTTGGAGCTACGCAAGACCAACAAGCAGGAAGAGGCGCAGCGGCTATTGGAGCAGCTCAAGGCCGATTACCCGCAACTGGATATCGAAGCCGAGCTCGATCATCTGGCTAACGAGCCGTCAGCGGAATGAGCTGTCGGGTAAAAGTCGTGTAAGTCGACTTGTCAGGCGCGCCCAGGCGGAGGAGCATGGGCGCGTTACTGATCGAGTTACCTTTGTCCCATGATGCGTAAGTCCATTTTTCTGTTGCTGTGTTTGGGCTGGCTGAGCGCCTGTGAGCGTGCGCCCGAGCCTGTTGCACAGCAGGCCGAGCCAGAGTCCGCAGCGGTTGCAGTACCTGAGTCTGCGCCCGTTGCCGAAGTCGCCAAGCCCGAGCCTGTGGAACCCGAGCCGCCTGCCAAGGCTGTCGAAAGCACGCCTGCGGCACCCACCGAAACGCCAGTCGCCGCCAAGCCCAAGCCTGTTGCGCCACCTAAGCCGGTAGAGCCCGAGTCGAAGCTGGCGCTGGATCTCAGCGTGCCGCAGGAACTGTTCGAACAGGTGCTGGAAAGTGAAACCCGCGAGGAGCTCTCGCCCCTGTTGCCGCCGCTGTTCGGCGAGAAGCCCGAAGTCCAGAGCCCGTTCCAGATCAGCGGTCGGCTGATCAGCAACGAGCGGGTAGATGACTACTGGGATTCCATCGAAGGCGCCGAGGTGCAGTTCGAGTTCAAGCAGTAGCTCAGAAGCGATAACGTAGCTGCTCGATGGCCGCATGGGTTTCGCGACTCAGCGGCTGGAAGCTGTCCGAGCCGGGCAGGCGCACGTAGAGCGCGCCATCGACCTGTCTCGGGTCATAACCGGCCTGCTTCAGATCGGTCTTCTTGTACTTGAAGGTACCAGTGGTCTCGACCTCGCCGAGCAGGCGCACGAACAGCGGTGCGGCGTAGGTCGGCAGTTCGGCGTCGAGATGAGCGGCCAGCGCCACGCCATCCAGCATACAACCTGGCGCGAGGCGCAGCGCGGCCATGCCGCAGCGGCCATTGGTGCCGGGAATCTCCACGCCGTAGACCACCGCATCCTCCACGCCGGGGAAGGCGCCGAGCACGTTTTCCACCTCGGTGGTTGAAACGTTCTCGCCTTTCCAGCGGAAGGTGTCGCCGAGGCGGTCGACGAATTGCGCATGCTTGCAGCCGATGTCGCGCATCAGATCGCCGGTGTTGAACCAGGCGTCGCCCTTCTTGAACACGTCGCGCAGGATTGCCGCCTCGCTCTTGGCTGGATCGGTGTAGCCGTCGAACGGCCACTTGGCGCTGATCTCGCTGATCAGCAGACCCGCTTCGCCCTTGTCGGCCTTCTGCAGGAAGCCGTTGTTGGCGCGCACGGGGTGGTCGTTTTCCAGGTCGTAGCGGACGATGGCGTAGGTGGCGGGGGTGTAGCCGACGGTGTTGTCGAAGTTGAAGACGTTGGTGAAGCCGATGTTGCCTTCGCTGGAGGCATAGAACTCGGTGATCTGCTCGACGCCGAAGCGTTGCTTGAACTCGGCCCAGATCGAGGGACGCAAGCCGTTGCCGATCATGCAGCGCAGGCTGTTGCTCTGCTCGGCCGGGTGCACGGGCTGGTTGAGCAGGTAGCGGCACAGCTCGCCGATGTAACCGAAGCAGGTGGCCTGGTAGCGGGCCACGTCGCTCCAGAAGGCGCTGGCGGAGAACTTGCGGCGTAGGGCGATGGCCGCGCCGCCGGCCAGGGCTGCGCTCCAGCACACGGTGACGGCATTGTTGTGGTAGCAGGGCAGGGTGAGGTAGAGCACGTCACGCTCGCCCAGGGTCAGGCCGGAATGGCCGAAGCCGCCGTAGGCCTTGATCCACTTGCCATGGCTCATGATCGAGGCCTTGGGCAGGCCGGTGGTGCCGGACGTATATATCAGGAAGCAGGCGTCCTTCATGCGCACGCACTGGCTGTCTGGCGGGTTGTCCTGGGCCTGACTAGCAGCCAGTTGCATGAGGTTGAGCCAGCCCTCCGGTGCCTGGCCGGCATCGGCCAGGCAATCCTGATCGGCGATCCAGTAGCGTAGGGCGTTTGTGGCGTTCAGCTGTTCGGCGATTTCGTCGAAGGCGACGCACAGTTCGTCGCCGATCACCAGGAAGCCGGGTTTGACCAGGTTGAAGCTGTGCGCCAGCACCTTGCCGCGCTGCGTGGTGTTGATCAGCGCGCCGACCGCGCCGAGCTTGCTCAGGGCAGCGAGGATCGCCAGCAGCTCCAGGCGGTTCTCCAGCATCACTGCGACCACGTCGCCATGGCCGACGCCCTCGGCCTTGAACGCCCAGGCCAGGCGGTTGGCCCAGGCATTGAAGGCGCGATAGCTGAGCTGGCGGTTTTCATCCATCAGCGCCGGGCGCTCGGGGTGGCGTTCGGCGGCGCGTTGCAGGGCCCAGGCCAGCGACAGGTTCTTCTCGCGGTTGCGGATGCCGGCGTAATACAGGCCACGTAACATGCGCGGCACACGCGGCAGGTGTTGCGGCAGGTGGGCCAGAAAGCGGAAGGGCGAAATCAGATCGGCTTGGTTCATGGGGCTCGCACTTGGGCTGTTATGAATTGGAGGCGAGTTCTGACTCTAGTCAGCCAGGCGTGCAGCAGCCATGGCTCTGGTGCGCTGAGCGGCGGGCAGATCGGCAAATAGCCTTGCCGTTCGTAGGGTGCGCCGTGCGCACCGAGCCAGGTGTAAATCCCAAGGTTGTTTCGGTGCGCGCGGCGCACCCTACGGGTCAGGCGGCCGTAGCTCGGATGAAATCCGGGTAGATCCGCGCATGGGATCCCCGGATTGCATCCGGGCTACGAAGCCAACGCATCCGAGACTTCAATCGACGAACAGATCCGGCACCAGGCTGCCGCCTGCAGGATCGAAGCGATACGGCTCGAAGTCGGTGACGCCCTGTTCACGCAGGATGTCCTCGTCGATCAGCAGGCGACCGGTGACGCTGCGGCCCTGGCTGGCAAGGATCGCGTAGGCTGCGTCGGCCATGATCGCCGGGGTGCGCGCGCGCTTGAAGGCGTCGCGACTGCCCAGCTCGAACTCGATGGCGGCAGTGGCGATCATGGTCTTCGGCCACAGCGAGTTGACGCTGATGCCGTACTTCTTGAACTCTTCGCTCATGCCCAGGGTGAGCATGCTCATGCCGTACTTGGTGACGGTGTAGGGGCCGTGCTGGGCGAACCACTTGGCGTCGAGGTTGAGCGGCGGCGAGAGGTTGAGGATATGCCCGCCCGCGCTCTTCTGCAGATAGGGCAGGGCCGCCTGGCTGCAGACCATCACCGCGCGGGTGTTGATCTGGTACATCAGGTCGAAGCGCCTGGGTTCGAGTTTTTCCACGCCCACCAGCTTGATCGCGCCGGCGTTGTTGACCAGGGCGTCGATGCCGCCGAAATGCTCGGCGGCCTGGGCCATGGCCGCCGCCACGGCCTGTTCGTCACGCACATCCAGCTGCAGGGCCAGCGCCTTGCCGCCAGCGGCCTCGACCTCGGCGGCGACGCTGAAGATGGTGCCTTCCAGTTTCGGGTGTGGCTCGGCGCTCTTGGCCGCTATGACGATGTTGGCGCCATCGGCGGCGGCCTTGAGGGCGATTTCGCGGCCGATGCCACGGCTGGCGCCGGTGATGAACAGGGTCTTGCCGGAAAGTGACATGGGCGTTCCTCTTGTTGTTTTAGATGTGCGTAGGGTGCGCCGTGCGCACCGTCGGTTAATCCTGGTGCGCGTAGCCTAGGTAGCCCGCAGCACCCTACGAAGCAGCTTCGATTTCCACCAGCAACTGGCGATTCTTCACCTGATCGCCCTGGCTCACGCCGACGCGGCGAACGATGCCATCGACGCCAGCCTTGAGCGGGTGCTCCATCTTCATTGCCTCCAGCACCACCAGCAGTTGCCCCTTGCTCACGCTGGCGCCCTCGGCGACCAGTACGTCGACGATGGCGCCATCCATCGGTGCCTTCACTGCGCCACTGCTGGCTGCGTTCTGGCCGCCTGCCGGCTCGTGAGTGACATCAACCAGTTCCAGGTTGCCGTGCTCGCCATATAGCCAGAGGTGCTCGCCTTCGATGTGGTAGGCCTGGCGGCGGCGCACGCCGTCGAGTTCCAGGGTCAGCCAGCGACCGTCGCTGGCCAGCAGGCGCAGGGACAGTTGTTCCTCACCCCGGTGTACGCGAAGCTGCGCTTGCGGGCCGCTGGCGAGGACGTCCAGCTCCACGGCGTGCTTGTGCTCGCCCTGTTTTAGGACGAAACGCCAGGGTGCACTGCCGGCGCTGCGCCAGCCAGACAGGCCGGGCTGGTGCGCACGGGCGTCGGCGGAGGCCTGGTAGAGCAGGGCAGCGGCCATGGCCAGCTCGGCCAGACTGGCCGTGTGCGGATGCAGGCTGGGGTCATCAGCGAAATGCTCGGCGATGAACGCCGTGGTGGCATTGCCGGCAGCGAACTCCGGATTCTTGAGCAGGTTGGCAAGGAAGCGTTGGTTGCCATTCACGCCAAGCAGCACGCACTGTTCGACAGCGCGCACCAGCTTGCGCCGGGCTTCATCGCGGGTTTCGCCGTAGGCGATGACCTTGGCCAGCATCGGGTCGTAGAAGGGGGTGACAGCCTGGCCCTCGACCAGGCCGTGGTCGATGCGCACGCCGGCCAGCAGCTCGGGTTCCCAACGCAGCACCTGGCCGGTTTGCGGCAGGAAGCCGGCGGCCGAGTCCTCGGCGTACAGGCGCACCTCCATGGCGTGGCCGGTGAGGCGAATGTCGTCCTGTTGCAGCGGCAGGGGCTGGCCTTCGGCGACGCGAATCTGCCAGGTCACCAGATCCTGACCGGTGATCAGCTCGGTGACCGGGTGCTCGACCTGCAGGCGGGTGTTCATTTCCAGGAAGAAGAATTCGCCGGAGGTATCGAGAAGGAATTCCACGGTGCCGGCACCGACGTAGTTCACCGAGGCTGCAGCCTTGACTGCAGCTTCACCCATGGCCTTGCGCAGCTCCGGCGTCATGACCGGGCAGGGCGCTTCCTCGACCACCTTCTGGTGGCGGCGCTGCACCGAGCAGTCGCGCTCGCCAAGGTAGACGATATTGCCGTGCTGGTCGCCGAAGACCTGGATCTCCACATGGCGTGGGCGGATCACGGCGCGTTCGAGGATCAGCTCGCCGGAGCCGAAGGCGTTCTGCGCCTCGGAACGGGCGGTGCGGATCTGCCCCAGCAGTTCGGAGGATTGATGTACCAGGCGCATGCCGCGGCCGCCGCCACCGGCGCTGGCCTTGATCATCAGCGGGTAGCCGGTGCGCTCGGCTTCGCTGGCCAGGGTTTCGTCATCCTGGGCGGCGCCTTCGTAGCCGGGAATGCAGGGCACGCCGGCTTCCAGCATGGCGATCTTCGACAGGCGCTTGCTGCCCATCAGGTGAATGGCTTCCACGGTCGGGCCGATAAAGACGATGTTGGCTGCTTCACACGCGCGGGCGAAATCGGCGTTCTCGGAGAGGAAGCCATAGCCGGGGTGGATGGCGTCGGCGCCGGTCTTGCGCGCGGCCTCGATGATGGCGTCGATGCGCAGGTAGGACTGGTTGACCTGGGCCGGGCCGATGCACACGGCTTCGTCGGCGATCTGCACGTGGCGGGCATCGGCATCGGCCTCGGAGTACACCGCCACGGTGCGGTAGCCGAGTTCGATGGCGGTGCGCATCACCCGGCAGGCGATCTCGCCGCGGTTGGCGATCAGGATCTTGTTGAATGCGGGCATCTTTGTGCTCCTGCTGTGCATAGCCCGGATGCAATCCGGGGACTCATTTTGGCGAGCGCTCCCGGATTGCATCCGGGCTACGGTCTATTTGTTCTCTCTCCGCTGGGGAGAGGGGCGTTGTTATTGAGCCCACTTCGGCTTGCGCTTCTGCACGAAGGCCATGGTGCCCTCGACGCCTTCGGCGCCGGTTACGGCGGCGGCGAACTGTTCGGCAGCGCGGTCGAGCAGCGGGCCTGGTGCTTCGTGTTCGCTGGCCAGCAGCAGGGCCTTGGTCTGGGCGTTGGCCTGTGGCGCGCATTGGCGAATCTGTTCCAGGGTCTCGTCCAGGCGCTGTTGCAGGGCTGTCTCATCGTCCTCGCAGTAGTGCACCAGGCCTAGGCGCAGCGCCTCGGCACCGTCGAAGCGGGCAGCGGTCAGGGCCAGGCGGCGTGCCTGGGTCAGGCCGATGCGGTGCACGACGAAGGGGGCGATCTGCGCCGGTAGGATGCCCAGCGTGGTTTCCGGCAGGCCGAACTTGGCGCCGCTGGTGGCGATGGCCACGTCGGACACACAGGCCAGGCCGAAGCCGCCGCCCAGTACGGCACCTTCCAGCACCGCTACCAGTACCTGCGGCGCAGCCTGGGCCTCTTCCAGCAGCGCACCGAAGGCGCGGTTCAGCTCGCGGTAGGCATCGCCACCTTTGGCGCGGGCGCCGGCCATGTCCTTGATATCGCCGCCGGCGCAGAAGTGGCCAGCGGCACCGCGCAGAACGAGGGCGCGCACGTTCGGATCATGGCGCACGGCTTCCAGGGTGGCGCGCAGTTCGCTGACCATAGCCAGGCTCATGGCGTTGCGGCTGTCCGGGCGGTTGAGGGTGATGTGCAGCACGCCACCGACGACGTTCAGCAGCAGGGTTTCGCAGTGGGGCAGGTCGTTCATCGCATAGCCTCGGTGTAGGGCGGGTGAAACCCGCCGCAACGGTGTGAGTGGCAGGTCAGCCCTTCTTTTTCCCTGGCAGGATGCCCATCAGCTTGCAGATGATGCCGAGCATGATTTCGTCGGCGCCGCCGCCGATGCTGACCAGGCGCACGTCGCGGTAGGCACGCGACACCGGGTTGTCCCACATGAAGCCCATGCCGCCCCAGTACTGCAGGCAGGCGTCGGACACTTCGCGGCCCAGGCGGCCGGCCTTGAGCTTGGCCATCGAGGCCAGCCGGGTCACGTCGCGGCCCTTCACGTACTGTTCGGTGGCCTGGTAGACCAGCGCGCGCAGGGCTTCGATTTCGGTCTGCAACTCGGCCATGCGGAAGTGGATGACCTGGTTGTCGATCAGCGGTTGGCCGAAGGTGTGGCGCTGCTTGCAGTAGTCGATGGTGGTGTCGACGCAGTGCTCCAGGCCCTTGATCATGTTGGCGGCGCCGAACAGGCGCTCTTCCTGGAACTGCAGCATCTGCATCATGAAACCGGCGCCTTCGTGGCCGATGCGATAGCGCTGCGGCACGCGCACGTTGTCGAAGAACACCTGGGCGGTCTCCGAGCTGCGCATGCCCAGCTTGTCCAGGTGCGGGCTGACGCTGATGCCGGGCGTCTTCATCGGCACCACGATCAGCGACTTGTTGACGTGCGGCTTGTCGTCGCTGGTGTTGGCCAGCAGGCAGATGAAGTCGGCCGACGGCGAGTTGGTGATCCACATCTTGCTGCCGTTGATCACGTAGTCGTCGCCGTCCTTGCGTGCAGTGGTCTTCAGGCCGGCCACGTCGGAGCCGGCGCCGACTTCGGAGACACCGATACAGCCGACCATCTCGCCAGTGATGGCCGGGCGGAGGAACTCTTCACGCAGCTCATCGGAGCCGAAGCGCGCCAGGGCCGGGGTGCACATGTCGGTCTGCACGCCGATGGACATCGGGATGCCGCCGCAATGGATGGTGCCGAACTCTTCGGCGGCGACGATTGAGTAGCTGTAGTCCAGGCCCATGCCGCCGAATTTCTCCGGCTTGGAGATGCCCAGCAGGCCCAGCTCGCCGGCCTTCTTGAAAATGTCATGGATGGGGAAGCGGCCTTCCTTTTCCCACTCATCGACGTGCGGGTTGATTTCCTTGTCGACGAAGTTGCGGACGGTGCGGCGGAGTTCTTCGTGTTCTTGGGTGAAGATCATTGTTGTTGTTCTCCAGTAGGGTGCGCTGTGCGCACCGCGATCTTGGTTGGTGCGCACGGCGCACCCTACGGTCAGAATCTCGCGACGCCGAAGCTGCTCTTCTTCAGTGGTCGCAGGTTGGCTTCGGCGCAGATATCCAGCAAAAAGCCCAGCAGCTTGCGGGTGTCACGCGGGTCGATCAGGCCGTCATCCCACAGACTGGCGGTGCCGTACAGCGCGGTAGACTGGCTGTCGAGCTTCTGTGCGGTCACGGTTTCCAGCATGTCGAGCATCTTCGGATCAGCTTCCTTGCCCTCCTTGGCGTGCTTGTCCTCGGTGACGATGCGCAGCACCTTGCCGGCTTGGGCGCCGCCCATCACGGCGGTCTTGCTGTTGGGCCAGGCGAAGATGAAGCGCGGGTCGAGGCCGCGGCCGCACATGGCGTAGTTGCCGGCGCCGTAGGAGCCGCCGACGACGATGGTGAGCTTGGGCACGGTGGCGTTGGCCACGGCCTGGATCATCTTCGAGCCGTGCTTGATCACGCCGTTCTGTTCCGATTCTGTGCCGACCATGAAGCCGGTGGTGTTGTGGAAGAACAGGATCGGCGTGTTGCTCTGCTCGCACAGCTGGATGAACTGCGCCGCCTTGGCCGCACCCTGCGGGGTGATCGGGCCGTTGTTGCCGATGAAGCCGCAGGCCTGGCCTTCGATCTGCAGGTGGCCGCAGACGGTCTGGCTGTCGAACTCGTTCTTGAAGTCGAGGAACTCCGAGCCATCGGCGATGCGCGCGATGATCTCGCGTACGTCATAGGGTTTCTTGGCGTCGGCCGGCACCAGGCCGAGCAGTTCCTCGGCCGGATACAGCGGTTCGCGCCAGCTTTTCGCCGGACGGGTCGGCAACTGCTGGTTCCACGGCAGCATGCCGAGGATCTCGCGCGCCAGGCGCACGCCGTCGGCGTCATTCTCGGCCAGGTACTCGGCGGTGCCAGCGACCTGGGCGTGCATCTCGGCGCCGCCGAGTTGCTCGTCGGTGGCGATTTCGCCGGTGGCAGCCTTGAGCAGGGGCGGGCCGGCGAGGAACATCTTGGCCTTGCCGCGCACCACCACCACGTAATCCGACAGGCCGGGCTGATAAGCCCCGCCAGCGGTGCTGGAGCCATGCACCACGGTAATCTGCGGCAGGCCCATGGCGGACATGCGCGCCTGGTTGGCGAAGCCGCGTGCACCCTCGACGAAGATGTCGGCGGCATAGTTGAGATTGGCGCCGCCGCTTTCAGCCAGGGTCACCACCGGCAGCTTGTTCTCGAAGGCGATCTGTTGCAGACGCAGCGACTTCTTCAGCCCGGTGGGGGAGATGGTGCCGCCCTTGATCGCGCTGTTGTTGGCGATCACCAGGCAACGTACGCCAGCGATGTAGCCGATACCGGCGATCAGGCCGCCGCCGGCCTGGCTGCCGTCCTTGTCGTCGTGCAGCTTGTAACCGGCCAGCGAGGACAGTTCGAGGAAGGGCGCGCCGGCATCGAGCAGCAGGTTGATACGTTCACGCGGCAGCAACTGGCCACGTTTCTCGAATTTGGCTTTGGCTTCCTGCGCCTTGTCGAGCACCTTCTGCTCGACGTCGCGGAAGGTTGCGATGGCCGCCAGCATGGTTTCGCGGTTCTGCACGAAGGCTTCACCATGCACATCGATTTCCGATTGGATCACGGGCATCGCCTTACTCCTGATCTTTCAGTACGTCGGGCACGTAGGCCCGGTGGAAACCGTTGTAGGACTCGCTGTTCTTCGCCTTGCCCAGCGTCCAGGCGCGGGTGCCCTGGCTCGCTGCACCGTCGATGCGGATGGTGTTGCCGCTGATGAAGTTGGCGCCGGGGCTGAGCAGGAAGACGATGGCCGCGGCCACCTCGGACTCGGTGCCGATGCGTTGCAATGGCACGTGATCCTTGAGGTTACGGATCATGTTCTTCATCGACTCGGGGTAGGTGTCCATGCCGCTGGAGGCGATCCAGCCCGGCGCTACGGCATTGACCCGCACACCGGCGTGGCCCCACTCGTAGGCGGCGGTCTTGGTGAAGTTCTCCATGCCGGCTCGTGCTGCCCCCGAATGGCCCATGCCGGGCATGCCGCCCCACATGTCGGCGAGCATGTTGACGATGCTGCCGCCGTGCTTGCTCATGCTCTGCAGGAAGACTTCCTTGGCCACCAAGAAGCCGCCCACCAGATTGGTGCGCACCACGGTCTCGAAGCCTTTCTGGTTGATGCCGATCAGCGGCGCGGGGAACTGGCCGCCAGCATTGTTCACCAGATGGTGAATGCGCCCACGTTCCTTGATCACCGCGCCGACCATGGCCTTCACGGCTTCTTCGTCACGGATGTCACAGACCTGGAAGCTGGCGCTGCCGCCGTCCTCGATGACCTCTGCGCAGGTTTTCTCCAGCTTTTCCTGCTTGCGCCCGACCAGCACCACATGGGCGCCCAGGTGAGCCAGCTCGTGGGCCACGCAGCGCCCGATGCCGCTGCCACCACCAGTGACCAGAATGGTCTGTTCATTGAACAGGCCAGGTTTGAATACGGAGTCGTAGCTCATTGTTCTTGTTGTCCTGAGTGATACCGGTGCGCGCAGCGCACCCTACGGGCGGGTGTAGGGTGCGCCGTGCGCACCAGTCAAGGTCTCGGCCAATGCCCTGGGCACTGGCACCGGGAATTCCAGCAGTTGCTGGGCGAAGGCCTTGCCCTGCGGGTCGATGCGCAGGCTGGCGACGCCACCACCGCCAAGCGCGTTTTCCAGCAGGAAGTTGAGGCTGTGGCTGCCCGGCAGGTACCAACGGCTGACGTGGCCCCGCTCGGCGTCCAGGGTATGCGCCATCCAGTTGGCCACGGCTTCGGGCGTCAGCGCAGCGGCGATCCACGCCAGGTATTCGGGCTTTCTGGCCATCACGCCGATGTTGCTGTGGTTGCCCTTGTCGCCGGAGCGGGCCACGGCCAGGCGGATCAGCGGCACGGCAGCGTCGGCTTCACCCATCGCTACGGGCAGAGCGGCCGGTGCGCGGAGTTGCGCTGGGTCGAAGGTATCGATCTGGGGCAGGGCGACCGGCTGGCGCTCGCCGTCGATTTCGACGCTCAGGGCGCAGGCACTCTTGTCCACCAGGAAGCTGAACAGGCGGATCACCGGGTAGACGGTGGGGCGGCCGCCGACGATGCCGGTCAGGCCCGGCGCCATGCCGGTGGCAGCTTGGGCGATCTCGCGGGAGAAGAGGATCAGCGCCTCCTTCTTGGCATGCCGTGCAGCGATCTTCACCACTACCTCGCGGCTGTACTTGCGATGGGCATGGGCGCCATAGGTGGCTTCGCTGCCGAGCAGCTCGACGCTGACTTCCTGGTAACGGCCCCAGCCACGCTCGGCGAACAGCTCTTCGGTCTTCTTGATGATCGCCTCGCTGACCCGTTCGGCCTTGGCCACGGCATCGATACCGGCCAGCAGGAAGCTGGCGGTGCAGCGGAAACCGTCCGGGTGCGTGGCGCTGACCTTGTACTGGTCGGTGGGCGGCAGGCCGCGCGCGCCCTGGAGTTGCACACGGCTGTCACCGACCTGGCTCAGCTCGACCTGGGTGAAGTCGCAGATCACGTCCGGCAGCAGATAGGCACGAGGATCGCCGATCTCGTAGAGCATCTGCTCGCCAACGGTAAAAGGCGTGACCAAGCCGCCGGAACCATCCGGCTTGGTCACGACGAAACGGCCATCGTCTTCGACTTCGACGATGGGAAAGCCGATGTGCTCATAGTCCGGCACATCGCGCCAGTCGGTGAAGTTGCCACCGGTGCACTGCGCGCCGCACTCGATGATGTGCCCGGCCAGCGCGGCCTGGGCCAGCTTGTCGTAGTCGTTCCAGGCCCAGCCGAACTCGTGCACCAGCGCGGCGCTGACCACCGCGCTGTCGACCACGCGGCCAGTGATGACGATGTCGGCGCCCTGTTCCAGCGCGGCGACGATGCCCGGTGCGCCCAGGTAGGCATTGACCGAAACGCAGAAGGGCGGCAGCGCGGCGCCAGTAAACATCTCGCGGGTGTCGGCCTTGACCAGCTCGCCGAGCTTGGGTTGCAGGTTGTCGCCGTGCAGCACGGCGATCTTCAGGTTCACCCCGGCCTGCTCGCAGGCGGCGCTCAGGGCCGCAGCGCAGGCCATCGGGTTGACCCCGCCGGCGTTGCTGATGACCCGGGTTTTCTTCGCCGCCAGTTCGCCGAGCAGCGGCGCGAGCACTTCGACGAAGTCACGGGCGTAGCCGTCGTCCGGTTTCTTCATGCGGGCGCCGGCCATGATCGACATGGTGATCTCGGCCAGGTAGTCGAACACCAGGTAATCCAGTTCGGTTCCGCGAACCAGTTGAGCGGCAGCGGTGGAGGTGTCGCCCCAGAAAGCGGAAGCACAGCCGATGCGTACGGTTTTGGTCATTGGAATTGGCCCGTCACACATTTGAGAAGGTGAACTCACACTACCAAGCAAGCGCTTGGTTGAAAAGTGGCAAAAGACGACAAACTGGCCAAAAGTGCGGCCAAGCGCTTGCTTGGTTCATCCGCCAGGCATAAATTTCACCAATAACGACAAGCACTTGCTGGCGGATGCTCGACTCACGGGTAACTGCGGGCAGGGCCAGAAAATGGGGAGAAGCCAGCGTGGATGAACAAAATGCCCAGGCGGTGATGCAGGCGCTGGTGGACAGCGGGCAGCTCACCGACCCGGAGAGCGCACGCGGCAAGCTGTTGCAGATGGCGGCCCACCTGTTTCGCAGCAAGGGTTACGAGCGCACCACGGTGCGCGACCTGGCCAGCGCCATCGGTATCCAGTCGGGCAGCATCTTTCACCACTTCAAGAGCAAGGACGAAATCCTCCGGGCGGTAATGGAGGAAACCATCGTCTACAACACCGCGCTGATGCGCGCCGATCTGGCTGTGGCGAAGGGTACGCGCGAGCGCCTGCTGGCGCTGATTCGTTGCGAGCTGCAATCGATCATGGGGGGAACCGGCGAGGCCATGGCAGTGCTGGTCTACGAATGGCGCTCGCTGTCGGCGCAGGGCCAGGCTCAAGTGCTGGCGTTGCGCGATACCTATGAGCAGATCTGGTTGCAGGTGCTGGGCGAAGCCCGTGAGGCGGGGTACTTCAAGGGGGATCCGTTCATTCAGCGCCGTTTCCTGACCGGAGCCCTGAGCTGGAGCACTACCTGGTTCCGTCCGGAAGGGCCGATGAGCCTGGATCAGCTGGCCGAGGAAGCCCTTTCGCTGGTGTGCAAGGAGGCCTGAGTCAAGCGGCGATGCATCCAGTCTGATGCTTCCCTGATTGACCTGCTTTCTCGGGCGCTGTGGCGAGCGTCTGGCACTGGCTGGAAAGTTGGATGATGGCAAAAAACCATCTAGTCGGTCAGGGTAAGACTGGAGTAGGCTGCGTCACACTAGAAGAAGGATTTTTTGGGGGACTTGAGATGCGGCATTGGGGGCGCTGGAATCATGGATGGCTGGCCGCTATCTGCTTGCTGTCGACCGGCCTGCTTTACGCCGCAGATGTTGTCCGAGTTGGTGGTGCACACTTTCCGCCCTATGTGATCAAGTCCAACCTGAACGAGTCCAGTGGCCTGCTGCCGCAATTGCTCGACTCGCTCAATCAGGCGCAAGACGACTACCACTTCACCATGTTACCCACCGCTATCGTGCGTCGCTTCAGCGATCTGCAGCGCGGGCGCATCGACATGGCTATTTTCGAGAACCCGGAATGGGGTTGGCAGGGGATCGATGTAGCCGCTGTCGACATGGGGCTGGAGGACGCCGAGCTGTTCGTCGCACGTGACGAGGAGGGGCGCGACCAGAGTTATTTCGAACAGGTGCAGGGTAAGCGCCTGGCGCTGTACCGTGGTTATCACTACGGCTTTGCGGGTTTCAACAGTGACCCCGAATACCTGACCCGAACCTTCAATGCCAACCTTGGCCATTCGCATGACAGCAACCTGTTGATGGTGCTGCGTGGGCGTGCCGATGTCGCCCTGGTCACGCGTTCCAATCTCTATGATTTCATCAAGCGCAACCGTGAGCATGCTCGCGCGTTGCTGATTTCCGAGCGTGCTGACCAGATCTATCGTCATCACGCGATGATTCGTGCTGGTGCGCCGATCAGCCCCGAGCGCTTCGCCGAACTGCTCGAAGAGCTCCGGCTCAAGGGCGAGCTGGCGCGGATTTTTTCGCCTTATCGCATCGCGGTCATGCCAGTCGTAGCGGATAACTCAACAGCGATAGATGTAGAAGATTGACCGCGCCATGTAACGCGATCGCCAGGCTCAGGCGGCCGCTGTAGTGGAAGGCCAGGCCATAACCCAGTCCGGCGAGGCCCGCCAGTACGGCGAATAACGGGCTGAAGGGCAGGTGTACCGCACCGAAGAGTGCAGCCGTCAGCAACAGCCCTGGCCAGGCTCCGAAGCGCTGCACCAGAGCAGGCTGCAGTACGCCACGAAACAGAAGCTCCTCGGCCAGCATGGCTACGCCCAGATTCACCAGCAACCACAGCAGCAGGCCTTCCGGCCATTTCGGCTGCCAGGCCACCAGCCCTAGTGCGATTGCCAGCACCGGCACCGCCAGCAAGGTGAGTAAGCAGACCCACAACGCACGTACTCGAGAAATGACCGGTCTGGAGGGCTGCCCCAGCCACCAGGCCAGCAGCGCCGTGCCGAGCAGCAACTTGTCCCAGGACAGACGCAACGCATAGGGCGGCGCGTCAGGGCTGATCTGGCGTGGTTGCCACAGCGTCCAGGGGCTGAAGCCCGGTAGCAAGTGGGCCGCCAGTGCGACGCCAGCGACAAGCACCAATGCTCGCCACAGCCAAGCCGGCAGATGCCGTTCGCCAAGCAGGATCAGGACGCAGGCAACCGTACCGAGCAACAGGCCGACCGGCTGGATGAAGCCCAAGGCATGACCCAGCGCCAGGGTGAAGGCCGGTAGCAGCAGTCGCAGATGCAGGGGCATGGCGCCTCCTCAGGAGAAGGAGGCGCAGTCTAGCAGGCTGTCAGAGTAGAGATGACGTACAGGCTGGATCAGCGTTCTCGGCTGTCCTTGGCGTCCTGTTCGACGTTGCGCTCGTGGATACGCTTGAGCTGTTCCTCGGTCAGCGGCAACTTCTTCGCCGTGTCGCGTAGCAGCAGGAGGCTGCCGAGGATGGAGCCCAAGGCCAGGATCAGGATGAGCCAGGCGTACCAGGGCATGATCGATTCCTCTTGCGGGTAGGGACTTCCACCATACCCGCTCGCAACCGGCTTGTCAGGCCGGCAGCTCGCGCACCGGCTGCAGGTTGCTGTCGTCCTTGAGCGACACGCCGCTGAGTTGCAGGCGCAACGCCTGGCGCGCGAGGTAGTCGAGCTTGTGCGCCGCCAGCGTGTAGGGCAGCCCCTCGGGGCGCACGTTGGAGATGCAGTTGCGCGCGCTGTCCGGGCAGCCGATCCGTGGCGCGTAGGTCAGGTACAGGCCGAGACTGTCCGGCGAGGTCAGGCCTGGGCGTTCGCCGATCATCACGATCACCAGGCGTGCGCGTAGCGCCTCGGCAATGCCGTCGCCGATGGCCACACGGCCCTGTTCGGCGAGCACTACCGGGGTGTTGGCCCAGTCGGTGTCGAAGTGCGCCTGGAAGGCTTGCAGCAGGGGCAGGGCATGGCGTTGCACGGCAATGGCCGAGAGACCGTCGGCCAGTACGATCACCAGTTCCGGCGCCGGTGCTTCCTGCTGCAGCCGCTGGTGACATTCTTCGTGCAGTTGCCGGCCATGATCCGGACGTAGCAGGTAGCTCTGACGATCCTCGGCGTTGCTGCGCACTTTGAGGGAGCGAAAACCAGCATCCTGCAACTGGGTCTGCAGCTCGGCGAAGTCCAGCGGGCGGTGCACGGCGTCGCGTGCCTGTGCATGGGCCAGGCCGAACTTCAGTACCTCGGTGGTGGGCAGGCTGCAGCCGACCCGGCCAAGGGCGATGCGCGCCGAGGTGTGCGCGCGCAATTCGTCCCAGGGATTGTGCTGGATCAGGTCGTTGGCCATCAGGCGGCTCCCGAGATATGTGGCAACTGCTTGAGCAGATGGTGACCACGGCCGATATCGCGCAGGCTGCCTCCCGGTTCGGTGATGGCCATGCGCGCCAGCCAGGCGTCGAATTCCGGCGCGCGTTTGAGGCCCAGCACGTTGCGCAGGTACAGCGCATCGTGGAACGAGGTGCTCTGGTAGTTGAGCATGATGTCGTCGGCGCCGGGGATGCCCATGATGAAGTTGATGCCAGCCGCACCGAGCAGGGTGAGCAGGTTGTCCATGTCATCCTGATCGGCTTCGGCGTGGTTGGTGTAGCAGACGTCGCAACCCATCGGCAGGCCGAGCAACTTGGCGCAGAAGTGATCCTCTAGCCCGGCGCGAGTGATCTGCTTGCCGTCGTAGAGATATTCCGGCCCGATGAAGCCGACCACGGTATTGACCAACAGAGGACGGAACTCGCGGGCCACGGCGTAGGCGCGTGCTTCGCAGGTCTGCTGATCGACGCCATGGTGACCTCCAGCCGACAGCGCGCTGCCCTGGCCGGTTTCGAAGTACATGACGTTATCGCCGAGCGTGCCGCGACCGAGCGACAGCGCGGCGTCGTGCGCTTCACGAAGAATCGCCAGGGACACGCCGAAGCCGGCATTGGTAGCCTCGGTGCCCGCAATGGACTGGAACACCAGATCGATTGGCGCGCCGGCTTCGATGGCCTGGATCTGCGTGGTGACATGGGTCAGCACGCAGCTCTGCATGGGGATTTCGAAGTGCTGGCGTACCTCGTCCATCATCTGCCACAGGCGCATCAGCGTCGGCAGCGAGTCGCTGGCCGGGTTGATACCCACCACGGCGTCGCCGGAGCCGTAGAGCAGGCCGTCGAGCATGCTCGCCGCGATGCCGCGCACGTCGTCGGTGGGGTGATTCGGTTGCAGGCGCACGGCGAGGTGGCCGGGCAGGCCCAGGGTGTTGCGGAAACGGCTGACCACCTGACATTTGCGCGCCACCAGGATCAGATCCTGATTGCGCATCAGCTTGCTCACCGCAGCGACCATTTCCGGTGTCAGGCCAGCCGCGACGGCGCTCAATCGGGTGCTATCGGTCTTTTCCAGCAGCAGCCAGTCGCGCAGGTCGCCCACCGTCAGATGGCTGATCGGGGCGAAAGCGGCAGCGTCATGGCGATCGATGATCAGGCGGGTGACTTCGTCCTGCTCGTAAGGGATCAGCGCCTCTTCGAGAAAACGCTTGAGCGGCACCTCGGCCAGGGCCAGCTTGGCGGCCATGCGTTCTTCGTAGGTGGCGGCGGCGATTCCGGCCAGATAGTCACCGGAGCGAGCGGGGCTGGCCTTGGCCAGCAGCGTCTTGAGATCGGCGAAGCGGTAGACGAGATCGCCGATGGTGGTCTGGTAGGACATGGCTGCGACCCATGTTGAGATGGATGAGTGTAGAGAAGTCCTTTACCGTGCAGCGCCCATGCCAGGCAGGGCAAGTGGCGTCTGCATGGGCCTTGGGCGCCAACGACAGTATAGAAGTCGGGCCATGCTGGTGCGTGATGCGCTGGGTTGCACCGGGCTGATTCGCGCGGGGAGGGTTGTCACATGATGGCAACCTGGCACTGTTTGAATGGCGACTTTCCGATCACAGGGAGAGACCGCCCCATGAGCCGTGCCAGCGCTCTGCAGTCCCTGCTACGACCGGTCGCGCCACTGACGCCGCAGATGAGCATCAGCGAAGTGGCGGATCGGCTGCTGACCCCCGAGCACAAGGCTTTTCTGTCGCTGCCAGTGGTGGATGCCGGTGGCCAGCCTCTCGGTCTGGTCAGCCGTACACGTTTGCAGGACATCTTCATGCAGCGTTTCGGCCGCGACCTGCGTGGCCGCCATCCAGTCAGTGAGGTGATGAACAGCCAGCCGCTGATCGTCACTCTGGAGGCCGACCTGGAAGCAGCGGCCAAGCAGGTCACGGGGCAGCTGCAATACCCCATCACCGAGGACTTCATCCTGGTCGACGGGCGGGGTCGCTATTGCGGCCTGGGCACTGTGCTTGACCTGCTCAAGGCCATGGAAGCGCGCATCGCTCAGCGCAATCGCGTACTGCGCCAGGCGCTGGTGGATCTCAAGGAGTCGCAGGCGCAGCTGCTGCAGTCCGAGAAGATGGCCTCGCTGGGGCAGATGGTCGCCGGCGTTGCCCACGAGCTGAATACGCCACTGGGTTACGTGAAGAACAACGTGCAGTTGCTGCGTGAGTTGAGCGAGCCGCTGTTCGACCTGGCGGCGGCGCAGGCCCGGCTGGGGCAGTGTCTGAACGATCCGGCCTGTGATCAAGCGCGTCTCGTCGAAGCCCTGCAGGCCGCCGAGCTGGCGCGTCAGCAAGCCGCTCCGGAGTTGCTGGCCGAAGACCTGCAGCAGCTCTACGGCGACACCCTGTATGGCCTCGAGCAGATCGCTGAGCTGGTCGTCGGGCTCAAGGACTTTGCCCGGGTCGACCGCGCCCTGAGCGAGGAGATCGACCTCAACGACTGCATTCGCAGCGCCTTGTTGATCGCCCGCAACCACCTCAAGGACAAGGTGGAGGTGATCCAGCAACTCGGTGAGCTGCCACGCATCGCCTGTGCGCCGTCGCAGATCAATCAGGTGTTGCTCAATCTGCTGACCAACGCGGCGCAGGCCATCGACGTGGCCGGGCGGATTCAGATTCGCAGCTGGGCGGACGAGCAGGGCATTCACATCTCTTTGCAGGACAACGGTCGTGGCATGCCTGCACAGGTCATGGCGAAGATCTTCGATCCGTTCTTCACCACCAAGCCGGTCGGCCAGGGCACCGGTCTGGGCCTGTCCATCAGCTACAGGATCGTTCGCGACCATGGCGGCCAGATTCGCGTTGCCTCCGAGCCCGGCCGCGGTACGCGCTTTCTCGTCAGCCTGCCGTTGCCTGCCGCCATCATGAAAAGGAGCGCCTGAAATGACTGCCCCCATCCGCATTCTGTTCGTCGATGACGAGGAGCGCATTCTGCGTAGCCTTGCCATGCAGTTTCGCCGCCAGTACCAGGTGCTGACCGAGAGTGACCCGCTGCGTGCGTTGCAACGCCTGCGCGAGGAGCCGGTGCATATCCTCGTCAGCGATCAGCGTATGCCACAGATGAGCGGGGCACAGTTGCTCGCCCAGGCCCGGGAAATCGCTCCGGATACGCTGCGCATCCTGTTGACCGGCTATTCCGATCTGGATGCTGCCGTGGACGCGCTCAACAGCGGCGGCATCTTCCGTTACCTGACCAAGCCCTGGGATCAGCAGGAGATGGCGTTCACCCTGCGCCAGGCTGCCGAAATGGCCGCGCGGCACACGCCCCAGGCCAGCGCCCTGGTGAGCGGCGCATTGGCTGCACCGCTGTCGGTGTTGTTGCTCGACGATGATGCGGACACCCTGGCAGTGGTCGACGAGTTCTGTGTGGCAGGCGGGCACCAGTTGCTGCGAGCCCGTAATCTGGCTGAAGCCATGCTGCAGCTCAACAATGAGGCGGTGGACGTGCTGGTCAGTGACCTGAAACTCGCCGGCGAAGATACCGCGCCGTTGCTCAAGAGCCTGGCGCAAGCCCATCCGCGTCTGCTCAGCCTGGTGGTGACGCCGTTTCGCGACACCCAGGCCTTGCTGCGTCTGGTCAACGAGGCGCAGATCTTTCGCTACCTGCCCAAACCGGTGCGTCGCGGCCTGTTCGAGAAGGGTCTGAAGGCCGCTGCCGAACAGGCGCTGATCTGGCGCGCGCAGCCACAGCAGGTCGTGACCCGCCTGGCCGAGGTGCCGCGAGATGAGCGCGAGCAGGAGAAGGTCGGCAGCCTGCTGGGGATGCTCGGGCGGTTGCGTGAGCGGTTGATCGCCTGAGAGTCAGCGAGGTAGCCCGGATGAAATCCGGAACCATCTGCCGCGAAACTGCCCCGGATTTCATCCGGGCTACAGGCGGGCGGTTCATCCCAGCGCCGGACGGCTTTGCGTTACAATGCGCGGCGTTTTTATCCTGTTCGAGACCCGCCCAATGTCCGCCTGCCAGACCCCGATCATCGTTGCCCTCGACTTTCCCAGCCGCGAAGCCGCTCTGCACCTGGCCGACCAGCTCGATCCGGCGCTGTGTCGGGTCAAGGTCGGTAAGGAGCTGTTCACCCGTAGCGGTCCGCAAGTGGTCGAAGCGTTACAGGCCAAGGGCTTCGAGGTGTTTCTCGACCTGAAATTTCACGACATTCCCAATACCACCGCCATGGCGGTCAAGGCTGCTGCCGAGCTGGGCGTGTGGATGGTCAACGTGCACTGTTCCGGCGGCCTGCGGATGATGGCGGCGTGCCGTAACGAACTGGACAAGCTCGCAGGCGCCAAACCGCTGCTGATCGGTGTGACGGTGCTGACCAGCATGGAGCAGCAGGATCTGGCTGGCATCGGCCTGGACGTGCCGCCGCAGGAGCAGGTGTTGCGCCTGGCCGGCTTGGCTGCGGATGCCGGGCTGGATGGCCTGGTCTGCTCCGCGCAGGAGGCTCAGGCGCTGAAGGTTGCCCAGCCGCGCCTGCAATTGGTGACGCCAGGTATTCGTCCGACCGGCAGCAGCGCGGACGACCAGAAGCGCATCCTCACCCCACGCCAGGCGCTGGATGCGGGCTCCGATTATCTGGTGATCGGTCGCCCGATCAGCCAGGCTGCCGACCCGGCCCAGGCGCTGGCTGCCGTGGTCGCCGAACTGCGCGGCTGAAACGGGCGGGGTAGGGGCAGGATACGTTTTTTGGTGGGATCAGCAGCCCACTGACGATTCTTCGCACAGTGGGCTAATCGCTTGTCATCATGGCAAGCGGCTGGCGATGCCCGCCACGGCGTAACCCCGCATCGGTGCAGCGTAGGCTGTATTGCTTGAAGCCCTCGCGTATCCCTGAGACGCTTTCGTTGGTGCACACGGCGCACCCTACAGATGTTGGCTGCGGCAGCTATTCAGCTCCGTTTCATCACCAATTCGCATGACCTCGCACTCCAAACCCTGATAGTGCTGCTCGCCGGCTGCGCGGCTGGCTAGACTCCTCGTAACTTCAATAAGAATCACTGCGAGGAAGCAGACATGAGTTTGACGTTTTCCGGCCAGGTCGCCCTGGTCACTGGCGGTGCTGCCGGTATTGGTCGTGCCACGGCTCTGGCTTTCGCAGCAGAAGGGCTCAAGGTCGTGGTGTCCGATGTCGACAGCGCTGGCGGTGAAGGCACTGTCGAGCTGATTCGCGCTGCTGGCGGTGATGCGCAATTCGTGCGTTGCGACGTGACCCGTGACGCCGACGTGCAGGCGCTGATGGCCGACACTGTGGCTGCCTATGGTCGCCTGGACTACGCCTTCAATAATGCCGGTATCGAGATCGAGAAGGGCAAGCTGGCAGACGGCAGCGAAGCCGAGTTCGACGCTATCATGGGCGTCAACGTCAAAGGCGTCTGGCTGTGCATGAAGCATCAGATCCCGCTGCTGCTGGCTCAGGGTGGCGGCGCCATCGTCAATACCGCCTCGGTGGCTGGCCTTGGCGCGGCACCGAAAATGAGCATCTACGCGGCCTCGAAGCACGCAGTGATCGGCCTGACCAAGTCGGCGGCGGTCGAGTACGCCAAGAAAAAGGTACGGGTTAACGCGGTGTGCCCGGCAGTGATTGACACCGACATGTTCCGCCGTGCCTATGAGGCCGACCCGAAGAAGGCCGAGTTCGCTGCCGCCATGCATCCGGTCGGGCGTATCGGCAAGGTCGAGGAAATCGCCGCTGCCGTGTTGTACCTGTGCAGCGATCACGCGGCATTTACCACTGGCCAGGCATTGGCGGTGGACGGTGGCGCCACCGCGATCTAAGCGCTTGTAGCTGAGGGCTGCATGGCTCTAGCTTGGGGTTTTCGTGACCTTTCGGTCACTCTCATTTTGTTACAAGTACGTCCCGATTCTGGCGCGCGAAGCCACTATCGCAAGCGTGACGGGTTACGCAGAATCGGCTGCAGGTCCCTACCTAGACAGAGAACAACAATATGACCGCAAGCCTTCTGAGCACCGTTTTCCTTCCCCTGGCGCTGGGCATCATCATGCTCGGTCTCGGGCTTTCCCTGACCCTGGCGGATTTCACCCGAGTGGTGAAATACCCCAAACCGGTGATGATTGGTCTCGGTTGCCAGATCCTGTTGCTGCCGCTGGCCTGCTTTTTCCTGGTCAAGGGATTCCAGCTGGAAGCGGCGCTGGCCGTCGGCATGATGCTGTTGGCGGCCTCGCCGGGTGGCACCACGGCCAACCTCTACAGCCACCTGGCGCATGGCGACGTGGCGCTGAACATCACCCTGACGGCGGTCAATTCGGTGATTGCCATCCTCACCATGCCGCTGATCGTCAACCTGTCGCTGATGTACTTCATGGACGGCGATCAGGCCATTCCGCTGCAGTTCGCCAAGGTCATTCAGGTGTTTGCCATCGTGCTGGGGCCGGTGGCCATCGGCATGTGGATTCGCAGCCGCTTCTCCAGTTTCGCGGCACGCATGGAGAAGCCGGTGAAGATCATCTCCGCGTTGTTCCTGGCGCTGATCGTGTTGTTGGCTGTGGTCAAGGATTGGCAGACCTTCGTCGACTATGCGCCGCTGGTTGGGCTGGCGGCGCTGAGTTTCAACCTGCTCAGCCTGGGCGTCGGTTATTTCGTGCCGCGCCTGCTCAAGCTCTCGCAGCGCCAGGCGGTGGCCATCGGCATGGAGATTGGTATCCACAACGGCACCCTGGCCATCGCCCTGGCACTGAGCCCGATGCTGCTGAACAACCCGACCATGGCCATTCCGGCGGCCATCTACAGCATCATCATGTTCTTCACCGCAGGCATCTTTGGCTGGTGGGTCAATCGCGTGCATGGTGCTTCGCTGGCCCGTGAAGAGGCGGCCGAGCAGAGCTGAGGCACTCGCGACATTCCAAGCTGTACGAATGGCCCGGACTCGATCCGGGCCATTTTTTTCTGCCGCTCGTCATGATCCGCAAAAAAGATTTGCCTCTGGAGAATGATCGTTCTACCTTATTGAGAACGATCATTCTCCAGGGCGATGCTCATGTTCGACGATCAATCCACCGAACTCAGACTGCTGCAGGCCACCGAGGGCCTGGTGTACGCCGGAGGCATCAATGCCACCGGCATGGATGCCATCGTCAAGGCCTCGGGTGTGGCGCGAAAGAGCATCTACCGTCTCTATCCGACCAAGGAGGCATTGGTAGCGGCTGCGCTGCGTGCCCGCGACGAGCGCTGGATGAACTGGTTCATCGACGGAACCGGCGAGGGCACGCCCGGCGAGCGCCTGCTGGCGGTGTTTCCACTGTTGCGCAGCTGGTTCGCCTCGCCTGATTTCCACGGCTGCGCCTTCATCAATGCGGCAGGTGAGATCGGCGATCCCGGCAGCGAAATCCGCGCGGTCTCCCTGCTGCACAAGCAACGCTTGCTGGCCTATCTGCAGGAGCTGACCGCTGCCTGCGGCTTTGCCGAGCCTGAAGAAGTGGCCGCGCAGTTTCTCCTGCTGATCGATGGCGCCACGGCCGTGGCCATGGTCACCGGCCAGGCCGAGGCGGCTGACAGCGCCGCCCGAACCGCACAACTGCTCCTGCAAACCCTGTCGCCCAATGATGGGCTCAATCCCCCGCAAGCCTGAGGTGTCGTCATGTCGTCCAATCCTGAAGTTCGCCCACCCCTGCCGCCGTTCACGCGTGAGAGTGCCATCGAGAAAGTCCGTCTGGCCGAAGATGGCTGGAATAGCCGTGATGCCGCCAAGGTCGCCCTGGCCTACAGCCTGGACACGCGCTGGCGCAACCGTGCCGAGTTCGCCAACGGCCGCGATCAGGCGCGTGCGTTCCTCGAGCGCAAATGGGCCAAGGAGCTGGAGTACCGCCTGATCAAGGAACTCTGGGCGTTCACCGACAACCGTATTGCCGTGCGCTATGCCTACGAGTGGCGCGATGACTCCGGTAACTGGTTCCGTTCCTACGGTAACGAGAACTGGGAGTTCGGCGCCGATGGTCTGATGGTCAATCGCTACGCCTGCATCAACGACCTGCCCATCAAGGAGTCCGAGCGCAAGTTCCGCTGGCCGCTGGGGCGCCGCCCTGACGATCATCCGGGGTTGTCCGACCTCGGGCTCTGATCCAGGCTATATGGGCACGGACGTTGCTGCTTTAATGCGCCAATCAATCTGTGCTCCGAGGCCTCTGGATGAATCGCAACGACCTGCGCCGCGTCGACCTGAACCTGCTGGTGATCTTCGAGACGCTGATGTTCGAGAAGAACCTGACCCGTGCGGCCGAGAAGCTGTTTCTCGGTCAGCCCGCGGTCAGTGCGGCGCTGGCTCGTTTGCGTGATCTGTTCGATGACCCGCTGCTGGTGCGCAATGGCCGGACGTTCGAACCGACGGCGCGAGCGCTGGCGATTCTCAAGGAGCTGCAGCCGGCGATGGATACCATTTCCGGCGCTGTCAGCCGGGCGCGTGAGTTCAACCCGGCGACCAACCGTGACACCTTCCGCATCGGCCTCTCGGACGATGCCGAATTTGGCCTGTTCCCGGCGTTGCTCAACCAGATTCGTGAAGAGGCACCGGAGGTGGTGATCGTCGTGCGACGGGTCAATTTCCTGCTGATGTCGTCGATGCTGGCCTCGGGGGAGATTTCCGTCGGCGTCAGCTACACCACCGAGCTGCCGGCCAATGCCAAGCGCCGCAAGCTGCGCGAGATGAAGGTCAAGGTGCTGCGCGGCGACGACCGCCCCGGGCCGTTGACACTGGATGAGTACTGCTCGCGTCCCCATGCGCTGGTGTCGTTCTCGGGCGATCTGTGCGGCAACATCGACAACGACCTGGCGCGTCTGAACCGTTCACGCCGCGTGGTGTTGGCGGTGCCGCAGTTCAGTGGTTTGCGCTCGATCATCGTCGGTACCGAAATGCTTGCCACGGTTCCCGATTTCGCGGCGGCAGCGTTGATCGAAGGCACCCGTCTGCGTGCGGACGACCCACCATTCGAATTGGTGAACTCGGATCTGTCGATGGTCTGGAGTGGGGTGACCGACAACGATCCTGCCGAGCGCTGGTTGAGAAGCAAGATCGTCGAGTTCATGGGCGAGCCTGGCGCCTGAACACGGCTCAGTCGCGGTAGAACACCTGGATCAGGTGATAGCCGAACTGGGTCTTCACCGGGCCGTGCACTTCACGCAGCGGCTTCTTGAAAATCACCTGATCGACTGCCCGCACCATCTGCCCGGGACGGACTTCACCGAGGTCGCCGCCTTTCTTGCCGGAAGGGCAGGTGGAGTGCTTGCGCGCCAGGACGTCGAAGGCCTCGCCAGCGGCAATGCGCTTCTTCAGTGCGGCGGCTTCCGCTTCGGTCTTGACCAGGATGTGGCGGGCCATTGCCTTTGCCATTGATGGGTTCCTCAAATTCGGCGGGCGCGTATTGTGCCAGCAATCGTTGCGCCAGCAGAATGACGCCAATTTCAAGACAAGACTCGCCGGCCTGAGTGCGACGAATCTTGGCTATGGTAATTCAACCGCCTTCACGGGAACGTCGCCATGGATCTCCATGCAATGCTCAAGGTGCTGTCCAGTCAGGACGGTTCCGACCTTTACCTGTCCACCGGTGCGCCGCCCTGCGCCAAGTTCAACGGCATGCTCAAGGCCCTCAGCCAGGAGCCCCTGAAGTCCGGTGAGGTGGCGGCCATCGCCGATTCGATCATGGATAGTGCGCAGCGCGAGGAGTTCGAGCGTGAGCTGGAAATGAACCTGGCGATTTCCCTGTCTGGCGTCGGGCGCTTTCGCATCAATATCTTCAAGCAGCGCAACGAGGTTTCCATCGTGGCGCGCAACATCAAGCTGGATATCCCGCGCTTCGAAGACCTCAAGCTGCCCGATGTGCTGCTCAGTACGGTGATGGAAAAGCGCGGCCTGGTGCTGTTCGTCGGCGGCACCGGTTCGGGCAAGTCGACCTCGCTGGCGGCGCTGATCGACTACCGCAACCGCAACAGCGGCGGCCACATCATCACCATCGAAGACCCGGTGGAGTACGTGCACCGGCACAAGAAGTCGATCATCAATCAGCGTGAAGTGGGCGTCGATACCCGCAGCTTCCATGCTGCGCTGAAGAACACCCTGCGCCAGGCGCCGGACGTGATCCTGATCGGCGAGATCCGTGACCGTGAGACCATGGAGCATGCCCTGGCTTTCGCCGACACCGGGCATCTGGCGATTTCCACGTTGCACGCCAACAACGCCAACCAGGCGCTGGATCGCATCATCAACTTCTTTCCCGAAGATCGCCGCCCGCAGTTGCTCAACGACCTGGGCAACAACCTCAAGGCGTTCGTCTCCCAGCGTCTGGTCAAGACCGTGGACGGCAAGCGCCGCGCCGCGGTGGAGGTGCTGCTGGGGACGCCGACCATTCGTGACCTGATCAAGCGCAACGAGTTTTCCGAGATCAAGGAAATCATGGAAAAGTCGAAGAACCTCGGCATGCAGACCTTCGACCAGGCGTTGATCGATCTGGTACACGAAGGCGCTATCGACGAGGAGGAGGCGGTGAAGAACGCCGACTCGGCGAACAACGTGCGTCTGAAGCTCAAGCTGCATCGCGACAATCCGGCCAATGCCAGGCCCGCGCCAGCGGCGCCTGCTGCGCCCGTCACGGCCCCGGCAGCAGCCCCGAAAGTTGCAGCCTCCGGTGATTGGGGGCTGGAGCTGAAGCTGGAAGATATCGAAGAGGAGCAGCCACCAGAGGATCCGGGACGGCAGGGTATCTAGGGATCAGGCTGCAAGGGCATGTAGGCCTCGCGCAAGCGCTGGCTGATGCCTTCCTGCTCCAGTTCGCCGATGGCGGTGCGTAGCTCCTCGACCAGTTGCGCATCGCAGTCCTTCGAGCAGGCGAGATAGAGGCCGGTGCTGGCGAGCGTCGGGCTCTTGCGCAGGTTCTGTCGGCGATGCTCCGATCCCTCCCAGATGTACAAGGCCTCCGGCACGCCAGTGAACCAGGCGTCGATCCGCCCCAGGGTCAGCAGTCGAGCCGGGTTCTCGCCAAGTTTCAGCTGAACGATCTGGCTATCGTCGAAGCCTTCGCGCTGCAGGATGGCCACTTGCGCCGTGCCCATCCCCACGCCGATGCGCTTATAGCGCTGGCGTGCTTCAGCGAAATCGTTGACCGGCTCGTCCAGGGTGAAAAAGGCGCGCTCCAGCTGCATGACCGAGGCGATCCAGGTGTATTGGTCTTCACGCTCTGGCGTGCGTGATAGCGGGATGATCAGCAGATTCTTGCCATTGGTAACCCGGGCCTGTGCCCGTGGCCATGGCTCGGCGATGATCTGTGTGAGCCTGCCCAGGCGCGCCAGCGCTGCCAGCACCACGTCGCCGACCATGCCGTGGCCGCCCTCGTAATGATGCAGAGTCAGCGGCGGTGCATCCGGCATATAGAGCTTCAGTGGTTCCCTGGCTGAAGCGGCCCCCATGAACAGCAAGGCGAAAAGCAGGCAGACAAGCTTGAGCACGGCGAACATCCTGTTGCTCTGGTCGAAGCAGTATAGAGCCCGCATGGCTCAGGCGTTTACCAGACAGTCGCTACTGCTATTGCTGCAGTTCCGGCAGGTTGCGATACAACTCCAGTGCCTGCGGGTTGGCCAGGGCGTCGGTGTTCTTCACCGGACGACCATGGACGACATTGCGCACTGCCAGTTCGACGATCTTGCCGCTGATGGTGCGTGGGATATCGGCGACCTGGACGACTTTCGCCGGCACGTGGCGCGGTGTGGTGTTGGCGCGGATCACCTGGCAGATTTCGCTGCGTAGCGCGTCGTCCAGCGTCACCCCCTCACGCAGGCGTACGAACAGCACTACGCGCACGTCGCCCTGCCAGTCCTGGCCGATGGCGATGGATTCCAGCACCTGTGACACCTTTTCCACCTGTCGGTAGATTTCCGCGGTGCCGATGCGTACGCCACCGGGGTTGAGCACAGCATCGGAACGGCCGTGGATGATCAGGCCGCCATGCGCGGTTTCCTCGGCATAGTCGCCATGGGCCCAAACGCCGGGGAAGGTGTCGAAATAGGCAGCGTGGAATTTCTCGCCGCCCGCGTCGTTCCAGAACCCCACTGGCATGGAGGGGAAGTGGCGGGCACAGACCAGTTCACCCTTGTCGCCCGTCACGGGCTGGCCAATATCGCTCCACACCTGCACGTCCATGCCCAGGCCCTTGCATTGCAGTTCGCCGCGCCAGACCGGCAGCGTCGGGTTGCCCAGGGCGAAGCAGGAAACGATGTCGGTACCGCCGGAGATCGATGACAGGCACAGGTCACGCTTCACGTCCCGGTAGACGTACTCGAAGCTCTCGTGGGCCAGCGGTGAGCCGGTGGAGAGAATGGCCTTGAGCCTGGCCAGCCTGTGGCTTTCGCGCGGTTTGACGCCGGCCTTCTCCAGCGCAGCGATGAACTTGGCGCTGGTGCCGAAGATGGAGATGTCCTCGGCGTCGATCAGGTCGATCAATCGTGCCGGCTCGGGGTGGAAGGGTGAGCCGTCGTAGAGCACCAGGGTGGCGCCCAGTGCCAGGCCGGAGACCAGCCAGTTCCACATCATCCAGCCGCAGGTGGTGTAGTAGAACAGGGTGTCGTCGGCCGCAAGGTCGGTGTGCAGGCCCAGTTCCTTGACGTGTTGCAGCAGGGTGCCGCCAACACCATGGACGATGCACTTGGGCACGCCGGTGGTACCGCTGGAGTAGAGGATGTACAGCGGCTGGTCGAAGGCTACCGGGGTGAACTGTGGCGCGCCGCCGGGCTGGTAAAAATCCTGCCAGAGGGTGGTTAGAGCAACTGACTTGTAATCGGTCGGGCTGGCCTCGTCGCGGGAGTAGGGCACGATAACCAGCCGTTCCAGGCTGGGCAGTTGCGGGAGGATTTCGTTCAGCTTGTCGGTCAGGTCGATTCGCTTGCCGGCATAGCGATAACCAGCAGCGGCGATCAGCACCTTGGGTTCGATCTGGCCAAAACGATCGATGACGCCCTGGGTGCCGAAGTCCGGCGAGCAGCTCGACCAGGTGGCGCCGAGGCTGGCGGTGGCGAGCATGCCGACCACGGTCTGCCAGGTGTTGGGCATGAACGCCGCGACGCGATCACCGATGCCCACACCTGCATCGCACAGGGCACGTTGCAGGCCGGCGACATGGGCGGCCAGTTGCGCGTAGCTGAGTTGCTCGCGGCTACCATCCTCGCCGATGGCCACCAGCGCCGGGTGACCGTCACGACGCCGCAGCAGGTGCTCGGCAAAGTTCAGGCTGGCGCCGGGGAACCACTGCGCATCCGGCATTGCCGAGCCTTCGCGCAGGACGCGTTCGGCGGGGGCGTGGAAACGAATCTCGAAGAAATCGACGATGGCCTGCCAGAACGCTTCGCGCTGCTCGACACTCCAGGCATGCAGCGCAGGGTAGTCGGCCAGTTGCAGGGCGTGGCGCTCATTGACGAAGCGGCGGAAGGCATCCATTCGGGTAGCGGCGATACGCTCGGCGGAAGGTGTCCACAGCGGTTGCGACATGCTGAATCCTCGTCGTTCTTGTTCGTATGCTTCAGCTTAGTGGTCGCGCAGTGTCAGGCCTATAACCCAGGCGACCTTTGTTGCCATTGCGCCGACCTACTCTATGGTCGGCGTGTCGAATCCAGTGGATCGATACAGCGTATATGTATTTGTAGGAGCGGATTCATCCGCGATTTTCGCGGCTAAAGCCGCTCCTACGTGCAGGTCGGCACTCAGCGATTCGCCAGCCGGGCACGTGCTACGCGCGAGCCATTGGCCTTGCCCAGCACTTCGCAGATGCGCGCGCCGGCGTCGATCAGCTTGTCCATATCCACGCCGGTCTCGATACCCAGGCCCTGCAGCAGGTAGAGCACGTCTTCGGTAGCGACGTTACCGGTGGCGCCCTTGGCGTAGGGGCAGCCGCCCAGGCCGGCGACCGAGCTGTCGAACACCGCAATGCCTTCGAGCAGGCTGGCGTAGACGTTGGCCAGCGCCTGGCCGTAGGTGTCGTGGAAATGCCCGGCGAGCAGGTGACGCGGCACCTCGCGGCCGACCACATTGATCAGGTGGCGGGTCTGCCCCGCGGTGCCGGTGCCGATGGTGTCGCCCAGCGAAACTTCGTAGCAGCCCATGGCGTACAGCTCGCGGGCGACGCTGGCGACCTGGGCGGCATCGACCTCGCCATCGTAGGGGCAGCCGAGCACGCAGGACACATAACCGCGCACGCGCACGTTCGCCGCTTTGGCTGCCTCCATCAACGGCACGAAACGCTGCAGGCTTTCGGCGATGGAGCAGTTGATATTCTTCTGCGAGAAGGCCTCGCTGGCGGCGGCGAAGACTGCGACTTCCTCGACCCTGGCTTCAAGCGCTGCCTCAAGGCCGCGCATATTGGGCGCCAGTGCGGCGTAGGTGACGCCAGGTTTGCGCTGAATGCCGGCGAACACCTCGGCGGAGCCAGCCATCTGCGGCACCCATTTGGGCGAGACGAAGCTGCCCACCTCCACGTAGCTCAGGCCGGCGGCGGTGAGGTCATCGGTAAGGCGTACCTTGTCGGCGACGCTGATCGGCTGTTTCTCGTTCTGCAGGCCGTCACGCGGGCCGACTTCGACCAGGCGTACGGAGTGGGGCAGGGTCATGTCATTTCTCCGTGGGGGAGAGGGGATTGTATGGCGTAGGTGGGCCGGGCGGCGATCCGCTTTAGCCCACCAACCGGGATCAAGTCGTGACTGGTGGGCTGAAGCCCACCCTACGGGGTGGCACGAATCAGGCCTCCTGCAACTCCACCAGCACCGTACCTTCACTGACCATTTCCCCTTCGCGGCAATACAGCGCCTTGATCGTTCCGGCTTCGGGGGCGCGGATGCTGTGCTCCATCTTCATCGCCTCCAGCACCACCAGGGCCGTGCCGGCCTCGACCGCCTGGCCTGGCTCGACCAGCACACGGACGATGCTGCCGTTCATGGGCGCACTGAGGCCGCCGTGCTGGGCATGGCTGGCTTCGGCGGCGGCGATGGGGTCGAAGTGGCTGACGGCGTACAACTCGCCTTGCCATTGCAGGTAGAGGGTTTCGCCTCTGCGAATGGCGCGCAGGCGCTGGCGTGTACCGTCGATGTCGGCCAGCAGCTCTTCGTCCTGCAAGCGGGCCTGGTGAGTGGCGCGCACCTTGCGGCTTTCGCCCTGGCAGCTCAGGTGCAACTCGACCTCCGCCGCGCCACCGGCGCGCCAGCCGCTGCGGGCTGCCCAGGGCGAATGTGGGTCGTCGTCGCGTTGCAGCGGCATCTCGCTTTGTACCCAGGCGTCGGCTGCGAGCTGCCAGAAGGTCTCTGTCAACTCATCGGGAACGGGCAGCAACTGCTGCTGATGGCGCGGGATAAAGCCGGTATCCAGTTCAGCGGCAGCGAAAGCGGGATGAGCGAGGATGCGGCGCAGGAACGCCAGGTTGGTCTTCACCCCGCCGACCAGGGTTTCACTGAGCATGGAGAGCAGGCGCAGGCGTGCCTGCTCGCGGTTCTCGCCCCAGGCAATCAGCTTGCCCAGCATGGGGTCGTAAAAGGGCGAGACGCTGTCGCCCTCGGCTACGCCGCTGTCGATACGCCGACCATCGCCGCTGGCGGCTTCGCGGTACAGCGCCAGGGTGCCGGTGGCAGGGAGGAAATCGTGATCCGGGTCTTCGGCGTACAGCCGCACCTCGAGGGCGTGGCCGTTCACTGGCACCTGTTCCTGGCTTATCGGCAGTGGTTCGCCACGGGCGACGCGAATCTGCCAGGCCACCAGGTCGAGTCCGGTGATCGCCTCGGTGACCGGATGCTCGACTTGCAGGCGGGTATTCATCTCCATGAAAAAGAAGTCGCCACGCTCATCCAGCAAAAACTCCACGGTGCCGGCGCCGACGTAGCCGATGGCCTGCGCGGCCTTGACCGCCGCTTCGCCCATTGCACGGCGCAGCTCAGGGCTCAGGCCCGGTGCCGGTGCTTCTTCCACCACCTTCTGGTGGCGGCGCTGGATCGAGCAGTCGCGCTCGTTGAGGTACAGGCAGTTGCCGTGCTGGTCGGCGAATACCTGTATCTCCACGTGGCGTGGTTTGAGCACGTACTTTTCCACCAGCATGCGCGAGTCACCGAAGGCGGATTGCGCTTCGCGTTGCGCCGACTCCAGCGTTTCCGCGAGCTGCGCCTCCGACTCGGCGACCTTCATACCCTTGCCGCCGCCGCCAGCGGCAGCCTTGAGCAGCACCGGGTAGCCGATGCGCGCGGCGGCCTCGCGGAAAGTCTGCAAATCCTGCTGCTCGCCGTGGTAACCGGGCACCAGCGGTACGCCAGCAGCTTCCATCAGCGACTTGGCCGCCGACTTGCTGCCCATCGCGTCGATGGCCGAGGCGGGCGGGCCGAGGAAGATCAATCCAGCCTGCTCGATGGCGCGGGCGAAACTGGCGTTTTCCGAGAGAAAACCGTAGCCGGGATGGATGGCCTGCGCGCCGCTGGCCTTGGCGGCGGCGATGATCTTGTCGATCAGCAGATAGCTTTCGCCAGGCTTGGCGCCGCCGAGATTCACCGCCATATCGGCTTCACGCACATGGCGCGCATTGGCGTCGATGGTGCTGTGCACGGCCACGCTGCGGATGCCCATGGCCTTGGCCGTACGCATAACGCGGCAGGCGATCTCGCCACGGTTGGCGACCAGCAGGGTATCGATCATGGTCATTGCTCCTGCCAGGTGGGTTGGCGTTTTTCCAGGAACGCGCGCAGGCCTTCCTGGCCCTCTGGGCTGACGCGCAGACGAGCGATGGCATTTTCCGTGTAACGACGCAGGGCCGGGGTCAGCTCGCCGCTGCCGACTTCGCGCAGCAGATCCTTGCTGGCGCGCATGGCCTGCGGGCTGTTCTGCAGCAAGTTGGCGACCCAGGCTTCGACCTGGGCGTCCAGCTCGCCAGCCGGGTAGCACTCGGCGAGCAGACCCAGTTCGCGGGCACGCTTGCCGTCGAAGCGCTCGGCAGTCAGCGCGTAGCGCCTGGCGGCGCGTTCGCCGATGGCCTGCACGACGAAGGGGCTGATCACCGCCGGGGCCAGGCCGATGCGCACTTCCGACAGCGAAAACAGGCTGTCCTCGGTGCCGATGGCGATGTCGCAGCAACTGGCCAGGCCCACCGCTCCGCCGAAGGCTGCGCCCTGGACGACGGCCAGGGTCGGGATCTTCAGGCCGTGCAGGTTGTACATCAGCTCGGCCAGCTCGCGGGCGTCACCCAAGTTGGCGTTGTAATCCAGAGTGGCCGCGTGCTGCATCCAGGCCAGGTCGGCGCCGGCGGAAAAGTGCTTGCCACGGCCGCGCAGCAGGAGAAAGCGCAGGGCCTTGTCTTCGCCCACGGCGTCGAGGGCGAGGATCAGCTCGCGGATCATCTCGGCGTTGAAGGCGTTGTTCTTCTCCGGGCGGTTCAGCCACAGGGTGGCGAAGCCGCGTGGATCTTTCTCAAGCTGTACGGTAGTGAAGTTGGTCATGGTCAATTCCGGAATCTGCTTTTTGCTCCCTCTCCCATTTATGGGAGAGGGCTGGGGAGAGGGCGCTTCGAGCGTTTAACCCTCTCCCCCGGCCCCTCTCCCGCAAGCGGGAGAGGGGAGTGGGTCATCACATGCGGAACACCCCGAAACGGGTCGGCTCGATCGGTGCGTTGAGGCTGGCCGACAGCGCCAGGGCCAGCACCTCGCGGGTCTGCGCCGGATCGATCACGCCGTCATCCCACAGGCGAGCGCTGGAATAGAAGGCATGCGCCTGGCGCTCGTACTGCTCGACGATGGGCTGCTTCAAACGCTGCTCGTCCTCGTCGGAGTACGACTGGCCGGCACGCTGCGCCTGTTCGCGCTTGACCTGCACCAGCACGCCTGCGGCCTGCTGCGCGCCCATCACGCCGATGCGCGCGTTGGGCCACATCCACAGAAAGCGTGGGTCGTAGGCGCGGCCGCACATGCCGTAGTTACCGGCGCCGAAGCTGCCGCCGATGATCACGGTGAATTTCGGCACCTGGGCGCAGGCCACGGCGGTGACCAGCTTGGCGCCGTGTTTCGCAATTCCACCGGCTTCATATTTCTGACCGACCATGAAGCCGGTGATGTTCTGCAGGAACAGCAGCGGAATGCCGCGCTGGCAGGCCAGTTCGACGAAGTGCGCGCCTTTTTGCGCGGATTCGGCGAAGAGGATGCCGTTGTTGGCCAGGATCGCCACCGGGTAGCCGTTGATGCGGGCGAAACCGCAAACCAGGGTGGTGCCGAACAGCGCCTTGAATTCATCCAGTTGCGAGTCGTCGACGATGCGCGCGATCACCTCGCGCACATCGAAAGGCTGCTTGGCATCGGCCGGGATCACCCCGTACAGCTCCTCGGCCGGGTAGCGTGGGGCGATGGGGGCGCGGCTGTCGAGCTGGCCGAGCTTGCGCCAGTTCAAATTGCTGATGCAGCGCCGGGCCAGGGCCAGAGCATGTTCGTCGTCTTCGGCATAGTGGTCGGCCACACCGCTGGTCTTGCAGTGCACATCGGCGCCGCCCAGTTCTTCGGCTGTCACCACTTCGCCGGTGGCGGCCTTCACCAGCGGCGGGCCGGCGAGGAAGATGGTGGCCTGCTCGCGCACCATGATGGTCTCATCACTCATGGCCGGCACGTAGGCACCCCCGGCGGTGCAGGAGCCCATCACCACGGCGATCTGCGGGATGCCCATGGCGCTCATGTTGGCCTGGTTGAAGAAGATGCGGCCGAAGTGCTCGCGATCCGGGAAGACCTCGTCCTGGCGCGGCAGGTTGGCGCCGCCGGAGTCCACCAGGTAGATGCACGGCAGGCGGTTCTCGCGGGCGATGGCCTGGGCGCGCAGGTGCTTCTTCACCGTCAGCGGGTAGTAGGAGCCGCCCTTAACCGTGGCATCGTTGGCCACGATCATGCACTCGACACCTTCCACGCGACCGATGCCGGCGATCACTCCAGCGGCCGGTACGTCTTCGCCATAGACCTCATGGGCGGCGAGCTGGCCAATCTCGAGGAAGGGCGAGCCAGCATCGAGCAGGCGGTTGATGCGTTCGCGCGGCAGCAACTTGCCGCGCGAGGTGTGGCGCTCCTGGGCCTTGGCACCGCCGCCTTCATGGACACGGGCGAGCAGGGCGCGGAGCTCGTTGACCTGAGTAAGCATCGCCGCGCTATTGGCGGCGAACTCCGGTGAGCGGGTGTTGATCTGGGTATGCAGGATGGCCATCTGGCGCGCTCCGTTTCTGGCTACCGTCTGTAGGGTGCGCTGTGCGCACCAAGTCGTTGTGGGGGGTGCGCACAGCGCACCCTACGGGTCAGTGGCCGTTGTTATTTCGTTTCGTTGAACAGCTCGCGGCCGATCAGCATACGGCGGATTTCGCTGGTGCCGGCGCCGATCTCGTAGAGCTTGGCATCGCGCAGCAGGCGCCCGGCCGGGTACTCGTTGGTGTAGCCGTTGCCGCCGAGCAACTGGATGGTGTCCAGGGCCATCTTGGTGGCCATCTCAGCGGTGTAGAGGATCACCGCGGCAGCGTCCTTGCGTGACTCCTCGCCGCGGTCACAGGCGCGGGCGACGTTGTACAGGTAGGACTTGGAGGCGTTCATGCCGGCGTACATGTCGGCCAGCTTGCCCTGCACCAGCTGGAATTCGCCGATGGACTGCTTGAACTGCTGGCGCTCGTGCACGTAGGGCAGCACCACGTCCATGCAGGCGCTCATGATCCCGGTCGGGCCGCCGGAGAGCACGGTGCGCTCGTAGTCCAGGCCGCTCATCAGCACCCGTACGCCACCGCCCTCGACGCCAAGGATGTTCTCCTCCGGCACTTCGCAGTCCTCGAACAGCAGTTCACAGGTGTTGGAGCCGCGCATACCCAGCTTGTCCAGCTTCTGGTGGCGGGAGAAACCCTTGAAGTCGCGCTCGACGATGAAGGCAGTCATGCCACGCGAGCCGGCGTTGATATCGGTCTTGGCGTAGATCACGTAGGTGTGGGCATCGGGGCCGTTGGTGATCCACATCTTGTTGCCGTTGAGCACGTAGCGGTCGCCGCGTTTTTCCGCGCGCAGCTTCATCGACACCACGTCGGAGCCGGCATTGGGTTCGCTCATGGCCAGGGCGCCGATGTGCTCCCCGGAGCACAGCTTGGGCAGGTACTTCTGCTTCTGCGCCTCGCTGCCGTTCTTGTGAATCTGGTTGACGCACAGATTCGAATGCGCGCCGTAAGACAGACCCACCGACGCCGAGGCGCGGCTGATTTCTTCCATGGCCAGCACATGCGCCAGGTAGCCCATGTCGGTGCCGCCGTATTCTTCCTTGACCGTCATACCGAGCAGGCCCATGTCACCGAACTTGCGCCACATGTCCATGGGGAATTCGTTGTCGCGGTCGATCTGCGCGGCGCGCGGCGCCAGCTCGTTCTGGGCGAACTGGTGCACCGAGTCGCGCAGCATGTCGAGGGTTTCGCCGAGGCCGAAGTTGAGGGTGGGATAGCTCATGGGGCACCTTTTGTTGTTGTCGTAGGGTGCGCTGTGCGCACCGGGTCGGATTCGGTGGTGCGCTCAGCGCACCCTAGGCTTGAGTTTCGGCCAAGGCGGCGAGGCAACGCTCCTCGGCGGTATCCAGTTCCAGCTGCATCTGTTGGATATCCAGCAACTGCTGTTCAAGCTGCAGGCGGCGCTCGGCGATCTTGCCCATGAAGGTCTCCAGCTGCTTGCGGCTGCCGGTTTCCGGGTCGTACAGCTCGATCAGCTCGCGGCATTCGGCCAGCGAAAAACCGATGCGCTTGCCTCGCAGGATGAGTTTCAGCGTCACCTTGTCCTTGGCGCTGTAGATGCGCTCCTGGCCACGCCGCTCGGGGGCGAGCATGCCTTGCTCCTCGTAGAAACGGATGGCACGCGTGGTGATGTCCAGTTCGCGGGCCAGGTCGGAGATGGAGTAGGTGGTTGCCATGGTCATTGCTCGTTTACCTTTACGTTAACGTAAACCTGTGCAAATCTGCCTGTCAATCTCACCGCAGAACAATCACAGAGGTTGAGCATGCGTATCGACGAATCGGTATTCCTGATCAGTGGCGGCGCCTCCGGCCTGGGCCTGGCCACTGCCCGTGAGCTGGTCGGGCAGGGCGGCAAGGTGCTGCTGCTGGATATCAACGCGCAAGCGGGTCAGCAGGCCCTCGCCGAGCTGGGCGACGCTGCGCGCTTCGTGCGCGCCGATATCACTCGCGAAGAAGATGGCCACGCCGCCGTAGCCCAGGCGTTGGCCGCTTTCGGCGCTTTGCATGGGCTGGTCAACTGCGCCGGTATCGCACCGGCCGAGAAGGTGCTGGGGCGGGGTGGCGCACATGGCCTGGACAGCTTTCGGCGTACCGTCGAGGTCAATCTGATTGGCAGCTTCAACCTGCTGCGCCTGGCCGCCGAGGCCATGGCGCAGAACACACCGAACGCTGGCGGTGAGCGTGGGGTCATTATCAATACCGCCTCGGTAGCCGCGTTCGACGGACAGATGGGCCAGGCCGCCTATGCCGCGTCCAAGGGCGGTGTCGCCGCGCTGACGCTGCCGGCAGCGCGTGATTTGGCGCGTTCGGGTATCCGCGTCATGTGCATCGCCCCCGGCGTGTTCGAGACGCCGATGATGGCCGGCATGCCGCAGGAGGTGCGTGACTCGCTGGCGGCCAATGTGCCGTTTCCGCCGCGCCTGGGCCGGCCCGACGAATACGCGGCGCTGGTGCGGCATATCGTCGAGAACGCGATGCTCAATGGCGAAGTGATCCGTCTCGATGGCGCGCTGCGCATGGCGGCGAAGTAGCCGGGACGACCAGATGTTTTTTGTAGGAGCGGTTGGGGGCATTCCGCTTCAGCCGCGAATCGCCTCACCATGATCGCGGCTGAAGCCGCTCCTACGCTCAGATACACCGGTACACGCAGAGCAACTTTCCCGGATTGCATCCGGGCCACGCGATTCGAAGGTGAACCTCATGAAACAACAACTCGATCCCGTCGTCATCGTCAGTGCCGTACGTACACCCATGGGCGGCTTTCTCGGTGATCTGGCCGGCCTTACGGCGGCCGAACTGGGTGCTGCAGCTATCCGTGCGAGCCTGGAGCGTGCCGGCCTCGCCGCCGAGTCGGTGGATACCGTGCTGATGGGCTGCGTGCTGCAGGCCGGCCAGGGCCAGGCACCGGCGCGTCAGGCGGCGTTGGGCGCAGGGCTGAGCCAGGCTGTGCAGTGCACCACGCTGAACAAGATGTGCGGCTCCGGCATGCAGGCGCTGATGCTCGGCCATGACCAGTTGCTCGCCGGCAGCGCCGATGTGTTGGTGGCTGGCGGCATGGAAAGCATGTCCAACGCGCCCTATCTGCTGGGGCGTGCCCGCAGCGGTTATCGCATGGGCCATGGCCAGGTGCTCGACCATATGTTCCTCGACGGCCTGGAGGACGCCTACGAGCGTGGCCGGTTGATGGGCACCTTCGCCGAGGACTGCGCGCAGCAGTATCGCTTTAGCCGCGAGGAACAGGACGCCTATGCGCTGGAGTCGCTGCGTCGCGCCCAGCAGGCGATCACGGAAGGCCGTTTCGCCAGCGAGATCGTTAGCGTGGAGGCACCACAGGGGCGTGAGCGGCGTCAGGTCGATACCGATGAGCAGCCTCCCAAGGCTCGCCCAGACAAAATTCCCAGTCTGAAGCCGGCGTTTCGCGAGGGCGGTACGGTCACGGCGGCCAATGCCAGTTCCATTTCCGATGGTGCCGCCGCGCTGTTGTTGATGCGCTTGTCCGAGGCTCAGGAGCGCGGTCTGGCGCCGCTGGCGCGTATCGTCGGGCATGCTGGCCACGCCCAGGCACCGAATCTGTTCACCACCGCTCCGGTGGCAGCGATCCAGCGCTTGTTGACGCGTATAGAGTGGGCGCTGGAGACGGTCGATCTGTTCGAGATCAACGAGGCCTTTGCCGTGGTGCCGATGGTGGCCATGCGTGAATTGGGCATCGACCACGCCAAACTCAACGTACACGGTGGCGCCTGTGCTCTGGGCCATCCCATCGGTGCGTCCGGCGCACGCATCCTGGTGACGCTACTGGCGGCGCTGCAGCAGCGGGGCCTCAAACGTGGCGTAGCGTCTGTGTGCATTGGTGGCGGTGAGGCCACTGCCGTGGCCATCGAGTTGTATTGAATCGACCCGTAGGGTGTCGTGGGGCCGTCCAGGCTGTGCGCACCGAGAGTTTCCGCCAACCAGCGGTGCGCATGGCGCACCCTACGTATGGAGCCAGCCATGCTGCCCAACGAAGAAGAAATCCTCATCCGTGACATGGCCCGCCAGTTTGCCCAGGAGCGGCTGAAGCCCTTCGCCGCCGATTGGGATCGCGAGCATCGTTTCCCGGCCGAGGCCATCGCCGAGATGGGGCAGTTGGGCTTCATGGGCATGCTGGTGCCGCAGCAGTGGGGCGGTGCCGAGACCGGCCACCTGGCCTACGCCATGGCGCTGGAGGAAGTGGCGGCTGGCGATGGTGCCTGCTCTACCATCATGAGCGTGCACAACTCGGTGGGCTGCATGCCGATCCTCAAGTACGGCAGCGAGCAGCAGAAACAGCGCTTTCTTCGCCCGCTGGCCGAGGGCCGCATGCTCGGTGCCTTCGCCCTGACCGAGCCGCAGGCCGGCTCCGATGCCAGCGACCTGCGCACCCGCGCGCGGCGCGATGGCGATCACTATGTGCTCAACGGTGCCAAGCAGTTCATCACCTCCGGCAGCCATGCTGGCATGGTCATCGTCTTCGCCGTTACCGATCCGCAAGCAGGCAAGAAGGGTATCAGCGCCTTTATCCTGCCGACCGACACGCCGGGGTTCTCGGTGGTGCGGGTCGAGGACAAGCTCGGCCAGCATGCCTCCGACACCTGTCAGCTCCAGTTCGACGAGGTGCGCATTCCGGCCAGCCTGCGCCTGGGCGAGGAGGGCGAGGGCTATCGCATCGCCCTGGCCAACCTTGAAGGTGGGCGCATTGGTATCGCCGCGCAATCGGTGGGCATGGCGCGTGCCGCGTTCGAGATGGCGCGTGATTACGCCCATGAGCGGGTGACCTTCGGCAAGCCGATCATCGAGCATCAGGCGGTGGCGTTTCGCCTGGCGGACATGGCCACGCAGATCGCCGTGGCGCGGCAGATGGTGCATCACGCTGCCAGTCTGCGCGAAGCGGGCCAGGCGTGCCTGACCGAGGCGTCGATGGCCAAGTTGTTCGCCTCGGAGATGGCCGAACGGGTGTGCTCGGCGGCGATCCAGACCCTGGGTGGCTACGGCTACCTCAAGGACTTCCCGGTCGAGCGGATCTACCGCGACGTGCGCGTCTGCCAGATCTACGAAGGCACCAGCGATGTGCAGCGGATGGTGATTGCGCGAAGTCTATAAGGACGTTCGCTCGTAGGGTGCGCCGTGCGCACCGGGGCTGGCACCGTTATTGGGGGTAGTCAGCCCTCTCCCCCAGCCCCTCTCCCACAAGTGGGAGAGGGGAGCTCGTTCGTTGTCAGCTTTAATCGAACTGATACTGCACACCGGCGCCAACGTACCAGGCGCGTTCCGGGCCAGGCTCGTAGTAGCGGCCAGCAGGGCCGGGAACTCCATTGTCGTTGGCCACAATTACTGAACCGATGTATTCGCGATCGAACAGGTTGTCGATGCGCAGCACCTGGTTGAAGGTCAGCGCACCGGCTTTCTGCTCGAAGCGCGCCTGCCAGTTGAACAGCGCGTAGCTGGGCGCCGCCTTGGCGGTGTTGCTGTCCTCGACGTACAGCTTGCTACGGTACAGTCCTTCGACGGCGGTACTGAACCAGTCCACCGGCTGCCAGGCGAGTTCGCCATACAGGCTGCGGGTGGGGAGGCCCGGCAGATGGTTGTCCGACTCGATCAGGCGGCCGTTGCTGGTGAAGTCCTTGCTGTAGGTGGCATCGATATGGGTGTAGGCGAGGTTGGCGCGCAGGGTCTCGCTCAGGCGGCTTTCCAG
>Ga0206116_1000097_pt1 | contig 136928 bp, 116 predicted proteins | sample 3A1Ametagenome_FD_178000 | JGI IMG/M metagenome (GOLD analysis project Ga0206116, IMG submission 178000) | Enriched microbial communities from leaf-cutter ant dump, University of Wisconsin, Madison, United States - 3A1A | ecosystem: Environmental > Terrestrial > Nest > Insects nest > Nest dump...
CTGGCCCAAGGGCTGGACGAGCTATCGGGCCGAAACCGCGAATCTGAGAAGGAAGCCACGGGCCTGCGGCCCATCCCTCTGCAGATCAAGTTCATTAAAAATCGCCTGGAGAGAAACATACAAGGGCTGGGAGAGGGGGCCCGAGAGGGGCGGCTGGGTTTCCAGTTCAGCGAGCGCCGCCCTTGACCACCGCTCCGCGCCACAGCCCTGCGGCCAACCTGCCACCGGGCGCTCCGGCAGGCGTAGCAGGGCTTTGCTTTTCCGCCTACGCCCCGCGGGGGAGAGAGGTGGATTCATCTGAACGGGATTGGGGCCGCATTCACGCCGATGGCGTTGCTTCCTGCGGCTGCGCCGTCTGCCGCGGCAGCACCAGCTCCGCTTCCAGCCCGCCGCCAGCCAGGTTGTGCAGGCTCAGCTTGCCGCCGTGGGCGAGGGCGATGGTGCGGGCGATGGAGAGGCCGAGGCCGACGCCGCCGGAGCTGGCGTTGCGGGAGGCTTCGAGGCGGTAGTAGGGCTCGAACACCTGTTCCAGCAGGTCTTCCGGGATGCCGGGGCCTCTGTCCGAGATGCGCAGGCGCAGGCGTTCGGCGTCGTCTTCCACCTGTACCTGGGCGCTGCCGCCGTAGCGCACCGCGTTCTCCACCAGGTTGGCGATGCAGCGGCGCAGGCTGCGGGCGTGGCCGCGCAGGGGCGTGTGGGCGTGGCCGATGATGCTGACCTGGCCGCCGGCCTCTTCGATGTCTGCCTGCAGGCCTTGCAGCAGGGAGTCGATGTCGATTTCCTGGCGCAGTTCTTCCACTTCGGCGCCGCGGATGAAGTCCAGCGTGGCGGTGACCATGCCTTCCATGTCGTCCAGGTCCTTGCGGAATTTGGCGCGCAGCTTTTCGTCGGCGAGCAGTTCGGCGCGCAGGCGCAGGCGGGTGATGGGGGAGCGCAGGTCGTGGGAGACGGCGGCGAGGAAGCGGGTGCGCTCGGCGATGTTGGCGCGCAGGCGCTGCTGCATGAGGTTGAAGGCGGTGGCGGCCTTGCGCACTTCCACCGGGCCGGTGACGGCCAGCGGCGGGCTGTCCAGGTTGCGGCCGAGGGCGTCGGCGGCGGCGGACATGCGCGCCAGCGGGCGCAGCACCAGGCGCACCGCCAGCAGCGAGATGAGCACCACGATGACGATGCGCAGCACGTAGATGCGGGTGAGGTAGTCCAGCAGCGCTACCAGCGGCTGGGTGCTGCCGCCGCCCTGGCTTTCCTCAGCTTCCACCGCGATCCACTGGCCATCGGCCAGGCCGAGGCGGAAGTGGTAGTGGCCGCGCGGCTGGCTGGCGGTGAACAGGGTGAACGGACCGGCTTCCACGCCTGCTTCGTCGCGCAGGCTGATCTCTTCGACGAGGAGCGGCACCGGCCGGCCATAGCGGCTTTCCAGCACGCCGGCGAGCAGGCGTTCCAGGTTGTCGCTGCGGCCGATGCCGCCGGCGATCAGCGGGTGCTCGTGTTCGACGGCGGGGCTGGTGTGCAGGTTGAGCTGGAAGCCGGGGCGGGAGAAGGCGGCGAGCAGGGCGGGGCGGTCCGCCGGGGCGGTGGTGTCCAGCAGGGCGAGCAGGTCGGCGCTGCGCGCGGCCACCAGCCGGGTGGGCACTTCCAGCACCTGGTTGTAGCGCATCTCGAACCAGATGGTGCTGGTGAGCATCTGGGCGGCGAGCAGGCCGGCGACGAGGATGAGCACCAGCCGCCCGAACAGCGAGTCCGGCCAGAGCCGTGGCCACAGCCGGCGCATGCTCAGCTCTCTTCCTGCACGACGTCGGCGGCAAGCAGGTAGCCGATGTTGCGCACCGTCTTGATCAGCTGCGGATTGCGGGCGTCGTCTTCCAGGTGGTTGCGCAGGCGGCTGACGCAGACGTCGATGGCGCGGTCGAAGGGGCTGCGCTCCTTGCCGTACACCCGGTCCACCAGGAAGTCGCGCGACAGGGTGCGGTTGGGGTGGCGCAGCAGGGTGCGCAGCACGCGGTAATCCGAGCCGCCGAGGCCGATCACCAGGCCGGTGGGCGAGTGCAGCTGGCGGGCGTGGGTGTCCAGCCGCCAGCCGGCGAAGCGCAGGATGGGCGAGCTGTCCGGCTCGCCGCTCACCGGCATGCTGCGCGCCCGCCGCAGGATGACCTTGATGCGCGACAGCAGCTCGCGCGGATCGAAGGGCTTGGGCAGATAGTCGTCCGCGCCCATCTCCAGGCCGACGATGCGGTCCAGCAGCGCGCCGCGGGCGCTCAGCATGATCACCGGCACATTGCTGCGCACCCGCAGGTTGCGGCACAGGGTGAGGCCGTCTTCGCCCGGCAGCATGAGGTCGAGCACGATGAGATCGACGCGGCTGTTCTCGGCGATGCGCATCATCTCTTCGCCGTTGGCGGCGGTGTGGGCGTGGTATCCGGCGGCGCCGAGGTAGTCGGACAGCAACTCGCGGATCTCGGGATCGTCGTCGACGACGAGGATGTGGTCGGGCGTGGACATGAGCGGTTTTTACTGTGTCGCTCCGGCTTGCGCCAGGCGGGTTTGTAATGGATTTGTTTTGGCGCGGCGGCGGGGGCCGCTGTGATTACACCTTGGTGAAACGCCGAAACATCGCCAAAACAGCGGCCGCGTAGAGTGCGCTTCCAGTTGGTGAATGGGAATCATTCTATTCGCCGCCGCCGTGATGCGAGCGGGCCGCTAAGCCTGTTCTGCCCGCTTTGCGCGCTTTTCAGCGCTCCGCCGGCCCGCGCGCCTCGGTGATCTCCCACCCGTTTCCGGAGCCGAAATGCCCAGCCCCCGTCTTGTCCGCCGCCTGGCCGCGGCCGCCTTGTTCAGTCTCTTCGGTCTTGCCGGCATTCCCGGCGGCGCCCAGGCACGCAGCGTGACCGACATCGTCGGCCGTACCGTGGAGGTGCCGGACAAGGTGGAGCGGGTGCTGCTGGGCGAGAGCCGCTTCATCTACGCGATGGCCATCGTCGAGGGCGCGCAGCCGCTGAAGCGCATCGTCGGCTGGCAGGGCGAGCTGAAGTTCGCCGATCCCAATGGCTATGCGCGTTACCTGGCGCGCTTTCCAGAGATGGAGAAGATTCCGCTGATCGGCCGCAGCTCGGAGGAGAGCGTGAGTTCCGAGCAGGCGCTGGCGCTGCGGCCGGACGTGGCCATCTTCGGCCTCGGCGGCCACGGGCCGGGGCGGCAGAGCGGGCTGGTGCGGGAGCTGGAGCAGGCCGGCGTGCCGGTGGTGTTCATCGATTTCCGCCAGAACCCGGCGCAGAACACGCTGCCCAGCATGCGCATCCTCGGCCGCGCGCTGGATCGGGAGGCGAAGGCGGAGGAGTACGCAAGCTTCGTCGAGACCCGCCTGCGGCGCATCCGCGGCGCGGTGGCGCCGCTGCCGTCGGCGCAGCGGCCCACGGTGTTCCTGGAGCTGCTGGCCGGCGTCTGGGAGGGCTGCTGCCATACCTCGGGCAAGGGCGGCCTGGGCGAGATGGTGGAGCTGGCGGGCGGCATCAACGTGGCGGCGGACAAGGTGCCGGGCGCCATCGGCGACCTCAACCTGGAAGGGCTGATCGCCGCCGATCCGCGCTTCTACATCGCCACCGGCAGCCGCCCCAGCGGCAACCGTCCGATGTTCCGCGCCGGCGAGGGCGTGAGCCGCGCCCAGGCGGCGGAGAGCCTGAAGGGCCTCACCGCGCGGGAAGGCATACGCTCGCTGGGCGCGGTGCGCGCCGGCCGTGTCCATGGCCTGTGGCACAACTTCTACGATGCGCCGACCAACATCCTGGCGCTGGAGGCGATGGCGCGCTGGTTCCATCCGCAGCTGCTGGCGGATGTGGACCCGGCGGCGACGCTGGCGGAGATGAACCGTCGCTTCTTCGTTGCGGTGCCGCTGGACGGCACCTACTGGTACGGGCCGGAGGAGGCGCGGTGAGCGCGCTGCAGTCGGTGGCCGCCCCGGCCGCCGCTGCCCCGGTGCCGGTGGCGCTGCCGGCGGGCGGCGCGCTGGCGCTGGATTACCGCCGCATCCTGCGCCGCCGCCTGGGCGTGCTGGCGCTGCTGGGCGGGGTCATCCTGGTTTCGCTGATCCTGGATTTCACGCTGGGGCCTTCAGGCCTGCCCTTGCACGAGCTGTGGGCGACGCTGACCGAGCCGGCGACGGTGGCGCCGGCCACCCGCGTCATCGTCTGGGAAATCCGCCTGCCTTATGCGCTGATGGCGGTGGCGGTAGGGCTGGCGCTCGGCCTGGCCGGGGCGGAAATGCAGACCATTCTCGACAATCCGCTGGCCAGCCCTTTCACGCTGGGCGTGTCCTCGGCGGCGGCCTTCGGGGCGGCGCTGGCCATCGTGCTGGACGTCGGCATTCCCGGCCTGCCGGGCGAGTGGATGGTGCCCGGCAATGCTTTCGTGCTGGCGCTGGCTTCCGCACTGGCGCTGGATCTGGCGGCACGCTGGAGCGGCATGAGCACCTCCGGCGTGGTGCTGTTCGGCATCGCCATGGTGTTCAGCTTCAACGCGCTGGTGGCGCTGCTGCAGTTCGTCGCCACCGCCGAGAGCCTGCAGGGGCTGGTGTTCTGGACCATGGGGAGCCTGTCGCGGGCGACCTGGGGCAAGGTGGGGGCCTTGCTGCTGCTGTTCGCGCTGGTGCTGCCGTTTTCGCTGCGCAATGCCTGGCAACTGACCGCGCTGCGGCTGGGCGAGGCGCGGGCGGCGAGCTTTGGCGTGAATCTGCGCCGCCTGCGCCTGGGCAGCCTGTTGCGGGTGAGCCTGCTGTCCGCGCTGGCAGTGGCCTTCGTCGGCGTGGTCGGCTTCGTCGGCCTGGTGGCGCCGCACATTGCCCGCCGGCTGGTGGGGGAGGATCACCGTTTCTACCTGCCGGCGGCGGCGCTCACCGGCGGCGCGCTGCTGTCGCTGGCGTCCATCGCCTCCAAGAGCCTGATTCCGGGCGTGATCGTGCCGGTGGGCATCGTCACCTCGCTGGTCGGCATTCCCTTCTTCGTCGCCATCGTGTTCCGTACCCGGGGGCGGGCATGAGCCTGCGCATCGAGGGGCTGCGGGTGGCCTATGGCCGGCACGAGGTCATCGCCGGGCTGGAGGTGGCGGCGGTGCCGGCGGGGCAGTTGACCGCGCTGCTGGGGCCCAACGGCAGCGGTAAATCCACGCTGCTGAAGGCGCTGGCCGGCCTGCAGGCCTTGCAGGGGCAGGTGTGGCTGGGCGGGCAGGAGTTGAGCGCGGCCAGCGCCGCCGAGCGGGCGCAGCGGGTGGTTTATCTGCCGCAGGCGCTGCCGGCGGCGGTGCATCTGCGTGCCTTCGAGTCGGTGCTGGCGGCGGCCAATGCCACCGGCCGGCGGGCGGCGGACGAGGTGGTGCTGGCGGAGGTGTTCGAGCTGTTCGGCAAGCTGGGCGTTTCCCACCTCGGCATGCGTTACCTGGACGAACTCTCCGGCGGCCAGCTGCAGCTGGTGGGGCTGGCGCAGGCCTTGATCCGCCGGCCGGCGCTGCTGCTGCTGGACGAGCCGCTGTCCGCGCTGGATCTCAACTACCAGTTTCACGTCATGGACCTGGTGCGGCGGGAGACGGCGCTGCGCGGCATCGTCGGCATGGTGGTGCTGCACGACATCAACATCGCCCTGCGCCATGCCGACCGGGTGCTGATGCTGAAGGATGGCCGCCTGCTGGCGGAGGGCGAGCCGGCCGCGGTGCTGACGCCGGCGCGGCTGGCGGCGGTCTACGGTGTCCGCGGCCGCCTGGAGTACTGCTCCCGCGGCCTGCCGCAGGTGCTGATCGACGGCCTGGAGCGGGCGCAGGGCTGAGTGCCGCCGCGCCCGCTTCCTCTCTTTTCCGCCCGCCGTTTCCGTTCCGCCCCGTTTTCAACCCGAGGAGTACGCAAGATGCAGTTTTCCCTGAGCCGGGCCGCGCAGGTCCGGGCCATGTTCGCGCTGTTGCTGGCGGCGGTCGCGCCGGCGGTGCTGGCGGCCGAGTGCAGCATCGAGATCGAAGGCCGCCCCGGCAAGCGCTTCGAGCCGCAGCAGATCCAGGTCAGCCGCCAGTGCGAGCGCTTCACCGTGGTGCTGAAGCATGTCGGCAAGAACAGCAAGGAAGAGGCGGGGCACAACTGGGTGCTGACGCCGGCCAGCGAGCTGGACGCGGTGATCGCCGACGGCCTGGCGGCGGGCGTGGCCAGCGACTACCTGCAGCCGGGCGATGCCCGCATCCTGGCGCATACCGCGATGCTGGGCGGCGGCGAGCGCGATAGCGTGAGCTTCAGCCCGCGCCTGCTGGAAGCCGGCCGGCCTTATGTCTATTTCTGCTCCTTCCCGCCGCATGCGCTGATGATGCGCGGCACGCTGACACTGGTGGATTGAGCCTTTCCCGCGCCATGGCTGCCGGCCTCACTGCGCCGGCGGCAGGCCCAGCGCCTCGCGGGCGCGCTGCTTGGCGGCGATGTAGTCGCCGTGCTTGAGGTAGAGCAGGTCGGCGATCTTGCGCAGCAGGTGTTGCTCGTGATGGCTGAGGTGGCCGTCGGCGAAGGCGACCCGCCACAGGTATTCGACGATGCGCACTTTCTCGGCGGCGTCGTAGCCCTTGTTGAGCTGGGAGGTGAAGGCGTAGAAGTCCGGCGCCTCGCTGGCCTTCTCGCCGGCCAGTTCCAGCAGGCGCTCGAGTTCGTCGTCGCTGAGGCCGAACTGCTCGCGCAGTACCGCCACCGTGGTCTCGCGTTCGGCACGGTCGATGTTGGCGTCGGTGCGCATCACTTCGATCAGCAGCACCGCGGTGGCCAGCTGCAGGGTGTGCTCCGAGGGGCCGCCCTGGTCGCGGGCGGGCGTTTCGGTGAGGCTGGCGAAGAGTTCCTTGAGGTTGCGTAGCATCGTTTTCCGTGGGGCTGTGGGGAGGGAGGCGGCCGGCGGGGAAGGGCCGGCGGCGTTCGATAGACCGCGCCACCCCGGCGGCGGGTTCCCGCCGGCTGTTTCAGTGCGCCGCCGGCGAGGCCAGCGGCAGGTGCAGGGTGAAGGTGGTGCCGGTGCCGGGCTGGCTGGCGAGCGAGATGCTGCCGCCCAGCCGGCCGACGATGCGCTTCACCAGGTACAGGCCCAGCCCGGCGCCGGCGGTGCCGCCGGCATTGCGGCCGCGCACGAACTTGAGGAAGACGTTGGCCTGCTCGGCTTCCGGAATGCCGGGGCCGGTATCGGTGACGCTGATGACCACCGTGCTGTCGCCGTTGGCGATGCGCAGGCCGACCTTGGCGCCGGCCGGGGAGTACTTGAGGGCGTTGGTGACCAGGTTGTCCACCACGATGCGCAGGTAGCTGCGGTCGCTGGTGAGGGTTTCCGGCGCGGCGGTGAGCTCCACTTCCACCCGCTCGCGCTGCGGGTCGATGGCGTCCAGCGATTCGGCGACGAAGCGCTCCACCGGGAAGGTGCTGGGCTGCAGCTCGCGTTCTTCCATCAGGATGCGTTCATTGCTGAGGAAGCGCTCGATGAGGTCGGCCATGCGGTCGGAGGCGGCCTGGATCTTGTCCACCCGGCGCAGGTTGTCCGGCGAGAGGTTGGCCTGGGTACCGCGCAGCATGTAGCTGCTGGCGTCGATGATGGCCAGCGGCGTGCGGAACTCGTGCGACACCATCATCAGGAACTCGTGCTGTTCCTCCCGCGCCTGCCGTTCCACCTGCAGCGCGGTTTCCACCCGGTTCTTGCTCTCGCGCAGCGCCTGTTCGGTGGCGAGGCGGTGGGCGATTTCCTCGTTCAGCTCGCGGGTGCGCACCCGCACCCGGCGCTCCAGCGTGGCCTCGGCCGACAGTGCCGCCTCCAGCGCGCTCTGCTGGGCGGCGCGGTATTCCACCTGCAGGTCGTGGAAGCGCTTGGCGAAGCCGATGCTGAGCAGCAGCAGGTGGATGGCTGCGCCGACGATGTAGCCATGCTCGAACAAGGGGTGGCTGGGCAGCAGGCCGAGGTTCATCAGCAGGCGGCCGTAGATGGCGCTGTAGAGGATGGCGAAGGCGAACAGGTAAAGCCCGGCCATCGGCACCCGCCGCACCGCCAGCCGCACCGCCGCGCCCAGCATGAAGGTGATGCTGAGCACCGCGCCGGCCTGTATCACCGGCATCACCCGGCCGAACTCGCCCAGGGCGAAGCCGATGCAGCCCAGGCTCGCCGCCGTCCACGAGCTGTACTCGTAGAGGCGGGCGGCGTTGGGGAAGTAGTTGCGCATGTTGAGCAGGCGCACGCCGAAGGAGGCGCCGGCGGCGAGCGAGAGGGCGATGGAGATGCCCAGCAGCGCATCGCCGGTATCCGCCAGGTCCACCCGGAAGAAGGGCGAGGACAGGCCCAGGCTGTGGATGACCGAGTAGGCGCTGGGCAGCGCATAGGCGAGGTACCAGCCGATGGCCGGGTTGCGGGTGTAGTACCAGACGAAGCTGGAGGCCAGGCACAGCGCCAGCGCGATGCCGACGAAGGTGCCGAGCAGGCCGGAGATGGTGCTGCTGGAGTCCAGCAGCGCCAGCGGCTCCCACAGCCGCAGGTGCAGCGCCAGCGAGTTGCGCGAGACCAGGCGCAGGTAGAGGGTGGGCGGCGCGCCGTCGATCAGGCCGTCTTCCAGCTCGATCTGGTAGACCGGGTTGCGCAGGCGGTAGGGGTATTCGTCCGCCGGCACGTTCTCGCCCCGCCGCAGTTCGCGGAAGCCGCCGCCCGGCAGCGGCAGGTAGAGGCGGGCGTCGTCCACCAGCGGCGAATCCACCTCCAGCAGCAGCACCCGCGGCAGGTCCTCGATGCCGTCCAGCCGCAGGCGCAGCCACACCGCGTCCGGGATGTAGCCGAGGTTGAAGGTGGGGGTGGCCGGCCGCATGCCGGCGCCGCGCTGCGCCACCTCGTCCACGCTCAGCTGGCGCGAAGGGTCGCGCAGCATGTCGATGTGGCCGTCCAGCGGAATCGGGCCGGCGTGCTCCGCCTGTGCCGCGAGGCTGGCGCCGCCGGAGAGGGCGAGCAGGCCGATCAGCAGCAGGAACCGGAGCAGGGCGAGGGGCATGGGCGGTGGAGTGGGTGGGCGCCTGGAAGCAGGTTTGCCGGTTGCCGAGGGACTGTGTCGCCCGGCCGCGACGCGGGCGGCCCGCAATGGCTGCTTGTAAGCACGGGCGGGTATTATCGGCCGAGAAACCAGAATTACTGCAACGGAGACACCCGTATATGGCCTTGCTTGCGCTGCTGGAGGATGAAACCGACCTCCGCGAGGAGCTAGAAGCCCACCTGTCCGCGTCCGGCCACACCGTGCTGCCGGCCGGTTCCATCGCCGAGTTCGAGGGCCTGTCCGCCGGCACGCGGCTGGACATCGCCATCATCGACCGCGGCCTGCCGGACGGCGACGGCATCAACGTGGCCGAAACCCTGCGCCGCAACTCGCCCACCACCGGCATCATCCTGCTCACCGCCCGCGGCTCCATAGACGACAAGATCGCCGGCCTGCAGGGCGGGGCGGACCACTACCTGGTGAAGCCGGTGAAGCTGCCGGAGCTGAGCGCCCATGTGGCCGCGCTGCTGCGCCGGCTGCCGGCGGGCTGGCGGCTGGTGTCGCACGAGTGCTGCCTGTACGCGCCGGACAATGCCAGGCTGGTGCTCTCCAACCGGGAGTTCGACTTCCTCGCGCTGCTCGCCCGCGGCGGCAGCCGGGTGGTGACCCGCCGCGAAGTGGTGGAAGCCTTCGGCGAGGACTGGTTCTCCTACGACCTGCGCCGCCTCGACACCCTGGTGAGCCGCCTGCGCCGCCGCTGCCGCGAGGAAAGCGGCCACGAACTGCCCATCCGCACCGAGCACGGCCGCGGCTACCTGACCGCTGAACTGATCGAAAACGCCTGACGGCGGGCTTCTGCGCATGCTTGCGACTTTGATCACGCTGCTGCCGTGGTTGCTGCGCCACATGTAAGGAATTGACAGCTTTCGGCCCCGACCCGCTTCCTACAATCGCCCACCGTTTGTTAACAATCTCCTGAATCCTGCCTTTTGCCCGGCGGATCGGGAAAGGGCGAGGTTAGTTGTGAAGCAAAAGTCGAGGAGTGTTGGATGCCGCCTGGGCGTGTTGGCCGCGGCGCTCGGTAGCCTGGGTGCCGGTATGGCGCAGGCGCAAACGACGCTGACGCCCGGTGCGATCATGGAAACGGTGCCCAAGGAGGCGCCGCAGATTCCCCAGCCGCGACGCGATGCGCCGGTGCAGGTGACGCCCGCCGAGAGCGCCCGCAATCTCGATCCGAACGCCCCGCGCTTCGCGGTGAGCAGCTTCAAGATCATCGGTAACGCCGCCATCGATGCCGCCGAGCTGCAAGGCGTGATCGCCGAACGCGTCGGCAAGTCCTACAACCTCTTCGAGCTGCAGAAGGTCGCCGACGAGCTGACCGCCCACTACCGCCAGCGCGGCTACCCGGTTGCCCGCGCGGTGCTGCCGGCGCAGAAGGTGGAAGGCGGCACGGTGACCATCGAGATCATCGAAGGCCGCGCCGACTCGGTCACCTTCGAAGGCAACGAGACCTACAGCGAATCCCTGCTGCAACGCTGGGCCGCGCCGCTGATCGGCAAGTCGGTGAAGCTGGACGCGGTGGAAGAGCGCATGCTCGCCATCGACGACCTGCCGGGCGTGACCGCCTCCGCGGTGCTCACCCAGGGCGCCATCTACGGCGGCACCAACTTCGCCGTGCAGGTGGACGACAAGCCGGTGGAAGGCCAGGTGAGCCTGAACAACTACGGCCGCAAGGAAGTGGGCGAAGGCCGCATCGACGCCAACCTGGCGCTGAACAACCCCTTCGGCATCGGCGACCAGCTCGGCGTGCGCACCAGCTACTCCGACGGCGGCCTGCTGCGCCTGTACGGCGCCAGCTACAGCCTGCCGCTGAACATCCAGGGCACCCGCCTGGCGCTGAGCTACACCACGGTGGATTACCGCATCGGCGGCGAGCTGCGCGACCTCGACCTCAACGGCAAGAGCGAAATCGCCTCCGCCACCGTGCTGCACCCCTTCCTCCGCAGCCAGCGCGAGAACCTGTTCGGCACCGTGGCGGTGCGCAGCTTCTCCGGCCGCCAATACACCGACGACCTGCGCCTGTCCGACAGCGAAGTCACCCTGCTGGAACTGGGCGTGGCCTGGAACCGCATCCACGACGACTTCAGCTACACCGCCGCCAGCGTGCGGGTGAGCAGCAACTTCCGCGACAGCGACAAGGGCACCCGCAACGACGCCCACAAATTCAAGATCGAGGGTGAAGCCACCCACCTGATGCCCATCGCCCCCAGCTGGGACCTGAAGCTGACCGGCGCCGGCCTGTGGTCGCCGGACGCGCTGATCGACGCTGAGCGCTTCAGCCTCGGCGGCCCGACCTCGGTGCGCGGCTACCCGGCTGCCGACGTGCTCGGCGACCGCGGCATCTTCGGCAGCGTGGAAGCGCGCTACCGGGTGAGCCTGGGCTCCGCCCCCGGCTTCGTCTCCGCCTTCGTCGATGGTGGCCGCACCGCGCGCAAGTACGCCGCCGCCGGCACCGTCGAAGCCCGCAACCTCGCCAGCGTCGGCGTGGGCTTCACCATCCAGCCGAACGAGCATTTCAACGCCCAGATCATGGCCGCCGTGCCCGTCACGTCGACCGACCCGGGTGACGACCGCAACTACGGCCGTCTCTGGGTAAGCCTCAACGGCGCGTTCTGACGCGCGCACGACCGTAAGGAATTCCGCAATGAGCTCAAGCATGCAAAAAGAAACCCATCCGGCCGTCCGCGTCTTTCGCCTGAACCCGGTGACCCAGGCCCTGGCCGGCGTTGCCGCCGCCATCCCGGCGCTCGCCTTCGCGCAGATGCCCACCGGCGGCAACGTCGTCTCCGGCGGCGCCACCATCACTACGCCGGACGCCACCCACACCGTCATCCAGCAGACGACCGGCAAGGCCATCATCAACTGGGACAGCTTCTCCATCGGCCAGAACGGCTACGTCCAGTTCATCCAGCCGGGCAGCAGCTCCATCGCGCTGAACCGGGTGGTGGGCGCCGATCCGTCCTCCATCCTGGGCAACCTGTCCGCCAACGGCCAGGTCTTCCTGGTAAACCCGAACGGCATCTTCTTCGGCGCCGGTTCGGTGGTTAACGTGGCCGGCATCGTCGCCACCACGCTGAACATCAGCGATGCCGACTTCCTCGCCGGCAACTACCGCTTCGTCAAGGGCGGCACCGATGCCAGCGTGGTCAACGCCGGCACCATCAACGCCGCCAACGGCGGCTACGTCGTGCTGGCTGGCGACTATGTTTCCAACGCCAGCGGCGGCGTGGTCGACGCCCAGCTGGGCACCGCGCTGCTGGCTTCCGGCAACGCGCTGACGCTGGAACTGGAAGGCAACAGCCTGGTGCGCTACGCGGTGGATGAAGCCACCGTGGCCCACCTCGCCGGCGTGGACAACGCCGGCAGCATCCTCGCCAACGGCGGCCGGGTGATCATGACCGCCAAGGTGGCGGGCGACCTCGCCTCCATGGTGGTGAACAACACCGGCCTGGTGCAGGCCCAGAGCACCGTCGAGCGCGACGGCATCGTCTACCTGGTGGGCGAGGGCGGCAGCGTGGCCAACGCCGGCACGGTGGATGTCTCCGCCCAGGCCGGCGCCAATGGCGGCCATGTGGAAATCGTGGCCGACGGCGACATCGTGCATGCCGCCGGCAGCGTGATCGACATCAGCGGCGCGGCCACCGGCAGCTCCAACGCCGGCAGCGTCTACACCTGGGCCGATGGCACCAACCGCTTCAACAGCGGCGCGACCATCGTCGGCAAGGGCGGCGCGGAAGGCGGCAACGGCGGTTTCGTCGAGCTGTCCGGCAACAAGGTGGTCTATCGCGGCCTGCTGGACCTGACCGCGGTGGCGGGCACCGCCGGCTGGCTGCTGATTGATCCGACCGAGATCACTATTAGGGGTGGCAGCGGCACCGATGACGGCGTCACCCTCTATGAAGACAATCTGGAGTCCGCCTTGTCGGGCTCCAGCAGCGTGGTGCTGCTGGCCAGCAACACCGGCGCCGGCAACACCGCCTCCATCACGATGGAAGCGCTGAGCGACGGTGAGCTCACCGGTACCGGCACCGCCGGCCTGACGCTGGCGGTGAATGCCGAGAACGGCGCCACCGGAAGCATCACCTTCCAGAACAAGAACGACACCATCAACATCGGCGGCGACCTGGTGCTGTCCGTCACCGACGGCAGCGGCGCGGGTGTGGGCACCGGCGTCGGCACCATCGACGTCGGCAACCTGGCTTCCAAGAGCAAGATCGACCTCACCGCCGGCACCATCGACACCGGCAACCTGGTCGTGGCCAACAGCGCGGCCAACAGCAGCAATGCCGCCTATGCGATCAACGCCAATGCCACCACCGGCGACCTGACGGTGAACGGCGATGTGCTGGTGAACGTGAGCAACTCGGTTGCGGCCGGCGTCAAGACCTCGGTGGACCTGCAGGCCGCCGGCGCGGTGAACATCCTCGGCGACATCGCCGTCACCGCCACCGGCCTGGGCTACTACCACTACAACTACACCACGCCGGGCAGCGCGGCCACCAGCTACTACAGCACCTATGCCGACCGCAGCGACCCGTGGACCCTGGTCGACCAGGGCGATCACAAGATCGAAAGCGCGCTCAACGTCACCGCCGGCGGCAACGTCGCCGTGAGCGGCAGCACCACGGTCACGGCCACCGACACCAACTCCGCCTTCACCGGCGACAACGCCGGCGGCTACTTCCAGACCGCCACCTCCACCAGCCACAACTTCTGGCGGCCGACGGCGGCCACCGCCACCGCCGACATCGATGCCGGCGGCAGCGTCAGCCTGGGCGGTACCACCACGGTGAAGGCGGACGGCTACGCCACCGCCTCGTACAGCGAGACCGAGTACTGGAACGACATGGTGTTGCAGTACAACTACACCACCAAGAACCAGTCGGTCTCCACCAACTGCAACCCGACCTGCACCTACACCAACTACTCCATCCCCAACACCAAGGGGACGGCCACCGGCAACTATGTGTGGAGCTTCACCTACAACGATGGCCCGTCCTCGGCCAGCGGCAGCCTGACCTATTCCTCCTACACCGACAGCCACAACGACAGCGCCTCCACCCAGCTCGGCTACAGCGGGCAGACCGGCGTCACCGCGGCCCTGACGGTGAACGCGGGCGGCAGCGTCACCACCAACGGCCTGGATGTCGCCATCGTCAACCGCTCCAGCACCGGCTCCGCCTCTTACACGGACGCCAACTGGGGCCACCAGGACTCCAGCAACGTCGGTGCATCCGTCAGCAGCGCCCGCGAGGTCAATTACAGCGACAGCTTCAACCGGAGCTGGTCGGCCGCCCGCTCCACCGCGACCACCACCATCACCTCCGGCGACAACCAGGCGGTGACGCTGAATGGCGACAGCAATACTTCCGCCAGCTTCACCCAGTTCTCCGCGCTGAATACCGCGCTGGCGGGTGCGACCATGACCGTTACCGCCGGCCAGAACGGTGGCGACAGCGGCCAGGGCGACATCAACGTCAACGGCAACGTGACGGTGAGCGGCGGTGACAGCGATGCCACCGTGGCGCTGACGCTGAACAGCCTGGACGGCAACGTGGTGCAGGCCTCCGGTACCAGCATCACCGTCAACAACAGCTACTCCGGTGGCGATGCCAGCGCCATCCTGAGCGCGGAAGCGGGCAGCCTGCTGCTGCAGAGCATCAGCGTTGCCGCTGGCGATACCGCGCTGCTGAGCGGCTCCGCGCTGAACGACATCATCGTTGTTGGCACGCTGACCGCCCAGGAAGCGGCCGGTACCAGCAACACGCTGAGCCGGATCTCGCTGGAGACGGACGACGGCGATATCGAACTGCAGGCTGCGGTGAGCGCGGATTCCGCCCAGTCCGCCATCATCGACGTCGATGCCGGTCAGGATCTCCGCGTCCAGAACACCACCACCGCGACGGTGGATGGCGCCAACAGCTCCAACGCCGCCATCGCCTTCACCAGCGGTCGCGACATGACCATCGATGGCGCGACGAGCGCGGTGGGCAACGCCTCCGGCAACACCGGCACCTCCGGCGCCACCACTGCGTCCATCACCTTCGACAGCGGCCGTGACCTGACGGTGACCAGCGCCACCACGGTGGATGTGGATGCCACCAGCTATGGCTACGTCGGCTCGATCTATCCGTACTACCACTACTCCTACGCCAGCACCGCCACCGGCTCCATCCAGATGACGAGCGGCCGGGACCTCACCCTCAGCGATACGGTGACGGCGACGGCGAACAGCCTCGGCTACAACGGCGGCTCCGACGGCACCTATACCGGTGTCGCCACCACCAACATCAACATCAGCAGCGACGGCAACCTCACCGTCAATGACGTCATCAGCGCCACCTCCGGCAGCACCAGCAACGCCACCGCCGTTGGTGGCGGCAACGCCGGCAGCACCAGTGCGCGCGTCGAACTGGCCAGCGCTGGCACCACCGAGACCAACGCGGTCATCAGGTCCAACGCCACCAGCATCACCAACGCGGCCACCGCCACCACCATCGTGGGCGGCGGCGATCTGCTGACGCTCAACGAAGACGTGCTGGCGACCGGCGTATCCGCCGCCACCGTCACGCTGAACAGCACCAACGCCGGCGGCGAAATCGTGCAACTGGCCGGCAAGACGGCCCGCGCCACCGCTGCCGCAGCCACCGCCAACGTGAACACCGCGGCCACCGGCTCGGTGGACCTGCGCAGCGTGCAGGCGCTGGGCAGCAGCAGCTCCGCCCTGACGATGGACGTCGGCAGCGGCACGGTGGATGTCCTGACCAGCACCGCTTCCGCCGGCGCGGCCACCGCCACGCTGACGACCCGGGATGCCGCTGGCACCCTTGTGCTGGCCGACTCCGTTACCGTGACCGGCAACCGCAGCACCGCCGGCGAGAGCGCTGCCCTGGTGGTGAATGCGGCGGGCGGGGTGGATGCCTCCACTGCCGTCATCGCCGTCAGCAACAACTCGACCACCGCGAGCACTGGCGCCCGTGCCCAGATCACCGCCGGCGGTTCGGTGGCCCTGGACGACATCAGCGTGACGACCGTCGGCGCCACCGGTTCCGGTTCCACCGCCAACCTGACCGTGAGTGCCGGCGACGCCACGGTGACCGACTTCACCGTCACTTCCGCCAGCGGCGCCGCAAGCGCGAACTTCACCACCACCAACGCTGGCCTGACGTTGAATGGCGATGGGCTGGTGTCCGGCAACGGTACGGGCTCTTTCGCCGGGCTGAACGCAACTGCGGCCGGCGATCTGGACACTTCCGCCGCCACCCTGGTGGTGCAGAACCTGAGCAGCCTGTCGAACGCGCATGCGAGCACCGGCATGGCCGCTGGCGGTACCGCCACCATTGGCGACCTCAGCGTCACCACGCAGGGGGTGAGTGGCAGCGCCGGCATCGATCTGTCTGGCGCCGATGGGCTGACGGTCGGTGGCGAAGTGACGGCAACTTCTCTCGCCACCAACGGCACGGCTTCCGTTTCCCTCGGTTCCGCCGATGGCAGCGTGAATGTGCTTGAAGATGCGCTGATCCAGGCCAACAGCAATGGCTTCGCCAGCATCTCCACCGACTCGGCCACTGGCGGCGCGCTGGATGGGGTGGTGAAGGCCATCTCCACCAACAACGGTGCCGAAGTGTCGATCGCGGCGGATGGCGGCACCTTGTCGCAAGGCGCGAACGGCGTGCTGCGCGCCCAGGGCCTCAGTACCAACCTGACGGTGTATGCCATCGACAGCGTGCTCGACTTCAATGGCAGCCTCGAGAGCGTTGCGACCACTTCCGCCGCCACGCTGGACATCACCGGTGCCTCGGGCAGCGTGGGCAACTTCGAAGTCACCAGCGCTTCCGGCAACGCGTCCGCCTTCATCAGCGGTACCGACGCCAACGGCTCCCTGGTGCTGGATGGCTACGGCTTGGTGAGCGGCAACAGCACCAGCAGCCTGGGCGCCCTGCTGTCGATCGCGACCCCGGGCGCGCTGGATGCCAGCGCCGCCGTGCTGGACGTGGTCAACATCAGCACCAGCAATGGCGCGGGTGCCAACATCGGCATGGATGTGAACGGCAACATCGTGGTGGGCCAGGTGGATCTGGCCACCCACGGCGCCAATGGCCGCGCCGAGCTGCAGGTCACCAGCTATGACGGCAACGTCAGCTTCGTCGACAGCGTCAGCATCATTGGCCACGGCTCCAACAGCAACACCGTGGTCGGCGTCACCGCCGCCGGCGATCTGCTGGTTGCCAGCGGCGCCGAGATCAACGCGGCCGCGTCGTCCTCCTACTCTTCGGTGACGCTCGCCGCGGACGGTACCGCCACCATCAACGGCAACGTCGGTGCGACCGCCCTCAGCTCCGCGGTGGTGAACATCACCGGCTCCAGTGGTGTGGTGCAGGGCGCGGCGAGCGAGATCGTCGCCGAAGGCGGCACGACTGCCACGACCACCCTCACCGGTGCCGGTGTGCAGGTGGCCGGCCTGGTCAAGGCCAGCGCTGGTAGCGGCGATGCCAACGTGACCTTGGTACCGCAGGGCGGCGACATCACCGTTGCCCAGGCTGGCCGTGTGTCCGCATTTTCGTCCGGCGCCGATGCCTATGTGACGCTGGACGGTGCCAACAACCTGGTTCTCAACGGCATGCTGGAAGTCTCAGCCCTGTCCGGCGAAGCCAAGGTCAGCATCGACGACATCGGCACCTCGCTGACCCAGGGCAGCACCGGCAGCATCGTTGGGGTCGGCGATGATGTCGAAGTCGATATCAACGGCGGCGACAACCTTGCCTCCGTCGTACTGGGCGGCTCGCAGACGCTGCAGGCTGACCAGCAGGATGCGGTGCTGAAGGTCGTCGGCGGCCAGGTCCGGGTGACCAACTTCGATATCAGCAGCCAGGGCGGCAACGCGGGTGCGCTGGTGGTTGGCAACAGCGTCGTGTTCGACGGTACCGGAGCGATCGATGCCGGCGGTGCCATGGCCGTGCTTTCCAGCACTGCCATGACCGGCAACATCGACAGTCGTACTGCCGATCTCAGCGTGACCAATAGCGGCAGCAGTGGCGGTAATGCGAACGCCATGATCTCTGCGCAGGCGGGTTCGGCGCTGCTGGGCGACATCGACGTGGTGGCGGCCGACGGTTCGGCTGGCCTGGGTGTGCAGGCCGCCACCGGCATCGAATCCACTGGCAATGTGCTGGTGCGCGCCACCGGCGGCGACTCGTTCATCGAGCTCATCACCACCGGCGCCACCGCCAACATCAAGGTTGCCAGCGGCACCACGATGGTCGCGGAAAGCCTGGGCACCAACGCCGGCGACGCGGACATCTACATGAAGGCGGGCGACTGCTGCAAGGCGGAAGTCCAGCTCAACGGCAACGTCACCGCCAACAACACCGGCAGCGGCGACGCCCGTGTGGCGGCCTACGCGGGCAAGATCACGGTGAGCAACATCACCACTGCCCACTCCGTCGGCGGCAGCAGCGGCATCGGTTTCGCCACCGCGGGTGATCTCGTCGTGTCGGGCAAGCTGGTTTCCAAGGCCGACTTGGCCAACGAAGAAGCCCACATCGTGCTGGTGTCCGACAAGCTCAACTACAGCGGTACCGCCGAGCTGTCGCAGGGCAACGGCCATGTGCAACTGGCTCCGTTCAGCACCGACAAGATCATCGGGGTGAACTCCGCCAAGGACCACGACGCCATCATCGGGGTGAACTACACCACCGCCACGCTGAACAAGTTCGCCGGCTACGGCGCCGAGATCCGCATCGGCGGCAGCTTCGACCGCAGCAACTGGGCGAACGGCTCCGACTGGTGCATCCCGGAAATGGCGAACTGGACGGACGTCACCCAGCACACCGCCGACATCCACGTCGCCGGCTCCAGCAACATCGTGCTGGCCGACACCACCATGGTGTTCGACACCACCGGCATCACCTACTACCACGACCAGGGCATGAGCCCGTGGAGCGTGCCGAACGGCCGCACCGCGATCTACGTGCCGCGCGCGGAGAAGGTGAGCATCGACCGCTACGTGGATCGTACCGACAACTCGCTGCACTCCGTCAGCAAGATGCCGGACACCACCCTGGCGCTCGCCACCACCGGCATCCCGCCGGAAGGCACCACGCCGCTGGGCGGCAACTTGTTCCTCGCCGGTGACGGTGTGAACATGGGCGTCTATGGCGGCGGCGCCGGTGCAGGCCAGAACGGCCAGAATGGCGTGAGCGGCGGCGGCGAGCAGGGCGGCGACGCCAACGCGGACGACGACGAGAACCGTCGCAGCCGTAACCGGAACTGAGCGTCCAGACTGGAAGTCGTTACAGGACCGCCCCGGCAACGGGGCGGTCTTTTTTCGAGGAGATCGAACAATGAGTGAAACCCAGACCGCCGGCGGCATGAAAGTCACGCCGCCCTTCGCCTACGGCGAAATCGTGCCGCTGCTCAAGCAGCACCGCGTCGCGGTCGAGGACGGCATCGTCGCGCCCGCCCTGCGCAATGTGCAGGCAGTGCCCATCTCCATGAGCGAAATGGGCCGCGCCGCGCGCGACTACCCCATCGCCTTCAGCGGCACGCCGGATGGCAAGCGCTTCGGCGTCATCGCGCTGCTCGGGCTGCGCCAGGGCGAAAACCGCCTGGTGGACGACGCCGGCCGCTGGCGCGAAGGCTGGTACGTGCCCGCCTACATCCGCCGCTACCCCTTTTGCATGGCTTCTGTCACCGACAACGGCCAGCAGCGGGAAGAGCGCGTGGTGTGCGTGGAACGCGGTGCGCTGGCCGAAGGCGACGCCGGCCGTGCGCTGGAAGACGAAGCCGGCAAGCCGCAAGCCTGGTGGGAAGAGCGTCTCAAGCTCACCCAGGAATACGAAGCCGACCTGCTGCGCACCGCCCGCATGTGCGACACCCTGAGCAAGTTCGGCCTGCTGGTGCCGTTCTCCGCCCAGGCGGTGAGCAAGAGCGGCGACACCATGAACATCACCGGCCTGTTCCGTGGCGACGAAGGCCGCCTGGACAAGCTGCGTGCCGACGACCTGCGCATGCTCATCCGCACCGGCACGCTGGGCCGGCTGTACGCGCAGATGTTCTCGCTGGACAACCTCGGGCGTTTGCTGGACCTGGGCTGAAAGCTGATACCGCCCGCCGCTGATGTGGCGGTGGCGGCGAACGCTTGAACGAGAACGGGCCGAAAGGCCCGTTTTTCATGTCTGCAATACGGCGGCTTCGTCTGAAGGCAGCCCAGCGGCAGGCTCGCGTCATGATCTACGTCATCCGGGAAGGATAGCCATATGGTTTATGCTTTCTGGGTTAACGCAAAGCCTCATGGCTCCAAGGCGGAAGCCTCCCTGTGCCAGCCAGAAACCGGATGAAAACTCAACTGCGACTCGCGTCAGCAATTGTGGCGCTCATCATCTCGTCATCGGCTTCCGCCGAAAGGAAACCGGAAATCCAGTTCCTGCACGGCAGCGAGTTGATGCAATGGTGCAAAGAGGAGGCTCAGGCCCACTTTATCGGTAAGGACGTTTCGACCTACCAATGGAGTGGGCGCCATTACGAGAGGGGAAACATCCTCCATGTGGAAGGGCAGATCAGGGCGGGTGATATGGATGTCCCGGTCAATTGCCGGGTGGCAAAGGGCGCACGCGAGCGTCTTGCGGCTATTGAAATACTGGAAGGCCGATGACTCGAAGGCCTGTTATCCATCTTTTTGCCTTGCTGCAATCAGGAGTGCCTTATGAGCATCAAAAGGATGCGCCTCGTTTCCATGATCGCCGGGGCGGCAGGCCTTCTTGCACTTTCATTGTCGGTTTTTGCTCTGGTGAGCATACCGATAATAAAAATACCCACCGAGGTCGCAGTTTTCTCTCTTGAAAAAGCAATTGAGGAAAATGAGGGTATTTCTGCCGTGGAGCGGGAGAGCATGAAGCACTCCGTTTCCACTATACGAAGGGATTTGAAAACGCAGCTTGCTTCTGCAGACACGTTCCGTGAGGTGGTTCTCTGGAGCTCGATATTGATTGCCTTTGCCTGTCTCTTTTGCTCATACAGTGTTGCCCGCTACAGAGCCGACGTTCTGCGCGCGGACTACCTGGGAGAAGAGAAAAATAGCTGACTGGTTCGCGCTATCTGGTAGCAGTGATGAATGACTGTTTTTTCTCTTATGTTGGGTTCTGAAGAATGAAAAAAATACTTTCCACCTTTGTGCTTTCCATGGCTTCTGCGGCGGGGTGTCCGGCTTTTGCTGCGGAGGGCATTGTCGGCCGGCATGCGGTGATGGCCGGAAGCCCTGAGGATGGGCTCGAAATCATCCTCGAATGCGAGAAGGAGACAAATTGCACGCTGACCTCCAGAACCCGGGCAGTAGCGGCGCCGCTGGAGGATGTTCAGGTGCTGAAGGACGTTCGCCCGGTCGGGAATCTGGCTCAGGCAAGGAATGCGCTGAAGCATGCGATCAAGCATCAGGAGCAGACATCGCGCTTCAGGGGAGCTGAGGATGCGATGAGCCATTTGCGACCATTTCTTTCAGATAATCCGGATGTCGCGCAGTGCTGGGATCTGAATTCTCCCTCTCCCGATTACACGCTTGCCTGCAAGTTCACAGGCTCATCTACCGAAGCTTCCCGGGTTTTCCTGTTCACCACGCTGATGGCGAGTTGTACTGACGTATTTTGCCGCTACCTGATTTATCCGATGTCGCAGGTGAAATAGGGGACTGACCAATCGCTGGGCGTCGGGATATCTACTGGTGCTCCACAAATAATACGGGCCGCGGCGAGTCTCCTCGCCGCGGCCCGATTTCATTCAGCGGAACACCCGCCCTCAGGCTTCCTGCACTGCCCCGATGAAGCCCGCCAGTTCCGGCGTCTGGGGCGCGGCGAACACCGTCTTCGGATCGCCGCTTTCATGTATCCGGCCCTGGTGCATGAAGATCAGCTTGTTGCCGACGTCGCGGGCGAAGCGCATTTCGTGGGTGACCATGATCAGCGTCATGCCCTCGCTGGCGAGCTGGCGGACGACGGCGAGGACCTCGTTGACCAGCTCCGGGTCCAGCGCCGAGGTGATCTCGTCGCACAGCAGCACCTTGGGCTTCATCGCCAGGGCACGGGCGATGGCGACGCGCTGCTGCTGGCCGCCGGAGAGCTGGTCGGGGAAGCTGCTGAACTTGTCGGAGAGGCCGACCTTCAGCAGCATTTCCTTGGCGATGTCCTCGGCTTCGCGCTTGGAGGTGCCCTTGACCACCGTGGGCGCGAGCATGACGTTCTGGCCGGCGGTGAGGTGGGGAAAGAGGTTGAACTGCTGGAACACCATGCCGACTTTCTGGCGCAGGGCGCGCAGGTCGCCCTTGCCGTCGTGCAGCGCGGCGCCGTCCACCACCAGCTCGCCCTTGTCTATGGTTTCCAGGCCGTTGATGGTGCGCAGCAGGGTGCTCTTGCCGGAGCCGCTGCGGCCGATGAGGGCGACGACGTCGCCCTGGGCGACTTCCAGGTCTATGCCCTTGAGGACGTGGTTGGCGCCGAAGTGCTTGTGCAGGCCGGTGATCTTAACGAGCGACATGGAATTTCCTCTCCAGGCTTTTGGCGTACAGCGAGAGCGGGTAGCAAAGGATGAAGTAGCCGGCGGCGACCAGGCCGAACACCAGGAAGGGCTGGAAGGTGGCGTTGGCCAGCATGGAGCCGGTCTTGGTGAGTTCGGCGAAGCCGATGATGGACGTCACCGCGGTGCCTTTGACCACCTGCACCGAGAAGCCGACGGTGGGCGCGATGGCGATGCGCAGCGCCTGCGGCAGCACGACGTGGCGCATCTGCTGGGTGTAGGACAGCGCCAGGCTGGCGGAGGCCTCCCACTGGCCGCGCGGCACCGACTCCACGCAGCCGCGCCAGATCTCGGCGAGGTAGGCGCTGGTGAACAGGGTGAGGCCGACGGCGGCGGCGATCCAGGGCGATACATCCACGCCGAGCAGCGACAGGCCGAAGAAGACGATGAAGAGCTGCATCAGCAGCGGCGTGCCCTGGAAGACTTCGATGTAGCCCTTGGTGAACGCCTGCAGCAGGCGGTTCTTGGAGATGCGGGCGAACAGGATGGCGAGGCCGACAAGGCCGCCGAGCACGAAGGCGATCAGCGACAGCGCCAGCGTCCATTTGCCGGCTTCCAGCAGGTTGCGGACGATGTCCCAGGTGGTGAATTGGACGAACATCAGCGCGGCCTCCCGATGATGAAGCGCTGGCCGAGCCGCATCAGCAGCTGGCGGATCAGCAGGGCCATGACGAAGTACATCGCCGTGGTGACGAAGTAGGTTTCGAAGGCGCGGAAGTTGCGCGACTGGATGAAGTTGGCGGCGAAGGTGAGTTCCTCCGCGGCGATCTGGGAACAGACCGAGGAGCCGAGCATGACGATGATCACCTGGCTCACCAGCGCCGGCCACACGCGGGTCAGCGCCGGGCGCAGCACCACGTGGCGGAAGGTCTGCAGCCGGGTGAGTGCCAGCGAGGAGGCGGCCTCGATCTGGCCGCGCGGCGTGGCCTGGATGCCGGCGCGGATGATTTCGGTGGAATAGGCGCCGAGGTTGATCACCATCGCGATCACCGCCGCGTGCCATTCGGTCATCTTCACGCCCAGCGAGGGCAGGCCGAAGAAGATGAAGAAGAGCTGTACCAGGAAGGGCGTGTTGCGGATCACCTCCACATAGAGCCCGAACAGGCGGTCGAAGGGGCTGATCTTCCAGGCGCGGCAGAGCGCGCCGACGATGCCGAGGCCGATGCCCAGCACCGCGCCGACGGCGGTCAGCGCCAGGGTGAAGCCGGCGCCGGTGAGCAGCAGGTCGGTGTGCTGCAGCACCGGGGCGAAGTCGAACTGATAGGCCATCCAGGGTCTCCATGGCCGGCGCCGGGGCGGCTCGTGGCCGCGTGGGGCGCTGTGGGAGGGGCGCTTCGGGGCTGCCTTGGCGCGGGCGTGGGGCGGGTTGGGGCGAGCAGGGCGTCAGAGGCGCAAGGCGGTTGCCCTGCCGCCGTCGCCCGGGGGCTACGGCGACAGGGCGCAGGCGCTTACAGGTCCTTCGGCAGCGGCGCGTTCAGCCAGCGCTGGGCGATGGCATCCAGGCTGCCGTCCTGCTTCGCCTTGGCGATGATCTCGTTCACCTTGGCGGTCAGCGCGGTTTCGCCCTTGGCGATGCCGACGTAGCAGGGCGAGTTCTTGATCAGGAACTTGGAGTCCAGGCGGCGCAGCTTGGTCATGTCGTTCACCGCGGCGGCGACCACGTTGCCGGTGGCGATGAACTGCACCTGGCCGGTGAGGTAGGCGGAAATGGTGGCGTTGTTGTCTTCGAAGCGCTTGATGGTGGTGTTGGCCGGGGCGATCTTGGTCAGCTCCAGGTCTTCCACCGCGCCGCGGGTCACGCCCACCGTCTTGCCGGCCAGCTCGCCGGCCTGCGCCAGCTTGACGTCGGTGGGGCCGAACACGCCGTTGAAGAAGGGCGCGTAGGCGGTGGAGAAGTCGATCACCGCTTCGCGCTCGGCGTTCTTGCCCAGGCTGGAGATGACCAGATCGGCCTTGCCGGTGGTGAGGAAGGGCACGCGGTTGGTGCTGGTCACCGGGATCAGCTCCACCTTCACGCCCAGTTCCTTGCCGATGAGGTTGGCCATGTCGATGTCGTAGCCGCGCGGCTTCAGGTCGGTGCCGACGCTGCCGAAGGGCGGGAAGTCCTGCGGCACGGCGACACGCAGCGTGCCGTTCTTCTGCACGTTGGCAAGCACGTCGGCATGGGCACTGGCCAGGCCCAGGGTGGCGCTGGCGGCAAGGCCGGCGGCGAGGGCGCAGAGGCTGCGGAGGAAGGGGCGGCGGCTGGTGGTCATGGCGGATCTCCGAGAGGAAGTGGGCAGTGGTGCGTTATTGCGTGCTGTGCTGCGGGCTAGGGTTTCGGTTTGTTGGCTACGGCGTGTTTCTTCAAAGACTCATTCGATCTGCAATTCCAGGCCCACCCGCCGTGCGGCGGCGGCCAGGTGGCGGCGCATCGCGGCGGCGGTGGCGGCGGCATCGCCGGTATCGATGGCGGCGAGGATTTCGCGGTGTTCGTCGGCCGGCTCCCAGATGCCGCCGGGGTTGGAGAAGGGCAGGCGCAGGCTGTGGCCGATCTGCTCGCGGAACTGGTGGGCTATGGTGATCAGCCCCGGGTTGGTGGAGGACTCGGCCAGCTGCAGGTGGAACTGCAGATCCCAGTCCGCCGCCATCACCAGGTCGCCCACCCGCAGCGCGTCTTCCATGCCGCGCTGGATGTCTTCCAGCGCCTGGCGGCCTTCGGCGTTCATATGGCGGGTGGCGAGCGCGGCCCAGGCTGGCTCCAGCGCCAGGCGGAATTCGATCAGCGCCTGCGGCGTCATCGAGCCGGCACCGGGTAGCGGCCGCGCCGGGTCCGGCCGGCTGCCGGAGGTCACGAACACGCCCTTGCCCGGCTGCGAGCGCACCAGCCCCAGCGCTTCCAGCGTGGAGATGGCTTCGCGCAGCGAGGCACGGCTGATCGCCAGTTGATCCGACAGCTCGCGCTGCGAGGGCAGGGCGGAGCCGCTGGGGAACTCTCCCTCGGCGATGCGGCGCTGTAGCGCCTGGGCGGCAATGGCGGAAATGCTGGGCATGGGTTTGGTCGTTTGCGGTCTGACAGTTCGGACTGGTCTGACCAGTCAGATCAGTAATAGCAGAAGGTGTGCCAATTGCTGGCCATACACAGCTGATAGGGCTGGAGGGCGCTTGTTTGCTGCTGTTGAGGCTTGCGGCCGGGTGGTGTCGCTGGACCTTGTGACCGAGGGCGTGGTGCCCTCAAACGGTGCTTCGGCCTGCATCGACGCCCCGGATGAGGGCGATGTGCCACCGCGCTGGGGGACAGGACGGACGAGAGCCAAGGGTGGGCTCGCCCTCGTCCGCGCAAGCTTCAGGCTAGCTGCCTGGCGACCCGGGCGCCGGGTGCGGCGGCTTTGCTTCGTCTGGCCACGAAATCAAGGAGTGGGGGGCTGCGCTGTGATCTGCTTGCTGCTTGTGCCGGCTGATTCTGGTGCGCTTCGGCTCATGCGTTCAGATGCCGGGGGGACGCCGCCGCGCCGCGCAGCGTGGCGGAGGGCAGCTCGCCGAACATCGCGCGGTACTCGGTGGCCAGCCGCGACAGGTGCCAGAAGCCCCAGCGCGCGGCCACGTCCTGGATCATGGTCTTTTCCGGATCGCTGTTGAGCAGATCGCGGCGCACGCCGTTGAGGCGGATGGCGCGCAGATAGCCCACCGGGTTCAGCTGCAGAACTTCCTCGAAGCAATATTGCAGCGTGCGGCGGGAGACACCCAGCTCCGCGCACAGGTCGGCCACCGACAGCGGCTCGTTCACATGCTCGCGCATATAGGCCACCGCGCGATGCACCACCTGCCGGCGACCCGAGCTGGTGCGCGGGGTCTGGTTGGCCGCGGCGGCCTTGCCGAAACTGGCTACCGTGCTTTCGTAGATGGCGTGCTTCATCGCCCGGCGCAATTGCTCGTGCTCCAGGAGCTGCGGCGCCGAGATGATGCTGGACAGCGCCGAGAACAGGAATTCCTTGAGCTTGGTGGAGCCGGCCGGGTCGCGCAGCGCGGCCGGCGCGCGCGCCAGTGCCTCGGCGGCGTCGTTGCCTTCCAGGATGCGGGTGAATTCCGTCAGCTCGTCCATCGGCAGCGCCACCGCGATCAGATCCAGCGCCGGCGGGGTGCGCAGCAGCGACTCCTCGCCCGGCTTGATGGTGATCTGGGTGTGCTCATCCACCTCCCAGCCGTCGTACACGCTGCGCCCTTCCATGCGCAGCGGGATGCCGACGGTGAGACAGCCCTGCCACGGCCTGCAGTGTTCCTGCAGCGACTGGCTGGTCTGCTCGCGGAAGATCTGGATGCCGTCGAACCAGGCCTCGGTGAAATCACCGACGAAAGGCCCCGGCGTGAGCTGGTCGTAGATCTGCTCCCAGCCATGTACATAAGCCGCCATTTCGCCCACTTCGGTGGTGTTCCGGTGGGTGATGCGCACATGCGAAGCACTGCCGCTGGCAGAGGCTTGCGCCTTGCCAATACACGTATCCGTGTTCATTTATTGTTTGGCCCCAAAGCGTCATTGAGGTGAACGCACCTCAACGTTTAGCAAAAGCCATGCCGTAGGGACTTCCCTCTCTCCGTGGGGAAATTCCCTCCTCCTTATTCGCATCATGGGGCACCCGGCGCGTGCATTGCAATTTGCAGCGCACAAGGCTGGTGCGAATGTTTTTTATCGCGAATTGCTGATTTCGGATAACGGCCCCGCAAAACAGCTTTCTAGAATTTCCCCGACTCGACGAAGGTTTTAGCGCCAGGGCCGCGATCCTTTCCATGTCACGTCGAGGTTTTTCTATTCAGCTTTTATTAATAATTTTCAGGGGTCGTTAATGAGTAAATTCGCTTCGGAAAGGCTGCGGCCATTGGCGTCCGTATTGGCGGCGGTCGGAATCCTCGGCGCGCAGCCCGCGCTGGCGGCGGACGATGCCGCCGCGCTGGGCCGCAATCTGACGCCCCTGGGCGGCGAAAGCGCGGCCAATGCGGATGGCAGCATTCCCGCCTGGCAGGCGGGTGCCTTGAATTCCGGATGGGCGCCCGGCAAGCCCCGCGCGGATTTCTTCAAATTCAAGGATGACAAGCCGCTATTCACCATCGACGCATCGAATGCGGATAAATATGCAAATAAGCTGAGCGAAGGCCAGCTCGCGCTGCTGCGTAATTTCAAGAATTACCGTATTGCGGTTTACCCCAGCCGCCGGCATTGCTCCGCGCCGGATTTCGTGCAGCAAAACACCAAGGCGAATGTGGGCGCGGCGAAAATCGGCGGCGATGGCTGGAGCCTCGCCGAAGCCACCGTGCCGGGCATTCCTTTCCCATTCCCCAAGAGCGGCATCGAGGTTCTGTGGAATGCGAAGATGAAATACGCCGGGGTCGGCCTCACCATGCCGGCGCTGTGGATCATGCTGTCGCCGCGCGCCAGCGGCGGCGACTGGATCGAAGCCAAATCCAGCCAGACCTATTTCTACCCCTGGGGCAAGAAGGGCAGCAACAAGCTGGCCGATCTGCCGCAGGTCGAGTACTACACCTATTTCGACTACGCCTCGCCGACCGCGCTCGCCGGCCAGGCGCTGATCGCCACCGCCTACCTGAACAAGGGCAGCGACACCTTCTACTACTTCCCCGGCCAGCGCCGCGTGCGGCGCATGCCCAGCTATTCCTACGACGCGCCGCAGGTGGGTTTCGAGAACCAGTACACCGTGGATGAGCCGCGGGTGTTCAACGGCACGCCGGACCGCTTCGACTGGAAGCTGGTGGGCAAGAAGGAGATGTACGTCGGCTACAACGCCTTCGGCATGTACGACCCGAACGTGGATCGCCGCAAGGTCATCACCCCGGACGGCGTCGAATCCGCCGCCACCCGCTACGAGCTGCACCGGGTGTGGGTGATCGAGGCCACGGTGAAGGAGGGCGTGCGCCACGTCGCGCCCAAGCGCCGCTTCTATGTGGATGAAGACTCCTGGGCGCTGATGGGCGCCGAGGATTACGACGCCCAGGGCAAGCTGTGGAAGGTGCGCGAGAGCTTCGTGATTCCGGTGGCCGAAACCGGCTCCTGCGACAACCCCGCCTTCGTCCAGTACGACCTCAACTCCGGCCGTGTGCTGCACGACCAGGGCAGCGTGGGCGCCGGCAAGGACCTGAAGTGGTCGGTCGAGCCGGACGACGCCAAGCTGCAGGAAAACTTCTACACCCCCGACAACCTGCGCGCGATCAGCCAGCGCTGAGGCAGCACCCTCTCCGCCGCCGCGTCTCAGCCGCGGCGGCGCCTTCCCTCCGGAGATAACAATGACAATTCGCTTCAAGCAATTGGCGGTGGCGCTCGCCCTCGCCGGGCTGGGTACGCCCGCGGCCCAGGCTTTCCAGTTCGAGAACGAATTCTTCAGCGGCTCGCTGGATTCCACGCTCACCGTCGGTTTCGGTCAGCGGGTGGAAGACCAGCGCTGCAACCACATCGGCGATTCCTCCACCAGTTGTGGCGGCAATGCCAATACCGCGGTATGGGGCAACGGCGACGACGGCAACCTCAATTACGACAAGGGCGATTTCTTCACCGCCCACATCAAGGGCTCGCACGAGCTGCTGCTGAACCTGCCGGACCAGTGGAAGTTCATGGGCCGCGTCGGCTGGCTGCACGATTTCGCCGCCGACGACACCGCCCGCACCGACCTGCGCGCCAGCGCCTCCAACGAAGTCGGCAACTACGTGCGGCTGTACGACTTCTGGGTCAGCAAGGAATTCGACATCGCCGGCCAGCGCGCCCGTGCCCGCCTGGGCAACCAGGTGGTGAGCTGGGGCGAGAGCCTGTTCATGTTCGGCGGCATCAACTCCAACGTGGCGATGGACATGCAGCGCCTGTCCTCGCCCGGCGTGCAGCTGAAGGAAGCCTACCTGCCGGCGCCGATGTTCAGCCTGGCCTCCAGCCTGGGCAACGGCATCAACGCCGAGGCCTACTACCAGTTCGAATGGAAGCCGTATTCCTTCCCGCCGGCCGGCACCTATTTCTCGGTGAGCGACACCTTCGGCGCCGGCCGCGATCGCCTGATGTACTTCACCGCCGACGCCGCCAGCCGCATCCGCACGCCGGGCGATTCCCTCTACGGCATGAGCCTGGCCGCCGCCCGCGAAGCCATGCTGACCGCCGGCGAGGCCATCCCGGTGGCGAACGACGACAAGCCGCGCAGCGGCGGCCAGTACGGCGTGTCGCTGAAGTTCCGCGTCGATGCGCTGGATGCCGACGTCGGCCTCTACTACCAGCGCTACCACGACAAGACGCCCAACGTGCTGCTGTGGTCCGCCGGCATGGGCCACACCGGCTACTACTACGAGGAAGACCGCGAGCTGTACGGCATCAGCGCCAACACCTCGCTGGGCAACTGGGCGGTGGGCGCGGAACTCTCCTACCGGCCGAAGGACGCGGTGTCGCTGGGCGCGTGCATGAACGTCGATGGCAGCGGCATCGCCGCCGGCGCCGAGTGCCGCGGCTCGGTGGATGAAGAGCGCTACCAGCTCCACCTCACCGGCATCCTCAGCCTCACCCCCAGCGAGCACGGCTGGTTCCTCGACGCCATCGGCGCGCAGACCGGCACCTTCCTTGGCGAAGTGGTGGGCATCTCCTACCCCAACGTGCGCTCCGGGAAGATCTACACCCGCAGCAACAACGGCGTGACCTACCAGCAGCAAGTGGCCGCCGGCAACTGGACCTACCTGGACAGCGCCGGCAACTCGGTGGGCGTGGGCGACAGCTTCTCCTGGGGCTATATGTTCGACTTCAGTGTGACCTACGACGGCTCGCTGATCCCCGGCTGGCAGGTGATTCCCGGCGTGGCGGTATCCCACGCGGTGCGCGGCAACACGCCGAACTTCATGCAGAACTGGATGGAGGGCGCCAAGTCGGCCAACTTCTACGTGCTGTTCAACCGCAACCCTTCCACCTGGCAGGCGGGCATCAACTACACCAAGTTCTGGGGCGGCGACACGCCGACCAGCTCGCTCAACGAGGACAGGGACTTCATCGGCGGCTTCCTGTCGCGCAACTTCTGATGCAGCGGTTTCCGGCGGTGGCGCGAGCCTCACCGCCGGTTTGATCCTCAGCCGGCCAGCCGCGGATTGCGCGGCGGCCGGCGGCAACACCCCAGCAGCCCGCCCTTCATTCTTCAGGTCACACCGTGCTCAATCCCCTCAGTGTCGATCAGGTCGACACCTTCCTGACCCGCAGCCTGCGCCGGCTGGAAGACGTCTGCTTCCGCCTGCGTGGAGCCATCCTGGTCGCGCTCGCGCTGTTCACCGTCGTCATGGGCTGGTTCGCCCTGCAGCTGCGCATGGATGCCGGCTTCGAGAAGCAGATGCCGGTGGGCCATGAATACATCCAGACCTTCAACCAGTACCGCGACGACGTGCTCGGCGCCAACCGCCTCAACATCGTGGTGCGCGCCCGCGAGGGCAGCATCTGGAACAAGGCGGCGCTCACCCGGCTGTACGAGGTGACGCAGGCGGTCGGCTTCCTGCCCAACGTCGATCGCCTGGGCGTGCAGTCGCTGTGGACGCCCAACTCCTTCGTCAACGAGATCACCGAAGACGGCTTCCGCGCCGATCCGCTGATCCCCGGCACGGTGTCGCCGGCCGACCTGGACGACGAAACCATCGCCGGCATCCAGCGCGCCGCCAGCCAGGGCGGCTTCGTCGGCATCCTGGTGTCGCGCGACCAGAGCAGCGCGATGATCGTCGCCGAACTGGCCGAGCGCGACCGCGATGGTCACCAGATCGACTACGTCGCCTACAACAAGCTGCTGGAAGAACTGCGCGCCAAGTTCGAGGACGCCAGCTACGAAATCCAGATCATCGGCTTCGCCAAGCAGATCGGCGACATCGCCGACGGCGCCTCGGCGGTGCTGGAGTTCTGCGCCATCGCGCTGCTGCTCACCGCGCTGGCTGTGTACTGGTACTGCCACTCGGTGCGCTTCACCCTGCTGCCGGTGGTGTGCTCCTTCACCTCGCTGGTGTGGCAGTTCGGCACGCTGAAGCTGCTGGGCTACGGCCTGGACCCGCTGGCGGTGCTGGTGCCCTTCCTGGTGTTCGCCATCGGCGTGTCCCACGGCGTGCAGCAGATCAACTTCATCGTGCGCGAGCTCTCCCACGGCCGCAGCACCGAAGAGGCGGCGCGCGCCAGCTTCTCCGGCCTGCTCATTCCCGGCACGCTGGCGCTCATCACCGCCTTCGTCTCCTTCATCACGCTGACGCTGATCCCGATTCCGATGGTGCGGGAGCTGGCGATCACCGCCTCGCTGGGCGTGGGCTACAAGATCATCACCAACCTGGTGATGCTGCCGCTGGCCGCCTCCTGCTTCCACTTCGACAAAAGCTACGCCGACAAGGCGGTGCTCAAGCGCGAGAAGCGCTCCGCCTGGCTGCGCACGCTGGCGCGGGTGGCGGAGCCGCGCAACGCCGCCATCACCATCGCGGTGACGTTGGTGGTGTTCGGCCTCGCCGTGTGGCAGAGCGCCGACCGGGTGGTGGGCACGGTGGAGCCGGGCGCGCCCGAGCTGCGCGCCGACGCCCGCTTCAACCGCGACGCCGTCTCCATCTCGCAGAACTACGACACCGGCCTGGACTGGCTCACGGTGATTTTCGAGGCGCCGCCGGCTTCCTGCGAGCGGGTCGAGGTCGGCCTCTACCAGGACCGCTTCGTCGCCGCCATGCAGTACGTGCCCGGCGTGCTCTCGGCGCTGTCCTTCTCCGGCCAGCTGCGCACCTACAACGAGGGCTACAACGAGGGCAACCCGAAGATGGCGGTGGTGCCCATCGATTCCGGCAACTACGCCGGCCTCGCCGCCGAGGTCGGCCGGGTGCGCGGCTTCATGAACAAGGACTGCAGCATGACGGCGGTCCATCTCTTCCTCACCGACCACAAGGCCACCACCATCAACGGCGTCATCGCCGCGGTGAAGGCCTTCCGCGAGGCCGACCAGGTGGCGGACGTGCATATCCGCCTCGCCTCCGGCAATGCCGGCGTGCAGGCGGCGGTGAACGAGGAAGTGCATCACTCCGAAATGCCGATGCTGCTCTACGTCTATGCCGCCATCGTGCTGCTGGTGGCGGCGGTGTACCGCGACTTCCGCGCCGTCATCGCCTGCTGCCTGCCGCTCACCGTCGGCACCTTCATCGGCTACTGGTTCATGAAGGAGCTGCAGATCGGCCTCACCGTGGCGACGCTGCCGGTGATGGTGCTGGCGGTCGGCATCGGCGTGGATTACGCCTTCTACATCTACAACCGGCTGCAGCTGCACCTGGCCAACGGCCAGCCCATCGTCAAGGCGCTGGAGCACGCCATCCTCGAAGTCGGCATGGCCACCATCTTCACCGCCGTCACCCTGGCGGTCGGCGTGGCCACCTGGATGTTCTCCGAACTCAAGTTCCAGGCCGACATGGGCCGGCTGCTGGCCTTCATGTTCATGGTGAACATGGTGATGGCGATGACCGCGCTGCCTGCCTTCGCGGTGTGGCTGGAAAAACTCTTCCCGCGCAGGAAGCCGGTGCGGGCGCCGGGCATCCTGGCGCACTGATCCGGCAAATGAACATGCTCATCGGAACCCTCATGAACAAGCCTGCTTCACCCGCAGCGCGCCCCGCCGGTCGCTCCCGCCGCTTCTCCGCCAGATTGGCGAACGCGCTGGCCGGGCTGATCGCGCTGGCGCCGCTGTTCTGCCACGCCCAGGCCGAGGCCGGCGCGGAAACCTTCAGCCTGCGGCCGGCGGCACACAGCGCCAACGCCACCCGCAGCATGATCCTGGACGCCACCCGCGCCGGCGACCGCCTGGTGGCGGTGGGCGAGCGCGGCGTGGTGCTGCTGTCGGACGACGGAGGCAAGCAATGGCGCCAGGCCGCCAACGTGCCGGTGGCGGCGACGCTCACCGGCGTCTCCTTCGCCGACGCCAAACAGGGCTGGGCGGTCGGCCACTGGGGCGTGGTGCTGCACACCGCAGACGGTGGCGAGAACTGGAGCCGCCAGCGCCTGGACACCGGCGAGGACAGGCCGCTGTTCTCGGTGCATTTCCTCGACGCCAGCCACGGCATCGCCGTCGGCCTGTGGTCACTGATGCTGGAAACCCGCGACGGCGGCCAGAGCTGGGACGAAGTGGCGCTGCCGGCGCCGCCGGGCGAGAGCCAGGCCGATGCCAACCTGATGCGCATCTTCGGCGGCCCGCAGGGCGTGCTCTACGTCGCCGGCGAGCGCGGCACCCTGTTGCGTTCGGCCGACGGTGGCCAGAGCTGGGACTACCGCCCGACCGGCTATCGCGGTTCCTTCTGGAGCGGGCTGGCGCTGGACGACGGCAGCGTGCTGCTGGCCGGCCTGCGCGGCAATGTCTACCGCAGCGGCGACGAAGGCGCCCACTGGAGCAAGGTGGAAGGCACGCCCTTCAGCTCCATCACCGACCTGGTGCTGGCCGGCGGCAAGGTGGTCGCCGTCGGGCTGGACGGGATGACGCTGGAGAGTAGCGACCAGGGCCGCAGCTTCCACGCCAGCCAGCGGGAAGACCGCCTTTCGCTCACGGCGGCGGTCGCCACCGGCAGCGGCAAGGTCGCGGTGTTTTCCCGCGGCGGCGTATTGCCGCTGCAGTGAATGCATTGAATTGATCGAAAAGGGCAGGGCGGCGGCAGAAGGGCGTGGAAATGAATTGCCGATTCCGTCTATCGCCGCCGTGAATGGAATTTGAAATGAACTCGATGCGGCGCACCTGTTGCGACGCATTCGCAGTGACCGCCCGCGGCAATGCGGGCGGGGGTTCCGAGCGTGGTGTTTGAGAAAAGGGAGGGCGGGTCCGCCCGGCCTCCCTTCTTTTTTCCTTTTTTGGTTTTCGCCCGTTTTCCCAAGGGATGGATCGGCGCGCCGGATGCGCCGGAATGCCTTGTTTCCTACGCCTTCATGGCGAATTGAAACAGCGGTGAAATGCCCGGCGAGTTTGCCGTTTTGGGATAACGCCCGGTTTTGAACGATGGCTAGAATCGATTCCAGCCATTGACTGAATAAAGCTGTTTCCGCTTTTCCGTCTTGCAGCGGAATCGAATTGCAGCCGCGAATGAAAGTGGAGCGTCGGGCGCAATTGCGCCAACTCCAATCCAGGTCCGCGGCTTTCAATTCACCCAGCAATATCGCAATCCAACGCAATACGACGCAATCCAACCCAACGCAATCAATCTGGAGAACCAGGTGAAAAAGAGTTTCCGGGTCAAATCCCTGTTGTTCGGGCTGTGCGCCGGTTTCGCCATGCAGGCGCATGCGCTGGAGCCGGATGTGCTCACGGTGACCAAGATGGCGCCGGCCGATGCCTACCGCGTGTATATCGCCGACCCCAACTTCAGCAGCCTGGTCGATGGCCGCATGCATGTGATCGATGGCCAGAACATGCACTACCTCGGCATGGTCTCCACCGGCTTCTCCGGCCTGTCGGTGCTGTCGCCGGACCGCTCCGAGCTGTACGTGGCCACCACCTACTACGCCCGCCTCAACCACGGCGAGCGTACCGACGTGGTGGACATCCACGACGCCACCACGCTGGCGCGCAAGGAAGAGATCGTGATTCCGCCGCGCCACGCCCAGGGCACCGCCAGCCGCAGCCTCATCCAGACCTCCTTCGACGGCAGCCTGCTCTACGTGCAGAACGCCACCCCGGCCACCTCGGTGACGGTGGTGGACCTGCGCAACCGCAAGGTGCTGGCCGAAGTGCCGACGCCCGGCTGCTGGGCGGTCTATCCCTCGCCGACGGTGGCCAGCCGCTTCTCCGCCATGTGCGGCAACGGCTCCATGCTGACGCTGACGCTGGACGAAGCCGGCCAGGTCGCCACCCGCAAGCAGAGCGCGCCCTTCTTCGATCCGGACAGCGATCCGGTCTTCCCGATGTACGACCGCAACGGCGACAAGTTCGTCTTCGTCTCCTTCCACGGCAAGGTCTACCAGGCCGACCTCTCCGGCGAGATGGCCAGCGTGGAGCCGGGCTGGTCCCTGGTCGGCGCCGCCGATGCCAAGGCCGGCTGGCGGCCGGGCGGCTACCAGCTGCTCGCCACCGAACGCGCCGCCGGCCGCCTCTACGTCGCCATGCACGACAAGGGCGAGGAGGGGTCGCACAAGAACCCGGCCAAGGAAATCTGGGTGATCGACCTCGCCAGCCACAAGCGCATCGCGCGCATGCCCGGCCACAACGCGGTGTCCATGGCCACCAGCCGGGGCGACAAGCCGCGCCTCTACCTGCTGGACGCCACCAACAACGACCTCATCGCCTACGACCTCGGCGCCAAACCCAAGCTGTTCAAGCGCATGCCGGCCATCGGTAACACGCCCATCCACCTGGAGCTGCAGTGATGGACGCCCTGCTGATCGACCCGGTGCTGTCGCGCGGCTGCGCCGCCGCGGTGGCGGTGCTGCTGCTGGTGGGCGGCGGCCAGAAGCTCCTCAACCTGTCGGTGTTCGAGGCGGTGGTGGAGCTGTACGAAGTGCTGCCGCGCGCGCTGGCGCCGCTGTTCGCCCGCGTCTTCCCGCTGCTGGAAATCCTCGCCGGCGCGCTGGTGCTGCTGGCGCCGGGTGCCATCGGTGGCGGTGCCGCGGTGGCGGTGCTGCTGCTCGCCAGTGCCGGCATCCTGGTCAACCTGCTGCGCGGCCGCCGCAACATCGACTGCGGCTGCGGCGGCGGCGATTCCCACCCGCGCCTGTCCTGGGCGCTGCTGGGCCGCAACGCGGTGCTGCTGCTCGCCGCTGCCATCGCCGGCCTCGCCGTGAGCGCCCGCGAACTGGTGTGGATCGACTACCTCACCGTGGTCGCGCTCGCCCTCGCGCTGCTCGGCCTCTACGCCGCCACCAATCAGCTGCTCGCCAACCAACCCCGTTATCAGGCACTCCGGAGCTAAAAAATGACTGAAGCCCTGCTGGTTTCCAACATCGTCTCGTGGGTCGTCATCCTGGCCCTGGTCCTGGCCGTGCTGGCGCTCGCCCGCCAGGTCGGCATCCTGTTCGAACGCGTCGCCCCCATGGGCGCGCTGATGATGGACACCGGCCCCAAGACCGGCGACGTCGCCCCCATCTTCTCCCTGTCCACGCTCACCGGCGGCCAGGTGGAGATCGGCGGCGCCGCGCCGCGCAGCACCCTGCTGTTCTTCCTCTCGCCCACCTGCCCGGTGTGCAAGAAGCTGCTGCCCATCATCAAGCGTGCGCGCAAGGCCGAAGGCGATTGGCTGCGTGTCGTGCTGGCCTCCGATGGCGAAGAGCCGGAACACCGCGCCTTCATCCAGCGCGCCGGCCTGGGCGACTTTCCCTACCTGTTGTCGCAGGAGCTGGGCATGACCTACCACATCGCCAAGCTGCCCTACGCGGTGCTGATCGACGAGCAGGGCCGCATCGGCGCCAAAGGCCTGATCAACTCCCGCGAGCAGCTGGAGAGCCTGTTCACCGCCAAGGAACTGGCGGTCGGCTCGGTGCAGCAGTTCATCGAGCAGAAGGCCTGAGCGCCCGCCGCCTCAACAAGGATTAGCTGGAGAAAAACCGTGTTCACACTCTTCATCAAACTGCTGGACCGCCTGTTCGAGCGCGGCACCCGCCAGGTCGCCCAGCGCAGCTCCCGCCGCGGCGCGCTGGTGCGCATCGGCAAGCTCTTCGTCGCCAGCGCCTTCGTGCTGCCGGTGCTGCCCTTCGACCGCACCGGCCAGGCCTTCGCCGCGCAGGACGCCAAGCGCAAGCAGACCAAGGACGACACCCGCTGCGACTACTGGCGCTACTGCGCGCAGGACGGCTACCTGTGCGCCTGCTGCGGCGGCTCCGCCACCACCTGCCCGCCGGGCACCGAAGCCTCCAAGGTCTCCTGGGTGGGCACCTGCCGCAACCCGGACGACGGCAAGGATTACCTCATCAGCTACAACGACTGCTGCGGCAAGACCAGCTGCGGCCGCTGCATGTGCGCCACCAGCGAGCGCGAACGCCCCGGCTACCGCCTCGGCCTGCACAACGACATCAACTGGTGCATGGCCAACGACTCCTCGGTGTTCCACTGCACCACCGCGCTGGTGGTCGGCCTGGCGGAGGGCGAGGCGTGATGAAACGCGGCGGCAAGCGTTCCGGTGTTGCTGCCGCGCTGGCGCTGCTGGCGGCTTTCGCCGGCGGCGCGCAGGCGGCGGAGGAGGGCGAGGCGCTCTTCACCCAGCACTGTGCGGTCTGTCACCAGCCGGGCGGCGTCGGCGCCCCCGGCCTGGCGCCGGCGCTGGCCGCGCTGCTGGGCAAGCGGGTGAGTGCGCCCGGCGGGCGGGAATACCTGCCGCGGGTGCTGCTCGGCGGCCTGTCCGGCGCCATCGTCGCCGGTGGCGAGAAGTTCAACGGCATGATGCTGCCCTTCCCGCAGCTGAACGACGAGCAACTGGCCGCGCTCAGCCACTACCTGCTGGGCACGCTGAACAAGGACACCCTGGCGGCCGATTTCGCGCCGCTTACCGCCGCCGACTTCGCCGCCTGGCGCGGCAAGCCGGCAAGCGGCGCGGAAAACCGCAAGCTGCGCGCGCAGCTGGACGCGGCGGCGGGGCAGTGAGCATGCGCCGCGCCCGCCCGACCTTGCTCTCCGCGCTGTTCGCCGTGCTGACGCTGCTGGGCATGGCCCAGCCGGCGCAGGCCGATACGCGCATGGACTACATGCTGCACTGCTCCGGCTGCCACCGCGCCGATGGCAGCGGCGCCCCCCACGCCGGCGTGCCCACGCTGGTCGGCCGCATGGGTTACTTCGCCCGCAGCGCCGAAGGCCGGGACTACCTCATCCGCGTGCCCGGCACCGCCAACTCGCCGCTGGACCACGCCGCCACCGCCAGGGTGTTGAACTGGATGATGGACACCTTCAGCTCCGCCGAACGCCCGGCGGACTTCCAGCCCTACACCGAGGCCGAAGTCGCCAAGGTGCGCGGCAACTGGCTCTCCAACGCCGCGGACGTGCGGGTGAAGCTGGTGGCGGAAATGAAGCAGCGCGGCTATCCGGTGGATTGAGGCCGGGGAGGGAGCAGGCGCAGTCGACACGAGGGGGTGTCGGCCGCGCCTGTTGTCGTTTACGGCGGTCTCGGCCATGGGCCTGGAAGTTTGCGGTGGTTGGAGCAGAGGCGCAGAAACAGAGGCGCTGCCGGGGATCGGGTATGCATGTAACCCCCTCTCCCCGCGGCCCCTCTCCCGCGAGGAGAGGGGGAAGAGCAGGCCATGCGCCTATCTGGACCAAGTTGGCGCTGATATGTTTGTGGCCTCCCGCACCACCGCACCACCGCACCACCGCACCACCGCACCACCGCACCACCGCACCACCGCACCACCGCACCACCGCACCGCGACCATGCACGCCATCCCACACCTCGAGCCCCGACGCACTGCGCTGGGGCATGTCGTCGCGCAGCACGCTTGATGCGCCGCGACGCCGGCGCTCCCCGCCGCACCCCATGGCGGTCTCCCAGCGTCGTGCCGATGGCATTTCCCCGTGCAGTGGCAGGTCCCCGCCGCCTCCCTTCGCCACAACCCCGCCTCCACTGTAAATCCATTGTGCCGTCTGGAATCACCCCTAATTCAAATTGCCGGATGAATCACCGCAATAAGGCAATTAAGACGAATTGTACAAATTGCCTTTTCAATTCCCCTTTACCGCTTTGCGCCGCAGCAGCGTCCCACCGGCGGATCGGCAGGAATCTTGCAATGCAACATCCGGGATAGGGCAGGGCGCTACTCCGTTCAATTCCGGTGCGTAATGCACCGATAACGGGAAAGTGCTTTTCTATCAGTGTGATGTGCGCACGGATTTGGTGATTCATGCCCCATCTTCGTGCGGTTCGGCAGCTGTTTATCCACTTCTTGCAATTCCGCCATTTGGCCTACCTGGAGTCCGTTGACATACATGCATGTGCATGCATTAATGAAAAACAGAGCGCGGTGCTTCATCTCTGAATCGCTATTGCCGCCTCGGACCATTTCCATCGACACGCTTTATTTGCGTGCGCAAATGCGTGTTCATACATTTAATTGAACGGGAGGCAAACCATGCGGATTGCAGTGCTGGGTGGGGGTAACGGGTGCTACGCGTCGGCGGTCGATCTTTCGGAGGCCGGGCACGAGGTGCGCTTCTGGCGGCGGGATGCCCAGGGGCTGGCGCCGGTGCTGGAGAGCGGCAAGATCACGGTGAAGGACATCGACGGCAAGCGCGATGTGGCCATCGCCAAGCCGACCACCGATATCGGCGAGGCGGTGCGCGGTGCCGAGCTGATCGTGATCCCGACGCCGGCCTTCGCGCAGGAGGACATCGCCCGCGCCATGGCGCCCTATATGGAAGACGGCCAGGTCATCTTCCTGCCGCCGGGCACCTTCGGCAGCTTCGCCATGATGAAGGCCTTCCGCGCCGCTGGTTGCAAGGCCGACATCACCATCGGCGAGACCGGCACGCTGCCGCACCTCACCCGCAAGCACGGCCCGGCCGAGGTGGCGATCACCATACGTGCCACCCGCTTGCCCACCGGCGTGTTCCCGGCGAAGAACGGCGAGCATGCCTTCCGCGTGCTGCGCGCCGCCTATCCGTCGGTGGAGCCGATCGAGGATGCGCTGTCCGGCGCGCTGATGAACGCCGGCCCGGTGATCCACCCGCCGCTGATCATGATGAACGCCGGCCCGCTGGAGCACTTCGACGCCTGGGACATCCACAACGAAGGTACCCAGCCCTCCATCCGCCGCGTCACCACCGCGCTGGACCACGAACGCATCGCGGTGCGCGAGGCGCTGGGCTACAAGCCCTCCCACTTCCCGCTCAGCGATCACTACGACAACGACCAGTGGATGTATGGCGACGCCCACAAGCGCCTGGTGGACAGCGGCGACTGGCGTGAGCGCATCGACCTCACCGCCCACCGCTACATGACCGAGGACATCCACTACGGCCTCGCCCTGCTGGTGTCGGTGGCGGATTGGGCCGGCGTGAAGGTGCCGACCGCGAGCGGCCTGCTGGCGATCGCCTCCGGCGTCTGCGGCAAGGATCTGCGCAAGGGCCCGCGCACGCTGGAAGCCCTGGGCCTGGCCGGCCTCAGCCGCGAAGAGATGGCCAAGCTGCTGAACGACGGGTTGCCCGCATGAGCGGGGCAGCGCAGGAAGCCCTGGTCGGCGCGCTGGGCGCCGGCCGCATGGGGCGCGGCATCGTTCTCGCCTTCGCCCTTGCCGGGCGTGAGGCGGTGCTGCTGGACATCAAGCCGCGCGAACGCGAGGCGCTGGCCCGGCTGAAGGCGGAAGCCGAGGCGGAGCTGCGCGCCAGCCTGGCCACGCTGGTGGAGCTGGGCGTGGTGAAGGCGGAGATCGTGGATGCGGTGGTGAGCCGGGTGCGCATCGTCGGCCGCGACGAGGCGCCGGCCTGGCTGGGCCGCCTCGGCCTGGTGTTCGAAGGTGTGCCGGAAACGGTGGAAGCCAAGCGCGAGGCCTTCGACTACGCCTGCCGCTTCCTGCCGGAAGACGCGCTGCTGGCCTCCACCTCGTCCACCATCCTCTCCACCGAGCTGGCGGCGCTGGTGACGCGGCCGGAGCGTTTCCTCAACGCCCACTGGCTGAACCCGGCCTACCTGATTCCGCTGGTTGAACTGTCGCCGCACCCCGGCACCGCGCCGGAAGCCACCCGCCGCATGACGGAGATACTGGAAGCGGTGGGCAAGGTGCCGGTTGTGTGCGCCGCCCAGCCCGGCTACATCGTGCCGCGCCTGCAGTCGCTGATCATGAACGAGGCCGCCCGCATGATCGAACAGGGCGTGGCCACCGCCGAGGACATCGACAAGGCTACCCGCTACGGCTTCGGCATCCGCTACGCCGCCATGGGCGTGGTCGAGTTCATCGACTTCGGCGGTGCCGACATCCTCTATTACGCCAGCGGCTACCTGGCCAAGGCGCTGGACGACAGCCGCTACGCCTGCCCGCCCATCGTCGAACGCAAGATGGCCGAGGGCAACATCGGCCTCAAGACTGGCGAGGGCTTCTATGACTGGCGCAAGGTGGATCAGCCCGCCTACCGCCGCCAGGCGCTGGCCCGGCTTACCGGACTGCTGCGCATGAACGAACTGCTGCCGCCGGACGGCGAAAGGCGGGGCTGAACGCGCATTTCCCTTCGCAACGCCGCAGTACAGAACAGAAACGAAACGTGTAGTCCCCGCAGTTCCCCTCAACGATGGAGATGACGAACATGATGACGTTTTCCGGGTCCTTCAAGCGCCTGCTGTGTGCCGGCCTGCTGGCAGCCTCGCTGCCCGCCGCGGCGGACGTGCCGACCATCCGGGTGGGTTGGGCGATTCCCGCCGAGGAAGCCAAGTACTGGATGATGCGCCGGCCGGATGCTTTCCCGGATCTGGGCAAGAAGTACAAGATCGAGTGGGTGCAGTTCCAGGGCACCGCGCCCATGGTGCAGGCCATGCTCTCCGGCGCGCTGGACTGCTCCTCGCAGGCGCCGCTGTCGTTGGGGCAGGGCGCCGCCGCCAGCGATCTGAAGGCCTACATCCTCGCCCAGCACGTGGGTGAGAAGCCGGGCTCCTTCTCGGTGTACTGGGCGGTGCCGGAAGAGTCTCCGATCAAGTCCATCGCCGACCTCAAGGGCAAGACGGTGGGCGTGAACGTCTACGGCTCCGGCGTGCATGGCGGCATGGCCATGCTGCTGAAGAAGAACGGCCTGGACCCGGAAAAGGACATCAAGCTGGTCGAAACCGGCTTCCCCGGCTCGGAAGCGGCGCTGCGCGGCGGCCGGGTGGATGTCGGCGTGTTCGTCCAGCCCTTCGCTTCCCGCGCCGAAGCCAAGGGCGGCGTGCGCAAGATCTTCGCCCTGTCCGATCTCATGCCGAACACGGTGCACGTGATGGAGGTGTGCAAGAAGGAGTGGGTGGATGCCAACGTCGAGACCGCCAAGCTCTACACCCGCGACATGACGGCGGCGATGAAGATGGCGCTGGACAACCGCGACGAGACCATCAAGGTCGTCTCCGAAGTGACCCGCGCGCCAGCCGCCGCGCTGGAGCCCTACCTGCTGAAGGCCAACGACTTCGCCCACGATCCGACGATGAAGCCGGACTTCGCCGCGGTGCAGACCATGTTCGACATGTACACCGAGCTGGGCATGATCAAGAAGCCGCTGAAGGTGGACCAGTTCCGTCGTGACGACGTCGTCGCGCCGGTGAAGTAAGACAGGCAGGAGAGCGGCACCATGTCAGAACCGATGATTGCCATCCAGGGCCTCACCAAGCGTTTCTCCACCGCCGACGGCCGCAAGCACCTGGCCATAGACGATGTGAACGTGGAAGTGGCCGAGGGTGAGTTCGTCTCCATCCTCGGCCCGTCCGGCTGCGGCAAGTCCACCCTGCTGTACATGGTGGGCGGCTTCGTGGCGCCGTCCGCCGGCGTCATCACCGTGCAGGGCCGGCCGGTCACCGGCCCCGGCCCGGACCGCGGCCCGGTGTTCCAGGAGTTCGCGCTTTTCCCCTGGAAGACGGTGCTGGAGAATGTGATGTACGGCCTGCGCCAGCAGGGCGTCTCCAGGGCGGAAGCGGAGGCGCGCGCCCGCGCGCTGCTGGACATGGTGCACCTCAAGGACTTCGCCGACTTCTATCCCAAGGAACTCTCCGGCGGCATGCGCCAGCGGGTGGCCATTGCCCGCACGCTGGCCTACCAGCCGCAGATCCTGCTGATGGACGAACCCTTCGGCGCGCTGGACGCCCACACCCGCACCGTGCTGCAGAACGAGCTGCTCGGCATCTGGGAGCGCGACCGCAAGACGGTGCTGTTCGTTACCCACGGGGTGGACGAGGCGGTGTTCCTGTCCGACCGGGTGGTGGTGATGACGCGGGCGCCCGGCCGCATCAAGAAGGTGGTGGAGATAGACCTGCCGCGTCCGCGGGTGCGCGCCGAGCTGCTGGTGAACCGGCGCTACCAGGAGTACATCGTCGAGCTGGAACAGCTCATCGAGGACGTACACCTGGAGGCCGCCGGCGCATGAAATCCGCTCTACGCAAGCTCGGCCCGGCCACCAGCACGGTGCTGTCGCTGGGCGCGCTGCTGGTGCTGTGGGAGATCCTCGCCCGGCTGGCGCAGATCGACGGTTTTCCGCCGGCCACCGAGGCGCTGGTGCAGGTGCCGCTGATTCTCGGCGAGCGCGAATCCCTCGCCAGCATCGGCGCCTCGCTGTGGCGCATGTTCCTCGGCGGCGCGCTGGCGCTGTGTTTCGCGGTGCCGGTGGGGCTGGCGATGGGCCGCAACAAGCGCATCGCCCAGGCCCTCAACCCGGTGCTCACCGCCGCTTACCCGATTCCGAAGGCGGCGCTGATGCCCATCATCATGCTGTGGTTCGGCGTCGGCGACCTGTCCAAGGTGCTGGTGATCTTCCTCGGCGTCAGCCTGCCGCTGATCTATCACAGCTACCACGGCGCCCACGCGGTGGATGAGAAGCTGCTGTGGTCCGCCATGGCCATGGGCATGAAGCCGGTGGCGCGGCTGTTCAAGGTGGTGCTGCCCTCGGCGCTGCCGGATGTGCTGCTGGGCTGTCGCGTCGGCCTGGCAATGGCGCTGATCGTGATGATCAGCTCGGAGATGATCGCCCGCCAGTCCGGCGCCGGCGACCTCCTGTTCAACGCGCTGGACATGGCTTTGTACGGCGACGTCTATGCAATGATCGTGATCCTCGCCGGCATCGGCTTCATGCTCGACTGGGTGTTCGAGCGGGTGCGCCGCCGCCTGGTGCACTGGGCGGAATCCCGCCAGGACGCGATGGTTCCGGGAGGTGGGGTATGAGTGGGGGTATGAGTACTTCCGCACGCACGTCCGCAGGCGGCGCTCTCCCGCCTTCGGGAGGCCGCTCGCGCAGTGAAGGGGGAATCATGAGCGCAATGAACATCCTGGTCGGCGAGCGCCTGCGTGGCACCGCCGCCTCCATCCTGCCGCTGGCGCTGATCCTGCTGGCATGGGAAACGGTGTGCCGCGCCGGCCTGGTGGCCCCCACGCTGCTGCCGGCGCCCTCGGTGGTGCTGTTGCGCTGGATCGAGCTGCTGCCCGATCCGGATTTCCTGCACCACGTCGCCCAGACCATGATCCGGTTGCTGTCCGGCTTCGTCATCGCGCTGGTCGCCGGCGTCTCCATCGGCCTGCTCGCCAGCCGCGGCGGCGCCGGGCTGCTGGAGCCGGTGATACGGGTGCTGGCGCCGATTCCCAAGATCGCGCTGTATCCCGCCTTCGTGCTCATCTTCGGCTTCGACCATGCGTCCAAGATCGCCCTGGTGGTGGCGGACGCGGTGTTCCCCATCCTGCTCGCCACCTTCCATGGCGCGCGGGCGGTGGAGCCCAAGCTGCTGTGGTCGGCCTGGGCTGCGGGGGCGAGCCGGCGGGCGACCATCTTCACCGTGGTGCTGCCCTCGGCACTGCCCTCCATCCTCACCGGCTGTAAGATCGCGCTGCTGATCTCCTGCGTCACCGTCTTCCTGGCGGAGATGATCTCCTCCACCGACGGCCTGGGGCATTTGCTGATCCGCTCCGCGCGTTCTTTCCGTATCGTGGACATGTTCGTGCCGCTGGTGACCATCTCCACCATCGGCCTGCTCCTCAACGCAGCCCTGGTGGCGGTGCGCAACCGCCTGCTGGTCGGCCATGGTAACCATCGATGAACCGCGCCCCGAACCCGGCCTATCCCGGCCATCACCGCTTCCTGCCCTATCTCATCAACCGCGTCACCAGCTTCCTCAACGTCGAGTTCCAGAAGGTGCTCGACGGCTACGGACTGACGCTGACCCACTGGCGGGTGCTGGCCTTCCTCGCCGAGCAGGATGGGCTCAGCGTCAGCGCCCTGGCGGATGCGACGGTGACCGAGCAATCCACCCTGTCGCGGGCGCTGATGAACCTGGAGAACCGTGGCTACATCAAGCGCGAACCCAGCCCGGAGGACAACCGCTCGGTGAACATCTTCCTGGTGCCCGAGGGCAGGGCGGTGTTCGAGCTGGTGCTGATGCGGGCGCTGACGATAGAGGCGGCGGCGCTGGAGGGCATTTCGCCCGAGGATCTGGAGACGCTGCGCGATCTGCTGCTGCGGATCGCCAGCAATCTGCGGCCCTAGGGCGACGGGTTTCCCCTCGCCGTGCGCGCTGGCCGGCCGTGCGGCCAGCGCCTTCCTGCTGCAGGAATTAGCCGCAACCCCGCAGCCGATGTCCCGGGTATTCCGTCAACGTTGTCAGTCGGCCTTTCGATAGAGATAATTGAGATCAATTCCTATTTGATTTAACGAACTTTCTCCGCGAGCCGCCCGTGAGCCACCCGGAATATCCCTCTCCGCCAAGCGTCGAGTTCCTCTACCGGGACAACCACAACTGGCTACAGGGCTGGCTGCGGCGGCGCCTGGGCAATGCGGCGGAGGCGGCCGACCTGGCCCACGACGCCTTCGTGCGCCTCATCCGTTCCCCGCAGCAGTTCGACAGCCAGCCACAGGCGCGTGCTTGGCTGCGCGTGGTTGCCAACGGCCTGTGCATCGATCTCTGGCGCCATCGGGAAATCGAACGCGCTTGGCTCGACACCCTGGCCGTGCTGCCCGAAGCCGAGGCGCCTTCGCCGGAGGACCAGCACATCGTGCTGCAGGCCTTGCAGGAAATCGATGCCATGCTGCGCAGCTTGTCGCCCAAGGCCGGCCGGGCCTTCGTGCTGTCCGCCGCCTGCGGCATGACGCATCAGGAAATCGCTCGCGAACTGGGCGTCAGTTCGCGCACCGTCGGCACCTACATCACCCAGGCCATGCTCCACTGCATGCGGCTCGAAGCCGCGATGCTGGCCGGGGAGGGCGGCGAACCGGCATGAGTGGCATTCCGCCGACCCTGCGTGCCCCCGGCCACGAGGCCATGGAGCAGGCCGCCAGCTGGTTCTCCCTGCTTCAGTCCGGCACCGCCACCGATGCCGACCGTGCACGCTGGCAGGCCTGGCTCGCCAGCGGCGAGGAAAGCCGGGCTGCCTGGGCCTTCGTCGAACGTATCGGCCAGCGCTTCGCCCCGCTGCAAGCAGGCGCCGCACCGCGCATGGCCGCGGATGCACTGGACACGGCCAACAAACGTTTATCCAAGCGCCGTTCCCTGCTGCTCGGCATGACCGCCATGGCGAGCAGCGGCGGCCTGCTGGGCTGGGCCATGTGGCGGCAGGCAGGCTGGTTCGACCCGCTGCTCGCCCACCTTGCCGACCACCACACCGCCACCGGCGAACGGCGCGACGTCGTCCTCGCCGATGGCACCCAGGTCTGGCTCGCCAGCGCCACCGCTTTCGACCAGGATTACCAGAAGGATCTGCGCCGCCTGCGCCTCGGGGCAGGTGAAATCCTCATCCAGACCGCTGCCGACCGCGCGCGCCCCTTCGTCGTCGACACCGCTCATGGCCGCATGCGTGCCCTCGGCACCCGCTTCAACGTGCGGCTGGACGACGAAGGCGGCACCCTGCTGGCCGTGTATGAAGGCGCGGTGGAGCTCACCCTGGCCGATGGGGCCGGCAGCACCGTGGTCGAAGCCCGCCAGCAGATCCGTTTCACCGCCGACCGGCTGGAAGGCAAGGTGGCGGCCGACCCGGCCCGCGAAGTCTGGGCCCGCGGCATCCTCCTCGCCCAGGACATGCCGCTCGCCAGGGTGGCCGCAGAGCTCGGCCGCTACCGGCGCGGCCATATCGCCGTGGCGCCGGAAGTCGCCGGGCTGACCGTGCTCGGCAGTTATCCCCTGGACGACTTCGAGGGCACCCTGAGCATGCTCCAGCAGACGCTGCCAATCCATGTGCGCCGGCCGCTGCCCTGGTGGACCACCATTGAAGCCCGCGCCCGCTGAGTGCCGCTGAATCAGAGCGCTGGCGACCAGCTCCCAGCGCCTCGTCGCAATTTTTTCATCGCCGGTTTCCACATTTTTGCGCCTCGCCCGGTTTACCCGTCGAGGACACACAAGTCGCCTTGCGCGCCCCCAGCCGTCGCCGGCCAGGGGCTGCGCATGTAGCCACTGCCGCAAGCCTTCTTGTTCCTCCCGGCACCCGCCGGGGGAACGAACGCTTTAGCCAGGCACCAGCCAATCCCGTGTCGAGCGCCCATCCCGTCCGCCAGCGATGGGTGGGTTTCGACATGCGGGTGCTGACGCGTTCCGGTCCGCCGCTTGAACCAATCAGACCGAAGAAGAGGTAGATCCGCATGACACGAGCAGCACCGTCCCAACCCGCCTATCCGCCACGGCCGGCCCTGCGCCCCGCGGCGCTCGCCCTCCACTTGCTGCTGGCCGGGGGCATCGCCATCGCCGGCTGGAGCGGCGGCGTCCAGGCCCAGACCTCCGCGCCAGCCAAGGGCAACATCCGCAGCTATGACATTCCCGCCGGGCCCTTGAACCTGGTGCTGACCCGCTTCCTCGCCGAATCCGGTGTCCTGCTCACCGGCAGCACCGAACTGACCCAGGGCAAGCAGAGCCCCGGCGTGCAAGGCACGCTGAACCCCGCCGCCGCGCTGTCCAGCTTGCTCACCGGCACAGGTCTGCAGGCTGTGCCGGATGCACAGGGGCGTTATCTGTTGAAGCCGGCGCCGCCGGCGGACAAGCGCGGTGAGACCATGCTGGCGCCCGTGGTGGCGACTGCTGACGTGGAGTACAGCGGCACCACCGAAGGAAGCGGCTCCTTCACCACCCGCAGCATGTCCAGCGCCACCCACCTGCCGCTGACCATGCGCGAAACGCCGCAGTCGGTGACGGTGCTGAGCAGTGCGCGCATCGAGGCGGACAACCTGGTCGATCTGGTGGATATCGCCAAGGCAACGCCGGGGCTGACGCTTAATTCCAACGAAGTCCGCCCCCAGCTGTACTCGCGTGGTTACGCAGTCGAAAGCGTGACACAGGACGGTATCGCCACCCGATACGAGTGGGGGAGTGGGGACTCCCTCGGCAACCTGGCCATGCAGGACCGGGTGGAGGTGGTGCGGGGCGCGACAGGACTGATGCAGGGTGGCGGCAACCCCTCCGCCGCCATCAACATGATCCGCAAGCGGCCCACCAGCAACTGGCAATTCAAGGGTTCCGTAAGCGCGGGGAGCTGGGACGACTACCGGCTGATGGCCGATGTCAGCGGCCCCCTGAGCGAGGATGGCCGGGTGCGCGCCCGCATCGTCGGCTTTGGCCAGGACGCCGGCGATTTCTATGATCGTGGCTTTAACGACAAGACGCTGGGCTATGTCACCGTCGATGTCGATCTGACCGAGCGTACCACCCTCAACCTCGGCTACTCTCACCTCTACTCCAACAAGAACCTGAGCTGGGGCGGCCTGCCGACGAGCTATGGGTACCAGCATCTCAAGCTGTCGCGTTCGACCTTCGCCGGTGCGGACTGGGAATACAACAAGAATCAGATCGATACGGTCTACGCCAGCCTGGAACACGATTTCGGCGAAGGCTGGAAGCTGGATTTCAACAGCACCTACGTGGATGGTCGTTATGACCTGCTGGCGACCTATTTGGTCCCAACTCCCGGCGCTGGAGGCTACGGGCACGTATGGTGGGCAGGTCAATCCTCGCGCGAACAGAAGGCGGCGGACTTCAAGGTGTCTGGCCCGGTTTCCTGGTTCGGACGCACGCACGACCTGGTGTTCGGCGCCACGCTCAACCACCAGAACGGGCGGCGCACCTCCTGGGGCGCGGACTGGGACAATCCGATAAGCAGCGGTATCGACCTGACGAACTGGAACCATGTCGTTCCCCGACCGGACATCAGCAGCACAAGCGCCTCGCGCCTTTCGGATCGTTTCAAGCAGGACAGCCTGTACTCCGCCGCCAAGTTCAACATCACTGACACGCTGGACCTACTGCTGGGCGCGCGGCTGGACTGGTATGACCGGGAAAGCGTTTGGGACTCCGGCAGCAGGGCCTCCTATTCGGCAAACGCGCACTTGACGAAATATGCCGGGCTGACCTGGAAGTTTGCCGGCCTGCACTCCGCCTATGTGAGCTACTCCGATGTCTTCCAACCACAGAACCAGCAAAACCTGAGCGGCAGTTTTCTGCCGCCCAAGAGCGGCAAGAACTATGAGGTCGGGGTGAAGGGCGAATATCTGGACGGCGCACTCAATGGCAGCATCGCGCTGTTCCGCATCGACGAAAACAACCGGGCCGCCTGGCTGGGCATGCCGGGTAGCCTGCCCGGTTGCACCGTTCCCACAGGCTGCTACGCCGCGTCCGGCCTGGCGCGCACCGAGGGGGCGGATCTCGAACTGCAAGGCGCCATCACGCGCGATTGGCAGATCGGAGCCGGTCTAACCTGGTCCGAAACGCGCTACCGCAAGGATGCCAACCCGGACAACATCGACAAGCGCCTCGACACCGGGATACCGACGACACTGTTCAAGCTGAGCACCCAATACACCTTGCCCGGCGCGCTGAACCGGCTGACCCTGGGTGGGCGGGTCAACTGGCAAAGCAAGGTGTACCGGGACGCAGAGAACGCTGACGGCGAGATGGTGCGCATCCAGCAGGATGCCCGCGCCATCGTCGATCTGTCGGCTTCCTATCGCCTGACGAAGAACCTCAACCTCAAGCTCGATATCAACAACGTCTTCGACAAGGTCTACTACTCGAGCATCGCCAACGACGACTGGATCTGGGGCGCGACCGAGGCTTACGGCAGGCCGCGCAGTGTGCTGCTGACCCTGAACGCAAGCTATTGACCACCCAAGCATTCAGTGGCGTGATTGCCGATCGCTCAGCTCAACGCCGGCCGGCTCATCAGGCCGGCGTTTTTCCATTCCGCTGCGCTCAGCCAGAAATCTCCGCCGAATATGATATTTGACGTATCGCCTCTGCCAGCGGGAGAATAAGAACAATTCTCGATAGCCAGCCAGCCCATCGACGGGCAGCAAGCCACCGGTTCCTGCCCTTTCTGGAGCTTGCCGTGTCCGCTGCCCCTCCTGTCGCTGAACTCTATGCCGAACACCATCACTGGCTGATCGGTTGGTTGCGCTACAAGCTGGGCTGCCGGCATCAGGCGGCGGATCTCGCCCACGACACCTTCCTGCGTATCCTTGGCCATCGGCAGGACAAGCTGCCCGGGTTGCGCGAGCCGCGCGCTTATCTCACGACAGTGGCACGCGGGCTGCTGGTCGATCAGTTCCGCCGCCGCGAACTGGAGCGGGCTTATCTGGAAGCCTTGGCGGGCGAGCCGGAGGCCACCGAGCCTTCGCCGGAAGATCGGCATCTGGTGTTGGAAGCCTTGATGGAAGTGGACCGCATGCTCGATGGCCTTTCCGCCAAAGCCCGCAGCGCCTGGCTGCTCAGCCGTCTGGATGGCCTCGGCCATGCGGAGATCGCCGAGCGCCTCGGCGTTTCGGTGCCGCGGGTTCGGCAATACCTCGCCAAGGTGGCGCGCCAGTGCTACGAGTTGCGCTATGGCATCGCCGAGTGAAGCGATGACTGCGGCCGCCGCTGACGACCAGCCGGTGTCCCGGCGTGTGCTGGACGAGGCCATCGCCTGGCAATTGCGCCTCGACAGCCATGGAGAGAGCCACCGGCAGGCTCACGCGACCTGGCTGGCGGCGGATCCGGATCACGCCCGCGCCTGGCGGCAGCTCGCCCGCCTCGATGCCGACCTCTTCGCCCTGCCAGCCCAGGCCGGTGTCCGCGAGGCGCTGGCGAGGCCGCGGAGCAAGGCGCGCTGGAAGAGCACGGCCGCTCCGCTGGCCCTGTGCCTGGCGCTGGGACTGGGACTGGGGGCCGCCATGCTGGACCGTTTCCAGCCAGTTACCGGCCTGCTCGCCGATTACAGCACCGGCACCGGAGAGCGGCGCACCGTCATGCTGCCGGACAACACCGTCATCGTGCTCAACGCCCGCACTGCGGTGGATGTCGAGTTCGACGCCAACACCCGTGCCATCCGCCTGCAAGCCGGTGAAATCCACATCCAGACCGCGCATGGCGACCCGGAGGAAAAACGGCCATTCGTCGTGGTGACGGAGGAAGGCAATCTCCACGCCCTGGGCACGCGTTTCCTTGTCCAGCGGAAGGACGAAGCCACCCGCCTGACCGTCATCGAGTCCGCCGTGCTTGCCCGTCCGGCGCCCTGCCCGGTGGAGCGCGCCAGCCTCTGCCCGAATGCACGCCGGGTGGAGGCGGGGCAACAGCTGGATATCGCGCCGGGCGGGGTAGGTGGAGCGCGGCCGGCTGATCCGCAGGCTGATGCTTGGCGGGACGGTATGTTGGTGCTGGATGGCGAGCCGCTGGCCGACGTCGTCGCCCAACTGGGCCGCTATCGCCCCGGCCTGCTGTACCTGGCACCAGAGCTCGCCGAGTTGCGCGTCACCGGCACGTTGCCGCTGGACGATGGTGACCGCGCCCTGGCTGCTCTGGCCGCCTCCCTGCCTGTGCGCATCGTCAAGCACGGCAATTGGCTGGTGCGTATCGAGGGGCAGGGCGAGCGCTGATTTTTTCAAGGCGGCCCTATAGCTTTTGCGATCTGGTCCGGCAAACGAGGGAAAACCACCCGTCTTCCCTTTCAGGAGTTTGCCTCGTGCCACACCGCCCCACCCATGTCGCCGCCCTGCGTCAGATCACATTCGCCCTGTTGCTGGCATTCGGCGCCAACGCGCCCATCGTTGCCCACGCCCAAGGCAAGATCACCCAGACCTATGACCTGCCGGCTGGTCCGCTGGCTACCACGCTCAACCGGATAAGCCGCGACGCCGGTCTCGCCCTTACGGTGGATAGCGCACTGGTGGGAGACCGCCGGGCGGCCCCGGTCCGCGGCCAACTCTCGCCGGAGCAGGCCCTGAACGCGGCACTGGCCGGCAGCGGCCTGGAGCTGGTCAGAACGGATGCCGGCACGTATACGCTGCGCAAAGCCCCGGCCCAGCATGGCGATACCACGCTGGCGCCAGTAACCGTCAGGGCCGACATCGAGCGCGGCGGCACCACCGAGGGCACCGGCTCCTTCACCACCCGCAGCATGTCCAGCGCCACCCACCTGCCACTGACCATGCGCGAGACGCCGCAGTCGGTGACGGTGCTGAGCAGTGCCCGCATCGAGGCGGACAACCTGGTCGATCTGGTGGATATCGCCAAGGCGACGCCGGGTCTGGTCGTTGCGGCGAACCAGATTCGCCCTCAGTTGATGTCGCGCGGCTATCTGGTGGAGAGCGTGACGCAGGATGGCTTGGCTACCCAGTACAACTGGTTCAGCGGAGGCTCTCTCAGCAATCTTGCCATGCAGGATCGGGTGGAGGTGGTACGGGGCGCAACCGGCCTGATGCAGGGCGCTGGCAACCCGTCCGCTGCTGTCAACATGATCCGCAAGCGACCCACCGACACCTGGCAATTCAAGGGTGCCGTCAGCGCGGGAAGCTGGGATGACTACAGGGTGATGGCTGACATCAGCGGCCCCTTGACCGAGGACGGCCGGGTGCGCGGCCGAGTGCTCGGCTATGTCCAGGATGCCAGTGATTTTTACGACTTGGCTTTCAATGACAAGCGCCTGGGCTATGCCACGATCGATATCGATTTGGGCGCGCGCACCACCCTCAACATCGGATATTCCAACCTGTACTCCAACAAGAACCTGAGCTGGGGGGGCATGCCCTTGAGCTATGAAGGTGAGCACCTCGATTTGTCACGCTCGACCTTCATCGGTGCAGACTGGGAATACAACAAGAACAGGATTGACACCTTCTATGCCAATTTGACGCACGATTTTGGTGAGGATTGGGGGTTGAATTTCAATGCCACCTATGTTGATGGACAGTCCGACTTCCTGGCGACCTGGCTGTCTCCAAGCAATCTGGTCGGTGGCACGGATGGCTATGGACACGTATGGTCGCGAACAAAAAGAGACTTCGAACAGGTAGCTGCCGACCTCAAGGTTTCAGGCCCCGTTTCCTGGTTTGGCCGCCGGCATGATCTGGTATTTGGTGCCACGGTAAACCGCCAAGACAGCCGTGACTCCGACTGGTTTGCGGGTTGGTTCCAGCCGCTGACAGGCGGTGTTGATCTGGAGACCTGGAATCATGCTGCACCCCGACCAGATACCAGCAGCACCAGCCCTTGGCGGGCAAGGTATTCGACGCGCTTCAAGCAGGACAGCCTGTACTCAACTGGCCGATTCAGTCTGACCGACGCGCTGGACATGATTCTGGGTGCTCGTCTGGACTGGTACGAGCGAGAGGATGGATCTAACGATACTTCCTATTCGGAGAGTGCCAATCTGGTGAAGTACCTCGGATTGACATGGAAGTTCGCGGACCAGCACTCTGCTTACGCCAGCTACACCGATGTCTTCCAGCCTCAGTACCAGCGCGACATCAATGGCAGCATCTTGCCCCCCAAGGTTGGCGAGAACTATGAGATCGGGCTTAAGGGCGAGTACCTGGGAGGCGCGCTGAACGGTAGCTTTGCCTTGTACCGCCTCGATGAGAGCGACCGTGCTATCGGATTGACCGACCAGAGTGCTTGCACCACCTATCCCGTGGAGTATTGCTATTCCGCGGCTGGCTTGGTCCGTACCGAGGGCGTGGACATCGAACTGCAGGGCGCGCTGAGCCCCAATTGGCAGGTCGGGGCGGGCTTCACCTGGTCGGAATCGCGCTATCGCAAAGATGCTACGCAGTCCTTGATCGACAAACGAACCAGTACCATAGTGCCGCTCAGGCAATTCAAACTAAGTACGCAATACACATTGCCTGGTGCGCTGAACCGGCTGACGCTTGGCGGGCGAGTCAACTGGCAGAGCAAGGTGTATCAGGACACGACGAATGCCTATGGCAACGAAATTCGCGTCCAGCAGGATGCATACGCCATCGTGGATCTGTCGGCTAGCTATCGCCTGACAAAGAGCCTGATGCTCAAGCTCGACATCAACAATGTGTTCGACAAGGTTTATTACTCGACTATCGCCACTAGTTTTTACTGGGGCGCGACTGATGCCTACGGTAGGCCCCGCAACGTGTTGTTAACGCTGAACGCGAGCTATTAATGCCGACGCCCAGCGTGCGCGGTGAAGAGGTCCTCTGCCTTTCCTGCTAAGTCCAGCAGGGGAACCTGCCCTCAGCCCTGATGCGCCGCTGCGATCAACTCCAGCAGCCGGCGGCCATGCTCCGGTACGGCCTCATCCTGCGTCATCTGGAAACGCACGATCATGCCTTCCACCACCAGCATCGCCTCGTCTGCCGCCTGTGCCGGCCGGGCCAGGCCGCAGCGCCCGGCGTAGGCGGCGATCCAGTCGCGCAGTTCCGCCTTGTGGCTGGCGGCGATGGCGCCGACTTCCGGCGTCGCCGGCACGCGGCTCTCGGCCACCGCGTTGATGAAGGCGCAGCCGCGGTAGTCGGCGTCGGCGAACCAGCTCGCCAGCGCGTCCGCCAGTGCCGGCAGGCCCGGGCGTTTGCTGGCGGCGCTTTCCACCGCGGCGGTGAAGCGCGCCATCCAGGCTTCATGGCGAATCTGCAGGAAGGCGAGGATGAGGTCGTTCTTGGACGGGAAGTGGCGGTAGAAGGACATCTTGGCCACGCCCGACTCGGCGATGATGCGGTCTATGCCGGTCGCCCGCAGGCCTTCGCTGTAGAACAGGCGGCAGGCGGTATCCAGGATGCGCTGGCGCGCGGGCAGGGCGGTGGTTGCAGTCATGGGAATGGTAGGGTGGCGTTGACAGACAGACCTGTCTACATGAAAGTAGTAGACAGGTCTGTATCGTACCGCGATCGGGCCAGCCACCTCCATCTCCGCAGACCAGTCTGCAGGTCTCACCACGCCAAGGAGCATCCCGTGAGCGCAAACGAACAAAGCCGTCCGCCACTGCCGCCCTTTACCCACGACAGCGCCATCGTCAAGGTCCGTCTCGCCGAGGACGCCTGGAATTCCCGCGATCCGCAGCGGGTGGCGCTGGCCTATACCGAGGACAGCCGCTGGCGCAATCGCGCCGAATTCGTCACCGGCCGGGCACAGATCGTCGAATTCCTGAGCCGCAAGTGGGCGCGCGAGCTGGATTACCGCCTGATCAAGGAGCTGTGGGCGGTGGAGGGCGAGCGCATCGCGGTGCGCTTCGCCTACGAATGGCGCGACGACGCCGGCAGCTGGTTCCGTGCCTATGGCAACGAGAACTGGGAGTTCGATGCCGCTGGCTTGATGCGCCGCCGCCACGCCTCCATCAACGACCTGCCAATCAAGGAGAGCGAGCGCAAGTTCCACTGGCCGCAGGGGCGCCGGCCTGACGACCATCCGGGGCTGAGCGAACTCGGTCTGTAAGCCCTGCTGCGGGTGAGCGCGGGCCGGCTGGCCCGCCACCGCACTCGGCCGCTGGTGATAGCGCCGGCCGCGGCGGCCGGCCCTTTCATCCCCGACGCATGCTGCGGCGCGGCAACCGGGTGTGGAGGTCCTGTGCAAGAATGGCCGCGATGACGGTCATTTCGCGGGGCATTGATGTCGGCTTGGCTGGGCATGTTCTTCCGGTTGTTTTCGCACCTTGCGGGCCGCATCGCGCTGTTCGGCCTGCTGCTGGCCTTGCCGGCGGCGGCGCTGGCCGCCGCGGTGGAGGCAGGGGCGGCGCGGGCCCATGTGCTCGTCCTGATGTCCTACCACCATGGCCACAGCTGGGAAGACACTATCCTGAAAGGGATAGACGAATGGCATGGCGCCAGCGGCACCAGCCGGCCGGTCTTCCATGTGGAGTGGATGGATTCCAGGCGCTACCCGGACGCCGGCCAGCGCGCGCTCTTCGCCAGCTACCTGCGCGGCAAATACCAGGGCCAGCGCTTCGATCTCGTCATCACGGTGGATAACAACGCGCTGGAATTCGCCATCCGCGATACCGGGCTGCTCGCCGGCACGCCCATCGTGTTCTGCGGGGTGAATGGCGATCCGGTACCCATCGTCGGCGGCCGTGCCGGCGTTACCGGCGTGGCCGAGCGCTTCGACCTGGAGCGCACGCTGAGGCTGGCGCGCGAGCTGCACGAAGACGCCGGCATGCTGCTCTTCCTCACCCCGGCGGATGAAACCGGTGCCGCCATGCGCGACACCATGCGGCGGGCGCTGGACCTGGTGCAGGTCGAGCTGCCGGTGGATCACTGGGTGGTGGGCAATCTGTCGCAGATCACGCCCCGGCTGCCGGCGCTGCCGGACAACACGCTGATCTTCGCCTTCGGCTCCATGCCGGAAACCGCCGGCGGGCGCACGCTCGGGCCGGAAGAGGTGGTGGCCTACCTGCGGGCGCGTACTTCGCTGCCGCTGTATTCCGACCTCGACCGCACGGTTGGTTTCGGCGCCGTCGGCGGTTACATGAACAGCGGGCTGGAAACCGGCCGCGTCACCGCCGGCCTCGCCATCCGCGTGCTGGCGGGTACCGATCCGGCCGCCATCCCCTATGTTTACGACGCGCCGCTGGCGCTGGTCTTCGACTACAAGGAGCTGCGCCGGCTGGGCATCTCCACCCGCAAGCTGCCCGAAGGCAGCGTGCTGCTCAATGCGCCGCCCTCGCTCTTCGACCCGGAATACCGCGGCCAGCTCATCGCCTTCTCCACCCTGGTCGCGCTGCTGCTGCTGGCCCTGGTCGGCCTGCTGGTGCGCAGCCGGGCGCAGGCCGAGCGCCAGGCCGCGCTGCGCTACCAGGCCACCCATGACGAACTCACCGGCCTGCCCAACCGCCCGTGGCTGATGGCGCATCTGGCCGAGCGCGCGCCGGACAGCAAGGGCCTGGCGCTGGTGATGCTGGACATCAACCGCTTCAAGCTGGTGAATGACACCTACGGCCACTCCTTCGGCGACGAGCTGGTGGCGGCGGTGGCGCTGCGGCTGAAGCAGTGGCTGATGGCGGACGAGCAGCTGGTGCGCTTCAGCGGCGACTCCTTCGTCATCGTCACCCGCTGCGAGGGCGATGCCGCGCTGGAGAGCCTGCGCGAGCGCTGCAGCAAGATGCTGGTGGAGCCCTTCCTCATCCATGGCCGGCGCATCCCGGTGTCCGCCGCCTTCGGCATGAGCATCGCCCCGGTCGGCACCGGCGAGCACGAGCGCCTGCTGCGCGAGGCGGATACCGCCATGTACGAGGCCAAGCGTTCCGGCCGCGCCCATGTGGTGCTGTTCGACACCGGCATCCACGAGCGCGCGGTGCGCCAGTTCCAGATCGAGGCGGCGCTGCAGCTGGCGATAGAACACGGCGAGATCCATGTGCATTTCCAGCCCATCGTCGATACCGACCACAACCGCATCGCCGGCTTCGAGGCGCTGGCGCGGTGGACGCACGCCGACCTCGGCCCGATTCCGCCGATGGAGTTCATCCGCGCGGCCACCGAATCCGGCCGCATCGGCCAGCTCACCCAGCTGGTGCTGCGCAGTGCCTGCCGCGCCTTCGTGCCGCACCTGTGCGCCCACGGCCAGCCTTACCTGGCGGTGAATGTGTCGGTCAGCGACATCTACGCGGATGAGTTCTCCACCCGGCTGGGCGAAATCCTCGCCGCCGAAGGCGTGCCGCCGGACCGGCTGGTGCTGGAGGTGACCGAGGACATGCTGCTGGGCGATGTGCACGCGGTCACCCATGCGCTGGCGCGGCTGCGCGACCAGGGCGTGCGCATCGCCATCGACGACTTCGGCACCGGCTACGCCTCCATGGGCTACCTGTCGAACTACATGGTGAACATCATCAAGATCGACCGCTCCTTCGTACGCAACATCCTCACCAACGGTTCGGACCAGAAGATCGTGCGCGCGGTGGTGTCCATGGCCGCCGACCTGGAGCTGGCGGTGGTCACCGAAGGCGTGGAGACCGCCGAGCAGGCGGATCTGCTGCGCCGCCTGGGCTGCGTGCTGCTGCAGGGCTACGCCTACGGCCGGCCGCGGCCGGCGGAGGAGTGGGGCGTGGATGGCAAGCTGGAGGCGCTGAGCGCCTGAGCTGGCTGGCGGTCCGCGCAATCCGCTTCACTCCATCCCGTCTGGCTCCCACCCCTGCGGCAGAAGGCCGCCGCCGGACAAAGCCCCCGCTTTCCATCCCGCCCCGATTCGACCGCAAGAATCGGGTTTTTCCCGCCATGCCCGCTGATGACACTGCCTTCTCCATGCATTCGAAGGAGAAGGGAAATGGGGCAACTAAGGGACAAGACGGCGATCATCACCGGCGCAAGCTCCGGCATAGGCAGGGCGGCGGCGCGACTGTTCGCGGCGGAGGGCGCCGCGCTGGTGCTGGTTGCCCGCCGCGCGGCGGAGCTGGAGAAGCTGGCGGCGGAGATCCATGACGCCGGCGGCCGGGCGGTGGCGGTAGCCGGCGACGTCGGTGACGAAGCCACCGCGCAGCGGGCTGTGGCTGCCGCTCAGGAAGTCTTCGGCGGGCTGGACATCGCCTTCAACAACGCCGGCACCCTGGGCGAGCTGGGCGCGAGCACCGCGATTCCGGTCGAAGGCTGGCGGCGCACGCTGGAGACCAACCTCACCAGCGCCTTCCTCGGCGCCCGCCACCAGTTGCCGGCGATGCTGGTGCGCGGTGGCGGTTCCCTCATCTTCACCTCCACCTTCGTCGGCCACACCGTCGGCTTTCCCGGCACCGCCGCCTATGCGGCCAGCAAGGCCGGGCTGATCGGGCTGGTGCAGGCGCTGGCCACTGAGTTCGGCCCGCGGGGCGTGCGCGTGAACGCCCTGCTGCCGGGTGGCACGGACACGCCCATGGGGGCGCAGATGAGCGACACGCCGGAGGCCATGGCCAGGGTGGCCGCGCTGCATGCGCTCAAGCGCATCGCCCGGCCGGAGGAACTGGCGCAGGCGGCGCTGTTCCTTGCCTCCGCCGCATCCTCCTTCATGACCGGCGCGGCGATGCTGGTCGATGGCGGCATCTCCATCAACCGCGGTTGAGCGCGCTCAGGCCAGAACGGTCTCCGCCACCGTCTCCACCTCCAGCCCGGCCATGCGCGGCACCGCCGGCTGCAGCACCTCGTGCAGGCTGGTGACGCTGCCGATGACGATTAGCGAGGGCGAGCCCAGCTTGGCCGCGCGCACCGCCGCCGGCAGTGCCGCCAGCGGCTGGGCGACGATGCGCTGGCGCGGGGTGGAGGCGGCATGCACCACCGCCGCCGGCGTGTCCGCCGCCAGGCCGTGGGCGATCAGCGCGTCGCAGATCAGCTCCAGCGCGCCCAGGCCCATGTAGATCACCACCGTCTGCTGCGGGCGGGCGAGGGCGGTCCAGTCCAGGTTCACCGTGCCGTCCTTCAGGTGGCCGGTGGCGAACACCAGTGTCTGCGCATGTTCGCGGTGAGTCAGCGGAATGCCGGTGCAGGCCGCCATGCCGGAGGCGGCGGTGATGCCGGGCACCACCTCGCAGACCACGCCGGCCGCCGCCAGCGTCTCCATCTCCTCGCCGCCGCGGCCGAAGATGAAGGGATCGCCGCCCTTCAGCCGCACCACCCGCAGCCCTTGCCGCGCCAGGCGCAGCAGCAGGCGGTTGATGTCCTCCTGCGGCAGCGCATGCCGGCCGGCTTCCTTGCCGACGTAGATGCGCTGCGCATGGTCCGGAATCAGGTCGAGTACGCCGCTGCTCACCAGATTGTCATAGACCACCACCTCCGCTTCGGCGATGCGCCGCGCCGCGCGCAGCGTCAGCAGCTCCGGGTCGCCGGGGCCGGCTCCCACCAGGCTCACCCAGCCGCAGGGCGTGGCGTCGGACACAAGGTCGTCCGCTGAAAGCGGGTCCTCCGTATAGCTGGATGGCGTACAGGCATGCCGTCTGAAAGCGAAGCGGGCGAGCGTGTCCTGCACGGAGATCGGGTTGCAGCTGCCGCGGTAGTGGGCATTCACCATGGTGGCCTCGTGGGAAAGCGTGGAGGCGACTCTAGCAGCCGGGCCGGCCCGCTGAAATTGACTGAAGTTAAAGACTTAAATTTTGTAGGGGTACAGAGTCCGCCCTGCTTGATTGATGAACCTGCTGCAGGAGTTTTGAGGGAGAAAAAGCATGAAATTTAAGCGCTTAGTGGGTGTGATGGCCTTGGCTGTACTACCGGCTTCCATGTCTATTGCATGGGCGGAGACCGCGCCGGAAATGACGGATGCGGAGCGTGCGCAAGCCAAGCAGATCTATTTCGAACGTTGCGCCGGCTGTCATGGTGTGCTGCGCAAGGGAGCGACCGGCAAGAACCTGGAGCCGCACTGGACGAAGACGCTGCAGGATGGAAACAAGGTCGAGGGCGGCACGCTGAAGCTGGGCACCAACCGCCTGGAACGCATCATTGCCTACGGCACCGACGGCGGCATGGTGAATTACGACGACATCCTCAGCGAGCAGGAAATCAACCTGATGGCGCGCTACATTCAGCAGACGCCGGATGCGCCGCCGGAATTCTCGCTGAAGGACATGCGCGACAGCTGGAAGCTCATCGTGCCCAAGGACAAGCGTCCGACCCGGCAGATGAACAAGATCAACCTGCAGAACGTGTTCGCGGTGACCCTGCGCGATGCCGGCAAGCTGGCCCTGATCGACGGCGACACCCACAAGATCTGGAAGGTGCTGGATACCGGCTACGCGGTCCACATCTCCCGCCTCTCCGCCTCCGGCCGCTATGTGTATACGGTGGGCCGCGACGGCCTCACCACCATCATCGACATGTGGTTCGAGGAACCGACCACCGTTGCCTCGGTACGCCTGGGCTCGGACGCGCGCTCGGTGGACGTCTCCAAGTTCAAGGGCTACGAGGACAAGTACCTGATCGGCGGCACCTACTGGCCGCCCCAGTACTCCATCATGGACGGCGAAACCCTGGAGCCGATCAAGATCGTCTCCACCCGCGGCCAGACGGTGGATGGCGAGTACCACCCGGAACCGCGCGTCGCCTCCATCGTGGCCTCGATGACCAAGCCGGAGTGGGTGGTCAACGTGAAGGAAACCGGCCAGATCCTGCTGGTGGACTACACCGACCTGAAGAACCTCAAGACCACCACCATCGAATCCGCCAAGTTCCTGCATGACGGCGGCTGGGATGGCTCCAAGCGCTACTTCATGGTCGCCGCCAACGCCTCCAACAAGGTGGCGGCGGTGGATACCAAGACCGGCAAGCTCGCCGCCCTGGTCGATACCGCCAAGATTCCCCACCCCGGCCGTGGCGCCAACTTCATCCACCCGCAGTACGGTCCGGTGTGGGCCACCGGCCACCTGGGCGACGCGGTGGTGTCGCTGATCTCCACGCCATCGGAAGAAGCCAGGTACGCCAAGTACAAGGGCAACAACTGGAAGGTGGTGCAGGCGCTGAAGATGCCGGGCGCGGGCAACCTGTTCGTCAAGACGCATCCGAAGTCCAGGCACTTCTGGGCGGATGCGCCGATGAACCCGGAGCGCGAGGTGGCCGAGTCCGTCTATGTCTTCGACATGAACGACCTCAACAAGGCGCCGGTGCAGCTCAACGTCGCCAAGGATTCCGGCCTGCCGGAAACCACCGCCATCCGCCGCGCCGTCCAGCCCGAATACAACCTGGCTGGCGACGAAGTGTGGATCTCGCTGTGGGGCGGCAAGGCCGACCAGTCCGCCATCGTCATCTACGACGACAAGACGTTGAAGTTGAAGAAGGTGATCACCGATCCGGCAGTGGTCACGCCGACCGGCAAGTTCAACGTCTTCAACACCATGCACGACGTCTATTGATCCCCGGCCGCGCCGGTGCCGTCTCCCGTGCAGCTGGCGGGCGGCGGCCACCGGCGCGGCGGGCATCGTCATCCAGTGGAATGAAGACATGAGCGAGCAAAACAACAAGGACGGCAAGCCGGAGGGCGGCCGCCGCGGCGGCCTGTTCGCCCGGCTGCGCCGGCCCAGCGCGCGCTGGTCGCTGGGCACGCTGCTGGTGGCCGGCTTCGTCGTCGGCGTCGCCTTCTGGGGCGGCTTCAACACCGCGATGGAGGCGACCAACACCGAGGCTTTCTGCATCGGCTGTCACGAGATGTATGACAACGTCTACCAGGAGTACAAGCAGACCATCCACTACTCCAACCGCACCGGCGTGCGCGCGGTATGCGCCGATTGTCATGTGCCCAAGGACTGGACGCACAAGATGATCCGCAAGGTGCAGGCCTCGCGCGAACTGTATGGAAAGCTCACCGGCAGCATAGACACGCCGGAGAAGTTCGAGGCCAAGCGCCTGCAGCTGGCGCGGCGCGAATGGGCGCGCATGAAGGCCGCCGACTCCCGCGAATGCCGCAACTGCCACAGCCTGGAGAGCATGAACAGCGAGAAGCAGCAGCAGCGCGCGCGCAAGCAGCATGAGATGGCGCGCGAGGACAACATGACCTGCATCGACTGCCACAAGGGCATCGCGCACCACAAACCCTCGGGCATGACCGAGCAAGACGAGGAATGAGCCAGCCTGCGGCCCCGGCGCGCAGGCGCCGCGACCGCGCTGAAGGAGAAGCAAGATGAGCAAGAGAGCGATGGCGGCAATGGAACTGAAGCGGGCGGCGGGTGCGGCGGGCCTGGGCCTGCTCTGCATGCTGGCGGCGAACCCGGCGGCGGCGGCCGCGCCGGCGGACTGGAACAAGGTGCCCGCCACCTCGGTCACGCTGTTCTACCCCGGCGTGGCGGCGATGGAGTGGATCACCAAGGGCACCGAGCATGGCGGCGCGCGGGCGCTGCGCAAGGGCGATGCCTGTGCCGACTGCCACAGCGAGGAAACCGCCAAGATGGGCCAGCTCATCGTCAGCGGCCAGAAGCTGGAGCCGGCGCCCATCGCCGGCAAGGCCGGCTCCATTCCGGTGCAGGTGCGCGCCGCGCATGACGGCGACACCCTCTACCTGCGCTTCTCCTGGAAGCAGCCCAAGCCGGCCGGCGGCGCCAGAATGGACGACAAGAACCCGGTGAAGATCGCCTTCATGCTGGACGCCGGCAAGGTGGAAGGCGCCGGCCAGAGCGGCTGCTGGGCGAGCTGCCATGCGGATTCGCGCACCATGCCGGGCGCGGCGGACACCAAGAAGAAGTATGTGAAGAACGGCTCGCTGGCCGGCGGCGTGTTCTACGACCTGGTGCAATGGCGCAGCGGTGAGAAGAAGGGCTACGACGGCTACGTGGCCGACGCCCGCGTCATGGAAGGCGGCAAGGCGCTGGTGGCCGCCGAGGGCAAGCTGGACGGCGACACCTGGACGGTGACCTTCGCCCGCAAGTTCGCCGGCGGCGAAGGCGACGTCACGCTGGCGCCGGGCCAGGTCTACAACTTCGGCTTCGCCATCCATGACGATCACGCCGCAGGCCGCTTCCACCGGGTGTCGCTGGGTTACAAGCTGGGCATAGACACCAAGGCGGACGTGGTCGCGAGCAAGCAATGAAGCCCCCGGGGCCTTGCGGCCGCGGCGCGCGCTGTGCCCTGGCGGCGCTGGCGGCGGCCTTGCTGCTGCTGGCCTCGCCGGCCTGGGGCGCGGAGCACCGGGTGGAGGTGGTGGACTACGCCTACCGCCCGGCGGAGCTGACCATACAGCCGGGCGACACGGTGACCTGGAGCAACCGCGAGAAGCGCGTCAGCCACTCGGTGCTGTTCGACGCCAGCGGCCAGGAGTCGGAGCGCTTCTTCCCCGGCGAAAGCTGGTCGCACACCTTCGAGGCGGAGGGCGAGTTCGCCTACCACTGCGGCCCGCATCCGGAGATGAAGGGCAGGGTGGTGGTGCGCGGGCAGCGTTGATCTGGTGGCGGGAAGCAGTGGCTTCGCAGGGTTTTAGTCCTGCGGTGGGAGAGGGACTGGCTTTTTGGTCGCGGCGCAGGCTGGCACTGTCACGGCGCCGCTCCCGCAAGGCCCTTCGACAGGCTCAGGGCGAACGGCCATCTTGTGATGGGTTGCTGGTTTGATGAACAGCGCTCAAACCGGGAACACCGTTCGCCCTGAGCGAAGTCGAAGGGCATCGCGGGCACTGTGCTCCGACATCGCCAGCCCTGAGCCGGCTGAAGGGTTTCAGTCGCTGCGCGCTCAATTGGCGCGCGGAGGGCGCTTCTCTTGCTGGCGAAAGGAAAGCGGTGCGATGCCGGTACGCTCCACGCCAGCGCCGCGCCGCTTTTCCGCTTGCCGCGAACCGCCTTTCCCGCCCGCCATGAGGCCCTGCAGTTCACCGCCTCCGCCGCGTTGATACGAGTCAAAGTTTTCGCCGCGCCGCAGGTTCATCGTGAGCCGCATTGCATGTCAGCAGGAAGCCCGTCATGAACAAGCTGCCCCCCCTTGCGCTGCATGTCGCCGTGCTGCTCTGTGTGGCCTTCGCCTCCGCCTATGCGTCCGCCTCGGTCGCCGGCGGTGGCGAGCCGCAACTCGAGCGCCAGCGGGAACTGGTCCGACTGGTGCGGCAGGATTGCGGCTCCTGTCATGGCCTCAGCCTGGCCGGTGGCCTGGGGCCGGCGCTGCTGCCGGCGGCGGTGGCGGGGAAGCCGGTGGAACTGCTGGTCGGCACCATCATGGACGGCCGCCCCGGCACCGCGATGCCCGGCTGGTCGCGCTTCGTCAGCGTGCCGGAGGCCGAGTGGGTGGTGCGCCAGCTGATCGCAGGCTTTCCGCAGGACGGAGGCGGGCAATGACGATCCGCCTGCCACGCTTGTCACGCCTGCCATTGCAGCAACTGTGCGCCGCCGCGGTTGCCGCCCTCCTGCTCGCCGCCTGTAGCAGCACGCCGGCGCCGCGCGGCACCGGCGACCTTGGCCTGCTCATCGAACGCGCCAGCGGCCAGGTGGCGGTGGTGGAAACCACCGGCCGCAGCCGGCTGGCCACGGTGCAAGGGCTGGGCGATCTCTCCCATGCGCACGTCACCTATTCCCGCGATGGCCGTTACGGCTATGTGTTCGGCCGCGACGGCGGGCTGACCAAGGTGGATCTGCTGCTTGGCCGCATCGACCGTCGGGTGGTGCAGGCGGGCAACTCCATCGGCGGCTCCATCTCGCAGGACGGCCGGCTGGTGGTGGCGCAGAACTACGATCCCGGCGGCATCCGGGTGTTCGACGCCGACACCCTGGAGCCGCTCTCCGAGGTGCCGGCGGAGTACGCGCCCGGCTTCCGCTCCAAGGTCGTCGGCCTGGCCGATCTGCCCGGCCAGCGCTTCGCCTATGCGCTGTTCGAAGCCGGCGAGATCTGGGTGACGGATCTCTCCGACCCGCGCCAGCCGCGCACCCAGCGCTACCCTGCCGGCCGCCAGCCCTACGACGCGCTGGTGACGCCAGACGGCCGCCACTTCATCGCCGGCCTGTTCGGCGAAGACGGCCTCGCGCTGCTGGACCTGTGGCACCCGGAGCAGGGCGTGCGCAAGATCCTCTCCGGCTACGGCCGCGGCGAGCAGCCGCTGCCGGTGTACAAGATGCCGCACCTGCGTGGCTGGGCGGTGGCCGGCGACTACGCCTGGCTGCCCGCCATCGGCCGCCACGAGGTGCTGGTGGTGGACACCCGCGACTGGCGCGAGGTGGCGCGGGTGCCGGTGCACAGCCAGCCGGTGTTCGTCATGGCGCGGCCGGATGGCCGCCAGGTGTGGGTGAATTTCGCCTTCCCGGACAACGGCAAGCTGCAGGTCATAGACACCGAGAGCCGCAGCGTGGTGGAGACCCTGGAGCCGGGCAGGGCGGTGCTGCACATGGAATTCACCCCGCGCGGCGAAGCGGTGTGGGTTTCCGCCCGCGACGACAACAAGGTGGTGGTGTACGACACTGAGACCCGCCGCCCGCTGGCCGAACTGCCGGCGGCCAACCCCAGCGGCATCTTCTTCACCAGTCGCGCGGCGCGTACCGGTTTCTGAGGCGGACATCATGGACGCCGCCCGCTTCCGCCTGCTCAACGACTGGCAGCATGATTTTCCCCGCGTGGAAACGCCTTACGCCGAGCTGGCACAGGCCGTCGGCATGGACACGGAGTCGGTGCTGGCCGCCTACCGCGCGTGGCTGGACGAAGGCACGGTGAGCCGCATCGGCCCGGTGGTGGCCAGCGGCCGGGTGGGCGCCAGCGCGCTGGTGGCGCTGGCGGTGCCGCCGGCACGGCTGGCGGAGGTGGCGGCGCGGGTGAGCCAGCTCAGCGCGGTCAATCACAACTACGAGCGCGAGCACCCCTACAACCTGTGGTTCGTCGCCACCGCCGGCAGCGCGGCGCAGTTGCAGGAAACGGTGGAACGCATCGCCGTCGCCACCGGCTGCGCGCCGCTGCTGCTGCCGATGGAAGAGGCCTACCACATCGACCTCGGCTTCGATCTCGGCTTCCGCCCCGAATGCGGCGGGCGGCAGGTGCAAACGCCCTGGCAGGCCGCCGCGCCCTGTCGGCTGGCGGAAGGCGAGCGCGCGTTGCTGGGCGTGCTGCAGCATGGCCTGCCGGCGGTGGCGCGGCCGTATGCGGCGGTGGGCGAACGGCTAGGGCTGTCCGGCGCGGCGGTGTGCGCCATGGTGGATGGCTGGCTGCTCTCCGGCCTGCTGCGCCGCTTCGGCGTGGTGGTGCGGCACCACGAGCTGGGCTATGCCGCCAATGCCATGTGCGTGTGGGATGTGGCGGACGAGGAAGTGGCCGATCTTGGCCGCCGCCTCGGCGCCGAGGCCGGCGTCACCCTGTGCTACCGCCGCCGCCGCGCGCTGCCGCAGTGGCGCTACAACCTGTTCTGCATGATCCACGGCAAGGCTCGCGCCGAGGTGCTGGCCCGGCGCGCCGCGATCGCCGACCGCCTGGCGCTGGACCGCTGGCCGCACGCGGTGCTGTTCAGCCGCCGCCGCTTCAAGCAGTGCGGCGCGCGCTACATGCCGGATGCGGCAGCATCGGGTGTGCGGGAGGAAACGGCCCATGCCTGAGCACAGCCACGCGGGCCGGCATGCCCCTGGCGTTTCCTCTTGTGGCGCCGCGCGCCCCGCGCTGGACGATATCGACCGCCGCCTCATCAACGAGCTGCAGGGCGGTTTCCCGCTGGTGGCGCGCCCCTATGAAGCGGTGGCGCGGACGCTGGGCGTGGACGAGGCGGAGCTCCTCGCCCGCCTGCGCCGCCTGCTGGATGCCGGCGTGCTGTCCCGCTTCGGCCCGATGTTCCAGATCGAGCGCGCCGGCGGCGCCTTCTGCCTGGCGGCGATGGCGGTGCCGGACGCGGACTGGGAGCGGGTTCTGGCGCAGGTGAACAGCCATGACGAGGTCGCGCACAACTACCGCCGCGAGCACCGCCTCAACATGTGGTTCGTGCTCGCCACCGAAACGCCCGCCGGCATTGCCGACTGCGCCCGCCGCATCGAAGCGGCCACCGGCGTGGCGGTGCATCTGTTCCCCAAGGAACGCGAATACTTCGTCGGCATGCGCCTGGAGGCACGATGAACGCGCCCACGTCCAAGCCCATATCCAACGCCCCCATATCCGCCGGCCCGCTGCTGGACGAAACCGACCGCCGCCTCATCCGTGCCACCCAGGGCGGCCTGCCGCTGGTGCCGCAACCCTATCTGGCGATCGCCGAACAGCTCGGCATCGGCGAAGCGGAAGTCGCCGCCCGGCTGGCCGCGATGCTGGAGAACGGCGTCATCCGCCGCATCGGCGCGGTGCCCAACCACTACGCGCTGGGCTACACCGCCAACGGCATGAGCGTATGGGACGTGGATGACGAAGTGGTGGACGCCGCAGGCGAGCGCATCGGCGCGCTGGCCTGTGTCACCCACTGCTATCGCCGCCCGCGCCACCGGCCGCACTGGCCCTACAACCTGTTCGCCATGGTGCACGGCGGCTCGCGGGAGGAGGTGAGGCGCCATGTCGCCGACATCCTGTTGCTGCTCATGCGCGACTTCACCGGCCGCCTGCGTGGCCACGAGGTGCTGTTCTCCACCGCCATCCTGAAAAAGACCGGCCTGCGGCTGCGGGATTGATCCGCATCATTCCGCCGCCGCGTGCCGGCCGCTGTAATCCGGCGGCAGCGCAGCCACACGCGCCGCTGCCTTCACCGCCGCAGACTGCCAGACGGGGCCCGCCATGTTCCGCATCTCCCAATTCATCCGCGACCTCGACCGGCCCGCAGCGCCGGCCGCCGCCGAACCCCGCTCACCCAGCACTCCTGCCACACCCGCCACTCCCAGGCCCACCGGCCCGGTGGTGATCTGGAACCTCATCCGCCGCTGCAACCTCACCTGCAAGCACTGCTACTCCATTTCCGCCGATACCGACTTCGCCGGCGAACTGAGCACCGCCGAAGTCCACACGGTGATGGACGACCTCAAGGCCTTCGGCGTGCCGGTGCTCATCCTCTCCGGCGGCGAACCGCTGCTGCGGCCGGACATCTTCGACATCGCCCGCCGCGCCAAGGCCCTGGGCTTCTACGTCGGCCTCTCCAGCAACGGCACGCTGATCGGCGAGCACAACATCGGAGCCATCGCCGATGCCGGCTTCGACTACGTCGGCGTCAGCCTGGACGGAATAGGCGTTACCCACGACCGCTTCCGCCGCCTGGCCGGCGCCTTCGACGCCTCCATGACCGGCATCCGCCTGTGCCTGGCGCGCGGCCTCAAGGTCGGCCTGCGCTACACCATGACCGAGGACAACGCCCACGACCTGCCGCCGCTGCTGCGCCTGGCGGAAGACGAAGGCATCAGCAAGTTCTACTTCTCCCACCTCAACTACGCCGGCCGCGGCAACAAGCACCGCGCCGACGACGCCCGCCACCAGACCACCCGCTGGGCGATGGAGCTGCTGTTCGAAACCTGCATGTCGCGCCAGCAACGCGGGCTGGCGCATGAATTCGTCAGCGGCAACAACGATGCGGACGGCATCTACCTGCTGCACTGGGTGCGGCGCCACTTCCCCGCCCATGCCGGGCGGGTGGCCGCCCGCCTGCGCCAGTGGGGCGGCAACGCCAGCGGGGTAAACGTGGCCAACATCGACAACCTCGGCGTGGTGCACCCGGACACCATGTGGTGGCACGAAGCGCTGGGCAATGTGCGCGAGCGGCCGTTCTCGGCCATCTGGCGCGATCTCTCCAACCCGCTGATGGCCGGCCTGCGCCAGCATCCGCGCCGCGTCGGCGGCCGCTGCGGCCAGTGCGCCCACCTGGACATCTGCAACGGCAGCTCGCGGGTGCGCGCCGGCCAGATCACCGGCGACGTCTGGGCAGAAGACCCCGGCTGCTATCTCAGCGACGAAGAAATCGGCCTCTCGCCGGACCGCGCGGTCGAGCGGGTGCGCACCACGCCCTATGTGCGCAGGCTGCACCCGGCGCCCGTAAGCAATGCCCCGAAAGCCAGTGGAGTGAAGGCATGAAGCAGACGACGCAGTTGGAAACCGGCGCGGAAGGGAAGCCCGATGTGCGAGCAGGCGACAAGCCGGCCGCCGGCTTCGCCCGCAGGTCCAAGCTCAACCGGCAAGCCGCCTACGAACCGGACGAAGCCTTGAGCAACTATGCCGCGCCGCCGCTGCGGCCCTGGGAAGAGGACGCGCCGCGAAGCGCACAACTGCCCGCCGCGCCGTCCTCCACCCTCATGCCGAAGGCGGCCAAGCGCATGGTCATCCTCGCCATCGTGTGGCTGGTCTTCCTGCTGTTCGTATCACTGAAATCCGCCCATGCCGCGCCGGAGGCCGGCTCACCCGGCGAGGCCGCCAACGGCGCCAGGGCCAGCTACCAGCTGCACTGCGCCGCCTGCCACGGCACCGACCGCCTGGGCGGCATCGGCCCGGCGCTGCTGCCGGAAAACCTGTCGCGGCTGCGCAAGGGCGAGGCGCTGAAAGTGGTGCGCGACGGCCGTCCGGCCACCCAGATGGCCGGCTTCGGCCAGGCGCTGGCGGCGGACCAGCTGGCCGCGCTGGTGGAATGGATCTACACCCCGGTGGTGCCGGCGCCGGTGTGGCGCGAGGCCGACATCCGCGCCTCCCGCATCCAGCACGCCGAGCCGGCGAAACTGCCGGCGCGGCCGGTGTTCGAGGCCGATCCGCTCAACCTCTTCCTGGTGGTGGAGGCGGGCGACCACCACGTCTCGGTGCTGGACGGCGACCGCCTGGAAGTGATCCACCGCTTCCCCAGCCGCCACGCCCTGCACGGCGGGCCGAAGTTCGCCGACGGCGGCCGCTACGTCTTCTTCGCTTCACGCGACGGCTGGGTCACCAAGTACGACCTGTGGAACCTCAAGGTGGTGGCCGAAGTGCGCGCCGGCATCAACACCCGCAACCTCGCCGCCTCGCCGGACGGCCGCCACATCGCCATCGCCAACTACCTGCCGCACACCCTGGTGCTGCTGGATGGCGACCTCAATCTGCTCAAGGTGCTGGAAGTGAGCGACCGCGACGGCAAGCACAGCTCCCGCGTCTCCGCTGTCTATGACGCCACCCCGCGCCATTCCTTCATCGCCGCGCTCAAGGACGTGCCGGAAGTGTGGGAGATCAGCTACGACCCCGCCGCCGACGAAATCCCCGCCGGCCTCATCCACGACCACGCCCAGCGCGAAGGCGCCTTCATCCCAGGCTACCTCAACCCGCGCCGCACCCAGCTCAGCGACCCGCTGGACGACTTCTTCTTCACCCAGGACTACGCCGAACTCATGGGCGCCTCCCGCGAAGGCAAGGGCCAGGTGGTGAACCTGGACGCCCGCAAGAAGATCGCCGACCTCCCGCTCGCCGGCATGCCCCACCTCGGCTCCGGCATCACCTGGGACTGGCGCGGCCGCCGCGTCATGGCCAGCACCAACCTGCAAGCCGCCGAGGTAACGGTGATCGACCTGCAAAGCCGCGAAGTCGTCCGCCGTATCCCCACCCGCGGCCCCGGCTTCTTCCTCCGCAGCCACGAAAACAGCCGCTACGCCTTCGTCGATTCCATGATGAGCCCTGAGTACAAACACGTGCTGCAGGTGATCGACAAGGAAACGCTGAAAGTCGTCCACGAACTCACCGAACAACCCGGCCGCACCCTGGCCCACGTCGAGTTCACCCGCGACGGCAGCTACGCCCTCGCAAGCCTGTGGGAAGACGACGGCGCGCTACTCGTGTTCGACGCGCAAACCCTGGCAGAAGTGAAGCGGATACCGATGCGGAAACCGGTGGGGAAATACAACGTGTGGAACAAGATCATGCGGGAGGAGGGGACTAGTCATTGAGGGGGCTGGTGCTTGCCAGAAGGTTGATAGTCGTCGTTGATCTCCAAAATACGTCATGAGAGGGGCAACTATTAGAGACCAACGTGGACTTCATACGGCAGTATTTCGGCCTTTGCTGCTATTGGCCGATCGCGCTGAATCGGGCGGCAATGCGTCGCATATCTGTCGGTTAACCTCTACAGTGCGCACACCGCAGCTTCTAAAGCCACGATTCAACTCCCCTCAACGTACACGCGTTAGACTATGTCAGCATAACCGACATAGTCCACCGACTGTTTATTCTATTCGTCGCTAATTGATTGATGAAAAAAAATTTTCACTGGCTGCTGAAATGAATCTAAGGCGGCCAAGCTTGAATGCTGACACATTGGGGCGCTACTACACGTCCACTCAGGTCAGCCAAACACTCATCGATGCGATGACGGGCATATACCCAAAGCTTGTCCTTGAATTAGGTTGCGGACATGGCGCCCTCGCATGTGCCGCACAAAGAAAGTGGGCCCGTGCGAACTACGTAACAGTAGACACGGACCTAGCTGTTACGTCCGCGCTGAAGGACCTAGCGACAAGCGCCTCTCACACGCACTATATTCATGATGCTCTGGACGATGCGCTCGCTGACAGGATCGGTTTACCACTAGAGAGCGTCGACGTTGGTCTTTGCAACCCCCCATATGTTCGTCCTCGCTGGCGGTCTAGTTTCGGACACATCTTGGAAGATGCTGGATTATCGGGCACGCTCCAGTCTGTACATGATGCAGGCGCCGATCTCTTGTTTATCGCGCAGAATCTTCGGCTGCTGAAGCAGCGAGGCAAGTTAGGCCTGATACTCCCAGATGGACTGATTACAGGCGAGAGGTATAGAGGTGTTCGCCAAGTACTGTTACGTGAGCATCTTGTTGAGCTCGTTGTTCAGTTGCCTCGGCGCGTCTTCAGAGGGACCGAGGCTCAAACATACTTGCTTGTCTTATCTAAGCACAGCGGCGAGACTCAGGAAGTGGTCCTAAGCCACATGAGTGATAACGGCGAACTTTCTGCCCCCATCTCAGTTCCCGCAGACGTCGCCAAGCGTAGGCTTGATTACGCATTTCATGCGATCGATTCGTCGCCGAGTCGGCGACACAGTATATGTGAGCACAAGAGAACCATCGGTACCGTCGTCCAAGAACTTATTCGAGGAACGGCCAGCTCCAGTCAAGTTCGTTCTTGCCCTCTGCCCGTCTTCCATCTGGGCGACTTCCCACCCTCGCACGAATTCACTGCTGGCCAGAAAGTACCTTCTAAGTTCATTCAACCCTATGGCAAGGCTATAGCTTTGCAGCAGTTTTACAAGTTTGCACGGGCTGGCGACATTCTAATTGCGCGGATCGGGCGCAACCTACACCATAAGGTCTGTCTTTTACCAAGGGGCTTGTGTGTAATTAGTGATTGTATTTATGCCCTTCGTGCTGCGCCAGAACATAGAAAAATGCTATTTAGGTATCTTGCCAGTGATGAAGGTAAGGCTGCACTTGAAGCAGCCTCCCATGGCGTGGGTGCAAAGTACTTATCTCGCTCCGATGTTCTAAGCATCGTGCTACCCGATTAGAGAATTCCTAGAGTGTGAGATTGGTACAGCAGCTCCCCATCCCTGATGACCTAGATGCTTGACTTGAAAAACGCGCTTTTCGAGAGCGTTTGTAAAGCACTGCTCAGTTCGGAAAAGGAGGGGCTACGGCGACGCCAGCTCTACAGTCACGTGGTGCCATGTCGCATATCCCGTTGATCGTTTATTTACCCGCACAGGGTGGTCGTAATAAAGCGAGGTCGTCGGTTCGCTTCCCTTGGTTTCCAGCAGGAAAAGCCCAGCACCCACTGCATGCGGCTTGGTGCCGATGGGCGATACATAGAAGCACCCGCTTTCGTCACCGAGCTGGCGGTACAGCTGCCATAACGTTAGATACGTTTCCCGTATAGAGTTTGCTTGGCAGTAAACGATCGAATGGTCAATATCCAGCTCTTCTAAGACACGCAAGTGCGGTCTGATGGAATTTGACTCCCACCCGCTTTGGAACGCCGGAACTCCTATGACTGCGTAGATTCCGTACCGCCTCGGGTCTCGATCACCGAGTTGCTCTACTGCATTGCGAATCCTAGCCGACTCATAGCCAAGCATGAAAACGTGAGCCGCCTTCATGTTTGCCTGGTACTCATGCGCAAATCCGAGAACCCCCTGAAATCGACAATTCGTCGTCAGCGCAAACTCACGACGTTGAGGCTCGTCCTTACTGGCGGTCTCGTTTCTTATGTATTCACCCGGTTCCGCATAGAGAAATTCAACTGTCTGATGTCCTCCTTGGCGTGCTGCCATTAGGATATGCAGAATCTCGCCAAGACCCAGAGTTGTCGCATCGATCAGAATCCGACTGGTGCCTGTCATGTGCTCGACGAGACGCTGCCGATTGGTCTTTTGACTGTTGAGATAGATTTCCTGGTGATTTGGATCGAAGTAGAATTCCGAAATTTTTTTGGCCACATCTTTCAGTGCATTGATCGTCGCAGACCCTCTATCGTCAACCGATCCACCGACGAAGGCAAGATCCAGCCCTGCAAGCTCCGATGGCACAGAGGTTGACTGCCTTGAAGTGAACACATATCCCGGTTCGGTCATGCTCCTGCCTCACTGAAAAGATCCGGATGATCATCGCCGCCGTTATCTTGACGACAAAGCTCGCGCACTAAAGCATCCCGTGCCCTCTGATCACCCTCTAGCATTCCGAGCAGTTGGACCGCCGATATCGGCAAGCTACGTTTTTTTCGAAATGAAATTTGAAAGTGCGGAGAAAATATTGGGTTCAGGATGTAGTCGATATCAATAGCGCCGGCCGACTTCATCTTCGTTTCTCGTCCAAGGAACAACACGGACCACTTCTCGGCTTCGCGAAGATACGTCCGAAGCTTGTCATTCAGATCGCCCCCCGCTAGGGTAAAGTGATTAGTTTCTGGCTCGCTCTGCCGGTCATTCTTGTGCCGCTCCAGGAATATGGACCCCAAGCATTGTGCAAGGTTATATAACTGCGGCCCATGCACGCCGTGCCCGCTGACCGTGCCGAGAATTAACTCGCTCGCTTCCTTCACAGCCTTGGCCTGGACGGCGGGAGGCACCACGGGCAAGTCGCCGTTTTCACCGGCTTCAAAAACTTTGAAGACGCGGTGTATCAGCTCGAGAAGATGGCGAATATTCTCCCTGGCGATGAGCGTCAGCGAAGTAAATCCAGAAAAAAGGATCGAAGGTCGTCTGGCTTCCAAATAAATTGCATTGACGCAGCCAAACAGGTTATTTCCGACCAGCGGTTCTGTCGGCAATAAGCGGCTTTCTTTCCCCGCTTTCAGCGCCTCGAATTCTGCGAGAAGACGGTCCGGATTTTCGCGCGGCCGGTTCAACAGCGCCGGCATCAGAATAGAGGCTTCAGGATGCTTGTCGTCGATAAAGCTCGACGGAGAAAGCTGCGACTTCCGCTTCAGCAACGCTTCCTTAATCTTCGCTGAAAGCTTCTCCCGCAATCGGGGATCCGAAAGGACCTCCTTGGCTGCCGCGCGATCAGTGGTTCTCGGAAGTAGCCGCTCTGCCGCCCCAATAACACGCACTCGATAATTCTCATTATCGTATCGATTCGAGATGTGGTCGACCGAACGCAATTGATCCGGAACGATTGGAAGTTTGTCCAAGAGGTCCGGTTCATGCTCCGCCAGCCGGAAAAACAGGAGTTCGGCAGAAAATAAATCGAAACTCTTGGAAACCTCCTCTTCGAGGTCAATCTCTCTATAGTCGGAGATTAACTGAATCGACTCTGGACCAATGGTTTGATTCGTGTGCCACCCGTTCCGCTTCATTGCAATGTTGAAAAGCAGAGGCGGCTCGCCATGCTTCAGCATTCCGTTGATGAATTTCTGCTGCTCAATTCGAAGGTTCTCGTACTCGTCGATAAATACAGCAAAGGTTGAGCTACTGAGGTACGGCAGTTGCTCCTTGAGCGCTTCAACCAGTGTTTTCAGGAACGCTTGTGCGGGCAAGAAGGTGGGGCGGGGGAAAGTCTCAAGATTGTTGAGCCATGCAGACATTCTTCGGCGGCTCTTTTGAAGAGTCCGGTCAAGGTCGTGTAGCGTACGACCCAGAGTTTCGTCAAAATCCTGGACTACTTCCAAATCGAGTTCATCGAGCTTTCCGTATTCGTGCTGACGCTCCGGATTGCAATTCAGGTTGCGCACGGCTTGGATAACCTCCTTGCCTAACTCGCAAGCCAATACATGCTCGAACGCTGCTCGCCACGTTTCGGGTGTCTGCCCGCCACCCGCAAATGAATTAAGGAAATTTGTGTCTGCTCGCCAATAAAGACCGATATGTGATAGATCTGCTTGCGTCAAGTCTTGGCGCTTCGCCGAGAACTGAGTGGCATGGCAGAAGTATCGCAGCAGTGTCGTCTTTCCGCATCCCCGGCCACCAATAATAACTATGGCTTTGCTTTGTGTCTTTATACCGAGTTCATTTAGGAACGGCGGGACGACGAAGTCGGCCCAGATGTCCTCTCTGGTTTCTTCGCTTCGGTTCTTCGAAAAAACATCTGGCAATTTGTGCGTCATCTTTAGCGCTCAAGTAGCGGCTGCCATTGGGCAGACCCATACCAAAGAATGGGAAGGGAGTTGTTGGGTGTCGCATGGCTAAAACCGAACGTCAGGGCAAGATCACCGCATCCGAGCGCACTGACGCTCTTCGGCTTGCATTTCCGCTTGGTTCCGAAATCCATGTACCACGACTTCGCGTCTTCGGCAGTGACGCAACCATATCCGATTCGCTCCCACACCTTTTCGGAAAAGAAATCGTGAGGTGATCCGAGCGTCTCCGCAGACACAGCACACACAGAGGGAAGCTCTTTCGCGAGATGTTCGATCCCCTTCTGATGCGCCACGACCGGGGCGTAGAAGTGTTTGACACCAGCAGCTCGGTGCGCATCGAAGCCCCATTGGCGGAAGAAGCCCTCAAATTGGCCTCCAGCCCCAAGGAAATCATCGACAAAAAGAATAACCTCGACAGCGTCTTCTTCAATCGCCTTCTCCGCCTGCCATGGCCAGGACATCCACTTTGGGTTAAGTTGAAGAATGCGTTGCAAGCGTCGTAAGACGAGAGGTCCTGATTTGGTCGGTGGATCGGTTTCGCATATCACCGGAACGAGTCGGACCTTCGGATCGCGCCGTCCTTGCAGGAAACCCAGTAGCTGGAGATCCTGGGTACCTGGATAGAGATTTCCGTAGAGATTGCTTCGAAAAATGGAGCGAAGGGCCGCTTCGAACTGCTCCCCAGTTCTGAAAATCACCTGATCAAGCAAGCATGCGGCAAAAAATTGCTCTTCCGGCCCACAGAACTGTCTGAGCCAACTGGTGAAACGTGGCATCGGAATTTCCCAGAAGCCGCGCTCAATGAGCTGGGTGCCGTTAGCGCAGACGGATTCGAAAAAGGATTCAGCGGTATCCGGTAGTTTCACGTCTGGCCTCATATATTTTTCATAATCTCAGCGAGTTTGCATATATTACAGAACTTTGCCAGCGTACCAAAGCGCTGTGGCCTTAACAGGGTGATGCGAAACTCCTGATCGGTGTGAATATGACGATTTTCGAGGGTGCTTCGCCCCTTTCCTTGTCATAGGAAACGGCTTTAGATTGTTTTTGCAGCTCGAGTTTTTCGTTGTTCTGGTCGAAAACGGTTTTGCATCATCCTGCTAAGTCTTGAAGCCATCGATCGACAAAATCCGCTTATGGACTGGTGCAGGGTTTTTTTTCGGTCGCTTCGGGCTCAGAAGCAGACGGTGACGAGTGATCTACGCAGCGTCGGCATTGGGGCCGAAGTGAGGCCGGTCGGTGGCGAGTAGAGGCGACCGTCCTATCTCGATCGTGGATGTCTGTGCGCTGTTCACAGAGTCAGGCTGTTTAGGGGTGTAGCGTCTTCAGATGAGATAGGGGCGTCTCTCGTCTTCTTGAGTGATCCCATCAAACCGATTTACGTTCAGCTTGTGACGAGCCTCCATAGCTTCCGGAGGAAGCACGTGCTCTACGGCTGGATTGGTCATACGCGTTAGCCGAATTGAAAGGTTGCGCTGCGAATTCATCGCAGTACCTAGCACCCCTCAATTCAAACTCTGCCTCAACCTCCCCAAATCCGTAATATGAATCGTCCGTCCCTGGACGACGATGAGCCCGCTTTCGATCAGCTCATGGAGGATGCGGGAGAAGTGTTCCTGTGTGAGGTTCAGGCGCGAGGCGATGGTGCCTTTGCTGGTGGGTAGGCGTACGGTGACCCGCTCGGTGCCGGGGATGGCGCCGGCGGTGCCGTTGCTGGTGGCGTCGCTTTCCTTTTCTTCCCGCAGCAGGTAGCCCACGACGCGTTCCCGGCCGGAGCGCAGGGAGTAGGTTTCCACGTCGGCGACGAGGTGGTGGAGGCGTTGGGCGAGGCCGGCGATGATCTTGCGGCAGAACAGCGGGTCGCGCTCCATTTCCTCGAATACCACTTGCTTGGAGATGTGCAGCAGGCTGCAGTCGCCCAGGGCTTGGGCCATGACCACGTAGGGTTTGTCCATGAACATGACGGCTTCGCCGAAGGTTTGGCCGGCGCGGATGATTTCGACCACTTTCTCCTGGCCGGCGGCGGAGATGAAGGCGAGTTTGACCTGGCCGGTGAGCACCAGGTGGAAGCCGTGGCAGGGGTCGCCGCGGTGGAAGAGGACGGCGTTGCGCTCGACTTTCTGTTCGCGCACGCCGTGGGCGAAGCGGGCGATTTCCGCTTGGGCTAGGCCATTGAACAGCGGGGCCTGGGTGAGCAGCTGGGAGATGCGCTCGGCCTGTGGGTCCAGCGGCTGGCGATCCAGTGGCTGGCCGCCGCCACGCGGGGTGCGCGCGGGCGCGGCGAACAGCGTGGCACAGGGAATGTCGCGCGGACTCATCGAGTCACCTCGTCAGTTGGGCGTAGAACAGGGGCAGGCGGGAGGGCAGTTCTTCCGGCTTGCGGATGACGGTGAAGCCGGCGGGGCCGAAGAGGTGGGGCAGGTAGCTGGCGCCTTCGCGGTCTATGGTCACGCAGAAGGGGGCGAGGCCGGCGCGGCGGGCTTCGACGATGGCGGCGCGGGTGTCTTCGATGCCGTAGCGGCCGTCGTAGAGGTCGAGGTCGTTGGGTTTGCCGTCGGACAGGATGAGCAGGATGCGGCGGCTGGCGGGCTGGGCTTCCAGCAGCTTGGTGGCGCGGCGTATGGCGGCGCCCAGGCGGGTGTAGTAGCCGGGCTTGAGCGCGAGGATGCGGCCGCGGATGCGGTTGTCGAAGCGCTCGCCGAAGTCTTTCAGGCGGTGGAAGCGCACCTTGTCGCGCCGTACCGAGGAGAAGCCGGCGAGGGCGAAGGCGTCGCCGGTGGCGCCCAGGGCTTCGCCGAACAGCAGCAGGGCGTCGCGGATGACGTCGATGACGCGGGCCTGCGATGACACCCAGGCGTCGGTGGAGAGGGAGAGGTCGGCCAGCACCAGGCAGGCGAGGTCGCGCTCGCGGGTTTCCAGCGAGAGGTAGAGCTGTTCCGAGGGTTGGCGGCCGCAGTGGCGGTCGGTCTGCGCGCGCACTGCGGCATCCACGTCCAGTTCCGAGCCTTCGGGCTGGCCGCGCAGCCAGCGCCGGCCGGGCTGCAGCGCGGCGAACTGCTGGCGCAGGCGGCGGGCGGTGGCCTGCAGCGGCGCCGGCAGCGGGCCGGGCGGGGCGTTGCGGGCGGCCATCTCGATGACGCGCACATGGTCGGGGAGAAGGATGCGCTTGCGGTAGTCCCACTCCGGCTGGGGGATGCCGGAGCCGAGCACGACGTCGTCCTCGGCGTCCGAGGGCAGGTCGAGGTCGAAGCGCACCTTGGAGGCGACCTTTTCCCTGTCTTCGGCGAGGGCGAGCTTGTCCAGGTCGCGGGCGGCGTCGGCGGCGTTGGGATCGGGCTCATCGTCGGTCGGGCGGTTGAGCTTCAGGAATTCGGTGACCGCCAGCAGGCTTTCGGCGCGGAACACCATCATCAGGCCGTTCTTTTCCTTGGGCAGCTCCACCCGCTCGGCGCGATGGGCGTGGCGTTCGCTGTCTTCGCCCGGCTGGGTGCTGCCGCTGGGCGCTTGCTCCGGATCGGCGCCGCGGTTGCGCGGGAAGGGCGCTGGCGCCGCTTCGTCACCGGCCAGCCACAGCAGCACCGGCGCGGCGGGTGGCGTGCCGGCCGGCACCGGCGGCAGGGCGGTGACGCTGCCGGGCTCGCGCAGCGCGGCGACGATGGCTTCTTCGCGTGCGCGTTCGGCCGGCGGCATGCGGCTGGCGTTGCGCGAAGAGCCCAGGCGGCGCGGTGCGTAGGCTTCCACCAGCCGCTGGTAGCGGCTGGCCATGCCCGGCCAGCTGGCGAGCACGGTGAGCGTGGCGCGCTGGTTGCGCTGCAGCTCGCTTTCGCCTTCCTGCGTTTCCGCTGGCGGCAGTACCTGGCGGGCAGCGGCCAGCGCGGCCAGCCAGAGGTAGAGATCGCGGTTGAGTCCGCGCTCGGGGAAGGCGTCGATTTCCGGCGGCAGGCGCAGCGTGGCGGCGTCCATGCGCGCCAGCGCGGCGTGGCTGCCGGCACCGGCGACGCGGGCGATGAAGCTGCGGCGGGCGCGGTGTTCATCCACCGGCGCCGCCGCCACCCGCAGGCCGGGGTCGCCGCCCAGGGCGCGGAAGAGGACGCCGGCGGTGCGTTCCACTTCCCTCAGCCGCACCACCGCGGCGGGATGGCTGACGCCGGCGGCGCGGGTGATGAGACGGTGCCAGAGTTTGCCGACGGCTTCTTCCATGACTTTTTCCTAAGCCGGCAGACGGGGGCCGAGCAGCGGGTAGCGGTAAGGGCGCCGCAGCATGGCCTGGTTGAGACCGACGACGCCGAACAGGATGAGGTTGGCATGCACGCAAACGAAATAGAGCACGCCGATGACCCAGGACCAGGGGTTGGAGAAGCCGCCCAGCAGGAACACCGCGGCACTGAGTCCGACCAGGATGGCGCCGCCGCGCAGGCTGACGGCCATGGTCTGCTGCAGGTGATTGCGCACCAGCGGCGAGGGGTGATTGCGCTTGGCCAGCCACAGCAGCGCCAGCAGCAAGAAGCCGACGCCGGGGAGCAGCATCAGGTTCACCAGGAAGAGGGCTTCAGCGGCAATCGCCAACGGCGGGCCGGGGATGTTCTCTTTCAGGAGATCGGGCTGGGGTGGGGGCATGGTGTTGGGGTGGTGTGTTGGGTTTGAGGGATTGGTTTGGTTGGGAGTTGATTGGGGGAGGCGGTCTGTGGAGTTGGAAGGTCCGAGATGGGCTTGTCAGGGGCGGTTTGTTCAGCGAGTTGGTCGTGAAGCAGGCTCGGCATGCTCCCTCCCCCCTCGCGGGGGAGGGTTGGGGAGAGGGGGGCGCCCGCTAGGGCGTCAGCGCTTGTTTGAGTGCCGTTCCCCCTCTCCCGCGAGGGGAGAGGGGAGAAAAACGGGCCTCGGCCGGCTGGAATGCGTCGGAGGGGTGGGCGCAGGTGGCTGGCTTGGTCTGCAAGTCGCTGGGCAGGCTGTAAGCGGCAAGTACATCCGTCAGTGCCACATTCATTGGCTAACTCCGTGGGCGATGGCGCGGCCGCCCCAGCCCGCTCACTCTCCGAACGTCGCCGACACCACCTCCATCAATGCGCTGGCGACTTCCTCGTCATCCGTCAGGCTGTCCACGATGGCGGCGCGGCAGGCGGCCAGGGGGGGCATGCCGGCGTGTACCAGGGTGGCGGCGTAGACCAGCAGGCGGGTGCTGGCGGCTTCTTCCAGGTCTTGATCCTTGAGCGCGCGCAGGGCGCGGGCGATGCCGACGAGGCGGCGGGCGAGGTCGGCGTTGCAGCCGGTTTCGCCGCGCAGCACGGCTTCTTCGCGGGCGGCGTCGGGGAAGTCGAAGCGCAGGCTGACGAAGCGTTGGCGGGTGGAGGGCTTCATGCCCTTGAGCAGGTTCTGGTAGCCGGGGTTGTAGGACACCACCAGCATGAATTCCGGCGGTGCGGCCAGCAGTTCGCCGGTGCGGTCTATCGGCAGCAGGCGGCGGTCGTCGGCCAGGGGGTGCAGGACCACGGTGGTGTCCTTGCGCGCCTCGACGATCTCGTCCAGGTAGCAGATGCCGCCTTCGCGTACCGCGCGTGTCAGCGGGCCGTCGCACCAGATGGTCTGGCTGTCGCCTATCAGGTGGCGGCCGACGAGGTCGGCGGCGGTGAGGTCGTCGTGGCAGGCCACGGTGTAGAGCGGCCGGCCGAGGCGGGCGGCCATGTGGGTGACGAAGCGCGTCTTGCCGCAGCCGGTGGGGCCCTTGATGAGCAGCGGCAGGCGGTTCTTCCAGGCGTGCTCGAAGATCTCGATCTCGTTGCCGGCGGCCTGGTAGAAGGGCACGGCGAGGTTGGTGGTGTTGAGGTCCATCAGGGCATTCCTTTCCAGTAGGCGAGGCCGATCAGCGCGCACACCAGCGCCAGCCAGCCGAGCAGGACGATCCGCCACAGCAGCGGGGCGCGGGCGAGCGCCATGAAGTCGAGGATGACCACCGTGCCCTTGGCCATTGCCACCGCGAGCAGCAGGGCGGCGATGGCGGGGCCGCTGGCGTGGCCTTCGCCGATTGCCCAGGTGAGCGCGGTGGCGGCCAGTAGCGTCAGCCACAGCAGGGTGCTGCGGCGGTCGGCGGTGGCATGGGAAGCGGGGGACATGGCGTGTTCCTCAGCGGATGACATAGACCAGCGGGAACAGCACCAGCCACACCAGATCCACCATGTGCCAGTAGGCGGCGCCGCTCTCGATGCCGTTCATGTCCCGCGGGCCGTAGCGGCCGCGGCGGGCGTTCAGCCATAGCGCGCCCAGGATCACCATGCCCAGCAGCACATGCATGAAGTGAAAGAAGGTGAGCGAGAGGTAGAACATGTGGAAGGTGCTGCTGGAGAGGCTGATGCCGGCATCGAAGGCGGCGGCGTATTCCGCCAGCTTGATGACGACGAAGCCGCCAGCGCAGCCCAGCGCCGCCAGCAGCCAGCGCGCCCCGTGGCGGCCGCGGCCGGCCTCGGCGGCATGCACCGCGCGCACCACGAAATAGCTGGCGGTGAGCAGCAGGGCGGTGTTGATGGCGCCGGCATTGCGGTTGAGCGCTTCCTGCTGGGCGGCGAACAGCGCCGGATCATGCGCGCGGGCGAAAGCGTAGGCGGCGAAGAACAGGCCGAAGGCGAGCAGCTCGGCGAGGATGAAGATCCAGATCGCCAGGTCGCCGGCCAGCCTGGGCTCCGCGGGCAAGGAGGGGGAAAGCGTGTGCTTGGCGGCATGCATGGGGGCATTCTGGGGAAGCGGGCAGGGCTTGGAATTGATCCGTGTTAATTCCGGCAAGTGATTGTCGCCACGAGGAAAAGAGCCACCGGCGGGCTCCGCGCGAGGCGTGCCGGAAAAGGACAAGGGCGGCTCGCGCCGCCCTTGTTTGACGTCCGCCAGGAGGGGAGGCGGACTAGTGGAGACCGTTGGTCATCAGGTGGTAGCCGGCTTGTCGCCGTCCTTCACGAAGAAGCTCACCAGGTAGGCGATCAGGCCGATGAGGAAGATCACCCCGCTGATCTCGCGCAGCCAGTAGAACAGCGACACCTGGCCCTGCACCGCCATGAAGGGCATGGGCGAGTCCGAGATGCGCTGCAGCCACACTTGCAGGATGCCGGCGGCGGTGAGGAACAGGGTGATGAACACCATGGCGATGGTCATCAGCCAGAAGCTCCACATCTCCAGCACCTGCGCCTTGCGGCTGTTGCACGCCCGGCCACGCAGAATGGGCATGGCGTAGCTGATGATGGTGATGACCACCATCACATAGGCGCCGTAGAAGGCCATGTGGCCGTGCGCCGCGGTGATCTGCGAGCCGTGGGTGTAGTAGTTCACCGGAGCCAGGGTGTGCAGGAAGCCCCACACGCCGGCGCCGAGGAAGGCCATCACACCGGTGCCCAGGGCCCACAGCACGGCGGCCTTGTTCGGGTGCTCGCGGCGGCGGCGGTTCACCATGTTGAAGGCGAACACCGTCATGGCGAAGAAGGGAATCGGCTCCAGCGCGGAGAAGATGGACCCCCACCATTGCCAGTAGCCCGGCGCGCCTATCCAGTAGTAGTGGTGGCCGGTGCCGATGATGCCGGTGACCAGCGCCAGCGCGATGATGACGTACAGCCACTTGTCGATCACCTCGCGGTCCACCCCGGTGACCTTGATCAGCACGAAGGCGAGCAGCGCGGCCATGATCAGCTCCCACACGCCTTCCACCCACAGGTGCACCACCCACCACCAGTAGAACTTGTCCAGAACGAGGTTGGTCGGGTTGTAGAAGGAGAACAGGAAGAAGATGGCCAGCCCCCACAGGCCCAGCAGCAGCACCACGGTGATGGAGGTCTTGCGGCCCTTCAGCACCGTCATGGTGATGTTGAACAGGAAGGCCAGCGCCACCACCACGATGCCGATCTTGGTCAGCAGCGGTTGCTCCAGGAACTCCCGGCCCATGGTGGCGAGCACATCGTTGCCGGTGTACTTGGCCAGCGTGGCGTAATCCACCAGCAGGTAGCCGAGTATGGTCAGCGCACCGGCGGCCAGGAACACCCAGAACAGCGCCAGCGCCAGTTTGGGGCTGTACAGCTCGGTTTCGGATTCCTCCGGCACCAGGTAGTAGGCCGCGCCCATGAAGCCGAACAGCAGCCACACGATGAGCAGGTTGGTATGCACCATGCGGGCGACGTTGAAGGGGATTTCCGGGAACAGGAAATCGCCCACCACGTACTGCAGGCCCATGATCAGCCCGAACAAGATCTGCCCCACGAACAGCCCGATCGCCGCGACGAAGTAGGGCAGCGCGACGGCTTGCGATTGGTATTTCATGACGACAATCCCCTTGGTATTTCCACTGTGGGCATGGTTCTCAACCCTCGATGTTGGGCGGCCAGTTCTGGTTGCCGATTTCCGAGGTGTATTTCAGGAAGGCGATCAGCTGGTCGATCTCTTCGTCGCTCAGGTGGAAGTTCGGCATCTGCCGCCGTCCGGGCGCGCCGGTCGGCTGGGAAACGATCCATGCCTTGATGAACTCGGGGCCGCGGCGCACATACACGTTGCCCAGCTCCGGCGCGTAATACGCACCTTCGCCCAGCAGCGTGTGGCAGCCGATACAGTTGCGTGTCTCCCAGATGTGTTTGCCCGCTGCGACGGCGGGCGTGATGTTGTGGCGGTTGTCGGTCTTCGGCAGCGCGTTGGTGGTGTCGAAGGTCAGCGCCAGGAAGAGCAGAAAGAAGAACACCGTTCCGCCGTAAAAGATGTTGCGGGCCATCGCCTTTGTGAAGGTGCCGCTCATGGTGTTGCCCTCATCGTTGCTTGCATCCGTCGTGATGTTTGAACTGCGCGGTCGCACTGTATTTTTTTGCCCCGGGCCGGCTCCATGATGTGAATCAAAACGCTCCCCGCCGCGCCAGACCCCGCTGCTGCCGCGGTTTTTGGGTCGATGGGGTATTCGCTCCGCGACGAGGGAAGAGGCGGCCGGCTTGCGTATTCCCCGGCAGGGACGTCGTTGGCCGAGTGCCGGGTGCGGGCGGTGGAATGCTTGCAGGCGTGCGCGGTTTCACGTCAAATCGCGCCCCCGCCGGCGCTTGCTTGACCCACGTCAAGCCATTCCCCGCGCCCAGCGGGTGCAATGTCGCCTTCCGCCGGCGTTCGTCCGGCGGGCTTCCCAGGAGTGGTGTTGAAGTCTCTCGGTTCCCAGTCGCGGGCGATGATCGCCCTCGTCGTCATGGCCCTCATCTGGGGCTACAACTGGGTGGTGATGAAGAAGGTGGTGCCCTATGCGGACCCCTTCGATTTCTCCGCCATCCGTACCCTGCTCGGTGCCACCGCGCTGTTTCTGGTGCTGCTGGTCGCACGCCGGCCGATGCGGTTGCGCGCGCCGCGGCGGGTGATGCTGCTCGGCCTGCTGCAGACCGCCGCCTTCACTGGCCTGGTGCAGTGGGCGCTGGTTTCCGGCGGCGCCGGCAAGACGGCGGTGCTGGTCTACACCATGCCCTTCTGGTTGCTGCCGCTGGCCTGGGCGCTGCTGGGCGAGCGGGTGCGGCGGGTGCAGTGGGTCGCCATCGCCACCGCTGGGTTGGGCCTGCTGCTGGTACTGGAGCCGTGGTCCATGCACGGCAGCCCGCTCGCCAGCCTGCTGGCGCTGGGTGGCGGCCTGGCCTGGGCACTGGCCACGGTGGTGGCGAAGCGGATACGGCGCGAGGTGGAAATGGACCTGCTGGCGCTGACTGCCTGGCAGATGCTGTTCGGCGCGCTGGCCCTGTGCCTGGTGGCGATGGCGCTGCCTTCCCGGCCCATCACCCCGGCGCCTTACTTCTTCTTTGCGCTGGGCTTCACCGCATTGCTTGCCACCGGCTTCGCCTGGCTGCTGTGGCTGTATGTGCTGCAGCACCTTTCCGCTGGAATGGCGGGTCTCTCCGCGTTGGGCATTCCCTTGATCGGGGTGCTTGCGGGTTGGCTGGAGCTGGGAGAACGGCCGAGCAGCGCGGAACTGGGCGGGATGGGCCTGATCTGCGCTGCGCTGGCTTTTTCGAGCTTGTGGTCGGCCTGGCGGGGGCAGCGGTTAGCGCGTCAGGCTGCGGCGGCTGCGGGGTCTTGAGGGAAGGTAGGGTTCAGGTCTTCGAGGTGTTTGCAGCCGGGAGAGGCGCCATGCGCTGCGTTTCCTTCATGGCCTTCATTGCGACGCAGGGGTTTGCGGAGGGCTGGGGAGAGGGGGGCGCCCGTCAGCGCGCTTGCGGTTGATTTGGCGCCGTCGCCCCCTCTCCCCTGGCCCCCGCTCCGCGCCCCGGCCCTGTGGCCTGCCGACCACAGGGCACTCCGGCGGGCGAAGCAATGCTTCGCTTTTTCCGCCTACGCCCCGCGAGGGGAGGGGAGAAAACCCTGCAGTCTCGTGCTTTGCTTTGGGATCTGCGCTGGGGGTGGGGCTTGGCTGGCTAGCGCCAAGCGGGCTGCCACCGCAAAGGATGCGGCTCAGCGCGGAAGATCGATCAGCAGCGCTTCGGGCAGGGTGATTTCGTCGCAGTTGTGGCCGGGGCCGGCGCGGTCCACGACGAGGAAGTCGCACACCATGTCCAGCGCCAGCAGCGGGTGGTGCCAGACGCCGGGGGCGTAGTTCACGCCTTGTCCAGCGTTGGCGATGAATACCCTCAGGTCGGCGGCGGTGGGTGGTTCGCCGGGCGGCGCCACCACCACCAGGTAGGGGCGGCCGGACAGCGGCATGAAGGCCTGGCTGGCGAGCGGGTGGCGCTCCATCATCTCCACCCGGAAGGGCAGGGCGCGCGGCTGGCCGCGGAAGAGGGAGACGATGGCGCGGCCGTCTGCCCCCGGTTCCACCGCGGCGAGGTCGTGGAAGCGCTCGGTGTTGCCGCCGTTGATGGTGTAGTGGCGCGCCGCGCCCTCTGCCTGGATGACGTCGCCGAAGGGGGCGAAGGCCTCGCGGCTGAGGGGCTCGGCGGTGCGCAGCGTCAGCCCGGCGGCGGTGGTGCTCATCCCTTCACCTTGCCCCACAGCCGCACTCGCGACAGGCCGCCATCGGGAATCACGTTGATGCGCACATGGGTGATCGGGCCGTGGGCGGCGATCTCGCCGACGAAGGTGTGGATCGCGTCCATGGACAGCGGCTGCTCCGGCAGGATGAAGGGCCAGAACATGCTCTGGGTGACCACCGACTGGTCGGTGCCGCCGGCCATATGGGCGCCCTGGATGGAGCAGCGGTCCGGGTAGTTGCCCTTGAAGTGGGCGGTGTCGATCTCGATCTTTTCCAGCGTGCCGGCGGCGCCGAGCTGGACGATGCACCAGTCGTTGCCCGGCTCGCGGCGGCGGCGGGTTTCCCAGCCGTCGCCCATGTCGCGGCCGCGGTCGGGCAGCAGCAGGTTGGATACCGAGCCGTAGTGGGAGTCGTTCCAGGCCACCGCGCGGCCGCCGTTCTCCATGGCGGCGAGGTCGTAGGTGAGGTTGGGGTTGTCGAAGGCGCCGACCGGCTGGCCGTATACCCGCAGGCGGGCGATGCCGCCGTCCGGGTAGATGTTCACCCGCAGGTGGGTCCAGGCGTCCTGGCTGGCGATGGCGAACAGGTGGTGGGCGCTGGCGCCGAGCGAGACCGAGGGCAGGATCTCGGTCCATTGCGCCGCCTTCAGCGTGGCGACGTCGTCGCTGTCGGACACGGTGGCTTCGATGGACACCGCCGGCGCGTAGTTGCCGGTGAAGTGGGAGGTATCCACGTCGAAGCCGCGGATGATACCGCGGCGGCCGAGCTTGAGCAGGCACCAGTCATGGCCGGTGGTGCGCTTGCGGCGGGTTTCCCAGCCGTCCATCCATTTGCCGTTGTCGTCGTATTTGCCGGTGACGAAGAGCGCCGGATCGGGGTTGAGCATGCGCGAGACCTCGGCGAAGAAGTCGTCCGAGGCGAACAGGGCGCGGGCGCCGATGCGCGGGTTGGCGAGGTCCACCGAGCGGCGGGCCCAGTCGGGCAGGTCGGCGGCGGGGGCAACGATGATGCTTTGGGTGCTCATGGGGTGTGTCCGTATCAGGGCTGTTTCTTGTAGGGGTGATGTTCGATCCAGTGGCGGGCGATGTCCACCCGGCGGCAGATCCATACCCGGTCGTGGCGCTCGATATGGTCGAGGAAGCGTTGCAGGGCGCGGAAGCGGCCGGGGCGGCCGAGCAGGCGGCAGTGCATGCCCACGCTCATCATGGCCGGGCGCTCCTCGCCTTCTTCGTACATCAGGTCGAAGGTGTCGCGCAGGTACTGGAAGAATTCGTCGCCGTGGGAGAAGCCCTGCGGCAGGGCGAAGCGCATGTCGTTGGTGTCCAGGGTGTAGGGCACCACCAGGTGCGGCACCTGGCTGCCGTCGGTCTTGCGCACCTCGGTCCAGAACGGCAGGTCGTCGCCGTAGTAGTCGGAGTCGTAGAGGAAGCCGCCGTGGTCGGCCACCAGGCGCCGGGTGTTGGGCGAGTCGCGGCCGGTGTACCAGCCCAGCGGGCGCTCGCCGGTGAGGCGCTGGATGATCTCCATGCCCAGGCGCATGTGCTCGCGTTCCTCGGCCTCCGGCGTGTTCTGGTAGTGGATCCAGCGCAGGCTGTGGCAGGCGATTTCGTGGCCCAGTTCCTGGAAGGCGGCGGTGGCTTCCGGGTGGCGCTCCAGCGCCATCGCCACGCCGAAGATGGTCATCGGCAGGCCGCGGCGCTCGAACTCGCGCAGGAAGCGCCACACGCCGACGCGGGAGCCGTATTCGTAGATGGACTCCATCGACAGATGGCGGTCCGGGTAGCTGGCCGGGTTGAACATTTCCGACAGGAACTGCTCGCTGCCGGCGTCGCCATGTAGCACCGAGTTTTCGCCGCCTTCCTCGTAGTTGAGCACGAACTGCACCGCTACCCGGGCGCGGCCGGGCCAGTTGGCGTGCGGCGGGTTGCGACCGTAGCCGACGAGGTCGCGCGGGTAGCCGGAGGACGGGGCAGGGGAGGCGGGGGAGCTCATGGGCGCGTCTCCGGGCGGGCTTCAGGCGGCGCCGAGCAGGGCGTCGAGGCGGAAGCGGGCGATCTTGGCGATTTCATCCAGGCAGGTACGGAATTCGGCTTCGGCGTCGTTGCCGAGGCGGGCCTCGATGATATCCATGATCTGGTGGCGGCTGCGTCCCTTCACCGCGATCACGAAGGGAAAGCCGAAGCGGGAGCGATAGGCGGCGTTGAGGCTGCGCAGGCGCTGCAGCTCGTCGGCGGTGCAGCGGTCCAGGCCGGCGCCTTGCTGTTCGCCGGTGGAGGCCTGGGTGAGGGTGCCGGCGGCGGCTTCCTTGCCGGCCAGCTCCGGGTGGGCGCGGATGAGCGCCAGCTGCTCGGCGCGCCCGGCGCCCAGCATGGCGGCGCTCATGGCCTGGTGCAGCGCGTCCACGCTGGTGTAGGGGCGGGCGGCCCAGGCGCGCTCGGCGACCCAGGGCGAGTGTTCGAAGATATCGCCCAGGCGGCTGGAGAAGGCGGCGCAGTCCAGCGCGGAGAGGTCCGCGAGTTTTTGGGCGGTGGGGATGGCGGCGGTCATCATGGAGGGCTCGGTGTAAGCGTGGTTCTGCCGCTGGCCGCCGGCTGGCGGCCAGGAGAGGTTCAGTGGGGCGTTGCGTGTTGCGTCAGTCGGCGAGCCGGGCGCCCTGGGCGTGCCAGGTGGCGATCAGGCGGCGTTCCTCGTCGGTGATGTGGGTGAGATTGCCCAGCGGCATGTAGCCGCTGGCCACCGTCTCGGCGATCTTGGCGGCGTGCTGGCCGATCTCCTCCGGCGTCTGCAGCAGCACGCCCTTGGGCGGCTGGATGAAGCCCTCGTAGGTCGGCTGGGCGGCATGACAGGCAACGCAGCGCTGGTCCATCACCTGTTTCACCTGGGCGAAGGCCACCTTGTCGCCGCCGGCATCCACCTTTTCCGGCGCCATCAGCACCATCAGCAGCGCTAGCAGGGCGACGCCGCTGGCCGGCAGCCACCACTTCACCTGGCCGCGGTGGCGCAGCACGAAGAACTGCCGGATCAGCACGCCGGCGGCCATCATCACCAGCAGCACCAGCCAGCCGTTGGCGTGGCTGTAGGTCATCGGGTAGTGGTTGCTGATCATGGTGAACAGCACCGGCAGGGTGAAGTAGGTGTTGTGCACCGAGCGCTGCTTGCCGATCTGGCCGGGGCGCGGGTCCACCGGCTGGCCGGCGCGTATCTGCGCCACCATGCGTTTCTGGCCGGGGATGATGTGGATGAAGACGTTGGCCGCCATGATGGTGCCCAGCACCGCGCCCACGTGCAGGTAGGCGGCGCGGGCGGAGAACACCTGGTGCAGCGCCCAGTCGGCGAACACCACCAGCACGAAGATCAGCCCGGCCAGCAGCGTGTCGCGGCCGACCAGCAGTCGACAGAGCAGGTCGTAGATCACCCAGCCGGCGGCGAGGAAGCCGATGGAGATGGCGATGGCGGCCGGCGGCGTCAGCGCCATCACGTTGCGGTCTATGAGGTAGGAGGAGGCGCCGGCCCAATAGACGATGGCCAGCATGCCCATGCCGGACAGCCAGGTGGTGTAGGCCTCCCACTTGGACCAGTGAAGGTCCTGGGACAGCGGCTCGCCCTGCGGGCCGGTGAGGAATTTCTGGCTGCAGTAGAAGCCGCCGCCATGCACCGCCCACAGCTCGCCGAACACGCCGCGCTGCTTGTCCGCCGCCTTCTTGGGCGGTTTCAGCGAGGTGTCCAGCATGACGAAGTAGAAGGAGGCGCCTATCCAGGCGATGCCGGCGATCAGGTGCAGCCAGCGGACCAGCAGATTGGCCCAGTCGAGGAGATAGCTTTCCATGTGCGGTGCCGGCTCAACTGCCGCGGTAGGTGGAGTAGCTCCACGGCGAGACCAGCAGCGGCACGTGGTAGTGCTGGCCGGCCTCGGCGATGCCGAAGCGCAGCACCACCTCGCCGACGAAGGGCGGATCGGGCAGCTCGGCGCCGCCGGGGGCCTGGCGGAAGTAGGCGGTGGTGTCGAACACCAGCTCGTAGCGGCCGGCGGCGAAGGCGTCGCCTTCCAGCAATGGTGCGTCGCAGCGGCCGTCGGCGTTGGTCTGCGTGCTGGCGAGCAGGCAGCGCTCACCGCCGGCTTCCAGGCGGAAGACGGACACCGGAATGCCCTGGCCGGGGCGGCCCAGGGCGGTATCGAGCACGTGGGTGGTGAGTCTGCCCATGGCGGCAATTCCTGTTCATTCGTATCGGCCTCCAGTCTAGAAGCCTCGCGCCGCGTGCGGGCGGGGATGTCTGGATAACCGATATAAAGAACCGGATATTGTCCTGCGGGGGCGGACGTGCACCCGATGCCGGGTGCAGGCGCTAGAAGAAGCGGCCGAGCGCCCGCGTCAGCCAGCCGGCGTTCTTCTGCTCGTCCAGCGTTTCCTTGATCTGCGGGCTGACGGTGGCGACGTAGTCGCCGTCGTCGTGCTTGATGTGGTTGAGCAACCAGCTGCTGAGCAGGCGATGGATCTCGGAACCGACATCCTCGCCGCGCTTGAAGCGCTCGCGGTACTCCTCCACCCGGCGGGTGAAGAGCTGGTGCACCCGTTTGTGCGCCTTCAGGTAGGCGTAGCCGGATTCCTCCAGCAGCGTCTCTTCGAAGGCGAAGTGGGAAATGGTGTAATCGACGAGATCGTCCAGCACGCGGCCTACGGTGGGAAGGTCGCCCTGGCTGCGGACGGTTTCGAGCTGATTTACGTAATCGACCAGTCTTCTGTGCTGGTCATCTATGACCGCGATCCCTGTGTCGAGATCGGGTGTCCATGTGAGACTCACTGGCTTTCCATGTTTGGGGGCTGGAAAGCCAATGAATCTATCATGGTGCACCGTAGCAAACGGCCTTGATGGCCTGGATTCAGGTTACGGTTATGTTACGGATCATTTCAGGTGCAGCGTGCCGACCGGCTCGACCCAGCGCACGCCGTTGCGCGCCAGCCACTCGCCGGCGATGCTGTCCTGCCGCAGGGTGGCGTCCAGAAATGCGGTGCTGATGGCCTGTACCGCGATCACCGGACGCTGACGATCGCCCCCGCCGGCTCCGCCCGGACCTTCGCCGCCAGGGCGGCCGCCGCGGCTCATTTCACCGCCGCCGCCCATGCCGCCGCCGGGGCCGCCTCCCCCCATCCCGCCGAAGCCACCGCTTCCGCCGCCCATGCCTCCGCCCGGCCCACCCATGCCGCCTCCGGAGCCACCGAAACCACCACCGGAGCCGCCATCGCCACCCGGCCGGCCACGTCCGCCGCCCTGGCCTTCCTCACGCTTGGGTGCGTCGGCGCCGTTCAGCAGGGTGTAGTTGCCGGCGTTCAGCACCAGCTGGAACTTGTTCCCCTCCGGCATGTAGCGGAAGGGCGCCTGCCGCACGGTGGGGGTGATGCCCAGGCCGTAGCGGTCTTCATCGGCGTCGCCGGTCACCACCAGCGCCGGCGCCAGGATGTCGCGGTAGCGCTCGCTGAGGCCGCCGGCAGCCATGTTCACATGCGGGCTGAACACCGCCACCGCGGTGAGGCCGGGCAGGGTTGCCGGTTCGCGGGTTTCGGCGGCGGAGTCGCCGCGCGCCGGGCCGCGGGCTTCTCGGTAACGCTCGCCGGCCAGCGCCAGCGCGGTCTGCGCGCCCAGCTCGAAGCCGACCACCGCGATGCGCGAGGTATCCACGCAGGCGTACATGCCGCCGTCTTTGCCCTCGGCGGCGGCACGCTGGCGGATGGCCTCCAGCGTGCTGCGCACCGCTTCGCTGCGCTCGGCCAGCTGCGCGCTGCCGAAGCGGCTGCGGGCGAGCTGGTCGAAGGCGCCGCGGCGGGCGTCGGGCGAGGACCACACCTGCGGCCCGTCGGCCTGCCGCTGTATGCCCAGCACCGCATAGCCGGCCTGCGCCCAGGTGGTGCGCCACAGCGGCGCGGCGCGAGAGGTTTCGCCCAGGCCGGGCAGGTAGATCACCAGCGGATAACGGCCGGGCGTGGCGGGGCAATCCAGGCTGAGGTCTATGCCGGTGCCGTCGTCGCCGATATGGGCGTCGCGGTGGGTGACCGGCAGATTGCGCTCCGGGTGGTAGCCGCGCTCGGCAAAGCGCCGGGCTTCGGCTTCCGCCTGTTCGCTGGGATCGGGGCGGGAGGCGCAGGCGCCGACCGCGGCGGTCAGCGCGAGAAGTAGCGGCAGCAGGCCGCGGGCGGGCTTCATCGGTGGGGATACTCCGTTGAAGCGCTCAGCGCGCCTGGCCGTCTTGCGGCGGCGGGGTGACCAGAGCCGGTCCGCGCGGCGAGCGGCGGTCGTCGGCACCGGGGCCGCGACGCTCGTCGCCATCCGGCCCGCGGCGGCCTTCCTTGCGGCTTTCGAGCAGGCGGCGCTGGTCGGCGTCCAGTACCGAGTAGAGGCGGTGGGCGGTTGCCAGCCGGCTCTGCTGCTGGGCGGCTTCGGCCTTGGCCAGCGCTTCGGTCAGGCTGCGCACCTTGGCTTCGTTGTAGTTGACGACCAGATCCGCCTCGCGCAGCGCCTCATGGGCGGCACGCACCGCCTTCGCCTGCTTGCGCGCCTGCGGCGCCTGCTGGTGCAGGATGTCGAAGATGCGGTCGCGCTGTTCCTCGCTCAGCTGCAGGCCGTGCAGGAAGGGCGGCGGGCCATCCATCTCGCCGAAGCCGGGGCCGAAGCCTTCCGGGCCGAGGCCACCGAAACCGGGGCCGCCAGGGCCGCCGTGGAAGTCGGGCGGCGGGCCGGCGCGATCCATTTCCTGCATCGGCGGCATGGGCGGACGCTGCTGCCCGTCGGCGGGTTCGGCCCGGCTGACGAGGGAGACGGCGAGCAGGCTGCCGAGCAGGGCGAGGCGCAGCGTGTGGGCGACTTTGGTGCGCAGGCGGGGGGCCGGTCGTGACATGGAAGACTCCGTGGCGGTTGAGATGCGGCGCGGGGGGCGCCGTGGCGGAGCGAACTATGCGCGGCAGGGGTGTTAACCGCCGTAGGAGCGGGTAAAGCTGGGTAAAGAGTCGGTGTCCGCCCTTGTACTCAATGTGCCGCGGACTATCATCCGGCTCCGGAACAAGCCCCACTGGTAGCCCCGCCCATGCCCCCCGATCCCCGAGTCCTGCTGGTTGACGATGATGTGGAACTCAGCCGCATGCTGATGGAGTACATGGCCGGCGAGGGCTTCGATGTGCACGCGGTGCATGACGGCGAGGCCGGTATCGGCCAGGCCCTGTCCGGCAGCTATGACCTGGTGGTGGTCGATGTGATGATGCCGCGGCTGAACGGGGTGGAAGTGCTGCGCCGCATCCGCGCCCGCAGCGGCCTGCCGGTGCTGATGCTGACCGCCAAGGGCGACGACATCGACCGCGTCGTCGGCCTGGAACTCGGCGCGGACGACTATGTGCCCAAACCCTGTTTCCCGCGTGAACTGGTGGCCCGGGTGCGCGCCATCCTGCGCCGCACCCAACGCGAGCCCGGCGGCGAGGACCTCAACGCGCCGCTGGAAGTGGCGCCGCTGGTGCTGTGGCCGCAAAAGCGCTCGGTGGAGTGGGACGGCGCGCCGCTGGCCCTCACCAGCACCGAGTTCAACCTGCTGGAAGTGCTGGTGCGCCACGCCGGCCGGGTGGTGAGCAAGGGCGACCTTTCCGAGCAGGGTCTGGGCCGGCCGCTGGCGCGCTACGACCGCAGCATCGATGTGCACCTCTCCAGCCTGCGCCACAAGCTGGGCCGCTATGCCGATGGCCGCTCGCCGATAGAGACGGTGCGCGGCATCGGCTACCAATACCTGCGGGAGTAAGCGGTGGGCCGCCTGTTCTGGAAGTTCTTCTTCGCCTTCTGGGTCGCGCTGGTGAGCGCGGCGGTGGCGGTGGGCATAGGTGTGTCCCTGCACCAGCGAGGCGAGGACGAAGTCGCGCGCGAACGCGCCCCGCTGGAAGACCCCCGCGCCCGCTTCATCGTCGAAGCCGCCTCCGGCCTGCTGCACAGCGCCGGCCCGACGGTGCTGGCCGACGTGCTGCGCGAATGGCGGCTGGAACGGGCAGACGGCCTGCTGGTGGTGGATGCTGCCGGCCACGAGCTGCTGGATCGTCCGGTGCCGGCACCGGCGCTGGTACGCGCCCGCCGCGCGGTGGCGACTTCCACCACCCATGAGGCGGTGCGCGAAGTGGCGCTGGCTGATGGCGGCAAATATCTGCTTTTCATGGCCGCCGCGCCGGAACCGCCGCCGCCGCCGCGCGACATGCCGCCGCGCCCGCCCAACCGGGCGCTGCCCATCGCCGCCGGCCTGATCGCCAGCCTGGCCTTCAGCGCCTGCCTCGCCTGGTACCTGGCCAAGCCGATACGCAACCTGCGCTGGGCCTTCGAGGCCGCCGCCTCCGGCCACCTGGAAACCCGGGTGCAGCCGCTGATGGGCAGCCGCCGCGACGAGATCGCCGACCTCGGCCGCGACTTCGACCGCATGGCCGGCCGCCTGCAGAGCCTGCTGGCGGCCCAGCGCCGCCTGCTGCACGACGTCTCCCACGAGCTGCGCTCGCCGCTGGCCCGGCTGCAGGTGGCCATCGGCCTGGCCCGGCAGCGGCCGGACAGCCTGGGCACCTCGCTGGACCGCATAGAGCGCGAAGCTGGCCGGGTGGATGAGCTGGTCGGCGAGCTGCTCACCCTGTTCCGGCTGGATGCCGGCATGGGCGAACTGCTGCCGCCGGAAACGGTGGACCTGGTGGAGATGGTGGCGGCGATCGCCGAGGACGCCGGCTTCGAAGCCCGCAACAGCGGCCGCCTGCTGACGCTGTCGGTGGCTGGCGAAGCGCTGTGCCGCGCCCAGGCGGCCTTGCTCTACCGCGCCTTCGAGAACGTGATCCGCAACGGGGTGAAATACACCGCGGAAGGCTCGGCGGTGGAGGTGGAGGCCGGCCTCACCGCTGACGGCCACTTCCGCCTGCTGGTGGCGGACCGTGGCCCCGGCGTGCCGGAGGCGGACCTGGAGGCCATCTTCGAGCCCTTCTACCGCAGCGGTGGCGGCAGCGGCGTGGTCGGCTTCGGCCTCGGCCTGGCGATCGCCCGCGGCGCGGTGCTGCTGCACGGCGGCAGCATACGCGCGGCGGTGCGCGAGGGCGGCGGCCTCAAGGTGGAGATCCTGCTGCCGCTGCAGGCCGAGGCGGCCTACGCCTGAGGCGGCGCCGGCTTACTTCAGGTTGGCGCCGTTGAACAGCACCACCTGGTCGGCGACGAAATTCACCGTGACATGGCGGTTCTCGTCGCCCCAGGTGCAGGTCTTCACCGTCAGCAGATCGCTGCAGCCGGACGGATCGCCGAACAGCGCCTTCACCTCGGTGTAGCTCATGCCCACCTTCAGCCGCTCGTAATTCGCCGCGGTGAGCTTGGTGCAGGCGCCCAGCAGCAGGATGAGGGCGGCAAGGGCGGTGATCGACAGGGTCTGGCGGCTGTGGCGCATGGGCGACTCCGGATGGGCTTGGGGGAGGGCCGATTATCAGCGCAAAGCGTGATGGTGTGGTTTGGGGTTTGCCCCTGCCGACGCTGGTGTCGCGCAGGTAAGTTCATCGCGCCGCCGGTGTGGCCGTATCTCCCTCTCCCCTCGAGGGAGAGGGCTTGTACAGACCGGAGACATGGGTAACGGGTGTTCGGAGACATAGGTAACGCTTCAGGCTTGCGCGGACTGCTGCTCGCGCAAGTCCAGAGCGGATGGCAGCGTCCCCGGTCATGCGCCACATGGCCCTTGAAATCCATCTGCCACAGCAGGTTGGACTCGGGATGCTCGAAGCGCTGCCAGGGGCCGCCGGCCTGCGCCAGCCGCCCATGCCGCCTGAGGATCGCCGTCACCGTGCTAGGTGAGGGCACCTCCGGCACGCCCAGATCCGACAGGCGCCGCGCCAGCTTGCGCCCACCCCAGGCCGGATGCAGGTCGCGCAACGCCAGCACCTGCTCCCACCCCCGCACCCATGCGCTGAGGGCTGATTTCCGTGAGCGCCGGCCTCTCTCCCGCGAGGAGAGAAAGCACGGCATATCCCCTAGCGCGGCGGTAGCGGAATGCGTTCCTCGTCGTCCCCGGGAATGGTCGGGAAGCGTTCCGCTGCCCAGTCGGCCTTGGCCTCTTCCAGGCGTTCCTTCCGGCTGGAGACGAAGTTCCACCAGATGAAGCGCGGGCCGTCCAGCGGCGCGCCGCCCACCAGCACCGCCTGGGCGCCGGCCTGGGCCTGCACGCGCACTTCCTTGCCGGGCGCGAGGATGGCGAGGTGGCGCGGCGTCACCACCTCGCCGTCGAGGTTCAGCTGGCCGGCGATGACGTAGAGCGCGCGCTCCGCATGTTCCGCCGGCACGGTCCAGTGGCCGTCGGCTTCCCAGCGCAGGTCCATGTAGATCATTGGCGAGCTGACTTCCACCGGCGATTGGTGGCCGCCGCTGCTGCCGGCCATCAGGCGCAGGCGCAGCGGGCCTTCCTGCCAACAGGGCAGGCTGTCCGCCGCGTGGTGGTGGAAGGCGGGCGGGCATTCTTCCGCTGCGCGCGGCAGCGCCACCCAGAGCTGCAGGCCGTGGCTGCGCCAGTCGTGGCCGCGGTTTTCCTCGGTGGCGCGCTCGGAATGGACGATGCCGCGGCCGGCGGTCATCCAGTTGATGTCGCCGGGGCAGATGCGCTGTACCGAGCCCAGGCTGTCCCTGTGCATCATCTCGCCCTCGAACAGGTAGGTGACGGTGGCGAGGCCGATGTGGGGATGCGGGCGCACGTCGATGTTCTGGCTGGCGTCGATGTCGGTGGGGCCGAAGTGGTCGAAGAACACGAAGGGGCCGACATAGCGCTGCGGATGGCCGGGCAGCAGGCGGCGGACGATGAAGCCGCCGCCCAGCTCTTTCTCATGGCCGGCATAGACGTGCGGAACGGTGGGGCTGGGGAGGGTCATCGCTTCGGGCTCCGGCGGGAGGGGTGAGGGCAGGCCGGCTGGCGCGGGCGCCGCGGCGCGTGGTTCGCGCAGGTTAGCAGCAGGCCGGCCGCGCTCGCCAGTGGGCGCGGGGCGGGCGTTCCGCCGCCGCCGGGTGGCGTCGCCGCGCCCGGCCGGCGCGGTGGCAGCCTTGTTTGTGCCTTGTGAGCCACCCATACTGGACAGGCTCCATCCACTTCGCCTAGTCGCCCTGTCGCTATGCTGATGCGGATACATCTTGCCGCGGTGCTCATCATTCTCGCCGCCACCGCGGCAGCCCTCCTGATCCAGGCCGGTCCGGCCGAACCCGATCCCCTGCAGCGCTGGCGTGCGGGCGAAGCCCTGCGCGTGGGCTATGCGCTGGAGCCGCCCTTCGCCTACCTGGACGCCAGCGGCCGGGTGACCGGCGAGGCGCCGGAGGTGTGGCGGGTGGTGGCGCAGGAGCTGAACGGCGGGCCGGTGATCTGGGAGCATGTGGAGTTCGGCAGCCTGATCCACGAGCTGGAGGCGGGCCGTATCGATGTGATCGCCACCGGCTTGTTCGCTACGCCTGAACGGGCGAAGCGGCTGGCTTTTTCCCATCCCACGGCGCGTGTCTGCCCCGCGTTGTTGGTGCAGGCGGGCAATCCCTTGCAACTGCGCAGCTATGCGGACGTGGCTGCCCACCCGCAGGCGCGGCTGCTGGTGGTGGCCGGCGCGGTGGAAGGAGAGCAGGCGGTGCTGGCCGGGGTGCCGGCGGCGCGCTTGCGGGCCTTTCCGGATGCCGAGAGCGCGCTGGTGGCGCTGCAGCAGCATGCGGCGGACGCGCTGGCGCTGTCGGCGGTGTCGTTGCGGCGGGCGCTGGCAGGGGCTGGCAACCATGGCCTGGAGCTGGTGCCCCAGGCCCAGGGCGTGGCCGGGCTGCCGGCTTTCGCTTTCCGCCCGGCCGACCATGCGTTGCGGGAAGCCGCCGACAGCGTGCTGGAAGGCTTCCTCGGCAGCGAACGCCACGCCACTTTGATCGCCCGCTTCGGCTTCAGCCGCGCCGAGCTGCCGGGCCGTGACGGAGGCTGCGGCTGATGACCGCCAGATCCAGCCGCAGCGGCGGCAGCGAGCGTTATGTGCGGGGCGGCATGCTGCTGCTGGTCGCCACCGTGGTCATGGTGCTGCTGGTGCTGGGCATGATGAGCTGGTCCGCGCTGCGCTGGGACGCCACGCTGCGCGAGAGCGTGGTGCCGCTGGACAGGTTGGCCCTGTCGCGCCAGTCGGTGATCCAGGCGGAGCTGTTCGCCGAGCGGGTGCTGGCGGGCGATCCGTCCAGCTCGCCGGAGCTGGTGCTGGGCAACCTGGAGCGGGCGGTGCATGCCGGCCGCGACCTCGCCAGCGGCCGGGTGCGGCTGGCCGGCATGAGCGACCGCCATCCGGCCTCGCCGGAGTTGAAGGCGGCGGTGGCGGAGTACCTGGAAGTGCTGCAGACCATGTCGGAGCGGGTGAAATCCCGCATCGCCTCGCCCGGGCAGGTTTCCGGGCTGGACCTGCGCGCGCTGCACGGCCCCTTCGCCAGCAGCGCGATGCGGGTGGAAGTGGCGCTGCTGCAGGAGATGGAGGCGCGGCGCCAGTTCCAGCGCGAGCTGGACCGCATCAACCTCTTCCTCGTCTGCGGCCTGGCGATCGGTTTCATCTGGTTCCGCTACCGGGCGGAGAAGCAGCGCCTGAACGCGCTCAACGACGTGCTGGCGGGCAAGGAGCGGCTGCGCGCCTTCGCCGACGCGCTGCCCGAGGTGGCCTTCCTGCTGGATGCGCAGGGGCGCCACCTGGAGGTGTTCGGCAGCGGCAAGGTGGTGGCCGGCCGGCGAGAGCGGGTGGTCGGCATGGGCCTGCACGAGCTTTATCCGCCGGAGCAGGCGGAGGCCTTTGCCGGGGTGATCGCCCGCGCGCTGCGCGAGGGCCGGGTGGTGAGCCATGAATACAGCCTGCGGGCGATGGCGGAGGAGGGCGCGGAGGACGGTGGCGGGCCGCGCCAGTTCGAGGCACGGGTGGCGCCGGTGGCGGATACCGACCGGGTGGTGTGGGTGTCCTGGGACGTTACCGAGCGCCGCGCCGCCGAGCGCCGGGTGGCGGACCTCTCCCGCCTGTACAACCTGCTCAGCCAGGTGAATCACGCCATCGTGCTGACCTCCGACCGGGCGGCGCTGTTCGCGCGGGTCACGGCGGTGTCGGTAAGCAGTGGCGGCTTCCTCGCCGCCTGGGTGGCGGTGCCGCTGGGCGGCCAGTTGCAGCCGGTGGCGGTGGCCGGCACGGCGCCGGAGTTGCTGAACGGCTGGGCGCTGCCGCTGGCGAACTACGAGATGGCGCGGGCGGGAGAGCCGGCGGACGAGTCAGCGGACAAGTCAGGCGCCGCCGAGAGCCACGCCGCTCCGCGGGCCCGCGAACTCCTCACCGAGCAACTCGCGCCGCTGCAGATCGGCTGGCGCGGGCAGGCGGCCGAGGCCGGCGCCAGCCGCTTCATTGCCATTCCGCTGCATTGCGAGGGCGAGTTCGCCGGCCTCATGGGCCTGCTCTCCGCCGCGCCGCAGCCGGCGGGCGAAGAGGAAGCGGCGCTGCTGGGCGAGGTCGGCGACGACATTTCCTATGCGCTCACCCAGTTCGCCCGTGAGGCCGAGGCCAGGCGCAAGGACGAACGCATCCTGCTGCATGCCGCCGCGCTGGAAGGCACCCGCGACGGGGTGATGGTGACCGACGCCGAGGCCCGCATCGTGTCGGTGAACCGCGCCTTCACCGAGATCACCGGCTACACCGAGGACGAAGTGCTGGGCCGCACGCCGGCGCTGCTGCGCTCCGGCCGGCATGACGAGGCTTTCTTCCACACCCTGTGGGTGACGCTGAAGAGCGTGGGCCACTGGCAGGGCGAGCTGTGGAACCGGCGCAAGAACGGCGAGGTGGCGCCGCAGTGGATGTCCATCAGCGCGGTGCGCGGCGGTGCCGGCGAGGTCGGCCACTACGTTGGCGTGTTCACCGATATCAGCCAGCTGCGCCAGTTCGAGGAGCGGGTGACCCATCTCGCCCAGTATGACCCGCTTACCGACCTGCCCAACCGCATGCTCATCGGCGCCCGGCTGCAGCACGCGGTGGAGTCGGCCGGGCGCGACCGCCATGTGGTCGGCGTGCTGTTCATCGACCTCGACCGCTTCAAGAACATCAACGACGCGCTGGGCCACGACGCCGGCGACGAGCTGTTGTCGGCGGTCGCCTCCCGCCTGTCCGGCCGCTACCGCAGCGAGGACACCCTGGGCCGCTACGGTGGCGACGAGTTCGTGCTGGTGCTCGCCCAGCTGCGCCATGCCGCCGACGCGGCAGCCATCGCCCGCGACCTGCTGACCGCGCTGGACCAGCCCTTCGTGCTGCACACCGGCCGCGAGATCTACATCAAGGCCAGCATCGGCATCTCCATCTTCCCGGACGATGGCGACAGCCCGGCCGGCCTGATCCAGGACGCGGACGCCGCCATGTACCAGGCCAAGCACGCCGGCCGCAACACCTTCCGCTTCTACCAGGAGGCCTTCACCCGTAGCGCCGACGCCCGCCTGTCGCTGGAATCCCGCCTGCGCCGGGCGCTGGAGGGCGAGGGCTTCGAGATGTACTACCAGCCCTTCGTGGACGTCGCCAGCGGCCGCATCGTCGGCGCCGAGGCGCTGGTGCGGCTGAAGCCGGACGGCGGCCCCTACATCGGCCCGGCGGAGTTCATTCCGCTGCTGGAGGAATCCGGTCTCATCGTCGATCTGGGCACCTGGGTGCAGCGCCGCGTCTGCCGCCAGGGGCGGGAATGGCTGGACCAGGGGCTGGATTTCGAGCGGCTGGCGGTGAATCTGTCGGCGGAGGAGGTGAGGCGCGGCGGCGTGGTCGAGCGCCTGCGCGACATCCTGGCGGAGACCGGCTTCCCGGCGGCGAAGCTGGAGATCGAGATCACCGAATCCGGCCTGATCCACCGCGGCGCCGAGGCGCTCGCCTTCCTGCACGACCTCAAGGGCCTGGGCGTGCAGCTGGCGATAGATGACTTCGGCACCGGCTATTCCTCGCTCGCCTACCTGAAGCGCTTCCCGGTGAGCAAGCTGAAGATAGACCGCAGCTTCATCAGCGACCTGCCGGATGACCACAGCGACGCCCAGCTCACCACCACCATCATCGAACTGGCGCGCAACCTCGGCCTCAACGTGCTCGCCGAAGGCGTGGAAACCGAGGCCCAGCGCGCCTTTCTCGCCGAGCGGGGCTGCGATGTCTACCAGGGTTATCTGTGCAGCCCGCCGGTGCCGGCGGAACAGTTCGCCGGGCGCTTCCTCGGCGAGTCTGGCTCTCACACGCCAGCCCGCGGCTGAAGCCTGCCGGCTTGACGCCGGGCCGCCCCCCGGGCCACCCTCGGCCTCCGTTTCTGTTTCCACCCGGTGCGGCGCAGGTCAGCCGCTGCGACTCCTGCACGCGGTAGAGGGCGGGAAGCGGGCGGGAGGAGGGCGGCAAGAGCACGCCACAGCGCGAACCGCCAGACTCCCTCTCCCCTCGAGGGAGAGGGCAGGGGAGAGGGGGCGCCCCGCAGGGGCGGCTGCGATTCAGCTCAATGGCCGTTCCCTCCGCTCCCCCTCCCCCCGCCCCAGCCCTGTGGCCTGCATGCCACAGGGCGCTCCGGCAGGTGAAGCGGTGCTTCGCTTTTCCACCTCCGCCCCGCGAGGGAGAGGCGGAAAACACCACGCCATTCCAATCGTCATGGATGCCCGATTTGTTTTTCATCGCAGTGACCACCATGGCCAGCGGCCTTCTCAACGCCCTGTCCGCCCGCAGCTCCGGCTTTTGCAGGGCCTTGATCCCCGCCTTGGTCCTGAGCGGTCTGCCCTTTCCGCTGCAGGCCGCCGCGCCGTTGGTCGCGGTCGACTTCGGCCACACCCTGGCCGCCCATGGCGCCACCAGCGCCCGCGGGCGCGGCGAGTTCTACTTCAACCGCGAGCTGGGCGAGGCGCTGGTGGCGGCGCTGCGCGAGCGCGGGCTGCGGGTGCGCATCGTCAATGGCGATGGCCGCATCGAGTCGCTGCGGGCGCGGCCAGCGGCGGCGGAGGGGGCGGATCTGCTGGTCTCCATCCACCATGACTCGGTCAGCGCCCAGCTGCTCGATGCCTGGGAGTGGCAGGGCCGGCAGCTGGACTACAACGACGACTACGCCGGCCACTCCCTGTTCGTGTCGCGCGACAACCCGGACACCGCCCGCAGCATCCTGTGCGCCCGCGCCATCGGCGCCCGGCTGCAGCGCATGGGTTTCGTGCCCACGCACAAGAACGGCCTGCAGCGCGCTTACGCCGACCGCGAGCTGGCGGTGCATTACTACGATGGCCTCGCGGTGCTGCGCCATGCGCGCATGCCGGCGCTGCTGTTCGAGGCCGGCGTGATCAAGAACCGGGACGAGGAGCTGCTGCTGGCCGACCCCGCCTACCAGGCGAAGATGGCCGACGGCATGGCGACCGCCATCGCCGCCTGCCTGCAAAGCGGTCAGCCGGTGGACGACGAGGCGGGCGCGGACCGGCCGGATGTGCTGCCGCCAGCGCCGGCGGGGTATTGAGGCGGGCGGCGCTTGCCGCCTGATAGCGGCCGGCCCGGCATGGCGCGAGCACGGGCGTGGACGAAAAAACGCCGGCCCGGGAAGTCCTCCTCCCGGGCCGGCGTTTCCTTTTCAAGCCGGCAAGAGCCGGGGCGCTCAGGCCATCGGCTCAGGCAGGCAGCGCTGCAATCACGGCAGCTTGAAGCGCACGTTGGCCGTCTTGCCGTTGCCCATCTTCACCGTGGCGACCACGCGGGCGCCGTCGAGGGTGAACGCGCCGCGGGCTTCCAGGCGGTCTTCCAGCGTCGCCAGCGAGACTTCGCTGCGGTTGCCGCCGGCCAGCATGGTGAGCTTGCCGCTGACGCCGGCGAGTTTGGCCGGCTGGCCGTGGTCGCGGACGTAGAGCGAGATCACGTCCGGTCGGGCGACCAGCTCGAAGTCCAGGTCGGCGGCTTCCGTCACCTGGCCGCCGTGCTGCGGTTCGTGAGCATGCTCGTCGCCGTGGGCATGGGCGCCGGCCGGCAGCAGCACGGCGCAGGCGAGCAGGGCGGCGATCAATCCTTTCTTCATGGGAACTCCTTTGCGTTCAGCTTGGATGGAATGCGGATGGAGGGGGCTGGCTTCAGAAGGCATTGTTGTCGGCGTCGTCCAGCAGGCGCTCGGCGCTTTTGCGGCCGAACAGCCAGAACATGGCCGGCGTCAGGAAGGTGTCCAGCAGGGTGGAGCTGACCAGGCCGGAGAAGATCACCACCGCCACCGGATGCAGGATCTCGGTGCCCGGCTGCTCCGCCTCGAACAGCAGCGGCGCCAGCGCGAAGGCCGCCACCAGCGCGGTCATCAGCACCGGCGTCAGCCGCTCCAGCGAGCCGCGCACGATCATCGCATGATCGAAGCGCTCGCCCTCGAAGCGCATCAGGTTGATGTAGTGGCTGATCTTCAGGATGCCGTTGCGCGCCGAGATGCCGGCCAGGGTGATGAAGCCGATCAGCGCCGCCACGGAGAGCGGCTGGCCCGACAGCCACAGGCCGATCACGCTGCCCACCAGCGCCAGCGGCACGTTGGCCATGATCAGCGCCGCCAGCGTGGCCGAGCGGTAGCGGCTGTACAGCACCAGGAAGACCATGGCCGCCGATACCAGCGACAGCAGCGCGATCAGCCCGGCCGCTTCCTCCTGCGCCTGGAACTGCCCGCCCAGGGTGACGAAGTAGCCCTCCGGCAGCGGCTGCGCGGCCACCGCGGCGCGGATGTCTTCCACCACTTCGGACAGCGGCCGGCCCTGGGCATTGGCCGACAGCACGATGCGGCGGCGGCCGTCGTCGCGCACGATCTGGTTGGGGCCGTCGGCATCGTCGATGCGCGCCAGCTTCTCCAGCGGCACCCGGCCCAGCGGCGTCTCGATCGGCAGTTGCGCCAGGCCCTGCAGCGTGCGGGTGTCCTCCGGCAGGCGCAGCACCAGGTTGAAGCGGCGGTTGCCCTCGATCACCTGCGTTACCGTTTCGCCGCCCACCAGGGTCTGCAGGCTGGCCAGCAGCTGTGCCGAGGAAAGGCCGTACTGCGCCACCGCGGCGTGATCCACCACCACCTTGATCTGCGGCGCCAGCACCTGCTTCTCCACCTCCAGGTCGGCCAGGCCGGGAATGGCGGCCAGCCGCGCGCGCAGCGCATCCGCCTGGGTGCGCAGGGTGTCCAGATCCTCGCCGAACAGCTTGATGGCGATCTGCGCCCGCACGCCGGACAGCATGTGGTCGATGCGGTGGGAGATGGGCTGGCCCAGGCTGGCCGACACCGGCAGCACCGCCAGGCGGCGGCGCAGATCGGCATAGACCTCGTCCAGCGGCCGCGTCAGCTCGGATTGCGGCACCAGCTTCACGTCCAGCTCGGACACATGCACCCCTTCCGCATGCTCGTCCAGCTCCGCCCGGCCGCTGCGGCGGCCGACGTGCACCACCTCCGGCACGCCCGCCACCAGCCGCTCCGCCTCGGAGGCGACGCGTATGGATTCCGACAGGGTGACGCCGGGGTTGAGCCTCAGGCCGATCAGCAGCGAGCCCTCGTTGAAGGGCGGCAGGAAGGTGGTGGGGAAGAGGGGCACGGTGAGCGCCGCCGCCAGCGCCGCCACCGCGCCCAGGCCAACCGCCGCCTTGGGCGCCTGCAGCACCTTCTGCAGGCCGCTGGCGTAGTGCGTCTTCAGCCAGCGCACCAGGCGCGGATCGCCGTGGTCCAGGTTCTTCATCCGCGGCAGCAGGTAGAAGGCCAGCACCGGCGTCAGCGTCACCGACACCAGCATGGAGGCGAGGATGGAGACGATGTAGGCGATGCCCAGCGGCACGAAGAGCTTGCCCTCCATGCCCGGCAGCGCGAACAGCGGCACGAACACCAGCACGATGATCAGCGTGGCGTAGACGATGGCCGAACGCACCTCCAGCGTGGCCCGCGCCACCAGCTCCAGCGGATGCAGGCGGGGGCTGTGGCGCTGGTTCTCCTTCAGGCGGCGCAGCACGTTCTCCACCCCTACCACCGCGTCATCCACCAGCTCGCCGATGGCGATGGCGATGCCGCCCAGCGTCATGGTGTTGATGGACAGGCCGAAGTAGCGGAACACCAGCACCGTCACCAGGATGGACAGCGGAATCGCGGTGAGCGAGATCAGCGTGCTGCGGAAGTTGCCGAGGAAGAGGAAGAGCACCACCGCCACCAGCACCGAGGCCGCCACCAGCTTGCCCTGCAGGTTGCCGATGGAGGACTCGATGAAGTCCGCCTGGCGGAAGGTGACGCGCGGCGCCTCCATGCCTGCCGGCAGCGCGCCGCGCATGTCGGCCAGCGCCGCTTCGATGTTGCGGGTGAGGGCGACGGTGTCCGCGCCCGGCTGCTTCTGCACGCCGAGGATGACCGCCGGCCGGCCGCCGAAGCCGGCGTCGCCGCGGCGTATCGCCGGTGCGAAGCCTACCTCGGCGACCTGGCGCAGGCGTATGGAGCGGCCGTCGCGGGCGGTCAGCGCCAGGTTCTGCAGGTCTTCCAGGCGCTCGCTGCGGCCCAGGTGGCGGATCAGGTATTCACGCCCGTTCAGCTCCTTGAAGCCGCCGCTGGTGTTGGCCGCGTAGCCCAGCAACGCCGCCTCCACCTGGTCCAGCGTGATGCCCAGCGCCGCCATGCGCTGCGGGTCCGGTTCCACCTGGAACTGGCGCACCTCGCCGCCGATGGGGATCACCTGGGCGACGCCGGGTATCGCCATCAGCCGCGGCCGCAGCGACCAGTCGGCGTACTCGCGCACCGCCATCGGCTGGATCTTGTCCGGGTCTATCGGGATCGCCACCAGCATGATTTCGCCCATGATGGAGCTGACCGGCCCCATGCGCGGCACGATGCCGGCGGGGAAGTCCGCTTCCAGCGAGGCCAGCCGCTCGCCCACCAGCTGGCGGGCGCGGTAGATCTCGGTATCCCAGCTGAAGGAGACATAGACGAAGGACAGCCCGGCGCTGGACACCGAACGCACCGACTCCACGCCCGGCAGCCCGTTCATCGCCGTTTCCAGCGGAAAGGTGAGCAGTTGTTCGACCTCTTCCGGCGCCATGCCGCCGGCCTCGGTCATGATGGTGACGGTGGGTTTGTCGAGGTCGGGGAAGACATCCACCGGGGTGCGCGCCAGCTGCAGCGCGCCATAGAGCATGAGTACCGCGCTGGCGGCGAGCACCAGCATGCGGTTGCCCAGGCTGGCCTGGAGTAGCCACTTGAACATTGCGGCGCCTCCTTCAGCGGACCTGGCCGACGAGGGCGGCGCCTTCGCTCACCACCCGCTCGCCGGCGGCGAGGCCGGACAGCACCGCGCTGCGCGCCCCGTCCAGCGGCGCCACCGACACCACCCGCGGCTCGAAGCGCTCCGGCGCCTGCTTGATCCACACCATGGTCTGGTTGGCGGCATTGCGGCTCAGCGCCGCGCTGGGCACCGCCACGCCGCGGCGGGTGCTGCGCGTCTGCACCACCACCTTCACCGGCTGGCCGATGGCATAGGCGGCAAGGCCGTTGCCCTCGGCGCGGAACACCAGCGGCAGCGCCTGCTCGCGCAGGATGCGGCCGGCACCGATGAAGTTCAGCGGCAGCGCGGCCGTGCCGCCCGACGCCGATGCGCGCGGCGGCACCAGCGTGGCGCTGCCGACGTCGGCGGCCAGCGCGGCGTCGAAGGCCAGCGCTTCCACCTGCATGCGGGCGGGATCGACGATTTCGAACAGCGTTTCGCCGGCGGCGACCACCTGGCCGGATACCGCGGCGGCGCTGGCGATGACGCCGGCCACCGGGGCGACCAGGGTTTCGCGCGCGCTGAGGCCGGCGGCCAGGGAACTGGCGCGGGCGGCGAGGCTGTCGCGCTCGCTGGCGGCGGCTTCGAGGTCGCGGCGCGGCACCGTGTCCGCCAGTTCCTGCAGGCGGGCGAGGCGCTTGTCCGCCAGCGCCAGCGCGCTGCGGGCTTCGGCGAGCTGGGCCTGCTGGCCGGCGCGCTCCAGCGCGGCGGCGCTGGCCACTACATGGGCCAGCACCTCGCCCTTGGCCACCGTCTGGCCGACGCCCGGCAGGCCGCGCGGGCCGGCTTCCAGCCGGCCGCCCTGGGTGGGCTGCACCCGGCCGCCGGCGTTCGGGTCCAGCGTCACCGTGGCGGCCAGTTCCACCGCCTGCGGCAGATCGGCTTCGGCCGCGACGACGGTGCGCAGGCCCATCATGCGCTGGGTGGGCTTGGGCAGGAACACGCTGCCGTCCGCCAGCCGGCGCGGGCCGTCGCCAGCGGCGGCGGGGGCTTCGCCGGCATGGTCGTGGTCATGGCCGGGGCCGGCGAAGGCCGGGGTGGAGAGCTGCAGCGCGAGGGGGAGGGCGAGCAGCAGGGCGAGGCGGCGGGTCATGGCGTGGGGGCGGGCGGGCGCGTTCGTGTTGGATGCGTCTGCAGCGGTGGCGGCGTGCTGCAGGTTGAGGTGGGTGTCGAAGCAGGTCTTCATGCGGCACCTCCCTTGCCCGCGGCCTTGCCGCTGGCGCGGCCGGCGAACCAGGCGAGCACCGCCAGCAGCAGCGCGGCGGCGGCGATCAGCGGCAGCGGAATGCTCCGGCCGCCGCTGGCGGCTTCCTCGTGGGCGTCCTCATGGATGTCCAGCGTGGTGGCGAGCAGGTCGATCTCGGCATCGTTGGCGTCGCCGGCGGTGACGGTGGCGGTGATGGCGATCTCGCCCGGCGCCGGCGCGGCCGGCAGTTCGGCCTCGTATTCGCCGGCGGCGTGGCGGTCCAGCTTCAGCGTGGTGCCGCCGAAGTCCAGTTCCACTTCGGCGCTTTCCACCGGCCGGGTGTCGGCGGTATGGTCCAGCCACACGGTGAGGCGGCGGCCATCGACCACGCCGACCAGTTCGAAGAGGTCGGATTCGGCGGTGAAGCGCGGCAGCGCCGGGCCGCTGGCGGTTGCGGGGGCGGCGTCATGGTTGTGGCCGTCGTCGGCCTGGGCCGGCGGCGCCGGCAACAGCAGCAGGGCGGCGGCGAGCCCGGCGGCCAGCGCCGGGAGGCGTGTAAGGGGGGTGAAGCGGGAAAAGATGGTCTGCATGGTGGCGATCTCGTTCATTCGGGGAGCAGGCCCAGGGCCTGGCGCAGGCGGGAAACCGCTTCGGCGGCGTCGATGCGGGCGCGGGCGTGGGCGCGTTCCGCCTCCACCGCGTCCAGTTCGATGCGCAGCCGGGTGGGCAGGTCGGTTTCGCCCAGGCGGAAGGCCTTGTCGTAGAAGCCGCGGGTTTCGGCGGCGAGGCGGTCGCGTTCGGCGGCGGCGTCCAGCTGGCGCGCCTGGGCATCCACCCGGGCGCGGGCCAGGGCGATGTCGGCGCGCAGGCGCTGGCGTTCGGCCTCCAGCCGGGTTTCGGCGGCGATGCGTTCGGCGCTGGCCTCGGCCACGCGCGCCCGGCTGGCGCCGCCGGCGCCGAAGGGAATGCGCAGCGCCAGGGTGAGGCTGTCGGCATAGCGTTCGCCGTAGGCGTCGCGCTCATGCGTGGTGGCCAGCGTCAGCTCGGGCGGGCCGCTGCCCTGGCTGGCCGCCAGCGCCTGCTGCCGGCGGGCGCGTTCGGCTTCGGTGGAGAGGGCGTTCAGCAGCGGGTGGGCGGCATCCGCCTGCGGCTTGGCGCCGTCCTCGTCTGCGAGGGTTTCGGCTGTGCTGGCAGGCGGCAGGGCTTCGGCGCGGGCTTCCTGGCTGCCGGCCGGCGGCAGGCCGGTGAGGGCTTGCAGCAGCTGGGCGGCCTCGGCCTGGGCCAGCACGGCGGCGGCCTGTTCGCTGCGGGCGGCGGCCAGCGCGCTGCCGGCCTGGTGGCCGTCGGCGCGGGCGAGTTCGCCAGCCTGCACCCGGCGGGCGACGTCCGCCGCCAGGGTTTCGGCGTGGGCGATGCGGGCATCCGCCAGCTCGCGGTCCAGCCGGGCGCGCTGCAGCGCCCACCAGGCTTCGCGCACGCTGGCGGCGAGCTGCAGCCGACTCTGCGTCAGCATGCCGGCGAGGCTGTCGGCCTCGGCGGCGGCCAGGGCCTGGGCGCGGCCGCGCTCGCCCGGCCGCCACAGCGGCAGGGCGAGGCCGACTTCGTATTCGCGGGTGCCGGCATCCCGGTTGTAGCGGTCGCTGCGGCCGGAGATTTCGACGGCGGGCGCATCGGCCAGCCAGCTGTCGGCCTGCTCGGCGCGGGCGCGCACCGCGTCGGCACGGGCCTGGGCGGCGCGGGCTTCCGGTTGGCGCTGCCAGGCGGTGTCGAAGGCCTGGCGCAGGGTGGCGGCGCCGGTGCTGCTCTGGGCCTGGGCGCCGGCGGGCGGCGCGGCGAGCAGGCCGCAGGCCAGCAGCACGGCCAGCGTGGCCTTCAGGCGGCCGGCTGGCGGTAGGGCGTTTTCCGCCAGCGGGGGGCGGAAGGGGGTGGGAGACATCGGTTTCCTCGTTGCGGGATAGAACGCAAGGCGGACGCGGGGCGTCGCCACGGCAAGGGAACCGGCGGGCGGGGCGGGGAAGGGGTGGGGCTTGGTTGCCGCTATGTCAGCGGCGGGGTGTGTTGCGTGTCGCCGTGCGCCAGCCGGTCAGGCGGCGCGGGACAGCGGCGGCCGCAACAGGCTGTCGGGCTCGCCTTCGACGGCGGTGACGAGGTAGGGCGGCGGCAGTACGCCGGGCTCTATGGGCACGGCGAGGTTCAGCGCGGGGAAGAGGGCATGCAGGCAGCCGGCGTGGCAGCTGGGGCAGTCGCCATCGAAGACCTGGCCGTCGCCGTCGGGATCGCCGTCGTCGTTGTGGCCGGCCTGGGCCTTGTGGTCGTGGTGGCCGAAGTGCTGGGCCGCGGCGGCGTCGCGCTCGTGCATGCAGTACGCGGCAACGGCCGTGGTGGACCATTGCAGCGGAAAGATGAGAGCGATGACGAGCAGCCAGATGCGCATGGAGCGGCATTCTATGCGAGAACGCGCCGGCGGGTGCCGCGAGCTGGGCGCGGGGGTGGAGCCGGGCCGGTGGATGTGGGGTGGCGGAGCGTGGATGCCTCGGTCGCGCTCCACGCCCGGCGGCTGGGCTGAAACCGTGGGCGCAAGCCCTTCAGCGGTCGCGGGACGAATGAGGTTTCCGCCCCGCGACGCTTGGGAAGAACTCAGCTGCCGCTGCGGTCCAGCAGCGCCTTGTCGTCTGCGGTCAGCCTCAGCGCGGCGGCGCGGGCGAAGCTGCCGACCTGCACCGGACTGGTGGCGCTGGCGATGGGGGCGGTGACGCCCTCGCGCGTCATCAGCCAGGCAAGCGCGACTTCCGCCGGCACGGCGCCGTGGGCGGCGGACACCGTGTCCAGCGCCTGCAGGATGCGCTGGCCGCGGGCGTCCAGGTACTTGGCGATGCCTTCGCCGCGCTTGCTCTTGCCGAGGTCGGCGCTGGAGCGGTATTTGCCGGAGAGGAAGCCGGAGGCAAGGCTGTAGTAGGTGACCACGCCGATGTTCCTGGCGACGCACAGCTCGCGCAGCGGGCCTTCGAAGCTGCCGCGGTCGTAGAGGTTGTATTCCGGCTGCAGCACCTGGTAGGCGGGGAGCTGCCGGTCGGCGGCCACCTGCAGCGAGTCGGCGAGCTGGCGGGCATCCAGGTTGGAGGCGCCGATGGCGCGCACCTTGCCGGCCTTGAGCAGCTTGTCGTAGGCGCCCAGGGTTTCGGCGTAGGGCGTATCGTCAGGCCAGTGGGAGAAGTAGAGGTCGATGTAGTCCGTCTGCAGCCGGCGCAGGGAGTCTTCCACCGCGCGCAGTATCCATTTCTCCGACAGGCCGGACTTGCCCGGTTCGCCGAGGTCGGAGCCGACCTTGGTGAACAGCTTCACCTTGTCGCGCATGCCCGGCCGCGCGCGCAGCCAGTTGCCGATGATGGTCTCCGACTCGCCGCCCTTGTTGCCGGGCACCCAGGCGGAATAGACGTCGGCGGTGTCGATGGCGTCGAAGCCGTGTTCCACGAAGGCGTCCAGCACCGCGAAGCTGGCCGGCTCGTCTATGGTCCAGCCGAACACGTTGCCGCCGAACACCAGCGGGGCGATGTTCAGGCCGGTACTGCCGAGGGCGCGTTTCTGCATGACGGTTCTCCGGTTAAAAAGGCTGGGACCACGGGCGGCCCGGCCTGGTTGCGGCACGCCGCGGGGCGGTGCGCCGGGAAAAGACGTGTGCTATCGGCCGTCCCGGCTCAGCGCCTTGCCGGCCGCGCCAGATGGTTGCCGGTGCCGGGCGCCAGCCGCAGGCAGTCCCACAGGCTGAACAGGGATACCACCGCCACCGCCAGGAAGGCGAAGCGGAAGGCGTCCACCGGCGGGTAGCCGGCGGCGCTGGCCAGCTTGTCTCCCAGCCGCAGCGAGATCGCGCCCAGCGCGATGCCCAGCCCCATGGCGAGCTGGAAGGCGGTGGAGAACAGGGTGTTGGCGCCGTTCATCTGCGCCGGCGGCACGTCGGCGAAGGCAATGGTGTTGAGCGCGGTGAATTGCATGGAGCGCGTCATGCCGCCGATGAACAGCACCAGGCAGATCAGTGCCAGCGGCATGTGCGGGCCGAAGCCGGCGCAGGCGGCGATGGAGAGCACGTTGAGCGTGCCGTTGGCCAGCAGCACCGGGCGGAAGCCGAAGCGGCGCAGGATGCCGGTGGTGAGCGGTTTCATCGCCAGGTTGCCGGCGAACACCGCCATCAGCATCAGGCCGGCGTGGAAGGCGTCGAAGCCGAAGCCGAGCTGGAACATCAGCGGCAGCAGGAAGGGCACCGCGCTGACGCCCATGCGGAACAGCGAGCCGCCCCAGAAGGTGACGCCGAAGCTGGGAATGCCCAGCGCGCCGAGCTGGATCATGGGTGCGGCGGTGCGCCGCAGGTGGCGCACGCCCAGGGCCAGCGCGACGACGCCGATGGCGGTGAAGGCGGCGGTGTGCAGCCAGTCCACCACCGGCTGGCCCAGCGCCTCGGTGGCCCACAGCAGGCAGAACAGGGCGCCGCCGACGAGCACGAAGCCGGGCCAGTCGAAGGCCTGCACCTTGTCGCCACGGCCGTGCGGAATCAGCACCAGCGCCATGACGAAGGCCAGCGCGCCCAGCGGCAGGTTGAGGTAGAAGATCCAGCGCCAGTCGAAATGCTCGGCGATGAAGCCGCCCAGCGGCGGCCCCAGCACCGGCGCCACCAGCGCTGGCCAGGTGAGCACCGCGATGGCGGTGATCAGCTTCTCCTTCGGCGTCAGCCGCAGGATCACCAGCCGGCCCACCGGCACCATCATCGCCCCGCCCATGCCTTGCAGTACCCGCATGGCGACGAACTCCCACAGCGTGCCGGCCAGCCCGCACAGCAGCGAGGCCAGGGTGAACACCACGATGGCGGCGGCGAAGATGCGGCGCGCGCCGAAGCGGTCCGCCATCCAGCCGCTGATGGGAATGAACACGCCCAGCGCCAGCATGTAGGCGCTGACACCGACGTTGAGGTCTATCGGCGCCACCGAGAAGCTGGCCGCCATGTGCGGCAGCGCCGGGGTGATCACGGTGGCGTCCAGGTTCTCCATGAAGAAGGTGCCGGCCACCAGCAGGGTGGCGGCGACGCTGGCCTGGGGGCGCGCAGGGGCGGTTTCGGGAGCGGGGGAGGGCGTCATCGGGCGGGTTTCGGCGGCCGTCGCGCAGTTGCGGCGGCCGGGGTGGCAAGCAGGGGGATGTACGGTTTTATGCGAAGCGACCTGGTTCTGGCCCGGCAAGGCTTGCGCCCGGCTGGTGGTGGGCGGAGGCGGGTCCGGGTGGAAAGGGGCGCCAGGCTTGCCGGAAGCGGAAGGAGCCTGTGCCGCCAACCGCTCAGGAAACCCGGCGCTTCAGCATTTTGTGCATCGCGGCAAATCTATCATTATTGGTCTGCACGATAATTATCGGCGTCGATAAACCGCTTTTCGATTCAATCGAACAATGGATCAGCTCTCCCTGCTCAGGCTCTTCGTCGGCATTGCCGAATCCGGCAGCCTTTCCGCCGCCGCCCGCCAGCGCGGCATGTCGCCCTCCACCGTCACCCTGGGCCTGCAGCGGCTGGAGGAGCGGGTGGGCGCGCGGCTGGTGAACCGCAGTACCCGGCGGCTGGCGCTGACGCAGGAGGGCGAGCGCTTTCTCGCCGCCTGCCGCCGCATCCTGGCGGATGTGGACGAGACCATGAACGGCGTTGCCGAAGATGGCCCGCTGATGGGCGACATCCGCATCTCCGCCGCCAACGATTTCGGCCGCAGCCAGCTGGCGGCGCTGCTGGACGACTTCCTGCGCCTGCATCCGCGCCTGCGCATCGAGCTGGTGCTGAGCGATACCGTGGTCGATCTGGTGGAAGACGGCTACGACCTGGCGCTGCGCATCGGCCCGATGGCGGATTCCAGCCTGGTCGCGCGGGTGCTGATGCATGGCCCGCGGCATGTGTGCGCCGCCCCGTCCTACTGGGCGCGCCGGGGCAAGCCGGCGCATCCGCGCGAGCTGGCGGAGCACAACTGCCTGGTGCTGGCGCGGCCGGGTTCGCCGCAGCACATCTGGGGCTTCAGGGACGGCGAGCGCGAATTCTCGGTACGGGTGGCCGGCGACCGCAGCAGCAACGATGGCGGCCTGCTGCGCGACTGGGCGGTGGCCGGCCATGGCGTGGCGCTGAAGTTCGCCTTCAACATCGAGGCCGACCTGGCCGCCGGCCGGCTGGAGACGGCGCTGGAGGATTACGTGCCGCCCGGCGTCAGCCTGTACGCGGTGCGGCCGGCCGGGGCCTATCCGGCGCGGCGCATCCAGGTGCTGCTGGATTACCTGCAGGCGCGGCTGGCGGAGGCGGGCGCCGCCGGGGTGGCGCCCGCGACTGCGGATCAGACCCGGTAGCCTTCCTCCGCCAGCACTTGCCGCACCGCCGGCCGCGTCAGCATGCGGCGGAAATGGGCCTCGCAATTCGGCGGCAGCGGAATGCCGCTGCGGTCGGCCCAGAACTCCACATAGAACAGCGCCGCATCGGCGATCGAGAAGCGGCCGGCGGCGTACTCCTGGCCGGCCCGCAATTGCTCGGCCAGCAAGCCGTCCATGATGTCGAAGCCGCGGGTGATGATCTCCATGCCGCGCGCCTTCACCGCCTCATGCTCGGCCAGCGAGATGGCGAACTTCTCGGTGGTGAAGATGCGGGCGAAGCCCTGGCCGTGCAGGGTGCCGATGGCGTAATCCATGATCTCCAGCACCCGCGCCTCGCCATCCGCATCCTCGGGCAGCAGGCCCTTCTTCGGTTTCTGCCGCGCCAGCCACCAGGCGATGGCCTGGAAATCGGTGAGCGCGCGGCCATCTTCCCGTACCAGCGTCGGAATGCTGCCCTTGGGGTTGAGGGCGCGGTAAGCCGGCGTGTCCTGATCGCCGGCGAGCAGGTTGACGATGTAGACCTCGAACACCATCCCCAGCTCTTCGAGCAGGATGTGGATGCCGGTGGAGCAGGAGCCGGGCGTCATGTGGAACTGCAGGGGCATGGAATGTCGTCCTGTTTGTTGGGGCGGCAAGAACGGCGCAAATGCCGTGCCGGCGCGGCCTTGCGCCGGCCATGCGGGGTTTGGCGCGGAAGGCGGCGGAGGCCGGCGCGGCTTGTCGCCCGCCGGCGGCGGCGATGTGCGACATGCGACGCGGTTCCCGTTCGGGTAACACCGATGCGAGGGGAGGCCGCCGCTTCACCGCTGGCGCGCCCGACACCGTTTCGGATCGCCGCTCCGCGAGCATTTGCGCCGCGTCATAGCCCAGGCGCGCCAGCCCTGCCACTCGAAAATCTCCCATGCCGTTGATCCGGCAGAACTTAAGTCCGCCGCGGGCCGGGTCGCTATCCGGCCCAGTGCGGAAAACGGACCGGCCTGCGCCGGCCGTCGGCGCAACCCGTATCGGGTAGCGCGGCGCTGCGGATATGTCCTTGGAGTGCGGTGAGCCATGATCTAGATTCAATACGGCACTGCAGGTAGAACAAGACAGAGCGGACAACCGGCACCAACAGAGGGGAAGTCATGCGCAACAACCAGCCTGTGACCAATGTCGAGACGCCCGTGCCCGATGGGCGTTTCATCTACAGCCGCACCGATGTCCATGGCCAGATCCTCGAAGCCAACGACCTCTTCGTCGAGCTGTCCGGTTTTTCCCGCGAGGAGTTGATCGGCCAGCCGCACAACATGGTGCGCCACCCGGACATGCCCAGCGAGGCCTTCGCCGACCTCTGGCACAACCTCAAGGCCGGCCAGCCCTGGAACGGCTACGTCAAGAACCGGCGCAAGGATGGCGGCTACTACTGGGTGCGCGCCTTCGCCTCGCCGGTGCGCGAGAACGGCCAGGTGGTGGGCTTCGAGTCGGTGCGGCGGCGGGCCGACCCAGCGGTGATCCAGAAGGTGGATGCCGCCTACCGCAAGTTGCGCGGCGGCGCTCGCGGCCTGCTGGTGGCGAACGGCCGGGTGATCCGCCGCGGCCTGCTGGGCAGCCTGGGCAAGATGTCGCTGGGTGCGCGCTTCCTCGCTGGAATGCTGACCATCCTGCTGCTGCTGGTGGTGGCCGGCACGGTGGCCATGCTGGGGCTGGACGAAGCGCGGGACGCGCTGGGCGCCGCTGCCGGCGAGGTGGAGGCGCAGCGCATCGCCGGCATCGCCATCTGGCTCGGCTGCCTGCTGGTACTGGTGCTGGTGGTGATGGCCTACCTCCAGTTCGGCGTTGTGCGACGGCTGGTGAACGACCTCAAGCGCTTCGAGGATGCGGTGGCCGCCACCCAGCGCGACGGCGATCTGCGGCGGGTGGTGGATGTGGACCGGCGCGATGAACTGGGCCGCGTCGTCGATGCCTTCAACGCCATGATGGCCAACATACAGGCCATCATGATCAAGATCCGCGGTGCTGCCGGCGAGGTCTGCCGGCAGTCCGATTCGCTCGCCCACACCAGCGAGCAGGTTGCCAATGGCGCGACCGCCTCCAGCGAGGCGGCGTCTTCCACCACCGCGGCGGTGGAGCAGGTCACCGTGGCGATCAACGAGGTGGCGGAGCATGCGCGCACCGCCGCCGAGGCGGCCAAGGAGTCCAGCTCGCGGGCGGACGAGGGCGAGGACACCGCCGGCCGCGCTGCGCACGAGATTTCCCGCCTGGCGGAAACCACCGCGGCCACCACCGCCACCATGGAGAAGCTGTCGCGTTCGTCCGAGGACATCGGCCGCATCGCCACCGTGATCCGCGAGATTGCGGAGCAGACCAATCTGCTGGCGCTCAATGCCGCCATCGAGGCTGCCCGCGCTGGCGACCAGGGCCGTGGCTTCGCGGTGGTGGCGGACGAAGTGCGCAAGCTGGCCGAGCGCACTTCCCAGGCCACTTCGGAAATCTCCGGCATCCTCGAAGCCCTGCGCGAGGAAACCCAGCGCGCGGTGGATGGCGTGCGCCGTGGCGACGACCAGGTGAAGAGCGGCGTCGCCCTCGCCGAATCGGCGCGCGGCGCGCTCGGCTCCATCCGTGATGCCACCGAGCGCTGCCTGCTGCTGGTGGGCGACATCGCCAACGCCACCAACGAGCAGTCCGCCGCCGCCAACTCCATCTCGCAGAACATCGAGAACATCGCGCAGATGGCGGAGGAAAGCGCGGTGGCCGTCGCCAGCATGGCGGATTCCTCCAAGGCGCTGGCCGGTGTGTCCTCTTCGCTGAACAAGGCGATTTCTCGGGTGCAGATCTGATCCGGCCGGGGAGGGCGGACAGATGGAGAAACTCAATTTCCTGCATCTCACCGACCTGCACCTGGGCGTGGCAGGCATGCGTGAGTTGTGGCCGCGGGTGGAACGCAACCTGCGGGATGACCTGAAATTCCTCGTCAAGGAAGCCGGCGGGCTGGATCTGGTCTGCTTCACCGGCGATCTCACCCAGCAGGGCAAGAAGGAGGAATTCGCCGAGGTCGGCAAATTCCTGCAACGGCTGTGGGAGCATTTCGCCAGCCTGGGCCAGCGGCCCTGCCTGCTCGCGGTGCCAGGCAACCACGACCTGGTGCGGCCCGCCGAGAAAGACCCGGTGGTGCTGTCGCTGACCAAGCTGTGGGCCGATCCCATGGTCGGGCCGGAGTTCTGGAACGATCCACAAAGCCAGTACCGCCACCTCATCGAGGATGCCTTCACCAACTACCGCGAGTGGTGGGACGGCCTGCCTCTTCCCCACCTGCCCGAAGGGCCGCCCACCGGCATGCTGCCGGGCGACTTTGCCGTCACCTTCCGGAAGGGCGAACTGAAGATCGGCATCCTCGGCCTCAACACCGCCTTCCTCCAGCTGAAGGGCGGCATGGACGAAGGCTCGCTGGCGCTGGATCTGCGCCAGTTCCACGCCGCCTGCGGTGGCAACGGCCCGGCCTGGGCGCAGCAGCACGACGCCTGCCTGCTGATGACGCATCACCCGGCGAGCTGGTTGCGACCGGAGGCGCGCAACGACCTCGAAGGCGAAATCCACTATCCGCCGGAATCCTTCGCGCTGCACCTCTTCGGCCACATGCACGAAGCCGATCTCTCGGCGCTGTCCTCCGGTGGCGGCAGCGAGCGGCGGCGCCTGCAGGGCACCGCCCTGTTCAGCCAGGAGGGCTGGAGCAAAATCGACCAGCGCCAGCGCACCTGCGGCTACACCCTGGGCAGCTTCAGCTTCGACCAGGGCGCTGCCAGCCTGCAGCTCTGGCCGCGCAAGGCCTTGCGTGGCGCTGGCCGCACCTGGGACATCAAGGTGGATCACGAGCGTTTCGAGATTCCCAAGGGTGGCGAGGCGACGCGGGTGATGCCGCTGCGGCTGCCGGAGAAGAACGCGGACGCCGCCGACGCTTCGCCGCCCGGCGGCATTCCGGCGGTGCCGCCCGTGCCACGGCGCAAGTACGCCGGGCTGGTGGGGCCGGCCAATTTCCGCGAGGTGCACAACCTGCTGGCCGAGCTGCTCACCAAGTCCGATGTGCCCTCGCCGGTGCGCATCAAGAACATCGCGCTGGACATGGAGATGACCTGGGCGCTGATCCGCGACGACATCATGTCGCGCCGCTGGGGCAAGCGCTTGGAATGGCAGACGCTGATGGTGGATGGCCGGGCCAAGGCCATCACCCAGCTGCGCAATGCCGGGTCGCTGATCTCGCCCAAGATGGCCAAGGCGCGGGAGACGGAGATCGGCGAGTTCTGCGGCAGCAAGGCCCAGTACATCGAAGAGCACAACTTCGGCTTCGCCTGCCGCGTCTATGCCGAGGTGCCGCTGATGCACGGCTTCCTGGTGGACGACAGGATTCTTTTCGTCGGCCTGTGCTCCAATGATGGTAAGGCCTGGACGACCTCACCCTACCTGCAGTTCATCCGCAACCCGGAGAAACGCAGCGAACTGGATGGCGAGATCGCGCGGCATTTCATCCAGGTCTTCGAGGGCTGGTTCGACGCCCACTGGAACGCGCCGGCGGCGCGCCGGGTGTGGCCGCGCGAGCCGGCGCAGACGCCGCCCGGCTGAATTCCGGGCGCAAGGCGCGAGGAGGATGAGGGCGTGAAGGCTTTGCAGATCTGGGGGCATCGCGGTTGCCGCGGGCCGGAAGCGCCGCCGGAGAACTCCCTGCGCGCTTTCGCCGCAGCCATCGGCCAGGAGGCGAACGGCATCGAGCTGGACGTGTTCCTGACCCGCGACCGCCAGCTGGTGGTCTTTCACGACGAGACGCTGGAGCGCCTGTCCGACGGCCGCGGCGCCATCTCCGCCGCCACCCGCGCCGAGCTGCACACGGTGCGGCTCAAGTCCGCCGCCGGCGAGCTTACCGAGCAGGGCATCCCCACGCTGGCGGAGGTGCTGGACCTGGTCGAAGCCTGGCGGCGGGATGCCGCCGACATGGCGCGCGCCGCCAGCTTCGTCGTCAACATCGAAACCAAGGGCCGTGGCATCGCCCAGCATGTGGCGCGCGAAGTGAGCCGGCGGGTGGAAGCCGGCTGGCGCTACGACAACTTCCTCAACAGTTCCTTCGATCTCGCCACCCTGGCGGAGATGCGCGAGCTGCTGCCGGCGCTGCCGATAGGCGCGCTGTTCGAAGGCCCGCTGGGCCGGCCGGCGGCGCCGTGGGATCTGCGGCTGGAGGAGTTGCAGCACTGCCTGAGGGAGAGTGCCGGGCTGCGGCCGGACACGGTGAACATCACGCTGCCCTCGCTGTGCCTGCCCGGCGCGGTCGCGCTGATCCGCGACAGCGGCGCCAGGCCGGTGGCGTGGACCGCCGGCGAACGTCCGCCGCTGTCCTTGCCGGCCGAAGAAGCCCAGGCGCTGATCCGCTTCCTGCTGGAACAGGAGATCGTGCTGATCACCGATTTTCCCGGCGAGATGCGCGCGCTGGAGCGCAACTACCGCTTCCGCGCCGGGCGCTGAGCGTTGAGTGTGGCGCTTCCTTACGCCCCGCGCTGCCAGGCGGGTTCGCCCAGCACCCAGGTGGCGGCCACGCAGCGGTCATCCCCCAGCGTCATCAGTACGAAGAGCCGTTCGGCGAGGCTGTCCGCATGCGCCATGCGGCGGGCCAGCAGCGGGCTGGCGGCCGGGTCCAGCACCACGAAGTCGGCCTCCTTGCCGGGCAGGAAGTTGCCGATCTCGCCCTCCAGGTAAAGGCTGCGGGCGCCGCCCAGGGTGGCGAGGTAGAAGGCGCGTTCCGCCGCCAGGCTGCTGCCGCGCAGCTGCAGCACCTTGTAGGCCTCGCCCAGGGTCTTGAGCATGGAGAAGCTGGTGCCGCCGCCGACGTCGGTGCCGATGCCGACGCGCATGCCGAGTTCGTGGGCGCGGTCGAGGTCGAACAGGCCGGAGCCGAGGAAGAGGTTGGAGGTGGGACAGAAGCTGGCGGCGGCGCCGGTGGCGGCCATGCGGGCGCGGTCGTCGTCGTCCAGCCAGATGCAGTGGGCATAGACGCTGCGTTCGCCGAGCTGGCCGTAGCGGTCATACACGTCCAGGTAGCTGCGCGCCTCCGGGTAGAGCTGGGCCACCCAGGCCACCTCGCCCTGGTTCTCGGCGACGTGGGATTGCAGGTAGACACCGGGATGCTCCGCATACAGCCGGCCGGCCAGCGCCATCTGTTCCGGCGTGGAGGTGGGGGCGAAGCGCGGGGTGACGGCGTAGCGCAGGCGATCCACGCCGTGCCAGCGGTGGATCAGCTCGGCGGAGTCGAGGTAGCCCTGGTCGGCGGTGTCGCGCAGGTAGTCCGGGCAGTTGCGGTCCATCAGCACCTTGCCGGCGATGAGGCGCATGCGCCGCGCCTGGGCGGCGCTGAACAGCGCGTCCACCGAGCCGGGATGCACGGTGGCGAAGGCCATGGCGGTGGTGGTGCCGTTGCGCAGCAGCTCGTCGCAGAAGAAGCCGGCGACCTCGCCCGCGTAGGCCGGATCGGCGAAGCGCGCCTCGGTGGGGAAGGTGTAGCGCTCCAGCCAGGCGAGCAGCTGCTCGCCGTAGCTGGCGATCATGTCGGTCTGGGCGTAATGGACGTGGGTATCGACGAAGCCGGGCAGGATGAGCTTGCCGCGCAGGTCTTCCACCGGCGTGCCGGCGGCCAGCTGCGGCAGCAGTTCCGCCGCCGGGCCGGCGGTTTCGATGCGGCCGTCGCGCACCAGCAGCAGGCCGTCCGGGAAGTGGGCCAGCGCCGCCGCGCCGGCATCGGCGGGGTCCGCCAGGAAATGGACGATTTCACCGCGGATGGCGCGCAGGGGCTGGGTCATGATGGCGAGGTCTGATTGTTAACAATCGAGAATATAGGTTGCTGACAATCGGCCCGCAAGCATGCGGGGAGCCCGTGCCCCGAAGGCTAGGGAAGCATCGCCAACCCGCCCAGCCTACACGGTGAAGCGGGCCACCGCGCCGCTCATTTCCCGCGCCATCTCCTCCAGGTCGCCGACCGCGGCGGCGGTGCGGCCGACCGCTTCGGCGCTCTCGTCGCTGGAGCGGGCGATGGTCTCCACCTGGCTGGCGATGGTGTCGCTGGCGGCGGCCTGCTGGCGCAGCGCGGTGGCGATCTCGGCGCTCACGTCCGCCACCTGGCCGGCGCCGTCGCGGATACGGATGATGGCGCCGCCGGCCTCCTGCGCCAGCTCGGCGTCCTGGTTCACCTCGGCCACCATGCGGCGCATGTCCGCCACCGCCACCCGGGCGCTGGTCTGGATCTCGCCGATCTGGGTGCTGATCTCCTGGGTGGCGCCGGAGGTGCGTTCGGCCAGCTTGCGCACCTCGTCCGCCACCACCGCGAAACCACGGCCCTGTTCGCCGGCGCGGGCGGCCTCGATGGCGGCATTGAGTGCCAGCAGATTGGTCTGGTCCGCCACCTCGCGGATGACCTTGACGATGTCGCTGATGCGGTCCGACTGCTCGCCCAGCATCTCCACCTTGGCCGCCGCTTCGCGCACGGTGGCGGCGGTTTCCACCATGCCGCCGGAGGTGCGCTCGATCACGCTGCCGCCCTCGGCCGCCAGCCTGGCGGACTCCTCGGTGATGGACTGGGTGCGCTCGGCGTTCTCGCGCACATGGTTGATGCTGACGGTGAGCTCCTCGATGGACGCGGCGACGGTGGCGGTGGAGTCATTGAGCACGCCGGCGCTCTGGTTGATGCGCCCCATGGCGCTGCCGACTTCGGCGGAGGCGGTGCCGATGCGGCTGGCGTGGGTGTTGAGGCTGGCCACCAGCTGCTGGAACTCGGTCAGCATGCGGTTGAGGGATTCGCCGGTGCGGGCGATCTCGTCGCTGCCCTGCACCCGCACCCGGGTGCGCAGATCCCAGTCGCGGCTGATGCGGCCCATGGTGAGCTGCAACTCATTCACCGAGCCGCTGACCCGGCGCACGATCATCGCCGCCAGCACCGCGACCACGACCACGATGACGCCGATGAAGGCCACCAGGATGTTGCGGGCGTCGCCGTACTGGGCGGTGGATTCGGCGATGCTCTGCTGCAGGTCGGCGGTCTGCTCGTCGCGCAGCTTATGCACCAGCTTCTCCAGGCTCTCGCCGAAGGCGCTGTCGTAGCCGCTGGTGGAGGCATCCACCACCTTGCCGGATTCCGGCTCATTCACCATGAACTCGTTCAGCGCCAGGCGGTAGCGCTCGCCCAGCGCGGCGTGCTCCTGCATCAGCGCGTCCAGCTGGGCGGTGTCGCGGTCGGCGCTGTAGAAGTTGCCGATCAGCACGCCCAGGCGGTCGCGCACCTGCGACTCGCGGTCGGCGAAGCCCTTCAGGTGGCGGCCGAAGGCGAGGGCGTCGTTGCCGCGCAGCAGCAGGTTCTTCCACTCCTGCACCTGGCCCTGGAAGGCTTCGAGCGCGGAGGCGGCGGTAACCATGTCGGTGGAGCCCTGCTGCACGGCGACGAAGCTGCCCTCCAGCCGCTGGTTGAAGGCCGCCAGCTGGTAGAAGGCGAAGGCGCCCACCAGCAGCAGGCCGGCGCAAGCCAGCGAGCCGAGGGCGATGAGGCGGGAATTGACGGAACGGAACATGGGCCTCTCTGGATGTTTTCTAGGAATATTTGTAGCCATGCCTAACGGCGTGGAGGGCTGCGACTTTAGTCTTATGTGCAAGGTCGCAGAAGAGGGGCAGGAAAAGGTTTGCCAAGTTCCGCGCAAGCATTCGATAATGCGAATAATTCGTATTAAAAGATTCGGGTGCCGACCCGACGACCCAGGACAGACCGTGACCGCTTCCGACCCCGCCGCCGCCGTCACCGAGGTGGAGCAGCTCTACACCGGCCATCACCGCTGGCTCTTCGCCTGGCTGCGCTCCCGCCTGGGCTGCCAGGAACAGGCGGCGGACCTGGCGCACGACACCTTCGTCCGCATCCTCAACACCGGCGCCGGCGCCATCCGGCTGCGCGAACCGCGGGCCTACCTGGCGACCATTGCCCGCGGCCTGGTGGTGGACCTGTGGCGGCGGCGCGACCTGGAACGCGCCTACCTCGAAGCGCTGGCGCTGATGCCGGAGGCGGAGGCGCCCTCGGCCGAGCATCAGTTGCTGGTGCTGGAAGCCCTGCAGCGGGTGGATGCGGCGCTGCAGGGCCTGCCGCCGGCGGTGCGGGAGGTTTTCCTGCTGTCGCAGGTGGATGGGCTGAGCTACCCGGAGATCGCCGAACGCACCGGCGTGGCGGTGATCACGGTGAAGCGCTACATGCAGCGCGCCTTCCTCGCCTGTCTGGAGGCGGAATGAGCGCCTGGGGCGAACTGAACCCCGGCGGGCGTTCCGGCGCCGCCGAAGCGCTGGAAGGCCGGCCGCGGCGCGAAGTGCTGGAGCAGGCGGCGGAGTGGCTGGCGCTGCTCAGCTCCGGCGGCGCCACCGCCGAGGACCACAGCCGGCTGGCGCACTGGCGGGCGGCGCACCCGACGCATGAGAACGCCTGGCTGCGCGCCCAGGCGCTGCTGGGCACGCTGGAAGGCCTGCCGCCTGCGCTCGCCCGGCCCTCGCTGGGGCGGACTGTATCCGCCTCCCGTCGCAACGCGCTGAAGCGCCTGGTGCTGGCCGCCTTGCTCGCGCCCGGCGCGGTGGTGCTGGTGCGCGAAGCGCCCTGGCAGCCCTGGCTGGCGGAGTACCGCAGTGGCACCGGCGAACTGCGCGAAGTCGCGCTGCGCGGCGGAGGCCTGCTCACGCTGGATACCGCCAGCGCGGCCAATGTGCAGGTCGAGGGCCAGTCCTGTCGCATCGAACTGGTGGCGGGGCGGGTCTTCGTCGCCTGTCCGGCGGGAGAGGCCATCACCCTGGCCAGTGCCGGCGGCGAATTGCGCACCTGGGGCGCCAGCTTCTCCGCCAGCCTGCGCGATCGCGCAACCGATGTCGAAGTGTTCGACGGCCGGGTGGCGCTGCATCCCGCCCAGGGCGTGGCGCAGGAACTGGCCGCCGGCAAGGCGGCACGGCTGGGCGCGGCCGGCGTGGAAGCGCCGCGGGATACCGCCGCCGCCGCCGCCGCGGCCGCCTGGCGGCAGGGCATGCTGGTGGCGGAAGGCATGCGGCTGGACGTGCTGCTGGCGGAGCTGTCGCGCTATCGCCGTGGCTGGTTGCGCTGCGCGCCGGAGGTGGCCGCGCTGGAAGTGGCCGGCGCCTTCCCGCTGCTGGATACCGACCGCGCGCTGGCGCTGCTGCAGGCCAGCCTGCCGGTTCGGGTGCGTAGCGTCGGCCCCTATTGGGTGCAGGTGGCGGCGGCCTGAGTTGCCTGTGCCTGCTGCCTTGATTGGCGGTGCGGGCCGTTCGTCCGGCTCAAGGGCTCGCGGCCGGCCGTGTTCTCCGGACCTTTTTTCCATCTTTCCGCTTTTTCCCTGATACCGATTTCCGTTTCGTTCGGCCTTGCGGTTGTACAGACCTGGAAACCGCATTCCGTCGTGCCTTGAGGAAATCCATGCAGCCCATACCCAAACACCGGCCCCCGCGCGGCCCATCGCCCGGAGGCGCGTCCCGTCGCGCCCTGGCGCTGGCCGTGTCCGGCCTGCTGGGCGTGGGCATGGCGCTGGGTTCGGCCAGCGTGCGCGGCGAGCCGCGGGAGGACACGGCGCGTCGCCACTATGCGATCGCGGCCGGGCCGCTGCTGTCGGTGCTGCCGCAGTTCGCGGCGGCGGCGGGCGTCGGCCTGTCCTTCGCGCCAGCGCTGGTGGCCGGCCGCGGCAGCGCGGGCGTGCGCGGCAGCTACGACGTGGATGGCGGCTTCGCCGAGCTGCTCGCCGGCACCGGCCTGGAGGCGGTGCGCGATCCCGCCGGCGGCTATGTGCTGCGCAGCCAGCCGCGCAGCGGCAGCGGGCCGGCGACGCTGGCCGCGGTCACGGTGAAGGACAGCGTGCTGTCCGCCTATCTGGCGGACGTGCCGTCCTCGGTGGCGACCAGGACGGTGCTGTCGCCGCGCCATACGCCCTTCACTCTCAACCAGGCGGGCGAGGCGCTGATGCGCGAGCGCGGCGACACCACGCTGTACGACAGCCTGGAGTACTTCGCCGGCGTTACCACCGCCAGCGGCAATGGCGACATCGGCCAGGGCATGTCGCGCAATGTGAATGTGCGCGGCTTCAGCACCAGCGGCGCCAACCAGCTGCTGGTGAACGGCCAGCGCAGCTATTCCACCGCCGGCGAGTTCCGCAGCGCGGACAACCTGGAGCAGGTGGAGGTGCTGCGCGGCCCGGCCGGGCTGTACTACGGCGCGGCCGAGCCGGGCGGCATCATCAACTACCGCTACAAGCAGCCGCGGGCGGAGCGCGCCCATGTGCTGCGGCTGGAGACGGACGACAAGGGTTCGGCCGGCGGCATGGTGGACCTCACCGGTCCGCTGGACGAGCAGGGCGTGCTGCTCTATCGCCTGGTCGGCAGCCGCAAGCGCCATCAGGACGACCAGGACCACATCTGGTCCGAGCCGCGCAGCGGTTTCGCCGCCTTCACGCTGAAGCCGGACGACAGCTTCTCCACCACGCTGACCTACGAATGGCTGAAGGTGGAAGCGGTGCCGGAGCAGGAGAACAACATGCGGGTGACCAACCCCGCCAGTCCCTACTACGGCCAGTACTACCCGGTGCCGCGGGACTTCTTCTGGGGCAGCCGCAACGACCGCGCGGTGCGCGAGACCGAGACCGTGCTGTGGGAAGCCAGCTGGTCGCGCTCCGAGGCCTTCAGGCTGCAGGCCAGCGCCAACTACCAGGGCTACGAGCAGTGGTGGCAGAACACCCGGGTGAGCAATGCCGGCAACGGCCCGGACGCCGACGGCAACGTCGCCCGCTACGTCAGCGGCCGCCAGAACCGTGGCCACAGCTACGCGCTGGCGCTGGACCTGAGCGGTATCGCCCGCCTTGGCAACTGGCGGCACGACTGGCTGCTGGGGCTGAGCCATGGGCGCACGGAAGGGCGCAGCAGCGGCCGCAAGGTGGCCAGCCAGTCGCGGCCCGGCCAGCCCTACGAAGTCGGGCCGATCAACATCTTCGACCCGGTATATCGCGACTACCCCTACCAGTACCGCATCTGGGACGACCCGCTGGGCCCGACCAGCGCCCGCAGCGACCGCAACGCCTACCTGCAGAGCCTCGTCCATCTGCCGGATGGCCGCAGCCGTTTCCTGCTCGCTGCCGGCTGGGCGGAATACCGCAGCGAGCCGGCGGGCGCGGCGCGGCAGACGGTGCGGAAGTGGTCGCCACGGCTGGCGCTGATGCACGACTTCAGCGACAGCCTCACCGCCTACCTCAGCTACGGCGAATCCTTTTCGCCCCAGGCCGACCTCAGCCTGCTGGACATGGCCGGCCGCTACCTCACCACGCCGGAGGAGGCCGCCCAGTACGAGCTCGGCTTCAAGCAGGATCTGTTCGACGGCAAGGCCATGCTGACCGCCGCGCTGTTCCAGATCGAAAAACGCAAGGTCGCCATGGCGGCGCAGGCCGAGGGCGAATGCGACGACGGTGCCGCCGCCGCGCCGGGGACGCCGGGCGGCACCGACGGCAGCGGCGACTGCCGCTACACGCTGAGCGGCCTGCAGCGCTCCCGCGGCGCCGAGCTGAGCCTGAGCGGTGAAATCACCCACTGGTGGTCGGCGCAGCTGGCCTATTCCTACACCTGGGCGGAGTACGTGGAAACCGACGATGTCTGGGCCCGGGGCCGCAGCCTCGCCAACATGCCGGTGCACAGCCTGGCGCTGTGGAACAAATTCCTGCTCCACCAGGATGCCGCGCTGGGCGATCTCAGCCTGGGCCTGGGCTTGCGCGCCTGGAGCAAGGTGCATAACGCTTGGCGCGATCCCGCCAGCCACATGCGCGCTACCCGCAGCGACTGGAACCCTGGCTACGGCCTGGTGGATCTCGGCCTCTACTGGGACAAACGGCTGGCCGGGCGGCAGGCGTTCAGGCTGGCGCTGAACATCAGCAACCTGCTCGACAAGACCTATTACGACCGCAGCCGTTTTGCCGCCGGCAACACCGTGGTCTGGGGCAACGGACGCCGGGCCACGCTGAGCGCCCAGCTCAGCTTCTGAGATGCTGAAATGAGCCTGAAACCCAATGCCGGCAAGGGTTTGTTGCAATGCAGAAATCTCTGTACAGAGTACCTACAATGGGATACAAGCTGACAATGATTCGTATTTAGTATCCGTTTAATCGGCCAGCGCCTCGTCACGCCGGCCGGGCAGATGCGAGTACGAGAGGGCCGTCCGGCGGCCTGTTTCAGTCACGGCAAGCGCGTGTTCGCGGCGCTTGCCGACACTCAGGACCAAACAACAACATGAGTCATCCCACGCACTTTGTATTTTTCGCCGATCACCGGCCGTGGCTGAACATCAGCCTGCGCTCGGTCATGGCGCTCTTCGGCGGCTACGGCCTGGCCTCGCTGGTTGCCGCCACCCTGGCCGTCGGCCTGCCGATGCCGCGCCCCGACGCGGTGATGACCGCCATCATGCTGGCCTTCCTCTGCCACATGCTGGCGGCCCTGTGGGTGTTCGGCGCGGCGACGGTGACCCGCGCCGCCGCCGGCCTCGCCGTGCCGGCAGCGCTGCTCGGCCTGTGGCTGTGGCTGCTGCCGGCGGGAGGTGCGGCATGAGGTTCGACAAACCCCGGCATTTCCGCCAGTCGATGTCCTGGCTCCACACCTGGGCCGGGCTGGTGCTGGGCTGGCTGCTGTTCGCGGTGTTCGTCACCGGTACGCTGGCCTTCTTCCGCAACGAGATCACTACCTGGATGCAGCCCGAGCTGCACAGCGCCCGCGACGATGGCCACGGCCTGGAACGCGCGGTCGCGGTGCTGGAGCGCAAGGCGCCGGACGCCCAGCAGTGGAGCATCAACCTGCAAGGGCCGCGCAGCCCGGTGATGAACCTGAGCTGGCGCGAAGCCCCGGCCGCGGGCGAACGCCGCAACGCCGGCCGCCGCGGCGAGGAGGGCGGCGATGCGGATTCCGGCCTGGAAGTACCGGGCGGCCGCGGCGAGGGCGCGCGGGAAGGCAATCGTGCTCAGGGCATGCAGCGCGAAGGCATGCAGCGTGAAGGCCGCGGCGATCGGCCGGAAGGCGGCCGCGCCGAGGGGATGCAGCGCGAAGCCCGGGAAGGCGGCCCCCGCGAAGGCGGCCCCCGTGAAGGTGGCGCTCGTGAGGGTGGTCGCGGCGAGGGCATGCAGCGAGAAGGCATGCGTGCCGAAGGCGCACCGCGCCAGGAAGCCCGCGCCGGCGGCGAACGTGGCGAAGGCGGCGCACGGGCCCCGCGCGGCGAAGGCCGGGAGATGGCGATGGCCGCGCCCCAGGCCGAGCCGGCCCAGGCCGCGGCCCGCCAGCAAGCCGGCGGAGGCGGAGGTGGGGGAGGTGGCGGCGGTGGAGGTGGCGGCCAGCAGGCGCAGAACCGCCTGATCATGGACCCGGCCACCGGCCAGATCCTCGAACCGCGCCAGACCGCCGGCGGCAACTTCCTCTACCGCTTCCACTTCGAGCTGTACGGCATGGACAGGCTGGTCGGCCGCTGGATCGTCGGCATCGCCACCATGTTCATGTTCGTCGCCATCATCAGCGGCGTCATCGTGCACCGGAACATCTTCAAAGACTTCTTCACCTTCCGTCCGGGCAAGGGCAAGCGCTCCTGGCTGGATGCGCACAACGCCACCGGCGTGCTGTCGCTGCCCTTCCACGTCGTCATCACCTTCTCCGGCCTGCTGCTGCTGGGCTTCCAGCTGATGCCCTCGGCGGCCACCACCGCCTACGACGGCGACAGCCGGGCGATGGTGCAGGAGATGCGCGGCCGCGGTAACGCCAACGCGCCGCTGCCCGGCCCCAGCGGCGAGAAGGCCGCGCTGACCCGGCTGGCGCCGCTGGTGGCCGAGGCCGAGCGGGAATGGCCGATGCAGGGCGTGGGCAGCATCACCATCACCAATCCCGGCGATGCCCGCTCCACCATCGAAATCCGCCAGGCGCGCACCGAAGGCCTGAGCAGCCGCGGCGCCACCCGCCGCATGGTGTTCGACGGCGTTACTGGCGAAGTGCTGGAGCGCCCGCCGGTGGCCGAAAGCTCGGCGGTGTCCTCCGCCTGGAACCTGATGACGGCGCTGCACATGGGCCGCTTCGCCTCCTCGCTGCCGCGCTGGCTGCTGTTCGCCTCCGGCGTGCTCGGCTCGCTGATGGTCGCCAGCGGCCTGGCGATGTGGGTGATCGCCCGCCACAAGGATCGCGAAACCCTGGGCCGCACACCGCGCGGCCACCGTCTGGTCGAAGTGCTGAACGTGGCCGCGGTGTCCGGCCTGCTGATCGCGATCGCCGCCTACTTCTGGGGCAACCGCCTGCTGCCGGCCGATCTGGCCGAGCGCAACCTGTGGGAGATCCGGGTGTTCTTCTCCGTCTGGGTGCTGGCCGCGCTGCATGCCATCGTCCGCAAGCACAAGGCCGCCTGGGTGGAACAGCTGACCCTGGCCGGCGTACTGGCCATGCTGCTGCCGGTGCTGAATGGCGCCAGCGGCGGCGTGCATCTGGGCCACAGCCTGGGGGCCGGCCAGTTCCAGGTCGCCGGCTTCGACGCCTGCGCGCTGGCGCTGGGCGCGCTGCTGATGTTCGCCGCGCGCAAGGTCAGCCTGCATGTGCCGCGCGCCAAACCGGGCGCCAAGGCGAAGCCGGCGGACACGCCCAAGCCGAAGAAAACGGAAGCGGTGGACGACCTGCCCGCCGGCCTGCCTGCCGCGTTGAAGACGGAGGAGGCATGATGGATTTCCTCGTATTCGCCATGGCCCTGGCCGGTTTCAATGCCCTGTGCGTGAGCATGGAACGCCATGCCAAGCAGGTGGTCGGCCATGCGCCGGTCGAAGGCAGGCGCCGGGGTTTCAGCGCGCTGGGCTGGGCGCTGCTGGCGCTGTCGCTGGTGCCGGCGGTGCAATACCACGGCGCCTCCATCGGCACCGCGGTGTGGCTCGGCCTGATGACGGTCGCCGCCTTCATCGTCGGCCTGCTGCTCAGCTACCGCCCACGGCCCTTGCTGGGGCTGGGAGGCGCGGCGCTGGTGCTGGCGGTGGCCTTGCTGCTGCTCGTATGAAGGCAGAGGACCGCGGGGGAGGGTGGCAGGTGCTGAGCTAGCTGCTGAATAGAAAAGGGCCGCATTTGCGGCCCTTTGCTTTCCCCTGCAAAGCCGGCGCAATCAGGCATCCGGCCGATAGGGCTTGCCCAGCGACAGCGGCGAGTTCAGCCGTATCGTCGCCGGATTGCGCGAGATCGCCACCAGCACCACGATGGTCGCCAGGTAGGGCAGCGAGGACAGGAGCTGGGAGGGGAAGTCGATCTGCAACCCGGCGCCCTGGACGAAGAGCTGCGACACCATGACGCCGCCGAACAGGTAGGCGCCCAGCATCACCCGCAGCGGCCGCCAGGTGGCGAACACCACCAGGGCCAGCGCGATCCAGCCACGGCCGGCGACCATGCCTTCCACCCACATCGGCGTGTAGAACACCGACAGGAAGGCGCCGCCGACGCCGGCCATGGCGCCGCCGAAGGCCACCGCCAGATAGCGGATCCGCAGGACCGGATGGCCGATGGCGTGTGCCGCCGCCGGCGATTCGCCCACCGCCCGCAGCACCAGCCCGGCGCGGCTGCGGTAGAGGAACCACAGCACTGCCCAGAACAGCGCCCAGGAGCCATACACCAGCGCCTGCTGGTTGTAGAGTGCCTCGCCCAGCAGCGGGATGTCGGCGATGAAGGGCAGGCGGATGGGCGGCACCGCCGGCAGCGCCAGCGATTCGTAGGGTTTGCCGATGAAGGCGGCGAGGCCGACGCCGAAGATGGCCAGCGCCAGCCCGGAGGCCACCTGGTTGGCCTGCAGGGTGATGGCGAGGAAGCCGAACACCAGCGCCATCGCCGCCCCGGCGACCAGCCCGGCGAGCACGCCCAGCCAGGGGCTGCCGCTGTGGTGGGTGGCGGCGAAGGCGGCCACCGCGCCTACCGCCATCATGCCTTCGGCGCCGAGGTTGAGGACGCCGGCGCGTTCGCTTACCAGCAGGCCCAGCGCGGTCAGGATCAGCGGCGTGCCGGCCACCACGGTGGCAAACAGTACGGCGGTGAAGAGATTGCCTTCCATGCGTTTCCCGGTAGGAGTCTTTGGTAGCAGAGGGTGGAGGTTCAGGCGCTGGCGGCTCCGCTGCCGAAGCGCAGCCGGTAGCGGATGAACACGTCGGCGCCCAGCAGGAAGAACAGCAGCAGGCCCTGGAACACCAGGGCGATGGAGTTGGGCAGGTTCATGTACTGCTGCACCTGTTCGCCGCCGATGTAGAGCAGCGCCATCAGCAGGCTGGCGAGGAAGATGCCCAACGGGTGCAGGCGGCCGACGAAGGCGACGATGATGGCGGCGAAGCCGTAGCCCAGGCTGAGCTTGTCGGTGAGCTGGCCCATCGGCCCGGCGACCTCGGCCATGCCGGCGACCCCGGCCGCGGCGCCGCCGCACAGCAGCCCGGTCCAGATCGTGCGGCTGGCGGAGAAGCCGGCGTAGCGGGCGGCATCCGGCGCCTCGCCCGCCACCCGCATGCGGAAGCCGGCGTGGCTGCGGTACATGAACACATAGGCGGCCACCAGCGCCGCCAGCGCGAACAGCAGGCCCAGGTGCAGCCGGGTGCCGTCTACCAGCACCGGCAGCAGGGCAGCGTCGGCGAACATCACCGTCTGCGGGAAGTTGAAGCCCTGCGGGTCTTTCCACGGCCCGAACACCAGCCAGGAGACCAGCAGCTGGGCGACATACACCAGCATCAGCGACACCAGGATTTCGTTGGCGTTGAAGCGGGTCTTGAGCCAAGCCGGAATCGCCGCCCAGGCCGCGCCGGCCAGCGCGCCGCCCAGCAGCATGCCGGGCAGCACCAGCGCGCTCTCGCTTTCCCCCGCCCACAGGGCGACGCCGGTGGCGCCGACCGCGCCCAGCATGAACTGGCCTTCTGCGCCGATGTTCCAGATGTTGGCGCGGAAACCGATGGCCAGCCCGGTGGCGCACAGCATCAGCGGTGTGGCCTTGAGCAGCAGTTCGGAGAGGCCGTAGAGATCCTTCAGCGGAGCGACGAGGAAGAGCCTCAGCCCTTCCGCCGGGTCCTTGCCGAGCAGGGCGAAGAGCATGCCGCCGGCCACCAGGGTGAGTACCGCCGCCAGCAGCGGCGACAGCCAGGTCATCAGGCGCGAGGCCTGCGGACGGGGTTCCAGCCTAAGCATGGGCGGCCTCCGCGGCGGCTGGCGCATTGCTTTCGGCGCCCGGCCACAGCCCGCTCATCCACAGCCCGATCTCTTCAATGCTGGCCTCGCCGATGTCGCGCGGCGGCGACAGCCGGCCCTGGGCGATGACGGCGATGCGGTCGCAGATTTCGAACAACTCGTCCAGCTCCTCGGAAATCACCAGCACCGCGCAGCCGCGGTTGCGCAGGTCGATGATGGCCTGGCGGATGAAGGCGGCGGCGCCCACGTCCACGCCCCAGGTGGGCTGGGCCGCCACCAGCAGCTTCGGCGCCTGCAGGATTTCCCGGCCCATGATGAATTTCTGCAGATTGCCGCCGGACAGCGACTGCGCCGCCGCGTCCGCGCCGCCGCCGCGCACGTCGAAGGTGGCGATGCAGCGCTCGGCGAAGGCGCGCGCCTTGCCGCGGGCGAGGAAGCCGGCGCGCACCAGGCCCTGGCTGCGGGCGGCGGTGAGCAGGCCGTTGTCCACCAGCGGCAGCGCCGGCACCGCGCCGCGGCCCAGGCGTTCTTCCGGCACGAAGCACAGGCCCAGCCGGCGGCGCGCGCCGGCGGACAGGCGGCCGGCCTCGGTGCCGCAGATCTGCACCGGATGCTTCTCCGCCAGCCGCTCCTCGCCGGAGATGGCGCGCAACAGCTCCTGCTGGCCGTTGCCGGAGACGCCGGCGATGCCGACGATTTCGCCGGCGCGCACATCCAGGTGAAGGTCGCGCAGGTCCACGCCGTAGGGGTCATCGCTGGCGTGGGAGAGGCCGGCCAGGCGCAGGCGAACTTCGCCACCGCCCTGGGCGGGGCCGTGTTCGCAGTGCGGCAGGTCCTTGCCTATCATCATCCGCGCCATCGAGGCCGGGGTTTCCTCCGCCGGCCGGCAGTGGCCGCTGACGCGGCCGCCGCGCAGCACGGTGGCGCTGTGGCAGAGGGCGCGGATTTCGTCCAGTTTGTGGCTGATGTAGAGGATGGAACAGCCCTCGGCGGCGAGCCGGCGCAGCGTCTCGAACAGCTTCTCCACCGCCTGCGGCGTCAGCACCGAGGTGGGTTCGTCCATGATCAGCAGGCGTGGCTGCTGCAGCAGGCAGCGCACGATCTCCACCCGCTGGCGCTCGCCCACCGACAGCGCGTGCACTGTGCGCCGCGGGTCCACCGGCAGGCCGTAGCGAGTGGAGACTTCCTCGATGCGGCGGGAAAGTTCGCGCAGGTCGGTCCGGCCGGGCAGGGCGAGGGCGACGTTCTCCGCCACCGTCAACGTCTCGAACAGGGAGAAGTGCTGGAACACCATGCCGATGCCCAGTTCGCGCGCATGGGCGGGATCGCGCACCGTCACCGGCTGGCCTTCCCAGTGGATGTCGCCGGCGCTGGGGCGGGTGACGCCGTAGATGATCTTCATCAGCGTCGATTTGCCGGCGCCGTTCTCGCCCAGCACCGCATGGATTTCGCCGGGAGCGACGGTGAGGTCTATGCCGTCGTTGGCGACCACGCCGGGATAGACCTTGCGGATGCCGCGCAGGGCCAGCCGGGGGGCGGGCGGCGGGCTGCTAGTCGTCATGGATTGCTGTGCTCCGGAGGGCCGACGGGGAAACGGGCGGGCGCGGCCGGGCGGCAAGACTGCGGCGGTCGGCGTCCGCGGGCGACAAGTCTAGGCGACCCGGCGGGTCTTGTGGGCGGCGCTGCTGGCCTGGCGGCGCAGGGCCAGCAGCTGGGCGGCGACGGCGATGGCGATCACCTCCGGTTCCTTGCCGCCGACGCCGGGCGCGCCCACCGGGCAGACCAGGCGGGCGAGCTGGGCGTCGCTGCTGCCGCGGGCGCGCAGCCGGCCTTCGAAGCTGGCGCGCTTGGCGGCCGAGCCGATGAGGCCGAGGAAGCGGAAGTCGCCGCGCGCGAGCCAGGCGCGCACCAGCTCCAGGTCCAGCGCGTGGCTGTGGGTCATGATCAGCACCGCGCTGTCTTCCGGCAGGGCGGCGACTTCGGCCAGCGGGTCGTCGCTGAGGAGGCGGCGGGTGTTGGCCGGCAGCACCGGCAGGAATTCGTCCTCGCGCGGATCGATCCAGCTCACCTGCAGCGGCAGCGGCGCCAGCACCTGCACCAGCGCGCGGCCGACGTGGCCGGCGCCGAACAGGGCGAGGTGCAGCTCCGGCGGCTGGAAGCGCTCCAGCAGCAGCGCCGGGCCGATGTCGGCCAGCAGGGCCTGGTCGCCGGTCTGCTTGGGCAGGGCCTGCAGCAGCGGCTGGAGGTCGGGGCGCTTGTCGGCGGCGCTGGCGGGCAGGATTTCCACCTGGCGGCGGTCCAGCGCGCTAAGGCGCAGCCAGGGAACGTCGGCGGCGGCCAGGGCGTTGGCTTCGGCGACCCAGTGGAGGTCAGCCGGCGTCACCGTCTCGAAGCCGAGCCAGACCACGCCGCCGCAGCACTGGCCGACGCGGGCGCCGAGCGGAAAGCGCTCCAGCCGTGGCGGCTGCGGCGCGGCGGCGAGCTGCGCGCGGGCGATCTCCAGCGCCCGCAGCTCCAGGTGGCCGCCGCCTATGGTGCCGAGGGCGAAGTCGCGGCCGACCAGCATGTGGGCGCCCGGCTCGCGCGGGGTGGAGCCCTGGCAGCGGGCGACGCCCAGCCACACCACGTTTTCACCGGCGAGCAGGCGGGCCTGGAGTTCGGCGAGCAGCAGGCGGTTGTTCATGCCGCGGCCCCTGCACGCTGCTCCGCTTCACGTTGCCGTGCCTCGGTGAGGCTGCGCAGGATTTCCTCCGGCGTGGCCGGGGCGTTCAGCTGCGGGGCGACGCGATAGTCCGCGGCGGCGGCGACCGCGTCCTTGATCGCATGCCACACCGACAGCGCCAGCATGAAGGGCGGCTCGCCCACCGCCTTGGAGCGGAAGATGGAGTCCTCGGCGTTGATGCCGCGTTCCCACAGGCGCACGTTGAAAATCTCCGGCACGTCCGACACCGCCGGGATCTTGTAGGTGGAGGGCGCGTGGGTGGTGAGGCGGCCGTCGGTGCTCCAGCACAGCTCTTCGCTGGTCAGCCAGCCCATGCCCTGGATGAAGCCGCCTTCCACCTGGCCGAGGTCTATCGCCGGGTTCAGCGAGCGGCCGACGTCGTGGAGGATGTCGGTGCGCAGCACCCTGGATTCGCCGGTGAGGGTGTCGATGGCGACCTCGGAGCAGGCGACGCCGTAGGCGTAGTAGTAGAAGGGCCGGCCGGACAGGGTTTCGCGGTTGTAGGCGATCTTGGGCGTGCGGTAGTAGCCGGTGGCGGACAGGGAGACGCGCCCCATCCAGGCCTGCTTGGCGAGCTCGGCGAAGGAGAGGCTGAGCGGGGCGCCGGTCTTCCCGGCGGCGCTGTCGCCGTTACTGCCGTTGCCGATATGCACCCGGTTGGCGCGGAACACCACCTGATCCTCGCGCACGCCGTAATGGGCGGCGGCGAACTCGGTGAGCCGCGCCTTGATCTTGCGCGCCGCCTGCTGCGCCGCCTTGCCGTTGAGGTCGGCGCCGCTGGAGGCGGCGGTGGCGGAGGCGTTGGGCACCTTGGAGGTGTCGGAGGCGGTGACGCGGATGCGGGAGACGTCGATCTGCAATTCCTCCGCCACCACTTGCGCCACCTTGGTGAACAGGCCCTGGCCCATCTCGGTGCCGCCGTGGTTGAGCAGCACGGTGCCGTCGGTATAGAGGTGGAGCAGGGCGCCGGCCTGGTTGAGGTGG